>Ga0181593_10000001_pt1 | contig 573839 bp, 475 predicted proteins | sample 071ome_19_FD_133756 | JGI IMG/M metagenome (GOLD analysis project Ga0181593, IMG submission 133756) | Coastal salt marsh microbial communities from the Groves Creek Marsh, Skidaway Island, Georgia - 071413AT metaG (megahit assembly) | ecosystem: Environmental > Aquatic > Marine > Intertidal... | reverse complement strand
CGCACCATCTCGATACAACTTCCTTCGGGAACGATCCAGTTGAGCGGGCGCATTGACCGAATAGATGAGTCGGTTGATGGCACCTGGATCATTATCGATTACAAGACCGGTTCCTGGAAGGATTTTGTCCCAGCGAAATTGAAATCCCTCGATGCCAAGCTGCAATGGGCCCTTTACTCCATGGCGGCGGAGCGACTCTCAGGAAGGGTGGTGGAGCAGGCCGAATATGTCTTTACTTCCCATCGTGGGTCTGGGTGGGTCAGTGCGGCTGCTCCGCCGCCCGAGGAGGTTATCCTGGACCTGCTGAACCTGTTGTTGGCTCGATTTCGCGCTGGAGTGTTCGTTCAGGCTGCAGACAAGAACGGTGTGTGCACCTGGTGTGATTTTAAAGCTGTTTGTGGAGATCTGGACGAACGGAAAAGCCAACTGAAGGCCAAATTCGAGTGCGGTTCAGATGAGGTTGCCACACTGTTCGAAACATGGGCACACAAGCCACGATGACGATTATCTCCACACATATAACAAGTGATGAGCAAGCCCGACGGGTCTTGCGTGGAGATCGCTTCCTGGCACATCCTGTATCCTCAGATCCGGATGTAGTCTTCGATCGGAATATGATTGTGCGCGCCGGAGCGGGATCAGGGAAGACTTCTATTCTGATCGACCGGTTGATTGTCCTTGTTCGGAATGGGGTGCCTGTTTCTGCACTGGTGGCCATAACGTTTACCAACAGAGCAGCAGCTGAACTGAAAGAGCGCTTTTTCAAGCGTCTCCTGGAGGTACAGTCCGAACTGAAAGAGCGCGAAGGAGCCGAATGGGCTACCGAAAAAGAGCGTATCGATACTGCCCTCAAGCAGAGTGACGAAGCATTCATTGGGACCATCCATTCGTTTTGTGCAAGGTTGCTCCGGCAGCGATCACTCCAAGCTGGCCTTCCTCCGGATTTTCGGCAGATCGAGGATTCGGACGAATTGACCATGCGTCAGGCATTTTGGCAGGCGCGTGTCGAGAGCGCTCACGCTTCCGACGATCCTGACTGGAATGTGCTGCTTCGGGGCGATGTCTCGTGGTCCGGGCTGTTCAATTTTTTCGGGATGTTGAGCAGTAATCAGTCGGTTCTATTCAAAGAAAGCGGTATTAGCAGGCCAGAAGTGACTTCGTCCTATCAGCTGGCCCTGAAGGTGATTGACGCGCTGGAACCTGTCATACCTCCTTCGGATAATCCGGATGTTTTCATGACAGCGGTTCAACGTGCCAAACTTCGGGTGGGACCGGATGAGCAGGATGATTATAAACGCATCCGCGTCTTGAAGGCCCTGATGGATGGGGTCAAAGGCTCGGACGAACCGGAGCTCAATATCACAGCAAGTCGATGGGATCCTGTTCGCACGTCGGATTTGAACAAACAGGCAGCGTCCATCAAGAAAGGAGAGGATGACCTGCTGGAAGGAGGGGCACTCAGAGAAGCGATTCTGGGGCCTATTCGGCAAACAGTGAAATCCTGGGATGCTTGGCTTCATGATGCAGCAACGCGGTTTGCGGGAGCAGCCGTAGAAGCCTATCGGAATCACAGGATCGGTGAGGGATTACTCACCTATGACGACTTGCTGCACGAAGCCACGCGATTGGTCTTGAACTCATCGTCCGCTCGGAACGCTTTCCAGGAGCAATACACGCATTTTCTGATCGATGAATTCCAGGATACGGATCCGGCGCAGGCGGCCCTGTTTTTCGGTTTGTGTTCGCGCTCCCCGAACGCTTCGGATTGGACTTCTTCTCGACTGGAGCCTGGACGGTTGTTCGTGGTGGGAGATGACAAACAGTCGATCTATCGATTCAGGAAGGCGGATTTCCAAGTATTCGCAGCCGTTGCTTCGGCCATTGTTCGGGATGGTGGTGAGGAGGTCAAGCTGAGGGCCAACTTCAGAACCGATGAAGCGCTTTGCGACTGGATAAATGGATCTGTGGGAGAGGTATTCAAAACTCGTGAGGCTCCCTACCAGGCGTCTTGGGAGCCTTTGGAGCCCGCCAAGGGTCGAATTGGTCCTCTCAAGCCTGTTGTTCACCTCGCGATCGGCAAGTCTGGCCAGAAAGCACAGAAGCCACGGGTAATGGCCGAGGCTGCGAGTATTGCTCAACGCATTCATGCTTCCATTTCTTCCGGAGAGTCATCTGCTGGAGATCACATGGTGCTCGTCCGGACGCATTCCCATGTCCCGGTTTTTCTTGACATGTTTTCGCGCATGGGGGTCCCCGTTTCCCTTCCCGGAGGAAAACAGCGTGGCGCGGAGACGGTCGTTCATCTTGTACATGATGTCCTTAAATCATTGCTTGACCCTGAAGACGGCGTAGCGGTCGTGGCTGTACTGCGAGGCCTTCTGTTTGGTATTTCAGACAGGGATCTTCAATCCTACAAGAGCAGCGGAGGAAGCTGGGCTGGTCGATTGGCAGATGCTGCTCATCTGGATGGCGCACCATCTGCCGTGAAGCGGGCCGCCAGGGAATTGGCTGAGTGGTCGAACCTGTTCAGAGATGAGCGTCCCTCTATTGCCTTCGAGCTCTTGCTGGCTCGAACCGGCCTGTTTGGTGCTCTGCGCGGCGAGCCCAATGGCGCCCTTAAGGCTGGGACGCTACGGCGTATTGGAGCGCTTTTGTCGGCCTGGGAGGAAAAAGGATTATCCTTTGCCGCCTGTGTACGAGAATTGGGTCGTTACCGCTCCGGTGAATTGAATCTGGAACCATTTTCCGTCGCAGAGCCCTTCGGCACGTGCGTGAGGATATTGACGGTTCACTCCTCCAAGGGGCTGCAGGCACCTTACGTCTACCTTGCGGATTGCTTGCCTCCTTCATCCCATCTCACCTCGCTGCACGTTCGACGGGAGGGGGGGAGATTACTCGGTGATGCGCTGGTCGTAAAGGGTAGTCCGCCGTTTGAGTCGTCTGAGCTTGAGCCGGCTGGCTGGAGCGCTGCGTTGGAACAGGAGTCACTCTTTGACCAGGCGGAGACCCATCGACTTTTGTATGTCGCGGCCACCCGAGCCGAGAAACAGCTCATTGTGTCTTCCCATGCAGAGGCCGGAAAGGGGAAAGGGAGTTGGGATGTGCTGGGAGACTACTTTGATAACCCGCTGGTTGAGCGCGTGGATATTGATCCTTCTACATTCGATTGGCCTGCGATTGATGCAGATTCTGATCAAAGGGAAGAGGTCACGCCAGGTGGATCGGGAACGGTAGATTCCTCACCGCTTGCAAGGCCCGCCGAGTGGACGCTGAGTCGCCCATCAGAGACATCTGACGAAGAACCGAATCATTCATTACCCGGCTCCGGGATTGGCCGCTCCGCCGGAATGCGATACGGGAGCGCTGTTCACGCGCTTTTTGAAGCTGTTGTCGCTCGCAGAAAGAGTGGCATAGATGAAGAGGATATCAGCGTTTTGGCGAGTCAAGTCATGCAATCGGAGCTGGAAGGGATCTCGGAGGAGGAGGATTCGAGAGGCAAAAAAACAGACCGATCGGAATCGGCCGCTCGCTCTTTGCAGGCTTTCATCCGATCCGATCTTTGGAGGGATTTACAGGCCGCTGATCGGGTTCTGACAGAGGTACCTTTCACCACACAGTCCATGGATGAAGAACTCGCCGTTGTGACCAGCGGCGTGGTGGATTTGGCGTTTCGTTCGGACGAGCAATGGACCATTGTGGATTACAAGACGGACCGTGCCGATGAATCAACGTTGATTGAACGGCACGCATTGCAAATCAGGGCGTATGTTCAGGCATGGAAAACCCTGTTTCCAGACGAACCGTGCAGCGGTTTGATCTGGTCGACGGCACTGGATCGACCTATCCCGATCAACCTTCAAGACGATTGATGGCTTTTTTATGACGAACCTTATCCTGATCGGAATCCTGGGCTTGGCCATCGGTGCCGCTTTTGCCTGGCTGTATCTGAAAGCCAGCTATTCTGGCGTGCAAGCCCGCGCCGAAGAATTGGAAGCATCGAGGAATCATGCGGAGCAAGAATTGGGCACACTGCGCGAAAGTCAGTCCACATTACGGGCAGAATTGTCAGCAGAACGTGCAGTACGTGAGCAGGAAATCAAAGGGTGGCAGGAGAAGCAGGATGCGCTGGTAAAGGCGCAGGAAGAGCTTATGAAGCAATTCGATGCATTGTCTCGCAAGGCTCTGGACATGAATAGCAAGAGTTTTCTTGAACTGGCCAAGACCCAGATGGAGAAAATGATCACGGACGTGGACCAGAAGGAAACGAAGCGAAAGCTCGAGATGGAAAAGCTGGTGCAGCCGCTTTCCAAGTCGCTGGAGGATGTGTCCAAACACGTTCGAGAGGTCGAAAAGGAACGTGAAAAGGCCTACGCGTCAATCACGGAGCAGGTGAAAGGACTCTCCGAAGCACAACTCGCCATTCGAAAGGAAGCCAGCAATCTGGTCAATGCGTTGCGTCGACCTTCCGTTCGCGGTCGCTGGGGTGAAATGCAGTTGCGCCGCGTGGTTGAAATGGCCGGTATGTTAGACCATTGTGACTTCGAAGAACAGCATACCGTTCATTCTGATAACGGTAGATTGCGGCCCGACATGATCGTACATCTGGCAGGCGGTCGGACCATTGTTGTCGATGCCAAGGCACCGCTGTCAGCCTACCTGGATGCAGTCGAGACAGAAGATGAGGTGGCACGCGAGCAGTTCATGAAAAAGCACGCTGAGCAGGTCAAGACGCATATCCGGCAGTTGTCGACAAAGGCCTATCAGGATCAATTCAGCAGTACACCGGATATGGTCGTCCTTTTCCTCCCGGGAGAATCATTCTATTACGCAGCTCAGGAGATGGATCCCTCCCTGATAGAACAGGGGGTTGAAAACAATGTGGTGATTGCTACACCAACAACACTTATCACTCTTCTGAAAGCTGTGGCCTACGGTTGGCGCCAGGAGCAACTTGCCGAGAATGCTCAGAAGATATCTCAGCTAGGCCAAGAGCTGTACGATCGTCTCCGGGTACTCGCAGAGCACATCAACAAAGTGGGACGCGGCTTGAACTCGGCCATGAACAGCTACAACAGCGCCGTCTCTTCCATGGAGCGACGGGTACTGGTCTCGGCCCGCAAATTCAAGGAGCTGGGATCTTCAACGTCCGCTGAACTCCCTGAAGTGTCAGAGCTGGAAAGCGTGACACGTCAGCTTGAACTGGGCACGGGAGAAGACGAATGACGGACGCTGATCCGGGGTCGACTCGTGGTTCAATAGCGGTCAGGCCGTGACAGGGATCATGGCAAGTCGAGACTCAGGAGTCTCCAGAAGCAGGTGAACCATCTCTTTCCACGCATCCATTTCGTCAGAAACCGTGGCCTTCAGTTCATCGATGCGTTGCTGAAGTAGTTCCAGTTCTTCGTCTCTTCGCTGGCGCATCTGCTGCAGGGTTTCCTGACCGGCGTCCCGCACCTGCTGGATGGTTTCGTCGCGCGCGGTTCGCATTTCCGCCATCTTTTCGTCGCGAACGGAACGCATCTGCTGGATGGTTTCATCACGTACGGCTCGCATTTCGCCAACCTTGGCGGCTTTGGCCGTGCGAACGTTGTCAAACGTCTCCTTCTTGAGACGCTGCAGTTTGTCCGAGGCGGTCTTCAGACCGTTCAGGTTCTCAGTCAGCGATGCCGCTGCATCCTCTACACGTTGGCTCCACGAATCCACGTCAATACGGTGTTTGAGCTCTTCGAGACGTTCCATCATGAGATGGCGGTCAGCTGCGACCAGACGACGTTTGATGGTAAGCTGGTTGACCTTTTTGAGGTCCCGAGCGAGGCCAATCTTGCTGAGGGTCCAGATTACAATCTTCGCCGGATCGAATTGCCACCAGCGCACGCCATTGCGATAATCGCCGGCAAATGTGTGATGATAATTGTGGTACCCTTCTCCGAACGTTAGAATGGAAAGGATGAAATTGTTAACGGCGGTATGCTCTGTGCTGTAAGGTTGTGATCCCCACATGTGGGCCAGGGAATTGATGAACCAGGTACAATGGTGTACCAAGAACATTCGCAGCAATACCCCAATGACAAACGCGCCGAACGGATCACCCGTAATGGCCCAGACAGCGGCCCAAGCCAACGTGTTGGCTACCACCATCAACGATCCGAAATGCTTGTGCTGAAATTGCAGCGTCGGACGTTTCCACAAGTCTTGGATAATGCGCGGATTAATTTCGGGACGCTTTCTCAGCATCCAAAGCACATGTGAGTGCCAGAATCCTTTGGGTGCGCTGTACGGATCCAGATCGGTATCGACGTGACGGTGGTGGATGCGATGATCGTGAGACCAGGAGAAAATGCTGCCCTGAGTGGCAACCGTACCCCAGAATGCGAGGAAAGCCTCAATCATCGGATGGGTCTTGTACGTCACATGGGCATACAGCCGATGGTAACCCATGGTGATGGCTAGCAAACACAGGGTCCACAGACCCGCCGTACTCCACACCAGACTGGCGGAAACGTCAGCCTGGATCAAGTAGATCGGTAGCAGGATGACGAGTAGCAGGTGGTACCCACCGAGAAAGAGTACGTTGGTCCAATCGAGGGACCGGGAGCGCGCTGGGGACGCAGGGGCCTGGGACATGAGATCGAGGGCATTCTGGCGAGCCGGACGGGCTGCGCAATTATCGCGACCAAGAGGGAAGGACACGGAAAGCCCAAAGATACGGAAGGTTGAATCGGGTCACCACTCCGCTGATCGCTTAGTATGCACCTGCGGAGTTTGAAACTGCCCGGAAGGTGCGGACGAGGATGACAATATCCAACCAGATGGACCAGTTTCGGACGTAATAAGAGTCGAACTGCTCCATACCGTCCGTACCTGCATCTGAGCGCCCGGAAACTTGCCACAGACCTGTCATTATCCGAGGACGCGGCGAGCCTTTGTAATGTCTGACTGGCGCACCTTGGGGTCGTCCTCAGGCAGCGGGTGATAACTGATTGTGCTGCCGCTACCAGTCAGGGCAACAATCTCTTCGGCGAACTGGCCAATTGTGATTTCATCTGGATTGCCGATGTTCACGGGGTCCGTTTCGTCGGAGTGTAGCAGACGCACGATGCCTTCGACGAGATCGTCGACGTAACAGAACGAACGTGTTTGAGAGCCATCTCCGAAGATGGAAATCGGCTCTCCGGACAATGCCTGTTTCATGAACGTTGGCAACACCCGGCCATCGTCCAGGCGCATTCTCGGCCCATAGGTATTGAAGATGCGGATAATGCGTGTCTGTACACCTAATTCGCGGTGGTACGACGCCATCAGGGCTTCCGCAAAACGCTTGGACTCATCGTAAACACTACGTGGCCCGATTGGATTGACATGCCCCCAGTAGGATTCATCCTGGGGATGAACCAGCGGATCACCGTATACCTCACTGGTCGACGCTTGCAGAATAACGGCGCCAGACTTGTGAGCTACGTCCAAAAGGTTCTTCATCCCGAAGGAGCCGACATCGAGTGTTTCAAATGGAAACTTCAGATAGTCAATCGGAGACGCAGGGCATGCGAAGTTCAAGATGTAGTCGTAACCGAAGCCGAGGTCTGCCGACGAGGAGATATCCTGATGTAGAAAAGTGAAATCAGGATTACCCAATAGGTGATCCACATTTTCCAAGCGACCTGTGAGCAGGTTGTCTACACAGGTAACGCGGTGGCCGTCTCGAAGGAAACGATCACACAGGTGGGAGCCGATGAATCCAGCCCCACCTGCAATCAGGGTATTCGGCTGTTTGGAGGGGGGGTGCCATTGAGGCCTTGTCGATAAAATAATGATTGATGTCGTTCTGGAAACGTCCAAAACACGCTCCGACGAGCTGCCGGAATGCATTAATGGACCTATCTCACATCGTTTATCGACCACATCCCGAATTCCATAAGGAAATCCGTCAACTAAAAACGGTAGGGATATGCATTACGAAGGTCGCGAAAAAACACCTACATCGGTGCAGTGCCCAATTTGGTAGAATGACCTCCGAAGCCGATCACTGCCACTGATTATGGCTGTTGAGTCGGCGCATCACCTCTCAGTGATGATTGGTTCTGGGTGAAGCTGCCCGATCTCCGAAGGAGGCCGGGCATGCTTTTTTTGCCAGGTTCAGGTCAGCGCGTCACGACGACTGGTATGGTGCGATCGAACGCCGTGCCACCGAAGCTTTCGACACGTAGACGTAAATAATAGACGCCTGCTGCGAGGTTGCTCACGTCGTAGGTGCGCGAGAGCCATTGATCAGCCTCTTGGAATCCCGTTTCGAAGCGGGATAGTTCGCGACCTCGGCTGTCATGCATGCTCAAGGTTGCGAGGCCTTCGGCAGACATGTAATAGCGCACTTCGAACGACTCATTGGCAGGATTCGGAAAAGCGCTTGTCATCAGAAAACGAGCCGGTTGCGCGATGTCCAGCTCGACGCGTGCCATTTCTTGCCGACGACCGTCGGCACTTGACGCGATCAGGATGTACGTGACATTGGGCTCTCCTGCCAAGGAAGCGTCCGTGTATGATGACACCGAGCTTGGATCAAGCATGAGGGTATAGGAACCGGATTGCGTGATCCGCTCAATCTCTACCGTGTCAAAGCCAAAGTTTTCCGTGATGGTCCACTGAAGACTTACCGCCCCTTCGCTATCAACCGAACCCGACATCACGGCTTCACCCAACGGTTCGTTTCCTGTGACAAGAACCTGGCTGACGCGTGTTATCAGCTCCGGAATACGGGCATAGTTGTTGTCTCCTGGACATGCAGTCTGGCTGAAGTCGCGGTGGCCTCGGATGAATCGTGGCTGTACGCCGTATCGCTCGCTCAGGAATGCGAACAGGTTGATGTAGGTTGCAAAGGCTTCTGGCGTAATCTCTTGCTCGCAATTCGAACCCGCTGGAGGGTGGTAACACCCCATGATCACAACGCCGATGTTGCCTGTGTTCGCTCCACCTACATGAGCGCCTTGTGCAAGAACGGGGACTTGGTTGAGCGACGTGCTATTGTCCATGAAGGGACGACCCTGATACAAACGTCCCGCTCGATCAATTCCAAATTGGTACCCTATGTCGCTCCAGCCGCGCACATTCTGATGTAGATCCTGCATCGCGCGCATTTGTGCTTTTCCTTCTTCCTCGGTCTCAGCTGAGTAACCGGCCGCATGGTGCCACGTCATAAAATCGTAAGAGGGCCGAGCCAAATTGACCGGAGATCCCCGGAAGCTCTGGGCGCCCCACGCCGCACGCGTAATAAGTGGGGGAGGAATGATCGTTCCGGTCTTGGCACCCACCAGCGGTTCAACGTCAGACGGAATCTGCTCATCTGCGTGGGCTGTGGTATCGAAGAACCCTACATCCCGAATGAGAAGCGCGCCATGGGTTGAGCCATATGCCCGAACCTCAAAGCGTGTAGCTGAAAAGGCGCCCTCTTGTCGAAACCCCGCTACAGCTGTGCCACCTGTCGCAGACGGGACCAAAACCATGGTCTTCCATTCTGAGAATGGATTCTGCGGATCGAATCGAACAAGAACCTTGTCTATTTCATCATCGTAGCCGATTTCAACAGCAATGCCGTTCACTGGCGCGAATGGAACCGTTCCAGCTTTTCCAACGGAAAGCTGCTTGCCCAACTGTTGCGACGGAAGATCTTCGGTCGCAACATGTACATCCACCAGGTCGCCCAGAGCTTGAGCGGACGATGGAAGCGAAGAGAGAAGGGCGACAACACCCAGCGCAAAGAACGCCGCAAGAAAGGACCTATTCAGCATTACGAATCGGTTGGGTGATCAGAATGTCAGATTGAATGTGTACCAGTGCGTCTGTTCCAGTCGCCCGAAGTCTGCATAGGCGTAGTCGAAGCTGGCGCGGGTGGAACGATCGATGCGCATGTTCAATCCGACACCCCAAGTCAGTCCCTGTTCTCCGTCGGTCTCGAACCGGTTGCGATATCCCAATCGCAACGCCAGAAGGTCACGGAAAGAATATTCCATCCCCGAGTTGACGTACTGAGCGTTGTCATTCGGTGTAGCGGCGTCCGTTGTGACAAGCACGCGATGATCAGCCGTGTTGATTGCATCCCAGGCCAGTCCAACCCGGAACAGGAGCGGAAGCGGGAAGCGATCGAGCAAATATTCCGTATTTACCACTTCGACGTTCCCTTGCTGATTCTGGGCCGGATCGACACTGAAGATTATATCACGGCCGCTCATTTGCATCTTGGGGCCGAAGTTCGACATACTCGCTCCGAGACGAAGATCTTCATAGGGCGTAGTAAAGAGCACGCCGATGTCAAAGGCTGTAGCCGTAGCGCTGCTGTGCCAGATCTTTTCTCGAATGTACTTGACCGTTGTGCCGATGGAGAACCGGTCTGTCAGGGCTCGGGCGTAGGAAATCTGAAGTGCGAGATCTTGTTTGCTGAATCGTTCTCCTGTTCCTTCGGGCTCCGTCACGGTGCGCACTTCCATCTCGCCTGAGTCCAGAAACAGCAGGCTGGCAGCAAGCGTCCCCATGGAGCCCAGATTGAATCCAACAGCCGCATGGCTGTATGTGATGTCTGCCAGATAGCGCGTTGTAGAAAGCTGCAATGCGCCTCCCTGAATCTTGCTCAAGCCCGCAGGATTCCAGTAGAGTGCCGAGAGATCGTTGGCCTCTGCCGAGAAGCTGCCTCCCATGGCCACGGCCCTCGCACCGACGCCGATTTTCAGGAACTGTGCCGCAGTTGTGCCCACCTTGGTAATGGTTTCAGATTCACCTCCTCCGCTCAGCTGGGCTTGCGAGGGCAGCGCCACGAAGGTAGCAAGGACAAGGGCGAACAACGGTCTCATGAACTGCGCAGTATTGAATTGGATAGCCGTCATTTGATCACCGCAAATTTTCCGATGAACGAGCCTTCGGCCGAGTCCACGTGATAAATGTAGAGCCCGTAAGCGATGTTCATATTGTCTTTGGTCCGCAGATCCCAGAACGCCTTTCCGTCGTCGAGCGTGCTGTAGTGATTTATCGTGTCGACCAGTTCACCGGCCAGGGAATAAATGCGGATGGTCGCTTCAGCCGGTACATTGGCAAAGTAGAGGCGGCGATCACCCCTTTGGGAACGTGATACCGGGTTGCGCGGCTCCAGCTGGTTGGTGGCTACATAAGGATTGGGCACCACGTAGATGTCGTTCAATTCTTGTGCGACCAGGTCCGCATCCGTTCTTGCGGCGATGGTCTCGAATTCAAACGCATCGTCTGCACCAAAAGGCTTTCGCGTCGCCATGTAAAAGACGTCTCCCGATCCCGGCGTAGCACCCAGATCGTCAAAGGTCACCTGCCAGGATGCGAGCAAACGGTCATCTACGATGTCCAGAAATATGATGGTCTCGTTCACATCCCATTCGCCGTCTCGGTCAAGGTCAGTCACGAATACATCGATGGGCTGATTCCCGTTGGTGACGTTTACGACTCGGAAGGGAAGGGGAAGATTGTTCGAGAAGCCTTGTGAGACGATGCTATTGTCGAAAGTGATTTCATAGTCGAACGGCTGGCGTGTACGCCCGGGACCGGCCCGGGCGGTCTCCACGGCAAATGTGATGCCTTGCCCGCCGCTTGACCAGCCGGTATCGCTTTCCTCCACCTCAAGGACGTCGTCTGTCACGAACAGGTGCATGCCATCAAAGACAGGATTGGCTTCCTCGCCTTGAAGGAGACGACTTCCCGCGATGGGCTGGTATTTGAACATGGCGGTGAGTGAATCGCCGTCCGCCACATTGGTACCAATGACTTGAACAGCCCCGGTCTCGGGCACCAGTTCGTAATCGGTCCCCTCTACCAGGACAGATCCGTCTTCACGTGCGAGGACAAAGGACCCTTCGCTGATATTGCGGAACCCAAGCGCGCTCGTCTTGCCAACCAACGCACGGATCTTTGTTGTTATGGTGCTCTGGTCCTCAACCGAGTACCCAATTCCCGAGGGGGAGTCCTCGAACGTCAATCGGTAGCGGCCGCCACTTTTTACCGACATCTCGTCGATGATGCGAACCGAGATCTGCCCGGTACCAAATCCGCTCTGACGTTCTAATCCACCTGCTGCTTCGATCGATGGCGCCATGTACCCTGCAACACGCGGTCGGGGTATGACACTCGCCGTATTCGTATCGAAAATGTACGAGTCCGTAACCGGATTGAAGGTCACGGTCTTGGCCGTTTCCGAAGGCGGAATGCCGTTTACAAAATCCCCATCACTACCTGGCGCATACCCACGATCATAGGCAGTCACAGCGTAGTAATAGGTCTGGCCGTTGATGACATCCGTGTCCTCATACGTGTGGAACAGCCCGGTGTCATCGCCCAAGTCGAACGAGACGCCGCGGTTCTGGAACGGGATGGGGCTGGGACCTGAAAGGCCGTTATCCAGGTCGAACTTCGCTTCAACACCCAGTTCATTCCGCAGGGGCTGGAAGAGGAATTTGGACCCGTTTATATCAGTAATCACCTGCTGGTCACTGAATTCGTGGTCTGTGGACCGGTAGATGGCATAGCCCTCGAAATCCCGATCCCGGGATAATGGGTCGACCGAAGCTTCGGCCACATCATCCCAATACAGGGTGACCTTGCCGTCGTCCGCCACCGCGCTCAGAGTGGGCTTCTCTGGAGGACGCGCGAATCGGTAGCCGACATCGAAGATTTGCTGTACTGTTTCAGCATTGAGGCGCAGGTCGGACAGGTTTTCACCGACCAGTAGCGCGATTGAGAATCGCTTCGTTTCACCGGCGCGCAGTGGGAATTGCCCGGAGCCGTACAGGAACACATAGTCGCCAGGCTCTGCAGGAATCTCGTCAAAGCGTCCAGGCGTCACCCATTGGTATACCCGTTCATCATCACTGATCGTGGAACCTGCGAAGCGGGGGGAGGCAAACGAGGTCAGTCCGATCATATCGGACTCATCAATATCTGTGAATTCGAAATTTGGCTCGCCCGGTTTCGTGATGTCGAATTGGTCGCCGGCAGTGGGGAAGCCGTCATTTTCACCCTGGTCTCCCGTGCCAGGAATACCATCAATGCCAACATCATCGCGTTCCGGATCCCAGTCGTTATCGTTATCGATGCCGTCGGTCCAGGACTCATCAATCATCCCGTCTTCGTCGTTGTCGATGCCATCGCCTGCGTAAAAGTTGCCGTTGATGATTTCGTTGCCCAGACCGGGGCTTTCGAGGAACTTGTAACCGAAGTAGCCAGGGATACGGCCGGGCACGTCACCAACGAGGTTGTTGTCCCATGCAAAGACCATGTTGCGTTCGGTGTCGAATGCTGCCTTGTCATCCGCCCAGTCCCCGGGACCGCCCACGTGCGGGTCACCCCACATGCCAAAGGTGACCTTGTCCAGATCCACTTCGCTTTTGTTGGAAATCTTGTAGACCAGGAAGATGGCGTCTTCTGCGAGCGGATTGGCCCACTGATACAAGCGCACTTCCACTTCAAGACCCAGCCCACGCTTGGTGGAATCCGATGGAAACGGGTAGTACTGGAATTCCCGGTTTGCGTAGTCATTCATGAAGTACAACGCCTCTTTGTCGGCGTTGGAAGCTCCTTGCTGAAGAGCACCCGGCCAGACATACTCTTTCAAGTTGTCGTTGTACCAGCTGTCCGGCCACGAATCAGGTCGACCATCCAGGTTGTTGTCGGCAGCGTCAGATACAGGAATTTGGTCAGATTCAGGGCTAACGACCTCGAGCCCGGCAAATGAACCGACAGGCTGTGCACAAGGGATGGGGTGCCAGCCCCAGCGCTCCGAGCCATCCGGGGAGACTTCGCCTCCGTTTGAAGCGATGCCGTCGGAAATGATATGCATGACGTAAACGGGATTGCCGTTTTCATCGACTATCGGGGCCCCGTTTTCGTCAACCTGTACGACGCTTTTCGGATCACGGCGACCTTCGTCTACGATCTCGGCGGCAACAAATGGTCCGAATTCATATCCGTATCCGAGACCATTCCAAACGATGTCCGTGATGGTGTTTCCCGGAGCAGAAATGGAGCCGAAGTTGAGGATTTGGGTCGTGATGCGGTTTCCGTTCAGAATGACATCTCGTCGATCCGTATTGTCTTCAAAGCAATCAGAAATTGCTGCAGGGCCGCCTTTTGCCGACTGCCTGTTGATCCACTGTCTCAAATCCCGATAGTCCTGCCCACGCTCACGGTCCTGAGCAAGGAGGGAAGAGGGAGCTGCCAGGAGAAGTCCCAGGAATAGCAGGAAAGCTGCGCGATAGTTCATTCGACTCGATGCGAGTTGACGTGTATAGTTCATGATCAATCAGAAGTTGACCGTGGCGCCAAGACGGACTTCGCGCGGGGAGCTGTAATAGTGCGGCCGGGTGTTGTATTCATCCAGATCCGCGATGCCGGGAAGGCCGTAAGCAGGCTCCCATGAGGCATGGACCCCACGCTCACCATTAAGCGAGTATGTCGCACGACCCGTGTCAGAGAACACGGAGCGCTCGTTCAATACATCCAGGACGTTGAAGACCTTTGCAAACAGACGCACCGACGCGTTGCCTTTGACTTGCACATCGTAATAGAGATGTGCATCCAATTTGATCAGGTTGGGCTTTCGCTCCTGATTCGGTAGCTGGTCAATCTTCTGGTCAAAAAGCTGGGGCGTGTACGGATACCCTGTTGAGTATGACGAGATCAACGAAGCGCCCCATCGTCCCGGATCGGTGAGCGTCACGGTACTGGAAATGATATGTCGCTGATCGAATGACAGCGGAATCAGCTCCAGTTCGTTCTCGCGACCCGATAGCGAGTTGAAGAAGAAGGCATTCGTCTGGTTGTTATTGCCCTCTGCGATCTGAAACGTGTAGTCCACGGTCGCAGACAGCATGCCTTCACGAGAGCGGCGCTTGGTGAGAGCAAACGTCACCCCTTTCACGTTGGCGTAGTCGCGATTGAGATAGATGTTATAGACATCTTCTCCTGCAATCGTGCTGAAACGGATGGTCTGCAGCGCGAGATAGTCACGAATATCCTTGTAAAACCCAGTGATATTGAAGGCAAGGTCATTGGTAATTCCCTGCTGGAGGCCAAACTCGTATTGGACCGTGCGCTCAGGACGCATGTTGGTATTTCCGAACGTGGGCTGGCTGTTGACCCCAAACTCAAATTCTGGATTCAGATACAGATTACGCAGGCGTGGCATCTGGGCGAAGTGCCCGTAGGAAAAGTGGATGATACCCGTCTCGGTAATCGGGAAAGAAACTCCCAGACGAGGCATTATCAATTGCGTGGCTTGCGCGTCGCGGGCGATCTCTTCGAACTCACCTTCTTTGACCGGCGGTTCGAGGATGTTCGGGAAGTACAGACCGTTGGGTTGGAAGTACTCGTATCGAAGCCCAGCGTTGATGATGAAGTCGTCGAATTCCAGCTTGTCCTGGACGTAGGCGCTGAATTCGAATACCCGCTGATCTTCATAGGCGTCATGGGCAGGCGTCGTGACCTCCGGAACCGTTGGCGAGCGGTAGGTGTCCCCATCATAAAGGATCACGAAGTTGCGACGATCCAGCGAGTGACGGTTGATTTCAAAACCGACTTTGGTTTCGTGGATCAGGCCAAACTGCTGGGTCAGGTCACCCTTGATGCGCAAGGATGCAGAAGCTTCTCGCGTATTGCTCTTCTGGTCCCCGCCGAACAGAAATTGGTTGCCCGGAAACCCAATAATGTTGCCGGAGGACACATAAAGCGGATTTGACGGGTCCTCATACAAAAACGTCCGCGATTCATTCGTTGCGTGGGATATTCGGATGGTATAGAATGCGCGTTCTGTGAGTGTCTGCGTCCAATGGAGGCTGTGATTGTAGCTGCGATTCCGGTTCGTCCGGGTGCCATTCGGGTTGTACTTGTAGGCAAAGCTGTACAACTTGCTTTTGGCACCGTCCGTCATGAACGAATATTCCAGTTTTCCACCGGTGATCGGACGCATGCTGAACTTGGCGATGAAATTGCCGCTCTCTCGCGGATTGAGCGCCGTGTCCTTACCGGGTAGGGGATCGTCCTCACCGAATTCGTACCACGGCTTGCCATGGAGTTCATAGTACCAGGCCGGACCGTTGTAGTCGGGGATGTATTCCCGGATGGTATCCAGCAACTGCGGGCTTCCATTGAAGTTGGCCGAATCGGAGGGCAGGAATAAGTCACGACCAAAGATGGTCCCTTTATTCTCGTCGTATCGACCGGAAAGGAAGAAGCGGATCTTCTTATAAAAAGGTAGGGGACCCGAAAGCGTACCCTCAGCCGTGTACACATTGAGCCCAAGATTGGACGTATTCGTTGGCGTTCCGAAGATATTCGAGTGCTTGGTCACGTTATCTCCGCCATAGAAGCTGAATGATCCGCGGTAGCGTTCATCACCCTCTTTGGTGACCAGGTTCACGATTCCAGACATGGCCTTGCCGTATTCGGCATTGAACGCACCGGAAATAACCGTCATTTCCTGAATGGCGTCGGCTGCCACGGTCGTGGCCAGACCATTGGTTTCGAAGGGGTTTCCGACACTCATGCCATCGACCAGATAGGAGACCTCATTGGAGCGACCGCCTCGAATGTGGATCGCCCCGTCGGGACCCTGGTTGACCCCTGCTTGGGTAACCAGCACACCGAAGAATCCTTCGACAGGAAGGGCTTCGATTTCCTCTGCCACGACTGTTTTTTTCGATGAGGTCAGGTCCTTTTGAACCAGCGGCCTTTCGGCTTGGATCACGATTTCCTCACCCTCAATCACTTCCTCGGAGAGTTCAATGTCATATCGCGTGGTTTGGCCGGTGGTCACCCGGATGCCGGATACCACCTGCGTCGAGAATCCGATGTAAGAGAAGCGGAGCGCATACTCCCCTGGTCGCACATTCAGGATGATGTAGTTCCCATCCACATCGGTCGATGTACCCTGTGTCGTGCCATCAATAGACACGTTCACACCTATCAAGGCCTCGCCGGTCAAGGCGTCTATGACGCGTCCGGCAATCTTGCCCTGAGCGTGCACAAGCGGTGCGGCGAACAGGATAATGAGCAGGAAGAGTGACGTTTTGCGCATGGATTCTGCGAAATGAGTCTGGCTAAGGACAGTCCCTTGACGGAAATCCGTCGAACAACATTCCATTCGCCCTTGGAAATACCGTTCTCAAAACGGTAGCAGTAAAAAAATGGGGAGGCCCTCGCGGACCTCCCCATGATTGGAAGCAGGCCGGGCTACTTCAGCAATACCATGGTTTTGGTATGTGCGAAGTTTCCAAACTTCAGCTGGTACATATAGGTACCGCTGGCGACCTGGCCGCCTGCATCACTGGTTCCGTCCCACTGGAACTCGTGTACACCCTGCGAGAGGTACTGATTGTCAACGAGTCGCGCGACGACACGTCCCGAAACGTCAAAGATGGTCAGAGAGACCGCTTTGTCGCGAGGCAGTTCGAAACGGATGTTCGTCGTTGGGTTGAACGGGTTCGGATAATTCTGCTCCAGAACGTAGTCATTCGGAATGATCACACGCTCGTCCTCAATCGCTACTCCCTTCACGGAGGAGGACAAGACGCGCATGAACACACGAACGGGGTTCGCCTCGGATGAGACCAGCGTACGGGTGTACGTGGAGTCAGCAGGGTTGTATACCTCAGTGAAGGTATAAAGTGAGTCGTTCTGGCCCTGGAAACCGAGTGCTACCTCATTTTCTCCATCACCGTCTACATCGCCCAGGAAGGCGAACTTGGATGCGAACTGAGGACCTGTGGTACCGTCTTCGCGATATTCGGTGATGACGCCAGCCGAATCACGGGTGACTTTGTCGAACGCATCGGTGCGATCGTTCGGGAAGTAGACTTCGGTGATCTCCGAGTAGTTGGCCGGATCTTCAGGATCGGCGCCCTGACCACCGACGAACTCAACGATGTTGACCCAGTTTGGGTCTTCGCCGGCGTTAAAGCGGCTCGAGGAGAACAGCACTCCACTACCGATCAGGTCCATGTTGCCGTCGTTGTCCAAATCGCCGGCAGTGAGGCCGAGTGCGGACAGGCCTGGAATGGCAGCGAGTTCGTAGTTGTCTTCGGTGATGATGTATGTCGGCTCGCCTGACTCATAGTTGACGACGAAGACGTCTCCGGAGTACAGGTTGGTGCCGTATACCTCATCGGTGCCATCATTGTTGATGTCAATGACATCGAGACCGAACAGGGCCACATCGTCACTCGAGGACATCTGGGCGTAGTTTGGACCAAGAGAACCATCCGGGAATCCATACGTGTCGGCGCCAATGATCTGGCCGAGCGTGACGTTGAGGTTGTTCCAGGAACTCATGACCAGCTCGGTGATGCCGTTGCCATCAAGATCAGCAGCCACCATTCCATAAGGAGAGCCACCACCGCGATAGACAGGATCCCAGTCGTTGTTGCGGGAGGAAATCAATGCTTCCTCATTCCAGGTCTCGAATCCGGATCCGATGTCTCCGGTCACGGAAACGATGTACCAGTTGTCCCAGATGCTGGAGCGGCCGTTGACGCCAAAGAAGAGCTCCTGTGAACCATCACCGTCAATGTCGGCGGCGGTCATCTGCTCGGGGTAGTTGCGGTCGGGAGCATTCGGCATCTGGTAGATGGTGGTCGGTTCTGCACCGTAGTCGTTGTCGGCACCAGTGTGCTCAAACACGTAGATACCCTGTGGGTATGCAGCGTTGTCGAACTTCTGATCCGTATCACAATGCTGGCCGCTTCCTGTGAAGCTCTTACAACCGGACATGAAAATGATTTCGCCGTGGCCGTCACCATCAAGGTCGCCACCGGTGATGACCCGCTGGTTGGTAGTCAGCTTGGTCTCATCCAGCCATGGGGTGGAGTAGACCCATTCCCAGGTGTCCGGTCCGACGACTTCCAAAACGTGAACGCGACCTCCGCCCGTATAGTCAGAAACCAATACTTCTTGGAGTCCATCACCGTCCAGGTCAAAAGGACCTGCCACTGTTCTGACTCCGGAATGGTCTGCAGGATACGCTGCCTGGGCATCGGCAGAACGTTCAACAACAAAAGAATAATCTGTGCTTTGACTGTAGGCGTTTCCCGCAAAAACGAAAGCAGCCAGCATCAAAAGACTTGTAACTCTGCGCATGGGGCCTCCAAATAGGCTATTTTTTGATCGATTTGGTCGGATATTGATGCCGGTGCGTGGGCTTGCGCCGGGCCGTCCCGATAACGATGGAAGAACCAGTGTATTAAAACAGAATTGTCGTGTCAACAGGATTTTTCGAAAGTGCGTATTTCAGCGTAAGTCGTTTGGCCAGAAAGAACTGCAGTCAATTAGCTGAAAAGCTTTTCAGATATGTGGCGATGCTGGCGGTAAGTCTCTCAGCATCTCTACTCGCACTGCCTGTTGGGGCTCAGCACCCCAAGCATGAAATGCGAGGTGCCTGGGTCGCAACAGCTTACAATCTGGATTGGCCATTCGGGTTGAGTGGTCGCAATGCTTCTTCTGCGGATCAGTTGGCAGACATGGCCACGTTGTTTGACGATTTGGCCTCTACGGGAATCAATGCGATTTTTTTTCAAGTGCGCTCCGAGGCGGATGCGATGTATGACTCGTCGATCGAGCCTTGGTCCCGGTTTTTGACTGGTACCCAGGGGAGAGCCCCAGACCCGTTTTGGGATCCCTTGACGGAGGCCATCAATTTGGCCCATGAGCGGGGAATGGAGCTTCATGCATGGCTCAACCCGTTTAGGGTGGTTTCGGGGCTTGGTCTTTCAGGTCTTGCGGCGGGGCACATCATGAATGCGCGGCCCGATCTCATTCTATCGACTACGTACAAGGGAACCCTGGAGTCACGGAAAGGCACATTCATCCACCATATCGACCCCGGAAATCCAGAGGGCAGGGCTCATATTGTACGTGTGGTCGAAGACATTGTGGGGCGCTATCCGGTAGACGGTATCCACTTTGATGATTACTTCTACCCCTATCCAGACTACCACATTTCACTTGAAGACCAGGCGACGTTTGATGCCTTCGGCGCAGGATACGCTTCTATCGAGGATTGGCGGAGGGACAACATCAACCTGTTCATGCTTGAGGTGTCCGACGCCATCCGGGATATAGACCCTCGCGTGCGGTTTGGCGTTAGTCCTTTTGGGATATGGAAGCCTGGCGAGCCCGCAGGCATCGTGGGACTTGATGCCTTTAACGTGATTTACTCCGACCCTCTGACTTGGATAATTGAGGAGAGCGTCGATTACCTCGTACCACAGTTGTACTGGCCAATCGGCGGCGGCCAGGATTTTGCTGCGCTTGCCGATTGGTGGGATCTCAACTCAGAAGGGATTCACATTTATCCCGGTATTGCGGCCTACAAAAACGATCCAACCACGGCCGTTGATTATGATGGTGACGGAGTCGGTGACCCATGGGATGGAGCTGAGATTCCGGCTCAATTGACATTCGGCAGGCTCTTCGACAATATCCAGGGTAATTTTTTTTTTCGAGCCCGCAACCTGGGGCCGGCGATCAACCAAGGACTGACAGCCTATTTGGCAACAGATTTTTATCGGTACAAGGCGATCACGCCTTACATGGAATACCGGGACACCTGGCCACCAGACCCTCCAAGAAATCTTCAGGTCTCCCTTTCTTCTGAAGGGCGATTTCTCCGCTGGGATCCTCCGCTATCCGGGATTACATTCGCCAATCGATTTGCCATTTACCGGGTCCAGAGTGACGGGTCAACTCCGGACGCATTAGCCATCACCAATGACCCGGCCAATCTCATACACATCTCGTGGGATCCGGAATGGACTGATACCGCAGCTCTTGAAGTCGGCTTAGAGTATCACTACGTCGTAACCGGCTTGACGCCGAATTCCATTGAGAGCGTTGACCCTGACCTGGCTACGATCCTGATTCAGGGCACCGCAGTAGAGGAGTTCGCGACTTCACCAGCATTGGCAGGTAGTGATCTCTACCCGAATCCCGCTTCGCATCGGGCTCGCCTCTCCTTGCACCTTGAGTTACCCGCCGAAGTGGATGTTCGGATCGTTGACATGCTGGGGCGCGAGGTGGCTCGCCCACTTGGCAGTGCCAGCCGGCAGTCCGTAGGCATGCTGGACGTGGACTGGGATTTACGCAATGTATCAGGCCAACGTGTTGCGCCGGGAGTCTACCAGATTGTTATTCGCGCAGGGAGGCAACAGCTTGTTCGGTCGCTGGTCGTCCTTCGCTGATGGTGCTACGAGCAATGTGTCCTGCGGATACGTATCCAAGGACCTTTCAGGATCAGATCCGCAACCGCTCTTTGACGGTTTTCGAGCGCTCCCGAGAGGCAATGACCTCGTGCCCACCTGTCAATGCGAGTTTGTAGCGTCCGCTGAACCAAGGAATCAACTCCTTGATGTGACCAAATTGCACAATGGCCGAGCGATGCACGCGCATGAAGTGTTCGGGATTGAGCATGCTCCCGAGCTGATCCAGCGTGTAATTGACTATGTGTTGACGTAACCGCCTGCGTGGTGCGGCTGCGTCGTCTTCCAGGATGTAGACCCGGGTGATGCCTTCAGCAATCTCAATGGAAATCACGTCCTGAATGGGAATGATCAGAATGCGATCACGATAGGGGATCGACAGCTGCTCCAGCCAGTCTGAATCTGAAGAGGGCGACTCCGCTCCATCCATGGCTTGGGTGTCCATCCATTCGAGGAGCTTACCCAGTCGATCATTCTGATCGTCGGCCTGCCCCATCACTTTGTGGGCGCGTTGCAGGGCTTCTTTCAATCGGTCAGACGGGACCGGCTTCAGGAGGTAATCCACTGCATTCGCCTCGAATGCCCTGATCGCGTACTCATCGAAGGCAGTCGTAAATATGACGACAGGCCGGTTATCCGGCGCTGTGCGCTCGAGAACATCGAATCCGTCCAAGCCGGGCATCTGGATATCGAGTAGCAAGACGTCAAACGATCCGCTTCCCAGCTTTTCAAGGGCCTCGACACCGTCAACGGCCGAGTTGACCTGTGTGACGAGGTGGCCCAGCGCTTCATCAGAAAGCAGCTTCTGCATGCGTTTCCGGGCAGGAGCTTCGTCATCAACAATCAGGATGCGTGCCATGGTCAAAAGAGGTTGATTGAGGTGTGATATCAGGCGGGCGTGGGCCGTTCTGCCGGAATGGTCAGGGATACCGACGTGCCGACGTCGGGAGTGCTCAAGTAGCCAAGCAGATCGTCTTTCTGGTATAACTGATGCAGCCGATCGTAGACGTTGGAGAGCCCTATTCCAAAAAATGCATGACGCTCGCTACTGAGCGTTGATTTATCGAATAGCTGGGGTATGCCAACACCGGTATCGTGCACCATGACGCTCGCAGCGCCGGCTGCCAAGTCACTCCTTTCTGAGTGTGAGATGGAGATCGTCAAGTGGCACCGTTTTCGTGAGCGTTCCAAACCGTGCTTGATAGCGTTTTCGACCAGAGTCTGAATGGCAAATGCCGGTACAGGGTGGCTTCGAAACTCGGGGTCAACGTCACAAGTAACGTGCAATCGATCACCGAAACGGGCTTGCTCGATGGCCAGATAGTGTTCGACCAGAGAAGTCTCTTCTTCCATGCTGACGAAGGGTTTGCTTCCGGTTTGAAGCGTGTGTCGGAAGATGGCCGCAAGGTGTTCCACAACGGCCTCGGCTTCATCAGGCTTCTCCCCGATGAGGGCCAACAACGTGTTGAGGGCGTTGAAGAGAAAATGAGGATTGATCTGCGATCGAAGGGCTACGAGGTGCGCCTCAGAGCTTTCGGCTGCCAGCGATTTCTCACGCTCAACCAGAGCCAGTCGTTCGACCGCCAGGGCCAGATTACCGGCCAGACTGCGCAGCTGATCCAGATCATCCAGATTGTAAACGGAACCGCGACGCGTCTTGTAGCTCAGTACGATAAGGCCTGCTGCCCGGCCTTCTCCCCGGATGGGAACGGCCAAGGCAGCGTGATACCTGCGAAGCTCTTCCTCAGACGCCTCGGAAATGTTGTGTTCATTCAATTCCGAATTGCGGGACCAAATTGTCGGAGCGTATTCGAAATGAGACCAAATCGATTCAAAAACCTGTTCGGTGAGGTATGGGGGCTCGGGACGATGTCGCTTGATAATCCATGAGCCATCAGCTGGAGAGCGGAGGAAGATGATCGAGCTGCGAGCATCAAAGACGCGTCCGGCTACATCGACAGCTTTTTGAGCGAGGGCATCGATATCCAGGATTTCGGAAGCAGATTCCTGGAAGCGGTTGATAATCTGCCGCCCGCGCTGGCGTTCCGTTGAGAAGATTGAAGAGGCCAGCGTGCGAAGCCGTCGCGACGAACGCTCGAACACAATCAGCAGAAGTACAACGAAGAAGCCTTCCACAACGATGCGAGTCGTTCCAGAGATGTCCAGGAATCGATTCAAAACGCTCAGGCCACCGACAAAAGCGAAGAAAATCAGTCCCAGGCTGAGGGAGTATACAATTGCACGATTGAGGACCTCATCCACTTTGCCGTAACGAAGGGTACCAAAGGAGTAGAGCGAAATCGGGACAATGGCCAGGAGTTGGGCTGACACAATGGTCCATGCCGCCATGGCCTCGCTCATTTCCGTGAATACCGGAATGACGTCGGTCACCGCGAGTCCGGCCAACAAGGAAAACACCAAGATGGACAGACTTTCCAAGCGACCCCATTCTACCGAGGAGTCACTGTCTCCGCGGACTCGAACGTACAGGGAAACAAGAGCTGCACCTCCAATGAAGGAGGAGGCGTAAAACAGGATCGGCACCAGCATTTTTTCCAGCGTGAACGGTCCTACATGGCCCTGTATCGAGGCCATCATAACCCCGAATAGGAGCGTCGCTGGAATAGCGTGAATGAGAAGGTGCAGTCTGCCGCCACGGAATCCGAACAGCTTCGCGTCACGGACGAGTGTTTCGAGCAAGACAGCGGGAAATCCGATCCAGCCGATCAGACCGACGATGGTAAGACATCGGAAAAGCAGATCGTACGTGGTATCCGCATCGGGCGGACCGAATAATTCGGCCAGCACCAGACGCAACGTATTGCCAATAATCCAGAGAGCCGAGATGGAGATCATGAGCAAGTCAGCCCGTGATCTCCGGTTGTGCTGAGCCAGTGGTGTGGCAATCACGAGTCCCAGCACATGGAAAAAGGTCCCGATGGTGAAGGCCCACAAGGCAAATTGCCAAACGCCTGTGGAACCGGGATACAGAAAGGTTGGATGCCGGGCAAAGGTGACCGATACGTCGATCGGTTTTCCCTCGCGTACCAGAATCATATCCCTGGTCTGACCGGGTTTAATGCCTGCAACGGAGTTGTTCAGGTCCTCTGCGTTGAAGTATTGCTGAAACTCGAGGGCGTAGAATTCATCTCCGGTCCGGATGCCACCTTCGTGTCCGGGCCCGCCGGGAAACACGTGCGAAGCCGTGATGGACCCTTCGCGATCTTCCCATACTACCCAGTCTGACCCGCGTGCAGAAGGACGTTGAAGAACGACGAGACCTGCTTCAAACTGGCGAATCTCGCGCCATTCGAGCATGGCATCCACCAGCGGCACGGCCGCCATGAGGACGGCTCCGAGCAGGAGCAGATGCGGTATGATTCGAATTCTCTTCAGGGCGGTGGGATACCTGGGCTGAATGTCCGCGGGCAAGGAACGCCAGGAAGGATGGACCTTTCAACCACCCCGGTTCCTGGTTGACCCGAGCCGTGGGTCGACTTCCATGAATGTACCCATTAGATGCTATGCTGATCGACACGCATGCTCACATTTTCCTCGAACAGTTTCAATCGGACTTTGATCAGGTCCTGGAGCGTGCGAATCGGGTAGGCGTGGGACATATCCTGTTGCCCGCCATCGATGTAGCCTCAATCGAATCCTGCATCCACCTGGCCGAGTCGCACAGGGATCCTGGTACCAGCCCGGTTCTTCATGCGATGGCTGGAATCCATCCATCAGCCGTTCAGGAAGCAACAGACGTGGACATGCAACGAGTACGTGAGTTCGCTGCTCATCCTGCCGTTCTCGCGATTGGTGAAACAGGATTAGACTACTACTGGGATCGGTCTTTTGACGACAAACAGCACGCCTTTCTGAAAGAGCATATCCGGTTGGCAGCGGAAGTGGACAAGCCTCTTGTATTCCACGATCGGGAGGCATCGGAAGATTTGGTCCGGATCGTTGCCGAGGAAAAAGCACGCTCAGCCTATCCGGAGCGCATCAGAGGGGTATTCCACTGCTTTGGGGGCCCGGACGCACATACCGAACTGGTACTGGATCTGGGATTCCATATGGGAATCGGGGGGACACTCACGTTCAAGAATGGTGGCGTACCCGAAAACACCTCTACCGTCCCGATGGATAGGATCATTCTTGAAACAGACGCCCCTTATTTGACTCCCGCGCCCCATCGCGGCAAGCGGAATGAGCCCGCCTACGTACGCCTGGTAGCTGAAAAGCTGGCAGAAGTGCGCGGCCTTTCCGTCGAAGAAGTAGAGGCGGTCACGACGGCGAATGCAGCAATGCTCTTCGGACTAGAGCTCGTATAGGTCGTCCGATATCTCGACGCGTTTCCCTTCTTGAACGGCTTCGTTGGCCTTGATGGCGACGACGGTACTTTCAAAGCCCAATCGTGCATCTGCGATGGCCGGGAAAGGGCCGTACGTAAGATTGTCGGCAAATGCTTTCAGGGCATGCCAAATAGGTGGTTTGGCATTGGGGTCATCTTCGGTAGGATCTTGACCCAGCGCGTCCAGCTTGGTTGCATTGGCCAGCAATGCGATTCCGGTTTCTTTGTAGAATTTGTCCTTGCGCGCGTAGACCTCCCAGCCAAGCATCGGGGCGTCAACCTCTTTGAACATCCAGGCCTTCTCATCGCGCAGTATGATGGTTGCATCATTACCGAAGAGAAGATCATAGGAGGCATCGAAGCCACTGACGAGCGAAGCGTCGTACATCGCGTTTTCACCACCCGGATACTCGATCATCGCCTGAATGGTGTCCTTGACCGTGCGACCGTCATCCCAGAACATGATGCCCCCGAAACCAGTGACGGCTTTTGGACGGGCGCCAATGATCCAGGAAGAGTAGTCGATTTGCTGGATACCTATTTCCCCGATCAGGCCGAGGGAGAGGTCCTTATCCAACCGCCAATTCAAGGAGCGGGCACGTTCGGCAGACGATGAAGATCGTCGCCAGGAGGTCTTTTGGTGCCACTGGGACCGTGTCATGGCGGGACGACCGATCGCTCCGCTTCGGACGAATCCGTAAACCGAGCGGTATTGAGGCTCGGTGCGATACAGCATGCCTGCCTGGAAAATCTGGTCCTGAGCCGCCAGTCCGGCCTGGGCGATGGTCCTGGCGTCCTCGATGTTGTTGGCCAATGGCGCTTCGCAATAAACGTGCTTGCCGGCCTGCAGTGCATCAAGCACAAGATCCTTGTGTTCGTGCGTCGCCGTAGCAATGAATACGGCAACGATAGCTGGGTCGTCGAGCACCTCACGATAATCTGCGACTCGGGCTGCTTGGGGATGGGCGCGCTGTGCGCGACGCAGCATGAGCGGAAAATTATCGCAAATGGTGGTGAGGTGAAGCTCTTCGATGTCCTCGATAGCCGCCGCAATTTCGCGCCCCCATTCACCAAAACCGATGACCGCACATGGAAAGGGGTCGTCGGTGAACGGAGCGCGTGCAGCCGCGGCCTCGGCCGGGAGGCGTTCACCCGCTGCAAGCACGCCAGCCAGCGTACCCAGCGATCCTGCCTTCAGGAAATTGCGACGAGAAAAGCGTTTTGGAGCCACAGTGTCAAAAGTCGATCAGTGAAGAGGAAGAATCTCGGCCGCCACCTGCCAGTCAGGATCAGGAGCACCTATTGTTGCAGTCCACCCTAAATCTGTTTTTTGCAGAGCGGTTCCCGCGATGTGACTGGGAACCGAAAGGGCAGAACTCGTCAGCAGCGCGGTGGACCACGCATCACAGGTGGTGGCGGAATCTGAGACTGCCACGGAAAGGCGTTTCCCGGAGACGGCCATTCCCGTCAGTGGATCCACAACGTGTCCGTACTCAATCTGGGTCTCGCCGCTGTCGTCCCTGAACCATTTGCCACGAACGCCAGACACTGAAAGGGCCTGATCTTGCAGGGATATGCCCATGATCCAGGACGGCTCGCCGGAGACGATGTAGGGATCTTCGATTCCAATTTTCCAGTGGTTTCCGGAGGGATCACGGCCCATTCCGATGGCTGTACTCGTACCGCCATGAAGCAGGGCACGTCCAATTCCTGATTCCTCCAGTATCAGGCGCGCCTCGTCCAAGGCCCATCCCTTGGCAATGCCACCCAGATCCAATTGTCGATCATGACGGGCGAAGTAAACAGTCCGTGCTGAGGCATCCAATTCGACTGCATCAAAGCCGATAGCCTCGACAAGTGTACGACGCTCTTCTGCGGAAGGGACCCGCCCTGAGGCAGATTGCTTTCGCAAGCCCCATCGCGCCAGAGCCGGGGCGATTGTCGGGTCAAAGTATCGGTTCGTCTCTTTGTGTAGGCGGGCACACTCCTGTAGCAGTCGCATCATGCCGGCAGTGCAACGGACCGGCCTCTGGGATGCCTCCCGGTTGATACGACTCAGCTCACTGGCCGCTGCGTAAAAACTGCATTGGGATTCGACTCGTAAGATTTCCCGCTTCGCTTCTTCCGCGGCGGCGCGGGCGTGCACAGGGTCCACGTCGAGAATGACAATCTCGAAGCGCGTGGCCATGGCATTGAATGCTAGTCGGACAGGATGCATGGAGGGTTAAAACAAGCGCGGGGCGGTTGGCCAGCCAACCGCCCCGCGGACGCTTCAAAAGACAGTCCCGCGAAGGACCGTGCACGATCTAGGAAAGATCGAAGGTGCCGTAGGTCGGAACCACGAGTTGCGTGCCGCCTCCTGTGTGGAATTCACGCGTCTCCGGATTCAGGAAGATCGCTTCGCCGTAACGGTTGGAAGCCTCAGCCATGGAAATGATGGCCTGGGCGATGATGGCTACGTCAATGTTGCCATTCGTGTCGTGATCGTTTCGGATAGCAGAGAACAGGTTGTCCACGTGGGCCGGAATTTCCGGACCTGGCGTGAGGTTCTCGTAAATCTCAGCGTCAACCAGGTCAGCGAACGGGCGTTCAGGTCGCAGCTCGACCGAACCTCCACCAAAATAGAGTGTCGCTTCATGGCCACGAATTACCTGCTGGACCCCTTGCTCGTTGACCGTTGAGCCAGCAATCATCATACATAGGCCAGACGGGAATTCAACCAGGAGTTGCGTGTTGTCATCCACGCTGCGATCCTCTGCTCCGACATACATGTCGGTCACGGTCTTATTGCCAATGGCAACAACCCGCTTGGGTAGCTCGGTAACATTGGCTGCAATGATCAACGGGTGGATCATGTGGGCCAGAAGGTCACCCATGATTCCCGCGCAGTAGCGGTAGTATTTGCGCCAGCGGTGGTAGTGCTCCAGATTGAAATCGGGACGGTTCGCGACCTGCCCCAGCCAATGATCCCAGTTCATGGTCTGGGGTGTGATGGCTTCTTCAAGCTGGTAATAGTTCCACTCACCATTCGGCGAGTTGCGCATATAGGAGTTCTGGGCAAGTGTCGCCGGTCCGATTTTGCCCGCTTTCACCAATTCGGCTGCTTTATGCCATTTGGCTTCCGAGGTATACTGCGATCCAATCTGGAATTTCTTACCTGTACGCTTTACAGCGTCGTACACATCGAAAGCCTCAGGCAGGTAGCGCGTCATCGGCTTCTCGCAATAAACGTGCTTGCCCGCCTCCAGCGCATCGATGGCCACCTGGGCGTGCCAGTGGTCCACGGTACCGATGAAAATGACGTCGATATCGTCATTTTCCAGCAGCTTGCGGTGATCCTCGAAGACCTCAACCTGGAAGTCCTGGTTCTTGGCATCACGAACCATTTCAAGATGGTTCTTTACCCGATCCCGGCGGCCAGAGTACAGATCGCAGCCAGAGACTACCTGCGAGTTGTACTCGTAGTTGTGCCAGCTTGAGCCGTCCATGTTCAGGTTGGTCACTGCACGAACATGCGTGTATCCCTGGCCCCCAACACCCACGTGTCCGACAACAATTCTGTCATTGGCCCCGAGAACACTTCCCTTGGCCGGAGCACCCGAGTAGCGGCGAACCGGTGGAGTGGCTTCTGCTGCCGAGACGCCGGTAACCAGCGCACCAGCGGCAAGAGCTCCTTTCTTGAGGAAGTCCCGGCGTGAATCCGGAGTAGCCTTCTGGCTGTCGGACTTTTTCTTCATGGTAGCTATCAGGGATAGGGGACGGGAGTCCTGGGTACGATTGGCTGCGCCCGTTCATCTACGTCTTGAAAGAATCAGCCCACAAGATACCATGTCTATGTTTTCGATCAACCCTTGGGCCAGGATTCTGCGATAAAGCGCTTTGTCGCAAGACAGATATGCCACGGGATCCGACGGGACGTCATGCCGTTCCCTTGATGCGGTACAATCACTGACGTTTGTTTCGAGACGATAGGTAGATCAAAAAGAATCCTCATGCGGAAGATTAGCACCATTCTTGTTTTGGCTCTGATGCTCTTCAGCTCAGACGTACATGCCCAGGAGATTTACATTCTGGGGGACGGGTCAACGATCAAAGTGGATGGAGCTTCCAATCGATCCGATTGGAGCGTTGAAGCTACCTCGTATTCAGGTATGTTCACGTTTACTGAAGGAAAGCCTATCGAAGGTGGTTTTTCCATTCCAGTCTCGGATATGAAGAGTGGTCGTAGTTTGATCATGGATCGCCTCATGCACAGCACGTTCGATGCAGCGGCAAACCCGGAGATCAGCTTCATTATGGAATCGGCCGAGCCGGCTGAAGAAGAAGGATGGTGGGCCGTGAACGGCCAGTTGACCATGGCAGGGACATCCAACCCGGTCTCGATCATGTTGGAACAGCTAGGCGATGTGGGTCGAACCGTCCGCTATGCAGGCTCGCAGGAACTTGACATGACGGAATACGGGATGAAGCCTCCAACGGCCATGTTTGGGTCCCTTCATACAAGTGCTGATGTCACCATTCACTTCGACCTTTTATTGGCCTCTACATGCGAAGAAGAGTGCGAGTCGGATGGGTAGCATGCGTCGCCCTGTTAACCTTCGCTGCGACCACGCAGGCAAGGAGTCAGAGCGCTATCTCGTTCCTGGAAATCACGGATGGATCCGGGTTGGACAGGGAGGTGAGCGGCGTAGGAGTCTCAACGTTTGATTTCAACGGAGACGGTTACGACGATCTCACCATTGCTCGCAGGGACGCTCCGCCTGCTCTTCTGCTCAACAATGGGGACGCCACGTTCACGGATGTAGCCGAGCAGTATGGAATCACCTCCATCGGCAACCTTATTGCAGCCGTCTGGGTCGATGTCAACAGAGATGCCCTTCCTGATCTGTTCCTGGGGCATCAGGCCAATGGTCGAAATGCATTGTGGCTGAATCAGGGAAATGATTCCTTCCTTGACGTGGCAGAAGTCTGGGGCTTGGACACCCGAGCCCGAGTTGGTGCCGTGTCATTTTCGGACTTTTCCGGCGATGGATACCCGGATCTCTTCCTGGCCGTTGAAAATGGATTTGACCTGCTTTACCAGAATGATGGTGGAACAGGATTTTTGGATGTGACGGATGACTTCGGTGTCGGTGGCGAGCCTTTCTCGATTCCGATGCAAGTGACGTGGATCGATGTTGATGAAGATGGAGATCGGGATCTCTTTGTCACGCATGACGAGTTCATTCCCAATTTCCTTTATATCAATGAAGGCGGCGCGGCCCTGGTTGATCAGGCTGCCGATTGGGGAATCCGGGACATCGGCGAGGGCAATTCGATGGGTGTTGCCTGGGGCGATCCCGATATGGACGGGGATTTTGATGCGTACGTAACCCGAATCGGCGTAGCTGGATTGTACGTATATGACCAGCGCATTAACCGATTCGTTGACCAGGCTACACAGTGGCGGGTTACGCTGAATGGTGTAGGGTGGGGTACGTATTTCGTTGACCTTGACAATGACATGGACGAAGACCTGCCCTTGGTGCATTCGTCATCATCTGGTTTTCCTCCACCGACGCTTTTTGTCAATCAGCGTACGTGGTTCGATCCGGTCTACGAAGCGGGCGCTTTCCAATTCGAGCGCAGTGACATGGGGCTCGCCACAGGAGACTTTGATGCCGATGGACGGCAAGATCTCATTGTGGTCAATACACGGGGTTATCATCGGTTGCTCCTCAACGACACACCGGATACCGGAAACTGGATTACGGTCAGGCTTTCTGAACCAGATTCGAATCCAGCTGGTCTGGGGGCCCGTTTGGAGCTGGACGTCGGTGAGGAGACCTTGATCAGGGCTATTCATGCAGGAGACGGATACAATGGCCAGAATACCTCCCGAGTTCATTTCGGTCTGGGTGCTAATCTGCGGGCCGACTCACTTCGCATTCGCTGGCCAGACGGATCCTGGGAATCCTTTGCAGATCTCGAGTGGGGCAAACACTACGTTGTTGAGCGAGGTCGTATTACGACGGCACTTCCCAGCAATTCAGTCGAAAAAAATGATGGGGAAGAGAGGCGTTTGAAGATGAAGCCGTGGCCTAATCCCACCAGCGATGTGGTGCACGTCATGGTGGATGGGCTCGGTCCTGGTGCGGTTGGCGTGACCGTGCTCGACGCCCTGGGCCGGAGGATTCACGCAGAAAAGGTGGCTTATTCAACGGGCGTATTCCACAGGGAGGTGGATCTCTCCGCGGTGTCACCTGGCCTGTACCTGATCATGGTATCGGATGGCCACGTTGTACATCGAAGTGCCGTTGTACGTCGTTAGGCACGTTGCAGAGATCCTCGTAGACGTATCTCAAATAGCAAGGGCGGCCGGATCTGGATCCGGCCGCCCTTGTGCGTAGTCGGGCTGCCTGCACCGAAGCGCTGCAGCCAACGTTTTGGAGGAATTACTTCTCGTCGTCTTCCTCGACGACTTCGTAATCCACGTCCTTGACCTCGTCGGCTTCGTCATCGCCCGCTTCGGTGGTGGTACCGGCATCGGCGCCTGCTGCAGCCGCGTCCTGTTGAGCCTGATAGAGATCCTGGCTGGCCTCACTCCATGCAGCATTCAGTTGCTCCATGGCAGAATCCAGCTCGTCCAGGTTGTTCTCTTTATGCACCTCTTTCAAACGCTCCAAAGCGGATTCGATAGCCGCCTTCTTTTCCTCGGGCAGCTTGTCGCCATACTCGGACAGGTTCTTCTCGGTCGAAAAGATGAGGGAGTCGGCTGTGTTGACCTTGTCCACTTCTTCGCGACGCTTCTTGTCATCGTCGGCGTGGCTCTTTGCGTCATCCCGCATTTTCTCGATCTCTTGGTCGGTCAGACCCGAAGAGGCTTCGATACGGATGGACTGCTCTTTGCCAGTTGCTTTGTCTTTCGCAGAAACGCTCAGGATACCATTGGCGTCGATATCGAACGTGACTTCGATCTGAGGCATTCCACGCGGTGACGGCGGAATACCATCCAGGTGGAAGCGGCCAATCGTGCGGTTGTCAGCAGCCATGGAACGATCGCCCTGGAGGACATGGATCTCCACACTTGGCTGATTATCCGCAGCCGTGGAGAACGTTTCGCTCTTCTTGGTCGGGATCGTCGTATTGGCCGTGATCAACGATGTTGCTACACCACCGAGCGTCTCGATACCAAGATTCAGCGGGGTGACATCAAGCAGGAGAACGTCCGACACATCACCGGACAGCACACCACCCTGGATGGCTGCACCAACTGAAACGACTTCATCCGGGTTGACCGAGCGGTTTGGCTTCTTGCCAAAAAACTCCTCGACCACTTCCTGGATTTTCGGAATGCGCGAAGATCCTCCAACCAAAATGACTTCATCGACCTGGGCTTTGGAAAGACCAGCATCCTTGAGCGCCTTTTCCATCGGAGGAATGGTGCGCTTGACGAGGCTATCGACAAGCTGCTCGAACTTGGCGCGGCTCAGATCCAGCGTCAAGTGTTTTGGACCGTCCTGAGTCGCCGTGATGAAGGGGAGGTTGATTGTCGTCTGAGTTGAAGAGGACAATTCCACTTTTGCTTTTTCAGCCGCTTCTTTCAAGCGCTGAAGAGCCATGGCGTCCTTGCGCAGGTCGATGCCCTCATCCTTGTTGAATTCGTCTGCGATCCAATCGATCAGGCACTGGTCGAAATCATCGCCACCGAGGTGGGAGTCTCCATTCGTCGACTTGACTTCAAATACACCGTCGCCCAGTTCGAGAATCGAAATGTCATACGTTCCGCCACCAAGGTCGAAGACGGCAACAATTTCTTCCTGGTCTTTGTTGTCAAGACCGTAGGCCAGCGCGGCCGCCGTCGGCTCGTTGATGATACGACGGACCTTGAGTCCGGCGATCTCACCGGCTTCTTTGGTAGCCGTTCTCTGAGCATCGTTGAAATAGGCTGGAACGGTGATAACCGCCTCGTCAACCTTCTCACCCAGATAATCCTCCGCAGTCTGCTTCAGCTTACCGAGAACCATGGCCGAGATTTCCTGCGGCGTGTATACCCGATCGTCAATCTGCACACGAGCCGTGTCGTTGTCTCCCTTGACCACTTCGTAGGGAACGGTTTTCAGCTCGGAGCCAACCTCACCAAATTTGCGACCCATGAACCGCTTGATCGAAAAGATCGTGTGATGCGGATTGGTAATGGCTTGTCGCTTGGCAGGAGCACCGACGAGGCGTTCTCCGTCCTTCTTGAAGGCGATAATGGACGGTGTGGTGCGTGCACCCTCTGCGTTGGTAATCACCGTCGGTTCGCCACCTTCCATGACGGCTACTACCGAGTTCGTTGTTCCGAGGTCAATGCCTATGATCTTACCCATCGATACTGCTACTCTTGGTCTGAGATTTGTGTAATTCTGTCATATCTGTCAGGCAGACACCCAGCGGGGGTCTGTATTCCCCAATAACAAGCACCGTGCCGTTTCTGGATTTCGGACAATTTGTCAGAGCAGGCCGCGTCTCTCATCCGTGTATTCTGTCATTTTCCAACTTCGAGGAGCCAACTGACATCCCTATATTGTGTCTCAGTCTTCCATGATTATGAAGCACGTCCCGAACGCGTTGACCATCATCCGCATTTTGGTCACGCCGATTCTGCTGTTGTTGTTGTTCGCTGATTCCCTGGCTACCCAAGCTTGGGCTCTGGGACTATTTGTGTTCGCCTCAATTTCCGATTGGGCCGATGGAAAAGTCGCACGCAGATTCGGGGTGGGGTCGAGACTCGGACAATTCCTCGACCCGATCGCAGACAAGGTGCTGGTCCTGGGGACGTTTGTGGCTTTGATTTTCGTGCTTCCAAATGATGTGCCGTGGTGGTTGGTCGCCATCATTGCCTTCCGGGACGTGGCCGTGACGGGATATCGCGTATACCTCAAACGAAATGGCTTCGTCCTTACAACCAGCCGAAACGCCAAATGGAAGACGGCGGCTCAGCTGACCTTCCTGATTGCTGTCCTGGTTTTTCTGACAGCGCAACGGACGTTTGAACCTTTAATCAGTTGGATGAACGGGTTGTTTGCATCAGGTGTGCTTTTCTGGGCACTTGTATTGGTGACTTTGATTACCGTCTGGACGGGTGCTGAGTATTTCGTCAAACCAGACATCAACGCCGACACTGAGGAGCATGAAAGCTGAAGTAGAAACCAGGGATGATCGGGCCCGTCGCATTGCCCGCCATCTTTTACGAATTGGCGCTGTAAGTCTGTCTCCCTCCAAGCCGTTCACATGGGCATCGGGCCGCCTGTCACCGGTATACTGCGATAATCGTCTTTCGCTTGGATATCCGGATGTGCGCTCAGATATCGCTGCCTGTTTTGCTGCGGTGATGAGAGAAGAGAAAATTCCCTGCGATGTCATCGTGGGAACGGCAACGGCTGGCATTCCACATGCAGCCTGGTTGGCTGATCGGGTCGGTCTGCCCATGGCCTATGTCCGCGCTAAGGCCAAGGAGCATGGACGTGGCAATCAGATCGAAGGCCTGGCTCCAGAGGGCGCTCATGCCGTGGTCATTGAGGATCTGGTTTCAACGGGGATGTCGTCGACTGCTGTGCTGGCTCCGTTGAAAGAAGCTGGTGTTCAGGTAGAGGCGGTCATGGCCATTTTCACCTACGGATTGCCGAGTGCGAAAGAGGCATTTGACACGGTCGGGATGAGACTGGTCACCTTGTCTAATTTTGCGGCGCTCATTGAGGTTGCCGCCGAGTCGGGATCTTTCTCGGATGAAGATCTGGAATCGATGCGAGCATGGTATCGAAATCCGGCTCTTTGGTCGACCGATCGTGGAGGCCGCTGAAGCGGACGCCCGCTGTGAAAGCAACCATTCTCACCATCGGTGACGAAATCCTGATCGGGCAAATCGTAAACACGAATGCTGCTTGGATGGGGGAGCGGCTTGTCGAGATTGGCGTCCGCCCTGCAAAGATGGTTGTGGTGCCCGATCAAGCCGACCGGATTGCCGAGTCTCTGCGGGAGGCCATGGTTGCAAGTAACGTGGTGCTGGTCACGGGAGGATTGGGGCCAACGCACGATGACATCACCCGAGACGTGGTAGCCGATGTGTTTGGTACCACACTGGAAACGGATGAGGAAATCCTTTCCATTGTGCGAGAACGGTTTGCACGTAGGGGCTGGGATATGCCTGCGTCCAATCATTCCCAAGCATTGGTGCCCGCAGGTTTCGAAGCGGTTGCGAATCCTGCCGGGACGGCGCCGCTCTTGCTCGGGAGATTTGATCATCCAGACGGCCCTGGACTGCTCGCGTGTATGCCGGGGGTCCCTTATGAGATGCAGCATTTCATGGATGCCGAGGTGCTCCCGAGGATTCGGTGCATGGAAGGCGCTCCCACCATTATCCAAAAGACACTTTTGACCGTAGGGATCGGCGAGTCCCACATGACTGAGCGGCTGGCCGGAGTAGAGGACTACCTCGTTGAGGGGGTCCAGCTGGCATTTCTTCCCAATTTGCGAACGCTTCGGCTTCGTTTGTCCAGTACGCGTTCCCAGCGAGAAGGACATGAAGCCCTCTCGCGTTTGGAGGCGTTTATTCGGGATCGTGCCGGCAGGTGGATTTTTGGTGAGGGCGAAGAAACGCTTGAAGGTGTACTCGGAGATAAACTCCTCGAAGCCGGGGCGACGGTTGCAACGGCAGAGAGCTGCACTGGTGGCTTCGTAGCCCATCGACTGACGAATGTACCGGGTTCCAGCGACTGGTTTATGGGAGGAGTCGTCAGTTATGATAACGCTGTCAAAGTGGAGCAACTCGGCGTATCTGAAAGCACACTTCGGGAGTTTGGGGCCGTCAGTGAGCAAACGGCGCGGGAGATGGCCGAAGGGGTAAGAAACAGGCTGCGCACGAGCATTGGGCTGAGTACCACCGGCATTCTCGGGCCGGGAGGAGGGACTGAATCGAAACCGGTTGGCACCTTTTGGATGGGAATCTCCAGCTCGATTGGGACCCGCGCCGTGAGACTTCGGCTGGGAAATGACAGGATGCGTAACAAGGAGCGCGCGTCTACCGCGGTACTGGACTTGCTGAGACGTGAGTTGCAGCGCATGATTGAAGGCGATTCGGAGTCATTTCACAATAGTTGACTACACATGTGACATATCAATGTCACAGGGGTGTTTGTAGGTTGCGGATGGGTGATTCAGGGGTCAAATGGACCTCTTGCCGACCTGGAAGGGAAAAGTGTGTCACAGAATGCGTGCATATGTAATGTGTGTCACATATATTACACACACATCGTGACACGATTACGATATCGCTGGTCACTTTTCAACATGGGTTGATTGTCAGGGTCAATTAGGGGAAGCTGTCTAGCCAACCCTTTGCCTCGGACTTCGACCATAAACACGGAAAGACATGAGCACGCAGGACGCTGCCAAGCAACGAGCGCTGGATCTGGCTCTCAAACAGATCGAAAAGTCGTATGGAAAAGGCGCCATCATGCGGTTGGGCGATGAGCCAGAAGTCCAGATGGCCTCCATTTCGACCGGCTCTCTGTTGCTGGATTCGGCACTGGGTATTGGAGGAGTTCCTCGCGGACGAATCGTGGAGATTTACGGCCCCGAATCCTCTGGAAAGACGACGCTGGCCACACATATTATCGCAGAGGCTCAGAAATCTGGAGGCGCTTGTGCGTTCATCGATGCTGAGCACGCTTTTGACGCCAGCTACGCTCACAAGCTTGGCGTTAATACGGATGACTTGCTCGTATCCCAGCCCGATACAGGCGAAGATGCGCTGAACATTTGCGACACGCTGGTTCGAAGCGCCGCGCTCGATGTTATTGTAATCGACTCGGTAGCAGCACTGGTACCCCGAGCAGAAATCGAGGGCGATATGGGAGACAGCCATGTTGGCCTGCAGGCACGCCTTATGAGTCAGGCGCTTCGGAAGCTCACCGGAACGATCAACCGCACCAAGACCGTGCTCATTTTCATCAACCAGATCCGAATGAAGATCGGGGTGATGTTTGGAAGTCCGGAAACGACAACCGGTGGTCGTGCGCTCAAGTTTTATTCATCTGTTCGCATGGATATCCGTCGCATCGGAGCCATCAAGGATGGGACTGAAGTCGTGGGTAATCGTACCCGCGTCAAGATTGTAAAGAACAAGGTGGCACCTCCTTTCCGTCAGTCGGAATTTGACATCATCTACGGTGAAGGAATTTCCTCGATGGGAGAGTTGATTGATGTTGGTGTTGAACATGATGTGATTACCAAGTCAGGTTCCTGGTTCTCCTACGGGGATATAAAGATTGGTCAGGGGCGTGATGCGGCGAAAGCATGGTTGTTGGAGAATGATTCGTTGCGGGCTGAAATCACGCAGCGGGTCAAGGAAATTCTTGGTTTGGTTCCAGCTCCCACCAATGGCCAGTCTGAAGAAGCACCCATGGAAGCCTGATGATGACCGTTTCCATAGTGAATGGATCAACCGTGCAACGCGGGGCCATACGGCCCCGCGTTGCTTGTTTTCGCCGCTTTCTGACCTGCAATGCACGGATCGACACCATGCTTGTGTTAGCAGGCCTATTGCTTGCGCACGTCGCTACAGCGCAATCTCCTACAGGAAATGACGTCGCCTTCTACGAGGGACATTTGCCGCGGTCAAGTGAGGGTGAGATCGCGACCTCTGGGCTTGACGACAGGATGTTGCGATGGGTAAATGGACAAGATGGTGCGTTCGTCACAGGATGGATGCAGTCGGCCAATGCCACGTTTTATCCGATGACGTTCGCATCTGTACCTGTGTATTGGGGTGTATCGGTTTTGGCCGATGAAATTCCTTCGGAGGATGCGTTGGCATTTACCGCAGGCTGGGCAGTTACAGCCGGATCCACCATTCTCTTGAAGAGACTGGTCGGAAGGAAACGACCCTACGTGAGCCGTGAAGACCTGGTGATGCGTTATAAAGTATACGATCTGTCATCTCTGGGGGACTTCTCTTCGTTTCCATCCGGACACAGTTCCATGTCGGTATTTCTTGCAACCTATTTGGCCATCGAGACGAATACGCCCACCGTTAGAATCACGAGCGGTCTCTGGGCGGCTTCGGTCGCGGCATCCCGGGTCTGGAACGGAGTGCATTTTCCCTCAGATGTGTTAGCTGGAGCTGTTTTGGGTTCGGGTGTTGCGCTACTTACTCATCATCTACGTTGACCTCTGTTCATGGGGCGAGCTTCTTCGATCAAACTGAGTCTGATTCTCGCTACGTTTCTGGCCGTTTTACCGGGATGGGCCCAGGATTCCGGAGAATGGATCCTCTCGGGACGCGTGCTGGATGCGGCAACTGGAGAGGCACTTCCTGGTGCTTCCCTCCAAATTCAGGGCACATACTCGGGGACCATCTCAAATGGTGAGGGTGCCTTCCGGTTGAGTCTGGAGGAGGATTCTACGATCCTGATTGTAGGATTCATCGGTTACGCCACGGCCGAGGTGGCTGTTGGCCGGGGAGAAGCAGAATTGGACATCTCACTGGAGCAGGCTTCTTTGACGCTTCCAGAGGTAATTATTACCGGCGAAGATCCAGCAGTTCGCATCATGCGGCAGGTCATTGCCGAGAAACAACGCTGGCGCGCGAAGTTGGACACCTATGTGGTTAATGCATACAATCGCTTCCGGATGGAAAACGACACCGGTATTGTGTCGATTTGGGAGAGTGGAACACGAGCATTCTGGGATAGAGAACGTGGGATGAGGGAGGTTTCGTTGTGGCAAGAGCAGACGGACAACGTAGCTGTAGATGCCTTTCTTCCGGCAGCCTTGTTTGTCGCCAATCTCTATGACGATGATCTGGAAATAGCCGGTCACAATCTCATGGGCGTGACACATCCAGATGCGTTGAGCAAATACCAGTTTCGACTCGAGTCAGTAGAATCCTCAACCGGCTCTCCAGATGTTTTTGTGCTGTCTGTTGAGCCGAAAAGCGGCACTTTCAGTGGCTTTTATGGAACCTTGAGAATTGAAGACCAGGTGTTTGCCATGCTTTCTGCAGAGCTTACGCCGAGCACGGGTTTTCTATTTCCTCCGCCCATTCAAGAACTGAAGGCGAACTACCGACAACAATTTGCAGCCTTTGACGAGGGTACATGGCTTCCGGTTGATCTTCAGACCCAGATGGAGATCAAGGTGGGGATAAACAGAGTCCTGACTTTTCCGGTATTCAGAATCAGGCAGCTTTCGCGACTGACGGATTTCCAGGTAAACGTCACGTTGCCGGATTCGCTCTATGAGTCGGATGAAATCGTAGTGGTTGATTCTTCAGTTGTCAGGCCAACCTCTCGGCCCGCGGACGTCGTGGCGGTACCTCTGAGCGCCGAGGAAATGGCAGCTTACGCTACGATCGATTCGACGATGACCATGGAGAAGGCATTTGAACCATCCGGGGTCCTGGCCCGGATGGCTCGAACGGAAGCCAGGATTTCTTCTGACACAACGGGGGCGGTAGGTCGAGTTATCTCTGCTGGCGGTATGGTTGAGCTTGAGATCCGCCCGGATCTTTGGTACAACAGGGTAGAAGGCTTCCGGCTTGGCATAAGGGGAGTGGCAACAGTTATTGGCTCTTTAAAAGCGACAGGGATGGCCGGTAGGGGAACGGCCAGCAGTCAATTCAGCTATGGATACGGGGCGGTTCTCGGGAGAAAAGACAAGCTGTTCGTTCGCTACCGGGATGAAACCGTTTCTTCATTCGATTCTGCCATTCGAGGCCGGTTCTTCAATTCAGGTGATGTGACGCTGGGACGGGACGACTATTTCGACTATCACCAGGAACAGGGCTGGGAAGCTGGTATCCAATTCCGAGTTCCTGGCCCCTCCCGTGTGGATGCGCAGGTTTCATGGTCAAGGCTGATGTACACCTCGTTGGCTCAAAGCATAGCTTCTTCATGGCTCGGGATTTCGCTGCATGACACGCTTAATCCAACAGTGGATGAAGGCAGATTGGAGCGGGTTACTGTTGAACTTGATCGAAGTTGGAGTTTTGTTCGGTTTCCCATTGGACCGCAGCAGAGGGCTACCTTGCGTTTGGAGAAAGGAATCGGGGGTACCATTGCAGGAGCAACCGATTACCTGCGTGGAGAAGTTGACGTTTTTCTGCGCATACCGACGTTTCACAAGCGGCGATTAATTCCAAATGCGTTGGATGCGCGGCTTGTCGTTGGCAGGATCTGGGGTGAGGCCCCCATTCAGCGCTTGGGGATCGTGGACGGTGCGTCGACGCTGACTACGTTTGGTGCACTCAAGACGAATGATCATCCGCCATACACGGGCGACCGTTGGGCCCTGATTGCATGGGAGCACACGTTCAGGACGGTGCCGTTTGAGCGGTTGGGATGGGATTGGGCGGTTCGGCGTCACTGGAATGTAATCCTGACCGCCGGGCATGGCCGGTCGCAATCGGACCACGCGCTGGGAGCGGGGCGTGCTCAAACTGGAGCCTCGTGGCACCATGAGGCGGGTGTTTCCCTTTCTGGCCTGTTTACAGCCTTTCGTGTCGACGCTTCGTGGCGACTGGATGCACCGGGGTTCCGAATCGGAATTGCAACGGCCCGAATTTTCTGACAGGATGAGCGGAAGGGTCAGTCTCCGTGCGATTCGACAGGATTATCCGGGTTCGCAATCCAACCACTCCAGGAGGGTGGAAAGAGACGGGGCAAGGGTAGCCCAGCCACTGCAGCTGCCAAAATGTTGTGGCATGCCGTGACGCCCGAGCCGCAATAGACTATCGCCTTATCGGATCCGCCCACCGCATTCCAGCGATTGTGAATCTCGTCCGCTGACAAGAAGTGACCATTTGAATCCAGATTCCCTTGCCAGGGGAGATTCGATGCGCCTGGGATGTGGCCAGCAACGGGGTCGATGGGCTCAATGAGGCCCTGATAGCGTTCAGATGCACGGGCATCGACCAGATTAAAACCCGGATTCATCAGGTCAGCAGCATCAGCGATCATCTCTGACTGTATCGAGACAACATGCTGACCCGGGTTGGCCGTTTTTTGAGCTGGCAACGAACGCGAATCTATGGGATGTCCGCCATCTACCCACGCCTGCCAACCACCGTTAAGCACGCGGACGGAATGGTGTCCAATCCAGCGAAGCATCCACCACAAACGACTGGCGAATGCACCCCCGGAATCGTCATAACAGACAATCAGCGTTTGCTCATTGAAGCCCCAAGCGGCCTTCAATGAGGCAATGGTATTCGGATCAGGCATCGGATGTCGACCTTGACTTCCATCCGCTATGGGTGCTGACAGATCATTGTCCAAGTGTGCATATCGGGCACCTTGTATTCTCGCGGTCAGCCAGTCGCGTTTTCCGCGATCCGGGTCATCCAGACTGAATCGGCAGTCAACGATTCCAGTGGTTGGGTCGCCGAGGATCTGAGCCAATTCATGGTCAGAAATGAGAGGCGAAAAATCGGTTTGCGAAGCCACGCTGAAATGGTTTGATGTTGATCGTTGGTTATCCACAGATCCTTTTGATTGGAATCGACTCCCCGTAGTTTCCAGCCCCTTGTTTGTGCGCCGCCTCCGGCGGCGCACCCGCTGAAGTCATCTCGTCAAAACCCATGCCCCAAACGGCACCTGTTCCTGGTAAAAAAGGCCAAACACCCTTGATGCGTCAATATTACGCAATCAAGGAACGGCATCCGGGGACTGTTTTGCTTTTCCGGATGGGCGATTTCTACGAGACGTTCGATACCGACGCAGAAAAGGTCCATGCTGTCCTGGGAATCACATTGACCAAGCGGTCAAACGGGTCGGCTTCTGAAGTCGCCTTGGCAGGTTTTCCGCATCACGCACTGGACACGTACCTGCCTAAACTGGTGCGCGCCGGATTCCGAGTGGCAATTTGCGAGCAATTGGAAGAGCCAGGAAAAGGGAAGAAGATCGTAAAGCGGGATGTGGTGGAGATTGTCACACCAGGCGTAGCGATGCGCTCGAATCTGCTGGAGCCGACACAGTCTACCTATCTGGCAGCAGTGCATCTACAGGAAGAGGGCCGTGGAGCCAAGAGTCGGCTTGTTTGCGGGGTCGCCCATGCAGATGTGTCGACCGGAGAGTTCAAGACGGCCCATCTCCACGCCGACGCTCTTGCTGACTACCTGACTGGCCTGAATACTTCTGAAATTCTGTGTGTCCGCTCCTTGCGCGATTCCCTGGAAGGAATGGGATTTCCACCCGGTAGCATTTCTCTTCTTGAAGAGTGGGTTTTCGCGGAGGAGTATGCCAGCAACACATTGAAGGAGCACTTCCAAGTGCATTCCTTGAAAGGCTTTGGAATTGAGGAGACAGGAGCAGGTGTTACCGCAGCGGGTGCTTTGCTTCACTATGTACAGGATACGCAGAAGGGAAATCTGGCTCAGATTCGTCGCCTGGAGTGGATAGATGATCAAGCGACCATGCCGCTGGACGTCCAAACCTTGCGCAATCTCGAGCTGGTGGCCAGTTCTGCGACCGGGAATCAAGAAGGTTCGTTGGTAGCCATTCTGGATCGTACCCGTTCTCCCATGGGTGCGAGGCTGCTGAGAAGTTGGCTGGTGCGTCCCTTGCGTTCGCTCGATGCCATCGTGCAGCGACAGCGCGTAGTGGATGTATTTCACACCTCCCGCACCCTGCGAGATGCTGTTCGAGATACGCTCAAAGGGATAGGTGATCTGGAGCGCATTGCCGTCCGTATCGCTACCGGCAGGGCCGCACCTCGGGATATATCCGGTCTACGTGACGCGCTGATCAGGATGCCCGAATTGGTGTCTCTCCTCGAGGGAGCGCATGCAGAATCCTTGGAGGATCTATTGTCTAGAATTGTCTCGGCCGACGACATTGTCGCCCGTATTGAGTCTGTTTTGGTCGATAAGCCACCTGCTCAGCTCAAGGACGGCGGAGTTATTCGAGAAGGCGTGTCGGAGGAACTCGATGAATTGCGCGCGCTGGCAAAAGGCGGCAAAGAATGGCTGGCCGGATTGCAGCGGTCAGAATCTGAGCGTACCGGTATCAGTTCGCTCAAAATTGGATTCAATAAAGTATTCGGATACTACCTCGAGGTAACCAACGCGCACAAAGACAAAGTGCCCGAATCATGGATCAGAAAGCAAACACTGGTCAATGCGGAGCGCTACATAACGCAGGAGCTGAAGGAGTACGAGGAAAAAATCCTTGGGGCCGAGGAGCGGTTGATTTCACTCGAGCTCTCACTGTTCAACGAGCTACGAGAGGACCTGGCAGGGGAGGTGGATCGCGTCCAGGCTAACGCCCGCATTTTGGCCTCCATTGATGTGCTTTCAACCTTTGCCCTCGTAGCACACACGAATCGCTTCACGCGGCCTTTGCTTCATGAAGGGTTGGATCTTGAAATTGAAGATGGTCGGCATCCCGTCGTGGAGAGCCTCCTTCCGCCCGGGGAGCCTTTCGTACCCAATTCCGTGCGGTTATCTGCAGAGACTGAACAGATCTTGATCATTACTGGCCCCAACATGGCGGGGAAGAGTGTAGTGCTGCGTCAAGTTGGACTCATCGTTCTGCTTGCACAGATCGGAGCCTTCGTACCAGCGAAACGTGCTCGCATAGGATTGACCGACCGCATATTTACCCGAGTCGGGGCTAGCGACAACCTGGCAGCTGGCGAATCCACATTCCTGGTCGAAATGAATGAGACGGCCAACATCCTGAATAACGCCACTCAGCGTTCATTGATTTTGCTGGATGAGGTAGGAAGGGGTACCAGCACATTTGATGGCCTTTCGATTGCCTGGTCGCTGGTCGAGTATCTGCATTCGCATGTAAAAGTTGCCGCTCGAACCCTCTTTGCCACGCATTATCACGAGTTGAACGAACTCGAAGAGCGATTGGAGCGAGTGCGCAACTATCGGATTCAAGTTCAGGAGCACAACGGCAAGGTCATCTTTCTGCGGAAGTTGATCAGAGGTGGGGCAGATCACTCTTATGGTATTGAGGTAGCCCGAATGGCTGGATTGCCAGCTGAGGTGCTGGACCGGTCGCGTGAAATCCTGAACCAGCTCGAGCAGCAAGACCTGGAAATCCGGAAAGATGGCGCGGGTGGTATTTCCGAGAGGATTTCCCCTCCGGTCGAGGGCCCACAGATGTCGTTATTCGTCTCCGAGCCAGATCCTGCAGTCCGGGAGGTATGGGATGCGATTCAAGCGCTCAATCCTGACGACATGACTCCGCTCGATGCCTTGCTCTTACTTTCGCGTCTTCACAACAAGACCAGGGAGTCATGATAAAATCGTTCATTCACCGATCGCCCGTAATCGATGGATCCAATTTCATTGCCGAAAATGCGGCCGTAATCGGCGATGTGGTGCTGGGAACGGATGCCTCGGTCTGGTTTTCGGCTACCGTGCGTGGGGATGTGCACCGAATAAGGATCGGCTCACGGTCAAATATCCAGGACAATGCCGTTGTTCATGTCACGAATCAAAGTGCCCCGACGACAATCGGAGACAACGTGACAGTGGGCCACTCTGCCGTCATTCACGGCTGCACTGTCCGAGACCGTGTTCTTGTTGGAATGGGAGCCATCATTCTGGATCATGCCGACATCGGCTCGGATTCCATTATCGGGGCCGGCGCACTGATCACGGGAGGTGTGGTCATTCCGCCACGTTCCCTCGTCCTTGGATCGCCGGCGAAAGTAGTGCGCACGTTGACGGAAGAAGAAGTGGCTTCCATCATGGACTACGCCAACAACTACGTTCGCTACAAGAACGTTTACCTCGGCCATGACAAGCCGGATACAAACCCATTCTATACCTGATTTATGCGGATTCTCATCATAGGCAGTGGAGGGCGGGAGCACGCCATTGCCTGGGCTTTGCACAATAGCCAGACGGTGACCACACTCTTCATTGCACCTGGAAATGGCGGTACGGACGGGGTCGGTACCAATGTGGATCTGGATGCCTCTGATGCGGAAGCTGTGCTGTCCTTTGTAACTCAAGAGGCGATTGATCTGGTTGTGATCGGTCCGGAGCAACCTCTCGTTGACGGACTCGCGGACCGTCTAAGGGGGGCTGGTACACCTGTTGTGGGTCCCTCGGCAGCTGCTGCTCAATTGGAGGGAAGCAAGGCATTCTCAAAAGCATTCATGCAGCGACATGGTATTCCAACGGCTGCTTTCAAGACCTTTGAGAAAGGAGAAATGGACGCAGCACTGGCATTCGTTCGCCAGGAAGGGGCCCCCATCGTAGTCAAGGCAAGCGGGTTGGCTGCAGGTAAGGGTGCCATCGTTTGCGAAACAATGGAGCAGGCTGAAACAGCCGTACGGGACCTGATGGATGCGGGCCTTCTGGGCGAGGCAGGATCCGCGCTGGTGATTGAGTCCTTCATGGAGGGGGAGGAGGCAAGCTTGTTCGTTCTTACGGATGGCAGCGCATTTATCCTGTTGCCTTCAGCGCAGGACCATAAACGAATTGGTGAAGGGGATACTGGTCCAAACACGGGGGGAATGGGTGCCTATGCTCCCGCACCGGTAATGACAGAGACTCGTATTGAGGAGGCAGTAGAGCAGGTTGTATTGCCCACGCTGGAGGGAATGGCCGATGAGGGTCACCCTTATCAGGGTATCCTCTATGTGGGACTGATGATAACAGAGGAAGGACCCAAGGTGGTCGAGTACAATTGCCGTCTTGGTGACCCTGAGACGCAGGTCGTGTTGCCCATGTTGGACTGCGATGTAGCCCAGCTATTCATGGCGTTGGCGACTGGTGAACTGGCCTCCGTCGACGTCGGCATACATGAAGGAGCATCAGCATGTGTTGTAATGGCTTCGGCAGGCTACCCAGGTGGTTATGAAAAGGGAAAGATGATTTCCGGACTGGATTCCGCGTCAGATGGGCCCGGGACCGAAGTATTCCATGCTGGTACCAGACAGGTGGGGACCGAAACACATACCTCTGGAGGGCGCGTATTGGCGGTCAGTTCTCGCGGTGCGTCCCTCCAAGAAGCCTTGGACCGGGCCTATGAAGGCGTGGCTGCCATCGATTTCGAGGGGGCTACCTTCCGCCGGGACATCGGCCACAAAGGGCTTCATCGGGAGTGAGTCGCATCGTGTGAATCGAAAAGTGCGAGTGCCATGCCTACTCGTACCTGAGCATGAGGCGATCCACAGCAAGCTCCATGTCGGCAGTGCGCTGATCCTCATCCAGGATGGATGCTGGTACTACGCGTTCAGAGCAACGATATGCGGGTAACGGGCAGCGCTCGCACGTAATGCCTACATCTTCCCGGGCAACACCTGGCGCGTTCCAGAACCGCACAGCTGATCTAAAGGCTTCGTCCAGCTCGAATCCCATGATGACGCACGAGTCATCTTGCTGACGAAGTTGCATGGTTCGTGACACAGCGAAAATGAAGGCCTCTTCACCTCCTGGCATGATCTTGCCACGCTGTGCCGCTACCGTTGGGTGGGTGCGAGCCGGAAGGTCGGGTGCCGCGATGTCGCGCTGCCGTTTCCTCTCCTTCAGCAAGCGCATTCCGGTCCATTTGCGGCAGTAGTGTTCGTTGGTGGACAATCCTCGGGGCAAGGATAGACCTGACAGATTCAGCAACTTGGTAACATCAAAGGAATGCTCCCCCTGCTTCATACTAAGGCGCATGAAGTAGTGATTCTTGAGACCAAACTCAGAATAGGCCAGCTGACCAATACGATAGAAGAACATCTCTGGCGTCGCATGCAGTCGATTCATCAGGTTGAGCATTCCCAAGGGATCGAATCGTTCGGCCGAAAAGAAGGCACGCAATCCGTCCGCCGTTTCCTGTCGGTCCAGCAGCAAGGCGCCGGCGAAATAGGAAGTTCGGTAGTTGTTCAATACCTGCTCGAAGGACTCAACCTTGATCCAGGACGATGTAGTCACTTGCTGAGGGATATCAAGGACCCGCTTTCCAATCTCTTTGGCGTAGATGAAGGCTCGCTGTTCAGGGAGCAGCTTCGGGTTGACGAACATCCGTGTTCGCTTATCTGGAATGGTGATGGATCGGAATGCCTTGAGGGTCTCGTTTGTCTCGAGCAGCGCATCGTCGATGAGGTAGTTCCATTCTGTCTCCAGGAATCGTCGGAGGATGATTTCATCAAGCGGGCATTCGAGTCGCGTTGCACTGGCAAGAAAAGATTCTGCAGCTTCCTCGATTTCGGGGAAATAGTTGTTATGCAGCTTTTGATAGGCCCGCAGGGCGGCGAAGAAGAATTCTTCCAGTCCGATATCGTACATCTCGCCGACTTCGAGGAACGTGCGAATCAGGGCACCGGCTCGGTCCGGAGATGTGGTGAGAAGCGAGAACAAATCGTTTGACTGGAGTCCGAACAACTCGAATGGAAACTCACGAAAGAATCCTGATTCGAGCGACGCCTCGAGTGTTTGTTCGGCATCAGCTGTACCGGCCGTCACCAAATCGTCGAATGTGGTGTCATAACACGTGGCAAGGGCGAGGAGCTTTTCGGTCTTTGGGTACTTTTTCCCCTTCTCTATTTCAGAGAGATAGGAGATACTGATGCCTGCTCTTGCAGCAACCTCCTTTAATGACAATCCGCGTGACTGCCGAAGATTCTTCAGTTTGAATCCCAGGATGAATCGGAGTTTTTCCTCGTTGACGGACATGTCGGTAATAGGCCAGGATAAAGGCAAAGGTCGTTCGCTGTCAGCGTAATTTCGCTGGAAGCGAAAGGTAGGGCCAAAAAAGTGCTGTCTTCAACCTCGATTCGCCCCGAGTGAGCGAAATTACGCTTGTCGTGACATCCGGGTAACAATAAGTTTACGTCCAATCCGATACCTAGAATCGACTCAACCCGGAATCTGTCATGCGCCTGGTCTTGTTCGGCCCTCCTGGAGCCGGTAAAGGCACCCAATCCTTGCTGCTAAAGCAACGGTTTGGCCTGGATGTAATCTCTACAGGAAACCTGATCCGAGCAGCGATCCAGGAAGGTTCGCCCCTTGGAAAGAAAGTGGAGGCTCACGTGAATGCCGGAGGCTTGGTGCCTGATGACCTGGTTCGTGATCTCGCGAACGAGTCCATGGCCCAGCACAAGTTTGACCGGTTCATTCTGGACGGATACCCTCGGACTACGCGCCAGGCCGTATGGCTGATGGAATTCCTGGATGCGTACAAGTCGCCTTTGGAGGCTGTGGTCAGTCTCAAGGTGTCGGACCGCGTTATCGTGGACAGGCTGTCGAATCGGCGCATCAACAAGGTGACGGGAGAGAGTTACCACTTGACGTATCATCCTCCGCCTGCCGACGTCGATCCAGAACTGATTATTCAGCGTAAAGATGACGCGCCGGAGTCGGTCCTCGCTCGCCTTGAGACCTACCGGCGCGAGACCCACCCTGTGGAGATGTTTTTCCGACAGACAGGTTTACTGGTTGAGATCAACGGAGAGGGCGGTGTAGACGATATCTTCAAGCGTGTACTGGGAAGTGTGGAACGCTTCAGCGAACTTCAGTTGGCTTGATCGCGCAGTTCCGCATGTTTTGAAACTGTCCGGTAAGCCGATCTCCGGAATCCCTGAATCAGCTACACACGGACCCACGTGAAACGACTTTCCGATCACATTCTTATCCAAGATCTGAATGGATCGACCATACAGGTATTGCCGTGGCGAATCGATTCGGTCGTTTCTGTCCAGGGTTCGTTCGCAGCCCCGGTTGACCACTCCAGCGGTGAAGGATTATTGCTTGACCTGCTGGCAGCCATGCTCGACAAAGGAACAAAGAGGCGCAACAAGTCGGCCCTTTACGATCAATTGGAGCGTACTGGGGCCTCCATCGCGTTCTCTTCGAGTGGCGATCGGCTCGACTTTCAGGTGCGCTGCCTGGCTCGCGATCTGCAAGCCACACTGGCCTTGGTGACCGAGCAAGTGGCAGAACCGGCATTACTGGATGAGGAGTTGGCCTTGGTCAAAGGGCGAACGGCAGCTCATCTGGCGCGTCAGGCAAGTGATCCGGTTTACATGTGTGGAAACAGTATTTCACGAACCCTCTATTCGCAAAATCATCCATCATATCAGCCAGCACTTTCCGATGTGATGGATCGGATTGAATCGACGACGACGCAAGATCTTCGCAACCTCCATGATCGCTCGACGATGTTCAGTGGGCTTCGCGTGGCCATTGTGGGTGATGTGCCAAACCTGGACCCGGCAGATGTGGCGTCGGCTCTGATCGTACGGCCCAATGCTACCGAGGGAGGATTCTCCATTTCGGAATCTTCACCGCCCGACCCATCCGATTCCCAGTCCCATCATATCGAGATTCCGGATCGACCGAATCTTAATGTGATGTTGGGTCATCCTGTTGACCTCACCACGTCGAATAAGGATTATCTCGCGTTGTGGACGGCGGTCTTTATTCTGGGAGGGAATTTCTCCTCCCGATTGATGAGCCAAGTGCGGGACGAGAAAGGCCTCACCTATGGTATTCGTTCTTACCTCAGCGGAATGAGCGCCAATCGGGAAGGTGCGTGGGTTACCAGCGTCACACTCAGCCAGGACAAACTGGAAGAAGGCATAGCCGTTACCCGTGACGTGATCACCAATTTCGTCGAGAACGGGGTGTCCTCGGAGGAGCTTGCCGAACGCAAGCAAACCATGATTGGCTCCTACGAAGTGGAGCTTGCCACTACGTCAGGTGTGGCGGGACGGCTGCTGTTGCACATGAATAGGGGATGGGAAGCGGAACGTGTGGACAGTCATCCCGAGCGGGTCAGTGCCATTCAGACCGATGAAGTGAATGGCGCCATCAACAGAATGCTGGACGCTCGCGCGCTTTCCCTGGTCACGGCAGGTAGCCTGAGCTGACCGCTTGGACAGAGACTCGATCTCCTGATCGAGGGGGAAAGGCCTAATTGTCAGGCATTACAAATGCCAGAATGATGTAGACCAGGAGGCCTGGAAATCCGGTGGACAGGACACTCAGAACGACATAGCCTACTCTGACGAGAGTGGCATCGATGCCGAAATACTCAGCAATGCCACCGCACACACCGGCAACCATCTTGTCATGTGATGTTTTTCTCAGCTTTCGCATGCTCATCGGTCGTAAAGTTTAACTATCTCTGATAATGGTGATGCGTTCCGAAGCGCTTGGCTTGAGTGGCTTTTTGTCCTGCGATGGAATAACGAAGGCCAGGATGATGTAAGCTAGCAGGATTGGGCCTCCTCCGGAGGCAATGGTTCCGATGACCAAAGCGATTCGCACAAGAATCGGATCAATACCGAAATATTCAGCCAGTCCCGCGGCTACGCCCGCAATTTTCTTGTCTTCCGATTTTTGCAATTTTCGACCAGCCCGGCGTCCGCTGGACGTCTTACCCGCTGAGCGCGCCTTTTCAGCACGAAGCTGCGATTGGGCCAGTTTTTTCTCTGCTTTTTGCCGCTTGCGACTACGACCCGGGCGCCACGACAGCACACCGAATCCAAGCAGGATGATGAGTATACCCGCGAGCCAAGGAAGCATTTGGGCCAGTACCGTCAAGTCGATACCGGCGCTCCAAAGCCCCATCTGCTGAAAGATGTAGGCAATCCCAACCAGGATAAGCGAAAGGCCTGCCATGGTTGGAAGGTTGAATAGGCCCTTGGGCTTCTCCGACTCTTCCTCAAACAGGAGGGCCTCCAATTCGTCGTCTGAAAGGGCTTCAAGATCGAGGGTTTCGTCCTCGCACAAAAAGTCACTTTCCAGCGTGGATGTTGATGTTCTGGTTTTCGTAGCCATGATGGTCAGGTGCGTTGCGTCGCCCAATGGCAGAGTGATACGGGCGCAAAGATACGAGGTTACACCCAGTCCTGTCGTGCGTTGTGCCAGTGAATTCCATCGTCTGTAATCGTCGCATCGACTGCCACGTCGAGAGGGCCAACGGGGACGTGCTCAACCATTTGCATGGCATACGCTGTAGCAATAACAGGGGGATGATGTCCCAACTCGAGTAATTCGCCCAGGAATCGGTCGTAATACCCACCACCGTATCCCAGTCGATTCCCGTGGCTATCGACGGCCAGCGCTGGAACAAGTATCAAATCAGGTCGGACGATGGAAACGGCGTGCTCTGTCGATGGCTCCTTGACGCCAAAGGCTCCATCCGTGAGGTTCACATCCGAGGTGTACTCCGCGTGGATTAAGCCCTGCTTTGAGACGATCGGTAGCCAGACCTGTTTACCTGATGCATGCGCCTGCCGCAACAGCGGTCTCAAGTCCACTTCGCGTCGCGAGGTCAAAGGCCAAAAGGAATGAATACTTCGTGCGCGACTGAACACTTCCAGCGCCTCTACGTGGGATCTTATTCTCTCCGAGAGGACATCCCATTCTTCTGCGCTGAGCGCTTCACGGTTACGTCGCATCGATGCACGCAGGGTGCCTTTTGCGTTGGTGAGCATGTCAGGTGTTTCAGCGTCCATGGTGCGAATGGAGCGACCCGTGGAGGGAGCGCCAGGAATGTAGCGTTGAGTCACCATTTTACTTCCAGACATCCAATCATGAAAGCTTCAGAGCATACCAACCGCTTAAAGGAATTCCACACCTATCGTGATCGGATGAACGAACGCATCCTCGAGGAAGGTGATCACCTTGGCATTAAGCGGTTTTTCAATCTTGACTCGGGAGCCTACCGTGATGGGGCGTTGGACGCCCGGACAAAGGAGCTTCTTGGAATGGTAGCATCGATGGTGCTTCGCTGCAACGACTGTATCGATTATCACATCGTGAAAAGCGTCGATGTGGGATATGCAAATGCAGAAATCGAGGACGCCATGAACGTAGCCCTTGTGGTGGGGGGATCCATTGTCATTCCGCACCTTCGGCACGCATACGAGACGATGGACCTTGTGCGGGCCGAAAAACAGGGTGAAGATACTGAGGATTCAAGCGAATAGAGGGCGATCAAGGTCTAGCCAGTGAAAGGCTATTGTGGAAAACATTGATCGATGCTGATAAGCGCGGTATTTTATCAAGTCTGTACTTAGTTGTGCAGAACCCGGTTTTTTCGGGCTCCAGTCTGGGGTTCGCATCGGAAAAACAACATCGTTTCCATCCATGTTTGACAGTCTTTCTGACAAGCTTGAAGGTGCCTTACGATCACTGAGTGGTCAGGGAAGGATTACCGAGCTGAATATCGCGGAGAGTATGCGCGAGATTCGGCGGGCATTGCTGGATGCCGACGTCAACTACCAGGTGGCGCGAGAATTTACGGAGCGTATCAAGGAGAAAGCGCTGGGTCAGGACGTCCTCTCGTCCGTATCGCCCGGTCAGCAGTTGGTCAAGATCGTCTACGACGAATTGGTCTATTTCCTGGGCGAAACCCACGAGGAGATTTCCTCCTCAGCCCAGCCTCCAACGGTGATTCTGATTGCGGGTCTTCAAGGATCCGGGAAAACCACGTTCTCTGGCAAACTTGCGAACTACTTCAAAGGGAAGGGCCGTTCTCCCATGCTCGCGGCTGCTGACGTATACCGTCCGGCAGCAGTCGATCAGCTGGAAATGGTTGCCGAATCCGTTGGAGTGCCTGTCTACGCATTGCGGGAAGGCGATGGAAGTGTCGTTCAGGATCCCGTGCGCATTGCCAAGGAAGCCGTTCAGGCTGCCCGCAAAAATGCACGTGATATCCTGATCATCGATACGGCCGGCCGCCTGCATGTGGATGAGCAGATGATGACCGAGGTCTCCGACATCAAGTCGGCTGTGGACCCGGACGAAATTCTGTTTGTAGTGGACGCCATGACCGGTCAGGATGCCGTCAATACGGCTGTTGAGTTCAATCAGCGGCTGAACTTTGACGGGGTCGTTCTCACCAAGCTTGACGGGGACTCGCGGGGCGGCGCCGCATTGTCCATTCGCAAGGTCGTTGAGAAACCGATCAAGTTCGCCTCCACGGGCGAAAAGATGGATGCGCTCACACCGTTTTATCCCGAGCGCATGGCGCAGCGGATTCTCGGTATGGGCGACGTCGTTTCCCTGGTGGAGAAAGCGCAGGAGCAGTTTGACCAGAAACAAGCCGAGAAGCTGCAGAAGAAGATCCAGTCGGAGAATTTCGATCTGGAAGACTTCCTCGATCAGCTGAACCGGCTGAAAAAGATGGGATCCATGAAGGATCTCATTGGCATGATCCCGGGCGTTGGCCGTCAGGTCAAGGATATGGACATAGAGGAAGATGCCTTCAAGTACATCGAAGCCATCATCCAGTCCATGACCCCCGAAGAGCGGCAGCAACCCCAACTAATCAACGGCAGCCGGCGCAGACGAATAGCCCGTGGCGCTGGTGTTGAGGTCAGGGAAGTGAACCAGCTCCTCAAGCAGTTCCGGGAAATGCGGAAAATGATGAAGACCATGACCAAACTCATGGGTAAAGGTCGATCGCTCGACCTTGGCTCCATGATGGGCGGTAGGTAATTCATCCCATTCGATTACATCAGATCAACATCAGTCTAGAAAAGTGGCAGTAAAGCTTCGTTTAAGACGAATGGGTCGCAAAAAGCGCCCCGTTTACGCAATTGTCGCAGCGGATTCACGTTCCCCGCGCGACGGACGGTATATCGAGGACCTCGGTCGGTACAATCCCCTGGATGAACCGGCAACCTTGACCCTCAAAAGCGATCGGTGCCTGTATTGGCTCGAAACCGGTGCCCAGCCGAGCGACACAGTTCGTTCCCTGCTGAGCCGCGAAGGGGTCATGTTGGCGCTACACATGCGCCGCAAGGGTGCCTCGGAAGAAGACGTGACAGCAGCCGTTGAGGCGCACAAAACGAGTCGCGCCGAAAAATTTGCCTCGAATCGCAAGCCGACCGCCGATGAGCGTCGTGCAGCTGCGCTGAAAGAGGAAGAGAAGAAAGCAGAAGAGCGCGCTGCAGAAATCGCCAAGCAGAAAGCCGCAGCCGCAGCCAAAGCGAAGGAAGAAGCCGAAGCTGCGCTCGCAGCTGCTGACGCCGAGCGTGAAGCTGCTGCAGAAGAGGCCAAAGCAGAGCAGGCCGAAGCAAACGCCGAACAGGCCGAAGCTGATGCTACCCCTGCTGAGGAAGCTGCCGCCGAGGAAGCTCCTGCTGAAGAAGCTGCCGCCGAGGAAGCTCCTGCTGAAGAAGCTGCCGCTGAGGAAGCTCCTGCTGAAGAAGCTGCCGCCGAAGAAGACAGCGACGAAAAGAAAGATTCCTGATCCATCGGAATTCCGACGCCATGACAGCCGGCTCATCCCCATCCAGAGAGGGCCTTACCCTTCGGGAAATGGGGCGCATCGTGAAACCTCACGGTGTCATGGGAGAGCTGAAGGTGGCGCCAGAGACCGATGATCCGGATCGTTTTCACGACTTGAAAACGATTTTCGTTGGAGCCGATGAGGCTTCGACATCGTCCTTTGACATTGTGTCAGTCAGAATGCAGTCATCCCGTTTTGGGGTTACTGTTCTGCTCACGTTGGAGGGTATCAACTCCCGGGAATCGGCAGAATCACTCAACAAATTGCGTGTTTTTGTCTCTCAGGATGATTTGCCTCCGCTTGAAGAAGGGGAATATTATCTCAGCGACTTGATTGGCCTGCGGGTCGAGACGGTCGAAGGGGACCCCGTCGGAACAGTGCTGGATGTATTTGAAGGACCGGGACAGGATCTGCTGGTTGTCCAGCGGTCGGATGCGGGTCGGGCCATGGTGCCCCTCGTTCCAGAGATTGTCCCGGAAATCGATATCGATCAATCGATCATCCGCATCGACCCTATTGATGGGCTGCTCTGAGTATTGCCATGCGTGTAGACATCATCACATGTTTGCCTGAGATCCTAAAAGGTCCGCTCGATGAGAGTATTCCTGGACGGGCCCGCTCGAAAGGATTGTTGGAAGTACACATCCACGATTTACGGGAGTACGCAGAGGGCAAGCATCGCCAGGTTGACGATTATCCGTTTGGGGGCGGCGCCGGAATGGTGCTCAAACCTGAGCCGATCTTTCGCTGTCTGGAGGCCATCTCGTCGATTGGGGAGCCCATCGACGAGGTCGTTTTCATGACGCCCGATGGTGAAGTGCTTGACCAACCTACGGCCAATACTATGTCGCTTAAAAAGCGGCTAGTGCTCCTTGCAGGGCACTACAAAGGAGTAGACCAAAGGGTACGGGACCGGCTGGTAACCAAGGAAATATCCATAGGGGATTACGTCCTAAGCGGCGGGGAACTAGCCGCAATGGTTCTTGTTGATGCGCTGGCCCGTTTGCTGCCTGGTGTATTGGGAGATGCCTCTTCGGCGTTGACCGATTCGTTCCAAGATGGCTTGCTGGATGCTCCGGCTTATACCCGACCTGCAGAATACAGGGGTGATGAGGTGCCAGAGGTACTTACCTCAGGGGACCACAAACGCATTGACGCCTGGCGGGATGAACAGCGAATCCGGAAGACGCAAGAGCGCCGACCTGATTTGCTGGAGAACCGCGACCTGCATTCTGATTGACAACCGATTTTTTTGAACCACTTATTGTCCAGTTGAGGTACGCCATGGCTACCGATTTGATGAATCTGATCGAAGCTTCCCAGAAGCGTGATGATCTCCCGATGTTTGAATCAGGAGACACCGTCAACGTGCACGTTCGTGTCGTTGAAGGTGAAAAAGAGCGCATCCAGCAGTACCAGGGTGTTGTGATCGCCTTCCGCGGAAGCGGTTCGCGTCGCACATTCATGGTGCGCAAGGTTTCCAACGGTGTGGGTGTTGAGCGTGTTTTCCCGATCAACTCTCCCAAGATTGCGAAGATTGATGTTGTTCGCAGAGGAAGCGTCCGTCGCGCCAAGCTTTACTACCTGCGCGAGCGGGTCGGAAAAGCTGCTCGTATTAAAGAGCGCCGCTTCTGAGGACTCGAGACGGGCGTGCGCCCGCTCCGGACCCTCATGCCAACTGAAGGCCCTCACGTGATGGGTCTTCCAGCTGACTGATTGATCTCGGGCCGCCGGCGCATGCGCCGGCGGCCCGCGTCATTTTCCCCCTGTATCTACTTCTATGCGCATTGTAGCCTGGCAACATCCGGTAAATGAGACCCTCATTCGCGCCCTGGAGGACACCTTCCCGGGGAGTGTCCAGCGTGCGTCACTTGTTGACACGATGCAGGTGCTCCTGGATGGACACGCGGATTGTGCGCTCGTGCCGTCTGATCAAGCCCTGTCTTCGCAGGATCAAGTAGATATCCTTCCCGCGGTCGGCATCTCCTCGTGGACAAACCCTTGGATGTCTCTCGTAGTGGGAAACCAACTTGGTGCAGCTACGATGGGCATTATGCACGCACCGGAAGGACGGTCCGCGGCCCTGCTAGCGGGACTCGTATTGAAAGAACATTACAACACAGTAGTGGCATTGCACGAGCAGGAGCAATTGCCTGAGGGTTTGGCAGAACATGCGCTTGTGACGGTACCCCTGGCGGATGCGGACGGGGGGGATGGTGCGGCGGCCGTAGCGGCAGATTCAGGTGAGGGCGTGGCACTGGATTTGGGCCAAGAATGGTCTGAGCTGGCTGGGTATCCGTTCGTCTGGTCTCTCTTCGTGGGGCGCAAGGATGAGAATCACGAGGATGCTATTCGTGTCATTCGAGGCGTGGCAGCGCGTCTGGATCGAGATCGGGTTGAGTTGGAGCGGTCCTGGGACCTCGACGACGTCCAGTCCGATTTTTTCCTCAACCATGTTCGTGTGGCCGTGGACGATCTGGCTATTGCGAGTCTGACGCAATTCTCTGATCATCTATACTATTACGGAATTACCGAAGAGATCTTGCCCGTTCAATTCGCATCGCTTCCGAAAGATGATCAAGATGACTTTGAAGAGGATGGACTGACTGGAGAGATCGATGAGTGACGCTGTTCTCGTGGTAACATCCAATCGAAAGGCTACCCACGAATACCACATTGACGATCGCGTTGAAGCCGGGCTGGTACTGCAGGGCACCGAGGTCAAGTCGGTCCGCGCCGGAAAGGTCAATCTCCAGGAGGCCTATTGCGCAGTAAACAAGGGAGAAGTGTGGTTACTCCAGTGTCACATTGCACCGTATTCGCATGGAAACAGGGCCAACCACGATCCCGTGCGTCCGCGTAAGCTCTTGCTGCATCGACGTGAAATTGCACGTCTGGAGAAATCGGCTGCCCAGAAGGGGTACACTCTTGTCCCCCTGAAGATGTATTTCAAGCGTGGGCGAGCGAAAGTTGAAATTGGATTGGGCAAAGGGAAGAAGCTGTACGATAAGCGTGCAGACATCGCCGAGAAGGACATGAAGCGCAAACTCAGTCGCTCCGATGTTCAGCGCTTGCGGGAGGATTAGCGTTTGGGCCGAGCGAGGAGCCGTTCACAAAGGTCCTTCGCCCATTCAGGAGCTGGCCAAGATTGCATTCCTCCCAGACACCGTATGATGCACCATCTGCAACTCCGTGGCGGCGAAACAGTCTCTGTTATGAACCGAGTCTGATGCCGATTCGGACGACCCAGCCCGCCTGACTAGCAGGCCGAACATCCGCTTGGCATAGGGGCAGACGGTCAGGGGCAGCTTTTTCACTCGATTTCTAAGAGCAACGCACGGGCATCGGAAACGGAGGACCTTGCTCCGGGTTTGTACTGCCTCGCTTTGCGCTTTGAAGAGCAAGCCAAAGGCAGGGAGGTGTCACCCGACGGGACTAACATCTTGACTGATGCAATTCACATGATATCGTGCCGACACGAATACCAGCTCGGGAAAGGGGCGCCTCTTGCTGTGGCCTGGGGTCGCATGGTTATGCTTGCGGTGATTCTGATGCTGGTGGTGGCGTTTCCTGCTCAAGCCCAGCAATCGATTGTTCGGGGAACGGTTGTAGCTGAGGATGATGGCGAACCGCTTCAGGGTGTGAATATCACGTTGTATCGGGGTGATGTGTTGGTTACCGGTGCGGCGTCCGGATCAGACGGGTTTTATGCCCTGGCCAGCATCGAGGCAGGCGAATACACGATGAGGGCCACATATGTCGGTTTTCAGGCCTGGGAACAGGATCTGGATATTGGCAATGGTGATCGACGGATCATCAACATTGTGCTTGCTGCGGGAGACAATGAGCTCGAAGAGGTCATTGTGGAGGGAGATTCTGACGCAGGTATGGCACGTGTTCTGGCGGGACAAACGACGCTGCGTCCTGCCGATTTAGAGCGTATTCCCTCGCCAGATGTGTCCGGGGACTTGGTCAACTATCTGACAACAGTTCCCGGAATCGTTTCGATTGGGGACCGCGGAGGTCAGCTGTTCATCCGAGGGGGAGAGCCTTGGCAGAATCTGGTCTTGCTGGATGGAATGTGGGTATATCAGCCTTTCCACATTCTGGGGTTCTTTTCGGCATTTCCTACCGACATTCTCCAGCAAGTAGACATTTATGCCGGAGGCTATACCAGTCAGTATGGTGGTCGTATTTCTTCCGTGATTGATATCAAGAGCAGAAATGGCGACAAACGAGGCTATGCCGGCTCAGCGTCTGTTGCTCCATTCGTGTCCGGCTTCACCCTCGAAGGGCCTATTGCGGACGATATCGTTTCGTTTCTGGTCTCTTACCGAGAGAGTGTAATCGATCAGGGCGCTTCCCGTCTGGTCGATGAAGAGCTCCCCTTTGAGTTTGACGACTTCTTTGCCAAGACGCATGCATTCATCAATGCAAATACGCAGTTGTCCCTCTCATTGCTTCGGACAAATGACCGTGGATCGGTGTTCGAAGGTAATGACCTCGAAGATCCTGAGTACATCGATTGGGAGAATCGGGCAGTGTCTGCGAGATATCTGGTATTTCCGCGGGCTTTCCCCATCATGGCTGAATTCATTCTGTCAGGCTCGCGTTTGAAGTCCACGCAGACCGGGGTGACAGAAGAAGTTCGCTATTCCAAGCTTTCGAGTGTCAATACCACGGTGAATGTCACTCATTACCATCGGAATTCAGAAGTGAGGTGGGGGCTTTTTGCGCGCACACTGGAGCTTCAAAGCAGTCTGGACGGACTTTATCAGGGATTTTTCTTCCGTAAGGAATACGCAACGGAGGTCGGTGCATATCTGGAGCCGGAATTCATGCTTCCCTTTGGTTGGCAGGTGCGTGCAGGATTCCGCATTCACTCTTTCCCGAGTCAGGACTCGGGCTTCCTCGAACCTCGTTTCCGCGCTGTCAAGGTGCGGGATCGGGATGAATTCACGCTGGCTGCCGGCGTATTCCACCAGGAAATTGTAGGTCTTACGGATAGGCGGGACGCTGCCGGAGTCTTTACCGCATGGACAACCAGCACGTTCGATCAGGGCGTCCCGGAAGCAATCCATGCGATTGCGGGTTATCGCCGTCAGGTGAATCGTCGTCTGGAGGTGAGCCTTGAGGGTTACGCCAAGAAGCTGAACAACCTGTTCATTCCAGAATGGACAGCATATCCACGATTCACGACGCGAATTCAATCTGCTGAAGGGCGCGTGCTTGGAGGAGACCTTCGTATCGCATATCGCAAGGGTCCCTTTGATGGTTTCGTGACCTACGGCCTTTCCAACGTGCGCTATTCTGCCCAGCAGGAGTCATTGGAACTTTGGTACGGGACGAATGAGCTTGATTTTCGACCAGCCCACGATCGCCGGCATCAAATAAATGCCGTGGCTTCTCTGGATCTGAAACCATTTGCGATTGACGTTCGATGGCAGTTTGGTTCGGGCCTCCCGTACAGCCGGGCTCTCGGATTTGACGGCTTCATGGTTGTCGATGGTGATCTCGACGTATTCAGTGATGCAGGAAACCGTCGGGTTATTTACGAGGAGCCCTATAACGGCACGCTCCCAACCTATCATAGGCTCGACATCACCCTGGAGCGAACCATGAAGATCGCCTCAGGTGTAAATTTGAAGGCATTGGCGGGCGTCATCAATATGTACGACCGGCAGAATCTGTTTTATCTGGATGTGTTCACACTCCGCCGCGTTGACCAGCTGCCCCTGATTCCAACATTTGGTTTGAAGCTGGAGTACTAATGATGATGACGAATACTGATATGAATCCGTCCCTCTGCGGTTTTCAACGCCTTATTCGGTTGTTGCCCGTATTGTTCGTCGCCTTCCTTGTGCTCAGTACCGGGTGCGAAGAGGCGGTGGACCCGGTCTTGAAAACCGATGAAGCATTTTCGCTCTATGGATACCTGGATCCATCCTCCGATATCCAAGCCGTTCGCGTGTTCTCGATTGACGGTGTTCTCGAAAACACTCAGGCCACCCCGCTCGATGCCGAGATCAGGACGATCAACCAGAATAGCGGGGAAGAGGTTGTCTGGCGAGATTCGATCATAACCTATCGCGACAGGACGATCGGTCACGTGTATTACGCCGGATTCCGAGCCGGTCACGATACGCCATACCGCCTGGTCGCTACACGTTCGGATGGTCGCACCACGAGTGTTGACTTGCGTACACCTCCCGACGGGCAGGCGACCATCAGGAATATCTACTCTGCTCGAAGTCAGGTGCTGGTCGAAATGACCTGGTCCAACGTCCCCAGGGTCATTCAAGCGGAAGTCAGTTACTTCGTCAGCGTACCCTTCCCCGATGGAACCGATACAACGACCGTTCGGGTTGATATTAAGAGTGGTCGCGTGAGCGAGAACAGCGACGGTACATGGAGCGTTTCTATACTTCCCTCGGCAGATATCGGAGTGATCTTCTCTGCGTTGCAGTTGCAGCCCGGCCGAGATACCGTTTTTCTGGATCATATAGAGGTTCGCGCGTTTGTGACCTCGGATGATTGGGAGAGTCCGGTGGGCGTGTTCGACCCGGAATTACTTGTCCAACCGGGCACGTTTTCCAATGTCGACGACGGGTTTGGCTTCGTGGGAGGGGGGTATTTCGATACCTTTGAGTTTCAGCTCGCAAATGACGTGGCACGAAACGCCGGATTCTCGATAAAGTAGTCTTTTGTCCGGTCTGAACATCATTGAATCAAGATTCCTATCTGAAAGACAGGCATGAACGCTGAACATCGCAATCGTTGGACACTCATTTCCGCGATCCTGCTGGCCATTATTCTGGTTGCAGCGCCCGCATCCGCACAGGACAGCGACCCGATGACGGATGGGATCCTCGCATTCCGCAGTGGTGAGCACGCTATGGCGGTGGCTCATTTCGAACGGGCTTTGAAGGCAGATAAGCAAAATGCCGAGGCGCATTTTCTGCTGGCTCGTCTCTACTGGGAGACAGACCTGAGGGACGTCAAGAAAGCAGGAGATCATCTCGAATCAGCTCTAGAGATCGATCCCGGCAATGTCCAGTACATGGTCGCCCTTTTGCAGCAGCTTCGGGCCGATTCGCCACTGTTCGTGGTGGATCAGTCACGGGAGGCGCGCCGTCGACGTCTTGCGATCGACATCATCAAGATTGACAGTACCAACTCCTTCGCGAACGAAGAGCTGGGAGAGAACTATATCCGGGATTTCTGGCGATACCGCAATGCGTTGATGTATCCGGCTCTCGACTTCCTTCGTGCCGAATACCGTTCTCGAACTGAGTACGACCCCATGGCTGGATACCTGGTCGATCAGGCCAATCTGTACGATCAGGCCAACGGGGGTATCACAGAATCTGAAATCCCCTCCACGTTCAGTCAGGCTGGTGCCTCCTGGAATCCGAATCAGGTCTTTATGGCCGACCAGTTCGATGTCGAGGCCCTGAAGGACCAGGGCGTACCCGTTCTGGACTTATCCGGGCGGGCGCAAGTCGCGTACGATCGTGCCATTCATCACTTGAACTCGGCATTGGAGTCGGATCCCCGACAGCGATCAGTTTATGATCACCTGATGGAAATATATGCGCTGAAAGGGGAGTATCAGGAAGCGCTGAACATGCTTTCCCAGATGTATGTCTTCTTCCCCGAAGACCCTCAGCTTTGGACCTATCTCGGATACGCCCACTACCACGCCGACAACATGGATGCGGCATCCAAATCCTATGAAACGGCCTTCCGCTTCATGGATGGAGAAACGGCCTACGCATTCAATCACATCGAAAACATTCTGCCCGAGGACGAGCTGGATGCGTATCGAGCTGACGAAGCTGCTTACACGTCACGATTCTGGACCTCGAAGGACCCGCGCTATCTCACGCCATACAATGAGCGTAAGATGGAGCACTACTCACGCCTTACCTACGCGGATTTGCTGTACGGCTCATCCCAGCTGGATCTGAAAGGTTGGAATACCGAGCGAGGCAGTATCCTGGTTCGGTATGGTGTCCCGCAGGGCGACGTGATCATCATTCCCCGTTCGGGTTCGGGCGTGATGATGGGGACCCCCGAGCGAACTAGTTCTTCCGTGGATGACGAATCCGGGGATGTAGGTGTTGCCCTCAATGTGGGGCGTTTCGGCTCTGGATGGGACATGTTCGAAGAAGCGAACACGTATAATATCTGGGACTACGGTGAGTTCAAGTTCGTTTTCGAAGATCCTTTTCGTAACGGGGAATTCCGCCTGTACAGCCCGTCAGCACAGGATATTTCGGACGGCGCGATTCCCTACGTAAACGACTACATCATCAAGGCCCGCGAAACGATTCGGGAAACGCCTGAGCGTTATGAGTACGAGGCGCCCGGACGTCAAATTGAGTTGCCGTATGCGGTCGCTTCGTTCAAGGGTGCGGATGGCAACACGGACGTGTATGTCAACTACGCCATCCCGATTACGGACGCCTATGATCCGGGTGATGAGTTCATCAACGTCACAGCCAATTCTGGAACGTTTGTCGTTGCCGACAATCGGGATATACTGGTCGAGCGCCGGCGGACCATTTACGGTCTACCGACTGCCCAGATTGTGCGATTCGACGAGTCCAATCTGTGGGTGGATACCGAGCATATGAGCACGCCTCCGGGTGAACACGAGGTGTCGGTGGAATTCGAGACCGCCGGTGGTGGTACAGTCGCGGTGCAGCGTCGCGAGGTGGAAGTCCATGACTTTTCCGGCGATCGTCTTGCCATGTCCGATATTCTCCTTTCCTATCGGATCGAAGAAAGCTTTGATGGTCAACCAGTCAGCGGCTCTGATATCTTGCGCCAAGGACTATCGATCCAGCCTGCGCCGTGGACGGTGTTCGGAACGGAGCAGCCCATTTATATCTACTTCGAAGTGTACAATCTGATGCCGGATGCCGAAGGGGTATCCCGGTACGAGGTCGAAGCGGAGCTGACTCCTCGGGAAACTGGTAATCGGGTAGCACGCGCACTGAGCGGGATGTTCGGTGGTGGCGGCGCAGGTGTATCCACCGGCGTTCCCATCAGCGTAGAAACGACGGATGACGGTCAATACCTGATTCTGGATGCTGTAAACCTCGAATCTGGCCTGTATACCCTCAAGGTGACCATTTCTGACGAGGTGGCAGGTCGCGAAGTCGAAATGACCAAAGACCTCTTTCTCGAGTAGTTCGTTGTCTTACGCAGCAAGGATCTAGCGAACCGTGCTGGTTCAGCCTTTCTTGTTGTCTGCCAGTTCTGAAACGGCCTGGTCCATGTCACGGACCAGGCTTTTCAGCGATGCTTTGTACGTCTCCATGGACTCGAGAAGCGCAGGATCGGACGTACCCAGGATCTGGATGGCCAGCAGGCCAGCATTTTTTGCTCCTCCAACCGCGACAGTAGCGACAGGAACCCCTCCGGGCATCTGAACAATGGATAGGAGAGAGTCCATTCCTTTCAGATTACGTGTCGGAACGGGAACGCCGATCACAGGGAGAGGCGTCGAAGCGGCAATCATACCCGGCAAATGCGCCGCGCCGCCCGCGCCAGCAATAATCACTTTGATTCCCCTGGATACCGCTGATTCGGCATATGTCGTCATAGCCTCCGGTGTTCGGTGGGCACTGAGTACGCGGGCCTCGAATGGGACCCTAAAGTCAGCAAGAATGTCAGCGGCAGCCTCCATTACGGGCCAGTCTGATTGACTTCCCATCGCAATGCCTACGATAGGGGACGCATCTTGGTGTTGGTCTTGTGACGTCATGGAAACGAGGGATTAGGATTCAAAGATGGATTGCATCAGCGGCCTTTTCGGCTTCGGCGCGGAGCAGATCCAGATTGTCACCGGTTACGGTTACGTGGCCCATCTTTCGCTTGGGACGCGCCTCTGCCTTGCCATACAGATGAATGCTGGCTTGAGACGAGTGCAGCGCATCAGAATAGCCATCAGTACGGACGGAGCCCGCTCGATGGCCAAGGACGTTGATCATCACGGCAGCAGGCATTCGCATTTCAGAGCTCCCGAGTGGCAGGTCGAGAATGGATCGTGCGTGATTCTCGAACTGGGAGGCATAACATGCTTCGATGGTGTAGTGACCGGTATTGTGAGGTCTTGGTGCCATTTCATTGAACAGAATCGCGCCATCTTCGAGTTCAAAAAACTCTACACCCAGCATACCGACCAGATCTACCGCCTCAGCTGCCGCCAGCGCCGCCTTTCTGGCCGCTTCGTACGTAGCGCTGGAAATACGGGCCGGCGCCATAACGGCGTGGCATCGATGATCCTTCTGCTCTGTTTCTACGACCGGATACACCTCCGTGTCTCCAGATGGCCTACGGGCTACCATGACGGCGAGCTCACGTACGAATGGCACGAAAGCTTCCATCAGCAGACCATCTTCTGCTGCCAGGTCTTTCCAGGCCTGCTGCAGCTCCTCAATTGAGGTTACGGTGGCATTGCCATAGCCGTCATAAGAGCCTTCAAACTTCTTGGCTACGGCCTTTCCACCGAATGCCGTTAGAGCCGCTGACGCATCCTCCAACGTTGCACATGCCAGATACGCTCCAACCGGAATGCCAGCGGTGCCTACAGCATCTTTTTGACGACCTTTATGGCGAATGGTGAGCAGTGTCTTTGAAGACGGCCAGACGGGTATTTTTCCTTTACCCGCACGTTCGGCGACTTCGGCCGGAGCCCACTCGGATTCTACCGTAACGACGTCACATCCTTGAAGGAAGGATTGCATCACGGCCTCATCCGTCCAGTCACCAACAACCGACTCGCCCAGCGAGGCGACAGGGCCAGCAGGAGAGGGGGATAACGTCTTTACGTGCATACCCATACGCATGGCGGCCAGCGCGGTCATGCGACCGAGCTGGCCGCCACCCAGGATGCCGATGGTCGGAAAACGTGCGTGTGATTCGGTCAGGCTCATTCGAAAGTGATTAGCAGTGGTTGCGCCGCAGTCGTGGGAAGGAGCTTTACTCGGATTCCTGGTCAGGACGAAAGAAACTCATCGAGCATGATCTCATCCTCAACCAGGACTTGGCGCGCTTTCGATCCTTCAAATGGACCGACGATACCGGCGTCCTCCAGTTGGTCAACGATGCGGGCTGCCCGGGAATATCCTACTGAAAGTTTGCGCTGAAGCAAGGAAACCGAGCCCTGTTGTGCTCGGACAATGATGCGGGCTGCGTCTTCAAAGAGTTCGTCACGGGGACCGCCGCCACTACCTGCAAGAGAGGCTGGTCCAGACTCTTCTTCGATGGAAGGCAGGAGATAGGGCCCCGGACCTTCCTGATCGCCGATGTATCCGGTGACGCGATCGATCTCTTCGTTTGACACAAACGGTCCTTGCAGCCGGACAATCTTTGACCCCAGCATGTAGAGGAGATCTCCGTTGCCTACCAGACCCTGTGCACCGTTCTGGTCCAGAATGGTACGGGAATCGATCTTGGAGGCGACCTGATAGGCGATGCGGGCCGGAAAGTTGGCTTTGATGAGTCCCGTGATTACATCGACAGACGGTCGTTGCGTGGCCAGGATCAAATGAATGCCGACAGCACGGGCCATCTGCGCCAATCGGGCGATGGGCCCTTCGATGTCCTTGCCAGCGGTCATCATCAAGTCAGCCAGCTCGTCAACGACAACGATGATATACGGTAATAGGCGGTGTTCCTCGTCTGGATCGAGTCCGCCGTCCTTGAAACGTTTGTTGTACTCGCGGATGGATCGGACCTGTGCTTTGGCCAGCAGATCATAGCGAGATTCCATCTCTTTCTCGCAGGACTTCAGCGTTCCCAGCGCCTGCGATACGTCGGTGATGATGGCGTCATCCGCCTCCGGCGGCATGGCGACATAGTGGGAAGCAATCCTCGCATAGGCTGCTAATTCGATCTTTTTCGGATCGATCATGACAAATTTCAGCAGCGAGGGAGGCACTGAGTACAGCAGGCCGGCAATAAATGTATTCACCCCGACGGACTTACCTGATCCGGTAGCACCGGCAATCAGAACGTGCGGCATCTTGGTCAAATCCTGCAGCATGGTCTCGCCTTCAATGGACTTGCCGAGAATAAGCGGCAGTTCCATGCGCGTTTCCTGGAACGTGCGCGTCTCGATGATGTCCTTGATACGCACGAATTCCCTATGGCGATTGGGGATTTCCACGCCGATAGCGGATTTGCCCGGGATCGGTGCAATCATTCGAATCCCACGAGCAGCCAGTGCCATGGCCAAGTCATTCTCCAGGGAGGTGATACGACTGATCTTGACCCCTGGTGCAGGTGTCAATTCGTAGAGCGTCACGGTCGGGCCTACTACAGCATCGATTGCGATGATATCGATGTTGTACGTCGCCAACTTGTCGAGCAGGATCTGTTTGTTCTCCTCAAGCTCCTCGTAGTCGATACTGTGGCCCTGTTCCTCTGAGGCATCCAGCAGGTCCAATCCAGGCTGTTCAAACGCATAGTCTGCCGCTGATAATTCATTGCGGGACAGTCGACGAGCCTTCTCTTCGCGCTTTTGCTCATGGACGACTATTTCTACATCCTCGATGCCAGCGGCAGGAGGCGCTTCAGGCAATTTCACCGCAGGTGGTACCGAAGGTGGGGCAACAGGAGCCGGTTCGGCCTCAGGACGTTGAGGCGATTGTACGGCCGGAGCAGGTTCTGATCTCTTACGAGTCAGGCGCTCTTCTTCCCGTTTACGTGCCGCTTGTTTCTTGTCGGCCTCGCGTTGCTTTGTCGCCTCTTTCTGGGCCTGTGCTTTCTCCAGTTTCCGCTCCTTGCGACGCTCTCCGCGCTCACTCCATCCTCTTCTGATAGCTGCGAATCCATTTTCCAGCCGATCCATGCTGCGTTGGATATCCCGATCGATCAGAAGCAGCAGCGACGAGGCCAGGAAAGCCAGGATGATGATCAGGGAGCCTGTAGCGCCGAAGATCTGCTGCATCCAAAGCGCTGTTCCTTGTCCAACGGCTCCACTCCAGGCAATCAGATCCGCCGAGGCAGAAATGGAAATCCATGCAAAGAGCGTCGCGAGCAGATAGGCTCCTCCGAATGACAGAAGACTGGCCATCGGAAGACGTTCGATGGCCCGATGGCGCAACCAACTGTAACCCCAAATCCCGCCCAGGATCGGTAGAAACAGGACACAGTAACCGAGAAGACCCGGGACAAGAAGACGGGCGATGGCAGCACCAGTCAGTCCGAGGGCATTGGCGGCATTCCGCGAGCCCGGGGCGATAAGCGAATCCAGGGAGAAACGCCTCGCCAGCATGTCATCCGCTGGATGATAGGTGAGTACTGCCAGAGCAACGAGCAACGAGGCGACAATGGTCAATAGACCAAGGACCTCCCGCTTTCGCTCAGCGGAGACGAGGGACTTCTGGGAATTCTTTTGGGAGCGCGATGGTTTGCGCTTCTGGACTGTTGTCGGCATGGGGGAATCTACGCAGATAACCTCCTAACCGCCAACGCATCACGCGCCTGCATTCTTGTGGAATGGAGGTTTTGTGACCGTGACCTCAAAGGTTCTCCGACCCTGCGAAATTGTGATTACCGAACCGGGGCTCGTATAGCTTGCGTCGTTTTGAACGTATCCCAATCCGATTCCCTTGTTCAGAACAGGGGACTGGCTCCCGCTGGTGACTACGCCAATCTCTTCTCCGGCCGTACTCAGGATCTCGTATCCCTGGCGGGGGATGCCTCGTTCATTGACGACGAATCCGACCAGTTTGCGTGCCGGACCTTTCTCCTTGATCGTTGCCAGTCGATCACGACCTACAAAATCGCTTGACTCCAGCTTGGTGATCCAACCGAGGCCTGCTTCCAGCGGATTCGTCTCGAGAGATATGTCGTTCCCGTAGAGGCAGTATCCGCTTTCGAGGCGCAATGTGTCTCGGGCACCAAGGCCGGTCGGCTTCATTCCAAAGGCCTCAGCTTGCTCCATCAAGGCATCCCACACCGTACCGGCATCTTCGGCTTTGACGTAAATCTCCACGCCTACCTCGCCGGTGTAGCCGGTTCGGGAAATAATGACGTCACTCAGATCGAGAAAGCTGCCATTTTCAGGCTGTGCGAACGTATAGAACGCCAGGGATGAGGCATCGAAGCCTGTAGCTGCCTTGAGCACGTCAAAGCTTGCCGGACCTTGCAACGCCAACAGGCCGACAGCGTCACTGACGTTGGTCAGGGATGCACCCATGGGATTGTTGGCATGCATCCATGCCACATCTCCGTCGATATTGGATGCATTGATGACCAGCATATAGTCATTTTCTGCCAGTCGGTACACCAACAGGTCGTCTACGATACCTCCGTCCGGCTTGCACATGACGGTGTACAGGGCTTTACCGTCGACCAGCTTGGACACATCGTTTGAAACGAGGTATTGCACAAAGGCGAATGCCTCTGGTCCTTGGACGCGTACTTCGCCCATGTGGCTTACATCAAACAAGCCTGCCTGCGTCCGGACGGCGTGGTGCTCGTCCAGGATTCCAGAATACTGAACCGGCATATCGAAGCCAGCAAATGGCACCATCTTGGCGCCGAGCGCGACGTGACGGTCATGGAGGGGCGTTCGCTTGAGGTCAGAAGGAGCAGACACAGCACTTTTGGATGGGTTCTCAATCTCGAATGGCCGCATGATACGCGCCTCTTCAGGGGTAGGCAATCGAACAGCGCGAGGCCCTTATCAATTGGAGAATTCTTGACCGGCGCGTCTTACAAACGATAGGCTGTGAAGCCCGCCTCCGATAGTACGGAAATGGCCTGGATAGCTTCGCCCGATGAGTCAAAACCAAGACGAAACGTTCCACCCCTGTTTTCACGGATCCGCAAAAGTTCGATATCCTTGATGCTGAGATCGGCTTCGTACAAGGCCGATGTGAGCGCTACCAACGCGCCGGGGCGATCTGCGGTGAACACAAACACATCTGCGAGAGGTTTGAGAAAGCCTTTGCCATCAGAGGGGATGAAATCACGCGTCTGCTCAGCTTGGTGAAATCGCTCTCCAATGTGAGGAAATGCCTTCGCGTCCAGGTCCAGCAGCAGCTCTTCGAGCAAGTCTTTGAAAGATGTCAATGCGGCGGAGACTTCCTTCCCGTTGGCTGCGAGAATGTCCTCCCACATGGGAAAGGGAGAACCCGCGATACGTGTCATGTCCCGAAATCCGCCAGCTGCCAACCGCAGGACGTCCGGGTCGCGTTCTTTGGCGCGATCTGCCAGATTGACCAGCAAAACAGATAGCAGCTGCGGAACGTGTGAAACGTGAGCCGCGATACGGTCATGTACATCTCCCGGCATTTCAAGCAATCGTGCACCCGTTGCCCCGAGAATATCCAGAAGGGCCTCAAACGAATCATCGCGTGGCATGCGCTCATCTGCGCAGAGGACATAGGTCGCATTCTCGTACAGAGCTCCGTCTGCGAATCTGATGCCCGCTTTCTCCGAACCCGTCATTGGATGGCCGCCCAGAAATCGATCATGCTGCAGAACCGATCGGATCCGCTCAGTGACGGGCACTTTAACCGAACAGAGGTCATGCAGCCAGGTGTCTGGATGCAGAATCCCCTTGAGCTCCTCAATGATCTGCATTGTAGCGGAGAGGGGGGTAGCCAGGATGACCACGTCAGCACCGCTTACGCAGTCTTCCAAGCTTTCAGCAGCTTGATCAATCGCCCCTCGTTGAAGTGCCATTTCCAATGATCCCGGCGCATCCCATCCTCGCACGAAGAGGGTAGGACGCGTGGATTTCAGGGCGAGTCCAATGGACCCGCCCATGAGGCCACAACCGATGATGGAAACCGCCTGCATGAGTCGGAAGAGAGTGAAATGAGGCGGAATGTAGGAATCACGAGGCAAGCTCGTGGCTGGAGAGACCTCTCAGTTGGAGAAAACATGATGGAGATCCCGTCAAGTTCCGTGAACGGCCTACAAAAGCGCTTCCTGTCGGGCGGTCTCGTCGGTATCTTCTTCGACGGCCCATAGCCACACCATCATCACAATTTTACCAGTAGTGTTTCGTATGTCGAAGCCCTTCTTCAATCCCGACGACGTCTTCCAGTTTGAATCCCTGCTTGGAGAGGAAGAGCGTCTGATCATGGAATCAGCTCGTGAATATGCCCAGACCCAATTGGAGCCCCGGGCGATGGAAGGCAATCAAGAGGGCATCTTCCACGAAGAAATTCCTCGTGAGCTTGGAGAGTTGGGCCTGCTGGGTGCGACCATTCCGGAAGAGTATGGCGGTGTAGGCGCTTCCTACACATCGTATGGCCTCATTGCTCGCGAGCTGGAGCGCGTAGATTCAGGCTACCGATCATTCGCATCGGTCCAGTCCTCGCTGGTCATGTACCCGATCTACGACTTTGGTACTGAGGAGATGCGTCGCAAATACCTGCCGAAGCTTGCCTCAGCTGAATGGATTGGGTGTTTTGGACTGACGGAGCCCGATCACGGATCGGATCCCGGCTCCATGGTTACTACTGCGGTTCGCGGCGATGGCGGGTTCATTCTGAATGGTGCCAAGATGTGGATTACAAACTCTCCGGTGGCGGATGTCTTTGTAGTCTGGGCCAAGTTGAAAGAGAACCCAGGTGATAAGGGCGTTATTCGTGGGTTTGTCCTCGAGAAGGGCATGGAGGGCCTTTCTGCTCCCGTTACCCACAACAAGATGTCCCTTCGCGCTTCCCACACCGGCGAAATCGTGATGGACAATGTGTTCGTGCCTGAGGAAAACATGTTTCCCGATGTCAAGGGACTGAAGGGACCGTTCTCTTGCCTCAACAACGCACGCTACGGAATCGTTTGGGGCACCCTGGGCGCTGCTGAAAACTGTTTCTCACGGGCGCGTCAGTATGTCATGGAGCGCAAGCAGTTCGGCTATCCGCTTGCGGCGATGCAGCTCCCGCAGACGAAGCTTGCCAATATGGTGACAGAGATCACCCAGATGCAGCTTCTATCATGGCGTCTCGGACAGCTCAAGGATACTGGACAGGCTCATCCGGGCATGATTTCTCTGGCCAAACGCAATAACTGTGGACGGGCGCTGGATATCGCACGCGTGGCTCGGGACATGATGGGCGGGAATGGCATTACGGGTGAATACCGGGTGATCCATCACTTGGTCAATCTCGAAAGCGTAAACACGTACGAGGGTACGTACGACATCCATGGCCTGATCCTGGGCCGCGAGCTGACGGGCATTCAGTCCTTCACGCCGCGCGGAAACGATCTCTAGACGCGGCAAGAGGTGTCCTGCTGGCGGGATTTACCATAGAAGCCGCCTGCAATGCGTAACTTGGTCGTTCGATCCGGCGTAGGAATGTTCGTCGGAGTCACGCTTCCCGCAAGCCACGTTAGAGATGGGCATCGTCATTGTAGCCATGGTTCTGAGCTTCACCTTGATAGTTGTCAAGATGGGGCTCGATTACTCGAAATCGAAACTGCTTGAATCAGGCGGACAACCAGCGGAGTCTACCTTGCTGATGTCTGAGCTTCAGGAAATGATTGCGAGTGCTGTATCGGATGCCACGGAGCCCCTACCGGAACGTATCGATCAGCTTGAGCAGAAACAGCTCTCGTCTGGTCCGAGCGCGGAGGCACCGATACTTTCATCGGGCGATACGGCAGATTCCGGTGTTCATCCTCCAGAAGCCATCTAATCTGGCATCGTCTGATCTTTTGAAGCATCCCCCCGAGAACCATGCCTGAAGAAGTATTTGTCCTGCTTGTCCTCGCTGTCATGAGCTTTTTCGGCTTGACGATGACCAGCATGATTTTGCGTCATCGTCGCAAACAGCGAGGATCTGCAGGCTCTTCGGCAGAGTCGAGCATGACCACGAGCGAGCTGGAGTCGATGATGCGACGGGCAGTCGAAGATGCCACAGCACCCTTGGCCTCGAAAATTGAGGATTTGGAAATCGAAGTTGTAAAAATGGGCTCAGCAAGCAAACAGCTGACAGCACACGATGCCTCGACCCGAATATCGTTGGAAGACGGCGACGAAGTACTCGATGTGGAGCCGGTGAGTGCCCGCTCAAAGGTTCGGTCTTGACGTGGAAGGACTCGTTCTTCGATCAACTGGTAGTCGGCATGAAGTGTTGACAGAGGAAGGAGTCGTTTCCTGTACGATCCGAGGAATATTCCGGCTACAGGAGGAAGATGCGACCAATCCCGTTGTGATCGGAGATCGGGTCGTGATCCAGGTCAACCCTGACGGATCAGGTGTCATTGTAGAACGTCGCGAACGTCACGGCAAACTCAGCCGACGCGCCGCCGGGCGCAAGGTGGGCAAGGAGCATGTGATCATTGCAAATCTGGACAAGGCCTGGGTAGTTCAGAGCGTACGAAAGCCTCGCATGAATCCGGGATTCATCGATCGATTCCTGGTGATGGCCGAGTATCGTGGGATCGAAGCTGGTATCATCATCAACAAAACGGATTTGATGGACGAGAAGGCTGAAGAGTATATCAGCTTCTTCGTAGAGCTCTATGCCGGCATGGGGTACGACATGATGTTCACATCAGTCAAGGATGGTAAAGGCATCAAAGAACTCAAGGCGGGGATGGCCAGTGGTGTACACGTACTGGTCGGGCCCTCGGGCGTAGGGAAGTCCTCGCTTTTGAATGCGCTCGACGCGGACCTGGCATTGCGGACTGGAGGCATCAGTGAGGCCACGCAGAAAGGAAAGCATACGACGACGTATGCGGAGCTGATTCCCATCAGCGAGATGCACCCAAACGCTGGGTTCATAGGCGATACGCCTGGTCTACGTGAGTTTGGACTGGTTGAGATAGAGGCCCCCGACCTCGCTCATTGCTTCGTCGAATTCCGCGAAAACCTGGGTCAGTGTCGGTTTCCCAACTGCACGCACGATCATGAGCCTGGATGCCATATCAAGGAGCTGGTCCACGAGGACATGATTCCGGTAGAACGGTATGAGAGCTACATAAACATGCTGCGCTCCATACAGTTAGGAGATCAGGACGTAGGCAGGTGAATCGCCCTGACGTAGAGAAGTGTAGGCCCGAAGGGTTCAGGACTTCTTCTTTGACGCGCGCTTACGACCACCGCTCTTTTTCTTTACCGCTTTGGCGTTGAGCAATTCAATCGCTTCATCCATGGTAACGGATTCGGCTGGTCGATTCTTAGGGAGCGAAGCATTGACACGTTGGTGCTTGACATAGGGACCGTAGCGTCCTTCCCAGATTTCAACCATTTCGCCCGATTCAGGATGCTCCCCAATCACCCGAAGCGGCTTGTTGCGGGCTTCTTTCTCCGCGATCAACTCAATGGCACGATCGTACCCGATGGCGAGAATGTCATCATCCTTTTTCAGGGAGGCGAATACGGATCCATGCTGCACATAGGGGCCGTATCGGCCGATGTTGGCCTTGATAACGGTACCGGTGTCAGGATGGTTGCCAAGCTCCTTGGGCAATTCGAGCAGTTTCAGAGCCTTGTCAAAATCCACGGACGCCGGGTCCATGTTCTTGGGAACGGATATCCGTTTCGGTTTGCCTTCTTGTTCGTCGTCTCCGAGCTGAACGTAGGAGCCGTAGGGTCCTTTTTTGACAAAGACAGGCATTTCGTGCTCGGGATGGATACCGAGTACGTCATCGCCACGCTCTTTTTCTGCGATGAAGCCTGCGAGGTCTTCTTGCTCAATATCGCCTGGAGCTGCGTCCGGCGGAATGGATGCTACTTTGCGATCCTCGCCGTCTTCCAACTCTACGTATGGGCCATACTTGCCCACGCGCACGATGTAGGGCGCCCACTTCTCAAAGCTGATACCTGACACCTCACGGGCGTCTATTGAGTCAAGGCCAGAATCAATTGAGGATGCCAAACCCTTGTCGCCGTCATAAAAGGACTTCAGGTAAGGAGTGGCTTCCAGCTTGCCGTCCGCAATATCGTCGAGGACCTGCTCCATCCCGGCGGTAAAGCCTGTATCGACCAGGTTACCAAATTGCTGCTCCAACAGGTTGTTCGTAGCGAACGCCGTAAACGTTGGAATAAGCTGGCTGCCTCCGCGTCGAACATAACCGCGTCGCACGATGGTATCTATGATGGAGGCATACGTACTGGGACGACCGATTCCTTCCTGCTCGAGAATGCGAATCAGCGTGGCGTCCGTGTAACGGGCAGGGGGCTTGGTGGCATGGCCGCTCGCTTCCAGACCCTGCAGGTCTACGACGTCGCCTTCTTCAAGGGGTGGAAGCGGATTTTCCGAATTGTCGAGTGCGGCATCGGGATCATCGGAGCCTTCTACATAGGCTCGCATGAAACCGGCAAACTCAATGGTCTGACCTCCAGCCCGGAAGACAGATGCGTCGTCTCCGTCGCCCGCACCAATTCGCACGGTAGTTCTTCGAATACGGGCATCAGCCATCTGAGAAGCCATGGTGCGCTTCCAGATCAGGTCGTACAGTGCCGCTTCCTGCCCAGCCAGTCCAATTTCTTCAGAGGTACGCATCTCCGTTCCAGCTGGTCGGATGGCCTCGTGTGCCTCCTGTGCGTTTCGAACCTTACCGGAAAATGTTCGAGGTCCGTCACTCAAGAATGAGTCTCCGTAGCGGCTTGAGACCGCATCGCGTGCTGCCGATATGGCTTCTTTCGAAAGCGATGTGGAGTCGGTTCGCATGTACGTAATGAAACCTTGTTCATACAGCTTCTGTGCAACACGCATCGTGTCACGGGCTGACAAGCGGAGCTTGCGACTCGACTCCTGCTGAAGGGTGGACGTAATGAAAGGAGCTGTCGGACGCCTTGTTGTCATACGGTGCTCAACTTCCGTCACTGTCCAAGGCCCTTTGGGAAGAGAGGCTTCGAGCTCGCGCGCTCGATCTTCCTTCAGAACGAGCACATCCTTACCATCGACGGTACCTTCCGCCAAACGGCCCGTGTTGTCGTCGAAGTCCCGTCCGGAGGCGAGACGGAGTCCCGCCGAGTGGGTCATTACGGCATCGAATGAATTCCCGTTGGTACCCAGCCCTGCCTTCAGGTCCCAGTATTCTGCCGGAATAAACAGGATGCGCTCTTTTTCACGTTGAACCAGGATGCGGACGGCAACACTCTGAACACGTCCTGCTGACAGCTTTGGAGCGATCTTTTTCCACAACAGGGGGGAGATGGAGTATCCCACCAGGCGATCCAGAACGCGTCGCGTTTCCTGTGCCTCGACCAAGTTCTTGTCCATCTCACGCGTGTTTTCGAGCGCTTCCAGGATGGCAGGCTTGGTAATTTCGTGGAAAACCATGCGCCGGACCGGCACCTTCGGGTTCAGGACTTCCAGCAGGTGCCAGCCGATGGATTCTCCCTCACGGTCTTCATCCGTCGCGATAAAAAGCTCATCGGCGTCTTTGAGCGCCGTTTTCAGCTGCTTGACGACTTTTTTCTTGTCCGTGGGGACGATATAGAGAGGCGAAAAGTCCTCCTCGACGTTGACGCCAAGGCGTGACCATTTCTGCTTCTTGAACTTCTCTGGTATCTGCGATGCGGAGGGCGGAAGATCTCGGACATGGCCCATACTCGCCTCGACAACGTAGCTGTCGGGCAGGAATTTTCGAATGGTACGGGCCTTGGTCGGGGATTCGACGACGACGAGTCGCTTCATGTGCATACGCAGGGGAGTGGGCAGGCAGATTCTCGGAAACATGGCCTCCCATGTGGGGCCGTTCCGAGAGCAGCCAGCATTTCAAAATTGACCCCTCTCACGCGTCGCCGGTGCTTGCGTTCCGAAAAATGCTGGATCCGTCTGGAAGCGCTACCAGTCTTTAATGATTTCTTAGAACGCAATTCCAAAGGTGGGAGGACGCGCAACGTATATTTGTCGGGATTCGCCCGGAGCAAAAAATGCTCATGGGCGGGGCCCTCACGACGTGCTACTTGATAGCAGGCAAGGATTACCCATCCAGTCGTGTTGCCAAGACACTTCATCCACGGATACCATACACGAGATGGCTGACAATCTGACGAAACTGGTCTACAAATTCGGCGACGCTGTTGCCGAAGGAGACAAGTCCATGAAAGCCCACCTGGGCGGCAAGGGCGCAAACCTCTCTGAAATGAGCTCGATCGGAATGCCTGTACCTCCGGGCTTCACGATCAACACCGACAGCTGTAAATACTACAGCGACAACGACGGTGTATGGCCAGCTAGTCTCGACGAACAGGTTCGCGACGGTATCGATCACATCGCGTCCCAGATGGGCGCCGGATTCGGCGACTCGGAAAACCCGTTGCTCGTTTCGGTCCGCTCTGGCGCGGCCGTATCCATGCCGGGGATGATGGACACTGTTCTCAACCTGGGTCTGAATGACGCCGCGGTTGAAGGACTGGCCAGCAAGAGCGGCAACGCCCGCTTTGCATATGATTCCTATCGTCGCTTTATCGACATGTTCGGTGATGTGGTTATGGGCGTCCACCATGAGTACTTCGAGCACGCCATCGAAGGGTTGAAACAGGAGCGTGGTGTCAGCAACGACGTCGACCTGACGGCTGACGACTTGAAAGAATTGGTCGAGCGTTACAAAGCCATCTACCAGCAGCATACGGGCTCTCTCTTCCCGAATGACCCGTATGAGCAGCTCAAGCTGTCCATCAATGCCGTTTTTGGCTCCTGGGACAGCGAGCGTGCCGTCAAGTACCGTACGATCAACAAGATCACCGGTCTGATCGGTACGGCAGTGAACGTTCAGGCTATGGTATTTGGCAACATGGGCGAAGGTAGTGGAACCGGCGTGCTCTTTACGCGCAACCCGTCCACAGGAGAGAACAAGCTTTACGGCGAGTTCCTGGTCAACGCCCAGGGTGAAGACGTTGTAGCTGGTATCCGTACGCCGGAAGACATTTCCCAGATGGCTGACGAATTTCCGGCCGCGTACGAGCGCCTGGTTGACGTCACTGAGCGTCTGGAGAAGCATTATCGCAACATGCAGGACATTGAGTTCACCGTCCAGGACGGTAACCTATTCATCCTGCAGACGCGAAATGGCAAGCGTACCGGTGCCGCCGCAGTCAAAATTGCCGTGGACATGGTCGAAGAAGGACTGATCTCCACGAAGGAGGCTGTGCGCGACATGGTCGAGCCGGGTCACCTGGATCAGCTGCTCCACCCCGGATTCGAAGATCCAGAGGCCTACAAGAGCGATGTGATTGCGACCGGTCTTCCGGCGTCACCGGGTGCCGCCGTGGGTAAAGTGGTCTTCTCCGCAGACGAAGCGGAAGCCCGTCACGCAGCAGGCGAGAAAGTCATCCTGGTCCGTATCGAGACCAGTCCGGAAGATGTTGGCGGGATGAATGCTGCAGAGGGTATCCTCACCAGCCGTGGTGGCATGACGAGCCATGCTGCCGTTGTAGCCCGTGGTTGGGGCAAGCCCTGTGTCGCCGGTTGCGGCGATGTCGTTATCGACTACAAGAGTGGCTCCTTCAAGGTCGGTGACACGACGGTCAACGACGGAGATTGGGTTTCCATCAATGGTACGACGGGCGAGGTCATCGTCGGTGCTCAGAGCCTTGTAGCTCCCGAGCTTACCGGTGATTTTGGAACGTTCATGGCGTGGGCCGACGAGTACCGCACGATGAACGTGCGTACGAATGCCGACTCACCTGCTGACTCGGAGAAAGCCATCGAATTCGGTGCAGAAGGCATCGGTCTTTGCCGCACAGAGCACATGTTCTTCGAAGGCGATCGCGTGGACAGTGTCCGCGAGATGATTCTGGCTTCTGACCTTGAATCACGCAAAGCGGCCCTGGCCAAACTGCTTCCTTACCAGAAAGAGGACTTCCTTGGCATCTTCAAAGCCATGGCCGGCAAGCCGGTAACGGTTCGCTTGCTGGATCCGCCACTCCACGAGTTCCTGCCTCATGGTGAGGAAGGCATGCGTGAGATGGCCGATAAGATGGGCGTCTCCTATGAGGAGGTTCACGCCAAAGTCGAGTCGCTGTCCGAGTTCAATCCGATGCTCGGTCACCGCGGTTGCCGTCTGGGTATCACCTACCCTGAAATCACGGAGATGCAGACGCGTGCCATCATCGAGGCAGCCGTCGAATTATCCCAGGAAGGTGTTGCAGTGCATCCCGAGATCATGGTACCTCTTATCGGTACGGTCGAGGAGTTTGCCAACCAGAAAGCTGTCATTTCTGCTACTGCAGACAAGGTGTTCGAAGAGAAGGGCGCTCGCGTGGATTACCTGATCGGTACCATGATCGAGATCCCACGTGCAGCACTGACGGCAGACCAGGTCGCCGCCGAAGCAGAGTTCTTCTCCTTTGGAACGAACGATCTCACGCAGATGACCTTCGGTTACAGCCGAGACGATGCAGGCGTCTTTCTGCCTGAGTACGTCGATCGTAAGATTCTTGCCGATGATCCTTTCCAGTCACTCGACGTCAATGGTGTCGGTCAGCTGGTCCGGATGGGCACCGAGCGCGGTCGTTCAGCGCGTGAAGGCCTGAAGGTGGGAATTTGTGGCGAGCATGGTGGTGATCCACGCTCGGTACATTTCTGCTTCGAAGTGGGCATGGATTACGTGTCCTGCTCACCGTTCCGAGTACCGATTGCTCGTCTTGCCGCTGCCCAGGCAGCGCTGGCAGCAGAGTAAGGCGGACTCAGGCTTATTCATCCATGCGCCTTTTCCGGCCGTGGGTTGAATCAGTTCGTGACGGGCGGGCGGCCAGATGGCCGCCCGCCCGTTTGCTTTCATAGAGAGTGCCGTTCCTGACATCGTAGTCGAAGATCCCGCGGCGATATGTAACCTCACGAGAGCCATTCCGTTGAAAGGGGCATAACACGCAAATGAGGACCAGTCATGTCGGACAAAGAACAGGCCAACAAACACGACGATGCTGCCGAGCACGACCACGCTGAGCAGGAATCAGGGTATAGCCGATCGGATGCTTATGAACAGGCCCGAAGTCAGTTTGACGATCTGGGTACTGAAGAGAAAGCCGCGTTTCTGGTAGAATCAATCGTCCATACGGTTACCGAGGGGCTGCGGGAGGTCTCTGAGCAGGTTTCAGAAGCGTTCAAGCAGGCATGCGAGACGGCCGAGGCGGAAGCCCGCAAGTATCAGGGATCGTCGGACGAGGAAATCGTCGTAGAAGATGTCGATGAGGGAGGGGCTGATGCCGACGCAGACCAAAGCGCGAAGGCAAAGAAGAGCGCCAAGAAAGGGAGCTCCAAGAGCAGCTCGAAGACCAAAAAGACGACCAAGAAGAAGAGCGAGTCAGATGGCTGAGCCAGACAACAGACTGGTTGAATTCAACCGGCTGAATCCGGTGGGCAAAGCAGTCTTCATTGCCGGAAGTGCCTTCAGGACGTTGGGTGAGATACTGGACTTCACCGTTGGCGCCATTGGAACAGTTTGGACCGAGGCCGAAAAAGCGTTCAATGACGAAATAGATGATGGCGTTGAAGACGCCAAGATCATCGACGAAGATCGCGTCTGAAACAGATCAGGCGTTCGCTTGCGTGGCTGAACCCGATCCTAATCCTCGTCCCATCCTTTCCTTGTCCGGGATAGTAAAGTAGGTCGCCGGGTTGTTGGCCTGCGTTTTGAGCAATACTTGACCTACGACGTCCTCCATTCGGCTGACGTACGAAATGGCCAAGCCTCTCAAGGACGAAGGTTTGATTTCCTCCACATCCTTCTTGTTCTTCTGCGGGAGGATCACATGTTTGATGCCGGCACGCTTTGCCGCGAGTACCTTCTCCTTGATGCCGCCTACGGGCAGAACCATACCACGAAGAGTTATCTCTCCGGTCATTGCGATATTGTGCTTGACCTTGCGCTGGGTGTAAATCGAGATCAAGGCACTCAGCATAGCCACCCCCGCTGAGGGGCCATCTTTCGGAATGGCACCAGCCGGTACGTGAATATGCAGATCCCAGTACCTGAAAGCATCGGCAGGGATATCCCACGTGTCGGAATTCGCTTTTACATAGGAAAGGGCAGCTTGCGCCGATTCCTTCATGACATCGCCCAGCTGACCCGTGAGGATCATCCGACCGTTGCCTCGTGACACCGAGGCCTCTATGAACAGGATGTCCCCACCGACGGGTGTCCAGGCCAATCCAGTTGCCACACCCGGAACAGCCGTACGTTCGGCCACATCCGAGAAGTACCTGCGCGCCTTGAGGTAGGACTCAATTTCTTCAGGCTCTACTTTCTCGCCTTCCGATTCGCCCATGGCCACTTTTTTGGCTACGCCACGTGCTACAGAACCAATGGTTCGTTCCAACTGGCGTACCCCGGACTCGCGCGTGTAGCCGTCAATGACCAGCTCAAGAGCCTTCTTGGTCAGTGAGAACTGGTCATTGGTGAGACCATTGCGCTCAATTTGTCTCGGAACCAGATACTGCTTGGCGATCGCCAACTTTTCTTCCTGGGTATATCCGTTGATCTCGATCATTTCCATGCGGTCGCGAAGCGGTACAGGGATGCGCTCGAGATAGTTGGCCGTAGCAATGAAGAGGACTTTCGAGAGATCGTAATCAGCTTCCAGGTAGTGGTCGTTGAATGCATTGTTCTGCTCGGGGTCCAGCACTTCAAGCAGAGCGGAGGACGGATCCCCCCTGAAATCCGAGCCTAACTTGTCGACCTCATCCAGCATGAATACCGGGTTGGCTGTACCGGCCTTTTTCATCCCCTGGATCACCCGTCCGGGCAATGCGCCGACATAGGTGCGACGGTGACCACGAATTTCTGCCTCGTCGCGAACGCCACCGAGGGACATACGGACGAATTCCCGACCGAGTGCCCGCGCGATGCTTTTTCCCAGACTGGTTTTCCCAACCCCTGGAGGTCCATGAAAACATAGAATGGGTGCCTTCATGTCACCCTTCAACTTCAGGACGGCCAAATACTCCAGGATGCGCTGCTTGACCGACTCGAGACCGTAATGGTCCTCATTCAGAATGTTGCCCGCCTTCTTGATGTCGAGCTTGTCCTTGGAATATTCCAGCCAGGGTATATCCAGGATCCAGTCAACATAGTTGCGTGTCACTGCATAGTCGGGCGACGCAGGGTTGGAGCGGGCCAGTTTCTCCAGCTCTTTGTTCAGGATCTCCTTGACATGATCGGGAAGGGGCTTCTTTGCCGCCTTTTCGCGCAGCTCGCGAACCTCACCGGCATTTCCCTCTGACTCGCCCAGTTCATCCTGAATGGCCTTCAATTGCTGGCGAAGCAGGTATTCCCGTTGCTGCTGATCGACATCCGTCTTGACGCGAGAACGGATTTCTTCTGAGAGCTGCAGGACCTGAAGCTCCTGATTCAGGTGCTCCATGACCAGCTCGGCCCGGTCAATCAAAGGAAGGGTCTCGAGCAACTCCTGCTTGTCTTCCACCTCAATCTGAAGATTGGAGGCAATAAAATGAATCAGGAAGGTCGGCGACTCGATATTTTGAATCGCATATGCCGCCTCGCTGGGAAGGTTGGGCGACAGGTTTACAATCTGAATGGCCAGCTCCTTGATCGAACGGATACGGGCCTGCACTTCGATATCCTCATCACCCATGTCTTCCACGATCGGCTCGACCCGTGCCGTGAAATAGGGCTCCGTATCCACATATTGGGAGACGCGAAAACGTCGTTTTCCCTGAATCACGATGGACTTGGACCCATCGGGCATCTTGATGAGCTTCAGGATGCTGGCAACCGTACCGTACTCATACAGGTCGTCCGGTGTTGGATCCTCTGTGTCGGCGCTGCGCTGAGCTACGACGCCAATCAGGCGATCATCGCTGAAAGCGTCTTTTACCAGTTTCAGAGAGGTATCACGTCCCACCGTAATGGGCAGTACCACACCGGGAAAGAGGACTGTGTTGCGTAGCGTCAAGATGGGGAGCGTGTCGGGAATGTCCGACCGGCTCATTTCCTTCTCTTCGTCAGCGGTTGGCAGCGGAATACTCTGTTCCGGATCGTCGTCGAGCAGAAGTACGATGTCTGAGTGCATGTAGCAGAAACTGATTGGCTGGATCGTCATCGGGCCGGGTACAACAACCAGGCCAAATGAGGAAACAGACGAAATACGTTAAAATCACTGACAATGTGTCCTGACGGTGGCAAAGATCCGGCCCATTCGTCAGGTCAGTTCCGCAATTACCGCCTGAACATCGTCAATCTTGAACGGCTTTGTCAGTACGCGGTTGATTTCCGCAGGATTGACATCGATGTCCGTATCTCCCGTCAGAAGCAGGATAGGGACTTCCGGCATACGCTTTCGAACCTGGTGCGCAAACTCTCGTCCGGTCATTCCAGGCATGCCTTGATCGGTAAGGATCAGGTCCCATTCCTCGTCATTCAGCCGGTCGAGAGCCTCATGAGCCGAAGCTGCGGAGACCGCGTTATGGCCTCGCAGCGTCAAAAGTCGAGAAATCACATTCCGAACCATGTCCTCGTCATCAACCACCAGGATCGTTTGCGCTTCAATCTGATCGATCTTTTTATCGCTGGGAACGCGTACCGCTTGGGTCGGCTGTGTCTCACGTTCAGAAGGAAAGCGAAGGGTGAACACCGTGCCTTCTCCCTCGGTCGATTGGACCGCAATGCTGCCACCATGCTCACGCATCGTTCCAGCCGCAACGGCCAACCCCATCCCGTTTCCCACTTCTCCTTTGGTGGAAAAGAGAGGCTCGAATACCCGCTTTGCGACATCAGTGGGCATCCCTGTACCAGAATCAGCAACTTCGATTCCTACGCCTTCCTCATCCACGAAAGATCGCACGGCGATGGTCCCGCCTTCAGGCAGGGCATGGATGGCATTCAGGATCAGGTTGACAAAAACATCCCGCAATTCGCTTCGAGTCCCGCGAACAGGCGGGATCTGGCCCGCCTCAAAGGTCGCTTCAATATGGATACCCTGTCGCCGTGGTTCGTTGTACCAATAGGGGCGAGTGAATTGCAGACAATCCTCAATCAACGCATTCATGTCGAGTGACTCAAAACTGGACTGTGCCTCCTGCCGGATATAGCGTTGAATGCGGGCAATGAGATCCGCTCCCGAGGAGGCGGCCGATTCAATTGTATTCAGGTGAGCTTCCTGCGCTGGTGCAGGTGGGGATTCAATACGCCACAGCTCCAGGTGTCCAAGGATGCCAGAGAGCAGATTATTGAAATCATGCGCCATCCCCATCGTCATGCGTCCCAGCGTCTCCATGCGATGTCGCTGTGTTTGGCTTTCGGTCCAGGTAGTGGGCTCTGTAAGCACTTCGCCCGTGAGGGATACGGCGCAAATACGTCCATCGCTTGCGTCTGGGACCGGTACGAAGTGTATCAATACAGGCGTCGGGATATCCCGCTGCCGGGACGGAATCATGAACAAGGCATGGGTGACGAGCGAACCACCAAGCGCTTCTTCGAGGTTTCTCGCAGCCAAATCCCGATCACCAGGGGACAGTCGGGCCCACAGCGAGTCGCCACTGCCAAACACGTGAGACCACGCCTCATTTCGAGAAAGCGGTGCGCCTTGCGCATCAACCGTGGCAACCAGCAGGTCGGGCTCCAGGGAGGGAAGGGGTTCCATGGTGTGCTGATGAGAGGAAGTCCGGCAGGGCCGGGAGTGCAAGCTGCGAGTTCTGTGTCAATACCGGGACAATCGAGCAAGTAAGGAAGAAGTCACTGGGACAAAATCGTACTTTGCGGCGACTGCTGGAATATAGGCCCTTCAACGTTTGCTCTTGGCCTCCTGATTCGACTCTTCCCAATCCCACAATCATTCTCTATACCCATGTGGTTCGATTCCATCGTTGATGCTATCGGCAACACGCCTCTTATCAAGCTCAATGCCATCACAAAAGACCTCCCATGCACGGTTCTGGCAAAGGTCGAGTATTTCAATCCTGGCGGTTCCGTTAAGGATCGTATTGGCCTCGCCATGATCGAGGCGGCAGAGCGTGCGGGAGATCTCAAGCCAGGGGGTACCATTGTGGAGGGTACCAGCGGAAACACAGGCGCAGGTATCGCTCTGGCTGCTATCAAGAAGGGATACAAGTGTGTCTTCGTTACAACAGACAAGCAGAGTCCGGAGAAGGCGGATGTCTTGCGTGCTTTGGGTGCCAAGGTCATGATTTGTCCCACGAATGTGGCGCCCGAAGATCCTCGCTCCTACTACTCGGTATCTGCTCGGCTGGCCAAAAAAATTCCCGGAGCCGTACATCTCAATCAATATGATAATCCGGCCAACGCACAGGCTCACTACGAAACCACTGGGCCTGAACTGTGGGATCAGACGGAAGGACGCATAACCCACTACATCGCATCGGCAGGTACGGGAGGCACGATTTCCGGCGCTGCGCGCTATCTGAAAGAGCAGAATCCTGACATAAAAGTCATTGGGGTGGATACGTTCGGCTCCGTGTACCACAAGTATTTCTTTACCCGGGAGTTCGACGAAGCAGAGATCTATCCGTATCTGACCGAAGGGGCGGGAGAGGATATTCTGGCTGGAAACATGGACTTCGACATCATTGATGACTTCGTTCGTTCTACGGATCGGGAGAACATGGTCATGACGCGTCGACTGGCAAAGGAAGAAGGGCTATTCGTAGGGCAGTCCTGCGGCCTGGCTGTCAGTGGCGCAGTGAAATGGCTGGAAACCCATCAGGCTCAATTGTCGCCCAATGATGTTGTTGTGGTTTTGCTGCCGGACAGTGGATTTCGGTATCTATCAAAAACGTACAACGACACGTGGATGCGCGGTCACGGATTCCTGGATGAGGAAGGCGAACTGGTTGTCGGTGAGCTCATCAACTCAGGGGGGAAAGGTGTAATTGCCGTCAGTCCGTCAGACACGCTTCAAACTGCGATTTCTCGCATGGTAGACAATTCGGTCTCCCAGCTTCCAGTGCTGTCTGGAGAGGATGTGGTTGGATGTTTGACTGAGTCGGTCGTTTTGAATCGATTGATTGACGAGCCGGGCGCCAAGGATCATACCGTATCCGATATTATGGGCGATCCGCTGACCGTTGTTGACGCTTCCATGCCCGTCAGTGGCTTGAGTGGCCTGCTGCGTGAGGCCCCGGGAGCCGTTCTGGTACGTAAAACAGATGGTGCCTTGCGGATCATTACCAAGAGTGACTTGATTGAAGCCCTCGCATCACGCACCAACCCAACCGCATAAGGGAATACCATGAGTGAGAAGAATGACGATCAGCGGCCGAGTGGACCTCAGCTGAATATCGAATTGAGCGAAGACATCGCCGAGGGGACGTACTCCAATCTGGTCATGTTGGCCCATTCGGCAGAGGAGTTCATCATGGATTTCATTCGGGTGATGCCTGGAGTGCCAAAAGCACGCGTCAAAAGTCGGATCATTGTGTCCCCGCCGCACGCAAAGCGTTTGCTTCGAGCGCTGGCCGACAATATCAACCGGTTCGAGCAGGCGCACGGAGAGATAGACGAACCGCAGCAACAGGGCCCCGCCGTTCATTTCGGAATGCCAGGGGGCGAAGCGTAGGGCGACCTGTGCCGGTCGAATTCGAGTAGGTTTTGTGACACTTCTGTGATAGAACCGCTCCCGTGTATGCCGATACTGTGAAAGCGTTGGTTCATCCTGCTGGGTGAAACCTTTTTCACCAGTATCTCGCTGCATATCCATGGGCACGGATTCGATACGTATGGTCGAAGGGGCTGGACCGATTGGTCTGAGTACTTCGACAGATCCCCTTTCAACGCCGCTGACGCTTTCCCAGGCAAAGCATCTTCACGCTCGTCTGACATTCGGTGCGGGACCAGATCAGGTGAATGCTTCCGAGGGGAGATTGGCGCTTGACGTGGTCAATGAGCTTCTTGATGCTGCCGAGCTTGATCTCGAGACGGCACCTGAGTGGGCGGATGTGCTTCTGCCTCCGAGAAACGCGTCAGATGAAGACCAGCAGCAGTTTTCCGACGACAACGCCGCGTGGCGTCAGGTGCTGCGTGACGATTTGGTCCGCGAAATGACGGTCAACGGGCTTCGCGGGAAGCTTTTCCTATTCTGGCACAATCATTTTGTGACCAGCATGGAAACGTATCGCTACGCCGCGCTCGGCTACCGGTACGTATTTCGCACGTTTGACGCACCCGGAGGGCGCTTCAACGCATACGCTTGTCCGCCTTCGATAGAAAAGATTCAGGTCCTTCGAAGAAAAACTAGGTCCTCGTTCGCCACAAGAACCAACCTGCCAAGAGGGCAAACAGGATGTGGGGTAGCCATGCCGTTACCACAGGCAAAAGCGTACCAGCGTATCCAAATGGTTCAGTCAGTTTCATGATGGCCAGATAAGTAAAGGCCACAAACAAACCGATCCCAAGCTGAACCGCGTGTCCTCCGCGGCGCCGAACGCTGGCCAGGGGGACCGCAAGTAAAACAAGGATCAGGTTGGCGAAGGGATAAGAGAACTTTGTGTGATAGCCGACCAGGGACTCCCCCGTTCGATTGGCGGCCGTTCGTTGGAGCGTTTGCAGATAAGCCCGGGCTTCGGTTATGGTCATGGCTTCGACGTCTCCCTGCACGCGTGCCAAATCACGAGGACCCAACGCAAGCGTGGTGTCCAACGAGGCCATTTCGCGGCGAGTCCGCTCACCGTTTTCGTCGAACGTGCGGATGATGGGACTCATCAAGGTCCACACTTTCAAGGAGTCATTCCAAACCATTCGATCGGCGTCAATACGCTGAAGCAGCGATCCTTCCTCGGAAAACTGCTGTAACGTAACGCTTGTAGCCGTCATCGAGCGGCGCTCGTAGAAATTGACGGAAAGGACGCTTCCTGGAGCATTCTGCCTGTGGATATTGGCGTACTCGGCTCGGCCAGGTGCATCTTTCGTGTAATCCTGCTCGAAAGCCAACCTCACTCGGTTCGTCTCTGGTACGATCCAGCCATTGAAACCGAACATGACGGTCGAAACGAGTAAGCCGGTAATAGCAAACGGGACCATCAACCGATACAGGGATACGCCAGCCGTTTGCAAGGAGGCCAGCTCCAGCCTCTGGCTCAGACGTGAGGTGAGGAAAATGGCCGAGATGAACAGCGCGAGTGGCGACGTCAATTTGACGATTTCAGGAACGTAATTCGGGTAGTATACCAGAAATACGTCCTTCATGGTGGCACCCCGATCCATGAAGTCGTCGACGTACTCAACGTAGTGTAGTACTACGAAGAAGATGATCAGACCCGCGATCAAGAGGACGTATCCTGTGAACAGGCGTCGGATGATATGCAGGTCGTAGGTCACGTAGGAGGGAAGGTCAGGTCAGAAAGGCGGGTCAGCTGCTAGGCAAGCCTCAAAACATTGATGGAGGGTGTTGAGACGCGTTCGTTTTGCAAACCCGGTGCTGAAGCTGAAAAGAAACAGCGAAAAAGTCAGACGCGTCGGCTCCGGGACAGAAACAGCCCGTCAGGCGCAGTAGTTTCCGGTTCCTAAATCTACGCAAATCCAGATCCATGAAAGTCCACGAGTACCAGGCAAAAGATATTCTCGCTTCCTACGGGGTAGCTGTTCAGGCAGGCATCGTTGCCACTACGACAGATGAAGCTGTCGCAGCTGCTGAGCGCCTGCAAGCAGAGTATGACAGCAATCTGTTTGTCGTCAAGGCACAGATCCACGCAGGTGGACGCGGAAAAGGCGGAGGAGTCAAGCTCGCCAAGTCCGTTGACGAAGTGCGGGAGAAAGCAGACAACATTTTGGGCATGATGCTCAAGACGCCTCAAACGGGTCCTGAGGGACAAGAGGTGCGCTCGGTTCTGATTGCAGACGCAGTGGACATTGCCAAGGAATACTACCTAGGTATCACGCTGGATCGTGGTCGTAATCAAACTGTGATCATGGCGTCCACAGAAGGCGGCGTTGAGATCGAGACCGTGGCGGAGGAGACGCCCGAGAAAATTCTGAAGGAGTGGATCGATCCGGTGATCGGCCTGCAGGGTTTTCAGGCCCGACGTTTGGCTTTCGGTCTGGGGTTTGAAGGAGGCGCCTTCAAACAAGCCGCGAAATTCATCATGGCACTGTATCGCGCTTACGAGGAAAGTGATTGCTCGATTGCTGAAATCAATCCGCTCACACTGACAGAGCAGGGTGACGTGTTGGCTGTGGATGCCAAGATCAATATTGACGACAACGCCATGTATCGTCATAAGGACCTAGCTGAGCTTCGGGATATTCACGAGGAGGATCCGCTGGAAGTTGAGGCAGGTGAGCACCACCTCAATTACGTCAAGCTCGACGGAAATGTCGGGTGTATGGTCAACGGAGCTGGTCTGGCCATGGCCACGATGGATATCATCAAGCTGGCTGGTGGCGAACCGGCCAACTTCCTTGATGTGGGTGGCGGTGCCAATCCTGATACGGTGGCAGCCGGCTTCCGCATCATCCTGAAAGACCCCGAAGTAAAGGCCATCTTGGTCAACATCTTCGGCGGCATTGTGCGTTGTGACCGCGTTGCCAACGGAATTGTAGAAGCAGCCAAGCGTGTCGATATCAATCTTCCGCTGATCGTTCGCCTTCAAGGCACCAATGCGGCAGAAGGCAAAGCCATTCTGGACGAAAGTGGCCTAGAAGTGGAGACAGCTATCCTGTTCCAGGAGGCAGCTGACAAAGTGCAGACTGCTCTCGGAAGCTGAGCGATCGCGCTGTGGCAGACGACGGACATACCGGTGCCAAAGGTGTCCGACTGAGCGGGGTTTCCCGTTCGTTTGGATCGTTGAAGGCAGTTGATCATATAGACCTGGACATCCCGTCCGGATCTTTCTTTTCGCTGCTGGGGCCGAGTGGGTGCGGGAAGTCCACTACACTGCGCATCATTTCCGGATTCGAATCGCCCGACACGGGCCGGGTGTTCATCGGCGAAGAAGACGTTACCGATCTTCAGGCTCGCCGGCGTCCGACCGCCATGGTCTTTCAGAACTACGCACTTTTCCCACACATGACAGTGGGGGAGAATGTTGCCTACGGTCTGAAGGTGCGAAACATGTCTCGCGAGGAAGTGAAGGAGCGGGTGATGGATGCCCTGCGCCGCGTCGACATGGCTGATTTTCTCAAAACACCCGTCACGTCTTTGTCTGGTGGCCAGCAGCAACGCACCGCGTTGGCGAGGGCGGTAGCCATTGAGCCGGAAGTCATTCTGTTCGATGAGCCCTTATCCAATCTGGATGTAGCCTTGCGGCATCAGACACGCGCTGAATTGAAGGCTCTCCAACATCGGTTGGGACTGACCAGCATCTATGTCACGCACGATCAGGAAGAAGCGATGGCCCTCTCAGATCAGATTGCCGTCATGCGTGCAGGCCAAATAGTACAAACCGGAACGCCCAGAGATCTGTACCAGGCTCCAAATACCGCGTTCGTAGCCTCTTTCCTGGGTGGAAGCAATATCATTGATGATCCGGGACTGATCTTGAAATTGGCCGGCAGGGGGGTCTCGACCGGTGGCGTACTGAGCATCCGACCTGAACATATCGGGGTCGGCAGGGAAGGAGGGATGAAAGCTGACGTAGTCGCCCATCAATTCCTTGGAATGCAGACCTCATTAACTATTGACGTAGAAGGCGTGCGGCTGGAAGCACGTATCCCAGGCGATCAAGAAATACCGACGGAAGCATTCGTCACCGTTGAAGCCTCAAGGGAAGTCGCGGACGATCGATAGATCGCCTGCGGTCAGCTTGGTGGCGTAGCAGCGGCTAGCGGAATGATCCGAAGCGATCCCGCACGTCTGATTTGGGCTGTCTGATGCGGAGCAGATCCTTGAGGTGTCCGCTCTTGACGTGCAAATCGAATCCCCAGGACTGATACAGGCCAAACGGTACCCAATTGAAGGCCATTTGCCAGCAGTCAAAGTCGCGCGCCAGGCTGATATTGGTGGTGGCCATGCGCTTGGCTTCAAAGTCGTATCCGGTCCGGCTGGCTACTTTCCAGTTGGGCGTCATGCTGAAATCGAACGATGCGTTCAGAATAGCCCGTCGAATAGTCATCGTACCTGGTTTCGTGACTCCATAACTGAAGTCCATGTTGAGCGACCAGGGAATTGAGAAGTCTGCGCCTGCGGTGGCGTACGTGTTCTGTAGGAAGGTCGAAGCACCAGTACCAACCACCGAGCCAGCGTTTGCTAGCTGACCTCCGGGCTGAACGAAGCCTCCACGGGGTGTCGTAACCGGTCGGTCTCCGGCTCCCTGACGTGAACGCAGGGACGTTCTCAGCGTGACGCTGGTTGAAGTCAAACGACCGAACGGCGTGGTCCAGGCAAAGGCACTTTCATTGATCCGGGAGCCGGTAGTACCTAGCTGATAAGGGGAGAAGGCGCTCCGCAAATCAATGTCCACCTTACCTAGAATACGCGTTCGCGCAGTCAGGCTGACGTCCGACATCTTGAGCGAATCGGCTGCGAAGTTGTACGAGGATGAGACGTTGACATCAAACAGCTTCAATGCCCGAAGAGCCGATGAAACTTGCTGGGTCTCGAGTGAATCAGCCGGCACACGCTTGGTCTCAAACGTGTTGTTCAGCGAGAAATTCAGCGATTGCTGGCGTCCTCGATTCACCCCGGAAACGATAGGGTAGTCGATCTCGTTGCCCGAAGCGTCTTCATAGGAACGGGTGTACTCCCATCTGTCATTGTAGAAGTCGGGACGGAAGGACATCCCAATATTGGGCCGCACCGTATGACGGAGACCTTGAAATCCGAACGCCTTGACCGGAAACATCCCATAGAAGATCGTACTTGCCGAAAAAGAGGAGGTGAACTGTCTCAGTGCAAAGAAACCTGGATCAGCAGTTACGTCTACACCGGAACCTTCGAGAGCTGGTGTCCGGCGCTCTGTTCGCAAGTACCAATTTTCCGTATAGGTAAAACTGGGATTGAAGTTCAGATTGATGTTTCCCAGCAGGGGAATGCGATTAACCGAGAACGGTGCGGTGATTGGAATACGATGGGAGGCCTGGAAATCGTACTGTGTGTCGTCACCCGTGGCGCGGCGGTAATCGTTGGCGGACAGAGCTGCATCGAACCATGTGATCTCTGTGGCGAGGGTATCCCCGCGGGCCAGCAAATCTTCGTCGGGAAGTGGGGTGAAACTGAATCGGTTGTCGATAGAGCCCGAGTAGCTGACCGTGATTTTGTCCCGTATGGATTCGCCGCTTCCCGGGAGACGATTGCGGCGCTGAAAAGGCTTGAGCGAGCGTTGCGTGAAGGAGAGCGACGGTAACGTCATGCTGACTTGGCCCGTTGACAACTGCTGGCGCTGGCTGGCCTGAATGGAGAGATTCTGCCCGCTCCAACGCTTCGAGTAACGCACGCTGGACTGGATGTCTTGTCGAACGCGGTCAGTATAGTCTTGAGAAACGGCTCGCAGGTACGACGATGTGGTCAGGTTGACGTTGGCATTGAAGTTGGAATGCTGACCGATATTCTGATTGTGGTTCCAGCGCAGCGACTGGGTACGTCGAACGGAAAAACCAGGATCACCCTTCTCTCCATTTCTGAATCGGCCATAATCCACACGCAGTTGTCCATCGAATGCATACTGCTTTTTGTAGCGGTACAGCGTTTGTACCTCCCAGGAGCCACGCGTCCAGAACCCACCCTGAAGCTGCAGATCCATGTAGTCATTCATGGCGAAATACCATCCCCAGTCTCTGAGGTAAAATCCAAACTCATCCTCTCCATACGTGGGAGGGAGGGGACCGGAGCGACGATTATCCTGGGCAGGCAGAAAGCCGAATGGAAGCCATAGGGGAGTAGGAATATTGAACAAGTAGAGTTGGATGGGACCTGTATAAATCCACTCACGGTCAACCATCTTCATTTTGTTGGATCGCAGCGAATAGGAGGGATCGGTAACACAGGAGCAGGTCGTGTAGACACCATTCCTGATGAAGAGTGTGGAATCCTCCAGGGCTTTCACAACATCGGCTGCGATAAACCCCTCCTCGTACTGCGTTTGGGCGCCAACCACACGGCCCCGCTGCGTTTGCAAGCTGAACGCCAGCTGAGAGCCGGTAAATTCGTCCTCTCCCTGTCGAATGAGGGGTTTCCCGACCCATCCCGTATCGGAGGCGAGCCCACGTGCATGAAGCTCCTCGTCGGCAAGAAGCAGATCAATTTCCCATGCGCTCAGAAAAGCGTCCTCATAGGTGACCGCTGCATCGCCGTGTAGAGTACCCGATCGCTCGCTGCCTCGCAGATTGAAAACCAGGGAGTCGGAGGCAATGAAGGTGACCGGACTCGTGATTTCCTGCTGACCGAAGACGTACGCTGGATTCATCATGGTCATGAGTCCCACGGCGCACAGCCATGCGCCTTTATGGAGCCATCCCACGATATGCCTGGACCTGATCAGTTTCTTATTCCGGAACGATTCAAAGGGGGCCGTCCTGATGCTGGAAGATGAGGTGGGCCGCGCCCAGCATTCCCATGTCATTTCCGCCTGGTTCCTGCACGATTTCCAATCCATCACGCAGGGCAGGAGTCGTGTACTCAACCAAGGAAAGTCTCGCAGCAGCCAGAATAAAGTCCCCCGCGGCTGAAATCCCACCGCCAACGACAATCTTCCGAATATCCAGCAAATTGACGGCTGACCCGAGAACAATACCCAATTTGTTACCCGCCCATGCTAAAATATCCCGGGATCCTTCGTCTCCAAGAAGCGCAGCCTCGTGCAGGATCTTGGGCGACATATTCAATAAGTCCTCTCCGGCCATTCCATGGACGAGGCTGTTGCTTTCATTCATGAGTTGGTAACGGGCATGACGAGAAAGAAACCGTTGTCCCAGATAGGCTTCAATGGCTCCAGCCACTCCGCTGCGTGCGAGCGGTCCTTTGAAATCAATGGTCATGTGACCGATTTCGCCAGCCGAACCGGTCGCTCCGCGGAAAATGCGGTTTTGGTAGATGATCGCGCCGCCAACCCCCGTTCCCAGCGTAACCATGATGAATGAATCAAAGTGTCGCCCTGCTCCGAACTGGCATGAACCAAGCGCGGCAGCGTTTGCGTCATTCTCAACCAGGACCGGGAAGGTCCGATCAAGGCGGGAGCACAGTGCTGAAGCAACGTCCACACGGTCCCAGCCACTGATGTTGACCGGCTTGATGGCCTCAGTCCGCGCCCAATTAACGGCCCCGGGAAACCCCAGTCCTATGCCAGTGACGGCCGGATGATCGTCGATGAACCCTCGTGACAGGGCGGCAATCTGATCCAGAACCCGATCTGAGCCGTTTTCGGCATCGGTGATGACCGAACGCTCTCCAATCAGGCCTCGCTGTTCGCAAACCAGGCCCGCCTTGATGGAAGTGCCTCCTAGATCGATGCCGATGGCAAGGCGGGAATCAGACATAATGCGCAAAAGGAGCTGATGGTAAAATCCGTATGCCTATCGGCCCCATGGGGTTTCATAAGGCTGCTATTTCTCGGTAATGACCCTGTACACGGTTTCCTCGGGACGACTCATGTGATAGTCCTCGCGGGCAATCCGTTCAATTTCGGCATCTGAAATCGGTTGACTGAGCTTGACTTCAAGCGCATCAATACGCGCTTGTAGAGCTTCATTATCGGCCGAAAGCTCCGATCGTTCAGCCATCAGCTGAACACGCGTCACGATACTGTGGCTGTCGAAGAACAGAACCCAAATGGTTACAAAGACCACGGCCAGACCCAGAAGCAGGGTCCGGAGGGGTTCAAGGAATGCGCTGACGTTTTGCAGAAAGGCCATGGACCGGAAACGATGATTTCCCGTCACAAAGTACTAAAAACGGAAGGCTTTCATGCCTGGATAAACAGCGGAGGTACCCAGTAATTCTTCCAGACGGAGAAGCTGGTTGTATTTGGCCATGCGGTCGGAGCGACTTGCCGAGCCCGTTTTGATCTGTCCTGCGTTGGTAGCGACCGCCAAGTCGGCAATGGTCGTGTCTTCGGTCTCACCGGAGCGATGAGAGACAACGGCCGTAAATCCTGCCTTATGGGCCATTTCGATCGCTGCGAGCGTCTCGGACAGGGTGCCGATCTGATTGAGCTTGATCAGGATGGAGTTGGTACAACCCTCGTCGATTCCGCGCTGCAGGAATTCCGTGTTGGTCACAAAAAGGTCGTCACCGACGAGCTGAACTTTGTCGCCTACGGTGTCAGTCAGGGCCTTCCAACCCGCCCAGTCGTTTTCAGTCATCGCGTCTTCGATGGAAATGATCGGGTAGCGCTCAACCCAGTCGGCCCAGAATGCGACCATCTCCTCAGATGATCGGATACGATCCGGATCACTCTTCCAGAAGCAATATCCACCATCTTTGGCCATCTCAGAAGTGGCAGGATCAAGCGCGATATGGATATCGTCACCCGGAACGTATCCGGCCTTTTCGATGGCACGAAGAATGACTTCGAGGGCCTCCTCATTCGATCCGAGGTTGGGGGCAAATCCACCTTCGTCTCCGACTGCCGTGCTGAGCCCCATGTCGTGAAGCACGCTCTTCAGATGATGGAAGACTTCAGAGCCCATACGAAGGGCCTCTGTGAAGGAGGGTGCGCCTGTAGGCATGATCATGAATTCCTGCATGTCCACGCTGTTGTCGGCATGCTGACCGCCATTGATGATATTCATCATCGGGACCGGTAGCGTTCGGGAACCGGCGCCGCCGAGATACCGGAAGAGTGGGAGACCGGCAGAGCTGGCAGCAGCATTTGCTACAGCAAGGGAGACGCCGAGAAGGGCATTTGCACCGAGACGTCCTTTGTTGGATGTCCCGTCCAGATCGATAAGGAATTGGTCGATCTCTACCTGATCGTAGACATGAAAGCCCAGCAGCTCAGGCGCAATCTCTTCATTTACGTTATCAACGGCCTGCAGGACGCCTTTGCCCATGTATCGCTCTGCGTCGCCGTCTCGGAGTTCAACGGCCTCATGCTCTCCAGTTGAAGCACCGCTGGGTACGGCAGCGCGTCCAAAATGTCCGTCTTCCGTCATCAGGTCGACTTCTACGGTTGGGTTGCCGCGGCTGTCAAAGATTTGGCGGGCTTGGATGTCGGCGATGAGGGACATGGGAGTCTCTATGTTATTCGGGCAATGGCGTGGTGGTACCTCGTTGAGGACGAGGCGTATGTCTTTGCAAAAATCGGCATCAGAACGCCCAATACCAATTTGTCTGCCTGCCCTGAATCGCTAGTTAATGTTGAAGAAAAGCGCTTCCTGCCTTCAAAGACGGACTGAATGCGCAAAGGTCTGCGCTGCAGGAATCAAGATTGCTGGACTGTACAAAAAAAGGGGCGCTCTCGGATGGGAGCGCCCCTTGCACATCACCTACTCACTACGAGAGTCGGGTTACGCCTGTAAAAGCTGTCTCAGACTCCTGAGTATGCTCAATCAGCGAACGGTAGTGGTCTCGCCGATCCACGTGTAGCAGCCGTAATTGATCGTGTAGCGATCACCGGGATTCCAGTTCTTGAAGAACTTGTCTTCTGCCGTAGGGAAGAAGCGCTGGATCTGCTGTCGACGCTGACGAGCCTGATTAGCATATGCATCATTTTCAGCACGTGAGGCAGCGCGATCGAAGTAGTCAGCTGCAAGCCAGTATACCGCGCGATCTTCCCGCTCAAACGATCCGCAACCCTGAACCGCCGTCTGGTACAAGTCGCCGATTGCAATGAGCGCCTGGACATACGAAGGATCTGCATCGAGTGCGCGACGGAACTGCGACCGGGCGCTGGCCAGACGACCCTCTTGCTGGTGGGCGATACCGATGTTGAAGTAGACTTCGCGAGCCGCCTCCTGGCTGCCTTCCATATCGAGGGACTCTTCGTAGAGTCGAATTGCCTCTTCTGTGTCGCCGTCGTCCAGACGCATTTTAGCGACAGTACGGTACAGACGTCCGGTTGGATTATCGCTCATGACTTCGTCAGCGAGCTCATAGGCCATGTCGCGGATGCCTTCATCGATGTAAAGCTGAAGCAGCTCTGCCTTCAGTTCTCCATCTTCCGGATTCTTTTCTACCTGGCTCTCCAGGAAGCCCATGCGCTCTTCTGGGGAGGTAAACAACTGACCACGCCACGTCTCAATGGTGTTCATGACGTCCGCATCGTCGGCAAAGTCTGTTTCTACGCGATCCATGAAGTCTACGGCATCGCCTTTCCGGTCTTTGCTGACAAAGTCGATAATGATATAATTGACGTAGTAGTTCTGCAGACGCGTGTGATCCAGGTCGTATGCTTGAAGATAGATGCCTCCGACTTCCGTCTGGACATCAGGAAGCAACGCGTTGTGCTTCTGGATGAAGCGACCTTTTCCGAAAACCCAGTCAAACGGATCGACGTCTACGCCGGAAGCACTCAGAGAGTCTGGTGCATAATCATGGACGAAGAGGGCTGAATCCATGTAGGCACGCTGCATATCCCCATCTGTATTCAGCGCCAGACCTTCGTAGACCTGGACGAGGCGCTCGTAATTGCGATCGTTGTTACCTGGGAAGCCTGGAGCACACTGAATGATCCACTTCAGATAGGGAAGTGATGTCGACCAGCTCTCGATCTTGTAGTCCTCATAGTAGAGGCTGTAGTTCATGGGCACATCGTCCTCGTTGCACTCTGGAGAGGGCTGGGCGGCTGCAGGAGACGCCTGAAGGCCGATGATGGCGGCAAGCATGGCGATTGCCAATGCTTCGAACCGGAATGAGGAGTGACGGAGGGTCATGGTAAAAGTCCTTTTGCAGTACGTGGGGTACAGTCTGGTAAAGATCACGTCGGCGTCAGCCCAAGGGCAAGCGATCGAACCAACGTTCACCAAAATTTATGTTCAGTCCGAATCGCAGATAGCGATCCTTGACGAGCCCGTTGCCTGTTTGGCCGCGTTGCCCGACATCGATGTTCAAATCAATAGTCGTGCCAGGGATGAGCGAGGGAATACTCAGGCCGCCCGTGATCCCGACAGAGCGAATGGTTTCATTGGCAAGTGGAGAAGCGTATGCGCGATCTGTGTAGGCACCGACGCGGTAGGCAATCATGGATCTGTAGGAAGCAAATGGTCGGCCTGATCCCGGCCAGAATTCCAGCCCTGAGGATACCCGTAGGCGGTCAGAAAGCGTATTTGTGCCAGTCAGAGGGACACCAGGCAAGGAAAAATCAGACTCGAGCGAGCTCCATTCTTCCCATGTCACATCGGCAAGGACCGTCCAACGGCGTTCGGGCTGAAAGGCAATTCCTGCGCTGAAGCCCATGGGGAGCGATACGTCTCCATTCGTCGTCGTTCCCAGCGTATCCCTGCCCACAGAAGTGGTCAAAGCAGAAGAGCGCTCACCGTCCAATGTAGTGGGCAGTGTGAACGTAGAAGCCACCACCAGGCCCATACCTTCTGGCAGACCGGGGACGATAAAACGCGCGCCCAATGTAGCTGAGGCGCCGCGCAACCGGGTCGATTCCCGGACGGTTCTGTCCACGAAGCGGGCATCATTGAAAAAGGTTGATCGGGCTTCTTCAAGAATGCCAAAAATGAAATTCAAGCTGGCTCCCGCACTCAAGCGGGGGGAAAGCCGGTAACCGACACCGCTGGAAAGTTGATACAGGCCTCCGTTGCCATTGAACTCTTTGATGAGCGCCGATGTCTCCTGACTCGAAGGGTCTGGTGCAACTGCTCCAAGGTCCTGGATTCGGTAAGAGACCCTGGTGTAGGGGGACATCGAGAATCCAAGGCCAAGTTTGTTGATTCGCAGTGGAATCGTCAGGTGTACGCCGGAGAGCATGCCCGAGGCTAATGTTCCGGGATCGAACCCGTCGGCTTCTGTCGTAATCGATTCATAGGTCAGGCCTCCCGCAAAGCGGGTCAGGATCTGATCACTCAGGGAAGCAGGATTCTGCGGATTCGCGTAGAGACTGGAGGAGAGAGCAAGACCGCCTCCGCCCATGGCTTGTCCTTTGGCTGACAACCAGGTCTGTCGCTGTCCCAATCCAAATCGTGTGTAGACTGATCCGTCATTGGAGTTCTGCGCAAAAGAAAGGTCTGCTGTAAGTATGGCCAGCAGCATTCCTGCCAGAACCACGACAGAGCGCCCACGGGAGATGATTGACGTATGTTTCATGGTCAATTGATGGGCGTAGCGGTGACGAGAGCCTCTATGGCCAGCTCGTTCGCCGTGGTTGGAAGGACGAAAAATCCAACGCCGCTCTGGTCCGTCGGGAAATACAACTCGAAACGGTCCAGAACGGACTTTCCGAGATTGGCAGACTGAAATACGTTGGTAAGGGTCGTGTTATCCATGACAAAGCGACCCTCGGTGTTCACCGCTACTTCGGCAATCTCCAGACGCGACTCACCATCCTCGGAAACCGCCTCCAGACCGATTACGGCAGGAAGAGGACGGAGGAAGCCAGCTGGATAACTGGAGGAAATGTTGTCAATCTCCAGGCTCAAAATCACTCGATGAATGAGGGATTCGGCGAGTTCTTCTCCTTGAAGGGGGAATCTAACATCGACGCCGCGGGCAGAACCGTCTCCCAGGAAAACACGGCCTGAGGAAGGCGGTGAATCGGGCATGCTGGTCAGTGATCCCACTTTGGAAAGCGCGAAAGCAACGGTATCGCCCGGGGTTGCTGAGGCGCGCAATGTCGATTCGCTGAATCGGAATCCGACAATGGCCTGCCCATCGGTAGGGACCATGGCGAACCCGTGGAACAAGTCCGAGAACGAACCATCGCGCAGGATGGTGTCGTACTCCTGGATCCATGCCTCAGGCAGTACGAACGAAGTGAGGCCTTCTTTTGCAGCCACTTCATAGGAATCGATTTTTGATCCCAGCGCGATGACTGAACCAGCATTGATGGCGACGGACTGCCAGTCGGCTGGCACCTCGTAGAGATCAAACTGAACGACACTCGTGGTATCACCGTAGCGATAATCGAGGTTCAACGACAGTTCCGCCCAGTCCACGGAAGCATTCAGGAAGTCAGCTCCGAACTGATTTGACGGCACAAAGTCGATAAGGCCCTGCGAGGACATACGCCCCCTGACGGGATCATCAACGACTCCCATCAACGACATTACCGCTCCGGAAGCAGCGTTGCCCCCTGTTGGGTCAGATCGATCACCAGCGGTAACTGAGTTCGGTTGAAGAGTGATTACACGGGTTTCGCCTGCCTGCGAGTCGAGCAGGCCTTGGCCCACATTGGTGGGGTCATCACAGCCGGTCATGATCAGGAGACCGACCATTAAGGCGACCATGGAAGGGATTCGCCGCGAAATAAGAGCGGAAGCTTGGATTTGAGGCAAGGTATCAGGTCAGAATGAGAACAGGCTTTCTTCCTGAACGGGTTTACCGGCAATTCTGGTATGCCGGGGCCGTAAAAACCGAAACCCCAAGCGCAATAGCCGGGGTTTCGGGCTGGAAGGCGTGCTGAAATGCCACCCTTCCAAAGGATGTTTCCCCTTCACGGGGCATTAATGCGTCACGCGGGCACGCTGCTCAAAATACTTTCGTAAACGGCAACGGCTTCGTCCATTTCAGACTCCTTGTTACCACTGAAAGCCGGGACACCTTCGGCACCTTCTGCTCCTGGAGGCAGCAAGACGGCGTCAGCGAAAATTTGTCCCGCTTCCGGGGGCTCCTGACCAATCAGGCGCTCGTTTGGCGTCAGGCTAAGATCGGTGAATTTTTCGGTGCTCAGCCTGGCTTCGAAATCAACGCTGTCTGGCGTGTAAACGACCTTGGCATCCTTGAAAAGCTCATCTTCTCCGAACTCGGTCCGCAATACGTAGGGAACCAGTCCAGAGAGCCAGCCAAAGGCATGAATCAGGTCCGGCTGCCAACCAAGGTTACGGATAGTTCGGATGACTGAGCGAGCATAAAAAGCCGAGCGCTCCAAATTGTCCTCAAACAGTTTGCCCTGCTTGTCGGCAAAAATGCCTTTTCGTTTGAAGTAGAAGTCGTTGTCCATGAAGTACACCTGCAGCCGGATACCCGGGATGGAGGCAACTTTCACACGCAACGTCTCGGTGCGATCACCGAGCATGATTTCGCTACCGGAAAGGCGAATGACTTCATGCAGACGATTGCGGCGCTCACTGACGGTCCCATAGCGGGGCATCATGATGCGGGTTTCGAACTTGCCTGACTCGTGCAGGCTTTCAGGAAGGGAGCGGACAACAGAAGCCAGTTCTGACTTCTCTGAGAAAGGGGCGACTTCTCCGGAGATGAAAAGAATCCTCATCGCGTTTGCCATACCTGGATCACGGGTTTGATCTCACTTGTCGAAAGCTTGGGCTGCAACCAGGTAGCAGAGTGCGATCGTGACGCTAGGGTCGCGACGACAAGCGCAGGAGGACCGTGACCCGGGGTGAGTCACACGATGCGCCGGGGCCGTTCAGCGTTCAATGCCCCGAAGTCCAAACCTTACTTGTTGCACCTCCGTATCCCGGTCGGTGGGCATGCACGAGACGCAGTGACCGTAGTCATTGTGGATTGCGTAACGAGCAGAACCTTTAATTTACCAATATGTAGCTGTTTTTTCAAGAGGATGGCGGCCTTTGCGAATTGCTGGCGAAGGGCCTGAATTCCTGAAGCGAAAAGGATAAATCAGCGTAGACTCAACCAGCACCAAGGGCGCTTCTCTCATACTTAGGAATCGCAACGTGTCCAAGACCCGGGCCATTGTTCTCTTCGACGGTGTTTGCAACTTTTGCAACGCCAGTGTCAACTTCCTGATCGACCGTGATCCGGCGGGGAAATTCGTGTTTGGCGCTCTCCAGTCAGACGAGGGCTTGGATGCTTTGCGTGAACACGGGCTGGAAGAAGGCTATTTCGATTCCATCGTTCTGATCGTCGGGGAAAACGTGCTCACCGCCTCCGATGCGGTTCTGGAAATATCCCGTTCCATGTCCGGTGCATGGCCCTTGCTTAGGGTATTTCGCATCGTACCCCGTTCAGTTCGCGACACCGTGTACAACTGGGTTGCGCGAAATCGGTATTCCTGGTTCGGAAAGCAGGACACCTGCCGTATCCCCACTCCCGAATATCGCGAACGGTTCCTGTAACCGATGCTGTTGCAGGTATCAGCGAAAGGGTCAGTTTGAGCCAGACTCCGATTGCAAGAGCTCGAAGTAGCGCCGAATAAGGCCTTCATAGTCGGAGGAGTATCCAGACTCGAGTGCTCTGATCAAATCCCGCCGCATGCGTTCAATCTGTTCAGATAGGGGAAGGGCTGCTGGGCTTTCGCGCATGATTTCCTCTGCACTGCGGCCTTCCCGCTTATCATCCTTGCCGCGTTGTTCGAGAGAACGAGATGCCTCCAGCAAGCGTGTCAGAATTTGCTGCTGACGCTGAACCGTACGCCGTGAGACTCGATTCTGCTGTAATTCCTCGATCGTTTCCATCATCTGGTCAGCCACCCGATTCAGGTCGCCGAGCAATCGATTCCGTGCGTCTCGATTACGGTTCAATTGACGCAATTCATTCTTGATTTGCTCTTGCTGTGCACCCATCTGGCGGAGTCGCTCCATCATGTCCTGGGTAAGACGGGATCCCTGCATGTCGTTGAGGAGCTGCTGGATCTGCTGATTGATCTGCTGTTGCTGTTGACCCATTTGCTGGAGTTGCTCCATCATCTGCTCCATGCTCTGGTTGCTTTGGCCAGCACCACTTCCATTCATCTGCTGATCCAGCAATTCAGAGAGCAAGAGAGCCAACTCATTGAGATGTGACATTGCCCCACGCTGGTGTCCGGCAGCGCGCCGCGCAGCACGCTCGGTAAGTGCCCCCGTGCTTTCGCTCATCTCCCTGGCTGCATCTCCTGCTTGTTGCTGTACATCGCGGGTCATCTGCGGGATTTCACGGGCAATCGCCTGCAGCGAATCCGATGTCACTGCAAGTCCCTCGGAAAGCTTCACTTGCTGTTGGGCAGCATCTCGAAGAAGGGGGGAGTCTGTTGCCAATTCCATGACCTGCAGGCGCAGTCGCTCCTGATCGGTCGAAAGGGTCAGAATGTCCTCAAGCGCTGCCCGGATGGCTGCGATATTCATTTGCATCTGCGCACCTTGCATGCCCATCTGCATTTCATTCATTTGCGAAGACATCTGACTCAACTGCTGCGACATTTCCTGCTGCTGCTGTTGGGCCTGCTGCAGCTCATTGTTGCGAAGCTGCTCTGAGTTCTCATTCATTTGATCGGACATCTCCTGATCCTGGGTGTCCTCGAGCAGGTCCTGCATGTCTTCCGAAGGCATATTGTCCAGCTCTTCCATTCGCTGAAGCACTTCTTCCATTTTCTCTTCAAGGGCCTGCATTTCCTCGGCAGCCCGTTCCTGCTGCTCAGCGAGCTCCTCATTTCGCTCACCTGGCTGTTCATTGTCGCCACTTGCCTCTTCGGACTGCTCGTTTTCGAGCTCTGCCGTCTCCTCTGCCAGCTGGTCTTCCGTCTCGGCCAAATCCTCGGCTCGGTTCTCTATTTCCTCCATGTCTTGCTGAACCCGGAATTGCTTGAACAGATCAAGCGAACGTTCCAGCCGCTCCTGATACATGTTTTCTGAGAACTCAAACTTCTCGAGTGCATCCTGCATCTCGTTCATATCCATGTTCTCGAGGGCACTCTGGAGCTGTTCCAGTGCCTCCATGAGTTCCGGTGTTCTGATTTCATCTACGACTTCCTGCAGCTCTTCGAACATATCCATGGTCTGTTCCGATACCATGTCGTTCTGCTGCATGTCTTGAGCCAGTTCTTCCATCCGTTCGGAGATGGCGTCGACCGATTCTTCCAGCGTCTGCTGCTTTTCCTGGAGTTGCTCGAGTAGTCGCTCCTCATGGAATCCTGCTTCCGGGTTCTCCAATAGCTCCTTCTTCAGTTCCTCAAATTGCTCGCGCGCTTCATTGGCTTCATCAAGGAGTTCCTCGATGGATTTTTCGGTGTCATCCTCAGCATCGTCGAGCGCTTCATACCGCTCGGCCAAGGAGGGCAAACGCAGCTGATAGACGCGCGTCTGAGCTGATTTGGAACCAGAGACGGCGTCGTTGTCCCACACTTCGACATAGTAGTCGATTACGTCTCCGGGAACAGGGTCAAGAGGCGTTGAGTCATCCACATCCCACAAAAAAGGCACCTCCTGGTCCAACTGGTAGGAAAATGGAACGCGGATATCCAGACTGGAAAAGGCCTCTGACACCGAGCCAAATCGACTATCCGACAGCCGGTAATGCAATTGCATTTCTGAAAAGCCGAAATCGTCCGTGATGTGTACCAGAACGGGTACCTCCATTCCCTCGCTCAAATCCATCAGTGCGCCCGGTGAGAGCAGGGATGCGGAGGGAGGGCTGTCAACGATACGTTTGACCTGATACGTGATGGGATCAATACTCTCGATACCTTCTGGAGAGACGAGCTCAATGTGGTAGGCGTCATCTTCCGTTACCTGAAAAGAGCCACGGGCAGAGGATACTTCAACGGACATCTCAATCCGTCTGCCTGAAGCGAAGACGATGGTAGCAGAAGCGGTTTCTGCACCGGCTAACGCCGCAGACACCTGCACCCGCGTCCCTCGGAGCGCCGCGACATCGCCCCTGTTTGCATCGAGAAATTGGGTCGGGATGCGGCTGTAAGACGGATACTCCAGACGGATACTCATTTGTTGGATGAGCGGACGCTCAACCAGAAGAACGTCATACCATGGAGTCGTTGCCAGCGGGGAGGTAACGCGGTAACGGAATGGATAGCGGACATTCGTCCAAGTATGAGCGAGTCCGTTTTCTGTCTCTGTCAAATTGACGAAACGGGATCGCATTTCGCCTTCGACCAGGCGCTCGATGAGCGGGTTCTCTTCCGGGAGCGTTCCTGTCAGGGTGACCGCTACCATCAGATCCTCTCCGATGATGAGTTCGGCATTACCCGGGGTAACCTGTATGGCGTAGGGGGCGGGCTTCTCAAAAGCGGACAACGGATTGGCTACCCGATGTGTGGCTTCCAAGAAAGGTCCTGGTGCAGCGAGCAGAATGACCAGAATGAAAAGCCCAGGGATGGCTGCCCATCGAGACCACTCAAGGGTAGGCCTCCAGCTGGCTATGGTCTGGAAATCTATCTCTTTGATAGGTTCGCCCAGTTTCCTGACGGCCTCGTCTACAAAAGGCTCCGGGCTGGAGCTGTGGTGTCCGTCTGAAAGCTGGAGCAGATTCAACAGTCGATCACCGACCTCGGGGTGGGCACGTCCAACCAACCGTGCCATCTGCAATTCGTCGCGGCCAGAGATGAGTCCCCAATGACGCATCAATGGGGTGGCCACGCCCCATCCAAATACGACGATCAGTAAGGCACCAGAAAGAAGTGCTCCCGTCATACGGAAGGCTTCTGGAAGCCAAAATGCCCATTCCAATAGGGCCAGAACCAACCAGAACGAGAGAAGTGCACCGATCAGCCAGACTGCTCCAAGGACCAAGTCAGTGGTCAACAATCGCAACTTCGCCGCCCGGAGTCGACGTCTGAGTAAGTCAACCAGTTGTCGCGACAGTGAACTCATTCGATTGGCGGTGGGCAAGGAAGCTGAAAGATAAAAGCGTCTACATGGTGGTGGTGCATCGGGTTTCAGGGGGATAGCGATTGGAACGAACCAATTGGAACCCGGTGTCGAGACGGGTCGTAGTCCGATCTCCTGAATGAATCCAGACGGTGACCTACTCACTACGAACCTGCTAACGCGAGAGGGGATGGCGAAGCGATTGATGTGTGGAGCGGTGGTGTGGTTGTGCCTGATCCTGCAACCCGGGAACGCGACTGCCCAAGAAGCGCCTCCTGAGGATTCCCTGAAGAGTTACGATCTATCCGAGATTGTGATCGGAGGTCAATCCCGTCAGGAAGATCGGATCCAGCGTGTTTTTCGTGTGGATCTTGCGACCATTGCTCGCCAGGATGTTCCGGACGTAGCGTCCACTTTGAGGCTGTTGCCTTCCACATCGGTGCAGACCAATTCGCGGGGGGAGACGCTCGTCTACATTCGATCGGCGGGAGAGCGTCAGGTTGCTGTTTTCCTCGATGGCGCGCCGCTGAACATCGCTTGGGACAATCGCATCGACCTCAGCCTTGTACCGGCGACCGTTCTGGGAGCAATGACCGTGGAACGTGGGGCTGTCAGCCCGGGGTACGGGACAAATACGTCTGGCGGAGCACTGAATCTGCAGAGCAGGCGACTGATGTCCGATGGCCGGTTGTCCGAACTGACATTGCAAGGTGGAACGGCTGGCTCCAGACAATTCAAGGGACTGTTTGCTTCGAAGCAAGACGCGAACAGCATTCTTGTTGGAGCCACCTATGCTCAACGTGACGGGCAGACCCTTCCCAAGGACGCCGTACTTCCATTTGAGCCGGTCTCTGATACGCGGGTCAATTCAGACCGGGAAGAAGCCAATGTCTACATGCGCCTCGACCGCTCCAGTGAGAGGGGACAGCTTGGACTTACGTTGATGCATGCCCGGGCTGAAAAAGGAGTAGCACCTGAAGGACATTTGGACCCTGCAGTGGATCGAGTGCGATACTGGCGATACCCACTCTGGAGACATTCGATGGCCATCCTGAACGGCGTCATCGAGAAAGAGCGACTTCGTTGGTCCGGATCCAGCTGGGTCACACGATTCAGGCAGGATATTGCCAACTACGAAGATGTTTCCTTTGACCGCACGGAAGAGAGGCAGGAAGATGTCGATCTTTCGGGCGGATTTCGCATCATAGCTGAGCGTGAGCGTGCGAGTTGGCGTTGGCGGCTTCTTTCTGTCGTCTCGTGGGCCCAGCATCATCAGCAGGAGATTGATGTGCTATCGGCTCCGTCCGATGTGGAATCACAACGCTATCAGTCCCTGCTGCACACGATCGGTGGCGAGGTTACCTCTGCTTTGGAGTATCCTGGCCATTGGGCTGTAGGTGTTTCTTGGGATGGCATGCGCACCCCTGAAACTGGTGACTTCCCGTCCGATCGCGGCTTCAATGCCTACAGCTTGAACGCAGAATGGCACCGCTCGGTCGGTGCTGCGTCTACATTGAAGGTCAATGCAGGAAGTAAACCCCGCTTTCCAACCATGCGCGAGCTGTTCGGTACCGCATTGGATCGCTTTGTCGTAAACCCCGACCTTCAATCCGAACGGACCTGGATGGCCGAGGCGGGCTGGATGACACGAAGGGAAGGCTGGCAGATGGAAGTGATGGGATTTGCTCAACGGACGCTGGATACCATTGATCAGGAAATCATCGAAGTCGAAGGCATGCGCAAGCGTCAGCGCATCAACCTGGATGGAAGCAGGGTGCTGGGCATTGAATGGAGCGGTCTGGGCGCAATCTCCCGGACCCTTACGTTTCAGGGGCATGCAACGTGGATGCGTCCAGTGGTCACCGGAGAGGCAGAAAACAGACAACTGACCGAAAAGCCCCAAGTCCTGGCAACACTCCGATCTCGTATTGAATTGCGCCGCGGTTTTCATCTAGACGTGAGTGGGATTTACACGGGTAAGGCTTACGGCCTGGGACCCGACAACGCCCTCGTTGATTTGCCGACTTCATTGCGGCTGAACGCCCGATTGTCTACGCAGCGGTTCTTCTCAGACAGCGGCGTTTTCCTCCAGGTATACGGCGGCGTGGACAACATGACAGACGAATTGCACGTGTCTCAGTTGGGCATTCCCTCGGCTGGCAGAACGGCGCGTATTGGTATGAGCCTGTCGCGCTAGTTGATTTTCATCGCGCGAGATCATTCGAAAGCTGTAATCAGGGTAAATGACGTACAACACGGTAGGAAACCGCACTTGGTTTGCCCGAAAACATCGGTTTGGTGCGTTTCCAGGTCGATTGGAACAGCTCTGAGGCACGGTATGCTTCCAATGCTTCGGCACTATCCCAGAGGCTATACGTGGTCATTCGTCCGACCAGGTTTACATCTTGAAGCAGCGTCAATTCCAGGCAGCCTGGAAATTGTCGGATCTTTTGACAACTGGCTTCGAACAGCTCAAGAAATGCCGGAACATGTTCTGGCTCAAGCTCCATGTGGACAATGCGCCGGATCACGAGCCCAACCGATCTCGTGTTGATGCGGCTGCTTTCCCTGCTGCGAGGGCAAAATCCTCATTACTGGAGGCATAAATGATGGCACGGCTGCTGTTGATGAGGACCGGACCACTTCCGGATGCCTCCATCACTTCCTCCGCCGATCCACCTTGGGCGCCGACACCGGGAATCAAAAATGGAGTAGCGGGAAGGAGACCACGCAGCGTATTCAGATCCCGGGTATCAGTGGCCCCAACGACGAGACCGGCTTCTCCGTTGGCTTCCTCGCCCCAGGCTACCACGCGTTTTGCCACGGTTTCAAACAGAGGACCTTCCTGAATCATGAGTTGCTGAAAATCAGCGCTACCCGGATTGGACGTTCTGGCCAGTACAAAGGCGCATGTGCCCTCCCTGGTCATGAATGGATCCACAGAATCACGACCCATGTACGGACTGACTGTGATCGAGTCGAATCGGAGTTCATCGAACACGGCTCGAGCATAGAAAGAGGCGGAATTGCCGATATCACCTCGCTTGGCATCCGCGATGGTCAGGACATCCGGGGGGATAGCGGACAGCACATCTTCCATGACAGCGTATCCATTGGCACCGAGGGCTTCGAAGAATGCGAAATTGACCTTGAAGGCGACGGCGTTTTCGGCCGTGGCCTCGATGATGTCCCTGCAGAATCGGGAGACAGCCTCCGGCAAAGGGAGCGACCGGACCAGATGGGGGGGTAGTCTTTCCGGATCAGGGTCCAGTCCTACACACAGGACGGACGATTTCTGTTGCCGAAGGGTCTGGAGGCGTTCGCTGAAAGCGTGTTTCACAGGAAATTGAAGGGCTCGGATTATGGCTTAAAATCGGCCTGAATATACCGATCCGCGAGGGGTTTCGCCCGATTCAGGTTAACACTGTTCACCTGCCGCCGATCTGGACGTACCTTTTGGTGGAACTGCGGTGTAAAACAGGCGATATACCGCCCGAAAGCGCTTTTCTTACCATCCAAACATTTCGCTCGAACCAACAATGGGAATCGACACGCTGAAGCTCAAAAATGTCTCCGAACAAGATCAGAAAATGATCCGAGATATCGAGACCATGATGGGGGCAGAGCCCGAGGCCATGGGCTTCGCCAAGAATCTGTTCTGGGGTCGTTTCCGAAACGACCTGATCGCTCCCTACCCGATGGTCAGTGAGCAGGAAAGAACCAAGTGTGATGCGCTGCTGGAAAAACTGGAAGCGTATCTCAAAAGCGAGCATCCAGCCATGGAGATTGACAGGGATGAAGAGATCCCTGAATGGGCCATCAATCGATTGTTCGAACTGGGCGTGATGGGGATGACGGTACCGGAGGAATACGGTGGGCTGGGTCTGGGTATTTCATCCTACAATCGGGTTCTTGAGATGATCGGGTCGTACTGCGGCTCGACATCGGTGATGGTTTCCGCACACCAGTCCATCGGCTGTAAGGCCATCATGCTGTTTGGAACGGAAGAGCAGAAAAAGACCTTTTTGCCTGGCGTAGCACGCGAATACCTTTCCGCCTTTTGCCTTTCCGAACCGCAGGTTGGCTCTGACGCGGCTGGTCAGGAAACCCGGTGTGTGCTCTCCGATGATGGAACACACTATATCCTGAATGGCGAGAAGAAGTGGAGTACGTCCGGCGCGTTGAGCGGTATGTACACCGTCATGGCCAAACAGAAGCTGGCTGATCCCAAGTCAGGAGCAGAAAAAGAGAAAGTCACGGCGCTGATCTGTACGCCGGACATGCCGGGAATCGAAGTATTCGAAAGCAATCGTTCCAAAACGGGTATTCGGGGTACATGGCAGGCCCGAATCCGGTTCACCGATGTGAAAGTGCCTCGCGAGAACCTGCTGCATAAAGAAGGCCGCGGTCTGCACGTCGCGCTCACATGCTTGAACTTTGGTCGATGCACGCTCTCCGCTGGGATTACCGGGGCAGCCAAGCGATCCGCTGATCAGGCCACGAAATGGGTGCAAACACGTCATCAATTCCAGCGTCCCCTGGCTGACTTTGAGTTGGTGCAGCAGCGCATTGCCCGCATGTATGCCAATACGTATGCGATGGACGCCATGCTCTTCATGATGACGGGCATGCTGGACCGCGGTGACGAAGATATCATGGTGGAAACAGCCATGACCAAAGTTTTTTGTTCGCAGCTGGGTTGGGAAACCATCGACGACGCCATGGAAATCATGGGTGGTGAAGGTTACATGACTGAAAATGAGCTGGAGCGTGCATGGCGGGACAACCGTATCCATCGCATCGTAGAAGGTTCGAACGAAGTGATGCAGCCGTTCATTTTTGGTTACGGCGGCAAGCAGCTGGCTGAGCAGATGATCTCTGTCCAGAATGCACTGACGTGGGATGGTGATGAGTCCGTGGGTCAGAATATGGCTCGTATCCTGCGTAACGGGGTCCGACCACGGGTGCTCAAGCGGGCCATTCCTCTTGCCATGCAGCTCTTCCTTGGATATCGCCCCGGAGCGCCGTCAGTATCTATCAAGCAAGCTGAGTTGCGGGGTTACGCGGTGCGCCTGGAACGGCTTGTTCGTGACCATGCACACTTCTTCAAGATGGCGTCCAAGTGGTACAAAGAGGAAATCGTGACCCGTCAGGCCGTCCAGGCACGCCTCGGTGACAGTGCTACCTATCTCTTTGCGCTGGCCGCATCATTGTCCCGCTTTGATTACTCTCTCAGCAATGGGGAAGCGGATCTGGACGAAAAACGTGCATTCTTTCAGCATGCCTTTGATCTATTCGAAAACCGCATATTGGAGCGCTTTCGGGAGTTGCGGGTCAATGCAGACGGCACGCTGTTCGAGGCAGCCGCCGCTGGCATAAAACGGGCTGACGGTCTGGCCAACGAGGATTTTTACATCCATGAGTCGTCACCTACAGATGCTGGCTCGGGAAAGCGTGTGCGTACCGACATCGTCAAGCAATTTTCAAGTGCCAAACCATCCGAAACCCTCGGGGATGGCGCGGGGAGCGTCAGCGATCTGGCAAGCTCGACGCCTGAGCTGGACGTGGAATCGGCCTGAGCGAAATTGGCATGGTCAGAAATGAAAGGGGCGATCACGCACATGCGTGATCGCCCCTTTGCCGTACAAGGAGTGGCCATGTCAATTCTAAGGGCGACGGTAGTCGTTATCCCGTGGCACCCACGCGATCCGCTCCGAAGTAGCGTTGCAACGCCTCAGGAAGGAGGATTGACCCATCAGCCTGCTGATGATTCTCCAATAATGCGGCAACGATTCGAGGTAATGCGAGTCCACTGCCATTCAGTGTGTGAATGATGCGTGGCTTCTTCTCGCCCTCGGCCCGGTACCGGATCATCATGCGCCGAGCCTGAAACGACTCGAAATTTGATATCGAGGAAACCTCCAGCCAAAGCTTCTGTGCGGCACTCCACACTTCGAGATCGTATTTCTTTGCTTGCGTGAATCCCATATCGCCGGTGCACATAAGGAGGCGTCGGTAGGGGAGTTCCAGCTTTTGAAGCAACTGTTCGGCGTGCTCTCTCAGCTGTTCCAAGGCGTCATAGCTGTCTTCAGGCCGAACAAAGTGGACCAATTCAACCTTGTCAAATTGGTGGAGTCGGTTCAAGCCTCGAACGTCTTTACCATAGGAACCAGCTTCCCGCCTGAAACACGGCGTGTATCCGCAATAACGTATGGGGAGTGCGTCCTCCGCGAAAATCTCATCGCGGTGAAGATTCGTGAGCGGTACTTCGGCCGTCGGGATCATATACAGACCATCCCGTTGCGCTTCGTACATCAAGTCCTCTTTGTCAGGAAGCTGTCCTGTACCCCTCGCAGAGTCCTCATTCACCACCAGCGGGGCTTGGATTTCCATGTAGCCAGCAGCTACTGCTTCGTCGAGGAAAAAATTGATTAGGGCACGTTGCAGTTTGGCCCCTTCGTTGGTGTAGAAGGGGAAACCAGCACCGGTGACTTTGGAGCCTCGATCGAAATCGGCCATACTGTGATGATCAAGAATCTCCCAATGGGGGATCGCTTCGAAGTCAAACGAAGGGAACGTTCCCCACTCGAACGCTATCTCATTTTCCTCAGGCGTGCGGCCAACGGGGACCGATTCATGCGGCACGTTGGGAATCTCAAGAAGCAACGCCTCAACACGTTCCTGCGCTTGTTTCTGCGTGTCTTCGAGATCCTTCAAACGCTCTTTCAGCTTGGAGCTTTTGGCAATCGCTTCCTGCGCCTCGTCCTTGCGCCCCTCTTTCATCAGCGCGCCGATGGCCTTTGCCGCAGCATTGGATTCGGTCTGGGTCTCCTGCGTAGCTGAAATGAGGGAACGGCGCTCCTCATCGGCGCGCAGCAGTTCGTCAACGAGCGCGCCGTCGCCGATACCTTTATTGACCATGGCGGTCTTGACGCGATCTGCGTTGTCTCGAATGAATTGGAGATCCAGCATGAAAGTCGGTAGATGATCTAAGCAGAAGAACGCTCGTGAAAGGTACGGCGCCGAGAAGCGACGGGATTCGAAAAATGGGTGATTCACCCTGCTAAGCGGTGCTCGATTGAAACGGTCAGCGTGGATGGGATGAGCTCGAGCGGGAAGGCTCGATTCCCAACGTTTGTCGGATGGCCTCCGCCAGTGTATGCGGCTTGAATCCTACTTCTGTCTCTGCCTTGAGAATTATGAACCCAGTTTTCTCAGGCCGCTGAGCCGGTTGGGAGAAGGTCGTCCTATCTGCTTCTCCAATAAGGGCGGCGTCCAATCCAGCAACTTCTGCGACACAATGGGCAAATTGATTCACGCTGAGAAATTCCCGACCGGATACATGAAATACACCACTTTTGCGGTATCGGACAATACGCTCGATACCATCTGCAAGATCTGATACCCAGGTCGGTGTTCGCCACTGGTCCGTCACGACGCGAATAGGCTCTCCGGCGGCCAGTTTATCTCGTACCCACGTCACAAAGTTCGACCGCGCACCCTGCACTGGTGCGCCAAAAACAAGAACAGTCCTGACGATGGCCCAGGTATCCGTACCGGCCGCTCGAGCATGATTCTCTCCAGCCAGTTTGGAGCGGCCGTAATAGGAAACCGGATTTGGGCGGGCATCCTCTCGGTAGGGACCCTCCTCGCCATCAAAAACGAAGTCGGTCGAGATGTGGACCAATCGGGTTCCATGCATTTTGCACAGATCCGCCAGAGATTCTACCGCTTCTGCATTCACCTTCCAGCACATCTCACGATCAGACTCGCAATCGTCGACTTGTGTCATTGCGGCGCAGTTTATCACCACATTCGGTTCGAAGTCGTCAAATATGCGGCTCAGAGCTTCCTCATCCGTGATATCCAGACGAGTGTATCCACACGATCCGCCCGTAAAGCGTGGCTCGGAATCCCTTCCAGTAGCCAACACATCATATTCCGGCATGCGGCCCATCTGTTGAACCAATTCCTGACCCAGCATGCCGTTTGCTCCGGTTATGAGAACGCGATTATACACAGAGGGGCAGTGGCTGCAAGCTGATGGATGTGTACAACGGGGTAGAGTAGCACGCAAGAAAAATGGCCGGACCTGAAAGGCCGGCCGGCAGCGGCTAACGAAACAATGGCAAGAGCGGTTTCAGAGCCGGAATCGTAGTCCGATCGCGGCACTGTATCCGCCGTGCCGCTCCGGCGTGAGGAGTAGCCGAGGCATGAGCTGCAACAATACTTCGTATGGCCCCTTCACGAAGTAGGCGCCCATCATGCCAGATAGCCCCCAGCGAAGTGAGCCGTCTTCCAGCTCAGTGATCATGCCGGGACCCAAATACAGCGTCATGGGAGCATCTGGAAACGTCCGTTCTTTCAGGCTATGACCCGCAATCTGGACAAATCCCTCGGCATTTAATGACAAATGCAGGTCTGTACTACGCCCCGGAGCCTCAGGAACGGCCTCGCGAAACAACGCCTTGAAGCTCAGCCCGCTCGTGGGACCTGCCAGTAGTCCGATGCTGAATTGAGGCCCCTGCGTTCTTACCGCATCTCCTTGCGTCGGGGCCGGTCCATCTTGTCCTGTAGACTGGGCACAAAGCGTCTTCGTCTGATGCACCGTGATGAATAGAAGCAAACCAAGCAACACCCGCATAAACGTCTCCGCCGAAGAGCCCGGCACGTCAACGCTCATGTCGATTGGAGCCGATATACTCCTGAAGATTCTGGATGTCTTTGTCGTCCAATCTGCCGGCCGTGAAGAGACGCAATTGCCGTCGCCGCCCCGCGGATTCAAACGCCTCTTTCTCTTTGTCCGTCGAAGCACGTGTGGTCGGTACCGGAGTCGGTTTTCCGTCGGGTCCAACGGCTACAAACGTGAAAAACGCACGATTGGCAATACGACGCGACCCAGTTCTCGGATTCTCCGCTTCCACGCTGATTTCGACTTCCATGGACGTTCGAAATGCCCGGTTGACCCAGCTCGTCAGGATTACGATTTCGGATTGGAGAATGGGAGAGTGGAATTCCACGGTGTCCACAGAAGCCGTGACAGAGACGGTCCCGGCATGACGCTGGGCTGAAATCGCCGCACACACGTCCATCCAGTGCAGTAATCGTCCTCCCATCAGATTACCCAGCCCATTGGTGTCGTTGGGGAGGACCAGCTCACTCATGATCGTGTGCGAGTCAGCCGGCGATTTTCCGGGAAGGTCAGTGCTCACGTTTTCTGCTTCTTTTTCTTGGCGGCGGGGAAGAGGATGTTGTTTAGGATAAGGCGGTATCCAGGAGAATGCTTGTGAAGGCTCAGGTCGGTTGCTTCCTCCCCAACAAAGTGCTGATAATCCTCGGGGTCATGTCCTCCGTAGAAGGTAAATGTTCCTTCACCGAAGGTGCCATGTAGATAGCGCACCTCGTTTCGACCCGGTGCCTCGGCGAGGATGACCACATTCGGCTTGATGAGATGCTTTCGGAAGTTGGTTGTTTGCCCAATGAAGCCCTTGACGGTGGCCACATGATTCTGAGTCAGCATGGTTGGTACTTGATCGTACTTGGCACTGAATTCGAACAACGTGAAATAGTCCACGGCCGGGTTGCGCAAAGGCTGAGGCGGAGGCCCGGAATCAATGTCCGAATACTCGTACTCCCGGGCATTGAACACAGGGCGGAACTCGTGAAAGGCGAATGTGCGGGTAAAATCCAATTGGGATAGCGCATCGGGATCGATGGGGTCTCCGTCATATTCCGGTGGAACGATGTCTGTTTGATGCGCAGCGAGGGCGAGGTCGAACGTGTCAGTTCCTGAGCACATGGCAAATAGGAAGCCGCCTCCGCCTACATAATCCCGGATGCGTTCAACAACGGCCAGCTTCAAATCGCTGACTTTCCGAAAACCGTGACGTCTTGCGGCCATTTCTGCCTGGCGCTGTTGTTCGATGTACCAGGGGGTCGAACGGTAATTGAAGAATTTCCCGAACTGTCCGGTAAAATCCTCATGGTGCAAATGCAACCAGTCATATTCATCCAACGCGCCCTCCATGACATCATCATCGTAGATCATGTCATAAGGGACCTCAGCATAGGTCAGTGCCAGGAGTACGGCGTCATCCCACGGCAGCGTTTGCTCCGGCGCGTACACAGCGATGCGCGGTGGCTTTTCCAGACGAACCAGCGCCGTATTGGCAGCGTCGGACTCTACCTCACTTATGATCGCTGCTGTTTGCGAGCCACTGACCACCTCATAGGTCACGCCGCGCACGCGTAATTCCGCCTCAATTTCCGCTTCGCGCATCATGAGGAAAGATCCGCCTCGGAAATTCAGCAACCAGTCTACTTCGACTTCCCGCTCCAAAGCCCAAAAGGTGACACCGTATGCCTTCAAATGGTCTGATTGCGCATCATCCATAGGGATCAGGATGTCCTGCGCCATCAGCGGAGGGGCAAGGAAGAGGGCCAAAAGGCCCCAGGCTGCCAGAAGCGGTCGGGTGAGCCGAGGCATCAGCATGCGATTTCCTTCAGTTGATCGAGATAGTGAGCGTGGGTCAATCATTGGGCCAAGAGGCACTCATTGGAAGGCTATACTCCGTCGCCGCGTAACAGTCGAATGGCTTCTCGCACCTGCGGGATGAGCAGTGAGCCGGGATATCCCAGAAGAATGCGTTGATACGTGTCCAGCGCCTCATCATGGGATACAAATCGGGCTTGCAGGGAAGCAGCTTGAACCATGCTACGCGCTCCCAAAAAGCTGGTGGGATGCATCAGAGGTACCTCCAAGTACGTTTGAATGGCTGCTTCAACGTCGCCGGTCCGGGCGAGTAAATCAGCCTTCTGCATCAGCATGTCATCTGCCAATGCATGCTGGCCGAACGCTTCCATCAAGTCGTCAAGCTGATGCAGGGCAGCATCGTACTCCCGTTGCCTAGTCAACAACTGGATACGGGCAAAGCGCCGCAGTGGCGTGTTGAGAGAGTCAGGCCCCATGCTTTCGATCAGCATCACCTTCATGGTAATGGCATCGTTGGCCGTGTCAGTGGACGTGTTTTCCTGCATGGCACGGGTAAAGCTGTCGGCTGCTTCAAAATCTCCCTGATAAAAGTGAAGCTGGGCTAATTCGTATCTCGCCAAATCTGCCAAGTCCCCGGTACGAAGGCGAGTCAGAAGTCGGGAAAACTGAATCCGAGCATCCTCCAGTCTGTTTTGGGTGACAGCCAACCTCCCCAAATCGTAAGCCGCCTGGTCTGCTGCCTCGGTCTGGGGATAGCGCGCAACCACTTCCGTGAGTACTGTTTCTGCTGCCGTCAGGTCGTAAAAGACATCTTGTTGAAGCGATCCGATACGCCTTAGAACGTCCGGAAACTGGGCATGCTGGGGGTATTCGATCAGGAAGCGCTGGTAGGTCTCGAGCGCCTCATCCCAATGATTCCTCTCTTGCCGCGTACCAGCGATGTCAAATACCTGTTCTCCGAGTGTCTCAGCCCATTTCTCCTGCATCATCGCCAGACCCCGCATGGCCTCAGGAGCCGAAGCACTTTCCGGGTAGCGCGCGAGCACCTCATCAAATGCTTCGAGCGCAACGTCATAAGCACCTCCATCGGCAGCGATGAGGCCAAAACTGAACAGAACCCGGCCTTCCTCCCGGTCAAGGCGATCAATACCTCGATAAACCTCCAGTGCTTCCCTGTATTCATCACCTTCCACCAGCAGCCAGGCGAGTAATTCTCGATAGGATCGGTTCAGAGGTTCATCCGCGACACCGTTCTCCGCTATCTCAATACTTTCGCTTATCGACTCAGGCGAATTCAGAAAACCACCAAGCTGGGTTTTCACGTAGTTGAGCTGGTTCTGATTGAGTGCAAGAAGCTCCAGATACTTCTCGACCGCCTTTCCGTGCTGCGACGTAAGATTGTACAACTGGGCCAGGTCTGTCTGGAATAGCGTCTGGTTGTCGATGGCTTTTCGTCCATCTTCCAAGACCTCAATGGCGTAGTCGAACAAGCGCAGTTGAACCAGACTTCTGTAGACGAGGAAGTAGACGCTGGGAGAGCCGGGGTTCGTTTCGATAGCTCGCTGCCATTGGATTCTGGCACTGGCTTCATCTCCCTTGAGGAACAGCAACCGGGCCTTCTCTGTGAAGAATGACGTTGGAGCCGATTCAGACGCGATCTTTTCATCGACGAGGGCGATCGCTGCGTCGTAGCGTTTTACATTTTCGTAGGCTTCCCGCAGCCGCTCGTAAAAAACGTGCGTGCCGGGACTTTCTGCATACAGGTCCTCCAGCATACCAATCGCCCGCTCATATTGGGCAGCCCGAAGAAAGGATTCCGCCAACTGGAATCGACCTACCTGGGACTCTTCCACATTTTGCGCTGCCGCTCTTTGGCCTCCCAAAACGAGCAAGAGCAGCCCTAAAAGCAGATGGGCGCGTAATGATGGAAATGCAATCGTCACAGCGTAGCGTCGATGAGTTTCAGTGAGGTGTTCTCCAGCGGGCCGGGCTCGAGGCGCTTTAATATCGCGGCCAAGGCCCGTATGTTTCGTAGCTCTCACCATTCTGCCTCGTACCCGCAGTCGTCTCATCCGCTCATGGATTCCATCACTCTCCCGATCAATCTGATCATTCTGGGGTCAACCGGATCGATCGGGACGCAGACACTGGAAATCGCGCGGGCCCACCCCGAAAAGATTCGCATCAGGGGCTTGGCAGCGGGATCAAATGCTGAGCTGCTTGCTCGACAGGTTGCCGAATTTAACCCAGATGTTGTGGCGCTGGCCAGTGTCGAAGCGGCCGATCGCCTTGCCGGGATGGTTTCTTGCAGGGTCCTTCGTGGTGTAGAAGGCGTTATGGAAGTTGCTGGCCACGAACCTGGCGACTGCGTTGTGACCGCCATGGTGGGAGCAGCAGGTCTGATGCCAACCATAGCGGCTATTGAACAGGGAAGAAGGATTGCATTGGCCAACAAAGAAACGATGGTGGTTGCCGGCGACTTGATCAATGCGCTGGCGCGAAAGCACGGCGTAGATATCCTCCCGGTTGACAGCGAACATTCTGCCATCTATCAGTGCCTGGTGGGGGAGCCCCGCTCAGCGATTCGCAAACTCGTGCTTACAGCGTCGGGTGGTCCATTCCGAAATCGTCCGCTCTCCTCATTTGACAGTATTACGCTGGAGGAAGCACTGGCCCATCCGAATTGGGACATGGGTCCCAAAATCACGATTGATTCTGCCACCATGATGAACAAGGGACTCGAAGTGATCGAGGCTCGGTGGTTATTCGATATTCCAGCTGAACGCATTGACGTCACTATTCATCCGCAGTCCATCCTTCATTCGATGGTTGAATTCACCGACGGATCGACCAAGGCGCAGTTGGGCCCACCAGATATGAAAGTCCCCATTCAATATGCACTCTCGGCTCCTGAACGCTGGCCATCGGATTTTCCTGTATTGAATTGGGCCTCCTCTCACGCGTTGTCATTTGACGAACCGGATCCGTTGCGCTACCCGTGTTTGGCACTGGCATTCGAGGCTCTTCGAATGGGGGATGGCGCCGCAACGGTACTGAATGCAGCAAATGAGGTCGCAGTAGGACTGTTTCTCGAGCGTAGGATTGCATTCGCCGACATTCCCCGGATGATCGAAGGAGCATTGACCGCAGTTTCTTCCAAGGGTGCCCATACGCTGGAGGCGCGCGTTGATCTGGACCGCGAGGCCCGCCAATGGGTGGCTGAATCTGTTCGTTGAGAATCCTTACGTAGGATTCGTTTGCAGGAGGAACTACCCGGTGCAACGGGGAATTACACCCGACTCGAAGATGCAGACGTATAGACTTTTATTTACTCATCCACGCGCTTCATGGACGCGATTCTAAATTTTCTACCCTACATCGGTTGGGTACTGCTGGCCATCATGATCCTGGTGTTCGTACACGAGCTGGGTCACTTCCTGTTTGCCAAGCTGTTCAAGATGCGCGTCGACAAGTTTTCGGTGGGTTTTCCACCGAAAGTGATCGGCTTCAAGGCTGGTCCGACCGAATATGTGCTTGGCGCTACACCGTTGGGAGGCTACGTCAAAATTGCCGGAATGGTTGACGAGAGCATGGATACGGAGGAGCTTGGTGAAGAGCCTCAGCCGTGGGAGTTTCGGTCCAAGCCGGTCTGGCAGCGGATTCTGGTGATCACAGGAGGTGTCTTTTTCAACCTCGTTCTGGCCGCCATCATTTTTATCGGTCTGAAAGCCACGTACGGGGAGGTATACGACCCCGCCGTGGGCGCCATCATAATTGAAGAGTCCTCCGTTGCAGCTGATATGGGTCTCCAAACCGGCGATATCATTGCTGCAGTCAACGGGAAGCCGGTAGATGTCCTTGAGGGACTCAGCGGCATGGAAGAGCTTTTGCTTGCTGATCCGCTGATCATCGACGTGGAGCGCGACGGGGAGCCGATTCGGCTCGAAGGGCCTCGAGATATCATGACCCGGCTGAATCAGAGCGGTGGCAGTTTCGGGATTGATTTCGACCCGCCTATTGTGGGTTTGGTCAGTGACAACACCCCGGCATCAGGGGCCGGATTGCGTCCCGGGGACCACGTAGTCGGAATTGGTGACAGTACCATCACGTTCTTCCAACAGATTACGCCTGCACTGCAGGCAGTAGAAGCAGACGCCTTTGATTTGATGATTATGCGTCCGGATTCGATTGGTGCAGCTCCTGGCAGCATGGCTGTTCGACTTCCGGATTCTCTGCAGGTGGTGGGTGGCACGCTGTACCGCATTCCCATTGCCCGCGAAGCGGGTTCGGATGCTCCATTCGTGCTTGGAATTCGCCAGTTCGTAAGGCTCAAAGACTATACATTCGTCGCGGCTGTTGGCAGCGGAGTGTCGGATACCTGGCTCAATACGCGCATGGTCGCCTCAAGCCTGAAGAGGATTTTCGTAGGTCAGGACAGTTTTCGTCAGAATATCGGCGGCCCGGTCATGATCGCCAGGGTAACGCGCGAAGCTGCTGATATGGGCGCACCCTATTTCTGGAATATTGTAGCCATGCTGTCCATCACCTTGGCCATCATCAATATTCTTCCGATCCCTGCGCTTGATGGCGGTCACCTCGTTTTCCTCATTTATGAAGGCATTGTCCGCAAGGAGCCGTCATTGAAGATCCGGATGGCTTTGCAGCAGATCGGCATGGTGGTCCTGCTCGTGTTCATGGTGTTTGTGATTTTCAACGACATCCTCAAACTCTGATCGTTCCTGCCTGACTGGTTATTGACTGAGTCCATCGTTCATACCGTTGAATCCACTCAGGCTTGTGGTCCCTTGCCCGACCATGTGGCTGTCATCATGGATGGCAATGGCCGCTGGGCCCGTGAGCGCGGTATGCCCCGTGTGGAAGGTCATCGCCAAGGCGTCCATGCTGTGCGAGACACCACGGAAGCGTGTGCTGAACTGGGCATCTCCCACCTGACCTTGTACACGTTTTCAACGGAGAACTGGAAAAGGCCGGTAACAGAGATCTCGGCGCTGATGAAGCTCTTGATTCAAGCGCTCAGGAAAGAAGCCCGAACGTTTCATGAGAACAACATCCGGCTCAACGCAGTGGGATCCATCGATCAATTGCCTGAGCGGGCGCAGGAAGAATTGAACGCGCTGATGGAAGAGACGGCAGGCAATACCCGCATGACGTTGACGCTGGCCCTGTCCTACAGTGGGAAGTGGGATCTTACCACGGCCATGAGAGGTCTGGCCTCCAGGGTACAGGCGGGGGAGTTGGCCCCTGAGGACATCACAGAGGAAACGATTGCAGGCGAATTGTCCACTGCATCGATGCCCGACCCTGACTTGTTGATCCGTACCGGAGGAGAGAAGCGCATTTCGAATTACATGCTCTGGCAGATGGCATATTCTGAATTTCACTTTGCTGACGTTTTCTGGCCTGATTTCCGTCGTCAGCATCTTTTCCAGGCGATTCGGGATTTTCAAGACCGTGAGCGTCGTTTTGGCGCTGTCTTGAATGAGCAGTAGACCACCCGAAGCAGGCAATATGCGGCTCGGCCATGCGTTTCATCCATACACGTGATTGCCGCATCGAACCGGAAACACCCTTCGCGGGCGCGCCGTTCACAGGCCCACTTGTGAAGAAGGATTCTGAAGAAACCGAAAAAGTCCCTTACATGCGTCTGAGAGCCCTCATTATTGTACTGGCCATCCTGTTCAGTGCGTCGCCAGCGGCGGCTCAAAGCGGTGCCGGCACCCAGGTCCCCAGCCTGACGTCTGGTATTTCTCCTGAGATCGTTGAAATTCTCGGAATCTCCGTTGAGGGAGCCTCCGACGAATATGCCAATAGCTTCATCCAGCAAACGTCCCGCCTTCAGGTAGGACAGCGCCTGACCGTGCCAGGTGATCCCGCCCTGGGAGATGCCATTCGTGCCATCTACCGGCTACGGACGTACGAAGATGTCCAGATTGTCCAGGAGCGCAAGGTCGGGCAGGGCGTCTACTTGGTCATTCGCGTGCGTGAAGTGCCGAAATTGCGAGCCTATGAATTCGAGGGTATCAAGAAGGGACACGCCAAGGACCTCCGCAAGGAAGTGCCGTTGGTGGCTCGCGGACCGGTACACGAAAACAGTATTGCCCGAAGTGTCCAGATCATTGAGGAGTTCTTCGCTGAGAAGGGTCGTCCGCTGGCCTCTGTGGAGATTCAGCGCGAAGAACACGAAGACAATACCGAGTCGCTGACCTTCGAGGTCGATCGAGGGCCAAAGGTCAAGGTCAAGGAGGTGATTGTAAATGGAAGCGACGGGCTGTCCGAGAATGCCGTTGTTTCCGCAATGGAGACGAAACCGAAAGGTGGCTGGAGATTCTGGCGAAGCGGAAAATTGAAGCAGGACGAATATGCCCAGGATATGGGTCGCATCGTAGAGCGATACAACGAGCGCGGTTACTACGATGCTGAGGTGCTTCGTGACTCGGTGTATATCGAAAATGAAGAGGGAGATAATCCCTACATGGTTATTGAGCTGGACGTCAGGGAAGGTCCGCTTTACCATATTCGGGACATCAGTTGGGAAGGCAACACATTGTATTCGGACGCTCAGCTATCAGAGCGTCTTGGCATGATCTCGGGTGACACCTACAATTCCAAGAAACTGTCGGAGAACTTGTACGGCGTCGGTAAAAACAACGACGTTTCAAGTCTCTACTTCAACAATGGGCACATGCGGTTCAACGTGCAGCCCATCATCACGGTAGAAGAAGACAGCCTGGATCTGCTTTTCGATGTCTTCGAAGGGGAAGTCTACGAGTACGGCACCATCGGTATCGCAGGCAACTCCAAAACGAAAGATCATGTGATCCGTCGTGAGCTGACGACGATTCCGGGCAGCACCTTCTCCCGAACCCAGATTCAGGAGTCGATTCGACGCCTGATGCAACTGAACTATTTCACGCAAGAGTCCTTGGCCGGTGGTCCAAGCGTGGATATCCGGGAAGAAAGCAAGACGGTTGATCTGTCGTACAATCTTGAGGAGACAGGGACGGATCAGTTGGAGCTCTCCGGAACGTGGGGACGTTTCGGGCTCATCCTGATGCTCCGTTTCAATTTCAACAACTTCTCAGCCCAAAACGTGCTGAAAGGGGATGAGTGGAAACCTCTGCCGGCGGGAGACGGTCAGCGGTTCTCAGTCGGTATCCAGACCAATGGCCGAAGGTATCAGCAGTATTCGCTTTCGTTTACTGAGCCATGGTTCCGAGGTAAACCCCGACAGCTTGGTTTCTCGACGTCTTTCTCCCGTATTTCCGGATACACGTACTACATCTCGGATGACGATGCAGGACAGCTGCTGACGTTTTCACAACGTGTGTTTTACACCCAGCGACTGAAGTGGCCAGATCCTTGGTTCAGCACATCCACCCAGATCGGATTCCAGTATTACGACAACCGAGATTGGATTTCGACGCTTCCGACTGGGGTGAGCCAGGAAGTGACGTTTACGCAGTCATTGTCCCGCAACAACACGGATCATCCACTTTTCCCTTCTTCTGGCTCGCGATTCAACCTCTCGCTTGAAATTGCTCCACCGATTGGCAATCTCATTCAGTACCACAAATGGCGAATGAGCAACTCGTGGAATACACCCGTCGCACCCAAAATCGCACTCGGCTTCACAGCCGACTACGGATATATCGGATCGCTCACCGGTGAGGAAGTTCAGTTCGAGCGGTTCATCGTTGGTGGGTCACCATTCGAAACTCAGGGTTTTTACTCGTACTTCGGTAAAGATATCGTGTACATGCGAGGCTACCCGCTCGGAGCTCTCGGACCACGAAGTGATGATAACGATCCGTTTGGTGGGCGTATCCTGAACAAGTACTCCGCAGAGCTTCGTTGGTCAGCAATTCGATCTGAACAGCTACAAGCGGTACCATATTTGTTTCTTGATGCAGCAAATGCCTGGGACGGATTCGATTCATATAACCCTACTGACCTGTACCGCTCCGCCGGTCTGGGAATGCGCTTCTTCTTACCCATCCTGGGGATGGTTGAGATGGCGTATGGATACAACTATGACGAATTCGAGCCCATCAACTCCAAACACGACGGTTCAAAGAAGTGGACGTTCCAGTTCAGTCTGGGTCAAGGATTCGGACAGTAACGGGCACATCAGTCCACGATTCAGGACAACCAGGTACAACCGTCTGACTACCAACGGGAGGACGATTTCATCATGACGCGATTTTTATTCCGTATTTCTGCTGTCGCCCTCGGGCTGGTCTTTGTAACGCTTGCGGCGGGAACGGCCCAAGCCCAGCAAAAGATTGGCTACATCGATTCGGACTACATCCTGAACAACATGCCTGATTATGCCACTATCCAGCAGCAGCTGGACCGGATGGCGCAGACCTGGCAAACGGAACTTGACGAGGCGAAAGCTGAGCTCGATGACAAATTCCGCGAATATCAGGCTCGTGAGCTGCTTTACACGAATGAGGAGCGTCAGCGCCGCCGCCAGGAAATCCTTCAAGAAGAGGAAGATCTCGAACGCTTGCGGGTGAAGTATTTCGGGCCTGAGGGCGACATCTTTCTCCAGCAGGAGCAGCTTATGCGGCCGGTTCAAGAGCGTATCCTGCAAGCCATCAACACAGTGGCTACATCCGAGGGATACGATTACATATTCGATTCGGCGGGAGATTTCCTGTTCATGTTCAAGCGCGACCAGTACAATCTCTCGGACACTGTTCTCAGAGAACTTGGCATAGACGTTGAGAGTACTCGCGGCTAAACGACTCACCTTTCAATAATCCAGTGCAGGCATGCTGCCTGCCGTCATTCAGAGCCGGACTCATATGACCCGGATGAAAAAGCACACCATGAAAACCTCGATTTTCTCATTTCTCTCCGCAATCCTGCTGGCAGGTCTCCTTTCGACCAATGCGCAAGCCCAGTCTATTCAGATTGGTTATGCTGATCCGGAGATCATCATTACATACATGCCTGAGTACCAGCAGATTCAGCAGCAGATGGCCATTGAGTACCGCACCGGCCAGGAAGCTCTGCAGGCACTGGCTGAAGACTTCCAGGAGCGCGTTGATCGCTACCAGCGCCAGCAGCCGCTTCTCTCAGAGGAACGTCGTGCCGAACGCGAAGCTGAATTGGCTACGTTGCAGCAGGAGATTCAGAATTCAGCAGCTGCCAAGGACGAAGAACTTGCTGTTCGCCAGGATGAATTGATGGCTCCTTTGCTTCAGCAGGTCCAGGATGCCATCGATGCTATCTCGCAGGAAAAAGGCCTCGACATTGTCGTTCGTTCGCCCGCGCTGCTCTACGTGAATCCGAAACGCGTTGTGAATATCAACCTTGATATCGCACGTAGCCTGGGGATTGAAGTTGACGAGGACGAAGTTTCTGACGTCAACTGATCCGGATTCCGGTTCCAAATCAGGCGGGCGCCCTTTGGGCGCCCGCCTGTCTTTATATTGGCCCTCCGCATGGAATGAGGTCGTTCGAACGTCCCTCCTGGTTTGCGCGTTCTCCCATGCTTGCGATCGATCCGTGATCGCACCAATTCCCACATGAGTGTCAATTGAATGAGCACGAGAACGTCCAGTCCGCACGGTCCGGAAGATGTCACCCGCGTTACAACCCGGACGCTTCAGGACATGAAATCCTCTGGCGTCAACATCGCGATGTTGACAGCCTACGATTACACTTCTGCGCGCATCTTGGATGGGGCAGGGGTGGATGTGTTGTTGGTTGGCGATTCGGCCTCGAACGTAATGGCCGGTCACGAGACGACGCTACCCATCACACTGGATCAGATGATTTATCACGCGCAGTGTGTAGTTCGCGGGGTTCAGCGCTCCTTGGTTGTAGTTGATCTCCCTTTTGGTACCTACCAAGGCAACTCCAAAGAGGCACTATCTTCGGCAGTCCGCGTGATGAAGGAGTCTGGAGCGCACGCCGTCAAAGTGGAGGGGGGACGATCGATCGTACCGACAGTTGAGCGGATTCTGGAAGCCGGTATTCCAGTCATGGGGCATTTGGGACTCACGCCCCAGAGTATCTATCGGTTTGGATCGTATCAGGTACGGGCCCGAGATGAAGTTGAGGCAGACGAACTGCGTGAGGATGCGTTGCTTCTGGAACAGGCGGGCGTCTTCGCGCTTGTTCTTGAAAAAATTCCTTCGAGCCTGGCGACAGGTGTGACGCAATCCCTATCCATCCCAACCATCGGTATCGGTGCTGGCCCTTCCTGCGACGGGCAGGTACTCGTGACCCACGATGCATTGGGTCTCACCACCGATTTCAATCCCCGTTTTGTTCGCCGGTACGCTCGTTTGGATGAACAAATTGGCGAGCATGTCCAACAGTACATCAACGATGTTCGCTCCGGGGCATTTCCGTCCGAAGACGAAAGCTACTGAGGCGTCTGGTTACCCTGAAGCATGGCTGATTCATACGAACGACCGCTGATCCTGATCAGCAACGACGACGGCATTGAAGCTGCCGGCATCCTATCCCTCGCCGCCGCCTTGGATGCAGTTGGCGATGTCATCATTGCAGCACCATTGCAGGAAATGAGCGCGGTAGGTCACGCCATAACCATGCGTGATCCCGTTCGGGCACGGCCCTGGCCCTTTCGCGGTCCATCGGGTCAGCTGACAGCATATGCGGTTTCAGGAACTCCTGCCGACTGCGTCAAGCTGGCGCTCGACAAACTGGTACCTCGCCAACCGGATCTGGTCGTTTCTGGTATCAATCATGGTCCCAACACGGCTGTGAACGTCATCTATTCAGGTACGGTGTCCGCAGCGACTGAAGCTGCTATTCTTGGTATTCCGGCCATCGCGTTTTCTTATTGTCGGTGGGGAAGTGGCGATTTCGAAGCTTCTGGTCGCGTAGCGCAACAGGTGGTTCAGCAAGTCCTGGATAATGCGTTTCCTCCAGGCATTCTGCTGAATGTGAACATTCCAGATATCCCCTACGAGCAACTGAAGGGATTCATGATTACGCGGCAGGCCCAGGCCCGATGGGAGGAGCAATTCTCAGAGCGATTGGACCCGTTCGATCGGCCGTATTACTGGCTCTCTGGTACGTTTGTCAATATGGATGAGGGTACCAATACGGACCTTTGGGCCGTTGATAACGGATGGGTGTCCATAACGCCCGTTCAACATGACCTGACGGCCTATCGTGCCATGGAGTCGCTGCAGCAATGGAGTTGGAGACGGTTACCGGGCGAATAATGGATGTGACTTACTCTAACCTAGAATCCTTTAAGTAATGGGCGTAGTCAACGTACATCTTGAACGCCAGGAGGCGGATTTCCACTTCAAGGCGACCAATGCCGAAGGGCAGAGTATCGACATTGACGATGGGACGGCATACGAAGATGGCAAGGGGCATGGCGTGGGGCCAATGCAGTTGCTCATGATGGCCATTGGAGGCTGCAGCGGCGTCGACATCGTATCCATTCTGCAAAAAGGAAGGCAGCAGATCGAGTCATTCTCCATCGATGTGTCCGGGGCCAAGCCAGACGGTGTGTCTCCTTCGGTCTACGAGACCGTAGAAGTCCATTTTATCCTGAAAGGCGAGATTGATGCCACCAAAGTCAAACGCGCCATCGAACTGAGCCTTGGTAAGTACTGCTCGGTGTCGCGCATCCTCGAAAAGACGGCAGAGATCTCATACCGCTATACTGTCAACGACGAGTCCTTCGAGGGTTGTGTGATCTCCTCGCGTGGGTAGATCGAACGAACCCTGAAATGGTGTCAGTCTTGGGAGCGTACCCAGATGGGCGCGGAGCGTGATGGAACGGTAATCTCGATGGTTTCTGTGCTGGCAGGCCCCTGAGCATCGATTGTTTGCGTGCATTCGCAGCCATTTTCTACGAACACCGTGCCGTCACTGATCTGCATCCATGTGCCTGCCGGAAGTTCGGAGATATCAAATGTAGCGGCATCCCATGAAGTGTTCATCAGCACGAACACATCGCCAGCTACATAGCCCAAAAGCTGATTATTCTCTGGAGCGAACCATTGATAATGCTCCTCTGATACCTGGCCGCCAACCCGGAAAATGGCACCTGCGTCTCTGTTTCTGAGCGCGATCAGACCTTGCCAGTACCGATTCATGGCTGCGTAGTCCATGGGGCGTTCGCCAGGGCTGGCACCAGCATATTCCCATTCGAACTGGTTCGCTCTCCGGTGATTGTACGTATCCCTTTTACCGTGATAAGCCAAATCGCCAGTGGCTGTAGTCTTGACGATCTCCATCAGCGGTGCTGCACCTTTTGACCGGAGCATCTCGGTTCCACCGTGGATGACCAGGGGGCCCAACGAAGTAAACAGGAGCGTCGCTGCAATCCGGATCCCCGCTTCATCCACGTGCTTGCGGCCGTCCCAGTCCTCGTCCGAAAACCGATCTGCCAAAGCGCATTTGTCATGGATATCCAGGTAGTTGATGCCTCGATTCGGATCGACTTCCTCGGGGAATGAATTCATCAGACCCATCATTGCACGCTCGCGCTGACTGCCATCACCACCTGCATATCCACGATCCACCGCTGGATCAGATGGGTTTGAATACGATTCGCCTGCCCAGGAGAGCAGAGCGAAGACGCAGAACAGAACGCGAATCGCAGCCAGCAGACGTGGCGATCCCGGTAGCTTCGCGCGGACGCTCCGGAACGGGCTGTCGGTGGGAGATGTGAAAGGCATGGTGGTGACGGTCGATTGGTTGTCCTCGTAGACTTCCCGCTCATTTCGGAACTGCGCTCCGAAGAATGATGCGTGCGCCTACACGTGAGGAATCGTCACCAAGTAGGATTGCTCAAGCGATTCTCAGAAATAAATCATCCTTGAGATCCATTTATTAGAAATGGGTAAGCCCCAGCCAGGCAATGGATAAACCTAGCCATATTCGAAAGGACATTAACACGAGATCCTGCTATTTACCAGTGGCAGCTCGCAACGTGTTTTGTAATAGGACCGCGATTGTCATCGGTCCGACTCCACCGGGCACGGGCGTGATGTGGCTTGCAATAGGCTCGACAGCATCAAAGTCGACGTCGCCAACCAAGCGATAACCACGCTCGCGTGTGGCGTCATCCACACGATTGATCCCAACGTCAATGACTACTGCTCCGGGCTTTACCATGTCAGCCGTGACAAAATTAGCACGACCAATGGCAGCGACCAGAATGTCAGCCTGACGAGCAATGCCAGGGAGGTCCTTGGTTCGACTGTGGCATACCGTAACCGTCGAATCGAGTCCCTTTTTCAGCATCAGGTTGGCCAGCGGCTTGCCTACGATATTGGAGCGGCCGATGATTACGCAATGCGCACCGCTGGTTTGAATATTGGATCGCTCCAATAATTCGACGATTCCAGCCGGGGTGGCTGGTTGAAATCCGTCCAGCCCGATAACAAGTGTCCCGACACTCTCCGGGTGAAAGCAGTCAACATCTTTGGCTGGGTCGATGGCGTGAATGACTTTTCGATCATCGATGTGATCAGGTAACGGAAGCTGAATCAGAATCCCGTCAACACCATCATCTTCGTTCAGCTGGTCAACCACCTTGAGAAGCTCTTCCTCAGAAATAGAAGCGTCGTAAGTAAGCGTATCGCTCTCGATACCAACTTCAGTGGAAGCGCGGGCTTTGCCTCGAACGTAGGAGGCTGAAGCGGGGTCATCGCCCACCAGCACCACGGCCAGATAAGGCGGCCGCTTGCCTGCAGCAATACGCGCGTCCACGGCCTCTTTTACTTCGCTTCGAACTTCTGCAGAAACGGCTTTTCCGTCAATTAGATGCGCCATGGGCTAGGTCTTAAAGCTAAATGAATTAAGCTGGATGGGGCTCTGGTTGGGGGCAGTAATGTAGGTCAGAGCCACCCAAGAGGTCGATTTTTGTGGACAACCTGCAATCAACTTTGGGTGAAAGGCGCCCAAGTGTGATCTTCATGTAAAAGGGTCTTCCGGGGTTGATCTGAGTGACTGGACTGACGTATTATTGCGCACTCTGAAAAGCGGGTGTAGCTCAGTGGTAGAGCATCACGTTGCCAACGTGAGGGTCGTGAGTTCGAATCTCATCACCCGCTCAAGAAAGACGAATCGGTCGCTCAAGCGGCGTCATCCTCCGGATGGCGCCGCTTTTGTTTTATGTACCTGTGATCAGCTCAGTAGGTGGCGTTCACTCAACCATATGAGCCGAATTCTTCAGGTCGGCTACAACCGGGAGGTGATCCGAGGGATACGCTCCGTTCACGATGGGATCCAGGACGTCGTATGTCAGCACCTGCCAGTTGGGTTGGTGAAATATGAAATCGATACGGACGGACGTCTCCGATGCGGGATCGAATGTTCGAAAGGTACCGGACTCATCTGGCAACGTAGGCGGGCTCAGCCCTGCATCTTGCCAATCGCCCTGGACAATAGCCTTGTACGGCGCAGATTCTGGCTCGACATTGAAATCCCCCAAAGCGATATCGAATGAGCTGCTCCAATCGCGGATCAAACGCGCGCTTTCGAGTCGGGCCTGCACACCTCTATGGTCGAAATGGGTATTGATGACGCGCACTTCACGCCCAGTCGTCTTGTCCCGGAATGTTGCTCGGGTGGCAACACGCGGCAAGGCTGCATCCCATCCGACACTGCCCACTTCATCCGGTGTCGCTGAAAGCCATTGCGTATCCCACGAAATCAATGCAAAGCGCGTAGAATCAAACAGAATAGGCGAAAATTCGCCACCCCGAAGGCCATCATCACGACCCACTCCGATCCAGTCGAAGCGCGTTTGAACCGCCATGATATCGACCAATTGGCGGTAAACGACCTCCTGAAGCCCCACAATTTCGGCTTCACTGGTGTCAATCAAGGCTGCGACCCAATCTGAGCGCCTCTCCCAACTGTTTGCACCATCATTCGGACTGGCCCAACGAATGTTGAACGTCATGACGCGAATGTGCTCGCCGGCATCATCAGGCTCTTCGGACACTGGCGAAGAACATCCAACGATCAGTAAAGCGATCACGCATGATGCGACCGAACGCATCCTCAGCGCACGAATAAGGTGGATCATCATATCAACTTCTCGCGGAAGGCTGAAACGGCGAGGAAAACGATGCCAAAGACGGCGCCTGTAAGTGTAGTCAACCAAGGAAGGCCCAGCATTCCCACACCCCAGACGATGGCCAGTAACGGAGCGCCTGTCGCAATGTATCGCACATAGGGCCGCGCCATATCTCCGAGCGAGCATCCGGCCAGCGAAAGCAGCCAGATTATCTGACCTAGCCGAACCAGAGCACCGCCTACGCCCAGGTAAACCAGCAACCTCGTGATGTCTTCGCCTCGACTTCCGAGCCACAAAGCGGAGGAAATAACGATCAGGCTGATGACCGTAATGAGAAGTTCTAATCGCTGTCGCTCAAGGACGTCGAAAAGGCGCGTGAGTGGCGAGGCGACAACGGTCAGGAGAATCCATGGAGCAACGTAGGACAAATAGGTAGCACCCGGCCGCCAGTCCTCCCCGAATAGTGTAGCGAAAATGTCGCCTCCGGCGACCATCAACACCGCGGTAGGCCAAAATGCCATGAGTACGAGACGGGCATGGACGTTTCCGGTGAACGCTGCGAGACCTCCGTCCCGGTGTGCTTCCACCGCTCGAACAAAGAACACCTGAGCGATGGATGCGGCCAGCAGGCTCAGTGGTACGAATAAGATGCTGAACCCTCGGGAATACTGGCCAAGAACAGCCATGCCAAAGATTTCCGGGATGAACAGAATGGGTAAGCGGGTAATCAATCCACTGATCATTGCCGCTGGCATGGTGAAGAGCGGAAAGCGCCGGTAACGACGCGCGACGGCCTTGATTTCGGTCCACGATGGCCTGCCCGAGAAAGATGCTCGTAGTGTCACCACGGTCTTGCGACTCATGGACACGAAAGAAAGCGCGAATCCGACCCCGAACCCCCAAACCAGACCACCTGGGCCTGGTTTAATGAACCCAGAGATCAAACGGACACCCACCATCGAACCGGCCTGAGTGACTTGTGCCGCGGAAATGCGACCAAAAGCCTCCTGGCGACTGAGCCACAACTCCGTGATCTTGGCAAGTCGATTGGCCATCAGAGCCATAGGTAAAATGAGCATCCATTGTCCGCCTTTGTTGGCGAAAAAGCTCATCGCCGAATCAGACGTGCTGAGAACAAGCAGAAGCACCGAACAGAATACCATGACGGAGGATACCGTCAGCAGGTAAGCATGAGCGCTTTTTCGACGGTCCTGTGGCAGCATGAGTGCGTCCTCATACCGCAACGAGGCGACAGGAGCCAGAATGGAAACCCAGGCCGTTACGTAATCGGCAATTCCCCAGAATTCGTCCGGATACAGTCGCAGGAGGACGATTTGGGCCAGGTAGGCGATTACAAAAGCAATCCCATTACCCGAGAGCAGCTTCAAGACAGGCGCCCTGAAAGCAGAGTCTTCAAACAAGGCGAGTATGCGTTTGCGAAGGGTCACGAAGCAGGGGGGCGAACGGGTTGCGTGAGAATACGGCCTGCCCAGAATACACACCACTGCGCTCCACACCACTCGGGCTGAAGGGTTGCAGACCAGTCAGCTGGATCGTCGACAGGCCGGACGAAGTAATCCACGTTGGCCTCCGCAGCAAATAGTCGCATGTCTGAGACGGTTTGGGCGTCGTAGGCACTATCGAGTCTGGCAAGTAGAGCCAGGCCACCGGGTAAGTCTGTTGTCGGAGCGATCTCATGAAGTCGTTGGCGCCACTCCAGTGTGGGCTCGGGCGCAAAAGGGAACGACTTGAAAGACACATACTGAGCGTGCTGACTTCCAAACTGGAATCCCGTCATGGATGGCGGGATAACGAATACTGCCCGTTCATTCGCGTTTTCACGCGACCATTCGAACACCTCCTGGTTCGTCGACGAGACGCCTTTGATGTCATTTCCTTTGCCTGCGAAGGCCATCAAAAGAGCTACGAGTGCGAGCAGTGGTAAGGCAATGTTCAGCGCACTTGACGTACGAGGTGTGTCTGACCGTACGAGACTGGTCCAACGATCGTTGAGCCACGATGCCACGGCTCCGGCTATGACCAATGCGGATATTGCCCGCACCAAAGGTGATACCGCCCATGGTTGAAGGCGGACTGCAGTACCCCATTGGAATGGCCATGCAGTCAATGTGAGCGAGACCAGCAATACAACGGTAGGCACGATCAGTATTTTTGCCAGAAGCGAGCGATCCCAACGTGAGAGGGGGCCCTGAATATCCGCGCCTGATGAGGGCGCTCTACTCGCATTCTGCTGCCAGTCCCAGCCCAGGATCACTCCGGCAGACAAGACCAGAGCAAAAAACGTAACCCAGGTCTTCACGTTGAACAGCTCAGGTAGGTAGTGGTGCGGAGCCCGCACCTGCGTCAGGATGTAGGTTGCCTCTTCCGTACTGGTACCAACGGAAGAAAGCACAATAACGAGCGGAATCAGGACCAACCCTATGGGAATGGCTTGCTTTCGCCACGCAGACCAAGGCCATTTCGGAAGAAAAAACCCAATGAGCAGCAAGAGCCCTCCCGCTTGCAAGCCAAGCAAGGGATGAAAAAGTGCTCCCAAGGCAAGCAAGGCCCCTGATGCCAGGGCTTTTCGTTCGTGCATGCGTACTACAGCCCAAAGGATTAAGCACCACGCGATACTTGAGGGCACCAGCATGGCATGCAAGATGTCATTGCCCCCTGGATTCCAACGAGTCGTAACCACCATGACGGCCAGGACGCTTGCCAGTGCGGACCAAACATTGCCGAAAACCCGATGGCTGAGTTTTACCACGGCCAATGAACTTCCGACGGCTGTTGCCAGATGCCAGCCCAGCACAACGGCCCAAACAGGAAGTATGGTACTCGGAAGCGCGACCAAAATGGCCACTGGCCAGCGAATACTGAATCCTTCGATCTGCATGGCAACAAACCAATCGCTCGCGAAGGCGTCACTATTCAGTAAAAAGCTGGCCAAAGGCAGGAATTCATCCTGATCGCTGTACCCGAAGCCGTATCCGTAGCGGAACACAAATAGGGCGGTTGCCGCCAATGCTGCAGCCCATTGCCAACCCGGTGTGGAAGAATGCCGTCCGTCCATTCAGTCCGCCTCCGATCGTTGCTCAGAGATTCGTTGTGTTGTCCGACTCTGAGTAAGAAGCGTCAGGAAGTGGGCCATTGAATTGGTCAATCCGCCAATAAGTGAGCGTGACGACACGTGTGCGTACGTCACATGCTGTCCGCCAAACCGTCGCTTGAATTCGGCAATGCCGGGGGTATTCGCGCCCATGAGGTCAAGCGTTGCAATACCTGCCGCATGAAGCTCATCCTGGACATGAGCCATCAATACAGTCATACCAGGCCCAGGTTTGCTTCCAGCAATCCAATACCATGCTGTGCGCTCGTCATGCAGGGCAACGATGGCCGCGACTACTTCGCCCGTATGCCGATCATGCAAGCCGTAGACGCGTGCCAGTCCTGCATATACCAAATCCCTGGCCCACCGAGCCAACGCTCTTGGCGGGAGCGGAAGACGTCGTCCCGCCCGGCGGTACGCAGAATCAGCCAGAAAAATAGCACGTTGGATGACCTCGTCAAGCTTCTTGGCTTCGGAGCCAGCTGTTCGTGCCAGATCATGCGAGCACCAGAAAACAAAGTCGGACACCGATTTTCGAACCTGGCGCCTTTGGGCAGCGGACCAAGAGGCAATAGCCACCTCAAAAGGACCACTGGACAGGTGATAGGTGTATCGTTCTACCACTCGAATACCACGACCCATCGTCTTTGGATGGAGTGCTGCATATTGCTCCGGAGTAATCGAAAGAATCCAATCTGACGGTAGATCCGGAGACGATCTCAGCCGTCGGATAAGGTCGAGAGGATCTGCAACTGGACCGATGGCAGAAAAAGGCTGAAAAGGCGGTAATACCAGATCGCGAACAAGTCCCCGAGACCGGACAAACGTGCTCAAGAGCGCGTCGCCCGGAGTTGTCAGAACCAGACGCTTCCAGGTAACAATACGCTCCAGCCCATCCTGGAAAACGGGATGGAGGAAGGGCGAGGGATTGGTCCAGGTCGTGTGAGTACCCTTCCACGCCGCACGGCATTCGGCTGACTGGGTCAGGACGGTGAAGGAAGAAGGAGAGGCACTCACGATAGGGATACGGTCAGAGGATGTACTGGCTCAGATCCCGATTTTGAACCACTGCGGACAACTTTGTTTGGACCATCTTGTCATCAATTACAAAAGAGTCCTCGCGCATTGCATCGGGAACGTCGAATAACAGGTCCTCCAGAAGGGTCGTCAGAATGGTGTGCAGTCGTCGGGCCCCAATATTTTCCACCTCTTCATTCACGGCCGCGGCCATGCGGGCTACTTCCTTGACCGCTTCCTCCTTGAATTCTACAGTAACGCCTTCTGAGGCCATGAGGGCGATGTATTGCTTGAGCAGCGCGTTTTGGGGAACGGTCAAGATGTTGAAGAAGTCGTCTTCGGTCAGATTGTCCAGTTCAACCCGTATCGGGAAGCGTCCCTGAAGCTCTGGAATCAGGTCGCTCGGTTTTGCAACATGGAAGGCGCCGCTGGCAATAAACAAGATATGGTCGGTTTTGACCATCCCATACTTCGTATTTACGCTCGATCCTTCGACGATAGGCAGTAAGTCACGCTGAACACCCTCGCGTGACACATCAGGACCACTTTTGCCGCCAGCGCCACCTCTGGCCGCAACCTTATCTATCTCGTCAATGAATACGATTCCGGATTGCTGGACGCGCTCCAAGGCTTGGCGGGTCACCTTATCCATATCTATAAGTTTACCTGCCTCTTCGGCTGTCAGGACTTCGCGTGCTTCGGAAACAGGGATCCGACGCTTTTTTCGCTGTTTACCGCCCATGTTGCCAAACAAGTCCTGCAGATTGACGCCCATCTCCTCCATGCCCATGGGTCCGAAGACCTGCAGCATTGATGACTGGTCGGACGCCACCTCGATTTCGACTTCGCGCTGGTCGAGGTCTCCTTTGTCGAGCATCTTCTTGAACTTCTCCCGGGTACGCTGACGGAGCGCATCTTCCTCGGAGGAAACGTCTGGCGGACCGGCAGTTGGGGTTGCACCGGCTGCTGCAGCTGCAGGAGATGGAGGGCGGATAATCGGCTTGGTGGTCGAGGGTGGAATCAGAATATCCAGGATGCGCTCGTCCGCGAGCACACGAGCGCGCTCCTGAACTGAGACGGTGTGCTCCTCGCGCACGATGCCGATGGCAATGTCGCACAAGTCACGGATCATCGAGTCGACATCGCGACCAACGTAACCCACCTCGGTGAATTTGGTGGCTTCCACCTTGATGAACGGAGCACCCGACAACTTGGCCAGCCGCCGGGCGATCTCGGTCTTCCCGACGCCTGTTGGCCCAATCATGATGATGTTGTTTGGGACAATTTCCTCGCGCATGTCAGCTGAAGCGTTGAGCCGACGCCATCGGTTGCGAAGCGCAATGGCAACGCTCTTCTTCGCTTCCTTTTGACCGATGACATATCGGTCCAGTTCAGCGACAATCTGGTGTGGGGTAAGTTCGTTCTGAATGGACATGTTCAGTTGCAATAGGACGTGTCAGTCCGATGGGTATTCGTCATCATCATCGTCATAATTCCCGTCGGAATCGTCATAGTAGTCATCATTCGCCTCGGATTGATCTTCCTGATCGTCATCATAGGACGCGTATTCGTCAGAATCGGTCAGCGAGGATTCCTTGATCTCAGCTACATCCGGATGCTCCATGTTCATGAGGAGGACCGTGTAGTTGTGAGGAAAGCCACGTCTCTTTTCCAACCAGACAGCCCCAACTTGTTCTAGATCGTTGATCAAGACTTTTGGCTCCTCATCCGGATCATCGATGATTTCCGAAAGCTTGCGCAGAAGCGGGGTCAGATAGATTTCTTCGTATTGGCCGAAATAGGATTCGATGATGCCAAGAGTCTTCAGCACAGCAGTATCCGTGATGGCAACCGTTTCGGTCGGACGCTGGCTTTCTCCTTCAGAATCTTCGTCTTGATCCGAAGCAAGGTCAAGTTTACGACCAGGACCTCCGAGGAGGAAATCTGCGCTCAAGTACAGATCCTGGCAATCAGCGGGAAGATCATCTTGAGCCGATGGCGACTCGAGTGTGGCCATCAAGACAAAGTGACCCGAGCGGAAAAGTCGCTGTACGAGGGGTACGAACCATTGATTGCCAGAGAGTACGACGAACGCTGTACCCGGACCCATTTCGGCGGAAAGCTTCATAGCCTCCATGGCCAGTTCGATGGCAGCTGCCTCGTCCCTGGAACGGGCATAGCAGAGATGCGGCTCGATTCCCTGGGCCAACCACGCTCCCGTCGCACGATGACCTCGCATGGTGCCGGGTGGCAAATTGGCAAAAGCCAGCGTTCGTACGGGTCTCAGATTCAGGTGCTCTGAAACGTGACGCTTAAGCGATGTCACCAGATCCAGCACCACTGCATCCGGCTGGTCATTATCAATCCGCTCGGATATCACACCGAATACATTGGTGTAATCAACCAGGATAACGGCGTTTCGGGTACGCGGACGGTAGGAAGACTTGCGTGCAGCCATTCTGAATTTCCTCAATTAAAGACAATAAAAACCGAAAGGGCGGGAAGGTGGCCCAACGTTACTCGAGCTCAAGAATCGTAAGTGTATCGTTCGAATAGATACATATTTCCGAGGCGATCGTTAGCGATTGCTCAACGATCGTTCTGGCATCCATGTCCGGTGCATGACGCACCATGGCGCGCGCCGCTGCGAGTGCGAAAGGACCACCGGATCCGATGGCAAGAATCTCATCGTCAGGCTCAATGACATCGCCTGTTCCGCTGATGACCAAAAGGCGATCCTTGGCCGCGACGGCAAGCAGTGCTTCAAGTCTACGCAGATACCGATCGGTGCGCCAATCTTTTGCCAGCTCGACCGCGGAACGCGTAACGTTACCACCAAACTGCTGGAGCTTCTCTTCGAAGCGCTCGAACAACGTAAACGCGTCTGCTGTGGCTCCGGCAAAACCCGAAAGGATGGCTCCATCGTAAAGGGAACGGACTTTCTTCGCGCTGGCCTTCATGACCGTATTTCCCATGGTGGCTTGGCCATCAGAGCCAAGTACCACTTTTCCGTTGTGCCTGATGCCAACGACGGTCGTGCTGCGGATACGATTGGAGGAGCGGGAGGAATCGTGCTCACTCATGCGATAACAACCCTGAAAAACAATTCAAACAATACTGCGAAACTATGAATGCCTTTACCACAAGACACGACTCATGTTTCGACCAGTCAGTCAGGGAGGCCGTACGTATGGTGAGCGAGTGCGGCCATGATTCGGTCCTGAACCAGTCGGGCTCGCCGGGACGATTCTGTGTAATGATTTGCCATCATGGATACGACCAGCGTTCGGCCGTTGGCGGTATCCACATACCCGCTCAGCGCGGCTACATTACCCAGCGTGCCTGTCTTTGCTCGGACGTTGCCTTCTGCCGCTGTATCGCGCATGCGAGACGATAGTGTTCCATCCACACCGCCAATTGGGAGGGAGGTGATAAAGGCCTCTCGGGTAGCGTCATCTTCGTGATGCCACATGTAGTGCAATAACCGGGCGGTCATGGTTGACGTAACCAGGTTTTGTCGCGCTAGCCCTGATCCATCGACCAGCTGCAGCCGCAAGGTGTCCATCCCTGCTGCTCCAAACGTCTGTTTACGGGCTCGATCCAGTGCAAGAGCAGCCGATCCCGCAGCTGGTTCATCTTCGGTGGGAAGCTTCGCAACCGCAACGGCACGAAGCACCTGCTCGGCGTATAGATTTTGACTCCGCTTGTTGAGCGGTACCACGATGTCGCCTAGGGAAGGACTGAAGTGGCTGAAAAGGTGCTGATATTCATCCCGGGATGGCTTGATGGCCAGTTCGTCAATATCCACGGATCGCCCACGCACTGCGATTCCCTCTGAGAGAAGTACTTCTCTCAGGACGTGCACGAAAAAGGCCGTCGGATTGGAAACTGACAGGGACTCGACTTCTGTGCGTCCTTCAGGCACCTTCGAGGCGATTATGAAGTCATTGGTGCCCTGTACCCGGAAATAGTCCTCTTCAATGCCGTTCTGAGGTCCTATCGTGATGGATTCATTTCGCGTGGTGACATAGCTCGTCATCATCGGCTCCCAGGAAAGCACGGCAGGCATTCCCTCGGTGGCTGCTTCCAGACGGATGTCGACACAATTATCATTGAAGCTTAGCGCGCTCATTTCTGCTGCATACCACCAAGGAAGATCGTCCCATTGCCATCCGTAGCCGATGTATTCCTCGTCGAAAGCATCATCGTCGCCGATAATGTGTCCATCGATGGATCGAATTCCGAGTGCTTTCAACGAGTCGGCCCAGCTTCGAAAGTATGCCGTGATATCGCCATCTGTGAAGCGTCCCCCGATCACGGGGTCGCCAGAGCCGACGACAATCAGGTTGCCGCTCAGCACACCATCCTGAAGGGTGCCATCGGTCTCGAGCCTGGTTTCAAATCGAAAGTCCGGACCGAGGATATCGAGCGCTGCTGCGGTGGAGTACAGCTTGGTATTGGATGCTGGAATGAAACTGCGCCCCGTATCTCTCTCATACAGCGAGTTACCGGTTTCGGCGTCCCAAACGAGGATGGTCCACCAGGCATTCTGAATCCCTCCCTCAGCAACGATTTCGTCGATTGCACCTCGAAGCTCGGTCGTCGTATTGGTCTGAGCGGACGCGGAGAAAACGAACGATGCGCCTGCGATTAAAATACTCAGTGAGGCGAGGCGTCTGGTCATGACAGCGTTGGAGTGGGTACAAGGATGAAATGGACAATGCCCGTAAGATCAGAAACTATCATCGGGAAGCAGTGCCGGATCAACGGCATTATCTGAGGGCGTACGAACGACAAATACATGGCTCAAGTTGTCCAGTCGAGCATTCGGCCGCACATGAATGATCCAGGTACTGGTGCCCGGTTCGGCAAACACCGTATCCACAACACCAATAGGATAGCCTGGCTGGGAAAAGGTAGAGTAGCCATTGGTTACGACAAGATTGCCGCTGGTCACCCGGGCGGAGCGCACCACATGCTCCAAAATAAGTCGATCAAACCGACGTCCATCCCAGCGCACGATACCATCGGTCAAGGACGGCAATACGCTGGCCGAGACAAAGAAGTCGGCGTTCAGGTAGGTCATGACGCGAGAGTAGTCGTTACCAACCAGCGTAACCTTTCCCACGATGCCAGAGGGGTCGATGACAGCCATGTTTTCCTCGATACCGTCTTCTCGGCCGACGTCGATGGTCAGGAAATTCCGCTCCGACGTGATGTCCTTGGCTGAAACGCGAGCGGCCAGCACCTCATAATTCAACGTGTCAGCCAGCGCCAGCATGGATTCGAGACGTTGATTCTCAGCTTGTGCACTCCGCATCAGGGCGACCTGATTTGCCAGGTCAATGTTCTGTGTACGAAGGACTTCGTTCTCGTCCAGCGCTCGGACGTAGCGTCCGAGACCGGCGAACAAGGACTCGATTGATGCGGTGGCTTCCAGTGAGCGGGCGCGCAGGCCGCGCAGCATGTCCTCGTTGACAGTCAGCATGACCACCAGCGATGACACGATCAGCACACTGAGCAGTACCCAGTCTCTCGTACGTTCCCAAATCCGATTCATGACTTCTGTCCAGTTGACGGAATATCGTCATTGCGGATCAGTGGCGGAAGTGCCGATTGCCCGTAAAGACCATGGCAATGCCGTTCTCATCTGCGGCAGCGATTACTTCCTCATCCCGGACCGAGCCCCCAGGTTGAATAGCGGCCGTTGCGCCATTCTTGGCAGCTTCCAGCAATCCATCCGCAAAGGGGAAGAAGGCATCTGAAGCGACTACGCATCCATCAAAGCTCAGCTCGGACTTACGCCCCTTTGAGACGGCAATCTCCGACGCATCGATTCGGCTCATCTGACCGGCACCTACACCGATGGTTTGCCCATCCTTCGCGTAGACGATAGCGTTGCTCTTGACGTTTTTGGCGACGCGCCAGGCAAAGTCGAGATTTTTCCATTCGGCCTCGGTCGGTTGACGCTTTGTAGGCACCGAGCAGCGGGCTCTAAGGTCTTCGAAAGACGGCAGTACGTCATCACGGTCCTGAACCAACAAGCCGCCCACAACCGACCGAATATCCATCCCATCCTCTTCAGAGGCCCATCTCAGCATCTTGACCAGACGACGGTTCTTCTTCTGCATCAAGAAATCCAATACCCCTTCACCAAACTCAGGGGCGATGATAATCTCCGTGAAAACCTTGTCGATAGCCTCCGCTGTAGCGAGGTCAAGGGGTTGGTTAACCACCACGATACCACCGAAGGGGGACTGACGGTCGGTAGAAAATGCCTTGTGGTAGGCCGACTCCAGATCGGTTGCCGTACCAACGCCACACGGATTGGTATGCTTGAGAATGGCCACCGTTGGATCCGCATGGCGAAACTCGTCGATGATGGTCAACGCCGCGCTGAGGTCAAGCAAGTTGTTGAAGGAGAGGTCCTTTCCATGCAGCTTTTCAAACAGCCCCGAGGAGTCACCGAAGAGCCCCGCCTGTTGATGAGGATTTTCGCCATAGCGGAGGGTCTGCTGAAGCGGAGCGTCGATTGCAAGTGACGCAGCGGCACCCTGGAAGTAGGCAGACACGGCCGTATCATACACGGCTGTGTGATCGAAAGCAGCAGCAGCAAGACCGCGGCGCGTAGCCATGGACAGCGTGCCCTCGTTGGCATCCATCTCCGATATGATGTCGTCATACCACTCTGCTGAACACGCGACCGCGACGAAGAAAAAGTTCTTGGCGGCTGCTCGAATCATGGTTGGGCCACCGATGTCAATGTTTTCGATCGCAACGGCATCGGTGACATCATCGCCAGATGTGGCCTCTTCAAACGGGTACAGGTTGACGACGACCAAGTCGATTTCTTCAATTCCCTGTGCTTTCAATTCGACCTGGTCCTCGTCATCCGTACGACGGGACAGCAAGCCGCCATGGACGGCTGGATGCAGGGTTTTGACCCGACCGCCCAGAATCTCAGGATACCCGGTCAGCGAGTCAACAGAAGTCACAGGCAAGCCTGCTTCGGAAAGAGCGCGGGCTGTTCCGCCTGTAGAAATCAGCTCCACGCCGTGACGATGAAGAGCTTTCCCAAGATCAACGACTCCCGTTTTGTCAAAGACAGAGAGCAGGGCGCGACGGATAGGGTATCGATCAGAGGGCTCGGGGAGATCTTTAACGTGGATCATCTTGGTAAAGGAGTAGATGTTCGTCCTTTCACGGACGGGGAGGGTCTATGGTAATGTGGGTGCCGCTTACGCGAACACGGTTTTCGGCAAACGCTCGAATGACGTCCGGGTAGAGCACGTGCTCTGCTTTCAAAACCCGGACTGCCAGGTCTTCCGCGTTGTCATTCGCAAGAACGGGAACGCGGGATTGCGCCACGATGGGTCCGGTATCGTAGTCCTGGTCGACGAGATGGACGGTCGCGCCCGATTCGGATTCTCCAGCAGCGATAACCGCCTCGTGAACATGCATGCCATACATGCCTTTGCCTCCGAAATTCGGCAGCAGGGCTGGATGGATATTCAGGATCCGCCCCGGGAAACGCCCGATCAGTGCCATAGGAATCATCTTCATGAAACCGGCGAGGACGATGAGATCCACCGAGGCCTCCTCAAGCTGTTTCAAGACGGCAGGTGCCCACTCGGCGGTTGATCCCTGGAGAACCACTTGCGGAATACCCATCCGTTCTGCTCGCTGAATCACACCCGCGTCAGCTCGACTGACTACGCAAAGGACGACCTGTCCTGGAATGTGTCCGGATTCGCACGCATCCGCAATGGCTTGAAAGTTGGAGCCTCCGCCGGATGCAAAAATGGCGATTTTCATACGTCGGAAGCGACGGGGTGAAAGGGGCCTTGCAACGAGGAATGCAACCTACAAATCAAGGCCACAACGAACATCCCGCCCCGCATGAAATGTGCGTGTTTTCAGGCTTATGATTAAAGCAATGTCCAGGACGGTGCCTCAGCGCGTCGGGGCTTCAAGGACAGACAAGACCGCTTCGCCACTATCACGGGCCTCAAGCCGCGCCCGGACGCCAACCGGCACGGCGACTTTATCAGGGAAGTGGCCATAGCGCAATCCCGTGGCAACGGGTATTCCCAGGTCTCCAAAATAGTCCTCGAACACTTCCTGCATGGTCAGGGACGACTTACCGTGCTCCACTTCGCCATCCGTGAATCCACCCAACACGATACCTGCCAGTTCATCCAGGATGCCTGCAAGCTGCAAATGAGCCAGTAGGCCATCAACCCGGTATGGCGTCTCACCAACCTCCTCCAGAAACAGGATGGCACCCTTCAAATCAGGTAGATGGCGGGTACCTATAAGGCGGGTAATCAGCGAGAGGTTGCCACCGAGCAGTACACCCTCGGCAGAGCCTGCTACAAGCGTTTCCTGATTTCTATCAGGATCGATAGGGCCCGGCTCAAAAGCATGGTGGGTCAAGGCCAAAAAATGGCGGCAACTGAGTCCTTCCGGGTCGCGCCATTCCAAGGCGACCATAGGGCCCGAGACACTGGCCATTTGCGAGTGCTTGAAAAGACCAAGCTGCAACGCCGTGATATCCGAGTAACCGACGAGCAATTTGGGGGAGGCCGCCAGAAGCGAAAAGTCGACTTGATCCAGGATGCGAAGTACGCCATACCCGCCGCGGACACAAATAAGTGCATCCAGCGTGTCATCTGACATCATGCGGTGAAGCTCATCTAGGCGCTCCTGATCGGTTCCTGCCAGGTAGCCCACGGCCTCGTAGGACTCCCGTCCGGTGAGCACGTGGAATCCGGCGCTTTGCAGGCCTTCCAGACCAGCGGAAATCGCAGTCGTGTCTCGGGGCGCCGATGCTGGCGCGATAACACCAATGGTGGCGCCTGGGCCCAAGGCTGGAGGAAATGTTCTTTGATTGCTCACCGCACTGGTGTACTCGTTCGTAGCTTCAGCAATATAGGATACATGATCGCGATGGATGTAACCCCTGAATACCTGCCCCGACTGGAGAAGCTGCTGCCAATTCTTACGATGGATAGCATCGTCTGGCGAAGCGATCGGCTGTTTTCAAGGCAAAGTTGGCAGAATCGGACACGATTGCGCAACGCGGACGGGTGGCAGTGGATTACGGTACCCGTAGAGCGCGGTCAAACGGGAGAAGCCATCCGAAACACGCGGATAGCGTATCACGATGGATGGCGCAAGCGGCACGTAAAGGCTTTGCAGTACAACTACTCGACGACGCCATTCTATGAGCACTACGCTCCGGATCTGACAGATCTGCTATCGACACGATACGAAACGGTAGGAGCACTGAATCATGCCGCTTTGAAACTGATTCTGGCTTGGTTGAAGCACCCCGTCCGATGGCTGGAGCCTGATGACGTACTGGCAGAGCCCGATCGGGACCCGTCAATCATCGCGCCTTTGGTCACCGATCCCTTTGAACATCCGGTTTATCAGCAGAATTACAATGGCTTTCACCCAGACATGAGCAGTCTGGATATATTGTTCAATCACGGTCCGGCTGCAGTCCATAAACTTGCCCGCTCATCATGACTCGCCTCATTGCCTGCGTTTTCCTCGTTTTACTCGTGCTCACCGGATGCCAAACGGCTTCCGAGACTGAATTGGACTGGTTCAAAGGCAACCTGCATACGCATACGCTTTGGTCAGATGGAGATGACTTTCCAGAGCAGATAACCGCTTGGTATGAGGCAAATGGATACTCTTTTATGGCCATTTCCGACCACAACACGATTGCGGACAGCGAACGTTGGCTGACTATTCCAAAGGGTACTGTTCGTTTCGAGACATTTGAACGGTATCTGGAAGCAAGTCCCGAGGGCTGGGTTGAGTGGGAGCAAGGCGCAGATACGGTTCGTGTCCGGCTCAAGACGTGGGAAGAGTACGCCCAGCGATTTCAGAAGCCCGATTCCTTTTTGATGATGCGGGCAGAAGAAGTCACCGATCGGGTAGAGGGTAAGCCGATTCACGTCAATGCCACGAATATTGCGGAATACATCGAGCCGCAAGGGGGGCAAAGCGTCGTTGAGGTGATGCAAAACAACGTCAATGCCATTCTTGATCAAGGGGAACGTTTGCAGCAGCGTGTCATGCCGCATATCAATCATCCCAACTTTGGCTGGGCTATACGGGCAGATGAATTGGCGCTGATTGATGGAGAAAGGTTTTTTGAGGTCTTCAACGGCCACCCAGCGGTTTTCAACCACGGAGACTCTTTGCGGCACGGAACGGAGAAGATGTGGGACGTGGTCAATACGATTCGATTACGGGATGGCAGGCCCATGATGTTTGGAATCGGGACGGATGACGCACACCACTACCAGGAGAATGCGCCCTCACGGGCCAATGTTGGGCGTGGGTGGGTGATGGTCAGGACTTCCGAGCTGACGTCAGACGCGGTATTGGAGGCCATGGATAGCGGACACTTTTATGCCTCTTCCGGGGTGAGCTTACAAGATGTTTCCTTTGACGGTACCCGCTACCATGTTTCCGTTCAGCCCGAAGACGGAGTTTCCTACACCATTGAGTATTTCGGTACCAACGCAGATCATGATCCGACGCCTATTGCTGTAACGGATCCGGATACCGGGGACCTGATCACCTACCGCTACAGTGACGAGCTAGGCCGTCTCTTGCAGCGCACAGACGGTATTGAGGCGACATTCGAGGTGACAGACGAATTCCTGTATGTCCGTGCCAGGGTGACGTCAGACCAGGTGATGGACCGTCCGGTGATGGATATGGAACGGCAGCGGGCGTGGACACAGCCGGTCCGTCCAGGACAATCACCTTGATCCGGACTATAAAGGAATCAATCTGAAGAAGACGGCAGGATGGTATCTCCCGATGGCTGGTCTGGGATGAAATTCCAGCGATCCAGATGAGACGGGGTGCGTGCGTCCATGATGGCCCGGATCTGCGTCACCACATCGGGATGATCAGCCGAGACATCTTGGGCTTCAGACGGATCCTCTTGCAGGTTGAAAAGCATTACCGGACTGTCCTCTTGTCGCCGAATCTGTAGGCGGACCCCTTTCCAATCACCCATGCGAACTGCCTGCATGCCACCAAACGCATGGTACTCCCAGTACAGGGGAGATCGATCCTCTGACTGACCATGGCCCTGCAGTGTAGGCAGAAAGGACTCGCCGTCAATCGCATCGGGGATGTCAGCACCGGCGATGTCGGCGATGGTTGGCAGGATGTCCCAGAAGGCAGAAACGTGGTCAGTCGTGGATCCTGCCTCCACGTGTCCGGGCCAACGGACGATCATGGGAACGCGGATTCCGCCTTCAAAGACGCTGCCCTTCAATCCTCGGAATTCGCCGACGGACTTGAAATAGTCTGCATACGATCCTTCTACATATGTGGCGCCGTTGTCAGATGAAAACATGACGATGGTATTGTCATCGATGCCATGGGCTTCCAGTCTTTCCAGGATCACAGCGATATCTTGGTCCATGCGGGTGATCATGGCGGCATAGGCAGCCTTGGGACGAGGATGAGGCAGGTAGGGCCCACCCAGGAATGGGCCATTGTCCATACTGTCGGGATACGCTTCAAGGGACTCTTCAGGCACTTGCAGGGCCAGATGAGGCACAGGCGAAGCAAAAACCAGGAAGAAAGGCTCGTCAGCATGCTGATCAATGAAGTCCACTACGGCCTCGCGCATCAGGTCGGGAGCGTAGTCATTCCCTGCAAACCGATCGTAATAGCCCTGGTCCGTGTCAAGCGGCGTATCCAGGGTCTGGTGAGCGGCGAACCAGGCTCCATTGTCCAGCGAATCGGCTTCGGAGTCACTCCAAAGATGGGTAGGGTAGTAGTTGTGAGCTACGCGTTGGCACAGATATCCGTAGAAGCGATCAAATCCTTGATTATTGGGATGACCCTCTGACTCCGGGCCTCCCAGGCCCCACTTTCCGACAAAGCCCGTTGCGTATCCTGCTGGCTTCAGCATTTCGGCGATGGTTACCTCAGCGTCCAGCAAGGGCAGCTGTCCTTCAGGTTCGGTTGGCCCCCATCCACCCATTTCGAAGTTGTCCCGAACGTAAGCAGTACCGGTATGCTTGCCTGTCAGCAAGGAACCGCGGGAGGGAGCACACACCGGGCTTCCGGAGTAATGCTGAGTGAACCGCATACCATCTCGTGCGAGTTGATCCAGAGTTGGGGTCTGGATGATCTCCTGACCGTATGCTCCCACTTCATTGTAACCAAGGTCATCTGCCAGAATGTAGATGATGTTTGGTGGGGCCATATCGGTCTGACAAGCAGAGGCCAGCAGAAGCAAACTCGCAGAGAGGAAGGTGGTCATCGGGTTGAAATATGCCCTTTTCATGCGTAGCGCTCCTTTAAGATTGCGATGGAAACCGGAATCATGTTACGGAGAACGTTCTCGTTGACATCCTCCTATCTGTTCACATACAGACCAGGCTTACCTGTTTTGTATTCCCCGAGCCTGCTGATCACACCGTCACAGCGGCCGATCCTCCCGTTATATACGACAACAGATTCCTTTGCCGGAAGCAACCAATGAGGTACGGACAAAAAAAGCCTCATCCAGTGTGACTGGATGAGGCTCTTATCGGGCGGTCCGGACGAGACTCGAACTCGCGACCTCCTGCGTGACAGGCAGGCGTTCTAACCAAACTGAACTACCGGACCCGATGCTTCGGTGTGTTGAAGCGGCTTCCAAACGAAGCGGCCGAAAAGATACGGTCGTCTTCGATCAGCAAGCAACTCCCGGACTTTGAGGAATCCGTGGAGGACTGTGGCGGCCGATGACAAATCGATGCGCTACAGCGTGTGGTCAGGGACGGAATTGAACCGCCGACACATGGATTTTCAGTCCATTGCTCTACCAACTGAGCTACCTGACCGGAAGAGCCGACGAATATACGCTCGTGTCGGAAGCCCATGCAACCACGCGCGGTTCCGTTTTTCGGTTTCACCGGAGGTTGACAATTCAAGCCACTGCAATAATGCCAACCCGAACCGTCAGTTGGTCTTACGAGCGCCCCACATGAGCTTGCCCCGCAATGTCGAGAAGTAATCCTGGTCTTTGAATCGGATGAGTCGAACCCGGTGCTTGGCGCGGTGGATGCGGACCGGCCCTGGATGACTCGTTCCTTCTGCACTGATGCCGTCGGAAGTGAAAATGTAGGTTCGATCTTCATCGAGCACTTCGAGCTCGATGTTCACCGTTTCCGGGAGCACAACCGGTCGCACGGTCAGTGAGTGGGGAGCGATGGGTGTGATCAGGATGGAACCACATCCGGGAGTCATGATGGGACCACCGAGTGCCAGGGAATAGGCCGTGGAACCAGTTGGAGTAGAGATGATCAGTCCATCTGCCCAATACGTATTCATCTCGACGCCGTCCACCCGGACCCTGATCGCGAGTAGCCCGGCAGCCCCGGAGCGTTGAACAGTGAATTCATTCACAGCACAAGGAACGGGGAGTGCCGGACCATTGACACGCTCGGCCTGCAGTACAAGACGTTCCTCCACGATAAAATCCCCTTCATCCAGCTGCTTGAGCCGCTGGGAGAGAGCGCCGCCTTCGACATTTGCAAGGAACCCAAGCCGGCCGTGATTCACTCCCAATATGGGTTTGGCTGCTGTGCCAAATGCGGCTACCGTGTTGAGCAGCGTCCCGTCCCCACCGAAAGAGAGCAGGATATCCGCCTGCTCAATAAAGGACGCTGGGCTGCCAGCAACCCGTTCTGCATCACGAAGCAGGTCATGGCGGGCAAGGACTTCGGCCATACGGGGATGCAGCACATAGGAGTACCCCGAGTCCTGAAATGTTTGGATCAGGTCGGCCAGGGGCTTCCAAAGGCTGTCTTTGCTCGGATTTCCGGTGATTCCGAATCGCATGATGAAGCGGTTAAACGGGAAGATCTGTGAAACTACGGGCTATGAGGTCGGCTCGCCACCCGGTTGCGGCGTCGAGAACCGTGGGTCTATTCCTTGTTTCGACCCCATCGAGATGAAGAAAGGAATTCGATATTTCAAACTGTTGAGCGCAAGTCCGACCGGGCTGCGTTCGCCACTTGTCACGGTAGAAATCGTTATCGCACCAGGTATTCCTCGACACCATGTCGTAGGGCTGGCATACGGGGCAGTCAAGGAATCGCTCGTTCGAATCCGTGCGGCAATTCAACGCGCCGGGTTTGACTTTCCCAGGGGTGCAGTCACTGTAAACCTCGCACCAGCGGATACGCGCAACGACGGCTCGGCTTTTGATCTTCCGATCGCTTTGGGCATTCTGGCCGCAGACAAGAAAATTGATGCGTCGGCGCTTGCGGAGAAGCCTGTGTTGGTCATGGGCGAGTTGTCACTTGATGGCAGCGTGCGTCCCGTGGCGGGCGTCATGCCAGCCTTGCTACGATCGGTCGAACAACACGTGGTTCGTGCCCTTATTCCCAAGGCAAACGAGCCAGAAGCAGTTCCATTTGCTTCCATTGATGTCGCAAGTGTGTCATCGTTGCAGGAGGCTGTGGATCAGGTTGGTGGCAATGCCTCCTTCAAGGCGGTCAAAAAGGAGCCTGCATGCGATCGAGGAGCACCTGAGCCCTGTTATCCAGACTTTGCTATGGTAGTCGGTCAGAGGGACGCCGTCAGGAGTCTGGCATTGGCCGCCACAGGACGTCACAACGTGCTCATGACCGGACCGCCCGGCTGCGGCAAGACCCTCATGGCGCGCTGCCTTGGTGGTATACTTCCTCCCTGGACAAAAGAACTGGCACTGGAAGCCACCTGTCTACATTCATTGCGCAGTCCAGGCCTGCACCTGTTGGCGCATCGACCTTTTCGTTCTCCGCATCACAGCGTGTCACCGGCCGGGCTTCTCGGTGGAGGTAATCCGTTGAGGCCCGGGGAGGTTTCTCTTGCCCATGGAGGTGTTCTGTTCATCGATGAACTTCCAGAATTCAGTTCGCGAGCGTTGGAAGGGCTGAGGGAGCCCATGCAGGACCGGGTTGTCACCCTGTCAAGGGCACGGCACGTCGAATCCTTCCCAGCGGATTTCCAGCTCGTTGCGGCCATGAATCCCTGTCCGTGTGGCTTGGGCAGCCTGACGCGTAATGAATGTCGCTGCTCAGAGCGTCGACGACGCTCTTATTTGAGCCGGATCAGTAACCCACTTCTGGACAGGATTGACATGCACGTTATGGTTCCGGCTGTGGATCCTGTTTACTGCTTGCAAAGCTCATCAACTGACTCTGCAGCCTTAGCAACATCCGTATTGCGTGCGGCGAATCGTTTAGCTAATGAGAAACCACGAATTCACGAAGACGCTGAACGAGCATTGACTAGAGCTTCGTCAAGTTTGGGGTTATCCATGCGCGCCATGTCCAGTGTACGCCGGATTGCGCAAACCATCTGCGCTTACGACCAAGAAGATGTTGTCGTGAAGCGCCATGTATCCGAAGCCATCAGACTCGGTGGTCAGGGAAGACGCGCCGTCGTGGATTGATCCGTAGCCATCAACAATCGCAAATTCAGCGCACGGGCTGCACTGGCAACGACCGCAAAGTGCTTCACTAACGCATCCTCATCGGCTCGCAGCACCAAGGCCGTGCGTCCATCCAGTACATTTTGGATGGCAGGAATCAGGGCGTCGCCGGTGATCTGCTGTTGTTCGACATAAAACGTCCCATCAGATGTCACCGAAACAGACACGTACTGGGCCACAGTCGGAGTGGAAGTCTGCGTTCTTGGAAGATTGACCTGAATACCAAACTGAGGAATGAAATTGCTGGTCAGCAAGAAAAAGATCAGCAGCAACAAGACGATATCAGCCAGACCTGCCTGGCTGAAGTTCATCAAGGGTTTACGCTCGGTAGAGAAATTCAGGGACATGCGTTCAGACTAAAAACTGGATGGGTAATCGGAACTGCCACTATCCGGGGCTGGCGTTTGAAGCAAATCGATGAATTCGGTCGCAGACTGCTCCATGTCATTGACCAGCCGGTTGATTCTGCCGAGCAGAAAGTTGTAGAAAAAGAAGGCGAGGATACCGACCACCAGGCCCGCTGCGGTCGAGATCAGGGCTTCCCAAATACCCCCGGCAAGGACACTCGGATTGACATTGCCCTGTAGGTTCTGAATTTCCTGGAAAGCGTCAATCATTCCGGTCACAGTTCCCAGAAATCCCAGCATCGGAGCAATTCCGGCTATCGACGCTAGAATGTCCATGCGTTTCTCCAGTTCGAAAGCTTCGTGCTTGCCGGAGGCATTTACCGCATCCTGAATTTCTGAAATTGGTCGCCCCAGTCGCTCCAGGCCATGCTTCAGAATTCGAGTAAGGGGTTTGTCCTGGACTTCGCAAAAGGCTTGTGCGCCGTTGATATTTCCTGCTGCAACGTATTCCCGAATTCGCCCCATGATTTCGCCTCGGTCGGTAGCTGACTTCCGGATGGTCATAAGGCGCTCGACCAGCAAATAGATAGTCAGGAGCGATAGAGCAAAAATGGGAATCATTATCCAGCCAGCCTGGAAGATGATGTCCAGCTGACTGACTGCGTTTGGGTCAGCGACAGTCTGCAGCGAATCCAATCCTGCTGCGTCGATATCCTGGAAGGCCAAATGGCTCATGAAACTCCTTTCGGTTGGGGGGTGGAATGGCGTCTGCGCCTTTAGCGAATTGCGAGCACCCAGGTTCCTGCCGGAAGCTCATTGGCCCGTTGTGCTCGAGCGGAATCGGCAAGGGCGGCTGTCTCATAGTGACCAACAGCAATTCGATAACGGGTCGCATCATCCGATTCGTATCCGAGCACACCCATCGGGAGTTCGAGACTCGAGAACTGACCGAGGGCCTGACGGGCAGTAATCTCGTTCAATGTCGAGCCTACGACCAACGTGTAACCACCCATGCCACGAACCAGGTCATCGGAATGAGCCTCGACCGGAGCGTCAGGCGGAATGGGCTCCTCTGAACCGTCAGCGGAAGATGTTGGCGATTCGGTGGCCTCGTCAGGGTTCGCACCAGCTGCGCTGTCAGTATCTGCTTGTGCAATGACCAAGGAGGAATCCGAGAGCGATGCAGAAGTCGAATCGTCCGTAGCTATTTCCTGTTCTGCCAGAGCGGGCTCTGTGGACGCCGGAGAACGACCGAATCGGTATATCAAGGCAATCAAAACAATCAGGGAAACAACCCCAATGATCCAAACAGCAGCCTTGGATGAATCGCCTTCCGATCGCTCGTAACGCCGTGGAGAACGTGAACGTGCAGGAGGCGGAACAATGGGTACTTCGTCCGCTGCGGGTTCATCACCCGTCGCTTCTGATATCTCCTTTTCAGGCGAATCAGCTGAACCAGCCATATCAGACGTTCCAACACCCTCAATTGGGTCTTCGGTACGCTCGGTATGGGGTGCTTCCTGCGGTGAGTCGGTAGCTTCGAGGGCTGTTTCTGAGTGATCCTCAGCTTCGAGGTGCTCCTCGCCAACATCAACGTCTACGTGATCCACCGTGGGGCCTTCTACGGTCGACGTTCCTTCCATAGAGACGTCGGTGTCCGGGGAGACCAGGGACGAGGGAGGATCTTCTATGAGTTCGTTGTCTGACTCCACATGTGCCAACTCTTCAGAATAGCCATAGATGGCTGGCATTTCTGCCATAGAGGGAAAGTCTTCGTCCTGCTCAAAGTGAGCGATACCGTCACTGAGCGTGAACGTGCCGAGGCCGCGCAAAACACTTATACCTGATTCAAGGAGCTCGCTTCGCACGTCATTGGCCCATGCTGCACTCATACGTTCAGCGTCATGAGGGTCCAATCCACCGTCGCAACTTAATAGCGCTGAGAGCAAATGGAATCCACGTGGTTCCCCTTTGTCGACATCGGCGGAGAACCCGATCGCTTCGTCGACCCGGAACACGATGGACCTCCGAGGAGATGTCCAGATTCGATGCTTTTCATGGACATGCTGCTGCGCCACGGGGGCTTCGTTGACGAATACCCCAAAGCCTTTTACCCCTACGTCCCAACCTCGTAGCAATGACTTCGCGATGAGCCGTCCTATAGCCATGCGTTGCTTCACGTATCTGCGGATCTATTGGGTGGAGAGTGGACGTGTACGGGAAAGATAAGGGTCCCTGTCAGTTGGTTACCAACGATAACGCAAGCCGATAAAGAAGACACCGGATTCAAAAGCGTAGTTGCGCCAAAACTGATGGTTGGAGCCAAGATCCCGGACTCCGGTTGTCAGGCCATAATTGTGATGGAAAAACCACGATAACATGGCGGATACGGATGTGTATGCAGGTATTTCCAGGCTTTGAGCGAGATCGGCATGTCGGGTGGTCTCGTGAACAAACGCGATACGGGACTCCAAGTCTCCGTTCAAAAGACCCAGGGAAACGAACCCGCTGAATACGAAAGGCGATGTATACGGCGCCTGATTTCCGGTCAAGGCCAATTCTGCTCGCTGCCATAGAGCGTCCATTCCGATCTGCAAACCCTGAAAAGGGATCAGCGTCAGATCCAGGGCAGAGTAAAGTACATCGGCTGATCGGTAATCAAGAACCGGGTATCCAGAGGCGTATCCGCGAGTATTCCCACCGCGTTCGAATGCGACCCGTCGAAAAGGCTGATCCCGCCACCCGCCGGAAAAGCCGACTGTGACAAGCTCTGTCTGCATGCGGAGGCCCAAGCTGGCGTCTACTGTGGCCAGGGAAGGCAGCATCAGCGGCTCGTCGGCCACGAATGGATGTTGCCGCATGATGTCGTCGAGATGACCTGAGGACAAGACGGGTCGAACGAGGGCTTCCAGACTCAAGGCGTCGGAGGCCACGTATTCCAGGCCAACGATTGGCGAGACGTAAGAAAGTGAGCGTGAAGGATCGACCAACGTTTGTCGATCACTGTCGAATCCCATGAAAGCCGCGCCGGCTCGAACAAAAAGCTTGGCCGAATACTGCCAGGCTACTTCTGCCAGTGCCATGCCCGACGTGACCGTGCTGCCCGGAAAGCTCCCGGCATCGAGTCCCATGGAAGACCCCAATGCCTCGAAGCGAAGCTCTCCATCTCTGATGGGGAAGGCAGCTCGGGCGTCAATCTCCACAAATGCTGCTTCACGGTCAGTAGTGGGATCAATTCGGACTGCTGGGACAAATACATCGGTATCTACACCAGCAACGCCGGCGGAAGTACCGAAGTGCAGGCGTTTACAGGCACCTGGGCGACTGCTCATCGATAGGCCTCCTTCGAAGCCACTGAATGATCGAGCAGCATCAGCCTGGGCCGGGCCCGCCGGGTCAGGGATGGCGCCAAAGAGACCGTAGGAAGACCAGAAGCCAGATCCGTCGACGCCGAATATCATGGACCCCGTGCGCTGCTCCAGATCAAAACCTGTGCGGAAGTAGTCTCGTCCTGTGGTAAGTGGCGCGCCACCAATCAGGACATCTTGTCCGTCGGTACCGAAGTAATCCACGTCCAGTAGGAGCGTGGTCGCTTCAGACTGAATCAAGGTTGCATCTGCAGTCACAGTGCGGTCGAGGTAGGCACCAACGCGCACATCAAGGAGGCCGTCGGCGGTTGCTCTTCGCTCAATGGCAGAAACTTGTGGCGGATCTGGAGGCTGGAGGGGGGACGGCGGCAAATCAGCACTCCGCTGGGCATACGCCTCCGTGAAGGGCAAGCGAGAGGAGGAAATGTCCGGTACACGTGGCGGTGGATTGAACCCGATGATGGGCTGACGACGAAGTGCAGGAAATGCAATGGTCAGGTCACCTGTGATCTCGACTTGGCGCGGGGCCAGGTCGGGTAGGGCCGCATCCTGCCGTGCCTGAGAAGGCATGACCAGAAAGGAAAGGACAACGAGAAGAAGAACAGGTCGCATCATCGATTCAAAGCCTCCAATCTCGCCAGGGCTGGCTCGACTTCGTTTCCATCGGGATACATGGCCACAATCGTCTCATAAAGCCTGATGGCTTGACCGGTGTTGCCTTGCGTTTCAAAAGCTCCAGCTTGCGTAAACAAGCTTCGAGACAGCCATTCTGGATAGCCCGCAAACAAGGCCTGCATGCGCGAAAGGGTTTCAATGCCCTCATTCAAACGATTCTGCCTTATCTGCATGTCACCCAGCAGAAAAAGGGCCTCGGCTCCCGACTGGTCTCGGGCGCGCGAGGCTACCATGTCGTACAGTCGTTCGGCGTCCAGCGTGTCCCCGTTACTTTCCGCAATGCGTGCCAGTCCCAACCAGGCAGGATAGGTTGTGTCGGAAGGGTCGCTTCCAGCTACAACTTCACGCAAAAGCTCCTCGGCTTCTGCCGAGCGCCCTTGTTGCGAGAGGGCCAAGGACAGCCCGTATAACGCCTGTGCTCGTAAACGCTGATCTCCGTCGGCCGCTCGTTCCATGAATCGGAACATGGATTCTGCCTGGGTGACATTTCCAGCGACCAGCAAGAGGTGCCCCAGTGCGCCTGCAGAAGGTCCCGCTTTCGGGCTGCCCGGGTGCCGGTCAACCACTTGCCGATAGGAGAGCATGGCTTGGTCTGTTACGCCTTTGGCGTTGTAGGCCTCACCCAGATAGTAGTGCGCTTCTGCCATCAACATCTCGTCAGAGGCGCGGTCGAGGAAGACCACAAAATCCTCTATGGCCTCGTCTACCAGCCCAGCCTGGTACTTGGCTTCTGCCTGACGGAATCGAAGCTGATCAGACGCAGCGCTGCCTTCAAGTGCGTTGGCCAGCGAATCCACCAATACGTCTGCCCGATCCTCCTGGCCGACCGCCATCAAGGCGAATTGGATGCCGGCGGCAGCATCTGCAACGAAGGGGCTGTCCGTGTAATCGGTCAGGACGCGTTGGTATTCACGTACCGCCAGATCGACATCCCCCGCATTGAAATAGGCATCGCCCTTGCCGTACTGCGCCTTTGCCGCCAGCGGATCAAGCGGGTAGGAGGCAATCAGATCATCGTATTCCATGATGGCCTGTTCATACTCCTGATTCAAGAAGAACAGGTAGCCAAGTTGGTAGCGAGCCTCTTCCCGCCATTCACTGGCTGGGTACGCTTGCAGCAGGTTGCGGAAGGTGGACATGGCTTCGAACGCGTCTCCCGAATTAGAGTAAGCCTGTCCAATCTGATAGAGCGAATAATCATCCCCGGAGGCAGCCAATTGTCCGTAAACGCGAACGGCTTCGGGATAGCGCTTCAGAGCAAAATAGCTGTCAGCCAGACGCAGACGAGCATCTGTCCGATAAGGAACGGTTCCGCCTTCATCTCTGAAAGTGTCCAGAAAGCGCTCGAACCGTGGAATGGCATCGCCGTATTTCGCCTGACGAAAGAAAGACCATCCGAGGGCGTATTGCGCCGCATCCGCATGCTGCCCGGAGGAGTATTCCCTCAGATAGCGAGTGAACAGATTCTCTGCCGTTGCAAATTGACCGGTTTGGAAGTGACTCTCTGCAGCCCAGAAAAGCGCATCTGAAGCTCCCGGAGCGTTCGGATTCGATGTAAATAGATCCATGAAATCACGGGCAGCTTCGTCATAGACCCGGTTTCTGTAGTTCAGCCACGCTTTTTGAAATATGATTTCGGAAGCAAGGCTGGCGTCCACCGATCCCAGATCGATAGCCGCGTCAAAAGCATCGTGGGCGCCATCAAAATTACCGAGGGCGACTTCAGTGTTGCCAAGGTGCTTCCAACCCTCACCGGCTACGGGTGATTCAGGATACGCCTCTACCAGATTGCGAAAGGCTTCCCGTGCATCGCTCCATCGACGCAATTCATACAGCGTGATTCCCAATTCCAACCACCCGCGATCAGCCAGACGATGCCTGGGATATTGGTCAAGAAAGGCGCGATAAGCCTGTGCTGCACCAGGCAAATTCTCGGCTCGACGCAGGTTGACCCCCACGTAGTACGCAGACTCAGCTTCAAGAGGCTCGAAGCGCTCGTCGACGACACGTTGGAAATTATCTGCTGCCCACTGCCAGGCGCCCTCGTGGTGGTAATTCCATGCCAGACCGTACAGGGCGCGCTCGAAGTAAGGCGAATTCGGGTTTCCTTCAGTGAAATGGCGATAATTGACAATCGCCTGTTCACTGTTGCGTGTCTGATTCTGACTTTCTGCAAGCAGGAATATGGCACGATCGCGCGCGTCACCTGTCAGATTGGGAAGTCGGCGTTGGATTTCGCCTGCGGCACGATCGAATTTTTCGATCTCGTAGTAGACCTCGGCGAGAGCCAGTCCCATGTTACTCGCGAAAGGAGATGCCCCGAATTGGTTATCCAGCCTTTCGAAAGATGCTGCGGCCTGGTCATATCGACCGAGTTGGACCTGGTTGAAAGCAATTGCATAGGCGGCTCTCGGTGCGACTTCCGTTCGTGGGTAGTCGCTGACGATGCGCTCCAAATAGCCGATAGCCTCGTCCGGTCGTTTCAGCTGATACGCAGATTCTCCCATCCAGTAGAACGCTATCGACGCCTGTTCGTCGGTTGGCGTTCCTTCCAGGACCTGCTCCAGGGTCAAAATGGCGCGGTCGTAGTCATTCTCCTCAAAAAAGTACTTTCCGAGAGAGAGGCGACTGCCAAAGGCGTACGGATGACCCGGGTAACGATCTTCAAAAGTCCTGAGCAATCGGATCGCATCATCTTCACGACCCAGAGCGAGATAGGACTCAGCCTGATGGTACATGGCATCAGGCGCTCGATGATGCTCTGGATACCTGTCAACGAAAGTCTCGAAGGAACGGGCCGCGTTCGCAAACAGGTTATTGTTGAACAGGTGCAACCCATCCTGAAACTGGTCCGAGGCAGATTGGTCAGCGGGTTGTGCCCAGGCGGACCCCGCCAGCAGAAAGGCACACATCAACCCGAAAACTGAGAGAGAGGCCGCCCGAGTTGATAAGGAATAAACTGGACTGGATACCGTCAGTCCTTGCGGTTCGGTCATGATGGAACGAATACGTCGATGAATGACTGAATGATCGATGAGCCCGTATGACGCCTGCCAACGCGACCCGGCGTCTGGTTTCATGTCCGGCAGCGGCCCGAACCGGACGGGCTTCTTTACCCGCTTCGCTTGTGTACGTTTCCTGATATACGTCCTCTGAACGTATTTGGCCCTGGCTGATTGTATGAGGCACGGATGAAGGCAACTGCGAAAGCTGGATGGTATCTTTATCGGGTTTGCTAAAAACCACCGGGCTCGCGCGGGAATAAGACCAGATCAGTCGGTTCAGCGGGCCACGCACTATCATCCTTCCTGCACCATGAGCTTGCTTGCCGTTGGCACCGTTGCCTTTGATCAGATTGAAACGCCTTTTGGAAAACGGGATCGCGCATTAGGCGGTAGCGCCACCTATCTGACGTTGGCCGCCCGCTTCATGACGGATGACATCAACCTGGTTGCCGTGGTCGGCAATGACTTTCCTGAAGAGTATGTGGATGTCCTCCGCAGCCGCCAGATCAACCTGGACGGTCTGGAGTTTCGAGACGATCAAAAAACGTTCGCTTGGGGAGGGCGCTATCATTACGACCTGAACAACAGAGACACGTTGTTCACAGACCTTAACGTGCTTTCTTCTTTCAGTCCGGTCTTGCCTGCTCATTACACGGGAAGTCGGATTGTATGCCTGGGCAATTTGGATCCAACCGTCCAGGCAAGCGTGATGGATCAGTGCACATCTGCTGATATGGTGCTGTGTGATACGATGAACTTTTGGATCGAATCAACACCGGACGCACTGGATGCGCTGCTTGCCCGCGTGGACTGCCTTGTAATCAATGACTCGGAAGCCAGGGAGTTGGCGAATGAGCCGAACCTGATCGTTGCAGCTCGTAAGATTCGTGACCGCGGTCCACGCATCCTGATCATCAAGAAGGGAGAACACGGGGCGCTGATGTTCGCCGAAGATTCCATTTTTTCAGTCCCCGCCTACCCGCTGGAAGATATTCAGGACCCAACAGGGGCAGGAGATGCCTTCATGGGTGGCTTTGCCGGCTATCTTTCCGGATGCCGGGAGATTGATCTCAACGCATTGAAGCATGCGCTGGTCTGCGGCTCAGTCATAGCCTCATTCACAGTGGAGCAGTTTGGACCTGAAGGCCTCTACGATCTGACGAACGAAGACATTCTCGCGCGTATCGCTTCGTTCCGCGACCTTACGGCCATTCCATTCGAGCAAGTATCCGGCTGACCACGCTCAAGCGTCACATTCGAGATGCTACGACTGCATATTCAAATGCGCAGTCGCAGTTGCCTTCCAATCCTGTTCAATCAGATCGGGATCGATACGAAAGACCTGCGCCAGACGACGAACTTCCAAAGTGGATAACTGCGCCAACCGCGTGAGGCTGGCATAGCCCAACTCATCCAGCAAGGAAAACGAGTCAGGATCAAGAGAAACGATGGATTGAATCAATGCCTTGTCCGTCATCCGTGTGCCGGCCGCTTGCGTCGATTCTTCCAACTGTGGAGACCAAACCTGAGATTCGGTATGTGACGGTCCGGTTTCAGCGGGTTGACTGTGAGCAAGTGAAACGCCCGACGCGGTGAGCATATCGTGTCAGGATCGAAATACCGGAATCGTCGACTCAGACAGGGCTTCATCATTTGGGTATTCAACAGGGGCCTGGTCAGTTTCAAGCGTCGCCGGTTCTGAACCGGTGTCCGGGGCAGGGATAGCAGCGTGCTCTTCAAGGTCCTCGCCAGAGTACCCATCCTTTACATCCAAATCCTGGTGGTGCCCGGGGCGGTCGGCGTTCCAGTGAATGGCAAAAGGCGCATTCTCAAGATCCGGCGCACTCTCTACATCCTCTGAGTCCGACGATGATGAGTCAGATTCTGCCATTGCATTGGACTCTGGAGTCACTGAGGGCTCCTCAACGCGGGGCGCTTTGAAAAGAGACTCTATGTCGGTCGGCACCGGGGCTATCCCTGACTCTCGTTTCGTGTCCTCTGCTTCTGATGATCCCAGTACGTCTGCCTCCTCCTCATCGGACGGGCCATCTTCAGTGATTGCTCCAAAGATGGCATCCATGTCCTCTTGTGTTGCTGCTTCGTCGTTTTGATCCTCGTTTACGGCATCGAATGAGCTTTCTTCCGTTTCCGTTTCCGTTTCCGTTTCCGGTTCCGAGATAATGTGCTCTTCCGCGTTGGAGGCTTCATGCCCGACAGGAAAAGGCGCAGAAGGCGATTCGTCATCGGCTTCAACGTCAACGAAAACTGCTTCCTCCTCGTCAACATCCAGGTCAGGACGATCGTCAGTTGTCAATTCGTCGATCTCTCGTTGCAGCAATTCCTTCTCTACGCGATGGTCCTCTTTCAAAATGGTCAATTCGAGTCGGAGCTGCTCCAATTCTTCAGACGCGTGATCTGACGATTCCGAGGCGACCAGGGGAGGACGATGAATACGCGATGTGGACTCCTGGAAACGCTCACGACTCCATTCCAGCCTCGTTCGGCGAAGGTCTTGTCGTTGCATTTCCATTTCCAGCAATTGGTCTTGCCACCGGTATCGAGCAAACCAATACCCCATGCACCACCGACAAGGGCGCTTATGGCAATAGTCAGGATTAACGAGGTCATGGCAGGCAACAGAAAGCGATGAGGCAGGACGGCGGAGATGGGCCGAGAACCCTCGTGAACAAGAATCGTTGGTCAGGCAGCTATCCTTGATTCAGCCGATTACTGGAAGAATGAGTCGATTTATATGGTACTGCTTGGCAATCGTTTCGTTTTCTCTGTCTGGATGCGCAGGTGATCAGGCTGAGATGCCAGGATTAACTGCCGAGTCAGATGGAATCAGAATCGATGTGGAAAGCGCAGATGCTGATCGGTTACTCGGGTTTTATTTCGGCGGCTTTGCCCGACTTTCGGGAGGCGATCCCGTAGAGGCCGGACTTCTGGAAAAACGTAAAAAAACGTGGTTTTTGCGAAACGAAGATGCATGGTCAGATGACATGACCGAGGTGGCCAAAGGCCATCTTTCTGCTTTGCTTGTCAGCCTCGATGGTAAAATGCAGCTTGTAGAGGAGGAGCTGGAGTCATTCGTCAGGGCGTCCTATTACGATGTTCGTGCTTTTCCGACAACGTTGGATTCCCTGAAGGCTCACCTGGGATCGTGGAATGAACCATCGTGGTTCCGCATCTCCCTGAGAGGCAGTATGGTGCCGTTGGAGCGGACAACGTGGGTGCGTCGAAGCCGAATCGAATCGGCTCTGGATCGGATGAGCGCCCTTGGGGATTCTGTTATATATGAAGTCGGGACGGTCTTCATCGGGGAGCACCGGGATCAAGGTGAGATCGTTGAAACCACCGTCATGCAAAAGCGGGCAGATGGTTTTTGGGATTTCTGGGCCTACGATGCATCTGGGCAATTGCTTGATCGCATCCGAAAGGAGCCACGCGACATGTTGATTCCGACCCGGTGTACGGGCTGTCACTTTGGGGATCGGCAGTTCGAACCTGAAAGGAGTTACCCCGGATTCGCTCAGCCTGGACCGCGCGGTGAACGATCCCTGGAAATCCCTGAACAATGGCGGAATCCTGTGTTGGCGACTTCTATCCAGGAGCATGCGCGTCGAAGCGATACGATTCTCGGACTGTATGTGACGCTTTACCTTGCAGAGGCTGCCTCGAGTCAGGGTGCCTCTTCTCCCTATCTGGAAAAGTTCGGAATTGACTCCACCGGGCAGTAGATTCTTCCACACCCAAGAATTGCCATGTCGTCAGGAATCGTCCGTCTCAATAATGCCGTCTTCTATGCACACCACGGAGTGATGCAGGAAGAGCATCGCATTGGTGGTCGGTATGAAGTCGATATAGCGATGGAGGTCAATTTCGAGGATGCCGCTCTCGAGGACGACCTCAATAAAACGGTTGATTATGAGCGCGTCTACAGTGAGGCTCGAGATATCATTACTGGAAACACGTTCTACCTGATTGAGCGGTTGGCTTATCTGATTGCCCATCGCATTTTGGATCAGGAGCCCATGGCAAAGTCTGTGGAAGTCACGGTCCGCAAAGCCAATCCTCCTGTAGGCGGTCCCTGCGATTGCGCTGAAGCCGTGTACAATGCCTTGCGCTCGTGAAAAATCTTTATCTCATTCGACACGGAAAATCGGATTGGAATGCTGACTATGATCAGGATCATAACCGTCCGCTGAACCAGCGCGGGCAACGCGATGCTGTAAAAATCGGTACCTATCTGAAGCGCGCTTCGGTTCAGCCGGATAGGATTCTGTGTTCATCTGCTCTTCGCACACAGCAAACATTGGCCTTGTTGAATGAAGCGACGGGTTGGCGATCCGAGGTACACGTAGAGCAGGATCTCTATCTGGCTGATCCTGATGAAGTGATGCGATTCATTGCCTCCCAACCTGATTCTGCAGAGACGATCGTCGTGATCGGACATCAGCCATTCACGGGAGTGGTGGCCAGCCACTTTCTGGGCGGTCGGTACCTGGAAGTCCCAACGGCCTGTGTGATCGGTATTGAATTTGATAGTGCACGCTGGTCAGAAATTATCACCGAGGAAGGGCGTCTGCTGATGCATGTGCTTCCTCGCAGATTGGGCTGAGTGTCTTATGGGGGAATCATCGAAACTGCAACTCATGGTATTGGGCGCTGATGCGGATGTGTCAGGGTGGTTGGAAGCGCTTGGTTCCAAGGAAGGCTGGGGAAAGGAGGCCGAGTCCCTGATTCTTGGACAGTTACAGGAAACGGAGCGAACGTACCAGTCGGATAAGCGCTATCGTCGCGAGACTGATTCATGGATGCATCCTATGCGAAAGCGCAGCCGGGATGGCATACCCATGAATCCGGACGAGCCATCTGTCATGAATCTGTGTTGGTCCTCAGATGACATGCCCAATCAAGCTACCATGCTAACGGTGCTGACCGAGACTGAAGACACGCCGAGGGCATGGCAGGAAACAGGAGAGCATTTGATGCAGGTACTCCTGGAAGCCTCTGGATACGGCGTTAATGCGGCCATTATGAATTTGCCTGCCACATCCACGGAAGTGCGAGAGATGATCACGTCGCATGTGGGATGCTCGGGAGATCCGATTCTGCTCGTGCGCTTTGGGCGACCAAGTCGCAAGCTGGTCACATCTCGACGCCCTTTGGTAGATGTGATGCTGCATCCGGGATTTCGGCACTAGGTTACAAGACAGCCTTGCCCAGGCTGAAAGCCCTTCATCCCGATTTACTTCACCGCGAAGCGCTTGAGGAAATCGTACATCAAGTGGTCTACCTCGGTCGTTTCCTGTAAGGAATTCAATACCTCCTGGAACACCTCTTCCGAATGCAACTCATTGATGTAGAACGAGCGGTATTTAACCAGGCGTTCAGCCTCGCGTCGTTTGTCCAGCTCAGAATGGAACTGCGTCCCATACATGGGGCGATCTTTTATGCGGAATGCCTCATTGGCCTGGAAGTGGTTGTCCGCCAGCTCAATAGCACCTTCCGGTAAAACGGATACCCGATCATGGTGGCCCATGTTGGCCAGAAAAGAGTCAGGGAAGGGTGCCAGTAACTCGTCGTGTTTGCCAGCTTCAGTCAGGTTGATGTTGTGGCATCCGAGTTCGGCCTGTTCAGGGTCGTGAATCACTTCACCGCCGAGCGCGCGCGCGATCAATTGATGTCCCCAACAGGAGCCAAATGTGGGTAGGTGGGACGCGTGAGCATGGCAAATCAAATCCAGAGCGAATGGCATCCAGGGATAGTCCTTGGTGACCGAATATTCTCCTGCCCCGCCGATGAAAAACGCATCGTATGCATCCAGCAGCGACACATCCGGAAGCTCTGCCATCAAAGGCAGATTGAGGGTGTCGAGCTGGTCCGGGCGCAACCGGCAGCGCTCGAGGAAGCATTCCTGCTCCTGAATGACCATGTCTTCAGTATTCCGCGCTTGCAGGAGCAGGACCTTCAATTGAGAGAATGAGTCTGTCATCGCGGAATAATCAGTCGGAGACCAAATCGGAAAAGTGCGTTTGAGCCAGGCGGTAAAGCGCATTCAGGGGCAGACCCATTACGGTATAGAAATCCCCTTCAATGCGTCGAACGAAAAATGCCCCCTGATCATCCTGGATGCCGTACGCACCGGCCTTGTCCATGGGGGACCCGCCTTCTACGTACCTGTCAATCTGAGGATCTGTCAGTTCGTCGAAGGTCACTTCTGTTACCTCTACATCCACGACCGACCGCTCGGTCATCGCATGAATCAACGCGATGGATGTCAGGACGCGATGCGTACACCCGCTCAGTCTGCGCAACATAGCTGATGCTTCGGTCTTGGAGGCTGGTTTACCCAGAACACGTCCATCCAGGACCACTGTAGTATCCGATCCGATAACCAATGCCTCAGGATGCAACGGCGCCACCGATTGAGCCTTTTCCAAAGCAAGGCGTTTTACCATAGCCTCGGGCGACTCGTTCGCCAGCTCGGTTTCGTCGATGTCTGCTGGATGTACCACAGGGTTGAGGCCCATGACGCTCAAAAGGTGCTTTCGTCGAGGGGATGCAGAGGCAAGAACCAGTGGCGCAGAAATAATCATGCAGTAAAACGAGAGGAGGATTGTGCCAAAAACTGAAAACGAGCTGCGGTCAACAGAGCGGCAAGGGCGCCAAAAATACCAAAGAACGGGGCGTTTCCCGCACGCATGAAGCCTGTTGTTTTGGAAGCCATGGGCAATTGACCGCGGAGCACTGAAGGAGAAATCGCTTCCAGGGCTCTCAAGCGTCCGAAGGCATCGATCAGGGCAGATTCGCCGTCGACCGTACCGTGTATAACCGGATGCCCGGTAGCAGCGGCCAGCATCTGACTGAAGGCCAAGTGTTGGGAACGAGCACGGTCTGAGCTCCACCATCCATCTTGTGTGATGACAACGGACACATCGCCTCCTTCCAGTAAGCCTGAGCGGGCATCTCGTAGAAACAAGCTTTCGAAGCAGATCAGGGGGACAAGCGATATGCCCTGAATTTCGTTTCTCACTGGGTCGATTGGCAGCGAGAGGAGAGATCTGGTCTTTCCGGGTTCGTACCCGTCAACGCCTCCGGACGGAACGGCGAACCGCTCAAAGCCCGGGATATGGTTTGAGAACGGAACATACTCGGCAAAAGGGACCAGCCGCACCTTGGCATGGTGCGCAATCGAGTCAGATGACAGGAACGCCACATTGCGTGCCCTCATCCTGCTTGAGATTTCAATGCCTCCCGAAAGCACAGGAGATGACGCGGCCTCAGCCATCTTCTGAATCCATCGACGTATCTGGACCTCATCGCCGATCGGTAGCGCTGTTTCCGGGAAAACCGTCAGATGAACATCCTCAGGAGCAAGCTGAGTCCGATGGAGCAGGTCAATGAATCGCTCGATACGGCCCTCGTCGAGTATATCAGACCATGCTTCGGGAGAGGCATTTGGCTGAATAATCTGGACCGAAAGGTCCAGATCCATTTCCTTGATTGCAGAACCGGTAGGAGACCATGGGAGGAACGTCAGTGCCAAGAGCGTGAATACGGCCACTGTCGTTGACACCTTGGAATACCTTCCTGTCCGCAGAACGAGCCATGCAGCTGAAGCTCCCCACAGGCCCACGACCGCAGATACCCCTTTGATGCCTACCCATGATGACACGTTCAAGGCCCATTTGCTGGGGGTGAAAGCAAATCCAGCTGAAAGCGATGGCATTGCGAAGGGGCCCCAACTGACGGCGATCTCGAACATCAATAGAGACAGTAAAGCCGCTGCCAGCCGATACGCTTGCCTCTGCTCAGGAAATGCTGTTACTACAATGGCTGTAATGGCCGAAAAGAGGCAAGAAAAAGCCAGAAGTGCCACGACACTGGTGAAGGCTGCTACCGTGATGGGGTGGAATGCAAGCCAATGGAAAGCAATTAGCCACGAGGTCATGGTAAAGAGCAGAGACTTGACGAAAACAGCCTGCTGATGGCCTCGTGAAACGGCTATCATCCACCAAGCCCATCCCAACAGCCCCAGGGGCCACCAGGAGATGGGTGCCCATGCAACGCCGGACAGCGTACCCGCGATGAGCATTTCCCAGCTTTGTTTTCCGAGCTTCCTCATTAACTTTGCGCATCCGATCACGGAGCGCACTTCATGTTCATACTGACTGTTTGTAACCACAAAGGAGGAACGGGGAAAACCACGACCTCCATAAACCTGTCGGCTGCCCTTTCGTTAAGCGGAAAGAGGGTGCTCGTGATCGACCTGGATCCACAAGGCTTCATGACGCGCATGATGGGTGTGTCAGAGCCGGCTCCAGAAGCGTCCTCGTTGGTCCTGTTTCAGCAGGATACCGACGGTCCTGCCCCGATCCAAGCGTTGCCGTCATTCGACATGATCTCGTCTTCGCCGGCGTTGTCGGCCGCAATGCGGAAGCTGACCAAGCCGACCGATGTGCTATGGGCCAAAGAGTACCTTGAGCGAACCATCTCTGGATACGACGTAATCCTGATCGATACTGCCGCTGCCGTCACGGTTTACAGCTTGAATGCATTGGTTGCCTCAGATGCCGTGGTAATACCCGTTGCACCGGAATATCAGCCTGTCGTAGGGGCTGAGCAGACCTTTCAGACGGTCTCCATGGTGAAGAAGCGCCTGAATCCCGCGTTGAAAGAGCAGCGTTTCCTGTTTACGATGGTAGATGGCCGGAAGAAGAATCACCGCTCTTATCGGGAGTATATGCGCGGAAAGTACGGGGCCACGGTCATGAGCACGATTGTGCGAACGTGTACGACGCTTTCTGTTTCGGCGAGGAACGGAACGACCGTGTTCGATGCTGACTCGATGGCACGTGGCGCAATCGATTACGCGAATGTTGCCGATGAGTGGCTGCGTATCATGGAGCCTCATGCTTCCGACTCCACGTCGGAGCCGGTTGTGCATCACGATGCCGCTTCGGTTACGACTCCAGAAACCAGCACCCGGGAGTCCTATTTTCGACCACGAGACCCCTTTCATCGCTCCTGACATATGCGCATCCTGACGCCTGTCATTCTTCTGGCTGCACTTCTGGCAGGCCTTCACTATCCGATCGCTGGTTCTTTCTCGGCGGGCCCGATGCTTGAACCGCTGAACGGCTTGTGGAGCACAGCGCGAGCCGCTACACCCTGGCCAAGTGCTTCCCTGTACATGGATGGCGTGCAGGACTCGGTCCGCGTGACCATGGATGAACGAGGCGTTCCCCACATCAAGGCAGACGACGATCTGGATGCGATTCGTGCACTGGGCTATGTCGTAGCGAGGGATCGACTATTCGAGATGGACTTCATCCATCGCGTGAGCACGGGACAGCTCTCCGCGCTCCTCGGAGAGGGAGCGCTCGGTGTGGATCGATACTTCCATGAGATGGGCATTGTGGATGCGGTTCGGCGCAACACTGCGCTGCTGCCTGATCGTATGCCGCGCGAGTTTGAGATCATCAGCGCGTATGCTGCGGGGGCCAATGCCTGGTTAGCCGACATGAACGAGGATCAAGTGCCGTTGGAGTACCGCCTGCTGGGCGGCGCGCCTCCCGATGAGATTACGCCAGAGTACACGATGGCGCTCTACGCCTTCATGGCCTACGATCTCAGTTTTCGGCTCAACTCCGACCGTCGGCATGCCTTCACGCGTGCGGCGCTCGAGGACTCCACGTATCAGTCGCTCTTTCCGGAGTATTCCACTTGGGAAGTCCCCATCGTTCGCGCCGATGAAGGGTGGTGGACCAACAGCCGGACCGCATCGGCAGCGACGGAAAGCGTCGATCCGCCCTCTGAGGCTACCGCAGCGGCTTTGATACCGCCGCCACCGCCGGCCGACCTGCCCTTTTTCCTGCAGGGCTTTCTGGAAGGAAAAGGATCCAACAACTGGGCTGTTGACGGCAGCCGCTCTGTCACGGGTATGCCGATCCTGGCAGGAGACATGCACCTTTCGCTCACGCTGCCGGCCATCTGGTACGAGGCACACTTGATTACCCCGACGGCCAATGTCTACGGTGTGACGTTCGTGGCGGTACCGGGCATCGTGGAAGGCATTACGCCCACGACGGCCTGGGCGTTCACGAATACTGGGGCCGACCAGCTCGATACCTACCGGGTGCAGCTGAATACCGACCACACGCAATACCTCTTCGATGGGGAATGGCGGGATCTGCGAATGGAAACGGACTCCATCAGCGTCAAGGATGGTCCGGACACTGCCGTAGAAGTGGCCTATACCCATTTCGGACCGGTCATCAGCGATGATGGTGGGGATTTCGTGGTGCGCTGGGTCGGGCACGAATTCGGGACTACGATGGGCGCATTCTGGGAAATGAACCGCGCCAAGAACTACGAGGAATTCCTGCGCGCCACGCGTCAGTGGGATTATCCGATGCAGAATATCCTGTATGCGGGACGCGATTCGCTGATCGCCATTCGGAGTACGGGCTATCTACCGGTTCGCGGTCAGGGCAATGCTTTCGGTATCATCGATGGCACGACATCGGATACCGAGTGGATCGGGCGTGTCCCTTTTGATGAACTACCCTATGTGATCGATCCGGCGAAGGGATATTTGGCCAGTACCAATCAGCGGCCGGCTCCAGAAGGGTACCCGCATTATCTCGGTCAGGATTGGAGCGAAGTTTTCCGTTCCGTGCGTATCGATCAGCTGCTTTCGGACAAAGCGCGCCATTCCGCAGACGATCTGGCGTCTTATCAGGCGGATCAAGTTGCGCTCCAGGTGGGGCATTTCACGGCGCCGCTGGCTGGTCTGGAAGGCCTGACAGAGGCTGGAGAGCGGCTGAGGAGACGTCTGGAGGCCTTTGATGGCAACATGAACACCGATTCGCCGGATGCGCGACTGTTCGACTGGTACTACCGTGAACTGAACTCGGGAATGTGGGATGAGCCTATCTTCAGGAACGGTGTGAGCCCTAAGGATGTCCGCATCCTGGAGCTGCTCGAACAGGACCCCTCCCATGTTTGGTTTGATCGCGTTGACACGCCCGAGCGGGAGACGGCTGAAGACGTATTCCGATTGGCTTTGGAATATGCCGCGACCCGATGGGCCGAAGACGACTTCGCTGAAGTGCCCTGGGGTGACGTACAGACCCTGCAAATCCAGCACATCACGAACGCAGAGCCACTGCGCGCCTTGTGGCGGGAAGACATGCCTTTTGGAGGTTATCGGGAGACACTTTCGCCGGCCAGTCGCTCTCCGGTCACGTTCTCAGCATCGTGGCGCGTGATTGTGGACTTCAGCGAATCGCCCCCGATTGCAAGAGGCGTGTATCCCGGAGGACAAAGTGGCAACCCATTCTCCCGGTTGTACGATGCCCATCTGAAGAAATTCGTCGATTTTGACTACTATCCAATTGATTTGCATGTGGGGCAGTAGCGGCCAGTCTCCCTCGAGGCCGGGATCTCACATAACGACCTGAACCAACCACATCATTCGCATCCTATCATGGCTGAACAAGATCAACGGTTTTCCAGCAGGCTGGGTCTGCTACTCAGTGTACTCGGAATTGCCGTCGGTACCGGTAACATTTGGCGTTTTCCGCGCATTGCGGCGACAAACTCGGGTGATGCTGGAGCGGGTGCATTTCTGCTGGCGTGGTTCATCTTTTTGTTGATCTGGTCTGTTCCACTCATTATTGCGGAGTATGCCCTGGGAAGGAAGGGGCGCATGGGCGTGGTCGGGACCATTGCCAAGATAGCGGGTCCGAACAAGGGCTGGATGGGCGCCTTTATCGCATTCGTGGCCACGGCCATCATGTTCTACTACTCCGTGGTAGCTGGCTGGTGTGTGTATTACTTCACGCAGATGATCGCGAATCCACTGCCGATTGATGTTGCCTCCTCAACGGCTATCTGGGAGGGATTCCAGGGTTCAATGCTCCCCATCGTGTTTCATGCGCTGGCCATGGGTGTTGGTGCCATCATCGTGATCAACGGTATCAAGTCGATCGAGCGCGCCAACAAGATCCTGATTCCGTCCTTGCTGGCCATTGTGCTCATTTCACTGGTGCGCGCCGTGACCTTGGATGGTTCAGGAGAAGGGATCGCCTTCCTGTTCACCCCAGATTGGGCCACCCTCAGTAATCCCAGGGTATGGCTTGAGGCGCTGACTCAGAACGCTTGGGACACGGGTGCTGGTTGGGGCATGATCCTGACGTACGGGGCTTACATGCACGCACAGCATGGTGTCGTAAAGAATTCCATGATTACCGGGTTCGGAAACAACCTGGTTTCGCTGCTGGCAGCGATCACGATTTTCGGGACGGTCTTCGCTGTATTGGGCGCCGAAATGTCGCGCCCTGAGGTTCTCGAGATCATGCGAACGAGCGGTCCGGCTGCAACGGGTCTGACATTCATCTGGATGCCACAGCTCTTCGCCAAGATGGCTTTTGGGAATCCGCTGGCCATCATTTTCTTCCTGGGTCTGGCTTTCGCGGCCTTTTCGTCGCTCATCTCCATGATTGAGCTCAGTACCCGCATCCTGGTTGATATGGGCATTACGCGTCGCAAAGCTGTGGTCTATATCTGCGGGATCTCCTTCCTGATGGGTATTCCTTCCGCCGTAAACCTGACCTTCTTCGGCAACCAGGACTTCGTCTGGGGTGTGGCTCTAATGATTTCAGGTGCCTTCATGGCCTATGCCGTCAACAAATACGGCACGAGCGTATTCCGAGCTGAAGCCATTGACGACATCGAGGGCGACTGGAAGGCCGGTGCCAAGTGGGACTTCATCATGCGTTGGCTGGTACCTGCACAGGCCATTATCCTCCTGGTCTGGTGGTTCTGGTTGTCTGCTACATCTTATGCTCCTGACACTTGGTTCAACCCGCTTGATCCGTATTCGGTCGCAACGGTTACACTGCAGTGGGCTATTGTCCTGGCCGTCTTCTACCTGGGCAACAAGTGGATGGTCAAACGCACGTTGGGCGAGGGGGCCTTCGGATGAGTAAGCAGGTGAAGGTGTTGTTCGTGTGTTTGGGCAACATCTGCCGCAGTCCTGTCGCCGAAGGTGTCTTTCGTCAAAAGGTGCAAGATGTCAATCTCCAATCCATGATCGAGATTGATTCAGCGGGTACGGGCGCCTGGCATGTCGGAAACCCTCCGGACCATCGCATGTCGGCTACCGCGAAAAGGCATGGCGTGGATTTGACGGGTCAGCGTGCGCGCCAGTTCGTGCGCACGGATCTGTCGGATTACGACTATGTACTCGCTATGGACGCTTCAAACCGTCGCGATATCTTGCGACAGGATGACGGGCAGGGTTTGGAAGCGCGCGTATCGCTTTTCCGGGAGTGGGACCCCGATCCCGGTGATTACGATGTACCCGATCCGTACTACGGTGGCAGTGACGGCTTTGAGGACGTTTATGCCATCGTGTGTCGAACCACTGATGCGCTGCTACGCGACCTGATTGCTCGGCACGGCCTCTCGTAGGAATGACGTCTTCAGTCGGCCGGGCGCGCTGCCACCTCGTCAAGGAAAGACACGATGACGTCGTGGTCCTCCAGGTGGGCAAGGAGAAGGTCAGGGGCATGCGATTCGAGTTCCTCGAAAGAGACCTTGCCCGTACTGACGGCCACGACAGAGGCGCCGATGTAGCGGGAGCAGGTTATATCGTGCTCCGTATCTCCAATAACGACCGTTCGCTCGGCCCGGACCGAATGGTGGCCGTGCGCGCGTGCGCGATCCATCGCAACCCCCGGCAGCAGATTGCGATCCTCGTGATCTGAGCCATACGCGCCGAAAGCGAAGTAGCCATCGAGACCAGCTGCGCCCAGCTTTGCAAACGCGGTGCGTTCCAGATTTCCAGTAATGAGACCCAGCGGAAGCCCATACCGTGTAGTAACCGTGTCCAGGAGTGCGTGTACCCCGGGCAAAACGGTCATGTGACGCGGAGCAATCCGATCACAGAAAATCTCCGCAAACGCGTCGAGGCACGAGGGAAGCAGTTCTTCCGCCTCTTCACGCGAACAACCTGATTCAATCAAGACATCACGCATGATGGCCGGATCCGTTCGTCCAGAGAAAGAGACCGTCTCGGACGTTACTGGGCGACCAATAATTCCTTCGAGGGTCTCCCGGATCGTCCGCCTACCAACCCCGTCGGATGTGAGCAGGGTGCCATCGATATCAAAAAGGAGAAGCGGCATCGGCACAGGGGTTCGCAGCGATCGCGTGCAATTCTAGAACAGCTCAGAAGCGGAAGGGCGTGTCGGGATCATCTTCGTGTCTGATCTCATCGATCCGTTCCTGCTTTCCATTTCCGGCGTAGAGACGATCTGGGAGGTTCAACACGAAAGCATCTTGATCTCCCACGTTGCGGTAGGCATGAACCACGCCTGGAGGAATGACGATCATGACGCTGTTTTGAGCGCCTACGATCAGTTCAGTCTTGTTGCCAAAAGTGGCTGAATCCGACCTGGCATCCCACATGACCACGCTATAGGACCCGTGGAAGAAAGCGAAACGGTCGGTTTGTTCTTCGTGTTCATGCGGCCCTCGCGCCACGCCGGCGCGGGTCGAAGACAGATAGCCCATCGCTGGCATGCTGCTGGCAGGAAGCTCATCACTTCGGAAGAGCTCGCTCAGCCAGCCTCTTTCATCGGAAAACGCCTTAAAGGGTGTGACTTCGACCCCGGCTATTGGACCCTCGGTCCACGAAGTGTGTCCTGGAAGTACGCTCATTAATCGGGTACCCCGGGAAGCTCTTCGTAAATCAGGTCCCGCGCCAACCGGTTGGCATCTTCCAACCCTTCAAATGTGCCGGCGTCACCCCACCAGCTGGAAAGCACCCCATGGGAGAGCGTCCCTTGCTTCGCATATTCATTACTCACATCTGAAATCTCCAGTTCGCCCCGTTGGGATGGCGAGAGGGAGCGAATGAAATCAAAAACGGTGGCGTCGTAAAAATAGATTCCGATAACAGAGTAGGACGAGGGGGGATCAGCAGGCTTCTCGATGACTCGAATAATGCGCTCTCCCTCGAATTCCGGGACGCCGTAGCGCTCCGGATCGTGCACTTCCTTGAGAAGAACACGCGCGCCACCATGCTGTGCCGCCTGGGCTTTGAAGGCGGCAACTTCGTCCGTGAGGTCCTCGCCGAGCACATTATCACCGAGGACGACCACGAAGGGTTCGCCTCCGACAAAGGATTCACAGAGCCCCAAAGCTTGTGCAATCCCGCCCGGCTCATCCTGCACCCGGTAGGTCAGGTCGACTCCAAGTCGGGAGCCGCTTCCAAGCAGGTTGACGACGTCGCCCATGTGCTCCGGGCTTGTTACCAGCCCAATATCCGTAACCCCGGCCCTGCGAAGACGCAAAAGCGGGTGATAGATCATCGGGTATCGGCCAACCGGCAGTAAATGCTTGTTGGTCACTCGAGTCAATGGATAGAGACGGCTACCGGTGCCACCGGCGAGTACAACTCCTTTCATGGGGTATGGCTGAGCCTGTCAGATCGTTTGTTGGGCAACATAAGACGCCGGAACGCACCGCCTAGTTCATTCCGCGAGAACCATACTGCAAATCGTAGTAGTCCCGGTACCCTCCGTCCAGAATGGCATTCATCCAGGCTGCGTTCTCAAGATACCAAGCAACCGTTCGAGAAAGCCCGGACGCCAGGTCATGGTTGGGACTCCATCCGAGTTCTTCTTGGACCGGCGAACTGTCGAGCGCGTACCGGAAGTCATGACCGGGCCGATCGGTTACAAACTGAATGAGCGACCGACGCGTGCCAATCGGCTTGCCTGTAGCTTGGTCCACCGCGTCGAGGAGCATTTCGACCAATTCCAGATTGCTGATTTCCTGATCGCCACCGATTAGCCACGTTGAATGGTCTTCTGCACGCCGAAGAACGAGGTCCAGCGCTCTTACGTGATCCTCCACAAACAGCCAATCGCGGACGTTTTCTCCACGACCATAGACGGGAATGGGGTCTCCGACGACGGCATTGCGAATCACAAGGGGAATCAGCTTTTCCGGAAATTGAAAGGGGCCGTAATTATTGGAGGTGTTCGTCATGACCCAAGGCAGCCTATAGGTCGTCCCGAATGCACGCACAAGATGATCAGCTGCTGCTTTCGACGCGGCGTAAGGTGAGCGAGGGGCGTACGGGGTCTGCGCCGTGAAATGGCCGTCCAAACCGAGCGAGCCAAAAACTTCATCCGTCGAAATATGATGGAATCGACAGGGGCGATCGGCACTTTTCCAGGCAGCGAGGGCTGCTCGCAGTAGAACCAGGGTACCGTGCACATTGGTTGAGACGAAAGCCGTAGGATCCAAAATGCTGCGATCAACATGGGATTCCGCGGCAAAATGAACGACAGCATCGAAACCGTGTGTGTCGAATAGCCGGGAAAGAAGCTGTGCATCGGTGACGCTGCCGTGCACGAAAGTATAGTTTGGCGCGTTTTCGATGGCCTTCAGGTTGGCCAGGTTTCCGGCGTACGTCAACGCATCCAGATTGACGAATGTGGTCTCTGGATAGGATTGGACGACATGCAGCAGGTAATTGGAGCCTATGAACCCGGCGCCGCCGGTGACGAGTACGGATGTCGGGGAAAAGGACATGAGGAAGGCCAAACGTGAGATTGAACGGAGTCCGTACGCTGATGCGCAGGAGGTGATTCTCCGAAAGGACAACGCGCAGCGCCTGTCCCGCGAACCGTGTAAGGTCCAGCTCGTTCAGTGTTCCATCTGACCGATCACTCCGAAGCCGAAGTCACACCATTTCCAAGATGTCTGAAGTTGCTGGCCACGCCAAGAAGAAGACCCTGTATCTCCTGGATGCGATGGCGCTCGCATACCGCGCCCATTTCATTTTCATCAGCCGGCCGCTGATCAACTCGAAGGGTTTCAACACGAGTGCGACTTACGGGTTCACATCGGCATTGATCAAACTTATTGAGGATCATCGTATCGATCACATGGCTGTGGTATTCGATGTGATGGGAGAGGGAGGCACCTTTCGCGATGAGATGTACGACGAGTATAAAGCGCATCGCGATCCACCCCCAGAGGAACTGCTCGCAAACTTGCCGTTCATCAAGCAGGTGGTCGAGGCCATGGATATTCCGGTTGTTGAGGTGGAGGGTGTCGAAGCAGATGACGTCATTGGAACCCTGGCTAAGCAGGTGGCCGGTGAAGGCGTTGATGCGGTCATCGTGTCGCCCGACAAGGACTTCATGCAGCTGGTTGAGCCGCATATCACTCAATTTAGACCAGCATACCGCGGCGAATCTTTCGATCCCATCACAGAAGACTCGTTCCGAGAGAAGTATGGGGTGGAGCCCATCCAGTTCATTGACATCCTGGCTTTGATGGGTGACTCGGCCGATAATGTGCCCGGCGTGACGGGAATCGGCGAAAAGACAGCGATGAAACTGATCGCTGAATATGGTTCTGTCGAGAAGTTGATCGAGCACGCCGACGACCTGAAGGGGAAGCGAGCGCGCGAGGGCATGCAGAATGAGGCCGACATGGCCATCCTTTCCAAAAAGCTGGTGACCATCAAGACCGATGTCCCACTGAATCTTGGGTGGGATGATTTTCTGTGCAAGGCACCCGATCTGCAGCAGATCCGCAAGCTGTTCGAAAATCTGGAATTCAACCGGCTCTACGAGCGCGTCAGTCGCATCCTCTCGCCAAAGAAGGCGAACACCGCTGCGGCCACGGAGGAACAGGAGGAGCCCGGTGAGCAGGGGGGACTCTTTGATGACGGAGGGCTGCGCAGTTTGGACGCCGACCGATCCGATTACAGGTTGATCACGAGTATGGAAGAGGTGCGCGAGACGGTCGTATCGATGTCTGGGTGCTTTCCACTGTCATTCGATACAGAGACCACCTCTACCGATCCCATGATCGCCTCTCTGGTTGGGGTTGCATTGGCGGTCGAGACGGACAAGGCGGTCTACATTCCGACTCCTCTGCCCGACGGGGCCAGTACGGATGATGTACTCGATGTAATTCGCCCGTTACTGGAAGCCGACGGTGAAAAGGTCGGGCAAAACGTGAAGTACGATTGGTTGGTGCTTGCACGCCATGGGGTTCAGGTGGCTGGGCCATTTTTCGACACCATGGTGGCTCATTATTTGATTACTCCAGAAGAGCCACACGGTCTCGACGCATTGGCGCGTCGCGAGCTGAGTTATCAGACCATTCCCATTTCAACGCTGATTGGAAAAGGCAAGGATGCCATTTCAATGCGTGATGTGCCACCTGCGGATACCGCGCCTTACGCTTGTGAGGATGCCGACATCACACTGCAGCTCTCCGAGGTGCTCCGTCCTCGTCTGGGCCAGTCGGGTGTCGAGGCATTGGCCCATGATCTGGAGTTGCCACTCGTGCCTGTTCTGGCCCGCATGGAGTTGCAAGGCATCGAATTGGATGAATCTGTGTTGATGGACTTATCCGAACGTACCACGGAAGATCTGGCACAGCTGGAAGAGCAGATCTATGGCGTAGCCGGGGAGGAGTTCAACATCGGTTCGCCGGCTCAAATAGGTATCATCCTGTTTGAAAAGCTTGGATTGCGTGTGGTTGCCAAGACATCTACCGGTAAGCCTTCCACCAAAGAGAGTGTGTTGTCCGAATTGGCTTCTGAGCATGAATTGCCGGGCATGATTCTGGACTGGCGGGAGCTGGCAAAGCTCAAATCAACCTATATCGACGCGCTGAGTGGTCTTGTTCATCCTGAAACGCGTCGCATCCATACTTCCTATTCTCAGACGACGGCTGCCACAGGTCGACTGTCGAGCTCTAATCCGAACCTTCAAAACATCCCCATTCGAACAGCCCGCGGGCGTGAAATACGTCGCGCATTCGTTGCGCCGAAAGGGCACGTATTGCTGTCAGCTGACTATGCACAAATCGAGCTGCGCATCTTGGCGTCGTTGGCCGGTGATGAAGCCATGCAACAGGCTTACCGTGATGGGGAAGACATTCATACCTCGACCGCTGCTCGCGTATTCAGCGTGGATCCATCCGAAGTCACGCGTGAGCAGCGCAGTAAGGCAAAGGAAGTCAACTACGGCATTCCCTATGGCATATCGTCTTATGGATTATCGAATCGTCTCCGCTGTGGTGTCTCCGAAGCGCAAGAACTGATTGATACCTACAATCGCAGCTTCCCGGCTGTGGCGTCCTTTCTTGTCGAACAGGTTGAAAAGGCTCGCGAAATGGGCTACGCCGAGACCATGTTGGGGCGCCGTCGCTACCTGCCAGACATCCATGCGCGCAATTACAATGTGCGCTCTGCGGCGGAGCGTGTTGCCGTGAATATGCCTATACAGGGTACGCAGGCAGACATGATCAAGCGGGCGATGATTGCGATTGATCGCATCTTGCAGGGCGACGATTTTCAGACTCGCATGCTCCTTCAAGTACACGACGAACTCGTTTTTGAAGTACCGCTGGAAGAGGTCGAGCGGGTGACAGACATGGTGATTCGCGAAATGGTAGAAGCCTTGCCTTTGGCTATTCCTGTCGAAGTAACTACCGGTACCGGCGCAAACTGGCTGGAGGCTCACTGATGGCAGACACGACCAGGATATTCAATACCGGGGCGCGCTCCTTTCCAGGATTTTCCTTGATTGAGAGCGACGGCGGTATAGACTGCTATGAAATGGATAGCAACGGATTGCAGGTGTTGCTTTGCCCTCAGGGTGAAGCACGAGTGGCGACCGTGATGATTACCTATCGAGTTGGTAGTCGGCACGAACGGCAGGGCGAAACTGGTGCGACGCACTTCCTTGAGCACATGATGTTCAAGGGGACAGAGCGCTTTTCCAAGAAAAGCGGCAAGACCATTTTCAACGTGCTTCAGGCGCAGGGTGCTCGCGTAAATGCAACGACCTGGAATGACCGAACCAATTACTACGAATTGCTACCTGAAGGGCATTTGGATTTGGCGTTGGAGATCGAGGCAGACCGGATGCGCAATCTGGCGCTGGACACCGAGGAAGTGGAGTCTGAACGAACGGTCATCCTGAATGAATTTGACCGTGGTGAGAATCAACCCATCCGAAAGCTCTACCACGCGCTGTGGTCTACCGCGTTCGAGGCGCATACGTATCACCACCCTACGATCGGATGGCGTCAGGATATCGAAAATATCACGGTGGAGGGCCTGCGAAGCTTTTACGATCGCTTTTACTGGCCTAACAATGCCACGCTGTCTGTCATCGGAGGGTTCGATCCCGACACCGTGATGGCCTCCATAACAAAACAATTTGGGCCCATCCCACGGGGGGAGGTAGCACCTGAGGCAGGCATTCTGGAGCCAGAGCAAATCGGAGAGCGCCGCACTACCATCCGCATGCAAGGAGGCATGCCTGCCGTGATCATGGGTTTCAAGTCTCCTGCTGCCACAGACGAATCGGTGATTCCGCTACACATGGCGGGAATGCTGTTGGGGAGTGGCCGATCGAGCAGGCTGTATCGTCGCCTGGTAGACGGAGGCATGGCAACCGCGGTGTCCTCGAGTGCCTCCTCCTTCAAGGATCCAGGACTGTTCACGGTCATGGCCATGTTGACCCCAACAGCGGACCTGGAAGAAGTGGAAACGATCATTGCAGAAGAACTGGAACGTCTCAGGGCATCTGAAGCCACATCTGATGAGCTGGAACGCGCTCTGGCGAAGCTGGAGGCTGAGACCCTGTACGTACGCGACGGATCATTCTCGATGGCTTCACAGCTCAATGAAGCGATTGCAGCCGGGGACTGGAAGTTGCTGACCCGATTCCTGGATGCCGCTCGAGCTGTTACGCCGGCTCAGATCATGACAGCTGCACAGAAAACGTTTGACGAAGATCGGATGACGGTGGCAGTGTATCGCCCTAAAGAAGTGCTTGTGGAAGCAGGCTGAGGCCTACGAGTTCTCCAGGCGCGCAACCAGCCGGTCCAGATCCGGTTTGTAGTCGTGCAGGGGAAAAAGTCCTGCATGTCCAGCCAGAACCGAGCCATCTGCGTCGACGACAAACGTGACTGGAAGGGCATATACACCTCCGAATGCTTCGCCCAGCTCGCCACGGGGATCCATGATCTGCGGGTACTGCATCATGAAGTCTTGCACGAACGGTCGGACAATGTCGAAGCCCTCTTCATCCATGGACACGCCGATGAACTGAAAGGGGCGATCTTTCCATTCCTCCTGCAGCGCGACGAACTCGGGGATTTCAACGATGCACGGGCCACACCAGGTTGCCCAGAAGTTGACAACGGATACTTTGCCCTCGAAGTTAGCCACGGTCAAGCGCTTGCCATTCAGTCGCTCGTGATCAATGGGCGGCAGCATGTCTACGGTGGGCATACGCCCCATTTCCGGGACGTTGGCAAAGAGCGGCGCATCTGGTTCGCTGCTGCATCCGGCTAACAATAGTGCGATGGCAAACAAGCCGGAAAGCAGGCCACGCCTGGTGCTTTTCTTCGACGTATTGGGCGTGTTCAGGGGTGCCATGGCGGCTGTTCAGAGAAGGGAATACAAGAGTAAAGTACAGGCTCTCACACGAGACTGACCGGGCAGTTCCAAACCATGTAGCAACCGACCATAAAAAAACGTGCGGTGAATGAAGTGGAGGCGAACCCATTACGCAGTGCGCGAGTAAGTGCGGGCGTTACACGTTTCTTCTCTCGACGTCTTATCGCAATTACAACTCGATGACCCATCTCTTTGATTACGAAATCAATCCCAATCTCTCGTGGGCTGCCGTGGATAATGATGGCGCAGGCGCGGAAACGGGAGCTGAAGGGGTAATGTGGGACCTTACCCAGCTGTATCCGGATGTGGCTGCCCTGGACGCGGACTTGAAGAAAGCCTCAGACGAAGCCGAAGCGTTTTCCGAAGCCTATCGGGATCAGGTAGCAGGGTTGGATGCTGAAGGTTTGTCACACGCCATGGGCGCATTGGGGGCATTGCAAGACCGTGTCGGGAAAGCATACACCTACGCCTACTTGGCGTGGTCAACGGATACCGCTGATGCCGAGCGTGGAGCCCTTCTTCAGAAAGTGCGTGAGGCCTACACGGGTATCTCTACAACGTTGTTGTTCTTCGATTTGGAGTGGACTAGGGTATCCGACCAACATGCGGATGAACTGCTGGACGACGAGCGTCTATCGTTTTGCCAGCATTATCTCGAAGTAGCGCGTCTTCAGAAGCCGTATTTGCTCTCCGAGCCAGAGGAGAAGATTCTCATAGAGAAGTCGAATACGGGCCGATCCGCCTGGAATCGTCTGTTCGATGAATCTATTTCCGACATGCGGTTCATGGTAGCAGAGTCCGCGCTGACACAGCAGCAGGTACTCGCTCGACTGCATGACAAGGATCGCACAACGAGGAAGGAGGCTGCTTCCGCCTTTACAGAAGGACTGCGGGGCAACCTGCGCACGCTCACATTCATCTTCAATACGATCCTTGCCGATAAGGCGCTGGATGATCGTTTGCGCGGGTATCCATCCTGGATTTCGGCGCGCAACATGTCCAACGAGGTGGCCGACGAGGATGTGGAAGCTCTGATAGGCGCTGTACAGCATGGATATCCGCATGTTCAGCGTTTTTACTCGATCAAGAAACAACTGCTCGGCATCGACACGATGACCGAATATGATCGATACGCTCCCATTGGTGAGGCCGATCGGCATATCGAGTGGAAGACCGCCCGAGAAATGGTCCTGTCCTCTTACACCGAATTCCATCCGGAAATGGGTGCCATCACGGAGCGTTTCTTTGAGGAGAACTGGATCGATGCTGCGCTTGGCAAGGCCAAACGTGGCGGTGCGTTCAGTCACGGATGTGTTCCCTCAGCTCATCCGTACATCCTGATGAACTACACGGGCAAGATTCGTGACGTTCAAACCCTGGCGCACGAGTTGGGTCACGGCGTGCATCAGTACCTCTCTCGCGAGCAGGGCATTTTCCATGCGGATACCCCCCTGACCACAGCTGAAACGGCCTCGGTATTCGGTGAAATGCTGGTCTTTCAGCGCCTGATGAAGGCGGAGACCGATCCGAAAAACCGATTGGCCATGTTGATGGGCAAAATCGACGATACCATTGCAACGGTGTTTCGCCAGGTATCCATGAACCGCTTCGAGGATCGTATCCACACGGAGCGCCGTGCTTCCGGAGAGCTGTCAGCCGAGGCCTTCAGCGCCGCCTGGATGGAGACACAGAAGCCCATGTTCGGGGACTCCGTCTCGTTGAGCGACAACTATTCCGTTTGGTGGAGCTACATCCCGCACTTCCTGCACACGCCGGGCTACGTCTATGCCTATGCCTTCGGCGAGCTGCTCGTGCTGGCGCTCTACCAGAAGTACCAGGAGGCGGGTGCTGGCTTTGCCCAACAGTACATTGAACTCCTGCGGAGTGGGGGCAAGGATTGGCCGCACACGCTGGTTGCTCAGTTGGGAGTGGATCTTCGGGACCCGGCCTTCTGGGCAGGCGGTGTACGGGCGATTGGCGACATGGTGGATCAAGCGGAGGCCCTGGCTGCTGGACTGGATGCTTGATCCTGCCTACATGAAGGCGAGCTGTCCAAGAATCCAGGCGCATCCGAGGGCTGCATAAATACCGAGGATGTAACCTGAAACACCCATCAGCAGGCCAACCGGAGCCATTGCCGGGTGGTAAACGCTGGCCACGACGGGAGCGCTTGCAGCACCTCCCACGTTTGCCATACTACCCGTCGCCACGAAGAACAGCGGTGCCTTGATGGCCTTGGCAAAGATCATCAGAAGGGCTACGTGTATGGAAATCCACACGGCGCCGGCAGCCAAGTACAACGGAGCATCCAGCACGGCCCGTAAATCGGCTCTTGCTCCAATAGAGGTCAGAAGCAGGTAGAGCGCCAGAAATCCAACTCGGGAAGCGCCAGCCGACTCGAGCTTGCGCAATGGTGTGAATGACAGCGAAAGCCCAACGGTTACCACGATCAGAATGGCCCACGTGGCAGGGGAGACGATGGTTGGATCGCCAACCGCTGGAAGCCGATCACCAAGGGCAATGGCCAGGATCGTTGCGACCAGCGTCAAACCGACGATATAAACCAGGTCATTGAGTTGTACCGGGCGGCGAGTCTGATCCATCTCGGATAGGCGTGCATTGGCCTGCTCAATAGCGCTGTTGTCCGCCTTGACCCATTTGTCAAAGCGCTTCTGGAAGGCGCTCAGGAAGATCAGGACGCCCATCCAACCGTAACCGACAACCGTGTCCACCACGATAATGGGGCCGAGAACCGAGTCGGGCGCACCTACACTCTCTTTTATGGCCAGCATGTTGGCGGTACCGCCGATCCAGCTACCCGAGAGCGTTGCGAACCCTTGCCAGGCGTCGGCCGGCAAGAAGGCCCCGAAGATGAGATAGGCCACGGGTCCACCGATCACGATACCCGCCGTTCCGACCAGCATCATGATGATCGCCTTACGACCCAGCTTCAGGATGGACGGTAGGTCCACCGTAATCATGAGCAAGAAGAGCGAGAATGGTAGTAGATACCGGGACATCCAGCTGTAGACCTCGGACGAGGACGGCGTGATACCTGTCGTCGTGAGAAGCATGGGTACGAAATACGCCCAAATGACTGGTGGCAGGATGGTGAAGCTCTTCTTCAGAGCTGGAATCGTGCTCAGCCAGAAGACCAAGGCGAGCACACCAGCCAACAGTGCGAATAGTTGATTCGGTTCGGTTACCACGTCGAGGCAGGGTCTAATGGGAAATTCAGGAACGCGAAAACACAGGGATCATGCTTCATCGGCGAGCGGAATATACACGCTGAAGCGGGAGCCTTCGCCGAGGGTGCTTTCCACTTCAATTCGACCATCCAGCAGGTCTACAAGTCCTTTCACTATGGTCAGACCCAATCCAGTGCCTTCGTGCGTGCGACCGGTACCCGTACTCTCCTGCGTAAACTCATGGAACAGCTCAGGCAGGAACTCGGGCGATATGCCCTTACCCGTATCAATCACATCAAGGTGTACAAAGCCGCTATCCTCCTTCCAAGTCACGGTGATGGACCCATCACGGGTAAATTTGGCGGCATTTCCAATCAGATTGTTCAGGATGCGCACCAGGAAGTCCTCGTCAGCCTTGTCCGAAGGTGAACCCTCTCCATGGCAGGACAACGTGACAGTATCCGTCTGGATGAGCGGCTGGAGAGAGGCTACCACTTCCTCGACGACTGCATCCACTTTGACCGATTGCAGAAGGGGGTCGATATGGTGCTTTTCCAGCCTCGTGGCCTCAAGTACTGCATTAATCGTAGTAAGTAAGCGGTTGTCGCTGAACTCGATCGCTTCGGCAAACTCCTGGAAGTCCGGATCCTCAGTGCCTTCACTAATCAATTGGGCGAACCCGATAATGGAGGCCAATGGCATGCGCAGTTCGTGGCTCATATTGGCCAAGAACGTGCTTTTCATGGAAGCGGCCTCCTCCGCTGATTTACGCGCGAGCCTAAGCTGATTGCGGATCTCCTGCTCTACCGTGACATCGTGCATAGTGATGAGATGCGCGTTCAGTCCTTCCCAGATCACGGGATAGACTTTTACGTGCAGCGTTCGCTCTTCGCCAGAGGCATGCATGATCGAGACGGTGTCTTCGTCCCGATCCGGTACCGTGAAGGGTACTGTAAGCCCGAATATTTCGTCCAGGGATCGATCTATGAGCTCTTCCGCCGCTGGATTGGCGAACATGACGGTGTTCAGCGTATCGAGGATGAGAACGCCATCGTCGATATTCTCGATTATGGTCCGAAGGCGGACCTCCGCTTCTTGAATTGCCCTGAGTGCCCCATTTTGGCTCATGGCCCGGTATACCCGTCGCATGATCTCTGCTGAAGAATCAGAGTCTTTGAAGATCAGGTCCTGGGCACCGGTTCGAAGCAGGCGCTCCTATTGTGCGATGTGAGCAGAATCGATGGTCAGCAGTACGGGTAACGGCTCTTGCCCCTGGATGACCTCCATGGTCAGCGACATCGCGGAATCGATTCCGATGGAGGCATCCAGAATGATGGCGTCGAATTGTGAGATATCCTCTGGGAAAACGTCCGGTGTGAGGACGTCCGAGATCACAACCCGTGGACTGTCGTGTGTGGTCAGCTTGGACCACAGCCAAGACAATTGGTTTGGCTGGGCCTATCCCGAGAATGCGGAGAGGCGTACTCATGCAGGCAGTATACGCAGCGTCCTGTCGTAATCGCTGAGGCTGTGGGCGCCATCAGGAGTAATCACCACATCATCCTCGATACGTACGCCGCCTTCTCCGGGCAGGTAAATGCCCGGTTCAACGGTGAACGTCATTCCTGGCTCGAGTACCTGGGTGTTTCCTTCGCGGATATAGGGCTCCTCATGCACTTCAAGTCCAAGTCCGTGACCTGTGCGATGGGTAAAGAATTCCCCGAAGCTCCGCTGGACGATAACGCTGCGGGCGGCTTCGTCCACCGCGCCGGCCTCCACACCCGGTCCTGCAATGTCCCGGCCGGCCTGGTTGGCATCTGCAACAGCGTGGTAGATGGCCCGGCACCGTTCGGAAGGTTCTCCGAGGGCAAACGTGCGTGTCAAGTCTGAGAAATAGCCATTGTTGTTTGCACCCCAGTCAAACAGGATCAGGTCTCCTTTTTGTGCTCGGTAATCGGTTGGAACGGCGTGGGGATTGGCGGAATTGGCGCCAAACGCGATAATAGGCTGAAACGGAAGCTCACCACCTGATCCCTCGGCCAGTAGATTCGCAATGAGTTTCCCGGAGATCTCGCGCTCGGACACGCCCACTTTTACAAGTGGTAAGGTGGCATCCAATGCTGCCTGTGCCATACGCACGGCCTCGACCATCTGGTCGATCTCCGACCGGTCCTTGCGGGACCGTAGTGATGCAACAGCCTCTTCACATGAAACCAGTTCCGCGTCGGGTAGCGCCTCTTCGATGAAGCGTAGCTCCAGTACCCGGAGGCTGCGTGGCTCGATACCCACGCGGGCGCCCTTCGGCAGTTCGAGACGAGACAGTCCGTCACGAAATGCTTCGCCCCATCTGGATACGTCCTCGGTATAGGTCACCGTTTGAAGATCAAAAGTTGCATGCTCCAATTTCTGGGCTTCCAGGCCGGGGACCGTGATGGAGGGTGTCCCGGAAGCAGGAAGCGCAAAGACGACCGGTCGCTCGCTGATATGGAAGTGCAGGTCAGTCAAATAGGGTAGCGAAGGGCCCGGATTGAGCAGAATGGCATCGAGGCCATCGGCCTGCATGGCGCGGCAAAGAACTTCCTGGCGAAGTACGACGGGAGAAGACATATGGACGGGACGATGTAGGTGAGAAGTGGCGCCGTTTGAGTTGTATGACGTTGTCAATCTAGGCGAGTCGCCCGACGCCTTCAATGGCACGGGCAAATTGGGCGGTAGCGTGTTGCGGATCAGCAGCGCACGTAATGGCTGTCATGATGGCAACCCCATGCGCACCCGCTCGAAGGACGTCGGCGCATCGTGTTGCGGTGATTCCTGCAATTCCAATGACAGGGATGTCCACGGCGTTGGCGATCTCGAGAACTCCTTCCAGACCTTTGACCGCGGACGGATTGGCCTTGGAGCGAGTGGGGTAAACAGGTCCGAATCCGATATAGTCTGCCCCGTCTCGCAGGGCGTCTTTTGCCAGTGGAATACTGGGAGCTGTGATACCGATGAGGGCATCTGGACCAAGAATGCGACGCGCTTCCACGAGAGGCATGTCGGTTTGACCGAGATGGACCCCAGCGGCACCTACGGCAAGGGCGATGTCAACGCGGTCATCAATAAGAAGTGGAACGCCGTGCTGGTGGCATACAGCAGCCGTGGCGTGGGCGCTGGCCAGCACATCCCGTATGCTGCCGGTCTTCTGGCGGAATTGAATGACTTCTGCACCGCCTAGAATGGCCAATCGGGCCAATTCGGCATGAGAATGGTGTTGTTGGAAGGTGAAGTCGGTCAGGACGTGAAGTTGACCGATGGCTGGACGCCCGGATGTTGCCCGCATGGTTGCTCTGAAGGTTGGGTATGCAGTAGGTTGGCCCTTCGCGCAAGTTAACCGTTGAAGGGTTCCAAAGCCCGGAGTTTGCCATGTCCAAGCGTCCAATCAACTCTCGTCGTCAGTTCTTGAAAACGACTGCGGCTGCGTCCGTGGGAGCGGCCACATTGGGAGGCGCTCCTCGTGTTGTCGGCGCCAGGCAGACACCTTTCCTGAAGAAAGTAGAAGGCCCTGTCGTCATCAGCTCGCGCAATGGGCTTGAAGCCGTCGAAAAGGTCATGGAAGTGCTGAACAGCGGTGCCGACGCGCTCGAAGCCGTTGTGGCTGGAGTGAATCTGGTAGAGGAAGATCCCAACGACACGAGCGTGGGATACGGAGGGCTTCCCAATGCAGATGGCGTCGTGCAGCTCGATGCGGCCGTAATGCATGGCCCAACGGGCCGAGCAGGCTCCGTAGCCTGCATTGAAGGCATCAAGTATCCGTCTAAAGTGGCTAAGCTTGTCCTCGAGCGTACCGACCACGTCAATCTGGTGGGCAAGGGAGCCCAGGCCTTCGCGAAAATGCACGGGTTTCCCGTAGAGAACCTGCTGACCGATCGGGCCCGTGAGCATTGGGTTCGCTGGCGCGAGAATCTCTCGAATAGAGATGATTACCTGCCTCCTCACGAGTCCGATGACGCTTCCATTGGCGCCGATTACATAGAGCAGCAGCGTACGTGGGGAACGATTCATTGCTCCGCGATTGATCTATCTGGAAACATTTCATCCGTGACAACCACGTCGGGGTTGGCTTATAAAATACCGGGACGCGTTGGCGATTCGCCCATCATTGGAGCCGGTTTGTACTGTGATAATGAAGTCGGTGCGGCAGGCTCTACGGGTCGTGGAGAAGCAAACCTTGAAAATTGCGCTTCATTTCTCATCGTTGAGCGCATGCGGGTAGGCGATTCCCCTGAACAGGCCTGCTTGTATGCCTGTGAGCGGATCGCCGATCACACCCGCAAGGCTTATCTACTCAATGACAAAGGGGAGCCCGACTTCAACGTCCAGTTCTACGCCCTGAACGCCGCTGGGGAAGTAGGTGGTGCTCAGATTCGAGGCAAAAATGGAAAATTTGCAGCGGCAAACAGCGAAGGCACATTCCTCGTCGATCTTGCCTACCTCTATTCCAACGACTGATTGCTCCCTCGAAAAGCGCAATCGTTCCCATCTTTCAAGCCTCCAGCCTGATGCCTCGCTTCATAAGTCGACTTTCTATCCTTTTGCTTCTGTTCCTGGTCATGCCGCTTCACGCGCGAGCCCAGCAGCTTCCATTTGCCATGGACGTGCCGACAGGCGTGGATTCGTACGACGAGGCTGTTCCGACGCCGGAGTCGGTTATTGGTCACGTGATTGGTACCAAGCATACCGTGCCCCACGAAGTAGAATGGTATTTTCGCGCCGTGGCGGCAGCCAGCGACCGCGTGGAGCTGCGTACGCACGGAAAAACGTACGAAGGACGCAATCTGATTCATGCCGTGGTAACATCGCCCGCCAACCACGCGCGCTTGGATGAGATTCTGGCGGCTCAGCAACGGGTATCCGATGAGCCCGGGGCAATGTCTGACGAGGATCTGGAAGGCATGCCGGTGATACTGCATCAGGGATACAGTGTGCATGGAAACGAGTCCTCTGGCACGGAGGCTGCGGTGTTGTATCTGTATCATCTCGCAGCGGGGCAGGGCGCCGAAATCGAGGGCCAGTTGGCCAATGCGGTCATCATTCTGGATCCAATGTTCAACCCGGACGGTCGGGATCGCTTCGGTGACTGGGTAAACCGAAATCGAGGTGGCGTATCTACTTCAGACAGTCAGGATCGAGAGCACAACGAGCCGTGGCCAGGCGGGCGGACGAACCACTACTGGTTTGATCTGAACCGAGACTGGATGGTTGCACAGCATCCGGAAAGTCAGGGTCGCATGAGCGTCTTCCACACATGGCGACCCCATATCGTGACGGATCATCACGAGATGGGCGGCAACGCGACGTTCTTCTTTCAGCCCGGTATTCCGTCGCGTAACAACCCCAATACGCCGAAACGGAATACGGAGCTTACGCAGGAGATTGCCACGTACCACGCTGCAGGGCTGGATGAAGTAGGTGCTGCGTACTACTCTGAAGAAAGCTTTGATGATTTCTTTCTGGGCAAAGGCTCTGCTTTTCCGGACGTCAATGGCAGTATTGGTATCCTGTTTGAGCAAGGCTCATCACGGGCGCTCATAGCCTCGACGACCAGCGGGCTGCTGCACTATGCGTACACGGTGCAGAATCAATTCGTGACGTCCCTGACGACGCTCAAGGCAGGCGTGGCCATGAAGGACAAGCTGTTGCGGTATCAGCGCGAATTCTACTCGCAAGCGCTGGAAATGGCGCGGGATGCCGATCACACGGGATGGATAGTCTCCCTTGAAGATGGGCGAACACGTGCGCAACGCTTCACGCAGCTCATGCAGCTTCATCGTGTGCGTTTTCACGAATTGACCGAAGACGTGTCGATTGATGGCGTGACCGTGCGTGCGGGGAATGGTTATGTCGTGCCGGCTGAACAGCCGCAGTACCGGGCAATCAAAGCCTTCACTGAGCGTACGTTGGTTTATGAGGATTCCCTGTTCTACGATGTGTCGACGTGGACGCTGCCGCTGGCTTTTGATATCGACTGGCTGAAAACGGATGAGGATATCGATGAGATCGCAGGCGAAGCCATTTCCGCTCCGGTAGCGCTCGATGGCGGCTCCATCACGGGCGATGGGAACGGCGTGGCCTATCTGATTCGGTGGAATCGCTTCTTCGCACCGCGAACGGTTCATCGGCTGCAGGAGGCGGGTGTACCGCTTAGGGTAGCACACAAGCCGTTCAGCGCCTTGGTGGATGGGGAAAAGATTTGGTTTGATCGCGGAACCATCATTGTGCAGCTCGAACAGCGCTTGATGCCGGGTCACACCTCGGATCACGGTCCAATACATGACTTTATGCAATTGGCTGTTGAGGAAGACCACATCGAGGCTTTCCTGGCCGATTCCGGCCTGACTCCAGATGGTCCAGATCTCGGTGGTAGCAGCACCAGCGTGCTCAGCCCCATGCGAATCGCTATCACGGCTGGCTCTGGTGCATCAACCTACGCCACGGGCGAAGCCTGGCACGCAACCTCCGAGCGTTTCCGTCTGCCGGTATCGCTGATTGAACCATCACGCCTGGGAGGACTGGACCTGGATCGCTACAACGTGATTGTGCTAACAGCTGGTGGACTTTCCCAGTCAGCGACAGAAGCGCTCAAGAATTGGACACGCGACGGCGGCACACTGTTGGTGATGCCCGCGGCAAACCGTTGGGCGGTTTCAAATGAGTTGTTCGATCTTGAGGCGAGGTCCCTTGACATGGAGGAGATTCTGGATGGCATGACGTTTGAACAATACGATGACGCAAGGGGGGCGCAGGGTATTGGCGGCACCATCTTCGAAGTGAACCTGGATACGACCCACCCGCTGGCATACGGAATGCCCGAGTCGCTGCCTGTTTTCAGGCAGGGATCGACGGTTTATCAGCATTCGGGCTCATCGACAGAAGTGGTCGGAAGCTATAGCGATCAGCCGTTGTTGTCGGGATACCTCTCCGAGGAAAAACATGCCCAGTTCCCCGGTCAGGCCGCTGTGCTCACCAACGGATACGGGCGTGGTGATGTGGTCTTCTTTCAGGAGCGCTTGAACTTTCGCGCTTACTGGCATGGCACGCAGCGCTTGTTTTTCAACGCTCTGGTATTCGGGGGAACGTTCTAGGCCGATTCCGCAAGTTTCGGGAGCCACCTCCCAGGCCCTAAAAGAAAGACGGGGCGCCCGGCATCCGCCGGGCGCCCCGCTGTATTTCTGCCCATCCAGGCTCAGGAAGAAAGCTGCTGCTTAGCCAGGATGCTCGATGGTCGTGTAGGAATCTGTTCGCCTTCAGGGAGTTCGACCTTGTCCTGACGGACGTTGAACCATGGACTCTGGAACAGGTAGCGGGAAGCCAGTCGCTTCCACCCGCCGTCATGCTTCATGAGGTTGGACCTTAACGTATGGATATGTCACCGTGGGCGGTACGGGCTTTGAGAAGTGCTCCACCGCCATTCAGCTCGGCGTCGACTTCATCTTCGGAGACCAGGCCTTTGATGTTCATGCGCGAGCTGATTTCGATATCTGAGGCTCGAAGATCCAGATCCATACGGGCACCAGAGGTCATGGAAGCCTCCACATCACCATGCTGGGTAGTGATTTCCGCACCCAGATCGTCAGCAAGCTCGACAAAGACGTCTCCGTGCCACGTGCGAATACGAGACGCTCCCGTGAGGTTACCGATTTCAACGTCGGCGTGGGAAGTGGTCGCCACAAACTCTTCCGAATCGATAGCCTCAATTTCGATGTCGGCGTGCGAGGTCTGAACCTCGATGACCCCTGCACTCAGGAGGCACCTCTATGTCGCCGTGGGAAGACTTGACCCAAATACGACGGCTTTTGACGTCATCCAAGTCAACATCCCCATGGCTGGTCACAATGGAGACCTCACCTTCGAGATGACCCAAGTCGATGTCGCCGTGTGATGTCTGCAGGTCGATGTTGAACTCGGACGGAATATGTACCGTGACGTCTATATCCAGGCTGATATTATTCCATCCTCGCAGGTCGTCGGCCATCAAGACGACATCGCCATCTTCCTGCGAAACGCGCCAGTTCATTTTCTCAAACTGCTCTTTGGCTCGCTTAAAGCGGCGGTTGGAGTCGAGCGTGACCTCGACATGGGCTTCGTCGCCCGAACCCGTCACGATGTCCACGTCAGCGTGAGAGACATCGACGATGAGGGTCGCACCGCGCTTCACGTCGAAGTGTTCACTGATCATCACTTCGCCGTCATCAGTGTCGATGTCGAAGTCAAAAGCGAAGTCGAAATCCGTATCGACCTCGACATCAGTTTCCACGGTGGTTGCAGCAGTACGAATGACGATGCGTCTGCCGTCGTCAGTAATGGTCATACCATCAGACTCCGCCAGGGCGAGGGTTTCGATGTTGGCCTGCGGTACCAATTTCTGTTTGACACTCTGAAAAAGGTTCAGTCCGCCGAGGGCAGTCAGTATGGCGAGTAGGGCGGCGACAATTTTGGTACTCATGGTGAAGACGGGTGTATTGCGTTGAAATACGGATGGCGTTTCAATAAAACGGACGGTTTCCGCTCAAAATGAGGTTATGGAGTCCAAAGGCACTACGTGTGATCACCAGAAACAGTTACATCCGCTCATTGTCGGGGGAAGGTCTGTTCCAGCCGTCATCTGAGCTTGGATACTTCTTGGATTCCTCGTCCCGTCAAATGGTTTGCACTGCGTATATTTTTTGATTCGATAGGGCTGCAATCAGCCCGCGCAGAACGATTCCCAAACCCGGCTTCCACTCGTGAGCTCTTCCAAGACTGCCAATCAGATCCGGAATGAATTCCTGTCCTTCTTTGAAGAAAAGGAACACACCGTCGTACCATCGGACTCCCTCGTTCCCGGCAACGACCCGACCCTGATGTTTACGAACGCGGGTATGAACCAGTTCAAGGATGTCTTTCTGGGTGAAGGGGAGCGTTCGTACGTGCGTGCGGCCGATACGCAGAAGTGCCTTCGGGTATCAGGTAAGCACAACGACCTCGACGAGGTGGGGTACGACACGTATCACCACACCTTCTTTGAGATGCTGGGCAATTGGTCTTTCGGAGACTACTTCAAGAAAGAAGCTATTGGTTGGGCCTGGGAGCTGCTCACGGAAAAATGGGGTCTGGATCCGTCCCGCATGTACGCCACGGTGCACGAGGGCGATAAGAAACTGGGTCTCGAGGCCGACGAAGAAGCTGCCGGCTTCTGGCGAAGCGAGACGACCATTCCGCATGAGCACATCATGTACTGCTGGTCGAAGGACAACTTCTGGATGATGGGCGACACCGGCCCGTGCGGTCCGTGCTCCGAGCTGCACTACGACATGCGCTCGGACGAAGAGCGCGCGGCCAAACCCGGCATCGAGCTGGTCAACGAAGACCACCCGCAGGTCATCGAGATCTGGAACCTGGTTTTCATCCAGTACAACGCCCAAGCGGACGGCTCCTTGAAATCGCTGCCGGCCAAGCATGTGGATACGGGCATGGGCTTTGAGCGCGTTGTGGCCGTGCTGCAGGGGCAGAAGTCCAACTACGACACGGACGTTTTCCTACCTATTCTGGACGCCATTTCGGCCAAGTCCGAGGCCACGGGCGGAAAATCGTACCGCGAGATCGCGGATTCCAAGGACGCCGAGGCCGAAAAGCAGGCCATTGCCCTGCGCGTCATGGCAGATCACCTGCGCACCATCACCTTTGCCGTCGCCGACGGCGTCATGCCGGGCAACGCGGGTCGGGGTTATGTCATCCGCCGCATTCTGCGCCGGGCCGTTCGCTATGGCTTTCAGACCCTGGGCTTCCGCCGGCCAACGATGACCGATTTGGTCGACATGGTGGTCAGCGAAATGGGTGAGCAGTTCCCCGAGCTGGTCAAGGGCAAGGACTACATAAAACGCGTGGTGAAGGCAGAAGAGGACAGCTTCCTTGAGACGCTGGGCCTGGGTATAGAATCCTTCGAGGCGGTGTCCGAGCATTTGACTGGCGATGGCGCATCGACTGACAGTGTGCAAGCCGATCGAGCTTCAATGACACTGCTCAGTAAGGCTTGGACCCATGGCGAGTCGAAGGAGAATACCGTCGCCGATTTTCTAGCCAAGGCCGCAGACGGTCAGCTGGCGGGTGAAATCGCCTTCTTGCTGCACGATACGTACGGCTTTCCGGTCGACCTCACGCAGCTGATGGCGCGAGAGGCCGGCTTCGACGTGGACATGGGCCGCTACGCCGAGCTGATGACCGAGCAGAAAGAGCGCGCACGCGCCGCATCCTCCTTTAAAGTTGATCTTTCGGGTGATGGTGGCTGGACGCAGGTCTCGGACGGCGATGATTCGGCTTTCATCGGCTACGAGTCCGCTGAAGGCACTGGTCGCATTCGTGCCATGCGCACGGTTGAAGGCAAGGATGGCGAGTCCATCCATGAGCTGATTCTGGATGAGACACCTTTCTATGCCGAGAGCGGTGGTCAGGTAGGGGATACCGGCCTGCTCAACGTCGGCGGCGAAGAGATCCGCGTGCTGGACACGCAGAAGCAGGCTGGACGTATCATCCACCTTGTGGATCGTCTTCCGGAAGATGCTTCTTCCGTTGTCAGTGCGCTGGTCGATGCAGCTCGTCGCGAGCGGATCGTCAAGCATCACTCAGTGACGCACCTCATGCATGCCGCCCTGCGCGAGCGGCTTGGGGATCACGTAGCCCAGAAGGGATCGCTCGTTGCGCCGAACCACCTGCGCTTCGACTTCTCGCACTTTGAGAAAGTAGGCCCTGAGGATTTGAAGGCTATCGAAGACCGCGTCAACGCAGTCATCCAGCGCAACATCGCGAAGCAAGAAGATCGCGACGTCCCGATCAAAGAAGCCCTGTCCCGGGGCGCCACGGCGCTCTTTGGTGAGAAGTACGGCGAGACCGTGCGCATGATCACGTTCGACCCCGAGTATTCGATCGAGCTCTGCGGCGGTATCCACGTGGGTGCCACGGGCGAGATCGGCCTGTTCCGCTTCACGAGCGAAGGCTCAGTCGCTGCGGGCATCCGCCGCGTGGAGGCCGTCGCTGGTATGGATGCCCTGACCTACACCCGCAACGAGGCCGACGAGCTGGGCCGCGTACGTGGTCAGTTCAAGACGCTTCAGCGCCCTACGGATGAAGAGGTGGCTGATCTTCTGGCACGCACCAAGGCGCTTGAGAAAGAAGCTGAGGGACTGCGCATAGAAGCTTTGCGGGGCAAAATGTCCTCATTGATTGCCAGCGCCCAAAACATTGGCGACGTCAAGCTGATTGCTGGCCGCGTCGAGGGCGCAGACGGCAATGCACTCCAAACCCTGGTCGGCGATCTGCGCGATCAGGCGGGAGATGGCTATGTGTGCGTCCTCGGCTCTGCCGACATGGACGCCGGCAAAGTCATGATGTGCGCCAGCGTCTCGGACGACCTGATCGGCAAAGGCATCCAGGCCGGGAAACTCGTAGGCCAAGTCGCCCGACTGGTCGGTGGCGGCGGTGGTGGACGTCCCCAACTCGCCACGGCAGGAGGAAAGCAGCCAGAGAACTTGGACAGCGCCTTGGATGCGGTTCCTGGCATCCTGAGTGAGATGCTGGGCTAGTCATGTAACCCCAGCCCCCTTCTATTCGCTTGGCAGCGATCTTCGATGACATTTGACCTGTCGCGCGTTGGAGCGGATATCGTAGCGCCCTAGATTTCTCCCCGGAGAGGTGCCGGAGTGGTCGAACGGGGCGGTCTCGAAAACCGTTGTGCCCTTTGGGGTACCGAGGGTTCGAATCCCTCCCTCTCCGCATGCAAAGAAAAGCCCCTCGCAGCACCGCTGCGGGGGGCTGTTTTATGCCGATTGGAGAAAGCGAGTTTTCCAAGGGAGTATCGATCAGGTTGTTTTGACCGCCGCCTGCTCCGGATTTGTAGAGGAATCTGCCGCCGATACATGCGCTCCATCTCCCTTGCCCTCCGGGCTTTCATCCGATAGAAGTGCCCCAAGTCTTTATCGTAAGCGCATGTTGCAGCCACGTAGATCTGGCGTGATGGCGTGGGACCCGTTACTTTCTGAGAGATGGGCGCCAGCTCGCCACGTGCGTGGATGCAAAGTGTCCGACTGATGCACGACAATTGCCAGCCGTTACACAATCCAGAATAAAGGTGTCGATGAAATTGTCCGACGAAGAACTAGGCATGCAGGCCGAAATCACCCGGCGTGACTTCATTCATACGGCTACGCTCGCGTCTTTGGGTCTCATGTTTTCTTCGGGATGCATGGCGCCTGAAGAAAGGGTAATTGAGTCTGAAGCGGATCGTATCTACCCTCCTCTGAAAACGGGTATGCGTGGCTCCCATCCGGGTTCATTTGAGAATGCTCATGCTCTGGCTCGCTCAGGAATGCGTTTTGAAGCCACAAGCACTCTGAATGAAGAGTATGACTTGATTGTAGTGGGCGCAGGAATCAGTGGTCTTACCGCAGCCTATGAATACCGGAAGCGGTTTGGCAAAGACGCCAGAATACTCTTACTGGATAATCATGATGACTTCGGAGGGCACGCCAAGCGCAATGAATTTGAAGTAGATGGTCAGACGGTATTGTCTTGGGGCGGTACCATGAACCTGGAGTATCTGTCGTTTTCCAACACGGCTCTTAAGTTTCTTGAAGAACTCGGCATCGATCTGGTCGAGATGAACAAGCAGCTCGATTTCCACTACGGCGGTGACAAACCATCCATCTGGTTTGACGAAGAGACGTTCGGGAAAAACGTGTTCGTCAAGGGATTCTCGATGTATGACCGGATTAGGGAACCGCTTGATGCCATCGACCGGTTTCCTATCAGCGAAGAAGGGAAGGAGTCGCTTAAGTCGTTTTATTCCTCACACATCAATGTCCTTGCTGGCATGAGTGAGGAGCAGATTGAGGATGTCCTTCACCGGACCAGTTACACGGATTTCCTTTCCCAATACGGCGGTCTGACAAATGACGCCGTCGCGTTGTTCATCAAGTCAATGGACGGATACTGGGGAGTTCAGACACCAAGTCTATCGGTCTCCGAAGGCATGCATGCGTGGCTTCCTGGATCTCATCTTCTGGGTCCTCATGCTGAACGCGTAGCGCCATGGATCGAGTCCGAGCAAGTAGCCATGTTTCCTGATGGCAATGCCTCAATTGCCCGGTTGCTTGTCCACGCCTTGATTCCAGCAGTCGCCGAGAATGTGACGGCTCAAAACGTAGCTGCGGCCACGTTCAAATACGAGTCGCTGGATCTACCGGATTCGAATGTTCGACTGCGCCTGAACTCTACGGTCGTGAGAGCTGAGAATGAACCTGATGGAGTCTCAGTGACCTATGTCCATAATGGCGAAACCGTCAAAGTGGCTGCAAATCACTGTGTATTGGCATGTTATCATGCAATTATCCCATATCTCTTTCCTGAGCTTTCCCAGGAGCAAAAAGAAGCGCAGCAGTACCAGGTGAAATGCCCGATGTTGCTGACGAACGTGCTCATACGTGATACGGCCCCTATAGAAGACCTCGATGTCACCGGCGTCTATTGTCCAGGCCGTTTGCATGCAAAAGTTCTCAAGATCGATGGCGTCAACACTGCCGGCTACTCATATAGTCCTGGGCGCTCAAAGCCCGTGCCTCTCATGTTTTGGGGAATGATGGCTCCGCCTACACACGACAAACCTCTTCACGACCAACTGCGAGATGCTCGAGAAGAATTACTAGCCATGTCATTCGAGGATTTCGAACGAGAAGTACGAACCGTCCTTCACGGTATTCTGGGTCGTGCGGGCTTTGATGTTCAAACCGATATCCTGGCGATTACCGTGAATCGCTGGCCTCACGGCTATTCCTACGGCTACATGGACCTCTGGGACCCTGAATGGAGAAAAGGTGTCGCACCTCACGAAATAGCTCGTCAGCCAGTTGGCAATATTTCCATCGCCAACTCAGACGCCGCCGCATCCGCATCTATCCCAGCCGCGATTGAGGAAGCTATTCGGGCTGTATCTGAATTGACCTAGATCACTGGATCGGTTATCCGAATCAAGTACAGGTTGCGAGCCCGCTCTTATGGCGTGTCCGTCATAGACCAACTACATTTCCGCAGGCGTGAACAGTCTCGCCTTCAAAAGAAGACGGAAACGCGTAAGGCCGTGCTGAATCTCCGGATTGAAGACGGATACCGGGTCTCTTTTTGCAAACGGGATTCCAGCTGTTGAGACGTCGATTCCATTTTCCTTCCCTAACATTTTCAAGACCATTCACATGCGACAGGTCACTCTTTGGCCATCATTGATACTGGCAGCGATCCTTCTGGCACTACCCACTGCAGTCAAGGCCCAGAACTCCCCGCCAACCCTTGACGACATCTTCGCTTCGCCACGAATGACAGGTTCGAGTCCGTCTGGTGCTGCCTGGGCACCTGACAGCGAACACTTCGCCTTTTCGTGGACTGAGCCTGGAAAAGGAGGACGTGGCCTCTGGGTATCGACAAGTGATGGGCAGGACTTTCGCGTGATTTCTGGGGCCGAATCACCGCCCGTGCGCAGTTACACCTGGACCGACGATAACACAATCGTCAGTCTGCGAGGCAACGACCTCTGGCATACATCGATCAGCAACGGCGATGACGCCGCATTCATGTCCATCGAGGCGGGGGCGTATGGTCTGACGCTATCGCCAAAAGGTGACCAGGCTGCTTACCTGAAAGATGGTGATCTGTGGTTGGCTGATTTCTCGTCCAAAGAAAATCGCCAACTCACCGAGATCGGCATGGCCAGTCTGTCCAGTCTGCCAAAAGGGCGCTACAGCCGAGCGGAACGCGAAATCGGTCCTGGCATCTGGAGTGGGCCAACGTATAAGTGGTCGCCAGATGGCGAGACAATCGCCATTCACATCGTAGATCGACGCGAGATGCGCACCGTGCCCTTTCCCGACTACCTTGCACCTGAGACCAACCCCAATGAGGTGCGTCGCGGCTACCCGGGTGATCCCAACGAGATTCGCCGCGTCGGCCTGCTGAACCTGCAAAGCGGCGACGTTACCTTCCTTGATCTACCGGACCCTGAGTCCAATCAAGTCGTCGACTTCAACTGGTCACCCACAAATGACCTCCTCGTCGACATCGCATCCGACACAGCTGTAGACCGCAAACTCTTTGTCGTCGCATCAGGCGAAATCCAACCACGCCAGATATGGCAAAGCGTCAGGGAAAGCCGTTCCTACACCTCTTTTGCATCTAACTGGCATCCTGATGGTGAGCACGTCGTAGTCCTGAGCGATATGGGTGATCGTTATGGTCTGTATGTGATGGACGCCTCACCCTCCAGAGACCTTCCGCACCTGCTTACCGACCCGACCTACGATGTCCTCTCCGCACCGACAATAGCGGGCGATGCTCTCTATTACACCGGCAACGGCGTCAACCCACACGAATTGCACGTCTATCGCGTGGACACCTCTGGCGGCGACCCAGAACGCCTGACGCACCTCGCAGGCCGCAACTCCGGCTACCCATCTCCCGATGGCAGGCACCTGGCGTTCATGCACAGCAACGACACCTCGCCGAACGAACTGTACGTCGTGAGCACCGAAGGCGGCGAACCTACGCGCCTGACCCACTCGCCTTTACCTGCCTTCAACGAACGGACATGGACCGCGGGGGAGTACGTCAGCTTCCCGAGCCTGGTCGATGACTACATTCTAAGCGCGCGCATCCTGAAGCCAGCTGATCTCCAGCCAGGCAGGCATTACCCCGTATTGTTCGGACCCGTGTATTCAAACACGGCCAAAAATCGTTGGGCCGGCACCTCCAGCATGATCCAGCAGATGCTGGTCGAGAAGGGATACATCGTCGTGCAGGTGGATTCACGCGGAAGCGACGGCTATGGCCGGGCGTTCCGCGAGGAATTCGCGCTGGGCTTTGCCTCCCAGGACATCGAGGACTACGCGAGCGCCGTCGCCTACATGGAATCGCTGGACTACGTCGATCCCGATCGTATTGGCATCTTTGGTAGTAGCTACGGAGGCACACTTTCCGTGTACTCTCTATTGATGAAACCGGGCCTTTTCCAGGCTGGTGTGGCTGCCGCCGCGGCCGTCGATCCGATGTTCTTCGGCACCGACGATGTTGCCATCGTTCGTCGCCCCCAGACTCACCCGGAAGTGTTCGAACGAAAAGCGCTCAAGCTGGCGGCGAATCTGGAGGATCACCTCCTGTTCATTCACGGCATGCAGGACCACGTCGTGCCCTTTAAGACCACGGCTGTGCTGGCAGAAGAGCTAATGAGACAGGGCAAGAACTTTGACTTTGCATTCGCACCGGGAGCTACGCACGGGTGGACCCGTGAGCGGCACCACGGTCGATACCTCTATGGTAAACTGATTGAGTTCTTTGATCGCCACCTGGGCAAGTCAGCCGAATGAGGCGCCTGAGTAGGCCTTTACGAGCCGAAAGCCTCGTTGAACTCATGACGCTGCTGGTTACTCCCCATCATGAGGAGTTCCGTACCCGGTTCCAGCACGGTGGAGCCTGACAGGTTCGTACGTACCTCGCCACCGTCCTGAATGGCCACGACATTGAGCCCTGTTCGAGCGCCAATGTTCGTCTCGGCCAGCTGTTTGCCATGTAAAGCGCCCGGTAAGGGTACCGAGAACAGGTCGACGCCCTGTGCCAGCATGATCAGCTCTCTGCCCTGCAAAATGGACAAAACAGACTCTACGCCGAGCGACGCGTAGCTCAACACAAAGTCAGCGCCGGCTCGGTGGATGGCATCCATGTTTCGTTCCTGTGTGATGCGGCTGACGATTCGCAGATCAGGGTTCAGCTGTCGGCAGTAAGACGTGAGGTAGATGTTCATGGCATCGTCATGGGTCGTCAGCAACACGGACGGCGCCTCCAGGATGCCCGCTTCATTCAGTAAGTAATAGTCCTCGGCATCGCCGGCGAAAACGGCCTGGCAATGCTCACGGGCACGTTTACAGACCGTCGGGTCTTGCTCAACGATGTGAACGGGAACGTCCTGCTCTTGCAAGGCCTTTGCAGCGGCCGTTCCTACGGTTCCACCACCGACAATCAGTACCGGATTCTCATTGATATTGTAGATGATGAGCAGGTCGTCGAGCGCATCCAGCTGGGCCTCCGTGCCGATGATGACCAGAACACTGGAGTTGGAAAGCGGGATGTCCGGCCGGGCTGGCTGCATGCGGCCTTTCTCCCAGACCCCGATGATGCTGACCCCGGAGATCTCGCGTAAGCGTGTTTCCCGAATGGTTTTTTCTGCAAATGGCGTTCGGTGCAGTGGCAATTCTGCGATCAAAAGGTCCTTCAGATGACCGACCACGTTCGAGCGCGCACGGGACGCTGAAATTCGATTTGCGAGTTGTTCGCCCAGGAATTGCTTCAAGCAAAGGACATGGTCGGCCCCGCTAAGCTTGAGCACGTCGACCGAGTTTTCCTTTCCGGCAGTCGCAATAATGGGCACATTCGGAGCCACCTCCCGAACGGTCAGGATGATGCTGGTATTGACCGTGTCCTCCCGGTTGGCAAATACCATCCGCGCCTTTTCCAACTGTAGCGCCCTGTACGTCTCGCTATTGTCCAGGTCACCCACGATGGTCGAAATCCCATCCAGGTATCGGTCTGAGGCGATTGAAGGGTCGGGTTCGAGGACGAAATACAGGATTCCCTCGTCCTTGAGACGCTCAATCAATCCAGGGGCAATCGTGTCGTAGTCACAGATGATTACGTGCCCCGACGTGTCAGCAGGCACGCTCTGAGGGGCTCGGTGGCGAATCTGCGCCTCCAGCCAAGGGGCATAGAAAAAGCGAATGAACGCGAAGGGTAGCACGATGAGCAGGAGCACCACCCCAGAAACCAGCACCACCATGCTGAAAATGCGCCCGAGATCGCTCTGGAACGTGATGTCGCCAAAGCCGAGCGTGCTCATCACCGTCAGCGTCCAGTAAAGGCCGGTGAACCAAGAATGCTCTTGGCCCTCCACATTCACCATGATCAGGTGAAACAACTCAGCAAAGATCACGACTACGATCGACACAAAGGCCACGTACTTCAGCAGTGCCCGCACGTTGCGCCGGACGGTATTGTCGCTGAAGAAATAGGAAAGCTGTGTGCTGACGAGCTTCATGGGCCCTGGCTGTAGCTTGGTGTATCGCAGAGATCCCTGACTGGCTATTCTAGCCACGCCCGCAGGATCTGGAAATCAAATATAGCCTCCATGATCCGATAATGGATCAAGCCAGGAGTAGGAACAGGAGCAGGAACAGGATCAGGGGTAGGAGGAAGGTCAGCAACCTCCGCTCATCCCTCGACGCCTCAAGACGAGTAGAGCCAGCTTGATGACTGTTGACCTCTCCTGCGCCTTTTTGCCCCGCGGCCAGCTTGAAGTCAACAGTACGGTTGGTTACCCTGAGGAAAGTGTCTGAGCGCTACCCGGCTCTGAATGATGTGCGCGATGCCCAATTCCGCGCGGCTGAAGTGATGCGCAATGTGGTCCTCGTCGATACCGACAATCTCACGAAGTTACCCGACAACCTTCACTACGACACGGGCGGCGTGATGGAAATGGGGTCCCTGTTTGCGACCGCTTATCTGGATTGGCGAAAGGAAAACCATCGGTAACATTTCTATCCAGCATGCCACCCATGCGAGTGTAAAATCTAGGTATAAGCCTGTGTCTCCTTTCTCTGTGTCGAGTACTCGGTTTCGCGTCTTGGTACTCTTGGCCGTGCTGATGTCGCTGAGCGCGGTTGCACCTCGGTATGCCCAAGCTCAGAACGCCTCGGAAGTCGTTCCGGCCCGCCTTTCCATCTTCCTGGATTGCCAGCGCTGCCCGGACGATTTCATCCGTCAGGAAGTCCCGTATGTGGATCATGTTCGTGATCGCGAAGTGGCCGACGTGCATGTTTTGGTGACTCGCGAAGAGACCGGAGGTGGCGGGGAAGTACACACGTTTGAGTTGTACGGTTTACGATTGTTTGAAGGTGTGGACTTTTCGACCTCCTACACCATACTGGCAAATGCTACTGAGGCCGAGCAGCGCGAAGGGTACTTACGCACGCTGGAAGCTGCGCTGGTGCCGTACTTGATGAAGACCAATATGCGCGATCGAGTCAGCGTACACGTTGCTGCTGCCTCGGAAGGCTCAGGTACGCCCGAACCCATGACGGAAGATCCGTGGGATTTCTGGACGTTCACCTTGTACTCGGACGGCAATGCCGAATTCGAATCCCAGCAACGTTCCTTTTTCGCGCGCTACGGCGTTTACGTCAGCCGAGTAACCGAAGACTGGAAACTGCAGCTGCGTCCATTCTTCAATTACAATTACGACAGGTTCGAGCGTGGCGAGCGCATCATAACGAGCACGTCACATCGCAATGGCTTTACAGCCTATGCCCTCAAGAGCATCACGCCGCACTGGTCCCTGGGTGGGTATGCTGACATCCTGAAATCCTCTTTTTCTAATGTCGATTTGCGCTATCGGGGCATGGGCGCAATCGAATGGAGCCTCTATCCCTATCGTGAGGCAAATCGCCGCCAGCTGACCGTAGCCTACCGCCTGGGAGGGTCACAAGTGACGTGGGCCGATACGACGATCTACGGCAAGACTGAGGAAGTGCTACCCCAGCATCTAGTCAATGCGGATTACCAGGTTGTGCAGCCTTGGGGAAATGTTGAAGTGGGAATCATTGCATCGCAATACCTGCACGAGACTTCGCGCTACAGCCTGGAATTCGATGCCGAGTTCGAAGTGCGGGTTACCCAGGGCCTCTCCGTTGAGATTGGCGGCTCTCTTGAGATTATCCACGATCAGATCAACCTGGCCAAGGGAGACGCGGATCTCGAGGAAGTCCTACTTCGACGACGGCAGCTTGAAACCAACTACGAAGCGGGCTTTGAATTTGGTATCCGTTATCGTTTTGGCTCAGTACTCAACAACATCGTCAACCCACGATTTGATGGGATAGGCAACCGAGATCGATTCTGACCCGCATCGTGTGAACGCCGGATGAGTCGAAGGTCTGCGTCGACTCGCTCTACGGTTTCTCTTCGCCAAACAAGGCATGTGCGGCTCTCACCGAGTCCACCGGCCCCACTAAAACCACAAAGTCGTTGGCCTGCATCACAGTATTGCCACGCGGCACAACGAATATTTTATTGCGGATTACAGCCGCAACAACGCACTGATCAGGGATATTGATGCCGCTGATCGGTTTACCCACGATGCGTCCATTCTCTGGCACGCGTACCTCAATCAGGCTGGCTACGCCAGACTCTATTTCGAATAGATCGGCCACATCTGGTCGATCCAGATGATTTTCAACCATCGCGGCCGTGGCATAGGGCGCACTGATGCAGACGATACCCCGGGATTTCATCAGTTCGACGTAGTCAGGGTCACGCGCAATGGCAATGACACGCGGGATGCCCAGGCGCTGAGCTTGTAACGCCATGATCGTATTAAGGTCGTCTTGGTTTGTCGCAGCGATGGCCACGTCCATCTTTTGCGGCTCGACCTGATCGAGGATCTCCAATTTTGTCCCATCTCCATGGAAAATGGGGACGCTATAGCGACGCTCCAGCTCTTCGCACCGGGACTCGTCCTTCTCAACGAAAGTTACCTTGTATTCCGCTGAGCGGAATATCATCCGGAATTCGTCCTGCTTGATGAGCCGATCGGCAATATTCATCCCCTGATTACCGCCTCCAATGATGAGTACCTGCATGTGGGGTCTCCTCCAGATTCGAAGTCGCGTTTTGATGTGTTGAACCAATTCCGGTATGCGTTGGATCAAATCCCGATTGGCAGGCATCACGAAGTAGAGGATGCCGCCTATCGCGGTGAGAACCGCACCCAGTGCCAAGCTTTGGGGCTCCAGCATGGGTACGAAAAACCAACATGAGATGATACCCAGTACCGGAACGACTGGGTACAGTATCACTTTGAAGGGCCGCCTCAGGTTGGGCATCTTGTTGTGCAACGCGATAACTGCGTAGTTCACGATGCCGATGGCGACCAGATAGCCAAAGCTGCTCGCAGAGGCCAGAATGTTGACGATTCCCGTCGCACCAAAAACCGTGACCAAGGTTGCGCAAACGAAGAGCGCGATATGCGGGGTCTTGAACCGTGTGTGCAAACGGGAAAATATGCGAGGGAAATGTCCGTCACGTCCCAAGGCGTAGAGTACGCGCGAGCTGGCGCCCAGCGTTACACTGAATGCGGACAGGCTGGCCATTATGGTGGCAATGATGCCAGCGGTGCGGCCCCAGCCGCCAAAAAGAAGGTCGGCTACAAAGATGAAGGGCGTATCAGTCTCTGCCAGTTCGCTGTAGTTGACGACGCCCATCATGACGAACAAGACGAGAACGTAAATCACAATACCCACGCCCAGCGTGATCAGGATGGCTCTGGGGATGTTCCTGGCTGGGTCTATAATCTCTTCGGCAGCTACTGTGATGAGATCAAAGCCAACGTAGGAGATGTATATCAATCCCATCGTTGGAATCAGTGGCTCCCATCCCATGGGCGCAAACGGCTCCAGATTGGTTGGTTCAATGGCAAATGCGCCCAGAACACCGAGGCCGATCAGTACCAAAAGTTCGATGATGTTCATCAACGTGATCATCTTCAGCGCTTCAGCTTGACCCCGAAGGTTGGATGCCGTGAAGACCAGCGTAGTGATGACTACAATCAGGATAATGCTGACATCGGGGAAGAAATAGTCGCGGATGGTCAACGCAAAAATGACGACGTAGAGCGAGCAGGCAAGCGTATTGCCAATCCAGAAGAACCACCCTGCCAAAAAGGCCACTGGGTCCGGTAGCCCGCGACTCACGAAAGAATACCCACCTCCAGCGATGGGTATGGCAGCTCCCAACTCACTGTAACTCAGGGCCGTAAACAGGGTCAAGAGACCCATGAAGAGGTAGGCCAGAATACCGAGCGGACCGGCATCTGCAGCCACCACACTGGGCAACGCAAAAACGCCCGGCCCCATCATGGCTCCGATGCCTATCATCACGGCCATGAAAAGGCCGATGTTTCGCTTGAATTGTACCTGTTCTGCCATTCCTTGCAGGATAGGGACCAGTACAAAGGTGCTCAAGCCCATCCTGCTTTAGGCCGGCTATTTCATGCGGGCCCATCGCGGGAAACGCTTCTTTTCACGTGCGATACCCGTACCTTTCGAGCGTTATCGCCATCCCCAGATTCGCAGGACTCCCATGATCACGCGACGAGACTTTCTTCGTGTAAGCTCCCTGGCCACCGCTGGCGCCTCACTGGGGCTTCATCCGGGTACGCTCCGGCTTTTGATGGATGATCCGTTGATGACGCGCGCGATTCCTTCCAGCCTGCACCAGATTCCAATCATTGGCCTCGGTGGGCGCTGGATCAACATAGACGCCACGCAGGAGGAATTGGACGGTCATCGGGCAGTATTGCAGGCACTCGCCGAAGGTGCAGAAGGAGAGGGGCGCGTTTTTGATAGCGCGGCCGGGTATGGCCGAGGTGGATCGGAGATTTATGCAGGTCAATGGGCCGAAGAAGACGGTTTTGGCGACAACATCTTCTGGGCGACCAAGGTCAATGTGGCTCAACGAGGTGGAGGCGCGGCAGACCCCGACGCGGTTCGGGCTCAGATTGAACGCTCATTTGAGCGCCTCCGCGTGCCTGTCATCGATCTGAACCAGGTCCACAATATGGGCGATCCGGAGACTCAGCTGGGCATCCTGCAGGAGTACAAAGAGGCGGGGCGCATTCGTCACATCGGCATTACCACAACGCGCGATTACGAGGGCCTAGCTGACGTCATGCGCGAGTACCCGATCGACTTCATCGGCATCGACTACGCCGTAGACAATCGGGATGCAGCTGATATGATCTTTCCGCTGGCGCAGGAGCAGGGTATTGGCGTTATGGTCTACCTGCCATTCGGGCGCACACGCATGTGGTCGCGCATCGGCGACCGGGCGCTGCCTGAGTGGGCGGCTGAGTTCGATGCCTACTCATGGGCGCAGTTCATGCTGAAATTCGTCGTCGCTCACCCAGCCGTCACCGTGGCTGTGCCGGGCACGAGCAATCCGAAGCACATGCTGGATAATCTGGGTGCTGGACGCGGTAAATTGCCGTCAGAAGGGCACCTCAAACAGATGGTTGAGCTGGTCGAAGCGCTCCCCGGAGGTTGATTGGATTGACCGAAGCCACGTCACAGCCTGATCTGGATGCATTTGGGGCGCAGTATGCACAGGCCTGGAGTAGTCAACGTCCCAAGGCCGTAGCGGCGATGTTTGCCGTGGATGGATGGATTGCCATCAACGATGAAGAACCGGCACGTGGTCGCGAGGCTGTTGAAGGGGTCGCGCGCGGATTCATGACGGACTTCCCGGATCTGGATGTGCGATGTGATTGCTTGGCATTCGTGGAAGGGGAACTGCGCTGGCACTGGACCATGAAGGGCACCAACACAGGACCAAGAGGAACCGGAAAGGCGATACTGATCAGCGGCTACGAATCGTTGGTTATTGGCGAAGACGGACTGATCGTCTCGGCTCACGGGCATTTTGATCAACAGGATTGGGGCCGACAGCTGGGCGGATGAGTGATGCACGCGCGGATATCGTGATCGTAGGCGCCGGTGCAGCCGGACTCATGGCTGCCATTTGGGCGGGCCGAAGGCATCCTGAGAAGTCGATCGTCCTGTTGGATGGGGCGCGCAAGCTGGGCGCGAAGATTCTCGTTGCAGGCGGTGGTCGCTGCAATGTCACACACTACGAAGTCGATCCGGGTCGCTATGCCGGATCATCAAAATCAGCCATCGCCAAAGTGTTGCGGCGCTTCGATGTAGAGCAAACAACGACCTTTTTCCGTGAGCAGGGGGTCGAGCTCAAACGAGAAGAAACAGGCAAATTGTTTCCCACCACGGACAATGCACGCGATGTGTTGAATGCACTGCTGCGTGCCGCCCGAGAGGCCGGTGTGAGCGTCCAGCATCCGCGACGTGTGGAAGCCGTCAGCAAGACAGTCACCGGATATGCAGTGAGCGGGGAGTGGGGGCGATTGGAGTGCAGTCAGCTCGTGCTGGCTACTGGCGGCAAGGCGTTGCCGCGCTCTGGCTCTGATGGGAAAGGACTTGAGTTCGCTCAGACGTTGGGCCATAGCGTCACCCGCACGTTTCCATCACTCGTGCCGCTGGCATTGCCCAAGGACGATCCGGTCTGCAGTCTGAGCGGCATCACGTTGCCTGCCACACTACGTCTGCATACGAGCACGGGCAAGCACATCATTGATTTCACCAATTCGACGCTTTGTACGCATTTCGGCCTGTCCGGTCCATCGGTGCTGGATATCAGCCGGTATTTATTGGATTTGCAGGAATCTGATCCGGGCGCGTATCTCACGGTCAATTGGATGCCCGGCACATCGGCCCAAGAAATCGATCAGGCTTTGCTTTCGCTGGGACACGCCTCCATCCGCAAATATCTTCGTCAGGAATTGCCGGATCGCATGGTTGACATGATGCTAGGCGTAGCCGGTGTGGACGTGGATACGATGGGAGACCAACTGCCAAAGGCCAATCGCAAGCAGCTGGTGCGCGCAGTCACCGGGATGCACTTGAACGTGACAGGCGATCGAGGCTACAAATATGCCGAGGTCACTGCAGGGGGCGTTCCTCTCAGAGAACTGAATCTCAAGCACATGGAGTCCCGCAAGACGCCCGGTCTGTTTTTGTGTGGTGAAATCTGTGACGTGGACGGGCCCATCGGTGGGCTCAATTTTCAGTGGGCGTGGGCCAGTGGGTATGTTGTCGGGGCCTCTCTGAGCTGAAATCATGCCGATCAATCCACTCAGCCCGCTCAAAAAGCTCATGAACACGCTGCCGCAATCCGCTCGCATGAACTGGATCAAACAATAAGCATTGACAACGCCAGGATTCCCGTACGACATTTAGCACTCACCCCAAATCCATCCGCACAGCCATGCATCGCATTCTTTTTTCTATGTTCGTCGCCGTGTTCTTTGTCTTCGCAACCACTGACGTGAAGGCACAATCCGGTTCTTTTGGCACTTCGATCGCGCTTGATGGCGATGAGCTCATTGTAGGAGAGCCTAATACGTCGTTTCGCGAGGGCTCGGTTTACGTGTATGCCCACGGTGCAAACGGCTGGACGATGCGGGATCGATTGACGGCACCTGACGCCAACATGGCTGATGGTTTCGGGACGGTCGTCGCTCGTGACGGGCGCACGTTGCTGGTCGGGCAGAAGAATGGCCCGGTCCATGTCTACGATGGATCATCGGGTTCGTGGCAGCACGTTGGCGTGATTGCCGATGGAGGAACGAACGGTTTGGATCCCGGATGCCAGCAATACGGATACTGTGGAACGGATTTCGGTGTCACGCTGGCGCTGAACAGGGATTGGCTGCTTATTGGGGAGCCAGGACAGATTCCGCAGCGACGCCGCGGCCAAGAAGAAATGCCGGTTGCTCCGGAAGGCAAGGTGCACGTGTATTCCCGAAACGGGGATGGCGGATTCAATTACGAGACGATGTTTCAGCACAACACCTCAACGGCAGGAGACCGTTTTGGCGAGACGATTCACCTTTCGGGCGATCGCGCATTCATCTCCGCACCGGGCTGGAATGATGACTACGCGGGCCTAGAGTCTGTGGGACGCGTAATCCAGTTCGAATTACGGAGCAACATCTGGGTGGAGACGGGCGCACTTCCGTTCTTCGCAGAATCGGCGGCGCGTTTTGGCCATGCCATGGCACATGACGGCAGCCAGCTGCTGGTTGGCGCGCCGGGATCACACCGAAGCCGCGGGGCCGTATTCGTTTATGAGCAGCACGAAGGCGCCTGGGAGCCGGTACGGGTTCTACGATTGGCTGATGGAGAGATCGGCGATCGCTTCGGCAGTGGCATTGCGTATTCGGGCCGAGAGATCTGGGTAGGCGCGCCTGCTCAGCGCGGCAATGACACCGGATCGGTCTTCGTCTTTGCACCTGACGAAGAAGGCGATCTCTCTGACACACCCACCCGCATTCAGCTGGAAGACACAGTCGAGCGCGACTGGTTCGGTGATGCAATCGTAGCCGATGGCGGGAACGTAATCGTTGAATCGCCGGGTATGCACCACCAGTCTGGTGCCCTGTATGCTTATTCCAGCGCTGATTCAGAAGGCCATATGCTCGTTGGGCCGCCTGACGGTCTCGCCGCCCTCGTGGGCGAGGAAAAGGAATGCGAAGACGGCAAGATTGGCCCGTTTGACTGCCAGGATGTGGATCTGCTTTCCTTCGTGCCCAACACCATCCTTCGCGACGGTGATCATGCACGCGGCGTTCGCACCAATGACAACTGGGGCTGGACGGACCCGGAGACAGCCCGCGAATACGCCCTCGTAGGTCGCAATGACGGTACCAGCTTCATCGACATCACCGATCCTACGAATCCAGTTCTGGTTGGCGACCTGCCGAAGCCTTGGGGCACGCCGCCATCGCAGCTCTGGCGCGACATCAAGACGTATGAGGGGTACGCCTTCATCGTTGCTGATGGCGCGGGCGACCACGGTATGCAGGTTTTCGACCTGACGCGCCTCCGCGACGTAACGGAAACGCCGGCCTTGTTTGAGCCCGATGTGCACTATACGGGCATCGCAAGCTCACATAACGTTGTCATCAACGAGGACACGGGTTTTGCCTACCTGATTGACGGCCCTACATGTGGCGGCGGGCTGTACATGATGGATATTAAGAATCCGCTCAACCCGACGTTCGTGGGATGTGCCAAGACAGGCGAGCGTGGCACGCACGATTCACAGTGTGTGGTCTATAGTGGCCCTGACACCCGATATACGGGCAACGAGATCTGCCTGAATTCCAATGGGGCCTACTTCGAAATCCAGGATGTCACCGACAAGTCGAACCCTGTTGCGCTATCAACGGGATCGTCGCCCAATGCGGCGTACATCCACCAGGGATGGCTCACCGACGATCAGCGCTACTTCTATCAGGATGATGAGTCCGATGTGATCCGCGGCAACGTGGAGACCACACGCACACTGGTCTGGGACATTTCGGACCTGGAAGATCCGATCCTGGTCAAGGAGTTCATGGGGTCAATGCCTGCCAGTGCGCACAACCTGTATCTGAAGGACGGCTATGCCTACCAGGCCAACTACCGCTATGGGTTACACGTGCTGGACGTGTCGGACCCCGAGAATCCGGTTGAAGTCGGCTACTTCGACACGTCGCCCACCATGGATGGCCCCGGATTCAGTGGCGCCTGGAGTACCTATCCCTTCTTCGAGAGTGGAACGGTCATGATCACCTCGCTGCGAGAGGGTGTCTTCTTCCTGAAGAACAAGAAGAAAGAGATGTAATAGCTCTAATTGATGAGTCGCTTCAAGGACGTCCGGTTCCGCTCAGGCGGGAGAGCCGGCTGAAAAGACCATGGAGCTGCCCGGGAGGTGAACAGGGTCAATCCGTGCGCGATTCGTGCTTGACCCAGTCCACTTCCATGGTCCACGTCGTGTCCATGGCAGAGGCATCGATCTTCGCAAAGTTGATGATGGCAAACATGGGCTCCGTGATTACGTCTGCAAGCCCATCGTTGCGTGCGACTTCTTCGCCGTCCAAAAGGAAGATCAAGTCGCTGTCACTCCATTCGACTCCATACTCGTGGTAGCTGTCGAGGTCGGCTTCCAGGTCGCGCTGATAGGTCCACCAGTCACCATTGCATGGCTCATCTTCCAGTTCGATGATAGAGCGGGCAACGTACTTGTCTTCGGGCGCTGCCGTGCCGTGATGCTCAAAGATGTCGATTTCACCAGAGCCGAACTGAGGCCAGCAAACCGTTTCATCATCTTCCTGGACGGGGGGCTCATTGTTGCGGGCGCCCAGCAGCCACCAAGCGGGAAACATGCCATCGGAGCCGGTGCCTGCAACGCGCAAGCGCGCTGTCCATCGACCCTCGGAGAACTCCTTCAGGTTTTTGGAGGCGATCCGACCTGCAACATACTGGGTGGGAGGATGCTGTTCGCCGAATTTGCTCATGTTGTCGCACTCGACGGATTCTCCCAAGTCGATGACGCGCACCTTCAGTGTTCCATCCGATACTTCCCGCGTTCCCATGGCACCGTCACGTAGATAGCACTGGTCTTCGTTGTTGACCCAGAGAATCTGGTCCTGCCAGTTGTCGGTATTGAACGTGTCGAAGTCGTCGAAGAAGGTGGTGGTCCACCCGTCGTTTTCGGTCACATCGGCTGCTTCCTCGGTCGTGCACGCGCTTACCAGCAGGGCGAGGAATAGCATGACTGCTGTTGGTTTCAGTGGGCTCATGATCCGCTCAGGTCCTTGATGAAGATGTTGCGCCAGCGAATTTCGCCGCCGTGCGTCTGCAATTGAATGGGTCCGCGCTCGAAAATAGGAATGGATCGATCGAAATAATTCTCCATGACCGCATTATCGACGACTGATGTGCCGTTCAGCCATACACTGACGCGATCTTCCCTCATGATGATGCGAAAGGTGTTCCACTCGCCAAACGGCCGGTCCATGGCGACGAGTGGGTCTTTGCCCGGTGCCCCCGGACTGTTATTCCAAAGACCGCCAGACCCTTTGTCGGCGCCCAGATCCCATTTTCCTCCTTCCTCGGTAGTATCCCAGATCTGTACTTGAGGCACGCCTCGCAGGTAGATTCCGCTGTCTGCACCGGGTACTGTCTTGTACTCAAGTAACAGTTCGAAATCTGCATAGTCCTCATTGGTGGTCAGATAGAGCCCTTCACCGTCGTTTACCAGTTCTCCATTGTCCACCGACCAGTGTTTGCGAATGTTTGCGCGTGTACTGTCTTTATGTATCTCGAGTGCCTCAGGAGTCATGGCCCACAGGACCCTGGGATCTTCCGTACCGTGACCATACCAACCTTCGAGGTCGATGCCATTGAACAACGCAGCATATCCCTCAGGTGCCTGATTGTGATCTGGTGTCACAGGTTCAGCGGGAGGCTGCGCACAGCCCGCAAGGATGAGAAGAGGAAGGAGCAGGATGTTTTTCATCAACAGTGCAGCTTGGTTAGGTGGTTGGGCGTGGAGTACACTCTTCTAGAAACCTAATCAGTAGAGCGCATCTCATCCTCATGAAAGATACCCGGCGCATAGCATCATTGTGTACGGTCATGCTCGTGGTGATCATTTCAGGCTGCCAGGAAGCGCCTATCGAGCCTTACCAAATTGAATTTGGAGAGCCTGTCGTCTTGGAAGTAGATCCACATCGGTCTGCCAACGCTGAAATTGCAGACTTCAACAGAGATGGGCACCAGGATGTGGCTTTGGCTATTGGTCGGCACTGGGAAGGCCAAAATACCGTGCTCTTCGGGGATGGCACAGGAGGATTCAGTCGTGTGGACACGCTCTCGAATCCGGGAGATCGTACCTATTCGATGTCTGCGGCTGATATGGACGGCGATGGAGATCTTGATCTGGTCGTGTCGAACGACCGCCCGGACGCCAACTATGTGCTGTTCAATGATGGTTCAGGTGGATTCATGGAGCGCCTGGAATTCGGCGATGCCGATTGGCCTACCCGTAACAGCACGGTAGTGGATATCGATAACGATGGACGCCCCGATATCCTGGTCGCCAATCGCTCCGGTGATCCGAGGACAGAAGCTATCGAACCGGGCTCATTGGCTCTGGGTGGAGACAATTACATCTGCTTGAATAAACCCGGTAGCCCCATACAGATCGACTGCCAAGCGTTTTCATCTGGATCGGCGACGACAATTGCAGCCACAGACCTCAACAGTGATGCCATGGTCGATCTGATCGTTCCATACCGAGACGGTGGTCAGAGCCATGTCTTTTTGGGCGATGGCTCGGGTTCGTTCTCGGAATACACACCATTCGGGCCGGATAACGCTTCCTTTCGAGCTGCGCTGGCCGTCGATGCCAACCGGGACGGGCGCATGGATATCGTTGCGATCAATGATCGCGAGCGGAGCACCACGCTGTTCCTGCAAATCGAACCCTTCGGTTTTGATGCGGGTGAGCGAATTGACCACGGAGAATCCATTCCCTACGCGCTGGAAGTTGCTGATCTGAATGGAGACTCGCACGATGACATTATTGTCGGGTACCGGCAGGCGCCGTCCATCCTTTTCGTCAATGGAGGGTCAGCACTGGAACCCCATGTATTTGGCGACAGCTTGGGCGCAGCTTATGGCTACGGCATTGGAGATGTTGACGGTAATGGCCGCGTAGATATCGCGGTTGCCCGATCAGGAGCCTCAGATCTGCTTTTTCTATCCGCTCGATAGCGTTGAGCTTCAAGCGTTTACCGTGAAGAGGGAACCTGCGGGTTGAGCGTCGGTTTTGCGCCTCCTACTCTGGCACCGCCTTCCCGGGCGGACAGCAGGTCCTCCATCGCGCGGAGCATGATATTTTATCCGCACAGCGAGCCGGGTCATTCTCCGGCAGTCATTTTTGGGAGGCAGCGCCATATTTTCTCCAGCCCCTCTCTGCTGTACGGGTTTGACCATTTACCGTACCGAGCCTCTCGGTTGACGCTCTAGAGTGTCCCGTGATCGAGCGTTTCCTTCATGCAATTCGTAGCTGCTCACAAGGTGGCTTGACGCATGTAGTGCGGCTAATTCCAATTTCATGACGACCAAAAATTCCAATTCTTCGAACGGATTCATCCAGTTCGGACTCCATCAAAGCATCATGCGTGGCATTCAGGACGCTGGCTTTTCTGAACCACGCCCCATTCAGCGAGAAGCGATCGCTCCCGCCCAAGAAGGGAGAGATGTACTGGGTCTGGCACAGACCGGAACCGGAAAAACGGCGGCGTTTGCGCTTCCAGTCATCGATTCCATCCTCCGATATCGTCCCCGACACACCAGTGCATTGATCCTTGCTCCAACTCGGGAGCTGGCAAACCAAATTGCTGACGAGATCGAGGTATTTGTCAAGCATACCCGGGTGTCGTTTACCACCATTTATGGCGGGACGCCCATGGGCAAGCAAATCAGAACCGCAAGAAGGCGACCAGACATCATCGTTGGTTGTCCTGGTCGTGTCCTCGATTTGATGCAACAAGGTCACCTTGATCTGCGTGACCTTGATACACTGGTACTCGATGAGGCTGATCACATGTTCGACATGGGCTTCTTGCCTGATATCCGTCGCATCATTGATCGACTACCCAAAGAGCGTCAAAATCTGCTCTTTTCGGCAACCATGCCGCGTGACATCCGCAAATTGGCAGATGACATGCTGGATCAGCCGCACATCATCGAGTTGGCCGATTCCGCACCGGCTTCCACCATTGATCACGGTCTTTACAACATCAAGGAAAGCAGTAAACGAGACCTTCTGGACCAGCTGCTTGAGGCAGAAGAGTGCCAGACCGCCATCATCTTCACACGCACCAAGCATCGCGCCAAGCGCCTTGCCCGTCAGCTGGAAAACAATGGCCACCGAAGTGTTGCGTTGCAGGGCAACATGTCCCAGGCAGCCCGCGATCGTGCGATGAAAGGCTTTCGCAACGGGGAATTCGATATCCTGGTTGCCACAGATATCGCGGCGCGAGGAATTGACGTCGAGAAGGTATCGCATGTTATCAACTACGACGTCCCGAATACGCCCCAGGCCTACACTCACCGCATCGGTCGTACTGGACGCTCTGAAGCTGAAGGCATGGCGTACACGTTTGTAACGGGAAGTGATATCGGATGGCTCCGAGCTACTGAGCGAATGATCGGATCTCCCATCGAACGTTTGCAGGCTGACGGATTCGCGCCGGATTTTTCCGAAGCAGACTCAACGGCGCGACACGGTCGTCGCCGGGGTAATCGTAGCCAGCGAAGCGGAGGGCGAAACCGTCAAGGAGGTGGTACGCGCAAGCATCGCCGAAAGACGCAGAACAGCCGCCAGGCCAACGGGCGCCGGTAGTGCAGGTATTGACGCCTAACGGTCCTTCAATGCGTGGCGGTGCCATTTTGGTTTGATCGGTGATTTCCGAGCCACCAGCTCAAAACCTACTTAGAGCTCTCACTGGATAAGAGGGAAGCGCTCACAAAAGGGCTTCCATTACCTGCATCTTCAAACTGCAGGGACACTCCGCTTCGCGTGAGAGAGTAACTTTCCAACAGGAATCCAAGCGGAGATTAACATCCCGTCTTGGTAGATCAGGAGCAGCGCTTCGTTGCTCCTGATTTTTTTGTTTCAAACGGTCCAAGGCTCTCTTTCATGTCAGAGAAAAAACCTTCAATGCAGCTTCATTCAGCCCGCAACAGGCTGGTGCAGCTCATGATCCAACGTCCATCCAACGTCAAGAACGACATCTTGTCGGGATTGACGGTCTCACTGGCGCTGGTACCGGAGGCTATTGCTTTTGCTTTTGTCGCGGGTGTGGATCCCAAGGTTGGCCTGTATGCAGCCTTCATGATGGGACTGATTACCGCCGTGCTGGGAGGCCGGCCTGGTATGATATCGGGGGCCACTGGTGCCGTTGCTGTCATTTTTGCTCCTTTGGTTGCCAAGATTGTGGAGCAGGGCCGGACTGCTGGGCTGTCTGCGGACGTCATCCTTCAACAGTCACTGGGCTACCTGTTTGCTGCTGTCATTCTGATGGGCCTCATCCAAGTAACCTTCGGCATCTTACGCCTGGGCAAGTTTATTCGACTCGTTCCTCACCCCGTGATGCTGGGATTTGTAAATGGGCTGGCCATCATCATCTTCAAGGCTCAGTTTGATCAGTTCAAGGTAGGAGGGGAGCTCTTGGCATCAGGTCCGCTGCTCGTGATGGTTGGCTTGATCCTGCTCACCATGGGAATCTCGATCTACCTACCCAAAGTGACTAAAGCCATTCCTGCAACCCTTGCCGGCATCGTGGTGGTCTCGGCATTGGGAGCGCTGATCAATCATTCGAATCCGGGACTGGTGCGCACTGTGCTTGATTTCGTTCAGGATACAGACGCCAGCATCACCACGATTGCAGCTGGCCTTCCCGTGTTTCGACTTCCGGAGTTCCCGTTTTCCCTTGAAGCCTTCAACGTCATCCTGCCCTACGCCGTACTGGCCGCCGCTGTAGGACTTATTGAGTCACTGATGACACTGACGCTGGTTGACGAGCTGACCGAGACACGCGGAAGGGGTAACAAGGAGTGCATCGGGCAGGGCGTTGCTAACATTGTAAACGGCTTCTTTGGTGGTATGGGCGGATGTGCCATGATCGGGCAAAGCATGATCAACATTCGTGGTGGTGGTAGGGGGCGCCTTTCAGGAACTACGGCTGCCTTGGCCCTGCTCGCCTTCATCCTGTTTGGTGCCAGTATGATCGAGCAGATTCCCCTTGCCGCCCTTGTTGGCGTCATGTTCATGGTGGTTATCGGTACGTTTGAATGGTCAAGCCTGAGGCTTTTCGGTCGGATACCCCTATCGGATGTCCTGGTCATTGTCATCGTATCGGTCGTAACCGTACTGGCGGATCTGGCTATCGCTGTCCTGGTCGGAATTGTGGTGTCGGCTCTCGTATTTGCTTGGGAGCACGGGAAGGTGATGCATGCGGAAAGGAAGACCCGAGATGGCAGGACACACTATCATCTGGAAGGCCCTTTGTTTTTTGGGTCGGTTTCCTCGTTCAAGAATCTATTCCGATTCAAGAAGGACAAGGAGCATGTTATCATCGACTTCGCGGATTCCCGAGTGTGGGATCACTCCGGTATTGAGGCATTACAGAATATCACAGAGCGCTACAATCAATACGGTAAGAAGCTGCACCTGCTGAACCTCAGTAAAGAATGTCAGGCGTTGTTGGGACGCGCTGAAAACATAGTGGAGCTGAGTGTGATAGAGGATCTCGAATGGCACATTGCTGACGATGCGCTTGACTGATCTGCGTTCTTGATGACGATATGATGGACTCGACTATATTGGCGCATCCCTGGCCATCGAGAATTAGTCGCCATGCGTTTCAAGATCTTCTTCGCTCTCTTTGTCTTTTTGCCATTCCTTGGTCCAGTTGTGCAGGCCCAGGACCTCACATTGGCATCGGTTCCAGAGCTTGATGCACTGGTAGACTTTGAAAAGGACGCAAGTGACTTCCGTGGCGTCGTTCTACGCTATCGCGAGGATCGAAGTGCGCTCCTTCGTCGGTACGACATGGCCGGATCCCTCGCCACGGTTGAGCGCATGCATCTGTTCACGTTTTGGAATTACGTGCCACCTTTTGTGGCTCATGCTTTCGGTACCCTCGTAGGTGCATTTCTTGCTGTCAAGCTCGCTGCCAGCCACCACGGGAAGATTGCCTTCGGCATAGGTGTGTTTTTCTTGTTTGGAGGTATGGTTGCTGCAAGCATGATTGGCGGCTCGAAGATCTTTATCTCGGTGGACCTGGTCTTTGCGTACATCCCAATGGCTATTCTCGGCCAGCGGTTCGCCGGTGGTGCAAAATCAAAATGACTAGATATCCGAACGTCATGCGACGACTTTCTGAGATCCTACTGCTCTTGTTGGTCATCTTCGGTGCGCGTTGCGCTTCTGAGTCGAAGGCTACGCTCGATCATCCCAATGTCCTGTTTATTTCGCTGGATGACATGAACGATTGGGTGGAACCACTGACCGGTCATCCACAAGCGCTCACGCCGCAGCTGGACCGATTTGCGCAGACAGGAGTCACCTTTGCCCGCAATTATGCTCCGAGTCCAGGGTGTAATCCGTCCCGTTCCGCAGTACTTACCGGGTTGCATCCTGTTACGTCGGGGATGTACTCGAATTATCAGGATTGGCGTGAGGTGCCCGCGCTTCAGCAGGTCCAGACCATTGGTCAGCATTTTCGGGAGAGCGGTTATTTCACGGCGGGTGCAGGGAAGATCTTCCACTACAGCCAAGTGGATACCATGGGTTGGGATGATTACTACCCGAGTATCACCGATCCAATGCCGCAGGAATTCCTGTTCGAGGATCGACCGGTAAACATGGACGCCTTTCCGTTCATGTACAACATGTTCGACTGGGCACCATTGGAGTTGTCAGACGAGGAAACAGCCGATTACCGCACCGTGGAGTACATCTCGAGCCAGTTGGAGCGCGAGCACGATATGCCGTTCTTTCTCGCAGCAGGCATCTATCGCCCTCACTTGCCCTGGTATGTACCCCAGGAGTATTTCGACCGCTTTCCGCTGGAGACCATTCAGAAGCCGAGATTGCTCGAGAATGATGTCGATGATCTCGGTCCCGTGGCCTTGGAGTTGATTGAGCGCGGAGGCAACTACCATGAACACGTTGTCGAGGCTGGAGAATGGGAAAAGGCCATCCAGGGCTACCTGGCGTCAATTGCCTATGCCGACGCCATGGTGGGGCGGTTGCTGGATGCACTGGAGTCGAGTCCGCATTCCGAAAATACGATCGTTGTGATATGGTCAGACCACGGTTGGCAGTTGGGCGAAAAAGAACACTGGCGCAAGTTTGCCCTCTGGGAGAATGTGATCCGGACGGTCTTGATGATGCGCGTACCGGAAGGTGTCACAGTGCTGAAGGGAGGATCAGCTCAAGGCGTGAGAACGACCAACGTGACGAGCTTGCTTGATATCTATCCTACATTGGCAGCTTTGTGTAATCTGACGGAACGTGATGATTTTGACGGTGAGTCGCTCGTCTACATGCTGGGAAATCCGCTGGAGCCCAAGCCGCGTCCCGTGATCACCACGTACGATTGGGGCAGCTACTCCATCCGATACGAGGACTGGCACTACATTCGCTACATCGACGGATCGGAGGAGCTCTACGATTTGCAGGATGACCCGGAAGAGTGGTACAATCGGGCAGGCGATGCCACATACGCAGAAAAGAAGGCGATGCTGGCCAGTTACATCCCCGCTGAACCCATCGATCTGCCCGAGGAATCACTTATTCCACTCATGGAGCATCACGTGCCTCCTTATCGCTCTTCTGAATATTTCTTCAGCGATGAGCGCGCGCAGTGGATGAAGCGTTTCGATTGAGAATTCTTAATGTGGATAACTGCCGCGGGGTTGATATGGGCTTGAACTCAGGAATTACGATCTTGACATACGCATTCCCTATCTGCTCGTGAACCTGATCCGACGATTCCACCCTGAGGACACGGAGGCCGTAATTGCCGTGTGGCTCGACGCCAGCCAGGTAGCTACGCCCTTCCTGTCGTCCGATTTCCTTGGCAAAACCCGAAAGCAAATCCGCGAAGTGTGGCTTCCCACGGCGGAAACCTGGGTATACGACGATGGGAATGGCGTAGAGGGTTTCATTGCTCTGATTGGCAATGAAGTAGGGGGGCTGTTTGTCAACCCGTCTGCGCAAGGTCGAGGCATAGGCCGCGCGCTCATGGACTGGGCAAGTCTACAGCACGAACCGCTCCTGACGGAGGTGTTTGCTGACAACAGGATTGGCCTGCGCTTCTATGAGCGGTACGGATTCCGTGAAACGAATCGCTACTTCCACAAGCCCACCGAACAGATCATGATCCGCATGATCTGCATGGGGTGATCAACAGACCTGCTTGTGAAACCCCTCGCCTCGACTTCCATCTATCCGTTGTGACACCATGCTCGTCTCCCGGAAACTGTTCTTGCTCCTCTTCCTTCCGTTTTTCGCCTGTCAGGAAGCTGTTCCTCCTCCGGGAACGTTCATCCTTGCCGAATCGGACCTCCCGGCCTACGAGAGCAACCTCGATCATGCTGCTCTCATGTCTGAGTGGAACGAAGAGTTCTACCACAAGGGTATGGTCATTTATCGGGAGGCCTGTTTTGCATGTCACGGAGATCGGGAACAGCCAGGATCCATCCCCTCTTCGCGGAAATTCTGGTCCGAAGCTTTTCTGAACGGTGCGGACCCGCATTCACAGTATGAGACCCTTACGCGGGGCTATGGACTGATGCCGCCCCAGGTCAGGCTCACTCCACGCGAGAAGTATGAAGTCATCCACTTCATCCGGGAGGAATTCGTCAAGGACGACAATCCAGATCAGTACTTCGAGGTCACTGACGATTGGCTGGCCTCATTACCTGCAGGAGACACTCTAGGGCCGGACCCAAAGCCCTATAGACCGTGGGCGGAGATGAATTATGGTGATTTCCTCATGCGCACGTACGAGCTGGCCAATACAGACGCTCCGCCCCGCGGGATATCAGGCGGACGCAGCCCACTGCCCAACGAGGACTTCAGCGACGTGAACTTCGCCTATAAGGGCATCGCCATCCGGTTGGACGAAGGTGAGGGAGGTGTAGCAGCCGGCAATACTTTCGTGCTCTTCGATCACGACGTGATGCGCCTGACGGGATTCTGGACCGGTGATGGGTTCATCGATTACGAGGACATCCTCCTGAATGATCGCCACAACATCTTTCCGCGTACCGTAGGTCAGATAGAGTTCGAGAATCCTGTAGCTCCGGGTTGGGCCAATCCAGCAACCGGGACCTACGAAGATCCGCGATTCACAGCCGTCGACGGCCGGCAGTTCGGGCCCCTCCCTCGCGAATGGTCCCACTACAAAGGCCTGTATCATTATGGAGACCGCGTGGTCATGTCCTACACGGTTGCTGATGCGAACGTCCTCGAGACCTATGACCTGGAAGGAGAGGGCATTGTGAGCCGTACGTTGAACGTCGGATCGTCCAGCGCGGCCCTCAGGTTGCGATTGGCACCTGAAAGCACGCAGGTTTCCGTATCCGACAACGTCGAAGTGACAGTGGAGCGCGGATTCCACGAGGCACTGATCCCTGCGGGTTCGCCCGTTCGTTTCAAAGTATTGATGTCTGCGAATTCCTCCGCAGTGTTGGAAACGCCTTCAACAGGCGAAGACCTGACCAGATATACCAAAGGTGGGCCAGCCCACTGGCCTGATGTCCTGACAACACCGGTGATCCCGGGAGACTCCAAACCGGCCTATGCGGTTGACGTGATCAGCTTGCCCATGGATAACCCCTGGAACAGTCGCATGAGGCCGACCGGGATCGATTTCCTTGAAGGTGGCGACGAAGCCGTGGTGTCCACGATAGATGGCGAAGTTTGGCGGATCGAAGGAATCAACAAGTCCAAGGGCGAATTGCGCTGGCACCGTATTGCAACAGGCCTGTTCCAGCCGCTGGGTATCAAGGTGGTCGACGGAGATATTTATGTAGGGTGCCGTGATCAGATCGTCGTCCTGCGTGATTTGAATGGAGATGGTGAAACGGACTTCTATGAGAGCTTCAACAGTGATCACCAGGTCACGGAGCACTTCCATGAGTTCGCGATGGGGCTCCAAACGGATGATGAAGGAAATTTCTACTACGCAAAGAGCGCCCGGCACGCGAGGACGGCACTCGTTCCGCAGCATGGAACGCTGATTCGAGTCAGCCCGGATGGGGAGACGTCAGACATCATCGCGACGGGATTCAGGGCTGCCAATGGTGTTGCCATCAATCCGGACGGCACGTTCATTGTCACCGATCAGGAAGGCCATTGGAATCCGATGAATCGGGTCAACTGGGTCGAAGAAGGGGGGTTCTACGGGAATATGTACGGATACGGCGCCCCGGCCGACTCCTCAGATGAGGCCATGATTCAACCACTGGTATGGATTGATCAGCGTGTGGATCGCTCGCCCGCAGAATTGGTCTGGGCTGACAGTGACCGATGGGGTCCCTTGAGTGGCGAATTACTCAGTCTATCCTATGGATATGGCCAGGTTTTCCTGGTGCTGCCCCAGATGACGGACAATGTTCGGCAGGGTGGGGTGGTACGATTGCCGATTGCAGAATTCCCGACGGGTATCATTCGAGGACGCATGAATCCCGAAGACGGACAGTTGTATGTCCTCGGTATGTCGGCGTGGGCAACCAACCAGATGATCCAGGTCGGTGGGATCTATCGAATCCGCTATACCGGCAATGACCTTAATCTTCCTGTGTCCATGCGTGCATTGGACTCAGGCATGGAGTTGACGTTTGCTGAGCCGCTCGACGAGGACGCAGCGATGAATAGCAACAGCTACGTCATCTCGACCTGGCAGCTTGAGCGGACCCGCAATTATGGATCGCGGCGACTCGATACCAAGACCCTCGACGTCGACGACATCACGCTCTCCTCCGACGGGAGAACGGTCCATCTGGACATACCGGATATCGAGCCGACGTGGATCATGCAGATCGACTACAATCTGTCTGCCCGGAATGGGACGAAATTCAGTGGATCGATCCAGAATACCATCTACGATCTAGAGGCTTCCGACTGATTGCTGGCCCACGTACCGAATCCCAATCAAAGGTTCACGGAACCCGAGGAACTGGCCTTCTGTGGGCCCGATAGAAGGCGCGCACCGACCTTTCGAACACCCCAATTTAACCCGCATCATGAGTGCCACCGCAGAAAGATCACCAGTAACCGTTGCATATGGAGATGGAATCGGACCCGAAATCATGGAGTCCGTCATCCGCATTCTCGACGCTGCGGGCGCACCACTCGACTATCAGGTCGTAGAGATTGGGGAGAAGGCCTACCTGTCCGGTAACACGTCGGGAATTCCTGCAGAAGCTTGGGACACCATCCGTCGCAACAAAGCTTTTCTGAAAGCGCCGATCACGACGCCTCAGGGCGGTGGCTACAAAAGTTTGAATGTGACGATCCGCAAGTCGCTGGGTCTCTTCGCAAATGTACGCCCGACGAAGTCCTACGCGCCCTATGTCAATTCGCCGCATACGGGGATGGACATGGTAATCGTTCGCGAGAATGAGGAAGACCTTTACGCCGGTATCGAGCATCAGCAGACCGCTGAAGTCACACAAGTGTTGAAGCTCATTACGCGTCCCGGTAGCGAGCGTATCGTCCGCTACGCATTCGAGTACGCCGTGGCCCATGGTCGTAAGATGGTCACGTGCATGTCGAAAGACAACATCATGAAGCACACTGACGGTCTCTTTCACAAGGTGTTTGACGAGATCGCCAAGGAATACCCGAACATCGAGAGCAACCACCAAATCATCGATATCGGTTCGGCTCGCGTGGCCGCCATGCCGGAAACGTTCGATGTAATCGTCACGCTGAACCTATATGGCGATATCATCTCCGATATCGCCGCCCAGGTGGCGGGATCGGTGGGACTGGCTGGATCGGCCAACATTGGCTCCACGGTTTCCATGTTCGAAGCAGTCCACGGGTCAGCCCCGGATATTGCGGGCAAAGACGTTGCCAACCCTTCAGGTCTCCTGAATGGCGCCGTTCAGATGCTGGTGCACCTCGGATTAGCCGAACAGGCCGAGAAGATCAACAACGCCTGGCTGGTCACTCTTGAGGACGGGATCCACACCGCAGACGTTTATCGACCGGGTTTGAGTGAGCGAGAAGTAGGGACGAAGGCGTTCACAGACGCCATTATCCAGCGCTTGGGTCAGACGCCACGTCGCCTTGCAGCTGCTCATTTCCAGTCTTCGGAAATCAACGTACCGCCGGTTCGTAATACTCCTCCGAAGAAAGAACTCGAAGGTATCGACGTATTCCTGGACTGGGCCGACGGGGATCGTCACCCTGACCGTCTGGGCGCTGTCCTGAAAGGTGCATGTCCAGAAGGTTGGAAGTTGAAGATGATCACCAATCGTGGCGTCAAGGTATACCCAGACGGCCTTCCTGAGACGTTCTGGACGGATCACTGGCGCTGCCGCTTTATCTCACCTGATGGTTCTACACTGGCATACTCGGATGTTCTTCGGCTCCTGACAGCACTCTACGGTGCCTCCTGTGACGTCATCAAGACGGAAAACCTGTACACGTTTGATGGTGAGCGCGGCTATTCCCTGGGTCAAGGAGAATAAGCTTGGCCTGCGGAGATTCCAGGTTTAAGACAAAAAGGTGTCCCGTATCTTCAGAAGCATGAAATCTCGGGACGAACGGACAGTTTCAAGGGGAAAGGAATCGGGCGAGGACCGTGTGCTGCATTTCGTGCTGCGGGTATTGCTACTGGGTATAGCCCTTGTCTCGGTTGCTGCTACCTCTCAAGCGCAAGTCATATCTCTTTATGATGTGATCTATCGTCCTCCGGGAGAAAACTGGTTGCAGGTTCAAGGAGGGGATTTCAACATCATCTATCCGGCAGAGCACGAGCAGCAGGCTCGTGAGATGATGAATGTCCTCAGGTCAACGAGGCCGGAAACTGACTCTTTCCTGGGTGTTGAGCATTCATACACGTTGACTGCCATTCTGTCGGATCAATCCGATTCCGGGAACGGCTTTGTGACGCCGTTTCCATACAAAACCGAGATCAATGCCATTGCATTACGCGGCAGGGCACTGTCACGTCGCCATCAAAACTGGATTCAAGTTGTAACGGCGCATGAGCTCGTGCACGCTGCCCAAGCCGAGTTTCAGGTGCCCTTCAGCATGACGGGCATTGCTAGACGATTCGCCCCGGATTTCGCTCGTGCCCTGAGCCTCTTTAAGCCGTCTGGTGTGGTGGAGGGCATGGCCGTGTATCGGGAAAGTCAGATTCCAGAGGGCGCAGGCAGGTTGAACCACTCCTATTTTTTGATGCAGGCCCGAGCGGGTATGATGGAGCGAGGGGGGTGGTCTTTGGTACAGGCGCTGGAAAGGCCGAACTATACACGTCCTTTTGATCGGTATTATCATGGAGGGTCCTTGTTCGTGGACTTCCTCATGCAGACCTACGGCCATGACAGGATGTTGGCGTCCTTGCGATGGCAACAGTATCTGCCGTTTTCCGGATATGGCTCGAATCTTCGCTTGGCACTGGGCCAGTCCCCAAGTGTGGTGGAGGCAGCATTTCGGGACTGGTTCCTGACGAAGGAAGGCGAGCAGCGCGAGAAGATTGGGGTGCTCACATCATCTCATCTTTTGGCGAAGAAGCTAGGACGCACTCACAGACGACCATACTGGCACGAAGACGGTAGCGTGATCACGTTTGCTCTCGGATACGCCATGCCACGGGGTTTCCAGCGGGTATCGCCCGAAGGTCGCCTCAATAGGATAGCCAGAAACGAGATTACCGATGACGCGTCTTTTCAACTCGATTCGGACTCTCGCTTCATCTATTACTCGAGATACCTTGAGCATCCCAATGCACCCCAGGCCAAGACTGCATGGGCCTACCGCATGAATACTGAAACGGGAGACGAGGTGCGACTGGTAGGATCCGGTCACACGTACAACCCTGTGGTGATCAAGGGAGACCGCATACTGGCACTGCGGTCGGATGGGCAGTTTAATCGTATTGTGGAAATAACGTCTGGTGAACAGGTAACCATGCTGCAGGAGCCGGCACTGGAAATTGTATCACTCGCACCGCGTCCGGGTTCAGATTCGCTTGCCGTAATTGCTAAGTCCGGTCCACATCAAGCAGCTTTCTTAGTGAAGATCAATGATGCCGACTGGTCGTTGTCTCCATGGATTGGTTTTGAGGATTCCTCGGTTTACGATGGTACCTGGAGCTCAAATGGTCGCTTTTTCGCCTTTACATCCGATCACACGGGCGTGATGAATGTGTACGTGTTGGATGCGTGGAAGGAGAGTCTGGTGCAGGCAACGAATGCACTATACGGCGCCATGGAGGGTCACGTAACGCCTGATGGCAAGCGGCTGGTCTTCATAGAGTATGGCGAAGAACAGTTTGATTTGCGCACAATGACCCTGGACCAGCAAGGAGTAAAAAGCCTGAATCGGGATGTGGCGAACGAGACGTGGAACACGACGTGGCGCGAAGATCAGAGTTTCATCGATCCACTTCCAGCGCTGGATGCCGAGTTCAACGGGGCTCGCGGGTACAATCCTTGGCAGCACTTGAAACCGCGAATGGTCTACCCGACAGCCTATTTGGACCAAGCCAGAGAACGGGATGTTGATGCGCGGCTTGGTCTTGGCCTGGGGCTTGCCATGCAGGGTACCGATCTATTACAACGGATAGCTTGGTACAGTGAAGGGATTATCCAAAAGAATCGCCTCTGGGGAGAAGTTGGTATCCAATCCGGTGCGTTTTCATTTCGTCCTGGCGTCAAATTGGAACGTAGACCCACCACCGTGGATGCGATTGTGCAGGGTGAGCAGGGAGAACAGAATATCCAGCGAGTTATCAGGGATCGGATCAGTTGGTCGGTTTCCGCGACGCTACCGCATACGTTGGACCAGAATGTTCACAGAACGAGTTTCATTCCATCGCTCTCCTTGTCGTTCCGCTCGGATCGGTTCATGGATGACGATTTGGCGTTGCTTCAAGAACGTCGTGGTCGCCTGGCCTTACAACCTTCGTTCTTCTTTGGTCACCGTATGCTGCGCAACTCCCGCGACATCTGGCCGACAAGTGGAAGGTTCATTTCCTGGTATTCCGATATCGAATTGAATCGGGACGTGGGGGAAAAGCAGCGTGGTAGCATTGCCTCGGCGAATGTGTACGTTCCATTCCTGAGACAAAGCAACACATCCATTCGGATAGACGCCGGGCACCTTTTTCAGAACCGAGCCGGCATCTTCGGTCTTCGGTTTTTCAAACCTACCGGCTGGGAGGATGCGCGTGTTGGTAGCGGTCACTACGGGCGCTTGGGATTGCGCATTCGGCAGCCTGTTGCCTTTCCTGAGGATGGTTGGCTGACCATTCCGGTCTTTATACGGGCCTTGTACCTGAAAGCCGGCCTCGAAACGGTTGCCCGGTTGGAAGACACATCGAATAGCTTCTCAACTGGAAGCATGGGACTCGGAATCAAGTTTCGAGTGTGGCACTTCTTCGATATTGATGTGAGTTGGGACGCCGCTTACCGCTTTCAGACGAAAGAGTGGGATACCGTCTGGAAAACGGTTTCTGAAAACTGATCTTGCTGGCATTGCTTTTGCAGTTCCACCAAGTCCGGCCAAGGTGTAAACAGCCAGCGTCAACTATGTCGACAGGGTGTTAAAATAGTAGCACATTGTTTGCTGAACGGTGATCTGCTCGACATGGCGAAATCAACCCACCCCTCCCGGAATCTCAGTAGGAGAGAGCGTCAAATCATGGACGTTCTCTTTCGAAATGGTCCGTCGACGGTCGCCGAGGTCAAGGACCGGCTGCCGGATGGTCTCGGCTACTCAGCTGTCAGGGCCCTGCTGCGTATTCTGGAAGAGAAGGGACATGCACGGCATGAAAAAGTGGGCCCTCGATTAGCGTCAGGAATTGAAAAGCCCCCGAGCTCAGACTTGAACGCAATTGCATGGCTAAGGGACCGCCCAGATGGCTCGGGAGCCTTGGGTTACTCGTTTGCTTGAAGCGCAACTGGGTCAGGCTTGCGATCTCCCAGCGATAATCCTCTCGGTCACGAAGTCGCTGAGCGTCTTCCTCCGTTATGAAAGAAGGTTCCTCTGGACCCACGTCATGAACCTGCGCAGCGCAATCTGATATACCGATATACAGGTGGACGACCAGTATCCAGAGGAGTGTGGCGATTCGTGGCATTCCAACGCACATGTCGCTCACCACAGCCGATTTCCATTCCTTTACCATTCGCCCCCACTGGTATCCCATTCACTATCAAGGACACGTTCGGCAGGAAACCGTAACGGAGGAAACAGGGTTGACCCTTAACCTCATCCATGACGCATCTCAAACACGTACACATGATCACCCGACTACGCGCTCTGGCCATCCTGATGCTCGGCGCGGTGCTGTGGACTCCTTCTACTCAAGCGCAAGAGTTCAATTGCGTGGTAGGCGTCAACTACAGGGCCTTGTCTGGCTCCGATTATTCGTTCCTGGATGAGCTCCAGGAACGTTTGTTTGAGTACATGAATGATCGCCAATGGACCAATGATCTATTTGAGCAAGAGGAGCGCATTGACTGTAATTTGCAGATAGTTTTTTCGGAAGCGCCTTCACTGACAAGTTTCCGCGCCCGCCTCATCCTGGCCTCTCGCCGACCGATTTACGGCTCAGCACAGCAGACGCAGGTATTGACCCTTAGTGATGAGGAATTGCAATTCGAATACTCCCAAGGCACGCCGCTCATCTATCAGCCGGATAAGTACCACCCCTTAACTTCGGTGCTCGATTTTTACGCCCATATCATGCTGGGGTATGATTACGACACCTTTGATGCAATGGGGGGGCAGCCTCATTTCGAGGAGGCTCGTCGCATCGCCGAGTTGGGTGAGACAAGTGGTGCTCTGGGCTGGTCATCCATAGGTGGCGGGCAAAGTAAAGGGGAGCTGATTTCACAGATCCTGGATTCGCGCTTCGCTCCACTGCGCCAAATCTATTTCGATTATCACTACGGAATGCTGGATCACTTCATCGATAAGCCCGACGAGTCCCGAGAGAAATTGCTCACTACGGTGCTTGAGCTGCAGACGCTTCGAGAAGATGTGACCCGCGCGTATTATCTGGATCAGTTTTTCGCAGCCAAGTACTCCGAGATCATTCGCGTCTTCAAGGGCAGCCAGGAGGCGTCCCAAGCATTTGATGCGCTTTCGCAAAGCGATCCTGCGCATTTGTCAGACTACTCGACCATGATGAATTAGACAGGCTCAATGGCCTGGCCGGGTCTGCACGGGAAATGTTGTACGAGAGGGGGGACTCGAACCCCCACGTCCTGAGGACACTAGATCCTAAATCTAGCGCGTCTACCAATTCCGCCACTCTCGCTGGCGCCGCTGTAATACAGAATGAACTGTTGGAGTTCCAATCAATGATGTTTCTGCGCTTGAAAAATTTTGTTTCCGTCTTTGGATTGCTCGCGGTTCTGCTTTTAAGCGCATGTGCCCCCCCGAGGGAAGTCCTGACGGTAAGTCAGCGCTTGGAGCCGATTCCATCTACAGAGGAGGGGCAAGCGGAGCCACCCCCTGTGGTCGAGGAGCGCTATCCTGAGATTTCCCTTCAGCGATTTGATGATGGACGCATGTGGACGTTCGAAGTGCCCCCAACATCATGGTGGCAGGAGGCCTATGGACTGGAAGTGGATGATGAGTGGCTGATCCGGGCTCGGAGAGGTGCTCTGCAGTTCGGTAGGATATGTTCAGCTTCTCTGGTGAGTCACCGGGGTCTGGTCATGACAAACCACCATTGTGCCCGAGACTACGTGTCGAAGGTTTCTGGGGATGAAGAGGCATTGCTTGATGAAGGTTTTTATGCCACTTCAACCGGAATGGAGCGCCGTGTGCCTGGTCTGAAAGTTCGACAGGTGCTGGAGATCGAAGACGTTTCGGAAGAAGTCTTGCGGGCAGCGCGTGATGTGAAGGGATGGGGTCCAAAGGCTGATGCCCGCAAGAAACGAGCTGATGCAATTGAACGGCGTTTGGCAGCTCGCAATTCCCGTGCAGATTCTACGCTGGAGTTCAAGGTCGTGGAGCAGGTCCCTGGGGTCCGCTATTCAGCGTTTACCTATCGCGTATTTCATGACGTGCGCTTGGTCTGGGTTCCGGAACTGGCTGTTGGTCGCTTTGGCGGTGACTCAGACAATTTTGAATGGCCACGGCATACGCTGGACGCTGCCTTCTTTCGCGTCTGGGAAGATGGAGAGCCGTTACGTACCGCCGATCACTTCCGGTTCGACGCTTCTGGGGCTGAGCAGGGTGAGCCGGTTTTCGTTGTTGGGAATCCTGGTTCAACGAAGCGCCTGGTCACCGTGAGGCAGCTTGAGTACCTCCGTGACGTTGCTCTTCCAGAGGAATTGGCCGTTCTGAAAGACCGAATCGGGCGACTTGAAGCATTTGTTGAGTCGCATCCAACCCTGGCTGATTCTTTTGATGTTCGAAATGCACTGATGACAGCCAATAACCAATTCAAGGGTCAACAGGGGCAACATGATGCGTTGGTGAAAGGCGAGATCATGTCCAGGACGCAGGCGTGGGAGGATTCCGTTCGCCGTGTGCTCGAGCGGGATAGCGCATTGTCGGGTAGTTTCGGTCGCCCATTCAGGAATATTGCGTTGACGCAGCAGTCGAAAGAACAGTCTGCGCCCAGGGCTACCTCGTTCACACACTTCCTTAATCCGTCTCTGTCTTCGCATATTCTGATGCGGGCTATGTACGGATATGTCTATGCCCTCTCTGCGCGACGCGGCGCCCCACCCGAGGTGCTGAAGGATATCATGACGGAGGCCATGCAGATCACGGACTGGCCTCGTGAACTGGAGCGCAGCATAATAGAGGCTCGTCTGAATGACTTTGAACAGGCTCTAGGAGTTGACGACCCAACGGTCAGGAGAATGCTGGCTGGTGTTTCGGCTGCCGAAATGGCCGATTCCGTTGCGACATACTCGTCGCTTGCCGATTCGGCTGCTTTCCGCGAGCTGTTGGATGCCAATTATTTGGCCAGCAAGGATGTAACGGTTGATTTGATCAACACCATAGGAGCGTTGTATTTCACATTGGATGGACAGCTTCAATCGCTCTCAGAGCGCGAAGATGATCAGGTAGATCGCCTGGCGGAATTGCGCTATCGCATCCAGGGAGATGCAACACCACCGGATGCCGCTTTCACATTACGCATTACGGATGGCTTGGTGGCTGGCTATGGTTCGGGTGAGGACGCATTACCCGCGTTTACGACCCTTTCAGATATGTTTCAGTTGGCTGATTCCTTGGCAGGAAAGCGTGATTGGGAGCTTCCTGCAGCATGGTCAGATCGCAAAGCTGAATTGGATGGAGGTGTCATCATCAATTTGGTCACCACGACAGACATTACGGGTGGTAATTCTGGTTCGCCCTTACTGGATGGGGAGTTACAGGTCGTCGGACTGGTCTTCGATGGCAACATGGAAAGCTTGGCCAACGAGTATGTCTTCTCAGATGAGGCTGCGCGTACGATTGCCGTAGATGTTCGTGCGCTGATCGAGGTGCTGGAAGTGATGGTAGACGCCGATCGGCTTATTCTCGAGCTCCTGGAAGGCAATTTCTTTGCGACGGAGGCAGAGGCTGAAGCTGCACGCTGAGGGTTTCAGTTCAGGACGCTGTCACAGCAAGAGGCAATAATGGCCTCAGCTACACCGGTCAAGTCGTCTACGGCGGCAAAATGATGACTTCCGGGTCCTCGGACAACCAGCGGTACGGGATTGCGCGTATGCGTTTTTACGGACAGATCCTCCAGATTTCCGTGATCGCTCGTCATGACGAAGGTGGTTTGCTGGAAATCGAGTGTATCCATCAGGGCGTTCAGATAGCGATCTATAGACTCCAGTCGCTGCGCCGCTGCCTCGTGATCTCGAGCATGACCTGCCTTGTCGGTGTGAAAGTACTCGGACACTACCAACCGATGAGTAGTACACATATGGTGAATCCGGTGTGCTGTCTCAGACTCAGGAATGGCCTCAACGGATGAGCTGGCAACTTCAGCCAAACCAGCACCGGTAAGGTCTGCAGCTATGGCTCGCCCGTTACGCAGTTCATCCATAGTCCGGATTCGAACGCCGCTATCCAGGCAACATCGTGTCGTTGTAGGCCAGCGGTCCCGCTTACTGGCCCACTCAAAGAATTTCTCTGGGTAAGCATTTGCAAACAGAGCATGATCTGCCCCGACTCTCGAGAAAAGACTACGCTCTTTCAAAACCGGGCGGGACGTGGAATGAGGGAACGGTCCGAAATGCCTTCCCGCCAGTGCTGCACAATTGACACCGGTAAACAAGGTGGCCTGGCCGGTGCCGCTTTGAGGAAGTCCCTCCAAGCCCAGATTCGCATCGATTGCTCGGAAAGTGAATCCCTCTTGCGTGTGATCGGCATGACCCTCCAAGGTGAAATCACGGCCCGCGAGCATCCTTCGAAAGCCCGGGAGATACAGCGTGTGAAAGGGATTCTGTGGGCCTTCAGGACCGATGCCTATGCCATCGACAAAAAAGAAATACACAGAACGATGTGGTAGCGCAGATGGCATGCGAAACGAATGCAGTTCGGATGGTAACTCGAAAATCAAGCCGCTCGATGATCCAAAAAAAACAGGCGCTGACCGTTGGGTCAACGCCTGTTGATGTAGCGGGGGCAGGATTCGAACCTGCGACCTTCGGGTTATGAGCCCGATGAGCTACCAGCTGCTCCACCCCGCGATAGACCGACGAATATACGGCGAGTGCGTCTATTAACAAGGCGGCGTACCATTGATGTTGATGAACATCCGGGGAAGCTCGCACCGGTAAACCCTCAGGGCCTGTCGACGTATTCCTTCGTGTCTTTTTCATCACGCCGAAGGTGACTGATGAAGGGACACCATGTAACATGCAAGGCCGGTTAACCTAGAGTCATCTGTTTCGAAACCCGTATCCATGGCCATCCTTCATCCCTTTCATGCGTTGCGTCCGGTGCCAGAAAAAGCGCACGAAGTAGCCTGTGTCCCGTACGACGTAATCAACACACGCGAGGCGCGTGAGCTCGCGGCGGGTAAGCCCAGTAGTTTCCTGCACGTCATTCGTCCAGAAATAGACTTGCCCGCAGGAGTCTACGAACATGCGGATGAGGTGTATCAGACGGGCGCAGAAAACCTCCGGGCGTTTGCTGACGGTCCTGATTCCATTCGGGAAAGTGAGGCATCAGTTTACGTGTACCGGCTCATCATGGATGGGAGGAGCCAAACAGGGATATTCGGTTGTGTCGCCGTAGCGGACTACGACTCGGATGTGATCCTGAAACACGAATTGACCAGGCCAGTCAAGGAAGATGATCGGACACGGCATATCCTGACTCAACAGGCTCATGCTGAGCCAGTCATGCTGACCTTCAAGGATGATGACGGTATTTCCGGTGTCATTGAGGTAACCATGGCTACAGATCCCCTTTATGATCTGACAGCAGATGATGGTGTCCAGCACACAATATGGCGGGTCCAGGATACCGAGGACCTGGTGCAACGATTTCGGGGGATTGAAAAACTGTATGTGGCCGATGGGCACCATCGATGCAAGGCGGCGAGTCGTGCAGCTGCCGAGGAGCCCTCAAATCCCGAGGCAGCCTTTTTCCCAGCGGTACTATTCCCGATGGGTGACATGAAAATTCTGGCCTACAACCGCATCGTTAAATCCTTGCCAAACGGTTCTGTCGCCTTTGAAAAAGAACTGAAGCAACGATTTGATCTGACGCCTACGGACAATCCTGTTCCCCAAGCAAAAGGTGACGTCTGCATTTACCTTGATGGTGAGTGGTTCGCCATGACATTGCCTTCGACAGAGGCATCGGCTGTGGTCAACGATCTCGATGTCTCCAGACTCTCTGAGTCCATTTTGGCCCCACTGCTGGGTATCACCGATCCGCGACGTGATCCGAATATCGACTTCGTAGGAGGCATTCGAGGCACAGAAGAACTGGAGAAGCGTGTGGACTCAGGAGAAGCGCAGTTTGCCATTTCCATGTTTCCGACGAGCATTCAGGAGCTGGTAGATGTCTCTGACGCAGGGCTGCTCATGCCGCCCAAATCAACCTGGTTCGAACCGAAACTGCGAAGTGGTTTGCTGATTCACTTGTTTTGACCCTGATTCCTAACCTGCCATCGACATGAAAGTACTTCTGGCTGATGCCCTTTCAGATTCGGTTGTCTCCGCCTTGAAAGAGGCTGGCTGTGAATTGGTCAACGAGCCCTCTCTTAATGGAGAGGCACTCACCGCGGCACTTCGCATGCATCAACCACAGGTTCTGGTTGTGCGTTCGACCAAAGTGAGCGCGGATGACATAGAAGCAGCGCAAGAACTCGAGTTGATAGTACGCGCGGGGGCCGGGTACGACACGATTGATGTGGCTACTGCTTCGAGTGTTGGCGTTTTTGTCGCCAATTGCCCTGGAAAGAACGCGGCCGCGGTTGCTGAGCTGACCGTGGGTTTGCTGCTCTCATTGGATCGCTCCATTCCCGATAACGTGTCGGATGCTCGTGCCGGCACATGGAATAAGGCCGTGTACGCGAAGGCAGCCGGCGTCAAAGGACGCACGTTTGGTGTCGTGGGTACCGGAAACATAGGAAGAGAGGTGATCAAGCGGGTAAAGGCGCTGGATATGGACGTCGTAGCATGGAGCCGTTCACTTACGCCCGAGAAAGCGGCCAAGATGGGTGTAGTGTATGCGGAGACGCCTGTTGAAGTGGCCCGAACAGCCGATGTGGTTAGCTTTCATTGTGCCGCTACTCCTGACACCAGACAACTGGCAAATGCGGCATTTTTTGAAGCATTGAAGCCCGGAGCCTTCTTCATCAATACGACGAGAGGCTCCGTCGTTGATGAGGACGCCATGGTCGCTGCGATCGAAGCCAAGGGCATACGAGTCGCTCTGGATGTCTTCAGCAATGAGCCATCAGGTAAGTCGGGAACGCTGGACCACCCGCTTGCGGCAAATTCCTCTGTGTACCTGACACATCACATCGGAGCCTCAACCCAGCAGGCTCAGGAAGCCATTGCCGAAGAGGCAGCTCGAGTAATAATCACCTTTGCCCAGGATGGGGAAGTACCGAATTGCGTAAACCTGGCGACGCAGACTCCAGCGACGATCCAACTCACAGTGCGCCATAAGGATAAGGTGGGTGTGCTCGCCAAAGTGTTGAATGAAATCAGTGTGGCCAACTGGAACGTGCAGGAGATGGAAAACGTGATTTTCGATCATGCCCAGGCCGCCTGTGCCTATATCCGGGTTGATGGTACGAATGATGCGTCCGTGGTTGATCGAATCGCTGCGCTGGAAGACGTTTTTGCTGCCACGATCATAGAACTGTAAACCATGAGGAATTCTGAATAATGGATCGCGTATTCAACTTTTCAGCAGGGCCGGGCACACTGCCGGTCGCCGTACTTGAAGAAGCCCGCCAAGAGATGTTGGCCTTCAAGGATGCCGGTGCATCTGTGATGGAAATCAGCCATCGTTCCAAGCAGTACACTGAGCTGGCTGAAACGACGAGGCAGCATTTCCGCGATTTGCTGGGAATCGGCGACGACTGGAAGATTCTTTTTCTGCAGGGCGGGGCTTCACTTCAATTCTATCAGGGCGCACTCAACTTCCTGACGCCCGGAACCGTGGGGAATTACGTTGTGACGGGTGCCTGGGCGAAAAAGGCGCTGGCAGAAGCCAAGTTGGTAGGACAAGCCCATGCCGCCGCCAGCAGTGCGGATTCGAATCACGACCATATTCCAGATCCTTCATCGTGGGATCTAAGTGAGCGGGCCTCTTACCTCCACATCACGTCGAACAACACCATCTTTGGGACGCAATTCGCCGGAGACCCGGATCCGGGCATCCCCATGATCTGCGATGCATCAAGCGATTTCCTCTCGCGTCCCATTGACATGGACAAATACGGAATGATCTACGCTGGTGCCCAGAAGAACACCGGACCGGCAGGAGTTACCGTGGTTTTGGTCAAAGACTCCTTCCTGGAACGCATCCCGGATGGGCTCCCAACTATGCTGGATTATCGGACGCATTCCTCAAAGCTCTTCCACACGCCACCTGTCTTCGCCGTTTACGTGGTGGAGAAAGTACTTCGATGGATCAAGGAAGGAGGGGACCTTGCGGCCATGAAGGAGCGCAACGATGAGAAAGCGGGGCTTCTTTACAGCTGTATCGATGCCAGCGATTTTTACAGCGGTCACGCGCGTCCCGCTTCGCGATCCAACATGAACGTCACCTTCAATCTGCCTACTGAGGAACTCGAAGGTCAATTCGTCGCGGAGGCTGCTTCACAAGGTCTCGTTGCTTTGAAGGGACATCGTAGCGTTGGGGGCATCCGAGCTTCCATTTATAACGCGTGCCCACGCGAAGGCGTTCAGGCGCTGGCCTCGTTCATGAAAGAATTTGAATCGCTTAAGGGATAGTGGGAAACGCCTTTTTTACCTGTTTGAACCCTTTTCAGCTGTGGGGTAGCCCTGTAGGGGTTATCCTGCCAGCGGCCAACAGGAAAGGGCACATTGCGGAGGCGGATTGCCCTTGTTATATAGGTCACGAATTTCAGTGTCACGTGACGAACCAGCTCTGCCATCATGCCTTACACCATTGGAGTTCCCAAAGAAACGGAAGCCGGTGAACGACTTGTTGCACTTGTGCCGGAAGTCGTGCTACGCCTGACAAAGGCCGGCGCCACAGTCGTTTTAGAACGGGGAGCCGGATCTAGTGCGTACTACCTGGATGCCGACTACGAAAAGGTTGGTGCTACCCTGGGGTCCCGGGAAGAAGCATTTGGCGCGGACATACTGGTCAAAGTACGCCCTCCCTCTGAGGAAGAAATCCCGCTCATGAAGCAGGGTGGTGCCTACATAGGATTCATGGCCCCTCTGGATAATCCGGGCTTGTCGAAAAGTATTGCAGCCCGCGGCACAACGGCCCTTTCCATGGAGATGGTTCCTCGCATATCCCGTGCCCAAAAGATGGATGCGCTTTCTGCGTTAAGCTCCATTGGCGGATATCGGGCTGTTCTTCTGGCCTCGACGATCCTGCCGAAGTTCTTCCCGCTGCTGACCACTGCAGCAGGTACGGTTCGTCCGTCGAATGTGCTGGTGCTGGGGGCTGGTGTTGCTGGACTGCAGGCCATTGCCACTGCACGCCGCCTTGGGGCAAAGGTATCCGCTTATGATATCCGAGATGCGGTTGCCGAAGAAGTACAAAGCCTCGGCGCATCATTCGTCGAGCTTGAAATCGAAGGTCAGGACAGCAGCGACTCGGGAGGGTATGCCAAGGCGTTGGTGGAAGAGAAGGCCAAACAGCAGGTCAAGCTGCTTGTGCCATTTATCGGGAAGTCCGACGTTGTGGTGACCACCGCCCTCATACCTGGAAGACCTGCGCCACTCCTTATTTCCGAAGAGGCCGTCAAAGCCATGGGTGAAGGCTCTGTCATTATCGACATGGCTGCTTCGAATGGGGGCAACTGCGAACTCACTGTACCGGGAGAGACGGTGGTCAGGCATGGCGTGACCATTGTCGGTGCTACGAATCTGACATCGGACATGCCCGTCCATGCAAGTCAGTTGTACGGACGCACGCTTTTGGCCATGCTTCAAGACTTTACGGACGAAAACGGCTTCGTGCCCAACGATGAGGACGAAGTCTTTACTGGCTCGTGTATTACACGAGGCGGAGAAGTTGTCCATGATCGAGTCAAGTCCCTCTTGAACTGAAGCCGAATCATGCAGCTAAGCGCTGTTTAATCCATTTACGCAATGCTTACCAATCTCATTGTTTTCATCCTCGCGTCCATTATCGGGAGCGAAGTCATCAGTAAGGTGCCCCAGACCTTGCATACTCCGTTGATGTCGGGTTCAAACGCGATTTCAGGAATCACCATTGTCGGTGCCCTCGTGGTGGCCGGAATGGTAGGCGATCCCTGGGCCATGTATCTCGGAATGGCGGCTCTGATCTTTGCCACAACCAATGTTGTGGGTGGATTCATGGTCACAGACCGCATGCTCCAGATGTTCAAGAAGAAAGAATAGGCGAATGCTGAACAGGCGACCCGAGTAGGGTCAATCCGTGCCTCCAAACCCTCATCCTGATACTTACGATGAAGCAGAACATCATTGATATCGCCTATCTCGTGTCAGCCATCATGTTTATTTATGGGCTGAAACGGCTTCAATCTCCAGCTACGGCTCGAAAGGGAAATCAACTTGCTGGCGTGGGCATGTTTGTTGCCGTAGCGGCCACGCTTTTCGTCCAGCAGATACTCACCCCGGCTCAAATGCTGATTGGGGTCGTGGTGGGTGGTGGATTCGGTGCCATCCTTGCGAAACGCGTTGAGATGACCGGGATGCCTGAACTCGTCGCTGCATTCAACGGCTTCGGGGGAGCTGCGTCTGCCCTGGTAGCCGGTGCAGAGATTGCTCGTTTTTTGGCCCCGAATGCTGCGGACCTGATGGGTGGTGCCGTCATGGGAGGTATTGATGCCATTACCATCTCTCTTTCCATCTTGATCGGTATGGTCACGTTTACGGGCTCCTTCGTGGCGTTTGGGAAGCTTTCCGGGCGCATTTCGGGTAATCCGGTGATTTTTCCGGGTCTGCGTGTGATTACCATCCTCTTCATGCTTGGCGCCATTGCCTCCATGGTTTACATGGAGACGGGCGCTGGTGACTTCTCCGTTGCGGGCTTTGTCAGTGATCCCGTTGTTCAAGCGGCGCTGGCCATTGCGGTTATCGGAGCGGTGCTGGGCATCCTGCTTGTCATACCGATTGGCGGTGCGGACATGCCAGTCGTTGTTGCGCTGCTCAACTCATATTCAGGACTGGCCGCTGCAGCGACTGGATTTGTACTCGACAGTACGGCTCTCATCGTCTCCGGTGCACTGGTTGGCGCTTCTGGACTCATCCTCACAAACATCATGTGTGAGGCAATGAACCGCTCGCTTTTCAATGTGCTGATTGGAGGCTTTGGTGGGGATTCGGATGGTGCTGGCCCTGCCGGTGCTGTATCAGCCGAAGGCTTGACTGTCAATTCCACCTCAGCTGATGATGTAGCCATTCTGCTCAGCTACGCCAGCAAAGTAATTTTCGTCCCTGGATACGGTATGGCGGTGGCACAGGCGCAGCATGCGGTGCGCGAGCTCGCGGAGGAGCTGGCGAAAAAGGATGTTGAGGTCAAATTTGCGGTCCACCCGGTTGCAGGCAGAATGCCTGGTCACATGAATGTCCTTTTGGCGGAAGCCAATGTGCCATACGATCAGCTCTTTGAAATGGACGAGATCAATGGTGAGTTCGAGACCACGGATGTCGCCGTTGTCATTGGCGCCAATGATGTGGTCAATCCAGCGGCCCGGCATGACAAGGCCAGCCCGATATTTGGCATGCCGATCCTGAATGTGGATCACGCGGCTACGTCCATTGTACTGAAGCGCTCCATGCGCCCAGGATACGCTGGCATCGATAACGAGTTGTTCTACAACACGAATAACCAGATGCTCTTCGGGGATGCAAAGGACTCGATTACGAACGTGATCAACGAGGTCAAAGCGCTTTAGGGCCACATGGCCCGAGACCAAGGGCTACGCCAGGGGACGTGCAGGCAGACGGGTTAGTCTGCCTGCATGCGTTCTGCCTGGATGTGACTAACCAACGGCTCAACTGCATCACCGATCTTCTCGGCGATCACCGCGTGCCCCTCTTCCGTTGGATGGATGCCATCGGTTTGCACAAGGTCCATGATGTCTTCGAACCGTTCGGCGATGAAGGGGACGAAATGGGTTTCATAAGCCGTTGCCAAGTCAGGGTACATATCAGCGAACTCTTCCGTGTAATCGATTCCGAGATTGGGAGGGACGCGCATCCCCACGAGGACGATCTCTGATTGCGGCCACAGATCACGGGTTTTGTCGATGATTGCGCCGAGATTGGAGCGTGTCAAGGATAAGTTGATTCCTCGCAGGCCATCGTTTCCTCCGAGTTCGAGAACCAGAATATCGACTCTATTTTGGAGTAACCAGTCCAGTCGGTTGAGACCCCCGGTGCTGGTGTCCCCGGATACGCCGGCATCGATTCCATAAACATTGTAACCAGCGCCCTGCAAGCGCGTCTCAACCCGTGCGGGGAACGCCTCAGCTTGGTCTATTCCGTAGCCAGCCGTGATACTGTCTCCGAGGAACAGGATGCGAACCGATGCAGAATCAGCGTCGGAAGGCGCGCTGCTTGTTGAACCGGCTGATTCCGATAAGACAGGTGGAGCGTTGGGCTCGTCGGGCTCGTTAGGGTCTGGGTTGCCGCATCCGGCAATCAAAGCCGCGGTAATAACGACCACGGCATAAAAATCAGAGCACATCGGCAAGGGCCGAAAATTCAATAGGCACAAAAGGAATCTCATGTTTGATTCGAATCAGGAAGTACTTAAGGTGAGGGGTCTGACCAAGACGTATCGAAGCGGATCCAGACCATTGACTGTCCTGGACGACGTGGGTTTCACGATAATGGGCGGGGATACGTGTGCTATTGTAGGTCCAAGCGGTTCGGGTAAGACCACGCTGCTGGGGCTGTGTGCAGGCTTGGATTCGCCTTCGGCAGGCTCCGTTACACTGTGCTCGCACCCGTTCGGTTCATTGACGGAGGATGAGAGGGCGAAGGTGCGCAATGAGCACGTTGGCTTCGTGTTTCAGTCTTTTCGTCTCATTCCAACGCTGACGGCTATCGAAAATGTAATGGTGCCGGCTGAACTTCAAGGCCGCTATGATGTGCGCGAAGAGGCGGCGACTCTTCTGAGGGACGTGGGCCTGGGAGACCGATATGATCACTTCCCGTCTCAGCTGTCCGGAGGTGAACAGCAGCGGGTGGCCCTAGCCAGAGCATTCATAAACAAGCCGGACATCTTGTTTGCAGACGAGCCAACAGGAAATCTTGACGCAGAAACGGGTGAGCAGGTCGTTGAATTGCTTTTCAAGCTGAATGAAGACGCCGGTACCACACTGGTTTTGGTCACCCACGATCTGGATCTGGCAAATATGACGAACCGTGTGATTCGGCTGCGGGGTGGTAGGATTGTTTCTGACGCCCCGGGCTCGCGATCAGGCGGCTTCGCCGCTGAATCCCTAACGGAAAACGTCGCTGGAGTCTGACATGAAGCAATGGATCTGGCGATTTGCTGCGCGGGATACACGTGGAAACCGTGCCCGACTGGCCCTTTTTGTGGCCTCCATGGTTCTGGGGGTCGCCGCTCTGGTATCGATCAATTCATTCGGGGACAATCTTCGGGCCGCCATTGACGAAGAAGCAAAAACCTTGCTTGGTGCCGATTTGAGCATTGAGAGTGGAAACCCCTTCAATGAGCGCACTGAGGCCGTGATAGATTCATTGGGAGGCACTCAATCACGGCGAACCTCATTTGCATCAATGGCTTATTTCCCGCGAACAGGAGACTCAAGGCTGGTAACCGTCCGAGGTAATGAGCCTGGGTTTCCTTTTTACGGAGCAGTAGAGACTGATCCGCCAGAGGCTGCCGAGAACTATCTGCGGAATGGTGGGGCATTGATCGATGGCACACTCATGCAGCAGTTCGGAGTTGCCGTCGGCGACAGTATGCGCATCGGTAGTGTGTCCTACAAAGTAGAAGGTCGGTTGCTACAGACGCCGCGAGAATCGGCAGCCGTCATGTTGTTCAGTCCTCGCGTTTATGTGCCGCTTGGTCGGGTTGACTCAGCCCTGTTGGCTGTAGGGTCCCGAGCAGATTATGAGGTGTATTTCCGCTTTAAGGACAACAGGGACGCGGACGCAGCCATTGATCCCTTGCGCGCTGAACTGAGAGAGTACCGGGTGGGCGCGGACACGATCGAGGAGGAGCGCGAAAATTGGGATGAGGCACTTACCAATCTGTATCGCTTTCTCGGCCTGGTAGGATTTACTGCATTGCTGTTGGGCTCCCTGGGTGTCGCGTCCTCAATCAGCGTCTATGTCCGGCAGCGAGTTCAGACCATAGCCGTCCTGCGTGTTTACGGCGCCTCGATCGGGTCAACAGTTTTGGTGTACGTGCTGCAGGCCACCGCGATGGGCCTTTTTGGGGCAGCGCTTGGAAGCGGTATAGGTATCGGTATTCAAACCATCATTCCCAGGATACTGGCTGATTTTCTCCCTGTGGATGTTGCATTCAGTATTTCGTGGGGTGCGGTGCTGATGGGCTCAGGGATTGGTCTCGGCGTCACGTTGCTCTTTGCCCTCCTTCCGCTATTGTCCCTGAGGAACGTCTCACCATTATCAGCACTCAGATCAAACGTTGAGTCAGGTTCACGACAACGCAGCGTTGGATGGTGGCTCACCGTGGCCGTGATCGGTTTGGGCACAACAGGGTTTGCTGTTGCCCAGGCTCCTACGATTGGGATGGGCGTCGGCTACGCTGTCGGTATTTTTGTGGTATTCATGGCTCTCGCGGCAACAGCCCGATTGCTGATGTGGGCGTTGGTTCGTCGCCCACCCAAAGGAGTGTCGTATACCGTCAAACAGGGCATCGCCAATCTTCATCGGCCCAATAATCAGACGCTCACCATGATGTTGGCTCTGGGATTGGGGACCTTCCTGGTTACAACCATGCTCATCAGTGAGCACACATTGGTCAATCAGATCACATTTGCAGGTGCAGGCGAGAGCCCTAATCTGATTTTTTACGACATACAACCCGACCAGGTAGAACCCGTCAAAGCGACGATCGTGCAGGAGGGACTGCCGATCATGTCCGAAGTCCCGATTGTGACGATGAGAATTCACGCGGTCAAGGGTCGGACTGTTGAGTCGCTGCGGGAAGACTCCACAGCCAGGGCGACGTGGGCCCATCGTCGGGAATATCGGTCCACTTTTCGCGACCAATTGACCGATTCGGAAACGTTGGTAGCCGGCGAATTTCAGGGCACTTTCGGCGGAAGCGGCCCCGTGCCCATTTCCATTGAGCAGGATGTGGCGACCGAGCTCGAAGTAGTTGAGGGCGACGAGGTCATCTGGGACATCCAGGGAATTCGGCTTGCGTCAGTGGTGACATCGATCCGAGAAGTGGATTGGCGTCGCATGCAGACGAACTTCTTCGTTGTCTTTCCCGACGGCTCGCTGGATCGTGCTCCTGCACAGTATGTAATGATGACGCGAACGGATAACGAGGAAGCATCCGCGGCCGTTCAGAGCGCGATCATCCGCTCACAGCCCAATGTTTCGAGCATAGACATTTCACTCGTTCTCGGCGTGTTCGATGCCATCTTTTCCCGCATCGCTTTTGTAGCGCGTTTCATGGCGCTCTTTTCCATTTTGACTGGATTGATCGTTCTCGCGGGCGCGGTGTTGATCAGTCGCTTCCAGCGTATCGAAGAAAGTGTACTTCTGAAAACATTGGGTGCCTCGCGTTCGACCGTCCTGCGCATCATGTCGGTGGAGTACCTCGTTCTTGGTGTGGTTGCTTCCTTGACGGGCATCGTACTCGCACTGGCCGCTGGGTGGTCAATTTCCATATTTGTATTCGATTCTACGTTGTCCACACCGGCAATGCAGATCCTGTATATCATGGCAACTGTTGTGGGATTAACCGTGCTGATTGGGCATCTGAATTCCCGGGGGGTCTATGACCGAAGTGCCTTGGAAGTACTTCGATCTGAAGTATGACCCGGAACGTCCTTGGCAGCAGACCATTGGCAGGTGGCGATCGGCCGGGACAATGTTCTGTTGCCGCACATTTTCCGGATTTCTCCCGTCGTCCTACTACAAAAAGAGACTCGCCGCGCACTATGAATCGTTCCGAGCGCCTCGAAGCCATCAGGGACCGCATTGATCAGGCTGCTTTAAAGGCGGGTCGAAAGCCGTCGGATGTGACGCTTATTGCTGTTTCGAAAACCTTTCCGGAGAAGGCAATCCTGGAAGTGGCCTCTTACGGTCAGGTTGCTTTTGGCGAAAACAAAGTTCAGGAGCTGATTCGAAAGACCGATGCTCTTGGAACTGGTACGCGTGACATGCCGCTCGAATGGCATCACATTGGACACCTGCAGCGAAACAAGGCCAAGGACATCATCGGGAGGGCCGCGCTGTTTCATGCGCTGGATAGTGTGAGGTTGGGCAGAGCTTTGCAGCAGCGTCTTGCCGTCGAGGAAGCCGTTCTCGACTGCCTGGTTCAGGTTAACGTTTCGGGGGAAGTGTCGAAGTTCGGCGTCGCGCCAGCCGAATTGGATGCGGTCACGGATGAACTCTGCCAACTGGAGCGAGTCCGGTTAAGGGGCTTCATGACTCTGGCCTCACCTGCTCTTGATCCGGAGGACGTACGTCCTGAAATGGCTCAGCTGCGCAGGTTGGCTGAAACCGTGTCAGATCGGGTTGTCGACGGTCCGCCACTACTGTCCATGGGAATGAGTGGCGACTTCGAAGTGGCAATTCAGGAAGGCGCTACGCATGTCAGAATCGGAAGTGCCATATTTGGGGCGCGCTGAACTGCGTCTGTTTTTGGTATCTTGCGCCATTCGTTCATCATCGATCCAAGAAGGCCAATTGGTCATGGCTGACGTATGAAAATCACAGCACTGGATATCCGGAAACAGGAATTCGCCCGCTCCTTTCGTGGGTACGATGCGGATGAGGTGGATTCGTTCTTGCAGGTAATCGCTGCCGGTTGGCAAGAAATGGTAGATGATTTGCGCCGCAGTCAGGAAAAGATTGACGAGCAGCGCATGAAGCTCGAGCACTACATGAAAGTTGAGGAGGCGCTCGAAGAGGCTTTGCAGACCGCCAGGTCAAGCGCTCGCCAAACGATTGAGAGTGCCGAGAAGAAGGCCGTGGATATGTTGGAGGATGCTGAGAACCGCATTGTTGATCTTCAAAAAGAGGCCGACGCGAGCCGACTGGAGATCAAGCGGGAGACGGCCCGTTACGCAGTGCGGCAGCAGGAGATTGTTGCAAAGCTGAGGGCCTTTCTCGTCTCCGAAATGGAAATGTTACGGCATTTTGAGGCCGACACCGGAGAGCGCACGTTGGCTCAACCCTCCTCGCGTAGAGAAATCGAGATGTACCGGGAAGAGCCTCAAGCTGGTGATGGCGATGAACCAGCGCATGCAGTTGAGGATCAGACGGATGGTCTGGAGACTGATTTGGACACGGAAGCTGAGCCGGATTCGATAGATGCAGTGGAGGATCAAGAATCTGACTCGTCGGATCACGGCTGGGAAGATGATGATCAGGATAGTGGCGATTGGGAAGAAGAGGATGATTGGGAAGAAGAGGATGATTGGGAAGCATCCGAGGCGTCAGACGTCGATGAAGAGGAAGAAAGAGACGAATCCTCCGCCGGGTGGACCGTTACTCCGGTATTTGAATCCGCCTCCGATGGGTTAAATGAGGACACCTCCCACCAGTCCCGGGTGCTCCCGGACGACTCTGCCGATGATGAGATCAAGAAGATCCACGAGATCCTCAAGGGTCTGGATGAGGAGCAGGACAACGAAGAGGCTGAGCGATAGTGGGAATGCAAGACATTGATGGCTATGTGGATTTGGTAAATCGTGCCGTCAGTTTTCTGCGGGAGCGACTGGAGACAATTCCTCAGACGGCCATGATCCTCGGTACGGGATTGAGTGGCCTGGCTGATGTGATTGATGTTTCACATGAGCTGGCTTTCACAGACATTCCTGGTTTCCCCCAATTGACCGTACAGTCCCATCAGGGTACCCTGATGCTGGGTAGCCTGGCAGGCACCCCTATCATTGCATTGAACGGACGTGCGCATCTGTACGAGGGCTATGACGCCCGGCAGGTCACGTTTTCGGTACGCGTACTGGGTGCTCTGGGAATCAAGACCTTGATCGTGTCCAATGCATGCGGTGGTATGAGACAGGAGCACAGGGCAGGTGACATCATGCTCATCGAGGATCACATCAATTTGATGGGCACCAACCCGCTGGAAGGTCCAAATCATGATCCTTGGGGTCCACGATTCCCGGATATGAGTGATCCGTACGCTACCTCACTTCGCAAACTGGCCCGATCCAAGGCAGACGAGATTGGCGTTCCAATTCATGAAGGAGTTTATGTTGCCGTGGTCGGGCCGAATCTGGAGACGCGTGCGGAATATCGGATGTTACAGCGAATGGGTGCCGATGTCGTCGGCATGAGCACTGTTCCAGAAGTCCTCGTCGCGCAACATATGGGAATGCAGGTACTGGCTTTCTCCATCATTACAGACGAATGTGATCCTGATAACCTGTCTCCCATCTCTATTGAGGAGGTGCTGGCTGCCGCAGACAGGGCTGGACGGCCAATGAGTGAGCTGCTCACGACTATCATTCCAAGCTTGCCTTAGGTGCTCGTCTGAAGGGATGGGGAAGAATCCCCTAATTCACGAGCGGTAGCCATTCCCTTCGCTTTAAAAGCGGCTCTTGCAACCCGTAGTGGCTATATTTCGGGCTGTCCCAAATCCTGGTTCAAACGAACACACCTCACCCTGCTTTAGTGTATGGCCTTCCCAGAATCAAAAAACGTTTCTGCAAATCAGTCTGAGAAGGAGATCCTCGCCTTCTGGCAAGATCAGGACATTTTTGCCAAGAGTATCGCCCAGCGAAAGGACGCACCATCTTTCACGTTCTATGAGGGACCGCCGACGGCAAACGGCAAGCCTGGCATTCATCATGTCATGGCCCGCACGATAAAGGACATTTTCTGTCGGTTCAAGACCATGCAGGGCTTCCATGTCGACCGAAAAGCAGGGTGGGATACGCACGGACTACCAGTCGAGATAGAGGTAGAGAAGGAACTGGGACTGGAAGGCCGGCATCAGGTCGAGGAATACGGGATCGCAAAGTATAATGCGGCCTGCCGTGAGAGTGTGCTTCGCTACAAGGGCCTCTGGGACGATCTTACGACCCGTATGGGCTACTGGGTGGATTTGAACGACCCGTATATCACGTTCAAGTCCAGCTACATTGAAAGTGTATGGTGGCTCCTGAAGGAGATGCACAGTAAGGGATATCTCTACAAAGGATTCAAAATCCAATGGTATAGTCCTGGATCCGGAACCGTTCTGTCCTCCCACGAGGTGAGTCTCGGATACAAAGAGGTCCAAGACCCGAGCATCTACACGCGGTTCCGTTCCGTTGAACGTGAGAACCTGTACTACCTGGCCTGGACGACTACGCCGTGGACTACCGTGTCCAATGCGGCCATCGCAGTGGGAAAGAGGATTGAATACGTCCGGATTCGTCTCACAACCGAGGACATCGGCGAGCACGAAATGGTGCTTGCTAAAGCTCGTCTCGGGGTCATCAAGGAGGAATTTGAGCTCCTTGAGGAATGTACCGGTGAGGATCTTCTTGGCAAGAGATACCAGCCACTCTATGACTTCTTTGTCGGTGAGGAAGGCACTGAAAACGCGTGGCAGATCGTAGCTGCAGACTACGTCTCGACCGAAGACGGGACGGGACTGGTTCACACCGCACCGGCCTTTGGAGCCGAGGATTATGAGACTGGCCTGAAGGAAGGCATTCCCATGCTGAACGCGGTACAGCCAGACGGGCATTTCCGCGATGGGTTTGGACTGGTTTCCGGTCTCTGGTTCAAGGAGGCCGACAAGGTGGTATCACGCGATCTACGTGAGCGCGGACTCATGTATCGACATGAGACTTACCTCCACAACTACCCTCATGACTGGCGTAAAGGAACGCCTTTGATGAGCTACCCTGTAGATAGTTGGTTTGTTCGAACCACAGCAATCAAAGACCGGCTGATGGCATTGAACGATACCATCAATTGGCAGCCGAAAGGTATTGGTACGGGTCGTTTCGGAGATTGGCTGAAGAACAACGTCGACTGGGCGCTGAGCAGACGCCGGTATTGGGGCACTCCGTTACCCATATGGCAGTCTGACGCACCAGATTCAGAGTATATCGAGGTTATCGGCTCCATCGCCGAGCTGCGAGAGAAGTGCCCGGGTCAGCTTCCAGACCATGATGAGGAAGTGGACTTGCATCGTCCTTTCGTAGATGAGTTGACGTGGCCAGCTCCAGATGGCGGTACGATGCGTCGGGTAGAAGATCTTATTGACGTCTGGTTTGATTCGGGTGCCATGCCCTTCGCTCAGTGGCATTATCCCTTCGAGAACAAAGAGGTCTTCGTGCGCAACTTCCCCGGTGATTTCATCGCTGAGGGTGTTGACCAGACTCGCGGGTGGTTTTACACCCTGCATGCAATCGCTGCGTTGGTCATGGACGATGTGGCCTATCGGAATGTGGTTGTCAATGGACTCGTACTCGACGAGAAGGGCGAGAAAATGTCCAAGAGTAAGGGGAATGCGGTTGACCCATTCCAGCTTATCGAGACCCATGGCGTGGATGTGATACGCTGGTATATGATGAGCAATACGCCACCGTGGGAAAACCTGAAGTTTTCCGAGCGTGGCATCGTAGAGACGCAGCGCAAGTTCTTCAACACACTCAGCAACGTCTATTCGTTTTTTGCCACGTACGCCAACGTTGACGGTTTTTCAGGCGGTGATGCGATTGCAATTGCTGATCGACCAGAGATGGACCGATGGATTCTTTCACGACTTCATTCGACATCTTCGATCGTCAGCGAGGCCCTGGATGATTACAATCCGACCAAGGCCGCTCGCGCTGTTGAGCAGTTCGTGGACGAGTTGTCCAATTGGTATATCCGGAGAAATCGCCGCCGATTCTGGAGCGCAAAAGGTGGAGATGTCGATTCTTCGAACAAAAGCGCAGCCTACCACACGGTGGCAGAATGCCTCTTGTCCGTCAGTCGTTTAATGGCGCCAATTGCTCCATTTTATGCCGAATTGCTGTACGGTAGCGTAAATGGCTTTATGGGGCACTACCAAGAGGAATCCGTCCACTTGACTCGTTTTCCTTCGGCGGATGAAAACGCTACCGTATTTGACAAGGCCCTGGAGCATCGGATGTACCTGGCCAGAACCATATCGTCCATCGTCCTGGGACTGCGGAATGCAGCTGCGATCAATGTCCGTCAACCCCTGCCAAGAATCATGGTCGTCACGGGCCCTGGTGCTGAGAAAGACGTCATCGAGTCGGTCTCTGCAATCGTGACAGATGAGATCAACGTCAAGTCCATTGAGTACGTGCATGGCTCATCTTCGGTAGTCAGTAGACAGGCCAAGCCCAACTTCAAAGCGTTGGGACGTCGCTTGGGTAAGCAGATGAAAGCAGCCAATCAGGCGATCCGCAATATGACGGATGATCAGATTGACACGTATGTGGACGCCGGTTCGATCATGCTTGAGCTCGAGGGAGTAACCACTGAATTCAGTGGAGATGACATCGAAGTAGTAAGCGAAGGGATTTCTGGATGGCTGGTAGGGCAGGAGGGCAAAATAACGGTTGCCTTGGATACTGAGATCAGTCCTCAACTCATGAAGGAGGGACTTGCCCGGGAGATTATCAACCGGATTCAGAACATGCGCAAGGAGGCCGACTTCGATGTGACAGACCGGATTGAGGTTTCCTGGACCGGGACGGAATTGATTACCGAAACCCTCAGCGAACATGGCGATTGGATTAGGAACGAGACCCTGTGTCTGGAGTTGGATTCGTCCGAAAATCCGGGAGGCGCACTGGTCTCCGAGTTCGACATCAATACAGAGAAGCTGACGATCGGCGTTCGGCTGGCTCCCAAAAGCTGACGCTGCACCGTAAACACGTGAGATACTATGGCTGATACCAAGAACACAAAGAATGCTGCAGACGCTGCCGCTACGCCATTCAACGATGCCGAACTAGCGCACTTCAAGGACCTGATCGTGAACAAACGCGACAAGGCCTCTGAAGACGTTGATCGGATGCGTTCCCAATTGGCTGATGCGCGCGAACAGGCCGAAAATGACACGGCGTACAGCTTTCACATGGCTGATGCTGGAACGGACGCCATGGAGCGTGAGAAGCTGTACCTCATGATTGCTCGCGAGCAGAAGTACATCGGGTACCTCGATCGTGCTCTGGAGCGTATTGAGAGCAAGACGTACGGTGTTTGCAAAGTTACAGGAAACCCGATCTCCAAAGAACGTCTCGAGGCTGTGCCTCACACTGAGATTTCGATCGAGGCCAAGCTCGCTCAAAAGAAGTAGCGCTTTACTCGTCGTTACCTGTGGAGAGCATGGAACCGACATCACCCAAGAAGTGGATTTCGCGGTCCTTGATGATCATGCTCATGGTCATCATTGTGGACCAGGTCTCCAAAGTCATCGTTCTTAAAACGATGTACAAGGGGCAGTCCATTCCTGTATTGGGAGAATGGCTGAAGCTGACGTTTACCGAGAATCCCGGGATGGCCTTCGGTATCGAGTTTGGGCCCCCGGCGATGATCACCATCTTCTCCCTGATTGCAACGGTTCTGATCATTGCTTACCTGTACAAGGTGGGCGGTATGTACAAGCCGTATCGCTACAGTTTGAGCTTTGTCTTGGGTGGTGCTTTTGGGAATATCATCGATCGGGTGTTCTACGGAAAGATTCTGTATGATGACCCGCTATTCTTAGGGAAGGTCGTGGACTTCATCCATGTAAATGTATGGAGAGGCATTGTACCAGAAGGTGTGCCTTTCCTGGGAGGGAAGTATCTCGCTCTATTTCCCATATGGAATGTTGCCGATATGGCCATCGTGCTTGGAGTGGTTGGGATTCTGTACTTTCAGCGCCAATTCCACGAGGTAGCTGAAAAGCAGCTCTTGGGGGATTCGGATGAGGAAGCAAGCGATACCGCTATCCATACGGGGCCGGAGAAAGGAATGCCCCTAGTCCAAACGTCAGCGGATACTGAAGCGCCTGACGGACTACCAGGTGAGTCGGGCAGCGAAGGAGAGGACACGGGGCAGGAGAAGTCGATCTGAACGCTCCAGCAGTCCGGTAGAAGGGAGATTCCCGCCGCCAAAGTAGATTTCTTCGTCCATTTCGAAGCGCCATTCAGCCGTGTTCCTGCGATTCAATACGTTTACGACATCTGCCCGTAGCTGAAGCGTGTAGTCGCCTAATCCAAAAGAGTAGCCCGCGCTGAGGTCCAGTTGATGGATAGGTGTCAGGCGATGCTCCTCTGGATCAGTCAGGTCATAATTTGTGATCTGCCGCTCAACTCGACGAATTGCATCTGCCGAAACGCCATTCTCCCGCATCTGATCTAGGAGGGACGTAACGTCATTCAGATGGGCACTGAGGAAATCATAGTACGCTTTCCGATAGCCCCACTCTCGGCCCCAGATACTGCGCCAGCGACTCACGAGAACCAGTCTACGCCAAGGTGCAATATCTGCGGAGACTTCCAGGCGATAAGGCTCATTCCACGGCACAGAAAGCATGTTATTATCAAACAGATTGCGAATTCTGCGCATCGAAATGGTATGATCGAAACGAACCTTGACATTTCCCGGCCCGATTCGTCGCTTGACACCTCCGGAAAACCCGTAAGAGTATCCACGGGTATTATTCAGGAAATCAGCCTGATCAAGAGACTCCGTCTCCAGCGTACTTGCAGAGTAGTCCACAGAAAGGATGTGGTACTGTCTCTTGTAGAATGACTCCAGCGTGAGCGTCCATTCGGGGTGTGGGAGAATCAACATTTCCGCAGCGAAGTGGGCCGCTTTGGGAGGCGTGACCGATTTGTCATTGCCCATCCAGAAACGTGTGGAGGACACAAAAGTGCGCGGGCTTCGGCTGCTTATGTCGAACTGTGAAACGAACTGGCGATACAGACCTGATCCTAGATACAGGGAAAAACCTCCAACAGGCGTATCCAGCCAATCAAATCGCGCTGAGATGCGCGGTTCAGCGTACAGGGTTTCGTTGGACTGGAGCCACGTCAAGCGTGTACCCGCCTCTACGACAGCGTGTTCGCCAAAACGGATTCGATCCTGGACGTAAGAAGCCAGTCGCCATCCTGCTGATTCATGGAAAAGAGGAAACTGTTGGGTGCCGGCAACGGTGAATCGGCTTCCGGTTAAAATCCATTCGGCGCCCAGCTCCAACTCATGTCGCGCACCGGGGAAGTAATCCAAATTGGCATCGATAGCTACTTCGTACACGCGATTACCATCATCCTCTGTTGTAACAGCCGTGTTCGAATTCGAGTCTTCAAAATCATGCTCAAGGCGATAAAATGATGCTCTTGCGCCGAGTGACGTCAGCAGCCGGGCCGAGCGGACATCAGAGACACGGAACTGCCCCATGCCATTTTGCCAAGAATAGATATCCTTGAACGTGTTTCGGATGGTGCTTCCATCGCCATCCGTGAGTAGGTCCACATCAGTCAGATTGTTGCCCAGGCTCGACTTTCCCCAATAAGAGGACGCTGTAATGGTTCTCAGGCCCGTCTGAATCTTCGTGGCAGCGTGGATGTCTGCAAATTGTATGGCCGGATCGCCGCTTGAGGGAAAGTTGGCAAACGGAGTGTTTTGCTCCGCAAAGGCTGATAACAGAAACGTGTCAATGACATTCCAGTCATCCATGAGCCTTGCTAGCGATGGGGGAGCCATCAAGCTCCAGGTACCGATTCGTGCTGCGCTGAGGGTGGTTACTTTGGTACCCGAGGGACGTAACCAAAAACCCGTATGCCGGGCATTGGAGGATAAAGGATCCACCTGGACCGTGAATTGGCTGTTGCTCCCCACGGATGATACCCGATTTCGAGGCGCACGCAAATCATGCTCTGCAGCGATGATACCCGAAATCTGCGATCCCAATGGTGCTCCGTATCCTGCCTTGTTGACTGTGATCTTGCCTAGGGCAAACGGGCTGAAAGGGCCAATGAACGATGCAACGTTGAGCGGGAGAAAAACAGGGGCGCCATCAAGACGGAATTGATGTTCTCCAGCTTCACCACCCTGAATATGAATATCGGCTGTTGCATCATTTACACGTACACCGGGGAGAGCGTCCAGCCCTCGGATCAAGCCGGATGTACCGGCTGACAATTCGCTTGTTACCTCTTCCTGGGATGCTTGTGGAGCCCCTAATAACGTGGATGATGGCATCATGCCGATACCATCCACTATCACCTGGGAAATCAGGATTGGCTCGCCCGACTCCAGCACGACTTCCATGCTCTCGCTCGTGCCAGCAGCAATTGTGATGATCTGCTCCTTGGTCGCGTACCCCATGTGGCTTACACGGACGCGGTAATCTCCTGCCAATAGCTGCGGGAAAATGAATAGACCGTCCAGGTTTGCGACGCTGACCCGGTTTACATCAGCAATCAGAACGTGAGCGTGGGAAAGGGGCTGGGCCGTATCTCCGTCCAACACGATGCCCCGCAAATTTCCGTATTGTCCTGGCCCTTCGGTGGCGATCTCAAGAACGTAGAGGCCGTTTGACCTGCGTATATAATCCAGCCCCGTGCCCTCCAGTAAGCAGGACAGGATCGATTCAACCGGTAAGCGTTCCGCCACACAGAACGTTCGCTTTCCTTGAGTCAGGAGGGGATCCCAAGAGATATCAAGGAGCGTGACTTCCTGGAATTGCCTGAGCGCATCGTCCAGCGCTATACCGCGCCATGCCATCGTATACACGGCGTCTTCGGTCGTGTCCTGCGCATTGGACTGATTTACAAACGGAGACAGGAGAACCAGCACCGCCATAAAGGCGGCCAAATGGGTCGCAAGGCGTTTTCGTTGCAACCGGTTACGCATGAGTACGGGCGGGCTGGAACGACGGAAGAGGGGAAGCCGGATTAAGTCGACAGGTGGCGCTACGTTTCTGACCCTAAATATACTGTTTTGGCCTGAAAACAACCGTTAGCCCTTCGTAAGCGACACACGACTGACAGTTCCGCCAGGCTCATAAACAAAAAAAGGCCGACAAGATCACTCTCATCGGCCACGTCGTTGTTCGCTCACAAATATCCGTCAGTCGAGATACATCTCGAAGCCATTGGCGGTAGCTCGGTATCGCACACTGATAGTTGCTGCAATATCACCAAGGAATTCTGCTGCATCAGTCACCTCGTTTCGGTGAATCGTAACCGGACGAAGTCGGATGGATGCTGGAGCCTTTACTTGAACGTCGAACCGTCTTTCAACATCATCGATAATCGTTCCAATCAGCACGTTGTCATAAGAGAAACCACCATCGCGCCACGCAAGCCGGTAGGAGGGAGTGGTCTCAACAGGAGTCAGTGCGAATGGAGACACCGTTACGGCCTCACCAGGCTCAACTATGGCTTCGAGTTCCTTGTTGGCAACGGCGACTCGACCGGATTCGACAATTACTTCCGTCGCCTCGGACATGCTGCCTGGCCAGGAACGCACATTGAATGAGGTTCCGAGAACCGTAGTCCGCGCATCAGCCGTTTTTACAACGAAAGGAAGTGCAGACGGCTCTACCTCAAAAAACGCTTCTCCGTGCAAAACAACGGTACGATCTTCGGAGCCGAACGAACCAGGCACAGAAAGGCGTGAGCCCGCAGCAAGCAAAACGTCGGTGCCATCCGACAGCGTAATTTGCTCAGCTACGGCGCCGGGGAGGGCCCGGTAATGATCTGCATCAGGGGAAAGAACCACGGCAAGTCCAACAACCATTGCGGCAGCCACTGCGGCGATGCGGTAGGAAACTGATGCAAATAGATCAGAGGACCGCACGAGACGAAGCGCTGGGCGAGGGTTTTCACGTTCCCGCTCATCCCGGATAGCGGCCATAACGTGAGCCTTGACGTCTGCCTTGCGCTGGGCCGCCGGTGTAATTGGGGCGACTGCGCCACAGAGGTCCCACATGTCCTGAATGTCACGCTGCTGCGCTTCGTTCAAGCCTTCGAGGGCCTCGGTTGGAAGGTGATATGTGTGTTCGCGTTTCAAAGTCGCTTATGCGGGAAGGGAATCTCTCTGATTTAATCGAAGGAGGATTCCATTTCCCTGAATGCATCCAGCTTCTTCCTTATGTGCTGGAGTGCAAGAACGATGTGGTTGTTTACCGTCTTGGGTGCCAGATCCATCAATGAGGCAATCTCCTCATGGCTCAGCCCTTCAAAACGACTCAACATGAACGCCTCTCGTCTCCGTTGAGGCATTTCGTCGATCCACAGCTGCAGGTTTTCTTTCAACTTGGCTGCGTCCAACTCATCGTCATTCACCGTGTCAAAGCGGACAGAGGGGTGGTCATCTTCGATGGCCTCAGCGGCGTGCCGCTTCCTCTGCCGTTCGTGATTGAGGGCGAAGTTCCGGACCATTTGATACATCAGCGCTCTAAGAGAACGTTCAGGATCGATGGTTTCGCGGACCTGCCAGAGTTTCAGGTATACATCTTGGAGAATGTCCGAAGCCGCTGCCTGGTCGTGCGTTATGTATGACGCGTACCTGAACAGGGCATCATAGCTTGCTTCGAAGAGCTCAGCGTAGGACTTCTCGTCAGAACGTAAAAGACCGTGACTCCAGCTGCGAAACTGCTCATCCGGGATGGATCGCATGTTGACTATGCCTCAGTCGCTTTTAGTACACGGATAAAGACGCTATTACCCAAAATCTGCCCGTATCTAAGAATTAACTCGATGTGGAAGTCATAAGTATAAGGAGCGCTATGTGTTAGGACCTGTTTCATGAGGTCGTCGCACGTCCTCGATTCACAAAAACTGAAAAAAAGTCGCGTAAAAACAGGCTGTAGGAGTTGAAGTAACACATGAAGAGGGCCAGAGGGACCCCGAAGAACCCTGTCTGGGTTTTTGCAGGCCCTGCAAAATATGCAACGAATACCTTCGTCTCATGGCCCGGGGTGGAACCGGGTCTTGTACCAGCAATTACAGGGCGTTCACCAGGACGCACACACCGCACAGTACTTCTCTGCATGGCCTTCGAACAGCGCCGCATCCGCAACTTCTGCATTATTGCCCACATTGATCACGGGAAAAGTACGCTCGCTGATCGATTATTGGAATTGACTGGCACGTTGTCCAAACGTGAGTTGCAGGAACAGGTTCTCGATTCGATGGATCTGGAGCGTGAGCGTGGGATTACCATCAAGAGCCACGCCATCCGCATGGATTACCAGGCAGATGATGGTGAATCGTATGTGCTGAACTTGATCGATACACCGGGGCACGTAGACTTCACGTATGAAGTCTCCAGAGCACTTGAGGCCTGCGAAGGTGCGATACTGGTCGTTGATGCGGCTCAAGGAATTGAAGCGCAGACTATTTCGAATCTTCTACTCGCGATGGAGCAGGACCTGGAAATCATTCCGGTCCTCAACAAATTGGACCTGCCGGGTGCCAATCCTGAGGCCGTGGCTCAGTCCATTGAAAATTTGATTGGCGAGCCCGCAGAAGACGTGCTTCGAATAAGCGCAAAGACCGGCCAGGGTGTCCACGAACTGCTCGAAAAGATTGTAGAACGGGTACCTGCACCGTCAGGCGATCCAGATGCATCACTCAAAGCCCTGATATTCGATTCGGTATTTGATACGTATCGAGGCTCGATCGTGTACGCCCGTGTCTTTGACGGATCGTTGGAGAAGCGGGAAGGCATAAAATTCATGGCGACAGGTGCCGAGGTCGATGCCGAGGAGATCGGCTTCCTGCGCATGTCGATGCAGCCTACTGCCAAGCTCTCGGCAGGCGAGGTAGGCTATATCATCGGATCCATCAAGGATGTCAAGGAGACGCAGGTCGGAGACACCGTCACGACCCAGGCGAACCCGGCTTCCGATCCGATTGCAGGGTTCCGGGAAGCCAAGCCCATGGTCTTCTCAGGTGTCTATCCGACCAATGCGGATGAATTTGAGGATCTCAGGACATCCCTGGAGAAACTTCAATTGAACGATGCAGCTCTGACGTTCGAACCGGAAACGTCCGCGGCACTGGGTTTCGGGTTTCGAGTTGGATTCCTGGGTCTGCTGCACATGGAGATCGTCCAGGAGCGGCTCGATCGCGAATTCGGCCTGGACATCATCACGACGGTACCGAACGTAAAGTATCGCGTGTTGAAAACAGACAAATCGGAGATCACGGTCGAGAATCCGTCTAACATGCCAGACGTGGGAAAAATCGACTCCATTTCCGAACCGTATGTAAAGGCGGAGGTCATCACTCCGACCGAATACATTGGCGGGTTAATGCAGTTGTGCCAGGATAGACGCGGTGTGTACATCAACACCAATTACCTGGACGAGGAACGCGTCAGTCTGGAATATCAGCTTCCGCTGGCCGAGATCGTCTTTGACTTTTACGACAAGTTGAAGAGTATCAGCCGTGGATACGCCTCCCTCGACTACGAGTACATGGATTACCGCGAGAGTCATCTGGTGAAGCTCGATGTGATGATCAATGGGGATCCCGTGGATGCACTTTCCACGATTGTACACCGCGACAAGGCCTACGAGATGGGCCGCAAGCTCGTGAAAAAGCTCCGCGAGTTGATTCCGAGGCAAATGTTTGATGTCGCGCTACAAGCGGCTGTCGGCTCTCGCATCATCTCACGCGAAACCGTCAAGGCCATGCGCAAAGACGTCACGGCCAAGTGCTATGGGGGCGATATCTCCCGAAAACGCAAACTGCTTGAAAAGCAGAAGGCTGGGAAGAAGCGAATGAAGCAAGTTGGCAGCGTTGAGGTCCCCCAAGAGGCATTCTTGGCGGTCCTCTCCATGGAAGAATAGCTTCCTTTCAATCTCCCTCAAGGACTGCAACCCCGTCGGGAAAGCTGTGTATCAATCGGGAAACTGATTCCGCTTCATGCCTCCGCTCCGCGTATTTTGCTTCTTCCTCGTGATTGCCTGCTCGGCATCAGCTGGAACCAATGCTTGGGCTCAACGGATTTCCTCTTCTGAATTGCTTCTGCGATACCTGCAGGCGCGCACCGAATTCCTGGCCGAGCGAGATGCACAGTATCCTTTCATCCCGCTTTCGTATCGAAGTCCACAAACGGTTTATTTACCAGGCGATACGGTTCGTGTATGGTTGGAAAACCTTCAGCACCAACGTCTTCTTGCATCCCTTCCAGAGCCGCTTCCTCTGTTTACTGTGGAGTCCTGGAAGAAAATCAGTCCTTTGCACGCCCCAGCCTTCCAAGAGGATTTTGACCTGACCCAATGGGCATTCACTGGCAGTAACTCCCGAAGTCCTGTTGATACCTTGCGGACAGCAGACCTAAGGAGCCGATTCCAAACACTTTTCGGATCGCCAACCGTCACGCTCGTGGAATCATCCGATCCTGACTCTCTTCAAAGGGAGCAGATCGTTGAGTTTGAGTACTGGTTCATGCTGAATGACTCGGTCCGTATTGTTGTCCTCGATGTAAATGGGCCTTGGGATCGTGGGGTTGTCTTGGCTGCAGATCAAGAATACCGATCCCATCTTCCGATCATCAAGCGGGAGTTTCTCGAGCAACTCATACCTGATGCTGACCGTACACCGTTTGCAGACTATTACTATAACTTCGACCAACAAACCTGGTATTTGACGGGTTTTGATGGAGCATCTTTTTTCGACAGGCGTATTGAGCGCCCTGATATGAGTACAGGAAGACCGGCTGCCATCCGTAGATCAGAGTCGGTACCCCTTGACGATCCTAACGAAAACGACTGAATCCGTGGCAAAAAGCCGATCAGAGGTGCGCCGAGAAGAACGTAAGCGGCGTAAGGCAAGCAGAAACAAGGGCCAGGGCAGCAACGAGAAAGGCAGCTCTGGTGCGCCACAGAAAGGGAAAATCCGGGAATGGCTGGACGCGATGGTGTTCGCCATCGTGGTTATGGTCATTCTGAGGACCTTGTTCTTCGACCTTTTCCGGATTCCGTCGCCTTCCATGGAGAAGAATCTGCTGGTCGGAGACTACCTGTTTGTTTCAAAGCTGCATTATGGAACGCGTACGCCCATGACTTTGGGTGTCCCGTTTACCGAGATTTATTTGCCTGGATTGACCTTTCCCCATACCCGTTTCCCTGGGTTCACGGAGGTAAAGCGTGGCGATGCGATTGTTTTCAATTGGCCTGACGATGATGTTGAAGTCATCGAGCGGCGGATGCATTACATCAAGCGCGTGGTGGGTCTTCCGGGGGAGACCATTGCCATTGAAGACAAACTCGTCAAGGTAGATGGCGAAAGCATTCCCCTCATGGAAGGAATGCAGCAATACTGGAATGTGACGAAAACCGATCCACGCGTACAATTGAATCGCTCGGCCTTGGAGGAAATCGGCATTTCGGATGTGATTCAAACAGCCGATCCGGCGGTTGTTCGTTTGATCGCTACGGAGATTTCGGCAGAGATCATTGCCAATTGGCCCTGGGTTGACCAGGTAGAGCCAGCAGTAGCAGCTCCCAACTCTGTTTATGATGCAGCAATGTATCCAGCAGGTCGTGGATGGACTCCGGATAATTACGGTCCCGTCACAGTTCCTGGGGAGGGAATAACGGTCCCTCTCACCAGCGAAAACTGGTCGATCTACGAGCGTGTCATATCGCGCTTTGAAGGACACGATACCGGTCTAGCTGCGGACGGTCGCTTTTTGATAGACGGGCAGCCGACTACGGAGTACACCTTCTCGCAGAACTATTATTTCGCGATGGGCGACAATCGAGATAATTCAGAGGATAGCCGATTCTGGGGCTTTGTGCCCATGGACCACGTAGTAGGGAAGGCTCTTCTGGTTTATTTCTCCTGGAACAAGGAGAGCATGTTGCCCCGGTTCGGACGTCTGTTCTCGCTCATAGATTGACCCCGTTTTCGTTGTTACGAGGCCACCCTACCGGATCAGGGTGAGGTGCCTCGGATCCGGTCGAAATAGCGCTGCTGATCGGTACCCGGCGGCACGTCGTACGGATGTGTGGGCAAGGACACCATGTTCAAGACGGGCATGCGGCCGTCGCGCGAAAAGGTGATCGGTGCTCCAAGAGGATCTTCACCGATTACGAGAAAGGTCGTGCCAGGCTTGGCAATGGTTCCATAACCGGACCTGAATCCTCTGGACCCTTTCGTCCAACCCTCGGCCCAGTTGTAGATCCAGCGTGCATCTTCGTCAACGAGCCGCACACAGCCGTGACTCATGGGTCCGCCGCTAGGCATGGGATACTGATGGATGTGTATTCCCCGCGATTCGACGAAATTGAATACCCAATACATCTCCCATGGCTCTCCTGGAGGGCTGTGAGACGAAACGCGATACTCCGTTTTCCAATTGAAATTGAACCGGCCGTTGGGCGTACGGTGATTGGGGTCACCCGTGTTGACAATCCCCCAGCGAGCCAGGCGACCGGACTCGTAGGCCGCCCAAGCCTGGATTGACTTGTCTATCACAAAGAGCTTTTCAAAGGACAGACCACCCGCGTAAAAACGCGGGAAAGGGGAATAGGCGCAGAAATCAAGATCCCATTTGTCAGGTACTACCAACGTGTCTCCAATCGACACTTGGTGCATCAACTTCCTGTTCAGCAAGCCCACCAACAAAGAACGGCTACGGCCCACATTGACATCCCCGTCGCCAATGACCTTGTAAAAGGTGTTCCGGGCAAGAACGTTGTTGTCCCTCGAGTTATAAAGCACCTTGTAGGTGTAGCGCACGTTCGGCAGACGCTCCAACTCGGGCGTACACTCATGCATGATTTCAGCCAGTTCTCCCTGGTTCAGATAGAACTGCGCACGTACCGGTGCGCTCAGGAATATCGACAGGACGAGAAGTCCGGCGACATGTCGAATGCGTAGAAGCGGCATGGAGTCAGGAGGTTGATCGGATGAGGGCAGAGGGTTGTATCTAGCGATCGATAGACACCAATAATCGTGCCCATACCCTTGTTCCAAAGGAAACACCTTTTTGCACCCGTTCAGGCACTTCCATCTTCCAATCTGAGTCTCGTTACCAACCCGTCTCAGCCTATCGCTTCTTCCGTCTGCGGGAGTAAGCGAGCGTGCCAGGACGTTGATACAGGCCGGGAAATCCCATTTTCACGTAGAGCTCCCAAAGATCGAATGGAGAGATCAATGACGCGGGTCGTATCGCTTACGATACCCTGTGTAGCGAGCGTCTTGAATTGCGCACGTGAAACGACTTGCCAAGCGCCTTGGCTATCCTGATAAACGATGTTCAAGGCAGAGACCCAGGCGAAGGAACGCGATATAGCGGCTTCCTGGAGGAGGTGAAGAGATTTGTCAATACCGCATCCACTAATGTCACCATTCGCGACGTGGGCCGCCACGAGTACGATTCGATTGTCAAGGACCTTGCATGCACCGGAAACGTGTCGACCGTGTGAGGACCATTCCTTCTGAAAAGAATCAAACAGCGATTCCAGGAACGTCACTTCATCGTTCGTAAGAGGACGATCAGTGGCGTAAAGCCAACAATCAGCAGTCGCGGGAAGGAATGCGAATGAATCTAGCATAGGAATAGGGTCGCAAGGATCAGGCAAATACGAACACACGCGTATCGGTGTTTGGATTGTGATTTCCTGTCGTGAGTGCTGTCTATCGGAGTTCGTGTCAAATCGGTTGTGAGAACGCGCTCGAACACTGAAAGATCGCTATACTCGTCTCCTAATCTCAAATGCCAACCCTTCTCATTCAACGTTCCTGAATCATGGACCTCGGATTGAACGGAAAAGTCGCCATTGTCAGTGGAGCCAGCCGTGGAATCGGACTGGCAATTGCAGAAAGCTTGGCCAAAGAGGGCTGCCGATTGCTGGTGTGTGCTCGCGGGGCCGATGCGTTGAATGCAGCTGTGGCATCGCTCCGCGCACATGGTTCAGAGGTGCACGGAATGGCTCTCGACGTCACGGATCCTTCAGCAGGAGACCAGTTGGCAGAAAAAGCTGTCTCGTTGTATGGAGGTATCGACATCCTTGTCGCCAACGCGGGGGGCAATCGGCGTGGCCAATTTGAGGATACCAGTGATCAGGATTGGGACGATATTCTTGAGTTGAATTTGAAGGCGCATCTGCGCACAGCACGTGCAGTCATTCCCTCGCTGAAAGCATCGGAATCAGGCTCTATGGTGTTTATTTCTTCCATATTCGGCCGCGAAGCCGGTGGTGCTGGACTCTCGATCTACAACACAACCAAGTCTGCCCTGATCAGTGCAGCCAAGATCATGGCCATTGAATTAGGAGGTCACGGTATACGGGTCAATACGGTCGCTCCTGGCTCTATCCGGTTTGAAGGGGGATCGTGGGATCGACGTTGCAAGGAGGATCCAGAAGGCATGGCCAAGTTCATCGCCGACAATATTCCTTTGGGACGTTTCGGCTCGGCTGAAGAAGTAGCCGATGTGGTGACTTTTCTTTCCTCGCCGCGCGCCTCATGGGTCTCTGGAAGCTGCATCACGGTTGATGGTGTGCAGTCCCACTCCCTGATTTGAACCAGAGAAATAAGCAACACCGGGCATTTCTTTCGCTTTGAGCTTGGTGCCTGGCGCGTTGCAGGAGCCGACTACTCGAATCGGTTGAACGTGACCTGGATCTCCCGGGTGTGTTGCTCATTCCTGCGCCACTGGACCAGGATGGGACTTTGGTAGGTGCCGTTGATGATGCGGCCCTCTCCAGTTCCTTGATCTGAGACAATCAGGTCCACCTTCCGCTTCATGCGGAGAAATCGGTTGGCCGGTACCTGGAAGAATTTGTCGATGATGCGTTCGACCTTCGTTTCACTGAGGCCAGTCGCGTCTATGAACTCGTTTACGACGTGAACAAGATCGTACTTCATGTAATCCTTGGCCTTCTCTTTGATGGCTCCTGGGTCACGAAGCATGTTAATACCGCGCATAGCCATAAAGCGAAGCGGATTCTTCAGAACCTCCGGCAAATCGTGACGCATGAGAAGCGTCTCGTACTCGTTCACCGTCAGGCCCGTATTCTTCTCATCCGGAGAAAGGCTAAGGCTGATTCGTCCTTTCTCGAGACCCAGCTCTTTGATTTGCTCCTCAAGTTGTTGCAGAACGCCGACGCGAGGATCCCACAAGTTCACGGAACCGATCGGATGGGAGCCCATGGGAATGGTCAGCGTGCGCTGCTCCACAACAGACTCCTCGTTAAAGCCGATGACAGTGGTCTTCCGCGTACGACGCATCTCACCGTTCGTGCCATCGAGGTCAACGAAATAGACCGGCGCTTTGCGGTCGTTGAGGTACGTAACGCAGTTCTCCAGGCCGGCTCCGATGTAGGTCAAATGCGAGTCCGCATTCTTGGGCTCGACGAGCTTCTGCGCTTCGCTCAACTCATCTCGCAACTCCATCTGATCGTGACGATAGTCAGCGTCAGGTGGAAACAGCTTCTTGAACGATCCTACGTACTTCTCGAGTGCAACAGGATCGTGCTTCAATCTCCGGGCAAAACTTTGTTCGAAAAAGCCGGCCGTCGTGTGATGGGACGCATACGCGCTCTTGCGGTAGTTGTCGAAGAAGTGCTCTTCTTTCTCTTTAACGCTTTCAGCTACGTCGATTAGCTCGACACGGGATTCCGGCTGAAGCGTAAGACGAATATCTGTCGGTTCCGTAGGCATGGAAATGGCGGGTTGCTGCCTTCTGTAGCCTGTGCGAGGCTGCTTGTTACAAAAGCTGATAAAAAATACGATCAGTGAGTGTTTTGGATGCTCGGCCTCGATGAATTCTGCAGGGTGAACAATCAGTTGGAGGAGAGGGGAGAATTAGTTCGGCTGACCGCCTAGTTTGCACTTGGTGACGATAAACATAGTCTGCTGCAAACCAGAGTCGTAGGATCATTCCCCATGAGTAACCCATCTATGCGACGCTTGCTTTTATTTGTGATAGGGATCGGAGTCGGAATCCAAGGGTCTTTGGCCCAGCAGTCTGACATGTCGTTCCTTTTGACCGCAGCCGAGCGGACGGCTTTCGATGAAACTACGCGATACGATGAGCTGATGGCGTTTGTGGATGTAGCGGCTGCTCAACATGAAAAGCTGCATGTGACGCATTTCGGCTATTCTTTCGAAGGGCGCAAACTACCATTATTGGTCTTTGGAGATGTTGCAGATGCGTCTCCGGCTGCCGTGCGGCGTTCAGGAAAGGTCCGGGTCTTTGTGCAAGCCAACATTCATGCTGGTGAGGTTAGTGGCAAGGAAGCCTTACTCATGTTGATCAGGTCGTTGGCCGGCGGCGAGCATGCTTCTTGGGCAGATTCGCTTGTTCTGATGATGGCCCCGATTTACAACGCTGACGGCAATGAGCGTGTAAACCTGTATAACCGACCCCGACAGAACGGCCCATTCGGTGGAATGGGCCAGCGTGCAAACGCCCAGGGACTGGATCTGAATCGGGATCACATGAAGGCCCGCAGCGCAGAAGCTACCTCGCTGATTGGCCTGATGAACGCCTATGATCCGCATGTACTCATAGATCTGCACACAACGAACGGAACGCGTCACGGATATCACCTCACGTATTCTCCGGCACTCAATCCAAACACAGATACAGCCATAGACTCGCTCACCCGACATCAACTCTTACCTCAGGTTACAGAGGTCTTCAAGAAGCGAACCGGGTGGGATATGTACTACTACGGTAATCTACCCTTCAGGCGGGGAGAGCCTGGATGGTACACGTTTGATCATCGTCCACGCTTCAACAACAATTATGTCGGTCTCCGGGATCGCATTGCCATACTGAGCGAGGCCTATGCCTATGCTTCCTTCGAGGAGCGCATTCTCTCCAGTCTGTATTTCGTCGAGGCAATTATCGATTACGCGATGGAAAACGCAGGGACGATCTCAAACGTGATAGCTGCAGCTGAGTCACGGACTGGTCCCGGGCTCATGCAAGGTCTTCGATTTGCCCCATCCGGCAGCGATTCAGAATCAGCTATTCTCATGGGCGCCGTTGAGGAGCGGATCAACCCATACAGCGGAGCACCCTATTTTTCACGAATGGATTCGACGTTCGAGCAAATGCTGACTGAATACGGGCGCTTCACTCCGACAGAGTCCGGAAGTATTCCAGCAGCTTACGTGGTAGAAGCCGCATCAGCTGGTGTCGTGGGAAATATGTTGCGTAGACACGGTATTCAATTCGATGTCGTCCGTGAAAATGTCGTCGAGCACCTTTCCAGTTTCCGAGTGGATTCGACGACTGCATCAGAACGGTCCTTCCAGCAAGTGAACGAAAGAACCATTTGGGGATCTTGGAGTGAATCGCAAGCGGAGATCAGAAAGGGATCCTTGCGAGTATCCACTCAAAATAATCGAGCCAGACTCGCATTCTATTTACTGGAACCACGATCGGATGACGGTCTCCTCAATTGGGCATTATTGGATGATTGGATTGCGCCAGGTGATTTGTATCCGGTTCATCGCATTGAGTCCGAAGGCACGCTTAATCCATATGCCGGACCCGAAAAACCATGACTGATCCGGCCATACATATCGAAGGAATCGAACAGAAGCCCTTTCACCTCACCCCTGGAGATGACGCTGCATTTGAGTCACTTGCGTCCACCATCATGACGTTTCAGAGGGAGGCCAATCCGGTGTACAGGAGACTTGAGGGCTTCACGTATTTGCCTGTGGAAGCCTTCAAAATGACGCCCATTGCAGCTTTCGATACGGCACTCGCAGAAAGGGTGTTTGTCAGCTCGGGAACGGGTAGCCAGGTACGGTCAAGACATTATGTCCGAAAGTTGTCTCTCTACGAGCGTAGTGTACTTGCGGGATACGACCTTGCGATCACGCAGCGATTTGGCTGGAGTGATCGCGATCCGGTGATTTTGGCCCATCTTCCGGCCTACGCCGAGGAAAGTTCGCTCGTTTACATGGTCCGCACACTGATTAATCGGCGAGGGGCACCTGGCTCGGGTTTCTTTCTTGATGATCGTGAAGGGTTGGCGTCCGCAATCGAAGGCGCTCGGGAACGATCCCATCCCATTTTGCTTTTTGGAGCAGCCTTTGGCTTGTTGGATTTGCTGGAAGAGCGAGAATGGCCTCTGCCGCCGGGCAGTGTTGTCATTGAGACCGGAGGGATGAAGACGCATCGACGAGAGGTGAAGCGATCAGCATTGCATCATGTGCTGCGGAAGGGATTCGCAGTCCCGGCCTCTCATGTGGTTTCCGAGTACGGAATGTGTGAGCTGATGTCACAGTGCTATACTGACGAAAAGGGAATATTCAGAACGCCTCCCTGGATGCGATTTGAAGTGCTGGATCCCGCGGATGGTGCGACGCCGCTTCCTGTAGGAGAGGAAGGCGTCCTTGCGCTGCTGGATCTGGCAAATATTTATACGGTCAGTGCAATCTTGACGGCTGATCGCGCCCGCGAAGTGGATGGCGGCTTTACCATTCACGGTCGCTTATCCTCCTCGGAGCTTCGCGGATGCAATTTCTTGATAGACGGTTCTCCACCTGGTACATGATCTCATGATTTCGATAGAGCACAGTAGGGATGGCCGCATTGCGACGTTGATATTGAATCGACCAGATCGTCGTAATGCCCTGGATCAGTCGCTGGTGCTGGAGCTGACGCGTGTACTTACGTCGTTGGATCAGGATGAATTTGTCCGCGTCGTCTTGCTGACCGGTGCAGGCAAAGCATTTTCTGCTGGGGCTGATCTGGATGCACTGGCAACCATGGGATCAGCTTCGGACGAGGAGAATCTTGCTGATTCTGAAGCGCTCGCATCGTTGTTTGAAGCTATCCGTACCTGTAGCAAAGTGATTATCGCATGGGTCAATGGCCACGCTATTGCTGGGGGCTCCGGGTTGGCGACGGCCTGCGACCTGTCCTTTGCGTCCAGCTCAGCCAAGTTTGGCTTTACGGAAGTTCGGAGTGGATTTGTCCCTGCCATTGTATCCGTTTTACTGCGTTCGCGCCTTTCAGAGACGGCTCTCCGCGATGTGTTGTTGACCGGTCGCTTGTTGACAGCTGATGAGGCGGAGGAGGTAGGTTTGATTACGAAGGCCGTGCCACCTGAATTGCTGGAAGAAATGGTTTTGGATGTGGCAGCGTCCATCGCTCGCAATACATCTGCTGAAGCCATACGACGTACGAAAACGTTGCTTCATGATATCGAGAATAAAGGATTCAATGAGGCACTCTCGACTGCTTCACGCGCCAATGCTGAGGCGCGAAAGTCTGCGGATTGCCAAGCAGGAGTGAGGGCGTTCCTCAACAAGGAAGATCCACCTTGGATGCATTTCTATGACCGCGACCACGACGATCCAGCTTGACACGCAATGCATGACGGTCCACGAAAAATGGCATCTCACGAATGCTTTTCAGTACCTGATCCCTGTTTATGGCTGTGGGCTGCAGCCCCGCTCAACGTAAAGCCTGAGATAGAGGCGTGGGCTTTATGGATCGTCGATCTGCTACTCGTGGATGATGTTTCCTGGAATCAGCGTCAGCGGGCAGCAGCTTGCGAGGCGTTTCTAGCAGGCAGCCCTGTGCACATACCTTGCGGCCCACCACCGGTCGGCTCCATCACTCGCGAATCGGCGGCTGGTTGGCTTTACATGGCGTCCTTACCCGTAGCAGACCGGTTCAAGGAGACGTCATGGGAGGTGCACATCCTTCCATGGGCTCGCGAATTAGCCTCACTGGCTGGCTTCAAAGGAACATGGCGGCACCCGCACATTGATGCCATTGTCATGGCCATGTTGCTCATGACACGGCTAGATGGACTACGCAAGGGCGGCACGTCAAGAAGTTACGCCACTGCGAGAGACGGAAAAGAGCGAAAGAAATTGGTGTGGCGGGAGTGTATTCGTATTCGGCAATACTTGGCCGATGTATTGCCCATCACAAAAGACCTTCCCCGTCGTGCCCGTGGAGCGTTCAAAGAGTGGTGGTTCACATGCCTGGAGTGGTCGCGTCTAGCAGAAGCAAAGGGAACGGCCTTGTGGGACGAGCCCATTTTGATCACTCGTGGAGCTCGAATCCGGATAGTATGGCAAAGATGGTTCGGGAAATTGGCTTTCAAGTAGTCGGTTCGATTGAGACACCATGCCTTTTTTCATAGCTAGTCTGCATCTCTCAATAGATAAGGTCCTAGTTTGTAGCGCCCGATCAGGTGTCCTGCAAGGGCCAAGTCGCTTTTCGTGCATTATCAAGATTTTCTGACATGACCACGTATAAGGATGCCGGTGTCGACGTAGAGGCTGGCGAAGAGATGGTCGATCGTATCAAGCCACTGGTCCGCAAGACGTTTACAGACGGCGTAATGACGGACATTGGAGCTTTTGGGGCCTTTTTCAGGGTTGATTGGCGTGCGTACGAAGACCCTGTCATGGTTTCATCGGTTGACGGCGTCGGCACAAAGCTGAAAGTGGCTTTTGCCATGAATCAGCACGATACAGTAGGCCAGGACTTGGTGAATCACTGCGTCAATGACATTGCCGTGTGCGGGGCTACTCCGCTGTTCTTTCTGGACTACTTCTCCACTGGCAAGCTGGACCAAGAAGCGGGTTATGACGTGATCAAAGGGTTTGCCAAAGCGTGTGAGGAAAATGGATGCGCACTCATTGGTGGGGAGACCGCCGAGATGCCGGACATTTATGGACAGGGTGAGTATGATTTGGCCGGCACAATTGTTGGCGTTGTCGACCGCAAGGACATCATTGACGGAAGTGCGGTAGAGGAAGGAGATGCACTGATTGGCTTCCCATCCACAGGCCTTCATACCAATGGGTACAGCCTTGCCCGTCATGTCCTGTTCAATCACTACGATGTGCATGACCGTCCCGAGGAACTGGCGGGAGTATCCATCGGCGAAGCCCTTTTGGCCGTTCACACATCCTATCTCAATACGATCACTATGCTGCGGTCAGCCGCAGAAGTTCGGGGACTGGTTCATGTCACTGGGGGCGGAATACCAGGAAATTCGAAGCGGATCATGCCAGAAGGGCTACAGATTGATGTTGATTACGAGGCGTGGGATCGACCCGCTTTGTTCAGCCTGATTCAGCGACTGGGAAATGTGCCCGAGCGTGACATGCGTTCGGCATTCAATCTCGGGATTGGACTGATTGCTGTGGTTCCCCAACAAGATGTGGCCTCTGTTCTGGCTGCATGTGAGGAAGAGGCGCCGGTCGTAATCGGTACTGTTGTCGCTTCGTAACCTCGCGGGGGATTCTTTCTTGCGGAACGGGTAGCGGCAGTTACCTGTATTCGTATTTTAGGCCTTGAATTCTTTAACGCGACCGCTGGACGGCGATGCTCTCTGTTGTAGTTATTCTGGTACTCAGTTATCTGGTAGGCTCAATCCCGGCCAGTGTCTGGGTGGGCAAGATGGCCTATGGGATTGATCTTAGGCAACATGGAAGCGGGAATGCTGGTGCTACGAATGCATTTCGCGTTCTTGGCTGGAAAGCAGGTGCTGTAGCATCTTTCGTAGACCTGGGTAAAGGCCTTCTTGCTGCCGGGATTATCGCCACTGTTCGTCTGGACCCATTGCCTGTAGGATTTGGATTCTGGGAGGTTGAATCCGTAGTCCGGTTGTTGGCCGGAATGGCAGCAGTCATCGGCCATATGTACCCCATTTGGGCGGGTTTCAAAGGAGGTAAAGGGGTCAGTACTACGGCGGGCATGTTGCTTGCGCTGACGCCGGGCGTGATGCTCCTCACATTGGGAGTGTTTGCCCTCGTGCTGTTTTCTTCCCGCTACGTTTCCGTAGCATCACTTTCCGCCACGGCCGTCTACCCAAGTGCTATTGCGATAAAGAAATACGCAATGCACGCTGATGGCCTGGACGCTTCCATTTTTGTATTCAGTTTGGTGTTGGCTACCAGTATATTTATCGCGCACCGGAGCAATATCCAGCGTTTGTTGGCCGGTACGGAGAGACGCATCCTGACGTTCAGAGCCGCTCGCGGTATGCGAGGCAGGGGAGAGCTTTAAGGTTGAAGCAAGGGCTCGTTTCTGCGTGATTGTCTCCCTGGAAGTGCGGGGATGTCACCTCGGACTGTAGCATAACTCAGGAAAGGACAATGGGTCAGCAAAAGCGGGTCGCGGTGATAGGAGCTGGTAGCTGGGGCACTGCCCTCGCCATCAGTCTCTCTGAGTCTGGACAACGTGTAATTCTGTGGGCTCGCAAGGAGGAAGCTGTTCGAAGCATGCTGGAGACACGGCATAACCCGCGTTATCTCCCGGACGCTTCGATTCCTGCTGAAGTTGAGATTACCCACGATTTGGGTCAGGCAGTTGCTGGGGCGGACGTTTGGCTATTAGCTGTGCCTTCCCAAGGCGTCCGTCGCGTCGCAGAAATGCTTCTGAGGCACTTCTCTCCAGGATTGTTGATCGTGTCCGTGGCCAAAGGAATAGAAAACAGCACATTGATGACTACCTCGGAGGTGCTCCACAATGTGTTCAAAGAAGCGTCCACCGAGCAGATAGCCGTGCTTTACGGCCCAAGTCACGCCGAGGAAGTAGCCAAACGATCTCCAACTACAGTGGTCGCTGCGAGTATGCATCAGGAGACTGCATGCGCAATCCAGGACATCTTCATGTCGCCTGCCTTGAGAGTATATGTCAATACGGATTTGAGAGGCGTCGAAATTGCCGGGTCTGTAAAGAACGTCCTGGCAATTGCGGCAGGTATTTCTGACGGTGTTGGCTATGGGGATAATGCCAAGGCGGCTATTCTGACGCGAGGCCTTGCGGAAATCAAGCGGCTCGGCGTTGCCATGGGCGCTCAAGAAGGGACATTTGGCGGACTGGCTGGCATTGGCGACCTCGTTGTAACATGCATGAGTACGTTGAGTCGTAACAGAAACCTTGGCTACGCTATTGGTCAGGGGAAATCACTGGATGATGTTCAAAAGGAGATGACGATGGTGGCTGAGGGGGTTCGTACGACAGCGTCAGTCATGGAGCTCTCTGCTCGATATGATGTAGAGATGCCTATCACCAGCGCCGTTCATTCCATTCTGTTTGATCATTGTCCGCCAAAGGAAGCCGTTCAGCAATTGATGATGCGCAGTGCCAAGCAGGAAACATGGACCGTATCGGATCCAAGCTAGGCAAGTCATCGAGTGTAGAGATCTGACGCAACGAAATGACACTGGAAGAGATAAAGCGCCTGGTAGCCCGTGGAGAGGGACGTCATCTGGAGTTCAAGCGACGCGTACCAGAACCGGAAAGGGTAGCTAAGGAAGTAGTGGCTTTCGCCAATTCTGGCGGGGGACGCTTACTTATTGGTGTCGACGACAGTGGAGAAATTGTCGGTGTTCGGGATTCGGAAGAAGAGGAGTTCTCCTTGAGGACGGCTCTGGGGATGAATTGTCGCCCGTCCGTCCGGTGGATGACAGAGCGAATAGCGGTTAGTGCAAAGCGGGACGTCATTATGGTTACCGTTCCAGACAGTCCGAGGAAGCCACATTTCATTGTGACCAACGTGGAGGATGGCTCAGGTCCGGCATATGTGCGTATTGAGGACATGAGCGTGGAAGCGTCCCCTGAATCTGTTGCCCTGATGCAGACTGAGCACTCCAGTGACGGCGTGCATTTTGAGTTTGGTGAGACCGAGCTGCTCTTAATGCGGTATTTGGAGCAATACGGACGAGTAACTGTGGATGGGTTCACTCAGATCTCCAGCTTGAGTCGGGAGGCGGCAAGTGAACTGTTGGTCACCTTGACACGCGCTGGTGTTTTGGATCAACACCGCGAGGCACGCGGTGACTTCTACATGATCCATTACGACAGTTAGGGGTAGGCGAGCGAGAAACGGAACGAGCGCATACGCAACCTGTCTGAGCGACACGTTCCGTAAAAGTTGTCCACGTTCCAATCAGTGGATGAAGATGGGATAGGGCTTTCGTAACTTGACGTGCTCATCAACGAAGACCGTTATTGTTACCTGTTCATGCCCGTCGTAGACGTCATCCCACTGCACGAAACAACGCGTTCACGCTATTTGAACTATGCGTTGTCCGTTATTACCTCACGTGCTCTTCCTGACATCAGGGATGGATTGAAGCCGGTACAACGTCGCATTCTGTATGCGATGTTTACCAATCTGCACCTGTACCCGGACTCTCGCTACAAGAAGAGTGCTACCGTGGTAGGGGAGGTAATGGGGAAGTATCATCCACTTGGAGATTCTGCGATCTACGACGCCATGGTGCGTATGGCGCAGGAATTCTCTCTTAGGGCACCGTTGGTTGAGGGGCACGGTAATTTCGGCTCGCTTGATGGCGACTCACCAGCTGCAATGCGGTACACCGAGGCGCGGCTCCGTCCACTGGCCATGGAGCTATTGTCTGAGATCAGAAAAGAAACCGTTGCCTTTCGCCCCAATTTCGACGGCTCGCTTTTTGAACCGGTTGTCGTGCCAGCCAGGGTGCCTAATCTGCTTCTGAACGGCGCCTCGGGCATCGCGGTTGGAATGGCAACCAACATTCCGCCGCATAACCTTACCGAGCTGATCGATGCCTCGATCTACATGATTGGCTCACCGAACGCGCGTACTCAAACCCTCGTTGAGAAGTTTGTTACCGGTCCGGACTTCCCTACGGGAGGTCGCGTGCTGAATACGCAAGAAGAACTGATGCAGATCTATTCAGCGGGTGAAGGGGCCATAGAGCTCCGCGGGGAGTACGAAAACGAAGGCAAGAGCCGCGTCGTGATTACCTCTATTCCTTACGGAATCACGAAGAGTGCACTAATTGAGCAGATCGCCGACAACATCATCAAAGGAAAGGTCCCCCAATTGGTCGATGTTCGGGACGAGTCCACTGATGACGTCCGGATCGTACTTGAGATCAAGCGGGGTGCAGAAAGTGCAGCAGCGATGGCTTTCCTGCTGAAGCACACCGCCCTGCAGTCTCGCTTCCATGTAAACCTCACATGCCTCCTTCCAACCGATAACCCAGAGATCGGTGCACCTGCAAAGGTTGATCTGCCAACCTTTATACGGCACTTCCTGGATTTCCGGATGGAAGTCGTCGTCAAGCGGCTTGAATATGAGCTGGCGCAGCTGGAGAAGCGTATCCACATCCTTCGTGGGTTCGAAAAGATCTTCAGTGCGCTGGACGAAGCCATCCGCATTATCCGGGCATCCGACAACAAGGCCGATGCGGCCAGCCGTCTCATGCATCGCTTTCAGCTCGATGATGTGCAGGCTGATGCCATTCTCGAGATCAAGCTTTACAAATTGTCGAAGCTTGAGATTGATGCCATCCGGAAGGAGTTGGAAGAAAAGGAGGCCATGGCGGCTCAACTTCGAGCCCTCCTGGGAGATGAAGAGGCGCGTTGGAAGCTGATCAAGACCGAGCTGAAGGACCTACGATCCAAATTTGCCGAGCCACGCCGGACTACAATAGCAGGCCCCGATGCCAAGATCACGTATTCGGCAGAAGACTACATCATTGAAGAAGATGTCTTTGTCATCGTTACGCAGGACGGTTGGGTCAAGCGTCAACGCTCCTACGGAGATGTGGAAAGTATCCGCGTCAGGGATGGTGATGCCGTCGCATGGATCCTGCCGGCTACGACGAGAAAGTCGATCGTCTTCTTCTCCAATTTCGGCAAGGCATATTCAACGAGGGTGGAAGCCCTGATGGCTACAACCGGTCATGGTGCCCCCATACAGAAGCTGTTTGACTTTTCGGATCGCGAGCGGATCGTGGGCGTCGTATCCATGGATTCACGCGCCTTGCCTAAAGCCATGGTCCGGGAAGATGCTGAACCCGAGCTGTTTGGTGAAGGCGAGCCTGAACTGGAGGGGCCATGCGCAACCGGAGTCACCTCGGATGGGCAATCCCTGCGCATTGCCTTGGAGAATTATGGCGAACCTTCAACGGTCAGCGGTCGCGCATTCATGAAGGTGGCCAAAGGTGAGCAACTACTCCGAGTGGAGCCTACCTCGGGTTCAGAGAATGTCTGCCTCGCAACGAAGGATGGTTACTGTCTCATTTTCCCCGTAGGTCAGATACCGATCATGAAGAATGCAGCCAAGGGAGTCATCGCCATGCGACTGAACGCGGGGGATGAGATCATTGGCTTCGCGTTATCCGAAGCAGCACGCCAAGGTCTTGAAGTAGAAACAACCCGGGGACGTTCAGAGATCATCCGCCCGACCAAGTTTCCCGTCGCCAACCGAGGTAATAAAGGGCGTCTGATTATCAAACGAGGCGGTATCAAGCGTGTCGTTTATCCCGTTGTCGAAATCACGGACGGCATGTCCGATTAAGCAAGTCTCCCATTTTGAGTGCAAAAAATTACACTGGCGAAAGCATTCAGGTCCTCGAGGGACTGGAACCGGTACGTAAGCGCCCTGGAATGTATATCGGCGGAACGGGCAAGCCGGGGCTCCACCATCTGCTTTGGGAAGTGGTGGATAACGCCGTTGATGAAGCCACGAATGGATACGCGTCCCAAATCGACGTCGTTCTGCACCGCGATGGGCGCTCTATCACGGTGTCGGACAATGGCCGAGGTATTCCCGTCGACAAGCACCCAACCAAGAAGATTCCGACTCTTGAGGTCATTCTGACCACACTTCACGCTGGGGGTAAGTTCGACAGCTCCAATTATATCACCTCGGGCGGTTTGCACGGGGTGGGAGCCTCCGTCGTGAATGCCTTGTCAGAGGATCTCATCGCAACAATCAAGCGTGACGGCGCGACATGGGAACAGCGCTACGAACGGGGCAAGCCCGTAACCAAGCTGAAAAAAGTATCGCCCAATTCTCGTGGAACGGGGACGAGTATCTACTTTCGTCCCGATGCTGACATTTTCGAAACGGTGGATTTCGACGCCGGCATCATAGCGGAGAATCTGGAGACGAAAACCTATCTGAATGGTGCGCTTCGGATTGCCTTCAAGAACGAAGCAACCGGCGAAAGACACGAATACCATCACGAAGGTGGCATCGAAGAATTTCTGGGTCACAAGCTGAGTGAAGGAAAATTGCGACCCGTCCATGTGGACCCTTTTGTTCTTCGTCAGGAAGGAATGGTAGACGGGGCTCGTGTTGAAGTGACGTTGCAATGGACAGAAGCACCGCGTGAAGCTTTGTACTCGTATGTCAATGGCATTCCAACGCCCGATGGTGGGACGCACGAGCAAGGTCTGAAGAATGCCATACGTTCCGCTGTGCGCTCCTATATGGACACGCACGACCTCTTGCCCAAAAAGCTTGATATCTCAGCGGAAGATATCCGTGAAGGCGTCATGGGTATCGTGAATCTGTTCATGGTGGACCCTCAATTCCAGGGACAGACCAAGGAGAAGCTTAACAACCCTGAAATCAAGGGTATTGTGACGGCTGCGATTCGACTCGAATTAGAGCAGTTCCTGAATCGACACCCCTCAACCGGGGACGCCATTGCTACACGCGTCGTACAGGCTGCCAAGGCAAGGCATGCCAGTCGCGCGGCGGCAACAAAGGTCAGACGCAAAACTAGCGTCAGTCACCGTCTTAACCTGCCGGGGAAACTGGCAGATTGTGCCTCTACCAATCCAGAGGATAGCGAGCTGTTCATCGTGGAGGGCGATTCTGCAGGTGGTTCGGCAAAGCAGGGGCGGGATCGCGGCACGCAGGCCATTCTTCCGCTGCGCGGCAAAGTGCTCAACGCAGAGCAAGCCACGTTGAAGAAAGTGCAGGATAATAAGGAGCTATCCAATGTGGTTCAGGCGCTTGGTTGCGGTCTCGGTGATCAGCTGGAGCTGTCCAAATTGCGATACCATAAGGTGATCCTGTTGATGGATGCCGATTCCGATGGCCACCACATATCAACGTTGTTGTTGACCTTTTTCTACCGGTATATGAAACCGTTGATCGAAGAGGGCTTCATTTTCATTGCACAGCCGCCGCTCTATCGTATTGACGCAGCAAAGAATACCTGGTGGGCACTCGACGACGAAGACAGGGAGCGAATTACGGCTGACATTAAGAAGCGTAACAAGAACACGAAGATCGAACTGCAGCGCTTCAAGGGATTGGGGGAAATGATGCCTCAAACCCTGAAAGACACCACGCTTGATCCGGAAAAACGTCGCCTTCTTAAAGTGACCATTCCGGATGCGGAACGCATGGTCACTGAACAGACAATTTCCCAATTGATGGGTAAGGATGCGTCGGCGCGCTTCGATTTCATCATGAACAACGTAGACGAAGTTCAGGATCTGGACGTCTGATCCCCAGGGCAAGCCGCTAGTACAATCATTCCCGAACTCATTGGGCGATGACCGGGCCTTCTTGGGCAGCCCTTCGGACGTCTGTCTGAGGACTGATACCGGCGAAGTGATCAGCTATGACTGCAGGGGTCACATTGGGTCCGTATGGATTCAGCCCGTGGATCTGCATCAGGGTGTAATAGGCTCCCCTGGGAATCAACTCGAATTGCTGTCGTTCGTCAGTTGGACCTTTGGCGACGACGCCAAACCATTCCTCGTTCATGTTGTTTTTCCCTTCGACGTAATCTTCCGGGTATCCCGCATTATGCCACGAAGCATTGGAATCGTGGACATCGAGGCCTGTTTCCTGACCATACTTCCACCACCCGTCAGACCATTGGAAGGTCAGTCCCCCAATGGCATTGTCACTACCGCTCAGGCCCGAGGCGTTGTCATAGATCTGACGCCACTGGCCTTTGAGATAGCGTGCTTGCATCAGCTGATCTTCACGTTCCTCTTTTGCGTTGAATGCATCGGAGCCAAATTCAGTAAAGAAGATCGGTTTCCCGAACTCATCACGAATCCTGTCGAAGGCATCTGTAAATCCAATTCCTCGATAGACATTCGTTCCAAAGATATCAACGGCTTGGGCATGCTCAACGATCAAGTCCAAATAGCCCAGATCCCCGTTGGCCATGGCGACGGGCCGATGTGTATCGAGGCGCTTGATTCGCTCCGCTGCTTCCCCGTACAACGTATACAGCGGCGTAGCTAGCCGGTAATTCAGTTCTTCCTCAGGCAAGTTCTCGGTTTCTGCGCCACTCCAAACCAGACCATAGTTATTCTCGTTTCCCAAGAGCCACATCAGCACACCCGGTGTGTCCTGGAATTGCTCAACCATGGCGGTGATTTCCGAAAGAATCACTTCACGCGACGCAGGATCAGCATAATCTGTATTGGCCCTCCATTGCTCATCGACCATTACCCCGTATCGTCCCATGGCATGATTCAGGATGGTGTAGATACCGTAGTTTTCATGGATATAAGCTACCCAACGAGGTGGCACGCCTACATATTGACGAATCGCATTGATACCGGCCCCTCGCAATGATGACATTTCCCGATCAAGGGCCTCCCGTATGATGTCATCGTCCTGCTCCCACAGGCTGTAAGCGTAATTCGTCCCAATGGGATAGTAGTCCCAGTTCATTCCCATTACGAAGAAGTCCTCGTCGCCTACTACCAATCGTGTGCCTTGCTCGTCCTGTACTAGGCTGACCGTATCTACGCTCGATTCAGTTACTTCCGGGACACCTCCACAAGCAGTCAGCACGCTTACTGCAAACGTGATAACCACCCCTGTTCTGTATGGGATAGGGAGGAGGCTCATTCTATTGCCAATCAATTGGATAACCGGCTGCGTTCATTTCATGATGGGACCTAGAGTTCGACGTCCCAGCAGGACTCCAATACGTGGTCTCTATGGTGGTCAAAAATAAGATTTGTTTCAACATGCTCGACCTCTACCTGAGCCGTTATTCCCTCCAAGACAACGCTCCTCAAATGCTCTGAATCACGGACGGCAACGTGAATCAAAAAGTCGTTTTCGCCGGCCACGTGGTAGATATCCCGAACTTCGCGCAGCGCCAGTACATGGTTCGTGAATCGAAATACTGCATGCGGATCATGTTTGCTTAGTCGAACGGAAATCATGGCCAGCAGGCGTATTCCCAAGTGTTTTGGTTCTACATCAGCATGAAAACCACTGAAGACGCCAATGTGCTCCAGTCGGCGGGTCCGCTCCAGTGCCGTTGAGGGGGCAATGCCAAGTTCTGCAGCGACGGCCTTATTGGTCATCCGAGCATCCTTTTGATAGAGCTCAATTATGCGTTCGTCAATTCGATCTACCCGCTTCATATGGTAAATGCTCAGAATAGTATTCGGTTTAGGAGTTTGGTACCCGCATAATATGCATTATCCAGACATATCCCTGTATTCCTGACGCACTAGCGACCTTGAAAATCACATACAAGACCTCTGATGCTGATATGCACGCCTCAACCAACACGGCTTTGTCTCGTGTGGATGCAGCGCGTGTTCTCTCTCCGCGGCGAAAGTCGTCTTCTGCTGTCTCTGTCGAGCAACTCGCTGTCGAACAGCTCGAACATTTTGGTGTTGATCCAGCGTCATCCTACGGTGAAGCCCTACTCAGTGCTTCTGAAGCTCTTTACGAGGCGCAGGCAGATATGGATCGCCTATGGAAAGTCACGGCGGAGACCATTGAGGGACTGGACAGAACGGATCGTATTGCCTGGTTCAATGCCAAGAAGTTTCTCTCTTTCCAGGTTGCGAAGATTCTCGATACCCTGCAGAATCCCTTCCGTAAGGCTTATCAGGAGCTGGATATGTCGGATGAGTCTCTTCAGGCCAAGGGACCGTACCCCATCTTCGATAATGTGACGGCCCTGTTTTCGGCCAATCCCGTCATCGTTCGTACCGCAACCTATATCTATGCCTGTACGGAGTGGGTCGACGATGCATTCCATGGTAAAGAGGCCCTCCATGAGATCTATTCCAGGCTCCTGAATCCTACATCTATTTCGCTCGCAAACCACATCGTGGATCTGGAGGCCGGTCCGCATGCGTCAGAATACCTGGCTTGGAATTTCAATTCAGGTATGGCTGCGATCGATACGCTCTTGGGGCATCTCCTGGGTCGAGGAGATATCGTCCTCGTATCTCGAAACGTCTATGGAGGTACGTGGCAGCTCCTGCACGACTTTTATGGTGATGAACGGCGCCTTGGAGCCCACATTGAGTGGTTTGATGGATACGATCGAAATGCATTCGCAGCTCGTGCGGATGAAATCAATACTCAATACGCCAGTGAAATTGAGCAAGGGGCGAAGGTCTATTTCTACGTTGAGTCACCATGTAATCCCCACGGGTACGTATTGGACGTTCCTGGAATGTCAGCCGAGTCACACGAGCGGGGTTGGACTGTGATTCATGACTCTACCGTTGCCACGCCGTTTTTGGATAAGCCACTTCAACGATCAGACCCACGAGAGCGCCCTGACTATCTCATCCATTCTTACACGAAGGATCTGACAGGAAATGGCAACGCTACGGCGGGGGTTGTCATTGCTCGGAATGAGCGCATGTTCATACCGAAAGGAGAAGAAGTTGCAGGGCGCGCTTGGAACGAGACCTTATTCTGGGATGCCTACTATATCAAAGGAGCCTTCCTCGATGCAGAAAAGGCCTTTGAGGTGATCTCGGGCATCAAGACACTGGAAATGAGGATGCTGAAAAAGTGTATCAACACACTGGTGTTGGCACGTTTTCTGGCATCACATGCAGGCATCAAGGTCAATTGCAATGCGCTGGAAGGGCACTGGAATCACGATCAGCGGGAGCGCGGCTTACGATTTGGACTACCGGCACCCTTGTTTACAATCGACTTTGACGATGCCGGTTTGGATCGAGAAACGTTCATCAGCTTCTTTGACAGCCTGTCGCCCGTATTCAATCACATGGTGAGCTTGGGGCAATGCAATACAACAATTCTTTGCCCGGCCTACACCTCACACTCTGAGTTGGACGTTAATGCACTGGCTGAGTCGGGAATCTCGCAAACCAATATTCGCATCGCTGTGGGCGATGAGAATCCCAAAGAGCTGATCGGTCACTTTTTGGGTGCCGCACGCCTGGTAATTGATCCTCGGTCTCCAGGTTTTTCCTCTGGATTCATGGAGCCTGAACAGGTAGATGTACTGGTCTGTGACACCTACCTGGACATACATGCACGGTACATTCAGGCCGGCCGGCCACTGGCTTCCTTTCTGAACTGATTAACTAGACAGCGACGAGCACATTCGCTGTTGATCAATTGAGGGCCCGGTCCTGCTTCAGTCCGCGAGTGCGGCCCACAGGCATTCTACTGCATATATCTGCCCGGTTCGCCCAAAGATGGCTCTGCTGGCCTCAAGATCAAGCCGATGCCCGTCCACGCTTCGCAGTGAACCGTCTGAACCGTGCAGATAAATCTCGTTCCTGTCGCTCGGCCGGTAGATGATGGGTACCTGACAAACCGTGAAACCGAATCCACCCGCAGGGATGTCCAGTGTCGTGGCTCTACCGTTCAGGTCAAAGGTTTCGAAGCTTGTCGTCGCGTCAAGGCACTCATTCTTGTCGAACCCTCGCAAGTTGAAGGCCAGTTGGCCCCCATCAATCTCAACACCCAGCTCCATATAGCGCGCCAGGACGTCCTCCTTGACCTGACCGGTCATTCCTGGCTGCTTAACGCCCGCATTTTCCGGAGTATGGGAATAAGGATCTGTTGGGAAGGCGCCATATTCGTCCGGAGTTTTCTCGGCTCCAATGCCCGCACGAATGGCTTCAAGATGATGCTGCAGCGAAGAAAGAACGTCGGTGGGATACCCTTCTGAATGAGCCCGCTCTACATTTTCTGCAACTGCCAAACCCAGTTTGGATACCATATGCCAATAGATGGAGCCAAGCCCTTCGTAGGCGAAGAACGTACCCGAGCGTCCCGTGAATGTGCGGTGATCAAATACATCTTCGAACAACTGCAGGACGTCGCTGGAGTGCTCTCGAACCAACGAAGCATATGAAGAATCAACTGCCTGAAGAGCGTCTCTCAATTCGTCGGCATTCCGGAAATCGCCGTTGAAATGAAACCCTCCCTCCAAGTCTTGCTTGACAATCGTTTGATGACCGTCTTTGAGCAGTCTTGAGAGCAGGGGAGAGGACGTTACCTGTTCCGTTGTCAGACAGTTCTTGTCCAAGAAGGCTGGCAACTCGCGATTGGGGTATAGGATGTAGCTGTCCTGATCATGCCGATAAAGAGCGCTTTTACGAAGAGCGTCCAAAAGATCGACGGCATCGGAGCAGGAAAGAAGACCACTGCTCAGTACAGCTACCTGACCCTCCAGCATTTCATAGAGATTGTCGATATCGAGTCCGCCCTCGGACCAGCGAAGCAGGTTGTACGAATGGTACAGGCCATCCCCTCTGCGATTGGATCGGATGGATGACGCCATCATGGCACGAGACGCTTCGATGAACCCGATCAGTGTATCCCTATCCACTTCCTGCGTCCGTCCAGACGGTCCCCTTGTATAGAGTTGCTTTCTGAATGCCGCCCCAGCCTCAGATAGGGACGAAACCATTGCGGCGCGATCAGCAGCAGTAAATCCAGACGCAATCTGATCGCCGTAGGACGAAACGACCTCATGAATTGACCCCAGTGTCGAGGCTACCTCGGTCGAAAGCACGAATGATGGTGCCTGGTCCTCCTCAATCCACCCGGCCAGGAAGTCGAACCAGCGATACAAATAGCTGGTAGTGACCATGGAAAGGCCGTTTCCAACAAGCGCGTTGTTTGCGTCATTCCACTCGGGTCGCTGAGTATTCAACCAGACGCCACCGTCGGGTACAAAGTTTGAGACTTTGGCCAGCGACAGGGTAAGAATCTTTTCAAGCAGGGACACGCGGTGTATCTCTTGACTTTGATTCTGGAGTAGCTTGCCGTCCGATCCGATCTGTTCCACACGTTTCTCGATACGCCGAGCCAGCTCCCAATCGTAGTCGATGGTGTCTTGTGGATCTGCCTTGATGGCATCAAAACCCTTTATGCGATAGGGTACTTCGGCATGCACAAAAACGCGTTCGGACAACAACGCACGGGATGATTCCGGATGGAACTTTCGATTCCACTCAAGTAGCTTCAGGAGATAAATGATCTGATGGTCACACCAATAACCAATGTTTGACCACGGGTCATCAGGCTCTGGAACCTCCCAATCCAATCCATCCTTTGTGATGCGATATGCGTTGTAACCGTCTGCCGTCGTTGCGTTCACAAAACGGCAAATCATGGCTGGAAAGAAGTCTGGATACGCTATCCCGAGTGCTTCCCAGTTCTGAAAAATATCGCGCCAGTTTCCTTGGTAGTTAAGGTTGCTTCTACCGTCCTCTGTCTTCAGATCGATACTGAACCGGTTCCACGGCCGCGTCGGATCTCCGTGACGGCGACTGAAGGCGAGGGGTAGGTATTCCAAACCTAAACGGATCAAGTCCGGGTCCCCGGAGCTGGCCAATTGCTCATTCAGGTCGTCATGGCTTACAACTTCCGGAAGGCTGTTGAGCAAAGCGGCGTGTCTGGACGCAAGGCGCTGGTTGAACGAACCAACATGACGTTGGAAATCACGTGCATCAACCTGGTAATTGTCCAGGGGAACGCCACCACGCATAACGTTGAACAGTGTGTTGGAGAAATGCCTGTTCACACGGTTCTGATTCGAACCACACTGTAAACCGTCCGAGGAGGCGATAAGACGCTTCAGGTTTACCTCTCCTACGGCAATGTCTTCATCAACCTGGCTCCACGTGTCCACTCCCGAGGTCAGCCATGACGCGTGGTTGATGACATCCGTCTGGTCTTTTCCAAGATCTGCAACCTGCCGCCAACGCATGCTCTCACCTGCTGGCAGCACAAAATGCTTTGAAGCGATAAAAGCGGCCGTCTTGCCGCGCACCGAGCGTTCCGTCGAGATCACGCTACCCGAAGAGGTGTGCTCAAGCTGGGCAGGAGATAACAAAATCGCATCTGGAGTAAAGCCGTCGTGCCATACAATGGTTGATCGCAATCCCTCGCTGGGCTCGGCACGATCGGTCGGGATAGAACTCAGGTAAAAGATGCCCATTTGAGCAGCTTCGAGTAGCTCGCTCTTTTTGTAGGCATTTCCCAGATTGCTGAACCGCAACCAGAAATCCTGCCCAACACCACAGGGAAGAATGTTTTGTAATCCGTCGAGTACATCAATAGTCTGATCGTGGTCGGCTGTGTTGGAAAGAACACAATCACGCACGAAGCCATACTTGGGACTGAATGCCCAGCGATACCGGAAGGTCAATCCTAGCTTTGCGTTACGCTCCTCGAAGACAACCTTGTTACCAATGGGTGACTTCAATATCGCTTGCTCTAATTCTCCCTCAGTTACGGAGCTATCCATAAAAGGGCGCCATGCAGATGCGAAGCCCGCAACAGAGATTTCTGTTATCGTGCCCGCTTGCCTTCTCATGGCAGAAATCTGGTCATCAGCCGCATACGGGAAAATGGCTCCATCGGGATTGCGGCGTCCCGCGGTAAGTGCCCCGCGACTGGAGACGAACATCCAGTGATCGTCCGCCCCAACGATGGACATGTAAAATTCCGGCATCAGATGGCTGTTGCCAATCCTGTAGTAGGCCTCTCCATCCAGCTCGACATAGGTACCCGTAACACCAATTTCCTGTGTGACGTGATCGACTGAAGATTGGATGTGAAGTGATGTGCTTTGCATAACACCGCGATTCCGCGTCAAAAAAACGAAAAAAGAGAAGTGGGCGCTCAGGATGAGGTAGTTGAAGAGGCTGCTCTTGCAGCTAGAGCAGACCGAATTTCATTCGCCTTGTCTTCGGTAATGTCATAGTTCCACATAACGGCAATGGCTCCGACTACGCCGGCGATTGGCAGAAACGTGTAGAACAGGCGTAGTCCAGTCATGGCATCCGCTGTCACATTGACCGCGTCAAAACCAACCAACGCCATAATGACCCCGGAGAGAAGCCCTGCGAAGGCCTGGCCAAACTTGGTCATCCACCAATAGACAGCTCCCAGCGTGCCTTCTCGACGTTGCCCCGTGTTGTATTCATCGATGTCGCAGACATCCGCGGTCATGGACATCATGATCGTAAACAGGCCACCAATTCCGAACGAATGGAAGGGGAGAGCCCAAAGGAAGAGATAGGGTTTACCCGGAACGAAGAGAAACCAGAACAAGACATACCCGACAATGGAAATGGCCTGGGAAAGAATGAAGGTCTTTTTCTTTCCAATGAACTTGGATATCAAGGCTACTATCGGAATCACGACGAAGGTGGTAACCAGAGCACCAATCGATCCATGCATTGCCGGCCAGATCCCAACGGCTGCTTCATCCCCTGCGAACAGGTAGTGGAGTATGATGAAGAAGGTAAATGTGGCAATCACATTGAACGAATTGAAGATCAAAAACGTAGCGAAAGCGATTTGGCGGAACTGCTTGATGCGGAAGGCATCTGCGGTAGCTTTCGCAATTTCCTTCAAACTCGAGCCCATGGTGGAGAGAGAAACTGTTGCCAGATCTTCGCGCTCGAGAGTTGACTTCTGTTTGATGAAAATGGCAGGTATCATCGCGAGAATAGCACACCCGACGCCAACCCATATTGAGAGCTCTCGCACACCCGAGGCTGCATCGGGAAACCAGGCCGGATCATAGAGGATCACCCAGAACCAAGGTGCAATGACCCAGGCCCATTGTCCCACGAATTGACCTACAGCCATGATGTTGGTCCTTTCATGGAAATCTTCGCTCATCTCGTACCCCATGGCGACGAAGGGGACGCTGAAGATGGTCAGGCCGAGATAAAACACGAGCGACAGGCCCATGAAATAGATGAAGTTGAAGGTCACTCCATTCTCGGCATACAGCTGCCACATGGCCATGTAGGAAAGGCCTAGGATGATGGCACCAATGAAGATGTACTGCCGGCGCCTGCCCCATTTAGACTTGGTATTGTCTGAAATGAAGCCCATTACTGGATCGGTGATGGCATCGAACAGACGTGGCGCAAAGAAGATGAATCCCCAAAGCAGGGGTGAAAAACCCAGGTTTTGCACCAAGACAACCAGGAATACCCCAAGCGCTGCCGGAAACATCTGATTCGCGAGCATGCCGAAGCCCCACGCCAACTTCAATGCGATTGGGACTTTTGGGCCGCGGGCAGCGCCTGTAGACATGTTGTACGCCTTCTGATTATGCTTCAAAATGGTTCGCTACGCTCGAAGTCTTCTCGAGCTGCTGTTGAAGCCTTGCTTGTACGTCACGGGCCCTTGAGAGCCCGGTTTGCAAAAGATCAATCAATTTCTGAAAACCTTTTCAAGATATTGAATGAAAGCCCTTCCGACAACATCAGGCAGCATGGTTTTTTCGGTGTCAACTATTTCGCTTCCCGAAACTGATCGTACTTATGCATTCAAAACAGTGATGTAACGGGCGTCTAGGAGAGCTTACACAGCACCTCACAGCACGTATGTTGACTACATGATGACGTCTGAACAAATTGAAGCTGTCCGGTCGGGACTGACCTTCGACGAATACATGGCTCAATGGGCTGAAAAGAACGCATTACCAATGCGGGGCCTTGATCCTGTGCAGCGTCGTACACGATTCTACTCCAAATACAATCTGGAACGTCAGTGTCGGGTGGTCGATCTATGGGCAGCTTCGGAGTCGTTCTCGAAAGCGGTTATGAAGGCTCCCGCCAACTCTGACTGGCTTTTCCTTACCGACGATTGGTGTGTGGACTCGGCATACAGCCTGCCTTTGGTCCACTGGGGAGCAGAGCAACGCGACGACCTGACGCTTCGCATCCTGCTGAAAGACGACCATCCCCGCATCATGGATGCTTTTTTGACCAATGGCAAGCGCTCTATCCCTAAGTTTGTAGGCCTGGACCAGGAAGGGCAAACTCAGTTCGTCTGGGGTCCACAGCCGGACCTTATTCGGGATATACGGCAGCGCTTGATCAAGAGCGGGGCGGAGGGTCGAATCGTGTCCTCTTCGACCGTTGAATGGTACGCTGAGAACGGCTGGCTGGAAGTGGAGCGCGAACTTACGCAGGTCCTCTCGGCCGCCTCCAATTGAATGTACCTGCCGGTTGCTCTCGGCTCGAACGGAGACTAGGTTAGGATAGCCTCATCAGCCGGAAAGGTGGGCAAACGAGCTGCCGAAGGCAATACTGCTGGCACCTTAGAGGGTGTCCAATCTCAGGAGATTGGGTGAGGTCGTCTGATTGAGATAGCGATATCATTGTCCATCATGACATCAAAGATCCACAATGTCGCAGTCATCGGCGCTGGCCTGATGGGTTCAGCGGCTACAAAGTATCTAGCCCAGTCAGGTCTCGACGTTCTGTTGTTGGGAGCCCCTGAGGGCAACCAGGTCGGCATTCACGCCAGTCACTATGACGAAGCCCGGATCACCCGGTACTCCAATCCAGACCGCATATGGTCACAATTGGCTGCCCAATCCATTTCGGAGTACTCCCGAATAGAGCAGACTTCGGGAATACGATTTCACACACCCTGTGGACATTTGCGTTGTGATCTGCCGCCAGCGAACTCAAGATCCGCACTTGAAGCCGTCCGGGAAGTGCTGTCGGAGGCGCCCGTAAACGCAACGTACATGGGTTCTGGTGAATGCCGGCAGCGTTTTCCCTATCTCCATTTTGCTTCTAATGCCCAGCTTCATCTGGAGTCAGGTCCAGCAGGCATCCTTCGGCCTCGAAGTCTCATTCAAGCACAAATTGAAATTGCACGACAACACGGCGCACAGATCGTGAGTGGGGTGGTTCAGGAAGTTGTGAAGGAGGGAGACACTTACCAACTCCGAACTGGAGCCGGTCAGTTCGAAGCTTCTTGTGTTTTGCTTGCGACAGGGGCTTATGCAGCAATACAACCCCTTTCAAGGCATGATCTCCACCTTACAGTCAGAACCGAAACGGTTCTGCTGGCCCAAGTGGATCAAAACAGACACGCTCATCTTTGGGACATGCCTGGAATCATCTGGTATTTCAGTCATCGAGAGGATGTGCCATATGCCTACATCCTGCCCCCAGTAGAGTACCGGGATGGCCGCCACTACGTTAAGATCGGAGCAGACCATGACCGGGATATTGAAGCACGCCTGGTAACAGAGTACGACCAGTACATGCGAAGTACAGGTAGCGAATCGACCATGATGCTACTGCACGAGGTCTTGTTGGAACTGATTCCGGACCTTTCTGACGCGCCGTATCGCAGTAAGCCGTGTATCCTGACATATACACCCAAGGGATACCCCTTGATTGATCAGTTGGATGATGGGCTTTTCATCGCAGCAGGAGGCTGTGGGAAGTCCGCGAAATCGTCTGATATGATTGGTCGCTTGGCGGCATTACTTGTCGTTGGTAATTCGTGGCCTGAACCGTTCTCGAGGGATCTATTCAGTGTATCTTGAGACTTCCTGATTACGTAAGCCACTCGGGAACGAACCATCTGAACCAACCATGAATATGCACGAAGAGTCTTGAACCCACTTCCACGATATAGCTTTGGTTTTTTTGAGCCTGGCCTACTCAACCGATGCAAACCTGTCAGATGAAGAGGTAGATGCGATTTCTGCAGCGCTGAAGAAGTGGAAGCCATCCCTTAGCGACCACGAAGTGCACGAAATTGTCCTGGAAGCTGCTTCTGTATTTTTCGGGTCAGACGCCGAGAAGGAGTTTGTCCACTCCGTTCGCGCACTGGGAGAAGCGCTCACGATCGAGCATCGTCGTGATGTCCTGGAGGATGTCGTCAAGATTGCTGAAGCGGACGGTATTTTGCTCAATTCTGAGCAGAATCTGTTGTCGATCCTGGCGTCCGCATGGGATATCAAAGCAACCAAGGATCGCTTGATTGATGAGACGAGTGCCCGATTGGAAGGTGACTCCGAATGGAGTGTGCTGCACGATATTGCGTTGATGTACCTCATCATGGGGCACTCCTCTGATGGTGAGTTAAGCTCCGTTGAGATTCAGGCCATGGTGAATCGACTAGGGGAGTGGGAGCCTGATCTGAAGGAAGAGGCTGTACGTGAGATTATCAGGACTGCGTTGGCGTATTACGGCCAAAGCCCGGATGCGGCAGATATTGGAGATTCGATCAGTGCCATCAGGGAGGCGCTCCGGCGCTCCCAGCGTCTCATAATCCTGGATGATTTGATCACTATTGCCAAAGCTGACGGCGCAGTCACCGACGCTGAGCGTGATATCGTCGAAAGCCTGTCTGCCGCATGGCATATAGACGTTCGTATCGCGTATTGAATTAGGTGTTCAAGGCCTATTTCGCAGCGTTCACAATGTCCTCGATTATGCTCAAGTGATGGTCGAGGTGAATAGCCATAAAGTGCACGGCTTCATCACGTACCATTTCTCCTAAGTAGGGATGATGCGCAACTGATGTGGATGAGACGGTTTCTAATCGGCCTATTCTATTACGCGTTTTGAGTAATAGCTGTGCCAAGGCTTCTTCAGGCGTGTTGTCTGCAGGCAGGCTTACATCAGGCGCTTTTGCAACGCCTCTGGGAAAGGAGTCTCGCTGTAAAAGAATCCCTTTGAGTTGCTTTTGGATGCCTGACCCATCAGGCTGACGATTTCTCAACAGCATTACTGTAAACGTCGATGTAGCCTTCAAGACGTGCTCAATATGTTGACCAACTGCCCAGGCTGACACGTCGACGTCTCGTACTTGCCATGAAGCCAAGTAAAACTCAATCTTATCGAACGCGGCATCGGCTCGTTGAATATGCAGCTTCATTTGAAATCCGGGACTCGATACGAATTGCCAGCCAAGTGCCTGATGCTGTCAGGCATCCTGAGTGAGGTGATTATGCGTTGGGCGATCTTTTGCAGAGCCTGAGACGATTGGTCCTGGCGGATCAGCCTGTTCTTTCCGATCTGAGGCGTCGGAATACGCAGAATTACGTCGATAGGAATTGTACACGCTTCCAGCGCCAAAACTTATTCGGAAAGCTGGATTAGCCGTAAAGAGTGCTGTCAGGGTATTCCTGAATACAGTACGAGTCACGGGAATCAGCCCCGCAAGTCCAATGGCATCTGTAAGAATGCCAGGGGTTAGTAACAGCGCAGCACATACCAATATGATGGCACCATCCATCAACTCTTTACCTGGGATCTGTCCTTGACCAAAACGCTGATTGATTGCGCGCCACGTAGCCAGGCCTTGAGACTTTGCTAGCCAGGATCCCAGAAGACCCGTGCCCAGGATCAGCAAAAAGGTATTCCATGCTCCTACGAGAGTACCAACCTGAATCAAGAGATACAGCTCCAGTGCAGGCACAAGAACAAACAGAATGAATAGCCAGGGCATGGAATCCTAACGATGATTGTGGGATGTGACATACGAGCCCGATGAACAAATGCTTCATTGTCCATGGATCTCCACAGTCAATTCAGGAATTCCACATGACCATTTGTACGATAACTATTATTATCATACATTTCATGAACCTGCAGTTTAAAGCTTAAAAAGCACGCATTGGCCTCAGAATTAACACATACGCGGTCCTCTGTACCTGCAAATACTTTTACGGAGCGGCTGCTGGATACTTATCTGTTGAAATTCGATCGTCCGGCAACTCGAAGAGCCTACAGATCTGATCTGGCCGACTTCTTTGGTTCCAATGACATCACGTTGGATATGGCGCTCGCCGTTTCCTTCGTTCAAGTGAATCAGTACATCGCTGGACTCGAAGCGTCCGGTGCCAAGGCATCCACTATTCGTCGTAGGGTCGCCGCCCTGCGTGGCTTCTTCGATTGGCTTGAAGCTCTGGGTGCGATCGAGAAGAATCCGGCACACCGCCAACTCATCCGTAAGATCAAATCAGTCCGAAATAAGGACCGTGTTCTCGTCGTACTGACTGCCGAACAAGCGAATCAGCTGATGCATGCAGCGAAGGAGTCCAGTATGCGTAACCACGCCATGATGGCAACCATGCTGCACTGTGTACTTCGACGCAGCGAAGTCGCCTCGATGGATGTGGATCATATCCGTCTTATAGGCAAATACTGGATTCTTGACTTACCCTCTACCAAGGGCGGTGCAGATCAGTATGTAAAGGTCCCCGAACACGTGGTTGAGCTTATTGAGGAGCACAAAGAACACTACGGTATCGGTACGGGTCCACTTTGGCGGTCTCATTCAAGACGAAATCCAGGAGGTCGCCTCACACCGACCAGTATCTATCGCATCGTGCGTGAGACAGCTCTGAAGGCCGGCTTGCCGGAGATTGGTGCTCATACACTGCGACACACCGGATGCACGCTTGCTATCGACAATGGAGCGAGCCTTCAACAGGTCCAGACGCACGCCCGCCACAAGCAGATCGAAACAACAATGGTCTACGTACACCAACGAGATCGTCTGCGAGACAGTGCGGCTGACTTCATCAAGATCGACGAATCCAGCGAGACGTGAGCCCCATTATTCCTGTCATTGCAGGGCCAACCGCCGTAGGCAAAACAGCCGTGTCCGTTGCACTTGCGGGCCTGTTGGACGCTGAGATCATTTCTGCTGACAGTCGTCAGATTTACGCGCCGTTCCGGATCGGAACGGCACGACCGACCGAGGTTGAACTACAAAAGGTGGCCCATCACCTGATTGGTGAGCTTCCTCTCGATGCCCCATATTCGGCAGGTCTTTTTGCGCAGCGCCTACAGCGGATCATTCCGGATTTACGCGCTCGGGACAAACGGGGTATCGTGGTTGGCGGCTCGACGCTCTACGTCCACGCGCTGATCGAAGGATTGTCCGATGTTCCCCCAATCGAACCGGGGATTCGTGACATCCTGAATGCAGAACTGGAGGACCGAGGATCGGAGGCTCTGTATGCTGAGCTCCTGAAAGTAGACCCGGTCTTTGCAGCCACTGTGGATCCATCAAAGTCCCAACGTATCGTACGTGGCCTGGAGGTATTTCGCGGCACAGCGACGCCCCTGTCCCAATTCCACCAACCCCCTCCCCTCGCGGATCAACGCTACCAGTTGATCGTGCTCCACGTGGACCGTGACATGTTGTACGCGCGCATTGATCAGCGCGTTGATGACATGATCTCTGAGGGTCTACTGGAAGAATGTAGCCGCGCTTTGGAGATGGCCCCCGACCGTACGCTTAATGCGTGGCGCACTATTGGATATCAGGAGATTCTTCCTTGGTTAGACGGCAAGTATGACCTTGAAGAGGCCATACGCCTGATCAAGCGCAATTCCAGACGCTACGCAAAGCGACAGTTGACCTGGTACCGACGCTACACCGAGGCGGTGTGGATTGAAACGGCGGACAGAGATTCGGCTGACATTGCCGAACAAATTCTGAAAATGATCTGATCAGGTTTTCAGGATAATTCCTACGCGGCGGCCACCATTCTCGTAGATGACTTCGTCAGCCATGCGTTCAATGAGGAATATGCCGCGACCTCCATCTTCAAGGAGATTTTCTGACGCCAGGGGATCCGCAATGGCCTCTCTGTCAAAGCCGTTGCCTTCGTCCTCGACCCAGCATTCGCTCCTTCCGGGCAGCGATCGGAATTCAATGATCACTCGTTTTGATTCGTCATTCTGGTTTCCGTGCTCAATGGCATTGGTAACCACTTCGCTGGCAAGCAGGACACCGGTGAATATCCGATCCTCTTGATCAAAGCACTGCTTGTAGAAGGCCTCTGCAGCATCGACAACCATTTCCAGCTCTTCAAACTTGCTGGCAATTTCGATCCGCTGACCAGGACTGGTCGTGGTTGACATGTGAAAAGGAATGGTATGACTGAATCCGGGCTGCTCAAGGTAAAACACAGGTATCCAAGAATCTGCCTCAATTATCTGCTATTCAAGTAGAAACAAGCGAAGCCAGGAAAACGCTGAGATCACCGGCCTGACGCTTTCGATCGTACCGTTCAATCCAAGCGGCGTCTCCGGCTGGCAGCGATCCTTCTGCGTGTTTTGCCAACAAGACGGTAAGGACCTTCGCCGTACTACCAACATCATCGGGCATGACTGTCCATGCGGCCTCGTAACCAGACAAGGCTTTTCGGACCTCTCCGTCCGGGGCCAGCGCCAGGATCGGTTTCCTCGAACCCATGTACTCATGCAGCTTACCGGTCGAGATCATGTGTTCTCCTTCTTGATGTCCGACTGTCATCCAAAGGACATCAGCAGCCATCAATTCAGCTGTAGTCTGCTCATGGGTTAGGTACCCACCAATCGAGACCAATGCCTCGAGGTTCAAGGACTCCAAGAGTGGCTTCTTCTCATCCGGAAAGAGTCCGATAAAACGAAGCTCCAACCTGTCCTTCAAATCCGGATCACGGTCTTGCAAAGAGGCGACTGCCTTGAGAAGGGTGTCTGGTTGCTGTGCATCGTAGAACATGCCTGAATAAAGCAGGACCAAGCGATTGCCGATGCCAGCACGTTGATGCTCAGAGAAATCCTCAGGATCAAACCCCTGAGGGAATACCTTGATCGGAGCGTCCTTATGCCGTTGCTCAAGTAGCTGGCCAATGCTCTCGTTGATGGTAATCACGGCAGAGGCGTTCTGAAGGACCGCACGCTCCTGGCGGCGATGCCAACGTTTGTGCAAAGGTGTGGGATACCGATGACGCGGGTTCTCTATCCAATCATCCCTATAGTCGACCACGTGAGGCACGTCATGAAATTTGGATAGCTCATCGCCGACCATCAGGGACGTGTACGGTGGCGCGCTCGAAAGCACCAAGTCGACCACTGAACCTGAAGCCACCTCCTCAAATGCCTTTTGAGCATGGGCAATCCAGCCCCGCTTGTTGTCGGGAACGAAGAAGAGGCCCGTCAACCAGGAAAATATCCGGCGCTTGCGCTCAGAAGGCATACGTATCGCCGTACCCTTTCGAGCCACGCGGGTCGGATCGAGAGAACGGGTACGGATGATTCTCACGCCTGCTGCTTCGACTTCCTCAAGAAGCGTCTGATCGAACGCGAAGTAGGAACCCGGTTCTACCGTGAATACGGTTACATCCCAACCGTTCTGAGGAAGATACTTGGCCCACTTGGCCACGCGTTGGACGCCGGACCCACCGAGTGGCGGGAAGTAATACGCGACCAAAACAAGGTGGCGTCGTCCAGTTGCCGGTATGTCACCGGCCATGCTCACTGAAAGGATGCGATCTCCTCAAGGCTTTTACGGGAGAGGTCCGGTACTTCAGCGTCTGGAGCGGGATGCCCCACTACCAGTAGAATGACGGCTCGCTCATTGCTGGGGCGTCCGAGCACTTTGTTCAGAAAGCCCATCGGACTCGGGGTATGGGTCAGCGTGCTTAAGCCGGCATGGTGAAGTGCCGCAATCAACATCCCGGTTGCGATACCTACCGACTCCTGAACATAGTAGTTCTTCGATCGATGTCCTTCTTCCGTGAGATCGTAGTTACGGGCGAAGATGGCAATCAGCCACGGAGCCACTTCCAGAAAAGGCTTGTTGGCATCGGTCCCGAAGGGGCGTAGAGCTTCCAACCATTCATCGCTGGCGCGTCCACCATAAAAGGCCTCTTCCTCTTCCTCGGCTGCCTCGCGAATCGCTTTTTTGATATCCGGATCGGAAACCGCAGCAAAGTGCCACGGCTGCTTGTGCGCGCCGGAAGGAGCCGTCCCTGCAGCGAGAATGCACGACTCGATTACCGACCGGCTGACGGGTGCCGAAGTGTACTGCCGAATTGTTCGCCGACCATCGAGCAGCTCTTTGAATTCGCTGGCGCGCGAGAGCATTTCCTCGTCCGTCAGAGAAAGCGGATGTACAAAAGGGATGTAGGACTGTTCAGATGTCATAGTCGGATAAGGTCCGTACTCAACGTGTTCAAAGGGAGACAGCCGTGGTCGCTCAGCTGAACCATGTTCTCGATGCGAATACCAAACTGGCCCGGAATATAAACGCCTGGCTCAAGAGTGATGATACTGCCCGCTACCAATGAATGCTGATTGCGAATGGAGACGGATGGCGATTCATGTATTTCCAATCCTACACCATGCCCAAGACTATGATTGAATGCATTGCCAAATCCATGACTCGTGAGCCTATCCCTCGCCAGACCGTCCAAAGACGCACCTGTGATTCCAGCAGTGGCTCCATCTTGTGCATGTCGCAATGCAGAATGAACCGCTTCATAGGCATCGAGGAATTGCTTATTCGCCTGGCCAAATGAAACGGTGCGTGTCATGTCGGAGTGGTACCCCTGCACGACACAACCAAAATCCATCAGGATGGAGTCACCACGCTTCAACTGACGTGGGCCCGGACGGGCATGAGGCAGCGCCGCATTCTCTGAGAAAGCAACGATCGTATCGAAAGCAGAACCAGAAGCTCCTTTTTTGCGCTGGAGATAATCAATCTCTGCGGCCACATCATTTTCGCTGATCCCTTCTTCAAGGCTCGAAATGACCTCCTCGAACACCTGTTCTGTAATTTCCAGTGCCCGCTGAATCAAAGCCAGCTCTGGCTCAGACTTCACCACTCGTAAAGATTCCAACTCCTCCCCTGCAGGGACAATTGCGATATCACTCCATTCTTCCTGCCAGGTCTTCACTTGTGCCCAGGACATCTCGGGTGCCTGGATGCGCAGGGTCCGGAGGCGTTTGTGCTCGAGCAGTGGCCCGAGATAATTACCGGGCGCTCCTGGGCGGATGAGCACCTCGAGGCCTGGACATTCGGTTTTGACCTGCTCCGAGTAGCGCCCGTCCGTTATGAGTATCGTCCCACTTCTCGACAGCAATACGAGACCACTTGACCCCGAGAATCCTGTGAGCCACCGAACGTCGGGAAGGTGGCTGATTACAAACCCTTCCTGTTCACCGATTTCCAGAATACCCAGTAGCCTGGCGCTTCGATCCGAATAGTCAATTGACATCCCGATCAACGACGCGTCGAGTAGTTCGGAGCTTCTTTCGTTATCGCGATGTTGTGTGGATGACTCTCAACGAAAGAAGAGGCTGAAATACGCACGAACTGTGCATGGGTCCTCAACTCGTCCACGGTGTGGCATCCACAGTATCCCATGGCGCTGCGAAGTCCTCCCATCATCTGGTAAACAACCTCATGCAGGGTCCCGCTGTAAGGGACGCGTCCCTCAATTCCCTCCGGAACCAGTTTCTTGATATCATCCTCTACATCTTGAAAATAGCGGTCCTTGCTGCCTGCTTGCATGGCACCGAGTGAGCCCATTCCACGGTAGCTCTTGTATTTCCGGCCCTCCAGAAGGATGGTCTCCCCGGGACTCTCTTCCACCCGGGCGAACATGCCCCCGATCATGACACTTTGAGCACCAGCAGCCAGTGCCTTGGGAATCTCGCCTGTCTGCTTGATGCCACCATCCGCAATAATCGGGATTCCTTTTGATCCTGCGGCCTCAGCGCACTCCATGACAGCCGAAAGTTGGGGAACACCCACGCCGGCTACTATTCGGGTGGTACAAATAGATCCCGGTCCGATACCGACCTTTACACAGTCTGCGCCTGCCTCGATAAGGTCGAGCGTCGCTTCCGCCGTTGCCACATTTCCTGCAACAACATCCAGGTCGGGATATGCCTCTTTGACACGCCTTACCGCCTGCAACACGCCTTCGCTGTGACCGTGAGCCGTGTCCACAGTGATGAAGTCGACTCCGGCAGTTACGAGTGCCTCTACACGATCAAGCGCGTCCAACGTGACGCCTACGGCTGCGCCGACCCTCAGGCGTCCATGTTCGTCTTTACATGCATTGGGGAACTGCTTTTTCTTCTGGATATCCTTGAAGGTAATCAGGCCTGTCAACCGCCCAGTTCCATCAACAACGGGCAGTTTTTCGATCTTGTTCGCTTGCAGTAGTGCCTCTGCCTCTTCCAGCGTTGTGCCCTCAGGGGCCGTTACGAGCGGGCCCTTCGTCATGATCTCCTCTAGTAGCTGGGAACCGTCCAGCTGAAAACGAAGGTCTCTGTTCGTCACGATTCCGACCAACAGGCCATCCCCTGTCACGACTGGAATTCCCCCAATCGAATAACGGGCCATCATGGCACGCGCATCAGCAACAGTATTGTCTGACGTCAGCGTTATCGGGTCCATGATCATGCCACTTTCTGAACGTTTGACGCGACGGACCTCCGCTGCCTGCTGCTCAATGGACATGTTTTTGTGCAATACACCTACACCCCCCTCCCGTGCCATGGCGATTGCCATATCTGATTCCGTAACAGTATCCATGGCAGCTGAAATGAGGGGCACATTCAGCTGGATCCGTTTCGTGAGTCGGGTCGCAGATGATACATCCCTTGGCATAACATCCGAACGTGCCGGCACGAGCAGCACATCATCATAAGTCAATCCTTCTCCACGAAACTTGGGATTGTTGAGGTGGGCGTCCGTAGGCTGCATGACTGCGTTGCGTTTTGGGATGAATTAAAGCTTTACTTGGCGATACAGGATGGAGACTTCCTTTCTGGAAAGCCGGCGCCATTTTCCTTTGCGCACTCCTTTGGTCGAAAGACCAGCATAAAGAACCCGATCCAGCTTCGTCACTTCGTTGCCCTGCGCTTCGATCATGCGTCGAACCTGTCGATTGCGCCCCTCATGTATGGCCATTATCAAGGCTTGCTGGTCGCCCTCCAGATAGGATACCTTGTCCGCCTTCGCTTCCCCATCTTCTAGTACTACACCTGTCTTGAGATCTGCCAGCTGATCCTCTGTAACGGGATTCTTGGTCTGGACGAGATACTGCTTCGTAACACCATAACTTGGGTGCATCAATCGATGCGCCAGGTCTCCATCATTGGTCAGAAGGAGTGCCCCTGTTGTATGTCGATCCAGTCGGCCCACTGGAAACAGCCCAAGCGCTCCGAATTCTTCAGCAGGCAGCAGATCCATCACTGACGTGCGACCCTTTTCGTCACTGGTCGTCGTTATGGTGTCTTTGGGCTTGTTGAGCAAGATGTATTCGCGGTCGGCCGGTACGACTCGCTTCCCATTGACCACAACACGATCCGAGCGTGTCACCTTCACTCCCATCTGCGTGACAACATCGCCATTGACCTTGACCAGTCCTTGCTGGATCAGATCATCCGCCTCCCTGCGTGAGCAGGTACCTGTGCTGGCAATGAACCGGTTCAGTCGCACGGGTTGCGAGAGATCCAAAACCGGAACCGGAGCTCCTTTTGACCGGGCAGACCGGTGGCTTGCATTTCCTCTAGAGCGATTCTGTCCAGGGCCTCGCCGCTTAATCGGTCGTTTTGCCATCCTCGGGTTGTTGGTCTTCAGATTCCGGGCCAACGTTTTGGTCTGTTCCGGGTTCGCCCTCCGCCAAATCTCCTTGCTCAGTGGACGTCTCCTCATTCACGTTTGTAAGAGGAAGCTGCACCGCCGTAGTCATAAGCAGCTTTGCCTTCTCTTTCTGAAATGCTGGATCATCCAGAATTGACTCCAACTCGCGCAAGTTTGGGAGTTGATCCAGTGAATGCAGACCAAACAACTCAAGAAAGCGCTCTGTCGTGCCGTAGAGCAATGGTCTACCGACCTTCTCAGAGCGACCAACAACGTCAATCAGCCCAAATTCAAGCAGCTTTCGGATGGCGTAATCACAATCCACTCCGCGTACAAACTCCAACTCTGAGCGCGAAACGGGTTGTCGATAGGCCAGGATGGCCAGCGACTCCATCAGTGTCCGAGACAGTTTACGCTGTCTGTCCGTGACGAAGAGCGCCTTCAGAAATGGGGCCAATCCTTTTCTCGTAGCGAACCGATACCCACCGCCCCATTTCTCTATCGCATAAGGCCGGCCAGTCTCGACCAATGCATGGTTGATTCGCTCGATGGCCTGCTCGATTTCCGACGGATCCGGCACATCAAGTCCCGTGGCTTCAGCCCAGGAATTGGCAATCGTCTTCGCTCCAATTGGCTCTTCAGCTGCAAAAACTAATGCTTCGACCGCAGCGTCGAAATCAGGAGTGGACTCTGGAATATGGGTTGATGGCTCCATCAGGACGCTGATTCTTCGTTTTTCGCTGACGTGGCTGTCTTTGCTTCAGCGCGTTCGTCCCCACTGACGGCAGGACGATCCGCGCGAAGCTTGATCTCGAAATCAGACGCATCGCCGGAGAGGAAGATATCAATATCACCCATCCGCGCCATTTCCAGAACGGCAAGAAACGTCGCGATCACAAATGGCTTGCTGCGTCCCTGGGCCATTTCGACAAAAGAATGTCTGTCCCCATTGCCGATAGCCGCGCGCAGAAATTTCTGTTGTTGCTCAACCGTGAAGGACTCCGCCTCAACAGCATGAACCAGTTCATCTGGCACTGCGGTCAACACCCGTCTCAATGCTGTGATCAGGTCGAATACGGTAGCCTCAACGAGCTCCTCCTCCGGCTCGATGAGAGTATCCTCAACGGCAGACGCAGCACCACGCGTAAACTGCTTTGAGCGCTCTTCCCACTGCTCCTCCAAGCGATCAGACACCTCTTTGAAGCGAACGTACTCCAGTAGGCGTTCAACCAATTCGGCTCTCGGATCAATGGGCTCCCCGTCTTCATCCATGTTTTCCGAGGGAAGCAGCAATCGCGTCTTTATGTTGATCAGGACTGCAGCCATGTAGAGGAAGTCACCGACTCCGTCTAGGTCTACTTCCTCCATGTATGAGACGTATTCCAGAAATTCATCCGCGATGCGCGCAATGGGAATGTCATGGATATCCAGCTCGTCCCTTCTGATAAAGAAGAGCAGCAGGTCCAGCGGACCCTCAAACTGCTGAAGCCGGATCTTGTACATCCTTAGTCCTGTGTCTTGCGATCTCTGAACCAGCGTGCTGTTTCGGCAAGTCCCTCACGAACGTCCACCGAAGGTGCCCAATTCAGAACCTGGCTGGTCTTTTCATAAGATAGCACCGATCGTCGCTGTTCGCCGGGCTTTCCTGGGCCATATTCAGTTGGCATGTTTGGGGCCAGCTCGTCGCGAAGCGTCTCAAACAGCATCACCACGTCGGTCTCGATTGAAGTGCCCACATTGAATACGCCGGATTCCTCAAGACTGAGAGCTGCCAGATTCGCTGCAACCACGTCTCTAACGTGAACGTAATCTCGGGTCTGCCGGCCATCTCCATTGATTACGGGTTGCTTGCCATCAAGCATCCGCTCACAAAAAATGGCGACCACCCCGGCCTCGCCGTGTGGGTTCTGCCGCGGTCCGTAGACATTGCCATATCGCAATGCTACATACTCGATACCGTGCGTGTCTTCGTAGAAGAAGAGATACCTCTCTGAGCACAGTTTGGTGATGCCATAGGGTGAAAGTGGCTGTAGAGGATGCGCTTCTGTTTGAGGAGCAAACTCTGGCTCTCCGTAGATCGCACCACCGGTAGATGAGAAGATCACCTTCCTCAGCCCATTTTCGCGGCCTGCTTCCATCAAATTCAAAAGGCCACCTACGTTGACGTCTGCATCATATCGTGGATCGGCTACGGATCGACGGACATCCATTTGAGCCGCGAGATGATACATCAACTCGAATCGATGCTCGGCCCAGAGATCCCGCACACCAGGGTCGCGGATGTCCAACGCATGCAACGTAGCACCCGCAGGTACCTGCTCGCGAAATCCTCCACTCAGGTCATCCAGAACGTGGACTTCATGGCCATGATTGAGAAGCGCGTCACAAACATGGGATCCAATAAAGCCAGCGCCACCGGTAACGAGAATTTTCATGACGGTATTCGAGGATTTCAATTCGGTAAAAGACGAATATCGGAGAAACGAGACTCATCCAAGAGTCTGTGTGCTACTCGTTGAATGTCCTCAATCGTAGCAGTCTCTACCAGATCCAGGATTTCATCGAGTGAATAATAGCGACCATAATAGAGTTCTTGTCGACCAATCCGCATCATACGGGACGACATATTTTCAAGGCCCAGCATAAGGGCGCCTTTGGCCTGACTCTTTGCGCGCTCTAATTCGTTACGTGTTATCGGCCGGTCAATGAGGCGATCAAACTCCCTGCGGATCAGCTTGAAGGACCGGTCTGCCTTCGAAGCATCTGTACCCATGTAGACACCAATATCACCAGTATCCGAATGGAGGTTGATGAAGGAGTAAATATTGTAACAGTAGCCGTATTTCTCCCGAATATTCTGATTCAATCGGGAGGACATCCCTCCCCCCAGGATGGTGTTGAGCACAGATAACGCTACGCGCTCTTTATCATGCACATGGAGCCCGCGTCCACCGAGGATAAGATGTGCCTGCTGCATGGGCTTGACAGCTTGGACGGAAACGGGCTGCTGCTCCGGCGGTGCATTGCGGTCTCCGCTGTCGTTACCGCGGGAAAGCGAGGAGCCAACCAGCTTTTCAACCAATTTGACCACCCGACTGTGCCTGACGTTTCCGGCGACTGAAATGACGATGCGACCTGCCGTGTAGTGTTTTCCCAAGAATTCGACGAGATCCTGGCGACTGAAAGAACGAACAGCATCCGCATTTCCTATCACTGGACGTCCCATGGAATGCTCACCATACAACGCCTGATCGAAGAGGTCGAAAACATACTCGTCGGGCGTGTCCTCGTACATCTTCATTTCTTCGACGACCACATCCTTCTCACGCTCCAGTTCTCGCTCAGGAAATACCGGATTGATTACGAGATCCAGTACGGTATCGAGGGCCCTCGGAAGGTGTTCATCCAGACAGCGGGCATAAAAACACGTGTACTCCTTGGAAGTGAATGCGTTAAGATATCCCCCAACATTCTCCATGCGTTGGGCAATATGGTGCATTCGCCGGTTTGAGGTGCCTTTGAATACCATGTGCTCAATAAAATGGCACATACCTGCTTCTGTGGGAGACTCGTCGCGACTGCCCACATGAACCCACACACCCACCGATACGCTTCGGACGGAAGGAATCTCTTCCGTTACCAATCGAATGCCACCCGGTAGCGTTGTTTTCTGAAACTGGAAAGACATAAGTAGATGTACTTGGACGGGATCTGGTGCAGGACTTGCCCGCAATCATATCGCAGAAGCGAGTAATAAGATCGACTAGGAAAGCCTTCCCGTGCCTACGGTTTCATGAATCGTATGACAATGATTCGAGGGTAAAAAAATAGCGACGGCCTTGCGGCCGCCGCTATTGATTTCAGGCGAAGCCAGATCAGTCGCGGTCGCGACCACTGCCGCCATCACGACGACCGCGCCCGCCGCTATCGCGACGTCCACGACCGCCACCGCCATCACGGCGACCACGTCCTCCTCCACCGCCACCGCGGCGCTCACGAGGACGCTCCTCATAGCCCTCAGGCTTTTCGAGGAACGGCTTACGGCTGAAGCGCAGCTTACCATCGTCGCGTACTTCGATGAGCTGCACCTTGATTTTGTCGCCAACCTGGACATAGTCAGAAACGTTCTGAACGAATCCGTAGTCCAGCTCAGACACATGGAGTAGACCTTCCTTGCCAGGCAGGATTTCTACAACAGCGCCCATGTTCTCGAGCACTTTGCGGACCGTGCCTTCGTAGTCTGTTCCCTCTTCAGGAACGGTCACGATGCCCTTGATGATTTCAAGAGCGGCCATGGCGTCGTCGCCATTCGTAGCTGCAATCACAACGATACCCACACCGTCTTCCTCGCGGATTTCAATGTTGGTGTTTGTTTCACGCTGGATCCCCTGGATCACTTTACCACCAGGGCCGATCACGGCGCCGATGAAGCTCTGATCAATGGTGATCTGCGTCAGGCGAGGTGCGTATGGAGACAGGTCCATACGCGCTTCAGAGATGGTCTCTTCCATCCGCTCGAGGATGTGGATACGAGCATCTTTGGCCTGGTGCAGGGCTTGGGACATGAGCTCGTGGCTCAGACCGGCGATCTTGATATCCATCTGGCAGGCCGTGATACCATCACGTGTACCCGTCAGTTTGAAGTCCATGTCTCCAAGGTGGTCTTCCGTTCCCAGGATGTCCGTCAGAATGGCCGTGCGCTCGCCATCGCTGACGAGACCCATGGCGATTCCGGAAACCGCCTTCTTGATGGGTACACCAGCGTCCATGAGTGCCATCGATCCGGAGCAAACACTTCCCATGGAAGAGGAGCCGTTTGACTCCAGCACGTCGGCGTTGATACGGATGGTGTACGGGAATTCGTCCTGGCTAGGAATCATGCCCTGAAGAGCACGCTCGGCCAACATACCGTGACCAATCTCACGACGTCCAGGACCACGCAGGAAGCGTGCCTCACCGACGCTGAATGGTGGGAAGCTGTAATGCAGGAAGAACGGCTTGTCTGCCGTATCGAATACCTGATCGACAGGCTGGACATCTTTACCCGTTCCCAGCGTGACGCTGGCCATAACCTGCGTTTCGCCACGGGTGAAGACAGCGGAACCATGGACACGTGGCATGTAGCCAACTTCGGTCCAAATGTCGCGCACATCAGTCAGGCCACGACCGTCAATACGACGACCATCACGCATGATGAGCTCGCGCATGACATCTGACTCAACCTGGCCGACAGCTGCTTTGATGTCGCCTTTGCCCCAACCTTGTTCGGTCTCGTCCTTGCCACCCTCTCCCTCACCCAGGAAGTGGGCAACGACATCCTTCTTGATATCGGAGATGCCGCCGTAGAAAGATTCCTTGGAATATGGCTTGAGGATGTGCTGCTCGAGGGTATCTGCCGCGTACTCACGAACTGCCTCTACAACACCTTCGGGAAGACCTACCGTTTCATATTCGAAGGTTTTGGCTCCACCAGCTGCTGCAACGAGGTCCGTCTGACCCTGAACCAGCTTCTTGATGGCATCGTGCCCAAAGTCGAGCGCACCCAGCATTTCTTCTTCTGACACTTCGTCCATTTCCCCTTCCACCATCACAATGGCGTCTGCCTTTCCGGCCACAATCAGGTTCATGTCGGACGATTCGAGCTCTTCGATGCTCGGGTTGATGACGAAATCGCCATCTACTCGGCCTACACGCACCTGCGCGATCGGGCCATCAAACGGGGCACCAGCCAACGCCAACGCGGCGGAGGCTCCTACCCCTGCGACAACGTCGCCATCGTTCTCGCCGTCCGCAGAGATCACGCTGCAGATAATCTGTACTTCGTTGAAAAAGTTGTCGACGAAGAGCGGGCGAAGTGAGCGGTCAATCAGACGCGAGGAGAGGGTCTCCTTGTCGGTCGAACGACCTTCGCGCTTGATGAATCCACCCGGAATCTTGCCGCCGGCAGAGAATTTCTCACGGTAGTCGACCGTGAGAGGGAAAAAACTTTGACCTTCGCGGGCTTCCGTTGCAAGAACGGCCGTGCAAAGGACCATGGTGTCCCCCATGCGAGCTACTACGGCACCGTTGGCTTGTTTTGCCAGACGCCCGGTCTCGAGGGAAACGACTTTTCCAGGACCAATCTCGATCTCCTGGATAATTGCTTTAGACATGTTCAATACGATGTTTTTCTTCCTTTCCTACTCAATCAATGGGCGCAGATGAAGCAGCGTGCTTTCTGTCGACCCTGGCACCGCCCGAACTGGAAAAGAGTCGTTCGGAAATGCCTAAATGCACAGCGGAACGCCCAAGGGCGTTCCGCTGAACACATTCTTTCTTACTTGCGAATACCAAGCTCTGCAATGATGGAGCGATACCGAGAAATGTCGGATGCCATCAGATAATTCAGGAGCCGGCGGCGCTTACCAACCAACTTGAGCAGACCACGACGCGTGGAGTGATCCTTTGGATGCGTCTTGAGGTGTTCGGTCAACTCAGATATACGGTTTGAGAAGATGGCGATCTGGACCTCAGGAGTTCCTGTGTCGGAGCCCGTCTTCCCGAACTGCTCGATAAGTTCAGCTTTACGTTCTTTCGTAATCACGTGAGAACCTCTTTAGATTTATACCATGCTAAAGAAGAACCCGTATTCCGGAGGGCGTACCGTCGCGGATAACCAGTTCTAATGTGAAGGTGAGAGAATGTCTCTCGCGGGCAATACACGCTTAGCGTGTCACATGCCCAAGTTGTCAAGGTAATCCTCGCAACAGCGCCCTACAACGTTCGCGATCCAGATTAAGTTGCTTCAAAAGGGCCTCTTTGCCGTCAAATTTGACCTCATCCCGAATGCGACGAACGAATTCAACACGAACTTCATGCCCGTACAGGTCTCCCGACCAGTCGATGACATTCACCTCCAGGTGCACACCGTCCCCATCAAACGTCGGCCGTATGCCAATATTCATCATACCCGGCAACCACGCTTCTGTATCAGGCAACCAGGTTTTCACAGCATATACGCCTGATGCAGGGATGAGCCGACGGGGATCTAGCGGTTCAAGATTTGCCGTGGGAACGCCAATTTGATGCCCCCTTCCTGCGCCTTTGATCACTGTACCTGAAACATCATAGGGACGCCCCAGCATGTCAGCCGCTTCCGTGACGGCACCAGCGGATAATGCCCGTCTGATGCGGCTCGACGATACAGGAGAATCTCCCATTTCATGGGCCTTGATCTCATGTACATCAAATCCAAGACGTGATCCCATCTCGCGCAGCAGCGTCACATCACCAGCACGACCTTTCCCAAAACGATGATCATGCCCCACTACAACGGCATTGGCCTTCAATTGATTGACGAGTATCTCCTCAACAAACACCTCAGGTGTCATCTGGGCCATTTTCTTGTCAAACTGCAACGCTACAAAAACACTTACGCCCAGTTCTACCAACAAGTGAGCTCGCTGCTTCAAATCTGTCAATCGCGGTACCTCAATCCCAGCCAGTACAGCTCGGGGATGGGGTTCAAAGGAGGCCACGAGCAAGGCACGACCTTTTTCCCTCCCGGCTCCAATCATCTTTGCCACGACAGCAGCGTGTCCACGGTGCACGCCATCAAAGCTGCCAATGGATACCACGCATCCAGCTGCGGGCAAGGCGTCCTGCGCAAGTCCGTGAACCCAGCGGATCATGAGACCGCCCCCGATTGCTTGGACTGTATTTGATCCACGAGTTCATCAAGCGGCCACGCATGCGAGTCGGTAAGCGTTCCGATTCTGGTACGGCGGAGTTGAACCAGATGTCCACCAACGCCCAGCGCCTGACCCAATTCATGAGCGAGACTCCGTATGTAGGTTCCGCTCGAACACGCAATGCGTACCTCGACATCATCACCTGAACGATCTAACACATCGAAGGAATGGACCGTGACATCTCTGTAGGGCAACGTGACCCGCTCGCCACGACGGGCCTTCTTGTACAAACGCTCCCCCTCCACTTTAACCGCCGAATACGCTGGGGTAATTTGGGTTATGTCCCCAATAAACGCAGGTAAGGCGTCCGCTATCATGCTATCGGTAACGTGAGAGGGATCCGTCTCTTCTTCAACTTCCGTCTCTGCATCGTAAGAAGGGGTTGACTGGCCCAAACGAATCGTGGCTTCGTACTCCTTGTCCTGGCCAAGGAAATGATTCATGAGCTTAGTCGCTTTTCCACTCAGGACAATCAGCAACCCGGTCGCCATCGGGTCCAACGTGCCGGCATGTCCCATTTTCCGGATGGGAGATAAAAGACGCAGCTTTCGGATGACATCAAAAGAAGTCCATCCACCCGGTTTGTCAATTGGGAGAATGAGAGGGTCCCATTCCGCGGGGAGCGTGCCTCGCGCGCATACCGGTACCGTCGCAGGATCCGGAATTCGTGCCATTCAACCGTCCGTCTCGGGTTCTGGATGTTTGCCAGAATCCCGCTGGGAACGCTCTTCTCGAATCTTGCCAAACAACGCATCCATGCGAGAAGCATGCTCAAGCGTTTCATCCAGGAAGAATCGAATCTCGGGGATGCTCTTTACTTGATGCCTGATGGCACGTCCCAGCGACTTTCGGACGCGAGGTGTCAGATCTTTAAGCTTGGCTAGAACAGCCTTCTTCTGGCCTTGCGAATCACCCATTACAGAGACATCCACATAGGCAATCGAAAGATCGGCTGTCACGCGGACGCCGGTAACAGTTACCATGGGATGTAACTGATCGGAGAACTCCGTTCCCAAGATCTGGGCGATTTCACGCTGAAACAGGCTCGCTACCCGTTCGGTGCGAATACTCATGGCTATAGCTGGATCGGGGTCGCGGACGCTCAGTCTTCCAGAGTCCGCTTCGTTTCAACGATTTCGTAGGATTCGATTTGGTCGCCGACCTTGAGGTCGTTGAAGTTTTCAATTCCGATACCACACTCGTACCCGTTCTGCACTTCTCGCACATCATCCTTGAAGCGCTTGAGAGACGAAAGTGTGCCGTCGTAGATGACAACGCCATCGCGAATCAAGTGCACCTTGTCGTTACGATTAATACGACCTTCCTGAACCGAACAGCCAGCGATCATACCGACCTTTGGCACCTTGAAGGTCTCACGCACTTCGGCAACACCGACAATCTTCTCGCTGCGCTCTGGTGACAAGAGACCCTCGAGAGCGTCCTTGACTTCCTCGATCGCGTGGTAAATAACGGAGTACAGGCGAATATCGATTTCTTCCTGCTCGGCCATTTTCCTCGCGCCTACTACAGGACGAACCTGGAAACCGACGATAATGGCATCAGAAGCCGAGGCAAGAACGACATCACTCTCATTGATGGCACCGATACCTTTGTGGATGATATTGACCACCACCTCTTCGGTACCCAATTTCATGAGTGAGTCAGAAAGAGCCTCAACGGAACCGGCTACGTCCCCTTTGACAATGAGGTTAAGCTCCTGGAAATCACCCAGGGCCAGACGACGACCGATTTCATCGAGCGTAATATGCTTACGCTGACGCAGCGACTGCTCACGCTGAATCTGCTGACGACGTTGCGCCAAATCCTTTGCTTCCTTCTCGGAATCCAGAACGATGAATTGGTCACCGACATCGGGCGAGCCATCCAAGCCAATGACCAGTGCAGGTTGTGATGGGCCCACCTCTTCTACACGACGATCACGCTCATCGAACATGGCTCTAACGCGACCAGACCAGACTCCCACAATGAATGTATCCCCGACCTTGAGGCTCCCTTTCTGAACCAGTACCGTAGCCACATTACCACGACCTTTCTCAAGGCGGGATTCGATAACAGATCCAACTGCATTACGCTCTGGATTGGCCTTCAGCGCCAACATTTCCGCTTCGAGTAGCACTTTGTCCAGAAGTGTAGAGATTCCCTCGCCCGTCTTGGCAGAGACTTTTTCGCACTGAATCTCACCGCCCCACTGCTCCACCAGAACATTCTGATCGGCGAGCTGCTGCATGACACGGTCCGGATTCGCCTCAGGACGGTCCATCTTGTTGATGGCAACGACCATGGGCACACCAGCGGCCTGCGCATGGTTTATGGCTTCAATTGTCTGAGGCATCACGGCATCATCGGCGGCTACCACAAGCACGACAACGTCGGTCACCTGGGCTCCACGAGCACGCATGGCGGTAAAGGCCTCGTGACCCGGAGTGTCCAGGAACGTGATAATCTTGTCGCTTTTGAGACTGACCTGGTAGGCCCCGATGTGCTGGGTGATACCACCTGCTTCACCGGCCACAACATCTTCGCTTCGAATATGATCAAGCAGCGACGTCTTACCGTGGTCTACGTGACCCATCACGGTAACGACCGGCGCCCGATCCCTGAGATCTGCCACGTCGTCATCCTCGATGACGATATCGGTATCTGAGAAGTCGGCAATAAACTCGATCTCGAACCCAAATTCGTCGGCTACAATCGTGATGGTATCCGCGTCCAACCTCTGGTTGATGGATACCATCATCCCGGCCTGAAAGAGTGTTGAGATCACATCGGTGACCGCTACATCCATCAAGTTGGCCAACTCGCCGGTTGAAATGAATTCCGTGACCCGCAACGTCGAGGACTGCTCCTCACGCTCCAGTTCCTGCATTTCACGCTCGGCAGCACGATCATCACGACGTTGGCGACGGCGCTTCTGACGCACTCTCGACGCACCAGCCTCCAACTCGCGAAGCGTTTCCTGAAGCGTGGCTTCTACGTCTTTGTCGTCAACTGCAGGACCTTTCTTCCGCTTCTTGGAACGCTTGGTAGTGTCCGAACCGGTACTGGGTGCTGTACCTGTGCCTGCGATACGTTTACGCTTGCGTTTACGTCGCTTGGATCCTGGTTCGGCATCCTCAACAGTACCTAGATCGATTTTTCCAAGCACTTTAGTACCGGAAAGCTTGTATCGATCCGCAGCCAGGACGTTTTCCTCTGCCCCATCTTCTGGCGCATCTTCACTCTCGGACACCTCAAGCTCCTTCGGGGACTCCGTTTCGGCAGCAGGAGGTTCTTCCGCAGTCTCGGGCTCAACTGCACTTTCAACTGCACCATCTTCGGCTACATCAGCACGGGCTTCTTGCTCGGACTCTTGAGCAGGCTGACCATCTGTAGCAGCGCTTTCCTCCTCCGCGACCTCTTCTACAACTACCTCTTCGGTTGCCGTTTCGTCCGCTACTTCAACTACTGCTTCTTCAGCCTCAGTAGATGCTGATACGTCCTCTTCCGGTGCTTCCTCGGTTGCTGCCGCATCATCATCAACGGCAGTCGGCTCGGGATCTTCCTCCGGTTCTACTTCGGACTCTACCTCGGGCTCTACAGAATCAGGCTCTGCAACAACCTCAGGTTCGGGATCCGATGGCCCGGCCTCAGATTCTGGCTCATTTGCTTCTGAATCAGAGGATCCGCTGCCGGACTCCTCATCTCCATCGACCTCATGCCGCGCAGCACGTTTGCGACTGACACGCTCTGCCTGCTCTTTATCATCGGCAAAGTAGTCCATCAGGTCTTCGTAGGCCTCCTCTGTAGCAACAGCAGCGTTGATGCCGGAGCCTACGAGGGAGTCCGCGAATCCGGATTCCTCCAGATGCTCAACCAAAGCGTCAACGGAAACGTTGAACGACTTGGCCAGCCGGAATAATCGGACTTTCTTGAATTTCTTCTCTGTGGACATGTATCAGGGTTTGATCACGTGGTGCGCGCGGTCATAGCAGCAGGGGTCGCTACGATGCGTCTTTTTCTTCTTCTTCCGTCTCTGTTGACGCCTCGGCGTCGACGTCTGACGAATCATTTGAGTCGGAGCTTCCTTCCTCAGTTTCTTGCGTAGCCTCAGCTGGTTCAGCTTCTGGAGAAGCTTGGTCAGCTGGTGCCGATTCCTCTAAAGGCGCTTCGTCCGCCGGAGCCGCTTCTTCAGATGGAGCCTCATCCGGAGTAGAGTTCTCCTCCGCCTTTGGCTCCTCGGATTCTCCTGAAACGGTAGTAGCAGCGGCCGTAACCTTTTCAGCCTGAACAGAGGCAGATCCTTCATCTGCGAATTCAGCCTTGATCACGTTCAGCACATGCTCTGCGTAGGCTTCTTCCATTCCCGTGCGCCGCATGAGCTCATCACGTGATAGCTCCAGCACAGCTCGAGCGGTATCGCACCCGATGTTGCGGAGCATCTGCAGAAGCTCTTCTGGAATCTCGTCTGAAAACTCCTGGATTTCGATGTCCTCTTCCTCTTCTGAGATCTCGCGGTAGACATCAATCTCGTACCCGGTCAGTTTGGAGGCCAAGCGAATGTTGATGCCGCCACGGCCAATAGCCTGAGACACTTCATCCACCTGAACGACGACTTTGGCACGCGGTGGGGTCAATTCGTCATTGAGCACGACCTGAACGGGCTTGGCCGGAGAAAGCGCTCGTTTGATCATTTCGATTGGGTCGTCTGTCCACTGGACCACGTCAATGTTTTCGTTACCCAGCTCGCGAACAACCGAATGAATTCTGGAGCCTTTCATACCAACGCAGGCCCCAACCGGGTCGATTCGGTCATCGTAACTGATTACCGCCACCTTGGCCCGATCGCCAGGTTCACGAACGATCTTCTTGATCTCAACCAGCCCTTCGTCTATTTCAGGGACTTCCAGCTCGAAAAGGCGCTCCATGAAGAGCGGATCTGCCCGGGAAATGACAATGCGCGGGTCACCGTTGGCTTCACGCGTGACCTCCTTTATAACGGCTCGGATCATATCCCCTTTGCGGAAACGATCCCTGAAGATCTGCTCTTCCCGGGGCATCTTGAGCTCGGCCTTGTTGTGCATCACGAGAATCTCGCGACGACGCACCTGGTAGAGTTCCCCCACTACGATCTCACCCACGAGATCTTGATACCAGTCTACCGTGTTATCCTTTTCGATGTCACGGATACGCTGACTGAATGTTTGCCGTGCTGTCATGACAGCACGTCGGCCAAAATCTTTAAACTCGATTTCTTCGGCTACTTCATCCCCAACTTCGAAATCTTCATCGATCTGCTGGGCATCGGTCTCTTCGATTTCCGTTACGGGGTCTTCGACCGCCCAATTTTCCACAACCTCGCGGATGTGCAGGATCTGCATATCGCCGTGATCCGGATTCAGGATGATCTCAAAGGAATCATCAGACCCGTACCGCTTCCGGATCATAGCCCGGAATACGTCTTCCACGATCAACTGCAGTGTGTCGCGATCGATGTCTTTTTCGCGAGCGATCTCTGCAAACGAGGAAACAAGATCAGAATTCTGCATAGTGAAAATGCGCTTGGCCCGTTGGGTTTTACCAGGGCAATTTTATGCGGGCTTTGGAGATGTCCGATAGGGAAATCTCTTCCACTCCCTTTTTGGTTCGAAGTGTAAGAACGCCGTTGTTCACACCGAGGTTTTCCCCCTCGGTCCAAATGCCGTCGTCTTCACGATTAACAAGAACTTGCAGCTCCTTTTCAACATGACGCCGGTACTGGCGCTCCATGACAAGGGCTCGATCATCGCCTGGTGAGGATACGTTCAGGTGATACTTCCCCTTGATGAGATCCTCAGTGTCCAGCAGAAAGGCCAACTCTCGGCTGAGAGAAGCCATGTCATCCACGTTGACTCCGTCGTCCCCGTCCAGGTAAACCTCTACAACCCGTGACCCCTTACGTCCCCGAACCTGGAGGTCAACGATGAACCAATCATCCCGTTGGATGAGTTCCTCGGCCAGCTGCACGATTCTGTCCTCGAGGGACCCTGAACCGGGTGCTGATGTGACGCTATGTTCTGTCGGTGCTGTCATGTTCAGTCTTGGCGTGGAAGCGCGTCGCAAGGATTCCCAACCCGACCGTTTTGGTCGAATAGAAAGGGTCCTGTGCAAAAAACGCCCGGTCCGAAGCTCGGACGGGCGCCACAGGAAATCCCCGCTTCAACAAAAAAGGGCGGCTGACGCCTCCCTTTTTTTCCACAATGGCCAGTATACGGCAAATCGGAATCGAAAATCAACTTTCCGATCAGGCGAGATCAGACATCAGAAACGCCTTGATGAACTCTTCCAACTCCCCATCCATGATGGACTGGACATCGGTGATCTTGGTCTCCGTTCGATGATCATTGACCATCGTATAGGGTTGAAATACGTAGCTCCTGATTTGTGAGCCCCACTCGATCTTTTTCTTCGACCCCTCGACCGCATTCTTGGCCGCTTCCTGGATCTGAAGTTCCAATTGATAAATGCGGCTCTTCAGCATGGTCATTGCCCGGTCCCGGTTCTGCAGCTGACTGCGTTCCTCAGTGCACTCTGCTACAACACGTTCCGTTCGCCCATCGCTGAGCTCCCCGTTCCAGATCAATCGAACACCGGTTTCGACCTTGTTTACATTCTGACCACCCTTCCCGCCTGAACGGAAGGTCTGCATTTCAAGCTGGTCGGGCCGGATATCAATCTCGATGGTGTCGTCAATCTCTGGATAAACGAACACACTGGAAAAAGACGTATGACGACGACCAGATGAGTCGAAAGGTGAAATGCGCACCAATCGATGCACGCCCGACTCAGATTTCAGATATCCGTAAGCGTACTCTCCACGAATGGCCAACGAGGCACTTTTGATACCTGCGACGTCTCCTTCCTGATACTCGAGGAGCTGCACCGTATAGCCGTTCCGTTCCCCCCAGCGTGTATACATCCGGACCAGCATATCGGCCCAATCCTGACTTTCTGTCCCACCTGCCCCGGGATTGATCGTCAAAATGGCATCACGATGGTCATCTGCCGCGTTCAGCAAACTCTTTAACTCAAGGTCTTCAACCAAAGGCGCTAGAGCGGACAGCTCAGCCTCGATTTCTTCTCTAAGATCATCGCCCTCCTCAGCTTCCATGAGCTGCAGCGTTTCAATGTTCTCCGCATGGGTCTTAATCTTTTCCCATGCCTCCAGCCACCCCTTCTCGACTGAAATAGCCTTTTCCGTGGCCTGAGCCGCCTCTGGATTATCCCAGTAACCGGGATCGAGACGCTCCTTCTCCAATACTTCTTTGCGCTTCGCTCGTCCTTCAGGGTCTAAATAACCCCCAAGCGTCGATACGCGATCCATCAAACTCTGTATCTGCTCCTTCTCCATACCGACGGACTCGATTGATCTTGGGTGAAAATAGACGGATCCCGTCAGTCTGACTTAGCTGGCCTGATGGCACCACCCAATAAACCAGCCACGGCACCCAGCAGTGAAGCGATGAGTAACGTGGAGAGCGGAATGACGAACCCCGGCATCCCACCCAGCAGACTCCCCATGGTTTCCATCATGTTTAGATTCTCTGCTGGCGCCACTGCCATATTCCAGCCGATCAGAAGTGCCCAGGATCCTGCAAGAGCTGCGGCACCACGCAACGCGGGCCGACTCGAGGCCAGAAAGCCGGCAACCAAAGATCCCGCTATAGCCCATATCCATCCAAAAAGGACGTGCAGGGTCAAGGCGATTACCATTCCGAGGGCGATGGAAGACCTGCTCATTGCGTAACCGAATTAGATCGTATTCAGCTCACCTGCACGACAACGCTCCGCGAAGCGAGTAATGCGCCGTACAGCCTCTTCAATGTTCTCCATGGAGTTCGCGTACGAGCAGCGAACGAACCCGGCCCCGCTCTCGCCGAAGGCATCTCCCGGTACCACCGCCACATGTTCAGCATGCAGTAGCTCTTGCGCGAATTCCTCTGAAGATAAACCGGTCGACGTAATATCAGGAAAGCAGTAGAACGCTCCTTCCGGCTCGAATGTGGGCAGACCAGCGGCGCGAAACCCATCCACAATAGTGCGTCTTCTGGCATCGTAAGCCTGACGCATACGCTCCACGTCAGGTTGACATTCAAGTAGACCAGCCAGTGCGCCCCATTGTCCGGCTGTTGGTGCTGACATGATGATGTACTGATGCAACTTGTACATCGCATCGTAAATAGGTTTTGGTGCACATGCATACCCAACACGCCAGCCCGTCATGGCATACGCTTTGGAAAATCCACCAAGCAGGACCGTACGATCCCTCAGTGCATCGATGGAAGGCAAGCAGGTATGACCACGTTCGAAAGCCTCGCCATACACCAAGCGATCATAGATTTCATCCGAAAGCACGATCAGGTCATGCTTCACAACCACTTCTGCAATTTCCTCAAGTACCTCGCGGCGTAAAACAGCCCCTGTAGGATTGGATGGATATGCCAGAAAAAGCACTTTCGTCCGATCCGTTATCCTGGCTTCAATATCCGCAGCCGTAACCTGAAAATCGTTTTCTACTGAGGTCGGTACATATTTGACAACGCCGTCTGCAAAGATCGACGCCGGTCCGTAGGAGACGAAGCAAGGCTCGGGAATCAGGATCTCGTCACCCGGGTCCAACAAGGCGAGCATGGCCAATTGAACCGCCTCGCTAACACCTACAGTGACCAGGATCTCACTTGCCGGATCATATTTGACCCCGTAGAGTCGATCCAGCTCTTCTGAGATCGCGTCACGCAGCTGAGCAATCCCGGCATTCGAGGTATACCCCGTTTTTCCCTCTTCCATCGAGCGCATCGCACCCTTCATGATGGCTTCGGGAGAGACGAAATCAGGCTCACCGATTCCGAGGGTTATTACCTCCTTCATCATGGCCGCTATTTCAAAAAAGCGGCGGATACCGGAGGGCGGAACCGACGTGACGCGATGCGACAGTCTGCTTTCCAAATTCTGCATGGTGGGATCCAGCAAGATTAACACATTGGGGAGCCCAGAATATACAGCACAGACGAACCCGTCGGCGTGCTTTTTCCGCGCAGAATCTTTGCTTGTCCGCCTGCGAGGGACAGGCTAGTTTCAGGCCAATCAACGCATGTCCCTCATTTCAGAATCCCATGTCTGACGTACTGAACAAGAACTATATCGATGGCATCTGGCAGGAAGCATCCGCTGGCGCCGTTTTCAAAGATGTCAACCCGGCTGTCAATTCCGACGTTATCGGCTCATTTCCTGAGTCCGGCGTGGAAGATGTGGACGATGCGGTCCGGGCCGCACGAAAAGCATTCCGCACCTGGAGTCGCATGCCTGCACCTGCTCGTGGTGATATTCTGCGTCGAATCGGCGACGTGCTGACGGAGCGGAAGAGTGAGTTGGCTTTTCAGATGACACGAGAAATGGGCAAGCCGTTTTTCGAAACCAAGGGTGACGTCCAAGAAGCGATCGACACGGCCTATTACGCAGCTACCGAAACCCGGCGCATGTTCGGCCACACGGTACCAAGTGAAATGCCGAACAAGTTCAACATGTCCCTTCGTCGGCCAATCGGTGTTTGCGGCGTGATCACAGCCTGGAACTTCCCAGTAGCTGTCCCCACCTGGAAGATGTTTCCTGCCATTGCAGCCGGAAACACGGTCGTCTTCAAGCCCAGCGAGGATGCCCCACACAGTGGTGCGTTGCTCGTTAAAGTCATGGAAGATGCGGGAGTACCTCCCGGAGTAGTCAATCTTGTTCAGGGAAGCGCCACAGCAGGTCGCGCTCTTGTTGAGCATCCGGATGTCAACGCGGTTTCATTTACCGGTTCAACAGAGACCGGAAGCAAGATCGGCGAGGCCTGTGGCCGCCTGCACAAGCGGTTCTCATTGGAAATGGGCGGCAAGAACCCCATGATTGTTCTGGCCGACGCTGACCTCGATCTGGTCATTGACGGCCTGCTATGGGGTGCCTTCGGTACCACGGGACAGCGCTGCACAGCCACCTCTCGTCTCATTGTTCACGAGGATGTGCATGATGCGCTCGTAAACAAGCTCAAGGAAGCTGCATCCGTGCTTAAGCTGGGCTATGGCAACGAGAACGAGACCGAGATGGGACCCGTCATCAACCAGAAGGCGCTCGATAAGATCGAGTACTACGTCGGAGTTGGTAAGGATGAAGGCGCCACCGTTGCACTGGGAGGCAATCGTGCTACGGGTGGAAGCCTGGATGACGGATTCTTCTTCGAGCCAACCATCTTTACCGGGGTCACCCCGAACATGCGCATTGCCAAGGAAGAAATATTCGGACCTGTCCTATCGGTGCTGAAGATCTCTTCTTATGAAGAGGCGGTCAGTGTTGCCAACAACATCGAATACGGTCTTTCCTCAGCTATCTATACCAGCGACGTGGCAACAGCTTTTAGAGCCATGCACGACATCGAAGCGGGAATCACCTACGTGAATGGCCCGACGATTGGAGCCGAAGCCCACATGCCGTTCGGTGGCGTGAAAGGAACGGGCAATGGCCATCGCGAAGGTGGATGGGAGGTCTTCGAATTCTACACGGAGACCAAGACGGTCTATGTCGATTACTCTGGTAAACTCCAGAAGGCTCAGATCGATAACGTAGACGATTGAGCGTGGCCCCGTTCATGCGAATGACGTAGAAGCGGCGCGGTCTCACGTAAGAGACCGCGCCGCTTTCAGTTTATATCCGTTGTTCAGGTTCAATGGACACCTTGTCCTTCGCCCCGTTCTTCGTGGTATCCAGTACCAGCTTTGCCAGAAGCCTGGTCAGATCATTCAAGCGCTTGGCCGCCTCGACGGCATCCGACTCCAGACCAAGGACGCGAGCACGCTCACCAGATGACGCCCCTAGCCTCTCGAGCAGATGGCTCCTGATGGACTCTATCTCCGATTTTACTTCCGATTTCGTTCGACGGACCCGCTTGGCTTTCCTTCGATCAGCATCCTCCAGCGCATCCATGACCATTTCTAGATGCTCATCAACCCTGCGGAGCAGTGTAGCCAGGCGATGAGCTGTCTCGGCAGAGAAATCAGATCGCAGTCGCATACGCTCCAAGCTTTCATCGGCAAAACGGGTCTCGAGTTCATCGCCCATATTCTCGAGCAGCGTTGAGGCCCCGACATAACATCGGATGCGCTCAACATACTGCCGTTCAAGACGACCTGCCGAGACTTTACCGAGATATGCGTTGATGGATAGGTACAAGGCATCCAGTTCATCATCCAGTGATCGAAGTACGTGATGGCGAACATCTGAAGACTCCATCATATCTGCTGAGAGCTGAATCATTGCATGCACGCGATCTCCCATTCTGGCAAGCTCCATACCGGCACGATCAAGCGCGAGGGCTGGGGTGTCAATCAGGTTCTCATCAAGATACTTAGGCTTCACGTGCCCAGGATCCGCACCTTTTCGGTCCGGGATGACTCTGCGTACCAATTTGACCATGGGACCCGCAAAACCAATCAGCAGGACGGTGTTGACCAGATTGAATACCGTATGTGCGTTGGCAATTTCTCGTGGGACCCGTATCGAGGCATCCCGGATGCCACCCAACCCACTATCTCGCGTAATCCAGTCAACAATCATCACAAGCTCGTCAATCAGCCCAACCCAAATCAGAACACCGGCCACATTGAAAATGACATGGATGAGCGCTGCGCGCTTTGCATCGGCTGACTTTCCAGTAGCAGCCAACCAAGCCGTTACGCATGTCCCTACGTTCGCACCGAGCGCCAAGGCAATACACCCTCGAGACTGAGCAAACCCTGCGAAGCCAAGACGATGATTATGGCCGTCGTTGCAGACGAACTTTGCACCAAAGCCGTAAACGCGGCACCCAGCAAGATCCCGGTCAGTGGTGACGAAACGGATCTCATTGCTGCTAGAAATAGCTCATAGTCCCGAAATGGAGCCGTAGCTTCTGACATGAGCGTCATGCCGTAAAAGACGAGCCCCAAAGACAGCAGCACCATAAAACCTGTCCGATGCTGTTCACTCTTGAGGAAGACATATCCCAGACCACCGAAACCAATCACGGCCAATGCAGCTTTGGTGACCTTGAAGGAGATTATCTGGGCTGTAATCGTGGTACCAATATTGGCGCCCATGATGACACCAACAGCTTGAGTGAGCTCAAGCAGGCCAGCGGAAATGAATCCGACTACCAGGACTGTAGTGACTGAAGAGGATTAGATGACGGAAGTGACAAAGACCCCCGCCAGCACTCCCTTGAAACGATTCGAGGTCATTCGCTCCAGCACATGCTTCAGTGCTGAACCCGCCATGCTCTTCAAGCCGTCCGTCAGCAGTAATAATCCAAAAAGGAAAAGCGAGAGCCCCGCAAGCAATGTGACGGCAGGAGTTATCCAGTTGAACGTGAACATGTGCCTGAATGTGGGTTAGCCATATAGAAAGACATTCGACATATCCCCGTACCTCTCTTCTTGCAATGTTGACTTGTTGAGCCTAAGAGTTAACAATAAGGTAACACTGCGTTAATACGCTTGCAGGGCTTGACGTGTGTGGTCAAGCAGTCATCCCAAACATCCACTCTTTCCAATGCTACTCCGCCTCTACTCACTCGGCCTGGTGGCCGTTGTCGCAGCCCTATCGCCTGTTTTTTCTCAAGCACAGGACAATATTTCTTTTAAAGGTGCCATTTTCTCGGATTACAACTACCTTGTTTCGTCGCCGGACGAATCGCTGAAGGGCGATAACGGATTCGGATTTCGCCGCTACCGCCTGACTACGGATTTCGATATCTCCGACAAGTTCGATGGTCGCCTGCGAATAGAGGGTGATGATGGTCAAACGACAGATCAGGGTAAGCCAGCCCCATTCGTGAAGGACCTCTATCTCCGTTGGAACGATGCCCTCGGAGAAGGCCACCGTATCCAGTTCGGTCTCTTCCGACCCGCTCTCTGGGGTGCGTCTGAAGACCAATGGGGTTATCGAGCACTCGAAAAAACCATCCGTGACCGCATCGGTATTGCATCTTCCCGCGATATCGGAATCGGTGTCGATGGCCCTATCAACAGCGATGGCACCCTCACCTACCATTTTACCGTAGGAAACAACTCGGGTGGCAAGAAAGAAACCAATAAGTACAAGCGCGTCTACGGAACGGTGACATACGAGGTGAATGACGACCTCGAAGTCTCAGCCGGATCAGACTACTATACCTTCGATGGTGGCTCCACGCTTAACTGGAGCGCGTTTGCCGGATACTCCATGGAGAAGGCCCGGATTGGTGCCGAGGGCTTTTACAGCGCACGCTCGTTCGACGACGATGATGATGAAGAGACGCGTTTTGGCTTCTCTCTCTACGCCAACACGGACATCTCAGACGACTACCGCTTGGTGCTGCGATACGACCGCTCGGAGCGCGACAACCTCGATGCTGACTCCTACTCGGACTGGTTTGTGGTTGGCTTAGCCTACTTGGCCGACAAGAATGTCCAGATCATACCAAACGTGGTCTACGAGAAGCACGACGCCGACGATAACGCTGAGTTAATGGCTCGGCTCACTCTCTGGGCTAAATTCTAGATTCCGAAGGAATCGATTCTCATTCGACTAACAATCCTTACAAGCGTACCGACATGACACGCAATCTTTTCACCCTCCTCTTCGCCATTATTTTCCTTGTGGGCTGTGCCCGTCCAGAATTTGGATCTTCCCGTTCTGTCATCCAGAACAAGGGATCTGATACCCTCGTGAACGTTGCCCAAGCCTGGGCCGAGGAGTATCAGACAGTCAATCCCGACGTTGCTGTTGCCGTTACTGGCGGCGGTAGTGGAACGGGTATTGCTTCTCTGATGAACGGCACTGTTGACATCGCCAACGCTTCCCGAAGCATCAAAGACTCGGAGCGCGAAAACCTTATCGCAAATGGCAACAGCCCCGTAGAATATGTTGTTGGGTTCGACGCCCTGGCGATCTTCCTTCACAACGACAACCCGATCCAGGAGATTTCCATTGAACAGCTCAAGGCTATCTATGCTGATGGCGGTGAAATCGAGAGCTGGTCTCAGTTGGGCGTCACTGTTCCAGGCTGTTCCTCGGACGAGATTATCCGCATAAGTCGTCAGAACAACTCTGGTACGTATGCCTACTTCCGCGAGGCGGTGCTTGATGATGAGGACTTCAAACTGGGATCCCGTGACATGCACGGATCAAAGGATGTTGTGGATCTCGTTGCCAACACGGCCTGTGCCATTGGCTACAGCGGTCTTGCGTACGCTTCGGATGAAGTTCATATGCCTGCTGTTTCATCTGACGGTGGCCTGACGTTTGTTGTACCGTCTGTGGATACAGCTATCGATGGCACGTACCCCATTGCCCGCCCGCTTCTCATGTACACGGCAAACCAGCCTGAAGGTGCTGTAGCCGAGTATCTGGAGTGGATCATGAGCAATGAAGCTCAGTGCATCATCAAGGAAAAAGGCTACGCGCCTGCTGGGCCGGTAGAGTGCGCAGCCGAAAGCATGTAGTACCGGTCCTCAACCCCAATACCGGACTCGAATGTCTCTTCTTGAACAACGCTTGGCCAACGATCTGCAGGATATCCAATCGGGTATCCTGCGGCTCGGCCATGGCGTACACAAAGCACTTTCAAATGCCGTCAATGGGCTGCTGACGGGTGACAAGACCCTTTCCTACAGGACGGTTCTTGGAGATCACCCCGTCAACCGTGAGGTGGACGCCCTCAATTTGAAGTGTCACCGCTTCATTGCCAAACACCTTCCTTCGGCTGGCCATCTTCGGTTCATTTCGTCCTCATTGCGCATCATCATCCTGATTGAGCGTCTTGGAGACTATGCCGTAACCATTTCAAGAGAGGCTGCGCAGCTTGAAGTTCCGCTTCAGGGCTCATTCAAGGCAGATCTCGAAGTGATGGCATTTGACGCTTTGGAGATGTTGCAGCAGGCCTTGATGGCTTTCGAGAACGATGACAACGAGTTGGCCACTGCGACAACGAATATGGCTCGAAAGGTCGACCGGGACTTTGTCCTGGCATATTCCGACCTGCTCGAAGCGGATGGTGAACCTCTTTCTCGAAGCGATCAGTTCGGCCGCCTGGTAATCATTCGCCAAATCGAACGTGTCAGTGATCAGGCAAAGAACCTCTGTGAGGACGTGATCTTCGCTCAAACGGGTGAAACGAAGCAAAGACGCAGATACCGTCTTCTATTCCTGGATGAACATGACGACGGGGTTACCCAGATGGCCGTTGCCATTTGCCGGAAGTACCATTCAGATCGGATCCAGGCGGATTCCATGGGACTCCAGGCGGCTGAGAAGATTCGTCCGGATGTTCGTGAACTGTGCGAAAGCAAAGGGTTTGATCTCAGCGGCATGGATCCAAGTAGCACCTATAAAGACGAAACTAGCTGGAGCGATCACGACGTCGTGATCACGATCAACTCAGAAATCTCAGAGTTTGTCAGCCAGTTGCCCTGCGGCCCGGTGCCCCTTCGTTGGGATCTACCGACAGACTCCCCGCTTGAATCCACCTTTCAGGTCCTTTCCGGCCAGGTTGACGATCTCGTCCACCTGGTCAGAGGACCGGCCACTTCCTGATCGCTCTCCGGTCCATGTCAGAAAACACCCTAGCCCCGAGCCAGCTTGACCAGCGAGACGCCTCCTGGTATGTCGACAAGCTGGTCCAGATCCTGATGTTTGTTGGTGGCATATCCGCCATCATTTTCATCATTGGTATCTTCGTATTCATCACCAAAGAGGGTCTCGGCTTCCTGTTCGAAGGATTCTCGTTCACCGAGTTCTTCGGATCCATCAACTGGCGACCAACCTCGGCCAACCCAACGTATGGTGCATTGGCACTGATCGTGGGCACCGCCAGTGTAACGGGGGTCGCCATGCTGGTTGCCATACCTTTCTCACTGGGAGCGGCTGTCTACATCAGTGAGTTTGCCACAGGAAGAACGAAAGAGACCTTGAAGGTGCTTGTGGAGCTCTTGGCCGCCATTCCCTCGGTGGTCTGGGGATTCATCGGGATGAGCATCATGAATGAGTTGATCATCGAGGTCTTCGATGTCCCCATCGGACTTAACGTGCTGAATGCAGGTATCATTCTCGGATTGATGGCTGCGCCCATCATGACTACGATTGCGGAAGATGCGCTCAAGGCCGTGCCCGATCGGTATCGGGAAGCAGCTGAAGCCATGGGTGCCACGCGCTGGCAGATTATCCGTCAGGTCATCATGCCAGCAGCCAAGAACGGGCTCGTATCTGCTGTCTTGCTGGGTGTCGGCCGAGGATTCGGTGAGACAATGGCTGTCCTCATGGCCAGTGGTCACGCCATCAATATTCCGACAAGCCCCTTCGATTCTGTTCGAGCCCTGACGGCAACGATTGCTGCGGAGTTGGGTGAAACCGCTCAAGGCTCTGAACATTATGGAGCCCTTTTCGCCCTGGGCATCCTCCTCTTCATTATCACTTTCATCATCAACCTAGCGGCTGACCTCGTGGTCCGCGGGATTCGGAAGAAATGACGGCACGTTTTGCTGCAACAGAGCTCAATCTGAGCAACTACAGGACGGAGCGTCGCTACCGACTCATGCTTTTCAGCATGACTGCGATGCTCGTGCTGCCGGTCTTGATCATCCTGGGAATCCTCGTGCTGAAGGGGGCTCCGATGATCTCGTGGGAGTTTCTGTTTGAATTCCCGAGGCGAGGAATGACCGAGGGCGGCATTTACCCGGCTCTCCTGGGGACCATTTTCATCGTTGTAGTGGACTTGATCTTCGCCATGCCGATTGGTGTCGCCGCGGCCATTTATCTGTCTGAGTATGCTCCGGACAACTGGCTGACTCGGACAATCAACCTGGCCATAATCAACCTCGCCGGCGTGCCGTCCATCGTGCACGCCCTATTCGGTGTAGGTGCGTTCGTTATTTTCTTCGGGTTTGGAACGAGTATCCTCGCGGCTGCACTGACGGTCGCGATCATGACCCTGCCGCTCGTGATTGTTGCGACCCGTGAATCGCTACAAGCGGTACCGCAAGCATTCCGCGAGGCATGCTGGAGCATGGGAGCCTCCAGATGGCAGACTATTTTTGCCGTGGTTCTTCCGAACGCCATTAGCGGAATCCTGACGGGCCTGATCCTGGAAGTCTCCCGAACGGCCGGAGAGACCGCCCCGATCATGTTCACAGGTGCTGCTTTCTTCCTTCCGTTCTTGCCTGAATCAGTATTTGAACAGACCATGGCGCTTTCCCTGCACTTGTATGTCGTTTCGACACAGGTGCCGGAAGTACCGGAAGCGTTGCCTTACGGTGTCGCGCTGGTCCTTATCGGGATCGTGCTGATCATGAATGCCATTTCCATCGTGTTCCGGTCATACTTGCGAGGTAAGAAGAAGTGGTAGCATCGGAAACACGTACCAAGGTCCTCGAAGTAGACAATCTGTCGATTTCGTACGGTGCCAAAACCGCCATGTCCGGATTGAATCTGGACGTTTACGAGAACGAAATCTTCGGCATCATTGGACCAGCCAATTCCGGAAAGACGTCCTTCTTGCGCGCCATCAATCGCATGGATGCGTTTGACACCAATATGAAAGTGAGTGGATCACTTCGATTCATGGGGACCGAGGTATCGGCATGGCGCAACGCCTATGCGCTCCGTCGTCAGATTGGTGTGGTCTTCCCACTTCCAGTTGGACTCCCTATGTCGATCTATGACAACGTGGCGTTCGCTGCGAAGCTGCGAGGCGTCAAGGGAAAGGCTGCGATAGATGAAGTTGTGGAGCGCTGTTTAACGCGGGCCGCCCTTTGGGACGAAGTAAAGGATCGCCTGGACTCACTGGGAAGTCAGCTCTCCGGTGGTCAGCAGCAGCGACTGACGATTGCACGCGCCTTATCACAGGAGCCGTCTCTCCTGATGCTGGACGAGTTTTCTATCGCCGTCGATCCTGTTACCACGATGCGGATCGAAGATGTATTGAAAGAACTCAAGAAGGAAATGACCATCCTGCTCGTGACGAACCTCGTGCAGCAGGCCGAGCGCCTTGCCGATCGGACGGCACTGTTCTTGAGCGGCTCCCTGATTGAGATTGGTGAGACGGGCGCCCTCTTTGAGGGAGAAACGCAGGATCAGAGAACCAAAGACTATCTGGAGGGACGTTTTGGCTGAGATGACTCCATCCAATACCGAAACGGGCCTGGACGAAATGCGAACTGACGGTGACCCGCATATTGCCGTTCGCACGGACAAGCTGAATTTCTGGTACGGCGATTTCCAAGCACTATTTGATGTCGATTTCGACGTCAAAGCTGGAATTGTCACATCCCTGATTGGTCCTTCCGGATGTGGTAAGTCGACGCTATTGCGTTGCGTAAATCGCATCAACGAGCGTATTGGCAATGTGCGTACGGAAGGCAAAGTCGAAGTGCTTGGCCACGATATTTATGCCCCTGAGGTTGACCTGACGCAGGTCAGAAGTCAGGTCGGTATGGTTTTTCAGCGCCCCAATCCCCTTCCAATATCCATCCGCAAGAACATCCTTTTTGCTCACGGCTTGCATACCCAAGGAAAGACCTCCAAGTCTGACGAGGAAGCCATTGTAGAGTCAGCACTCAGGGAGGTGCTCCTGTGGGACGACGTCAAGGATCGTCTGGATCGGGTGGCAACGGATTTGTCACTGGAGCAGCAGCAGAAATTGTGCATCGCCCGCCTACTTCCCGTAAAACCGGCCGTCCTATTGATGGACGAACCGTGTTCGGCGCTTGATCCGAAGGCCACAACAGCTGTTGAAGAGCTGATCTGGAAACTCCGCGGTGACTACACCATCCTGATCGTTACGCACAACATGGCACAGGCTCGACGCGCCTCTGACGAGTGCGCATTCATGTTGCTGGGCAAAATGGTTGAGCACCGCAGGACCGAAGATCTTTTCCTCACTCCGGGGAGCCAGCAAACGGCAGACTACATCGAGGGCCGTTACGGCTGATCCTATCGCGTGGTGACTACGATTCTGTTGTAGCGTGTTGAGCAGAATCTTCCGTTTTGTACAGAAGGCGGAGTTGATTCGAGACGGTTTGCAGAATTGACTTGACGGTATTTTCCTCGTCGTTGTTGGGAATGATGGATACATCATGCTCATCCGCTTCGTCGAGTAAAAACGACTGCAGATCCCAGATCCGATCGAAATTCTTGATGTATCGCTCTGAACGCCTCGACTGGATCATGTGCCCACGTCCGATGAGCCGTTTCTTCAATCGCTTCTCTTTCAGAACTGCCAATAGGACTGGTACTACCACGAAGTCGAATCCACTGGCAATCTGAGCCATAAGCTGCGGATGCAAGTGGACACCCTCGATGATTAGTGACACGCTTTCGTTCGCTGTTCGATTGAGTACCCCTTCCACCCCGACTGCAACCTGCGATGACTGCGTCAGGTATCCCTGGAGCATATCCTCAGTTGGTGATGATTCAAGGCCAGAAGGGAGTTTTGTGTGGGCCTCAAAGGACGATGTATGCAACGTAGGTATCAGGCGTTCAGGGACCAGCAACCTCATTATTTCCCGCAACATGTCGGTAGACTGCGTCCTCACGATGTCCAAACGATGCGCGATTTCAGCACTGACCGAACTCTTTCCGCTTCCAGTGGTGCCTCCAATGAGAATGATCATGGGCTTCCCACTATGCGAGAATCGCACCCAACGTTGATAATCTTCAGCCGCGCTCTCTGATGGAAGCGCCTTGAGCGCCTCCATTACACGCGCAGTGAGATCTTTGGTCGAAATCTCTTCGGTGCCTTCATCAATCAGGTCCTGTTCGATACGCGCCGCGATGGCATGCAGCTCTTCCCGCGGCAATGCACATATCTCCAGACTGTCCGCCAGCTGGCTCTTCGAAAACGGACCATCAGAGCCGTCCGAAGTCAATACACGAATTCGTACCGCTTCTTGTCGAGCGCCCAGATAGGCCTCGCGATATGATGAATGCCCTGCTGCCCCCAGCATTTCAGCAACCAACACCCGAAGTTCAGTACCCGGAATTGAAGTACGCTCATCAAGGCGCTCCCTCACCATTGATGCAATGTGAAAGGCTTCCTCAAAGGGTAAGCCCGCCTTCTGTAGAGACCGGGTCAAAATGCCTCTCAAAAAGGGTGCTGAAGCACCTTCAGTAGCGCTGATGACATGGGGTCGTGGGGACTTGGTCATAGACACAGGTCAGAGTACTGCTGGACTGGAGAGGGCTAGAGGCCGTAAACTACAATGGTCCATGCCAGCATCAAATCAGACCTACTCCATGCTCCCATTTCTCGATGGTGCCACATTACGGTCGCTTATCGACCCGATCAGCCTCGTCAAAGCGCTCGAGCAGGGTTTTGCCGCAGAAGTATCTGCTCCGCCACGAACACACGTCTCACTGGCGTCTGATCGCCCATCGCCCGATACGCTACTGATGATGCCCGCCTGGAATGAAGATGTGCTGGGCATCAAACTGGCGACCATTCATCCGGGGAATGGCAATATCAATCTCCCGGCAGTTCATGCCTCGTATGTTTTGAAAAACCGCCATACAGGCGAAGACCTGGCACTCATGGATGGTATTGTGCTCACTCAATTGAGAACTGCAGCAACCTCGGCACTTGCTTCTTCCATGCTATCCCGGGAGGATGCCACGTGCCTCCTCATGGTGGGCGCCGGTTCGCTAGCCCTTCCGCTGATTGAAGCGCACTGCGCAGTACGCTCAATTTCCCGCATTCTGGTGTGGAATCGTTCGAGGAACAGGGCAGCGAGGCTCGCATCGAGCTGTAGTATGCCAGTCACAGTCGTTGAGGATCTTGCTTCCGCGTGTATCGAAGCAGATGTCATCTCATGTGCGACCCTTTCGACAGAGGCTTTGATTTGCGGTGCAAATGTACGCCCAGGGACTCATGTCGATCTGGTTGGCGCTTATCGGTCCGATATGCGGGAGTCGGATACGTCCCTTATTCGGCAATCGTCTGTCTTCGTTGATACGTTTGAAGGAGCCCAACAAGAGGCTGGGGATTTGCTTCTTGCGAGCACCGAGAGCGACTGGTCCTTTGATCGGATCGAGGCGGATCTCGCCACTCTTTGCCAACAACACCATGCTGGTAGAGGGACTCGCGACCAGATAACGGTCTTCAAATCTGTCGGAGCCTCCCTGGAGGATCTTATTGCTGCATCACTCGCCTGGAAACGCTACTCGGCCTGAAGGCGAGTTTCAGATTCCTCCAAGGGGATCTACTTCAGATACATTCGCGAATCTTCCCCCTCGATAACAGCCTCAATTTCCAGATGCTTCATGATGGGCGACGCCTTGACTTTGGTCATCAGGACCTCTTCAATCTGGAAAAGACCCGTTGGATTGTCCATCTGAATGGATATCCGTACGGGCTTATTACCACCAGGACCTATTTCAACCCTTGAGATGGTATTGGCAGAAAAGCGGTGCATATCGCCCACTTCGGGCTCGAATTGCATGTTGAAGGCAATGCCTGAGCGTCCTTTTGTCATATCCGTTCCGTCGGCTACTAGCACGGTACCCGCTTCAACGGAGTGAATGCGCACCTTAGCCATGTGCCCTACGATGACCTCATGTGTCATCGAGCGCACAACTACCTGTTTCTCCAGCTGGTCCGGATACAGCCACGCGAGGTAATCGCGAATTATTGGATCCACCAGATTGATAGCATGCCACTCATGATCCTGGCGCGCAATGCCCATTCCAGCATCATGCAAGAAACAGCCCAGAGCAACGGCTACCTGGGAATCCTCGTAAGCGGCCACGTGCTCGCGCTCCAAGCTTGTCGGGACCCCACCCTCCTTCAGCAAACGCAGAATTTTCAGAGCATTGTAAGTCGTAATGCGCGCATGAACCGGACCGTGATCGTTATAACCCAAGCGCCGAACGGACACCACATTCGCGTAGCTGTGATAAAGATTGATCTCCCGGTCCAACAGCATGCGCTCCAGTAACGTGCGAACACGACCTTCAGCGCGACGCAGCAGCACCTGGTTCAGCTGCTCTTCCTTCGGCGTGGACTCCCTCCAATCGGGAATGGTGTTCTTCGGCATAAATCTATTCCTCTTTATTCGGACTGTGTCTTCTTTTATCTCGTCGTCTATTCGCGCAGCTGCCATATACGAAGAGGGGCGGCACTCAGTGCCGCCCCTCTTCTCCGGAAACTCCGGCTGAGTGTCTATTTAAGATTACTCTTCGTCGGACTCAGCGGATTCGGCGTCGGCTTCAGCTTCAGCTTCTACCGCTTCTTCGGCAGGAGCTGCCCCTTCAGCTTCTTCAACCTTTTTGGCCTTCTTGGCTTTTGCCTTGGTGGCCCTTTTAGGCTTGGCTTTCTCTTCAGCAGCCGCTTCCTCCGCTGGAGCCTCTTCTTCAGGGGCTGCTTCGGCTTCCGTCTGCTCCATCTGCGCTTTCAGCTCAGCAAGACCGCTCAGTTCGCCAAGCGTTGCTGGGCCGGATGCGGCCTCACGCTCGATGTACTGCTTGACGGACTGCTGTTCTTCACGGCGCTCGCTGTCACGTTGGCGCTTCTCAGCAGCGCGCTCTGCACGCTCCTGATTACGAGCTTCCTGAGTAGCACTGAGGATGATTTCCTTCTGATTCGCATCAAAACGAATTACGAAGAGGCCCTCGATCTCATCGCCGGCGCGATAATCGGCCATCGATTTACCTTGCTCGATTTCACCTTCTGGCAGGAAGGCTTCAACTTCGAGAGGGAGTTCGACTACGAGGCCCTTTTCCTCTGCACGAACAACTTTCGCATTGGAAGTTGCGCCTTCAGCATAAACCTGAGCAAACTGATTCCACGGGTTCGTGTCAACCTGCTTGTGCCCAAGGGAGATGCGGCGCTCTGACGTATCGATGTTCAATACGACAACGTCCAGCTCCTGTCCTTTCTTGACCATATCGGACGGGTGCTTGATGCGCTTCGTCCAAGACAGATCGGAAATATGGACCAGACCATCTATGCCTGGCTCGATCTCTACAAAAACACCGAAGTTGGTGATGTTGCGAACCTTGCCACGCATGACCGTTCCGGGGGGATAACGCTCCGCAATATTCTCCCACGGATCCGGCTCAAGCTGCTTCATGCCAAGGGAAATCTTCTTCCCTTCGGAATCGACGTTGAGAATTTTGACGTTGACCATCTGGCCAAGGGAGACCATCTGGGAAGGATGGCGAATGTGCTCTGTCCAGCTCATTTCTGAGATGTGGACCAGACCTTCGATTCCTTTCTCCAACTCGACAAAGGCACCGTAATCCGTAATGGAAACGACTTTCCCTTCGACAGTCTGGCCTTTACCCAGCTTCTCTTCGATCTCATCCCATGGGTGCTTCTGCAGCTGCTTGAGACCCAAGGAAATGCGCTGGCGCTCTTTGTCGTAGTCCAGGACGACGACGTTGAGCTTCTCGTCCAGAGTGACGAGTTCTGACGGATGCGACACCCTTCCCCAAGAAAGGTCCGTGATATGCAGGAGGCCGTCCACACCACCGAGGTCGATGAATACACCGAAATCAGTGATGTTCTTTACGATACCCTCGAGAATCTGACCCGGCTCCATCGTGGAGAGGATGTTCTCGCGCTGTGCCATAAGGTCCTTCTCAATGAGGGCCTTGTGCGACACAACGATATTCTCGTTCGTGGGGTTGAGCTTGACGATCTTGAACTCCATGCGCTTCTCGAGGTACGCGTCGAAGTCCCGCACAGGGCGGACATCGATCTGCGAACCTGGAAGGAAGGCTTCCATACCATCAAGCAGTTCAACGATCATACCACCCTTGATGCGGCGAACGATCGTTCCTTCGAGAACTTCCTCGTTATCGAAGGCATCCTCAATCCGACGCCAGCGGCGTACGGTGTCTGCCTTGGTCTTGGACAGCACAAGCTGGCCATGGTAGTCCTCAATGCGTTCGAGAAAGACTTCGACTTCTTCGCCGGCTGCCAGTTCGTCACCGAACTCACTCCGGGAAACGATGCCATCTGATTTGAAGCCAATGTCGATTACGACATCTTTCTCACTGATGCTGATGACTTTACCAGCAACGATCTCGTTCTCCGAGACATTCGTCAGCGTATTCTCAACGAGTTTACGCAGATCTTCGAGTCCGACATTTGGATCGGTCTCGTCCGTGATGTTCTCGAGGTCCTCCAGCTTGAATATTTCACCGGAAATCTCTCCGGTGTAGCCAATCATGCCGGTTGCCGTAACAAGTGCATCAGATTCTGAGATGGATGGCTGGTTAGTTGGAGCCTCCTCTTCAGCCGGAGCTTCTTCTGCTTGATCTGCAGCGTCTGCTGATGCTTCTTCGGCGTCGCCTTCGTCCGAGTCTTCGGTTGACTCGGGCGCAGCGGTCTCTTCTTTTGATTCCTCTTCGGGTGCCTCTTCCGTCACTTCCTCAACCGCTGCTTCTGCAGTGGTTTCCTCACCCGTCTCTTCGGAAGTCGTCTCGGGAGCCTGGGCCTCTTCCATTGCGGGGGCCTCTTCCTGCTCCTGGACTTCCTTTTGCTGATCGTCAGCCATAGGTGTCCACGTAAGTGAGCTTCCACCGGCATATTCGGGAGCCGGTTGCTCTGGTCTAGTGTACGTTTTCCGGTAGGATCCCAGCCCTGACCGGTCTGGCCCACCTTGGGTCAGACAGCCTCCTACTGTTCTAGACCGGGTGCGTTCCCCGAGATAAGGTCCAGGATCATATCCACTTGTTCTTCAAATTGAACGTCGGAGGTGTCAACTACCACGGCATCGTCTGCTACCCTAAGGGGTGAGTCGGGTCGTGTTTCATCCCGTTGATCTCTTTCAAGAATCTGTTCCAGAAGCTCCTCAACCGAAACGGGTTCTCCTTTATCTGCTAATTGACGCGCCCGACGTTGTGCTCTGATCACTGGCGCAGCTGTAACGAAGAATTTATAATCGGCCTCAGGGAACACCACTGTTCCGATGTCCCGCCCTTCTATAACCACCACGCCTCCACCCGCAATATGCTGCGATGTTGCCGCACGCTGAAGCTCCACCATACGCAACCGCACGTCAGATCGTTTGCTGACTCTCGAAGACATCCCGCTAACCTCTTCCGTCCGAATCAGGTCGGATACGTCTTCACCGTCGAGGAAAACTACCGTTTGATCATCCTTTGGGCCAAGTCCAATTATCGTCTGCGAAAGGACATCACCGAAGGCTTCATCCTCTGGTGGAACACCAACCTGTATGGCTTTGAGTGCCATGGCCCTATACATGGCTCCCGTATCGACGAACAGTGCCCCCAGACGAGTCGCAACTTCTCTGGCTGTGGAGGATTTTCCTGAGCCTGCAGGCCCATCTATTGCAATGATCACAGTGGTTCTTCGTCGTTTTCACGTTGTTTTGCTCCAAGTTATTCCCGTGATCCGGACCTTCCAATCATTGCTACGGCTGAATTCGATGAATTGCCACGCTGTATACCGACCTCTTCCATGAAGCAGCTTGCCCACGAAGACATACCAAGACTCTCCGACACGGAGGTCTCCCATGCTGAGAGGCATCCTGTCTCGTTGCTACTGGATCGGATTCGTTCTGCACAAAACGTTGGCTCCCTTTTGCGTACCTCCGATGCCCTGGGTATTCAAGAAGTCATTATGACCGGGTTCACTCCCGACGGGCATCACAAAGCCGTACACAAGTCTGCGTTGGGTGCGCAGAACTACGTGCCGTGGCGAAGGGCCGACCATGCACTTGCTGAAATTGACGCCTTAAAACAAGAGGGCTGGACGGTTGCAGCCCTCGAGATAACTGACAAGCCTTCTGATGTCAAGGCAATTCGGCTGATTGACTTCCCGTTACTGTTGGTCGTTGGCAATGAAGTCGACGGAATAGCGCCCGATCTTCTTGACGCGTGCGATCTTGCTCTTGAACTTCCTCAATATGGCGCCAAGCAGTCCCTTAATGTGTCAGTAGCTACTGGTGTTGTCTGCTATGATCTGGTTCGACATTTTCGCAGCTTGACCAACCTCTCCACGTACCCCGAACATGATCCACGCTTTTGACTTCTCGCGATAGGATCCCCGCCCCCTACATGACTCCGTCAAACGACTCAAAGCTGGACTGGAGGGATCGCGCCATTGCAGAATCCCGCGGGAAACTGTCTGAGAGCGATCTTCTGTGGCACCTTGCACCGGGTGTTGGTGTTTCAGCACAGGGATTTCCTGGCTGCATGCTGCCTGAACCCCGTGTTGCTCCCACGACGTACGTCCCTCATGGTGATCTCGAGTATGGCGATGACAGGCTGACGCATGTCTGGAAGTACGCTGCTTCCCGTAATCAGGTTAGCACGGCAACCCGCCCTACTACGACCCGCCTGAATGGTACTTCGATCTGGTTGGATCTGACACCCGGGTTGGTTCTGGGACTGAATTGGGCCCACCTGCTTGGCCTGTTGGAGGCCCTCCTGCATCACGGTAAGGAGACACCCGTCGGCCCGAAGCAAATCCTGCTTCCCGTGACCACGCGTCTGTTCCGCGATATCGCAGGAATTCGTGCTGTGAGAGCATTGATTTCGGAGCTCCTCGGCGCGGGAAGGGGCATTTCTCTCTGGGCGCTTGGCTCACCAACCGATTTCGACGACGATTTCACGGCCAACAATCTGGTTCGTAGTACCCTACACGGCCTGAGTGCTGCTTTTTCCAATGTAGACACATGGACACTCGTACCACATTCAACACACGATCCGGATGAGGCCACCCGACTGGCTAGCAATATCGCGCGCCTGTTGGAGCATGAGGCTGGCTTGATCACCAAAGCCGATCCCGCGCGCGGTGCCTGGGCCCTTGAGTCCGCCTCTTGTGCCCTTCTCCGTACCGCCTCTTCCATGGCTGGTATTCTGCGAGAAACAGACCCGGATCTGTGGATTTCGTCGGGCGCTCTTTCAACCTTCCTGTCCAGCGGCGAAGCTGACTTCGGCCATATGGCAGACCACTCCGATGCAAGCTGTCCAGCGCCGGCATGCGTATTGGATGAGCGACCTGATGGATCGGCAGCAGGTCAAGCGCCTTTTCGGAGGGGACCGTATTCCAGTATGTATCTGGGGCGACCTTGGACCATTCGCCAGTATGCTGGCTTTTCTACGGCCGAAGAGTCGAATGCTTTCTATCGGAGTAATCTGGCAGCTGGTCAAAAAGGACTTTCCGTGGCCTTCGATCTCGCTACCCATCGTGGATACGATTCAGATCACCCTCGCGTAAGTGGAGACGTCGGGATGGCCGGTGTTGCAGTGGACTCAGTTGAAGACATGATGGTTCTTCTGGACGGAATTCCGCTCGACCAGATGAGTGTGTCGATGACGATGAATGGCGCCGTGCTTCCGGTTATGGCGTTTTATGTCGTCGCTGCCGAGGAGACAGGAATTACTCCATCCAGTCTGGCAGGAACGATTCAGAATGACATCCTGAAGGAGTTCATGGTCCGGAACACCTTCATTTATCCTCCTGATCCGAGTATGCGCATTGTGCGGGACATCATGCGATATGCCTCGGAGAACATGCCTCGATTCAATCCGATTTCAGTATCCGGTTATCACATGCTCGAAGCGGGAGCCTCGGCAGATCTGGAATTGGCCTACACATTGGCTGACGGTCTGGAGTATGTGGAACAGGCCCTTGCAGCCGGTTTGAGCATCGATGCGTTCGCACCCCGAATCTCGTTCTTCTTCGGCATCGGGATGGATCCAATTGTCGAAATAGCCAAGCTCCGAGCTGCCCGAGTATTGTGGGCGGAGTTGATGGACTCGTTCAGCCCCTCAAACCCGAAGTCCCGTTTGTTGCGCACTCACTGTCAGACCTCTGGATGGTCGCTCGCCGCACAGGATCCGTACAACAATGTCGCTCGGACATGTGTTGAAGCATTTGCGGCCATTTGTGGACAAACACAGTCCTTGCACACCAATGCACTGGACGAGGCGCTCGCTCTACCCACTGATTTCTCGGCTAAGGTCGCACGCGACACACAACGCATTCTCCAGGAAGAAACAGATATAACAGACCTGATAGATCCCTTTGGTGGCGCGTTCATCATTGAAGAACAAACAGAAACGCTGCTCGAGCAAGCCCGCATTCACCTTGTCGAGATTCGAGAAGCAGGTGGAATGGCTAAAGCCATTCAGCAAGGGATACCAAAGCAAAGAATTGAAGCCTCAGCCGCTCGTCGCCAGGCTCGTATTGATTACGGAAAGGAAATTCTGGTCGGCGTAAATGCTTTCCAAGAAAACGTCTCATCCGACGTGGAAGTACGCTCCATTGACAATCACGAAGTACTTTCGTCACAGATTTCCCGCCTTGAGCGCCTGAAATCCTCTCGTGACGCAGAGCGTGTGAAATCTGCCCTTGCCGAACTGACGCGCACAGCCGCTGATCGAGCAGCGCCGCTGATGGAGCCCTGTCTCGAGGCTGCCCGGGCACGTTGTACCCTTGGTGAGATATCTGACGCATTGGAAGCCGTTTTCGGACGACATAAGCCGGAATCTGAATTGTTTACCGGTGTCTATGCATCGGAATTTCCTGACAGCAGTACATTGGAGACTGTGCGACGCAAATCAGACATATTTCTGGAAGAAACCGGGCGCAGGCCTCGAATCCTGATCGCCAAACTCGGACAAGATGGGCACGACAGGGGTGCGCGCGTAATCGCAACTGCTTTTGCGGACTTGGGGTTTGATGTGGATATCGGCCCCCTTTTCCAGACGCCTGAAGAAACCGTACGACAGGCCATTGAGAACGATGTGCATATTGTTGGTGCCTCCTCTCTGGCTGGCGCTCATAAGACGCTGATTCCTGACGTCGTACGGGAATTGAGCAAAGCTGGCAGATCTGATATCCATGTTGTGGCCGGGGGTGTGATTCCTGAACAGGATATTCCAGCGCTTCTCGAGGCAGGTGTGACTGCCGTCTTCGGACCGGGTACGGTTATACCGGAGGCTGCCGACGCGCTGCTGGATACGATTCTTTCCGATTGATCTCGCCCGGATACCGCCTCCCTTCAACATGAACAAACGGGTAGAAATCATCCTCAACGGGCTGCGTAACCGCGAACGATCTGCGCTTGCGCGCGCCATTACCCTCCTGGAGAGCCGCCGTGTCCAAGACCGGGAGGATCGCCTGGCGTTACTGGAGGGATGCGCCAGCATCGCTCAATCCCATGGGACCTCGTCTGTACGCCTGGCAGTCACGGGGGCACCTGGTGTCGGAAAGAGTACATTGATCAATCAGCTGGGATTGGCCACCATCGAGGCAGGACACCGGGTTGCCGTCTTGGCCGTCGATCCGTCCAGTGAAGCCACGGGAGGAAGTATTCTGGGCGATAAGACCCGGATGGCCGAATTGTCTGTTGCAGAGGACGCATTCATTCGACCCTCTCCCACTTCTGGCTACCTGGGTGGTGTAGCTGCTTCAACCCGTGAATCCATCCTGGCTTGCGAGGCTGCTGGCTTCGACCGGATTGTGATCGAAACGGTTGGAGTCGGGCAATCCGAATACCAGGCGAGTCATTTGGTCGATGTGGTCCTTTTTGTCACGATAGCGGGTGCAGGTGACGCTCTACAGGGAATCAAGCGTGGCATTCTGGAGTCGGTCGACTTGGTTGCCGTGAACAAAGCAGACGGAGACGAGCAAGCTCGTGCGAAGGACCACGCACGGGAGCTTGGAAGTGCCTTACGCTTGCTACGTGGATCTTCTTCGCCCACGTGCATCCCTACCTCATCGTTGTCCACTCCTGGCATCACTCCTCTTTTCGAAGCGCTTGGCGCCCTGACCGCCGAACGTCTAGCCTCTGGAGCTATTGAAGCTCAGCGAGAGGATCAGCAGTTGATCTGGTATCGTGATGCGGTTCGAGCGCTTCTGGAACAGGAACTCCAAGAGCGTTCAACCTGGAATTCCCACTACGAGCACCTTGCTGAAGACGTGCGATTGGGTAACATATCCCCGTATCACGCTGCTGCTACCCTGGTTTCGCAAATGTTCGGTGACCGGACCTGAGCAGCTGAGCCGGTTCTGGCTGCAGAGCAGTTTTGCGGTGAAATCCGCTGTTCTCCGTTACATCGGGCACGTAAGGCAACAGAAGGACGATTGACATCTTCCCCAAACCTCAGGTAGCGACAGTCAAGACAGCACGTTTGATGCGCGAAAGGGTCTCTTCGCGACCGATCAGGGCCATGAGGGCATACAGGCTGGGACCTCCACCTACGCCGCTGAGCGCCATACGCAGAGGAAACATGAGCGCCCCCATTCCGACACCCTGCGCGTCGATAAACGCCTTCAGCGAGACTTCCAGCTCTTGTTCAGACCACGCATCCAATTCGCTCAATACGACAGCGAAAGCTGAGAGCACCTCGGAGGAGTTTGCTTTCCAGCGCTTGGATACAGCCTTTTCGTCATAGGATTCAGGAGCCTTGAACAAATAGGACGCATCCAGCACATCAGCGGCCATGGTAATCCGTTCTTTCATCATGTCAATGGCCTGCTCCAGGTAGGCCTCGTCCTCACAACCGAACGCAGCGCGAGCCTGCGGTAGCAATCGCGTGACCAATTGACTGCTTGCCTTGCTCCTAAGCCACTGCTCATTGAACCAGTTCAATTTCTGCAAATCAAACTGAACACCGGACTGACCAACCCGCTCAAGCGAAAAGGCTGTCGTCAAATCAGCCAAGCTGAATACTTCCCGCTCATCTCCCGGATTCCAGCCCAATAACGCCAGGAAGTTCACCAGCGCTTCGGGCTCATACCCGGCCTCAACGTATTGCGAAACCGAGACGGGAATACCCTGCTTTTCCGCATTTCGCTTTGAAAGCTTCCCGCCGGTAGGACTCAGAATGAGTGGAAGATGCGCCATTGTAGGAACGTCCCAACCCATCGCCTGATAGAGAAGCACATGCTTGGGTGTCGATGGCAGCCATTCCTCGCCACGAATGACATGCGTGATTCCCATGTCATGGTCGTCGACAATGTTGGCCAGGTGATACGTGGGCAACCCATCAGACTTGATGAGCACCTGATCGTCGATAGTGGCGCTCTCGAAACGCACTTCCCCTCGAACTGCATCGGAAAACACAACCGTTTCTCCCGGACGCACGTTGAGTCGGATGACGTGTGGTACTCCTTCACTCAGCAGCTGGTCTACAGCATCTGCACTCAAGGTCAGGGAATTTTGCATCTCCCCCCGAGTGGTATGATCATACCGTGGATTCGGATTGTTCTCGGATCGATGGCGACTACGCATCGCTTCCAACGCATCATCGTCGTCAAAAGCTACATAGGCATTGCCACTCTTCACGAGCTGTGCCGCAACATCTGCATATCGTGCGCTGCGCTCTGACTGTCGGTATGGCCCAAAATCACCACCGGTAATTGGGCCTTCGTCGTACGTGATTCCCGCCCAACGCAACATCTCGAGGATATCCTGTTCAGCATCCTCCACAAATCGGGATCGGTCCGTGTCCTCGATGCGCAATACGAATGTCCCACCATGTCGGCGAGCCAGCAAGAAGTTGTACAGGGCGGTCCGAAGACCACCGATATGTAGATAGCCCGTTGGGCTGGGCGCAAAGCGTACGCGCATGGGGAAAGCCAAAGTGGGTGGTTGCAACAGACGACGACGTACTCGCACGAGTCATATCAGGATTCCCCGAGCAGACACGATTCTACCGGAATTCGTCAGTTGGCGTCAGCTTCAATGGTCAATCCAGGCTCGAAAACGTAGATGTAGGACTGCATTACACGCGTTTGCTGGATGTCAAAAGCCACTCTTTCTTCTTCCTGTGCCAGGAAGGCTGTCTCCTCACCTTCTTCCAGAAGGGGCAAGAACCAGCCGATCATAAAAACAGCGACAACTGCTGCAACGGCCGTGCGCATGGTTACGGGCCGCCGAGCATTCCACAATGGCTCGCGTTCCACAAAGCGATCTACTCGTTCTCCTGAACTCTTGAGTGCATCCAAGCGCTTGAAAAAAGCATCATCAACAGCAGGTGGGACATCGATGAACTCTTGACGGCTCATGCGTCGGAAAAGCATGACCTGATCCATGAACGCACGTGCGTCCGGGTCACCAGCAAGATGTTCATAAACCTCCTCCTGTTGCTCCAGCGGAAGCTCTCCATCCAGGAACAGGTTTAATTCCTCTTCCCTGGCATCGAACGCATCCGGTGTCCTATATGTGCTGAAGGTTTTCATGGTTGGCAGCCTCTCGGATCAATGGCTTCAATCACTCAAGAGGGAACGTGGCTCAGTTTTGGGAAAAAATCTGCTTGGAAACACGCTCATTCTCTGGAGCACGTTCGACGGCCGTTTTGACGTTTTGGTTACTGGCCTGGATTGATGCTTCCATCAATTCAGCCAACCGCCTTCTTGCTTTGAAAAGTCGTGATTTGACGGCGCTGAGAGAACTTCCTGTTACAGCGGCTATTTCCTCGTACGAAAGGTTTTGATACTCCCTCAGCACGAGAACTTCGCGGTATTCTGGTTTGAGTGACTCGAGAAATTGCGTGACGAACCGGACTTGCTAAGACTTTTCCATTTTTGAAAAGGGCGTATCAGCCGCCGGTGGCAACTCATACCCCTCATCAGATAGGGTGACGTGTTTGCCACTCTTTCGAAGCCAGTTCAGACACTGATTCCGAGCGATCGTAAACAGCCAGGACTTGAAAGCTCCTGATTTCATTAGTCGATCGCGATTTTCGTAGACCGGCAGAAACGTCTCTTGCATTACGTCCTGTGCCGCCTCTGGGTCCAGCATCATCTTGTAACAGAAGGCATAAACCGGACCTTTATACCGATTGTAGAGGCTGACGAACGCAAATTCGTCGCCGGATCGGAACGATTCGATGAGTGCCAGCTCGTTCACGTGATGGGGATTCGTGCCGTTGGTTGTGAGGGTCCTCGGGTGTAAGACCATGAAGGATCCGTAAAGTTGCCATTCATTCTGATACGAATCCGGCAATGACCTGCAGACCCTCTGGAACCATTCTCCACGATAGCGCGTGCTTCGGGCATTCGCTTTCGGGCCGCCTGCTTCTGCGACATGGTCCCCAACACATCATTCCGTTTTGCCTGATGCTGAAATCGCCAAGCGCTTTCCGATTTATGCTTCTTGCCGTCCTGGTTGCCCTTACCGGCCTGGGATGTTCTTCCTCCTCTGCACCCGTTGTTGAGGCACCCGCCTCGCAACCGGATGGCGTGGTTGCACTGATTGATGGAGAAACTGTTACCCTCAATACGTTCAAGGACAACTTTGAGCGCAATGGACGTGTGTCCGAGTCTGAATCCGTTTCATTGGCTGACTATGAGGACTTTCTCTCTCGATTCGTCGACTTCAGATTAAAGGTCCTGGAAGCACATCGCATGGGCCTGAACGAGGATCCCGCACTTCAAGCTGAGGTCCTGCAGTACCGCATGCAGCTCGCTCGCCCCTACATCATGGAGCGTCGAGTTTTTGAACCACTGGTCCGCGAGATGTACGAGCGTCGCAAGACCATGGTCGAGGCAAGTCATATTCTTTTTACGGTACAACCGAATGCATCACCTGAGGACACTCTGGATGCATGGAATCGTTTGAGCGCTGTTCGCGATTCTGTCCTTGCGGGGGCGTCATTTGGTCGCCTGGCGGCTCAGTACTCACAAGATCCCTCTGCAAAGGGACAACCCGGAAACCCCGGGTACCAGGGACAGCTCGGTTACTTTGGGGGTGGCCGGATGGTGGAGGCGTTTGAGGATGTCGCGTTCAACTCTTCCGTTGGGGATGTAAGTCCTATTTTCCGCACTCGATTCGGCTATCACATCCTGCAGGTCACCGACCGTCAACCGATGCCGCTCGAACGCGAACTGGCTCATATCATGGTACGTCAGCAGGGCGCATCGCCAGCGGAGCAGGCCGCCACGGAGGCAAGGTTAGACTCCATTCGCGCTCGCCTGGAGAACGGTGAAGCGTTCACTGAAGTAGCACGCTCTTTCTCAGAAGACCAGAGTTCAGCCGCGCGCGGCGGAAATATTGGAAGGCTTGCCTTCGATGCTGGTCTACCCTTCACGTTTCGTGATGCCGCGTTCGGAATCGAAAATGAAGGCGATTGGACGGGACCCGTGCGTACGAATTTCGGATACCACTTCATTCGTTATAACACGTCTTTCGAGTTGGCCTCTTTTGAGGAGGAATACGAGTCCATGAAGACGCGCATCAGCCAGATGCCCAGGACGCAGGCCGCTCAGGATGCATTCGCCGCTCGTGTAGTTCGTGAAGTGGGTGCCTGGGTTGATTCGTCCCGGGTCGACGGGTGGATTGAATCCATGTCACAGGATTCGCTCGTCCGTTGGATGTCCCTTACCGACTTCAGCTCATGGGATGATGACCCTGAGTTCATCGTGTTTGCAGATACCTCGTTGACGCTTTCCGGTTACGCAACGTATTTCCGACGAGCCTTAGTTCCGACTGCTCGTACCGCGGAAGAGCGAATCTATGGGGTTGCCGACCAGTGGCTCGCCGAACGCGCGGTCGACTACGAGGTGGACCAGTTGGAGCAGCGCGACGAAGAATTCGCCAGGACCATGCAGGACTTCCGTGATGGCCTGCTGCTTTTCCGGTTCATGGAGCAGCAGATTTGGGAAAAGGCAGCCTCTGACACACTGGCGCTACAGGCCCATTATGCAGAGCATGGCGCAGCGTTCCAGTTTCCTGATCGCACGCGCGTTGTGAGCTATTCTTCTCCTCAGGAAGCTGGTTTGAATCGTCTGGTAGCTACCATCCGTGCTTCAGGAATTGACTCGGCGCTTGAAGAAGCGGCTGCAGACTCTTCGCTGGTTCTGCGCGCTGATACGACCTTCATCGCCAAACCAAGCGGGTCATTGTTTGACGCAGTGCTCGACTTGAATCAGGGAGAAATAACCGATGCCAGCGCCTACAATCAGGGATGGATCGCACTCTACAATGACGGTATCGATCCTGCCCGGCAGATGACCTTTGAGGAAGCTCGTTCAGAAATGGTCAATGAGGTTCAAGCCGATATCGAAGAGCAATTGATGACTTCCTTGCGTGATCAATACCGCGTCTCTGTGTATCCTGAAGCGTTGAAGGCTCTCGTTCAGGATTAGCATTTCCATTTATGCCGTGCCCATCACTTACAGCGCTGCAAAACGTCAGTAGACGAGTCGGGTTGGCCAGCATTGGCCTCTTCTTCTCGTTTATGTTGTGGGCTGGCTGCACGTCATCCCCGGAACCTGCATCCTATGTCGCACGCGTAGGCAACTCGCTTTTGACTCAAGGAGAAGTCAATGCCTTGATCCAGGATCGACCGGTGTTTCTTGATTCTGTAGATGCTGTCTCACAAATCGTGGAGCAATGGGTCACCAACGAGTTGCTCTATCAAGAAGCGCTGAGTCGTGGCTTACGCGGAGATCCTGATGTTCAACGTCTGTTGGCTGATAATGAGCGATCTGTATTGATCGATGCTCTCGTCTCTCGGGTCCTGGCGGCAGAGATGAACGACGGCCCGGACGAGTCGGCAATTCAGACCTACTATGAACAGCATCGTGAAAAGCTGGCGCTGCGCGAGCCATTTGTTCGTGTTCGTCACTTGATCTACGAGAATCAAGACTCAGCGGAAGCGGCCCGAGCAGGGCTACAGGCCTCCTTGTTGTCTCCGGTCCTCCCTGAAGGTGGGCGGCTGGCCAGTGGCCTGAGTGATGATGCCTTTTATCCAGAGCGTCAGATGTTCGCAGCCACGCCAGGCCTGGGAGAGGTTGTCGCGAATCTGGATATTGGTGATGTCCATGACGTTTTTGAAATGGATTCCACGTTTCATGTCGTCCAGTTGATGGATCACCTGGAGACCGGTGCAGTCCCTTCCATTGATATGGTTCGACGAGAAATCCGAGACCGGGTGGCGATCGACATAAGGAAACAGTTGTATGCACGACAGGTTGAACGCCTCCGCACCAGAGCGCTGGCTCGTGAGGAATTGGAAGTGCGTTGAGGTCTATCGGTTTGCTGTTGGCAGCCGGATTATCTGCACTGATACGTTTTGCCTCCCAGCTACATACGATTGCTGCTCATTGCACGTTAGGTGCTAAGTAACTCCCCTGACCCTTTTTCATTTCGGCCGTGCGCCTTCAACATCAACGACCGGAATCCTTGCACATGCGCTTACGCTTTCTCCCAGTACTCTTCGTCCTGCTTCTTTTTGGCTCGAGCCGTTCAGCTCAGGCTCAGGATGAACAGATCCTCGACGAAATCATCGCCGTAGTCGGTGACCATATCATTCTGCAGTCGGATGTAGATGGCATGGTACTCGGTGTCATGAACAACCAGCAGTTGCCCTGGTCTCGAGAGTTGTGGACAGACGCGCTGACACAGATGGTCAACGATAAAGTGATGGTCATACACGCTAAACGGGATACCAATATTGTTGTAACCGACCAGCAGGTTGATCAAATGCTGGATGCTCAGATCGCCCAGATACAGCAACAGGTTGGCGGCCAAGCACGCTTGGAGGAACTCTACGGAAAATCGTTGCTTGAGGTGAAGGCCGACTTGAGGGAAGAATTTCGCGATCGGTTACTGGCCGACGAGCTTCGCCGGCGGAAAGTTGGTGGCATCAAAGCTACTCCCACCGATGTCCGAAACTGGTTCGAGGAGATTCCCACCGATTCACTTCCAACCATTCCGGACCTGGTTCGTGTATCGCATATTGTACGGTTGCCTGAGGTCACCGAACAGGCGCGAACGGAAGCCAGAGAGATTATCAGCACCATCCGTGATTCTGTCGTCGCAGGCGTTTCCACGATGGAAGACATGGCCCAGGCGTTTTCGGACGATCCGGGCTCAGCAGGAAACGGTGGATTGTACGAGGACATGGGCCTTGATGAGGTTGTCCCCGAATTCGCTGCAGTGGCCTCGCGGTCACCCATCGGCACCTACTCTCGAATTTTCGAAACACAGTTTGGCTTGCACTTCCTGCGCGTGAATGCCCGACGCGGCGATCGGATTGATTACAATCATATCCTGATCACGTTTGATGATCGGAAAGTGGATGACGGTCCTGCCGTATCCCGGCTGGAGACCCTGCGAGACTCCATTCTTACCGGCGGTGCATCTTTCGAGGCCTTGGCCCGTGAGGAGTCCCAGGAAGATTTGAGCAAAGCTCAGGGTGGCAGGGTCACCGACCCGGCAAGTGGAGAGCGTAACCTGTATTTGGAAGCTCTCGGTGGATTGTGGCAACGAACGCTCGCTGAGCTGGAAGTTGGAGACCTTTCTGAGCCCAGTGAGGTCATCCTTCTGGACGGTCGTCGAGCCTGGCATGTTGTTCGATTGGACGATCGAATCCTGTCACACCGCGTCGACATTGAGACTGATTACGAGCTCATCGAACAGCGTGCGTTGCAGGACAAGCAGATACGCATCATGGAAGCCTGGATGGAAGAGCTCAGAGAAACCGTCTACATCGACTATCGGGGTGAAGCCCGAAAGATGGGACTGGCGACCAACTGACCCGGCGGTATCATAGTCCAATTCGAGAGCGATCTCAGTAGTAAGACCTTAGTGCAATCTTTTCATGGAACAGACGATTTCTCCTGATACCGTAGACGAACTCCACGCAGGATTCCAGTCTCTCCGCGAGGAAATTGGAAAGGTCATCGTCGGACAGGACGAGATCATTCGGCAAATCTTTGTCAGTATGATCTGCCGCGGGCATGTCCTTTTGGTTGGGGTGCCCGGTTTGGCCAAGACGCTCCTCATCCACACAATCTCTGACGCCATTGATCTGACCTTCTCCCGTATTCAGTTCACGCCTGACCTTATGCCCAGTGACATTACGGGTACTGAGATCATCGAGGAAGACGCGACCACAGGCAGGAGACAGTTCAAATTTGTGAAAGGCCCCGTATTCGCAAGTGTCGTTCTGGCAGATGAGATCAACCGCACGCCTCCCAAAACCCAGGCCGCCCTGCTGGAGGCCATGCAGGAACACCGTGTAACTGCTGCTGGACAGACGTTTGCGCTTCCCGAACCGTTTTTTGTTCTGGCTACACAGAATCCGATCGAACAGGAAGGAACGTATCCCCTACCCGAAGCCCAGCTAGACCGCTTCATGTTCAATCTCTGGCTCGATTACCCAACGTTTGACCAGGAAGTAGACATCGTAAGGCAGACGACAAGTGGTGCTCGTCCAGACAAAAAGCATGTTCTGGCCGCCGCTGACATCCAGCGTTTCCAGGAATTGATTCGGCAAATTCCAGTGGCCGACAATGTCATCGAGTATGCAGTTCGCCTGGTGAACAAAACCCGTCCCGCAGGGGACCTGGCTCCGCAGTTCGTGAAGGATTATATCAGCTACGGAGCCGGTCCCAGGGCGTCCCAATACCTGATTCTGGGAGCTAAAGCCTCTGCGGCCCTCGAGGGTAGACTCACACCATCCATTGATGACGTCAATCGAATAGCTGTATCCGTCCTGCGTCATCGTATTGTGACGAATTTCAATGCTGAGGCTGATGGGGTAAGCGGTGTTGATGTGATAAACCGCATGCTCGAATCCGCTGTCTGATTCGGCAGGAGCCTCGAATGGAGAAAGAGGCCGTTACGGTTGAGCATTCATCTCCTAGGGACCATGACAGAGTCGTGATCAGTCGCTAGATTCGTGGCATGCCTGTCACAACTACGGACACAGCCACCGAAACAGTGGAGGATGCTGCGACTACCGCGGCCTCCGTCCCTACCTCAACCATTCTGAATGCCTCGTGGGTCCTGCTCCCAGACGGGTGGCATCAGAACATGGCCATCGAATTGGGGTCGGATGGCGTGATTCAAGCCGTCAGGCCATCTACTTCAGCTGCGGACGCCGACATTCTGGTTCCCGGCATGATCAACGCCCATTCCCATGTCTTTCAACGGACCTTACTCGGGAAGACCCAGCGATTTCAGCGGCCGGAAGACGATTTCTGGTCTTGGCGAACAGGGATGTACAGGCAGGCTGGCTTACTGACACCCAAGAGTCAGGAAGAAATGGCGTTTCGTGCATTCGCTGAAATGATTTCCCGCGGGTACACAAGCGTCTGCGAATTTCACTATACGCACGGTGCCTCCCGCATGGATCACGGAGAGATGCCCGTTTTGATGTCCGAGGCCGTGCTGAGGGCGGCCGATCGAGCAGGGATTCGAATCAGATTACTTCCGGTCTGTTACCAGCATGCAGGATTCGGTCAGGCAGCATTACGGGCCGAACAGCGCTCATTCGGGCTGAATACAAATGTCTATCTCCAGGTGATTGAGCACCTCGTGAAGGAGTCTGATTTGGGACCTCTTCAAAGCGTTGGATATGCCCCACACTCACTTCGTGCGGTCAGTCTTGACACGTTGCATGCTATTCAGGATCACCGCAATGCAAACCTTCCGAGCGCTCCCATTCATATCCATATCGCCGAGCAAGTGCGCGAAGTGAATGAGTGCGTGCTCTCTACCCGCCAACGGCCCGTAGAGTACTTGATGAACGCTATGAGCCCTGATGCGTCCTGGTGTTTGGTCCACGCTACTCATATGACGGCGGACGAGCGGGCAAAATTGATTGCTTCCAAAGCCACGGTCTGCTTGTGCCCCACTACCGAGGGTGACCTGGGGGATGGCCTGTTCCCACTGGCTGACTATATGCAAGAGGATGGCCATTGGGCGATAGGGTCGGATTCCAACGTGTGCATCGACCCAGCAGAAGAGTTGCGCATGCTGGATTGGCAGCAGCGTCTGGTGGGCCGCAAGCGCAACCCATTCCGTTTTGATTCGGCCATGTCCGCCAGTTCCCGATTGTATCAGTCAGCGCTTGAAGGCGGACGCTCAGCCTCCGCACTGCCTGTCGGACGAATTGAAGCGGGATCCCACGCCGATTTCATTGAATTGGATAGTCAGGTGGATCTGTCTCGTGGCTGCTCACCGGATGAGGTTCTCTCCGCCTGGGTATACTCAAGTCACCCATCGCTTATGAAGCGTGTTATTGTGGGCGGAAGCGTGCGGTAGCTGTAGCGCAGCTGATCAGGACCTCGAAGGTCCGTTCATGAGCTTGCCGATCGGTTTCATCGGATCCAGGTTCTCAAAGACGATTTTGATCGTTGCCATGAGCGGAACGGCGAGAACCATACCCCAAATGCCCCAGAGCCACCCCCAGAAAATGAGGGAAACGAGAATGAGCAGCGGCGACAAGTTCAAACTGTAGCCCATGATTCGAGGCTCAACCACATTGCCCATAACAAGCTGTATGCCTCCAAGTCCCAGCAAGACACCAAGCGGAACCGCCAGCGTCTCGAATTGCAATAGCGTAAGGATGAACGGAAAGATCACGGCCAAGGTACTTCCGATGTTCGGGATATAGTTGAGTATGAAAGCTATGAATCCAAACACCAGGGCAAAGTCGACGCCCAGCAAGAACAGCACCAGCCACGTCATCCCTCCTGTCCCCAGACTGATCAATGTCTTCGTAACCAGGTATTGACGTACGTGTGAGTCAACCGTTTTCAACACGTCAGACGTCCAATCCGCATACTGTTCCGGAAAAGCCAGGCGTACCTTGGACCCAAGTTCTCCGCTTGAGGCCAGGATGAACAACATGAACAGTACGATCAAGAACGTAGTGGTCAAAAAGGAGATGAATGAACCGACGCCGGATGTTACTGCAGATGTCACGGAACGCAACTCGATGGCATCACTCCACTGGACATCTCCAATTGGAACGTTGAATCGATCGGCCCAACCAATGAGTGCCAACTCAAGGTCATCGACAATAACGGACATCTTGGCTTCATACTTGGGGATTTCCTCCACAAAGCTGGCTGTACTTGCATAAAGCACCCAACCCATGAGGAAGAGAACCAACGAGAAGAGGATCAAGACGCCGAACAGCGCTACCACCATTGGAACACGCTTTTCGCGCAGACCAAGGATAACCGGCTTGAAGATGATGGAGAGCAGCACAGCCACCACAAAGGGAAGCAACACTACTTTCAACTGAACGAGTATGACACCCAGTACAAAAACGGCTATTATACCGAGGAACACTGCGGGCAGATTACTATTTCTTGTGTCTTGAACCATCACCGGAGGGATTCACTCGTCACCATGTGGAAGCAGGCCGTCATAGCCCTTGTCTCTCTCTTTCTATTTGGCAGTGTCAATCCGGATCCATACCCGGATGATTATTTCGAGTCTCCGCTGGGAATCCCCCTTCTGTTGTCAGGCAGCTTTGCCGAAATGCGTTCGAATCACTTCCACGGAGGACTTGATATCAAGACGCAGGGCCATGCGGGTTTCCCGGTGTACGCGGCTGCTGAGGGATGGATTTCGCGCATAGCCGTCACTCCTGGTGGATATGGAAACGCTCTTTATGTAAGCCATCCCAACGGCTACATGACGGTCTATGCTCACCTGGATCGTTTTGAGGAACCAGTAGCGTCGTTCATAAATGACCTTCAGTACAAACAGGAATCCTTTGCTGTACAGAGTTTTCCAGAACGTGACCAATTCAAAGTGCGCAAAGGCCAACAGATTGCATGGTCAGGCAATTCTGGTAGTTCAGCTGGTCCCCATTTGCATTTCGAAGTCCGGGATGAACGGACCGCAGAACCAGTCAATCCAGCGCTATGGGGTTTTGATATTCCTGATACGACTCCCCCCCGTATTTACCGTTTCAAGGTGTATGCCAAGGGCTCCAATTCGATGATTCGTCTTCGCGACAAAGTCAGTGGTGGATGGCAGACGGTCAGACCGGGAGAGAATGCATTTGTGGAACTTATTCGGGCCAACGGTAGCATCGAAATGCAGCGGGTAGATAGAATTGAAGCCACCGGACCCATCGCATTTGGTGTGCAGACTCACGATTTCCACGAAGGATCGAATAATCTGCTGGGACATTATCGTATTGACCTGACCATGAACGGAAATACCCTATTCCGATCCGTTCTGGAGCGATTCTCGTTTGGACAGACTCGATTCTTGAATGCGCATGTGGATTATGCGGAGCGACGAGCGTCGGGGAGATGGGTTCAGCGTGGGCATGTCCTGCCAGGTAACGAGTTACCGTTGTACGAGGCATCCAATCGCGGCATCGTTTCCATCGAGCAAGGACAGATCTATTCCTTTGACTACCGGGTGGAGGATGTTTTCGGCAATGCGGCCCGGTTCGAATTCGAGGTACACGGTATGTCTCCTCTGACCAATGCGGCCCCAGAGATGCATCCCGCAAATTACTGGCAACATGACGAACCATTTACATGGCGGGGCAGTGATTATACCCTCAGGGCACCCGCTGGAGCTATTTACGATGACGTGGTCATTGAACCGTCCTCGTCGGCCGCTCCATCCTCAGCCCGGCGCATCTATTCGAATCGCATCCATATCCATACGCCCGACGTGCCGGTCCATCGTCCATACCGCCTGTCAGTGATGGCTCCATCCCTTCCGGTTGAACTCCGGGACAAGGCAACGTTGGGTATGGTTGGTTCTCGAGGAACGCTCTCGTGGGCCGGGGGTGCATGGGAAGGGAACGGCGTAACATCTTCCATTCGGACTTTCGGCGATTTCGTTGTAACGGTCGACACCGAGGCACCATCCATTCGTCCATTGAACATCAGTGCCGGTAAAAACATGTCCAGAACCGGCGAGATCCGGTTTCGCATACGGGATGATTTCAGTGGAATTGCGAGTTATCGCGGAACGATAAATGGAAAGTGGGTGCTGTTCGAGTATGATTCAAAGTACGCTCTCCTGCGCCACAGATTTGATGGCCGCTTAGGAGGCGGATCCCACGAAGTAACCTTGAGCGTTCTGGACAACAAGGGCAATGAGGCTTCCGTTACCATTCCCTTCACCCGCTAGCCTTCTCCCGAGCCGATCGTTGGAGCCACAGCCCATCATTCCCGCTCCAGTTTCATAGTCCTGTCTTCGCTCGAACGAGATCGGCGAGCTGCTTTATGTCAGGATTCAGGTCGGTCCATTCCTTGGGAGTCCTCTTCAGACGCGCCAACTCGTCAGGCTCTTTTGGTTTGACCCCAGTCGCCTTGCTGCATGTCTCAGGAAACTTGGCCGGGTGAGCAGTTGCCATAACCAGTACCGGCCCTGTCATACCACCACTCTTTCGAGCCTCCTGTACGGCATGAATTCCTACGGCGGTATGCGGGTCAGTAACGTATCCGGTCTCTTCAAAAATGCTCCGCATGGTACCGAGTGTCTGTTCGTCAGACGTCGTACTGGTACCAACGAGATGATTAAGATCATCTCCCGGAAGTAAAGCCCTCAACCGCTCGAAGTTGGAAGGCGCACCTACATCCATGGCATTGGACACTGTTTGAACCGTGGTGCCAAACTCGGACGCAGGATCCCGCATATAGCGTACAAAAAAGTCATTGGCATTATGCGCTGCCTGAAAACGAGCGAGAGGCAGGCCACTGAGATGCGCCATCACCCCGGCCGTAAGATTTCCCAGATTTCCGCTGGGGACACATACGGAAGGTACTATATCCTGCTCTGTGGCCTGCATGAGATTCAATACACCCCACCAGTAGTAGAGCATCTGCGGAAGCAGGCGACCGATGTTGATGGAGTTTGCCGTCGAAAGGGGCAACCCACTCCATGCGTCATGAGTGAAGGCAGCCTTGACCAAACGTTGGCAATCATCGAATGAGCCGGCTACCCTGAAGGGATGAACGCCCGGACGCTGCACAATCAGTTGTCGCTCCTGGACCTCGCTTACGCCTCCGCCAGGATATAGCAGTACCACTTGAATACCGGAAATACCAGCAAATCCGTCCGCAACCGCGCTTCCTGTGTCTCCAGATGTGGCCACCAAGATGATTCGCTCTTCGCCGGTTCGACTGAGTCGATCGCCCAGTAGTCTGGCCATGGTCCGGGCCCCAAAGTCCTTGAACGACAGGGTGGGTCCATGGAAAAGTTCGCATACGAAGACATCGTCGAGGAGTGGCACGACTGGAACGGCAAAAGACAGGGCATCGGACAAAATATCATGCCAGGTCTCCTTGAACTCTGTGTTGTTCAGCCATGGTGCAAGAACACCACGGGACATTGAAGCAAAAGATGAGGTATCAAGATGCTCCGGCCGTATTGCGGGCAATGATCTAGGCAAAAACAGGCCGCCATCAGAAGCCAGTCCAGCCTCAATAGCTTGCCCAAGGCTTCTTCCGATGTCAGACTTCCGGGTACTATCGTAAAGCGTGCTCATGGCAATATCTGTCATTCATTCAGCTGAGATCGGATAACCAACAGCTTAACATCAGGAAATAGGCTGACGAGTACGGTAACTGACTGGACCATCAGTCGTGAGAATGCGAGCGCCGATATTATCTATTTGATGAACGGCCGCGGTGGCCTCCAAACCGTTCTCGTTGCACGCTGCTTGCATGGCGGAAGACACAGATCTTAAACGATCCGCTCCGTTGCCTGAGCAACAGGCCAAGACGGCCGGACCTGATCCTGAAATGGCACATCCCTCTGCTCCTGCCTGCATGGCCCCTGCTACCACATCGTCGAGGTGAGGCCACAAATGTTTGCGAGCCGGTACCACGATGTCGTCGCTCATCATCCACTTTCCAAGCGAAGGTGCGTCCTGATGATGTAAGGCATTCAAGAGAAGACCCAATCGAGCTGCATGGTCCACGGCCTTGGCAAGCGGAATGCTCTCCGGTAACGCAGTACGCGCCTCTCTGGTCAATACCTCCATCTCAGGCAGAACAACTACAAAGAAAAGGCTCTCCCAGCCTTCGAAACGGATGTAATCAGAAGGGGAAACCGATCGCATCATGATCAGGCCACCTAAAAGCGCCGGTAGTACGTTGTCGGCATGTCCGTGTCCAGAGGTCGCCGCCTCGCCCTCAATGACGGCGGCCAGCATGTGCTCCGTTTCCAGTCGCGCTCCCAGAAGTGCCTCTGTAGCAACAGCCGCCGCTACACAGCTCGCAGCAGAGCTGCCCATGCCTGTTCCTGCAGGGAGTCCCTTCGTTATCTCAATGTCCAAACCACCATCGTACCCCAGGCGCTGAGCCACAGCTCTAGCCGCCACAGATGCCGTGTTTCTGCCCGGGTCGGTCGGCCCCCGCCACAAACTATCAGGGGAGAAGCACACAGTATCCTGCACGGTCGATGAACACTTCACTGAAACGGTGTCACCCAGTCCAGCAAGAGCGGCACCAAAAGCGTCAAAACCAGGACCCAGGTTTGAAATGGAGGCCGGTGCCCATGCTGAAGCCTCGTCGTTTACATTCATGAATCCAGGCCCATTTCGCCACGCAAAAAGGCTTCAGCTGTATCAACCATTTTTCGACTTCCAATGTAGAGCGGTATACGCTGGTGCAGCTTGTTGGGCTGAACTTCCATGATGCGCTGCTCGCCCGTGGTCGCCTTCCCCCCAGCCTGCTCCACGATGAAGGCCAGCGGTTTGGCCTCGTACATCAGACGCAACTTCCCTTCCGGATTCTTATGCGTTGGCGGATACATGTAGAGACCACCTTTCAAAAGATTTCGATGGAAATCGGCCACAAACGATCCAATATATCGCGTGCTCAGCGGTCGACCGTCATCGGGTCGCTCCTGCTGCATCCACTTGATGTACTTCTTCAAACCGACATCGAAACTTTCGTAGTTGCCCTCATTGATCGAGTACATACTGCCCGTATCTGGTGTTCGGATATCCGGATGGGTCAGCAGAAATTCCCCAATTGACGGATCCAGCGTGAATCCGTTCACACCTTCTCCGGTCGTATAGACCAACATGGTCGAACTGCCATACAGGACATACCCGGCACCTACCTGATTCACACCCGGTTGCAGCGCGGATTCCAACGTTGCCTCCTCATGATCTTCGGGCAGGTGATAGATACTGAAGATGGTCCCGACGGACACGTTGACCTCAATATTCGAGGATCCGTCAAGCGGATCCATCAACACGATATACTTCCCTTCACTATTTCCTGCTTTCATCGGAATGGCCTCGGAGTGTTCTTCCGAACCAATCAGGCAGCACTCTCCACCCCTGCGTAGCGCACGAACAAATTCCTTGTGAGCGAGAGCATCCATGACGGCTTGGACTTCTCCTTGCACATTGATCTCTCCAGTTGACCCGAAAACATCAATGATACCGGCCCGCCGCATGTGCCAATTGACCAGTTTTGCAGCAACAGAAATGTCCCTCAGCAAACGGGAAAAAGCTCCGGTGGACGAGTCAACTGAAAACTGGCGTTCAATGATGAACTGCTCCAGTGTCTTGAAGGCACCAATTTCTTCCAGTCGTTGATCTGGCTGCATGCGGATGATTGGCGGGATGAAACAACGCGTTTGGCCTAAGATATTCAGGTGTATACGTGCCTACAACCAGAACGTCGTACTTACCGCATGAACCCGACCGTCATGCAGAATCAGCATACTCGCCCAGTTCCAGCCAAAGATTATTCGACTTCGCGCATAGGTAGCAAACTTTGTTCAGCCTACACGTTCATCCGGGTCAGGACCTTTGCCAACGCCTGTATGAGGTGCTCAACGTCTGACATCTGAGACTGGGGGCCAAATGAAATGCGCAGTGCTCCGCTTGCCTCAGCTGCTGTAACGCCCAAAGCCTCGAGCACATGGGATCCTTTCATGGTGCCCGAACTGCAGGCTGAGCCAGCGGACACGGCAACGCCTTCTATATCCAATCCCAGGATGAGCATTTCGCTGTCGACGCCGGTCTCATCATCCGCCTGAATCAAGACATTGAGGATATGAGGCGTACTACCCGTCGCCGGTGAAAGAACCTTGACACGACCTGGAATCCGTGATTCAATTGACGCCAGAAACTGCATTCGCAGAACTTGCGCTTGTTGAGTAAAGACGTCTCGTTTCGCTGCTGATATTTCGAGGGCTTTCGTCATACCAACCACGAAAGCAATGTTTTCTGTTCCCGATCGACGATCCTGCTCCTGGCCGCCACCCAAGATGAGCGGACGATGAGGTGCATCAGCGCTGACCATCAGCACGCCGATCCCTTTGGGGCCTCCAAACTTGTGCGCCGTCAACGATAAATAATCCACCGCATCAGCGACAGGCCCCAGATCCACAGTTCGGGCAGCTTGAGCAGCATCCGTATGAATGAGCAGATCATGACGATGGCACCAAGATGCAAGTTCTTCAACCGGATTGATGGTGCCAAGCTCGTTATTGACCAACATGAATGAGGCGAGGCCATAATCCGTCACTTCAGCCGCTTCCAAAAGATCTGTTGTGATGCGCCCCTCTGAATTCGGGCGCAGGATGCGATGCCGGGGAAGCCTCCGAATGGGCTCGAGCACCGCTTCGTGTTCAATTGAACTGGTTAAGACTCCACGCTCCGTAGCTGGCCCAGCGGCGAGGACGGTGTTATTGGACTCACTACCACCCGAAGTGAATACGATCTCCGCCGATCCGACTCCAAGCACGTCGGCTACTCGGGCTCGACATGCCTCCAGCGTATACCTGGCTTTGCGCCCACGACCGTAAACAGCCGATGGATTCCCAAATTCGGATGACAGCCATGGCAGCATCGCTTCCAGCGCCTCGGGAAGCACAGGCGATGTAGCAGCATGATCCAGATAGGAAGAAGTCGGTTCGCTCATGATGGCAAGGGAATGAAGCGGGACCTCCGAAGGTCGGAAAACGAATGACTCGCAACAGATCGCTACAAGCAGGGTATTTACGAAGCAAGACCGCCAAGCGTTTCCCCACAGACTGATACAGCATTGAAACGTTCGGCGGACTGGTACATACGATGGATCGATTTCATTACGCTCGATCGGCTTGATCAATTTCGCCCGAAAGGCTTTTCCGCTTTCTCTGGCAAGCCAACGTATTCCGAATGGACAAACTCGTAGTTCGCGGTGGGAATCCACTCACGGGGCCTCTGACCGTCAGTGGATCCAAAAACACAGCCCTACCGCTGATGTCGGCGGCCTTGTTGACCGACGGGCCGGTATCGTTGACCAATATTCCTGATCTCAAGGATATTCATACGTTTCGTCGTGTGATCGAGGTGACAGGAACCGAAGTTGAGCACCTTCCACATGAGCATCGCATGACGCTCAATGCAGGAACTCTCGACCGGGCTGAGGCGCCTTACGAGTTGGTCAAGCGGATGCGGGCATCATTCTACATGCTAGGTGCCCTTCTGGGTCGCATGGGTAAGGCCAGGGTCTCCTTGCCCGGAGGCTGCGCATGGGGGCCGCGTCCGGTCGATCTCCATATCGAGGGAATGAAGGCCCTCGGAGCAACGATAGACCTGGATCAGGGGTACGTTGTAGCCTCTGCACCCTCAGGTCGCCTGGATGGCGGTCGATTCACGCTTGAACCGTCCTCTGTTGGTGCTACGATAAATATTGCTTTGGCGGCTTCTCTCGCACGGGGTGGATCTGTGATCGAAAACGCGGCCATTGAACCCGATGTGGTTCACTTCTGTGAAATGCTGCAGGCCATGGGCGCCAAGCTCGATGGAATCGGGACCCGCACGCTGGAGATTCAGGGTGTCGATTCGCTTTCGCCCGTGGACTTCCAGAATTGCCCGGACCGAATTGAACTCGGTACCTATATGATCGCAGCCGCTATTTCCGGTATACCGGGGAAACCAGTTGATTTGATTGGAGGACGCGCAGACCACTTGGGTGACGCGTTTCTGGATGCGTTCAGAAGAACCGGTACCGGAGTTGAAATCCTTCACGATCGTATTCGGGTGACCCCTCCGGAAGAATTGCGTCCAGTCAGTGTCCGTACCGAAATCTATCCAGGCTTCCCTACCGACTTACAGGCACAGTGGACCATCTTGATGGCACGTTGCGCTGGAAATTCCAAGGTGCACGAGTCGGTATATCCCGATCGATTCAAACACATTCCAGAGCTGCAGCGCATGGGAGTCAATGCGATCATCGTTGGTGATGAAGTGATGATCGAGGGCGGCAAATCCATCCAGGGCACTAACGTCATGAGTACGGACCTACGTGCCAGCGTATCGTTGGTACTGGCTGGAATGGTCGCCGAGGGAGAAACGCATGTCCTCCGGGTCTATCATCTGGATCGAGGGTACGAGCGACTTGAGGAAAAGCTTTCGGCTGCAGGCGTAGATATTGAGCGAGTCCGCTATGATGAATGGGCGGATCCCAATAGAGACCAGATACAGAATCAAAATCCTAGAATCGGGCCATAAGGTGGAATCGGCCGGTGTGGATTGTGTCTCCACTCGAAGGCTGCCGGCCATCATAACGCAGGGTAGCAGTCATCACCTCGGTCAGTTGGATATCCAGATGTATGTGCCACATCCAGGACTGACCGGCACCCCTTCCCTCTGTCAGCTCGTACAACTGCAGCCCAATTGGAACGCCGCCTGATATGCGGGAATCCGACCACTCTCCACCTGCACGCCACGACGCATCAGATCGATTCCAATACACGTCTACAGGCACCCTGAGTGTACGAACACGCGCGTTTGTAAGGGATTCTGTGGCACTCCCGTACATGAGATCTGTTTGCGCTCGCCTATTCCCTCGTTTGAGGAGGACTCCCGGTTGTGCCTCCCATCGCCTTATCTCATACTGCCGGGAAAAGAAGCGTTCTGAATCGGCCGTCTCTTGCATCCAACGCGCATCCAAGGTTAGATCCAGGCTTTCGTTTACAGCCTCCCTCCCTAGAATAGCAGTCTCCAGGCGTGTTGCGCTTTCACTTCCGGCAGCTAACTCTGCCAGCGACGCGGATTTCAATAGCCTCACTCCCAACTCGCGATCCCGACGAAGGGGGAAAAGGCCAAGCTGCTGGGCGACTCTGAGGCGTCCGTTGATGGTCTGCCCGGCCTCTTGCAAAGCAGACGGGCGAAGCAAATACAGGTCAGTCTTCTTTTCTGTCCGAGAGGTTTCCCGCAGGTCAATGGACGTCTGCCACCGAACTTTTCGCCAAACAGGCGCGTCACTCTTCGGTAGGTACGCATAGGTCATGCGCGCCTCCGCGCTTGTCACTGACTCAAGGGAGTCCGATGGAAAAAGCGTCCTTGCATACTCCCCCTCTCCAGGTGTGGCCTCGGGAAAATACTCATCCAGTTGGATTTGACCATCGTTGTTGGAATCCAACCAGACGTAGCTACCACGCTCTTGTCCCGTTCGAATAAACACTTCTTGCATGGCAGCCGTCTGCTCTGACCGCACGTGGTAGGTCCATCGCAGCGTCCCTGCATCCTTGGTACGCAGTTGACCATCCCACCCTATCAGAAGCGCACGCTCCGATTCCGTGGGCGCGCTATCATCTTGACCCAACGCATTGGGTGTAGCCCTGCGCATGCCGAGGGTCGCTTCCGATCGCACCCGTGTGCCTGTTTCGTAGGTCCAACTTCCTTGACCTGTCTGAATCCTGGAACCGGCCAGCAATAAAACCCCTGTGGGAGCACCTTCTTCCTCACGAATGGAACCAGAGAGCGCGATTGAATGCGCCTCCCAATCCCGATAGACGCCAAGACGATACGCTTGAAAAGGGAGTCTCCTGATTTGCTCATCCCTGGATAAGCCTTGCGATGCATCCCCCGTCACCGACCAGTGGTTGCGTTCATACTCCGCCCACGGCGACCAGCCAGACACAGCCCGTGAACGCTCCAGTCGAACCTTTGAGCGGTGCTGCACGCTTTCAAAAGCCCCTGACAGCGTTCCGTTTGCGTTGGCGTTGTCTATCTCTCCGGTCATAAGTAACCGACTCCCAGCGTGAAAACGTGCACGCCCCCCTATGCGACTCGACTCGGCTTGATTTCCCAACTGCAGACTACCTGCATAGGCTTCAATTCCAGTCGAATCTTCTGCCTGGACCGATACGGATATCTCAGAAAGCGACTCATCATTCCCTGAAATGATAGCCCCAAGGGGATCTACTTCACTTATCGGGAGACCCCAGTCACGAATAAACTCAACCGGCCGAATCCGTTCAAAGGTTTCGAAGGATGCACCTCTGCGTTGAACCGTCCCGGCTATCTTTGCCGCGTATCCAAACCCCACTTCAAGGGCTTCGGATTGGAGGGCAATATCCCAGGAGCCATCAGAGACGTGCGAGTCGCTCCCCGGTGAAAATCGGTTTCGATCTCGAGCCGAGCCGGCCAGACCCGCCTCAATGCGTACTCCGGGAACGGCCAACACGTGTATTCGCGCCTCTCCGAGAGTCATACGTGACGGAACGGGCAACGTCCGCGCCGCGATGTACGAACCATTCTCCTCTCCAACCCACTCGTAGGCAATACCACCGGTCTGTGAAGGGATTCGTCTATAATCTCCCTCCGCATCCCCTACGAACGTAAATGGAACACGGTAAATCTCCTGATCGTCCGCGACGGGCCCGTAGAAGGCTTCATAGATCACCCCTCCCTCCGAGCCTGATGATCGCGTGTAGTGCGTAAACAGGGCTTCCGGATCATATGCTACACGAACGGCACCGTCGATCTGGACATTCCCATCGGTGCTTTGAGACACAAGGATGGAATCCTCCGCGGTCAATCCCTGCTCATCTACGAACGCAGCTCCGTCTGCCTCCCTGATTCCACCAAGGACCAGGCGAGCCCAGGGGCGAGAGGGAACACCCCCTATTCCCAACTCTGCCTCCGCAAAAGAGAGGGTTCGAGTGTATCGGTTGGTTGTGTATTCGTACTCGATGCGTACACGTCGATCTGGCCCCATCAAATGACGGGCTGTAAAGGTCACCTCACCCAGCGCGTAGTCCATCATATAGTCGAGATCCTGACCACGTTGCAACCTGACACCATCCAGAAAAACACGTTCAGTACCTGGAAGCACCAGGATGAAGCGCTCTCCGGATGCGCCCAACAACCTGTAGGGGCCCTGTACCCCTTCTTTGATAGCAAGATCGATCGCGTGAAATTGACCTCGGGAGATTGCTGCACCGGCTGAAACGCGAAAAGAGGAAAGGCCTGGAGCCGGCTGGTCAATCAGTGACGTCGAGAGACCCGCACCTTGAAGCTTTCGCTGTAAGCGTCCATAACGGGTGCCTTGCAAGAGCGCATCGAAATCTCCCAAATCAATCCGGCCATGTTCGGATGAGAATCCCATTCTGATGCGATCAAACTGGTCAAACTGGCGAGTCACCCCCTCCGGCACGAGAGGAGTATCCTCGTCTGTCAGTTCCGCCTCAAGTTGGACGCCTGGAGTGATCTCCCCCTCCACAGTCAATAGCAGCCCAGACTCTATACGGGCGCTTTGATTACTGCCGGTGAGAAGACCACGGGTAATTTGACCCCGGGTCATGAGAGCAGATTCTACTGCTTCTGGACGCCTTTTCTCTTCGTTGCGCTCTTCGATAGTGCTTACGGTAGCCTGCTCCCACAGTGTATAGCTGGTCGCGAGATCCAACGGTACATAGTAGTAGGACACCATGATTTGCAGCACTGAATCTGGTGAAACCTCCGGAAAGTGAATGAGACCGTCCCTCGCATTCAACTCGAAGTCCGTGTCGCGCAACCATGCGTTATTGACGCTAACCTTCAGCGAGGACTCAATCAGAAACTGCCGCAGCAGAAAGGGTCCTCCCCCCTGAACAGACAGTGTATCCTGTCTCGAAGGCAGAGCAGCATGCGCATCGATCCAAACGTGCTCCGAGGAAGTCGACCCAATGTCGGGTTTGCCCTGTGCCAGCAGATTCCCTGCTGTCAGAACGGCAAACAGCGTCATACACAGCACACGCAATACGCGTCGGCCGTGTTTTAATACGTTGACGTCAGAACCACAGGAAAAAGGGTGCATACTGCTCCGTAATGGCACATCCATTCAGGTCTGCCAACACCCGCTCCCCCTGACCGGTTTCTCAAAATTGCTGTTTGGAACTCCCGTCGATGGCGCAAGGGATTTCCCGTCTTGCCGCTTTACCGCACAAGCACCTACATTCTTCCACCTTCCATCCGGCTTTTGAGCAGGCAAAAGGTCATCAAACCCGCAACTCTCGCACGCATTATCATGTCGACACTTGGAACCGAAGCACACCCATGGCGGATAGCCATCATCGGAGCAGGCCCAGCCGGATTCTACGCCGCAGAACACTTCTTCAAACAGGAAGGATTACACGTTCAGGTGGACGTTTTCGATCGACTCCCGACACCTTACGGCCTCGTTCGCGCCGGTGTGGCACCAGACCATGAGAAGATCAAGAATGTTACCCGGGTATTTGATCGAATAGCTTCCAATCCCTCATTCCGGTTCTTTGGCAACGTCGATTATGGAACACACATCTCGCTGGACCAGCTGGAAGACTGCTATCACCAAGTCTATTTCTCGACTGGGGCCCAGGTCGATCGACAACTCGGAATTCCTGGAGAGGATTTGAATCGCTCTCACTCCGCTACGGAATTCGTGGCATGGTATAACGGGCACCCGGACTTTCGGAATCTGGAATTCGATCTGAGCCAGGAGCGGGTCGCCATCGTTGGGGTGGGTAACGTGGCCATCGATGTAGCCCGGATTCTCTGCAAGACAGTTGACGAGCTCAAAACCACCGATATAGCCGGTCACGCCCTCGATGCACTGGCCCGTAGTAACGTGAAAGAGGTGATCCTCATGGGACGACGAGGCCCCGCTCAGGCAGCGTTCACCCTGAAAGAAATCAAGGAAATGGGCGAATTGGAGGATGCTTCCTCTGTGACACTGCCGGAAGAAATGGCGTTGGACCAGCATTCCGCTCAGGCTCTGGAAGACCATCCAGACCGCATGACCTCAAAGAAACTCGAAGTCCTCAATTCCTTTCTTGATGACTCGAAGCAAGGAGTATCCCGCACTTGTCATGTCCGTTTTCTGGTTTCTCCCCTTGAATTGATGGACGACGGAAGCGGAGCCGTTGGTGGCATGAAAGTAGGACGAAACCGATTGGAGCCCTCTTCCTCGGGGCGACTGAGTGCTCGCTCAACGGGTGAGACGTTTGAATGGCCTGTTGGCCTTGTATTCCGCTCGGTGGGCTATCGGGGCGTCGCCCTACCGGATATCCCTTTCAGGGAGGACTGGGGTGTGGTCTGGAACGAAAAAGGCCGCGTCACCAACGAATCCGGTGACGTGATGCCGGGAGTTTATGTTGGTGGCTGGATCAAGCGTGGACCGACCGGGGTGATTGGCACAAATAAGCCTGACGCGGTCGAAACGGTCCAATGCATGATTGAAGACCTTGAAAACGGAGTCCACTTCAACCCGTCCAATGAGGACGTTGCAGCCTTTGTCCATGAGCGGCAGCCTGATGTATTCTCTTACGAGGATTGGTTAGCGCTCAACGAGATCGAAACAGCCAGGGGTGAAGCAGCCGGGCGCCCAAGGGTCAAGTTCACCACCATTCCCGAAATGATCGAGGCCATTCGTTCCTGACCGTCAGGAGACCTCCTTGGCCTGGACGACCTGGAATCCTTCTTCCTCTATCGCAGCATGCACCGCCTGCGCGATATCATCCCAGCGGTCGGTTGATACGACGGCACGCCCTACGTCTACCGACTCGACGACGACGTCATCCATAGCATCCACCGCCTGCTGAACAGCCATTTTGCAATGGTTGCAGCTCATGCCGCTGAGCTCAAGCTCTACTTTCATGGGTTCGTATATCTAGTTGTTAGGGAGAGGGTACGCTATTGTCTTTTCAGCCTGAGACTATTGGATACGACCGATACGCTACTGAGGGCCATCGCAGCAGACGCAATGATTGGCGAAAGCAATATGCCGAATGTTGGATACAACACTCCGGCAGCAATCGGGATGCAGATCACGTTGTAAATGAATGCAAAAAACAGGTTCTGTTTGATTACTGTCATGGTTTGACGCGAGAGATCAACCGACTCAGGGATGAGCGACAGATCGTGCTTCATAAGGGTCACGTCACTAGCCTCCCGTGCAACGTCTGTACCGGAGTGTACAGCAATTCCCAAATGTGCCGTTGCCAAGGCGGGGGCATCGTTTATGCCATCACCCACCATGCCCACGATGTGGTTGTCAACCTGTAACGCCCTGAGGTGCTCTACCTTTTCGTGCGGTAGCAGCCCCGCATGCCAGTCATCAAGCCCGACGGAGTTGGCCACGGATGCTGCGGCCAACCCACGATCGCCTGACAACAAAACAGGACGCATACCCAGTAAACGAAGCTCTCTCAGGACGGATCGCGCCTCTGGTCGTGGTTGATCAGTCACCTCAAGCCAACCGAGAAGGACATTCGCATCCCCTACCAGAACAATGGAACCGGTTCTTCCAGAACCTATATCCAGGGGCACTTCAATTCCTGCGGCACGCAGGAATGCGGCATTTCCAATGTTCATAGGGCGACCTGCTACGGTTCCCGCGATACCACGGCCAGGTACAATTCGAACCTCCTCTGGCTCGTCCGTGACCAGATTTCGCTTTTCTGCCTCATTGACGATAGCCCCTGCTAGGGGATGCTCAGAGACGCTCTCCAGCGACGCTGCAAGTCGTAGAAGCTCATTCTCCCCAAGGCCAGAGGCATCCTCAATATGCGAGAGGTTAAGCTTTCCGACAGTAAGCGTCCCGGTCTTGTCGAATGCAATCGTGTCAATTTTCGCGAGCAACTGCAGCGCAGCCGCGTTTCGGATCAAGATGCCACGCCTGGCAGCGCGCCCTGTACCCACAACGATTGCCGTAGGAGTTGCCAATCCCAGCGCACAAGGACATGCGATGATGAGGACGGACACAAACCGAAGCAAAGCATTGTCGAGAACGGGCTCTGGACCCATGACCCACCAAACAACGCCCGTGAGTACGGCGATAACCAGTACGACAGGGACGAATACAACAGCAACCCGGTCTGCCATCTGCTGAACGGGCGCTTTTGTTGCCTGCGCCTTGGATACAAGATGCGCGATCTGGGCCAACATCGTGTCCGGACCAATGCGGGTCACCTCAAACGTCAGAACACCAGACGTATTGGTCGTTCCCGCTACAACGGTATCGCCCACCGTTCGCAGGACCGGGACGGATTCTCCCGTAACCATAGCTTGATCCACCGGACTTTCCCCGCTTATTACACGTCCGTCTGCAGGAATTCGCTCGCCCGGAAGAACCCGCACCAGATCTCCAAGAACGAGCAACTCGGCAGCGACTTCTTCAGTCCTGCCATCAACTACCAGTCGGGCTACATGCGGTTGTAGGGCTTTCAGTCGAGCAATAGCTTCGCCTGTCCTGCTTTTGGCCCTTTCCTCCAGGTACCGCCCAATCAGGATGAAGCTGACAATCAGTGCCGCCGCCTCGAAATAGACGGGTGGCATACCGTCAGAACCAACACGCTCCGGGAAGAGGATGGCAAACGTGGAGTACCCAAAGGCCGACCCAATACCCAGTGCGACAAGGGTATTCATGTCCGTACCGCCATACCTGACCGCGGTCCATGCAGCGGAAAAGAACGGGGCGCCTGCATAGAGTACGACCGGAACAGCGAGAAAGAACTGAATCCAATGTTCGTTCGGAAGTCCCAGGGACCCATGACTCATGGCAATGACAGCCAAGGGTACGCTCAACACAAGACTCACAACAAGCCGGGTGCGTATGCGTCGCTCTTCAAGCCTGGCCCTATCGGATGGTGAAATGCCCTCGGATGATGAGCTCGGGCGCAACTGATTGATCACGTCCGTTACGTAGCGCCCGCTCACGATGGCACCCAAATATTCGATTCGGACATCGACCCCATCTCCTCTTGCGCAGACATGTATATCCACTATGCCGTTGGTCTGACCGAAGGCTTGGGCCAGTTCGTTTGCTCTTCGGCCTGCCTGTTCCCCTTCAAAACGAGCCTCGGCAAGCGAGACCTTTACATCGTAGCCCGTTTTCCTGATTGCATCGACGACTTGATCCACACCTGGCCCTTTCTCACTCAGGGTGACGAGTGCTTCTGCAGCTGCATAATTGACGCCGGCATACTCGACCCCTTCCATCTTCCCCAGTTTCCGTTCAATACGAAGGGCACACGCTGCACAGGTCATCCCTTCCACGGGAATACGGACATCCGCAGAAGCTGAACGTTTAGATGTTTCTGAGACGTTGTGGGTCATGTTTTCTCTGCCGAGACCGACGCGACTAGGCAGAATAGAAAATAGCTTTTGAACGTATTTGATCCTGCCTGCTCAGGGGAGTAGAACAAATCCGTGTTTGCTTCATCTAATTGGCTTCTCCCTCCTGCGCTCCACGGACTTATCTCATGAAGCGATCGACCAAGACCTACGTCACCATCTATGACGTTGCCCAGCATGCTGGGGTGGCCATTTCAACTGTTTCCCGGGTCCTCAACGGATCACCAGATGTCTCTGAAGTTACGCGCGCGAAAGTCGAACAGGCCATTGCCGACCTGAAGTACCACCCCAACCGGACAGCCCGCTCGCTGGCTCAGCAGGACGTACGCTCCCTGGCCGTTGCTCTGCCTTCCTTTACGGCTCCTTTTCAGAATGAACTCTTGAAAGGAATCCGGTCTTATCTGCGCGAAATCGATCACGATCTGCTGATTTGTGACTTGGGCTCGACCAACCAGGAAGCGGCCCTAAAAAAATTCCTGTCACGAGGTGCGGTAAGTGGCCTGCTTCTTTGCGGTGTACCGGTCTCCGACCGCTTGGCTACAGAGCTGGCATCGGGTCGTTCTCCCTGCGTACTCGTCGGGCATCGACACCCCGATTTTGATTCCTGGACATGGGACGATCGAGCCGGAGCCCATGCGGCAGTCAATCATTTGATCAAGCAAGGACACCGCCGGATTGCGATGATCAACTCCCAAGAACACAGCGAGTCTCAGAAAGAACGCATTGAGGGATACCAAGAGGCGTTAAAGCAAGCCGGAATCGAGCCTGATACTTCCTGGCTGGTTAAGGGCGCCCCGCAATACCATGGTGGTTACTCCGAAGAAGATGGCCAGGATGCCATGAATAGCATCCTTAAGAATCTTCCGGAGGTGACGGCCGTTTTCTGTAGCTCGGATGTGCAGGCGATTGGTGCTCTTGCTGCCCTGCGCGCCGCTGGAAAATCCGCACCAAAGGACATGGCCATTATCGGCTACGACGACATTAAAACCAGCCGTTTCATTGGTCTCTCCAGCGTAGATCAACAGATCCAGGCCATTGGACGGGCTGCGGCGGAATGCCTGTTTGACCGCGTCAGCGAGGATTCCTTTTCCACGGACTTTCAAGATCACGTCATCCAGCCTCGCCTGTCTGTACGCAGATCCAGTATGACGTTTTAGCGATATGAATGAAAGCGTTGTCCAGGCCCAACTGGATGCCACGGTTCAAATTACTTCCTTCGACTTCCTGGACCACCGTTACGGAGGAAAAGTACGCGACACGTACCGGCACGCCGATCATCTTCTCCTCGTCACAACCGATCGAATATCGGCTTTCGATCATATCCTCAAGCAGACCATTCCCTTCAAGGGTCAGGTACTCAATCGCCTCGCAGCGTGGTTCTTCGAGCAAACAGCCGATATCGTTCGCAATCACGTGGTTTCCGTGCCGGACCCCAACGTCACACTGGCCCAGCGATGTACCGCCTTACCTGTCGAGTTTGTCGTTCGCGGCTACCTGGCTGGCCATGCCTGGCGCGTTTATCGTGATGGCGGTCGAGCACTTTGCGGAAAATCACTTCCTGACGGGCTGAGGCAAAACAGTCGCCTTCCAGAGCCCATGCTTACCCCGGCTACCAAAGCGGCGGAGGGACACGACGAGGATATTTCTAGGTCAGGGATCCTGGAGCGGAATATTTTGTCCGAATCACTTTTTGACGAACTCGAGCGCATCAGCTTGGCGTTGTTCGAACGAGGCACGCAAAAAGCTGCGGAGCGCGGACTCATCCTCGTCGACACCAAGTATGAGTTTGGTCTGGACGATGAGGGACAGATCGTACTCATCGATGAGATTCATACGCCAGATTCTTCCCGCTACTTCTACAAGGACACGTACGAAGAGCTTTTGGCTGCTGATCAACCCCAGCGTCAGCTTTCGAAGGAATTTGTGCGAGAGTGGCTCATGGATCACGGTTTTCAGGGCCTGGATGGTCAGGTCTTGCCTGATCTATCCGATACATTCCGTGTTCAGGTGGCGATGCGCTATATCGAATTGTTCGAGCAGATTACCGGGATGCAATTCATTCCCGACACCAGTCAAACCCCCATCGATCGAATTGCCTCGAACATTCGCTCAGTACTGTAGCGCCTGCCCACCCACCTGGCACGCTACTCGGTCATCGAACCCAGTCGTCGCCTTGCCACTCGGTAGTACCGTCAGCGAAATGCTCTTTTTTCCAGACCGGGACGGATACTTTAAGCTCATCAATCAAAAACCGTGCTGCCTCGAAGGCAGGTCCACGGTGCGCAGAGGCTACTCCAATCAAGACGCTTGCCTCAGATACCGGCACAATTCCCGTCCGGTGAATTAACCCGATTCGTAGCACGTCCCACTGCTCACCAGCCTTTACGGCCAGCTTCTCCATCTCCCTGCGAGCCATGGATCCATGGGCCTCGTATGAAAGCTGCTCTGTTACGCGCTCTCCCGTAATCCTGCGCGTTGTCCCTCCGAAAATTGCGATTCCGCCACCCTCGGCGGCCGCCAGGAACGCCCACAACTCATCGAGAGAAAGCGGGGCGGCCTGAATGTCTACCTTGATTTCCATGCTTTGGCACGAATCCAACATGCTAGTTACCGACTTGCGTCACCCCCCAGAAACGGGTGTCAGCAGGGCCACTTCGTCACCATCCTCAAGTATACGGTCTTTCTGGACCCATTCGTCATTCACTGCGACTCTCAACACGTTTTCCAATTCGGAAATAGCTGCTTCACGTTCCGACAGTACTTTCACGAGTTGACGAGACGTCGTGCCTTCAGGGACAGATTCTGTCCAGGCCGAGGTCCCCAACTGCTCCCGTAATCGGGCAAAGACATTCACTGTTACGGTCATGCGATCTCTGAGATGGCGACTCTGATGGCCTCAAGATCTGGTAGGTTTCCTGGGTTCTCAAGAACTTCAGCGTACTGGATGACGCCGTCCCGATCAATCAGAAAGGCGCTCCGTTTTGCGATGCGGTCGTACTTCATCGGACCGAAATTGGCATCGTACTTGGCACCAAATGCAGCAGACACTTCTCCATCGTGATCTGACAGTTGCTCGATTTTGAACGCGTTGGCTTTGGCGAACTCTGCCTGAGTAAACAGTGTGTCGGTAGATACTCCGAAAACCTGGGCTGGGGCGTAAGCATCCAGATCATTGGATACCATATTCAATTCATTCGTGCAGACACCGGTGAAGGCTGCCGGATAAAAAAGAAGCAATACGGGCCCTTTAGCACACGCATCCGAGAGGGTTACCGGACGCTTTCGAGTGTTGAAAAGAGTGAAATCAGGAGCTTTTTGTCCTTTGGTCATGATCTGGCTTTACCTGCTTCTGATGGCTTGTATCGGATGTAGCCTGGAAGCCACTTTTGATGGAACCCAGGAAGAGAGTACACACAGCGCCAACGTCAACAATGCAACCATGACAAAGTCGATAGCGCTCAGATCGATCGGTGCGGTACTCATATAATAGGCCTCAGCTGGCAATGGGATGATCCCGAACCGCAACTGAGCCCACGCCAAAATGAGTGCTCCCAATTCTCCCAGTATTACTCCCGCTATGCCAATAAGAAACCCCAGTCGCACGAAGATGCGGCGTCGCATTCGGGATGTGGCACCCATGCCTGCCAAAATTCCCATATCCCGCTGCTTTTCGAGGATGATCATCAGCAGTGTCCCAAAAATATTGACCGCCGCCACGAAGATGATGATGGAAATGATGAGGGGAATTATGCTTTCCTGAAGAGCCACCCAAGCATACAGGCTCCGGTAGATTTCCGTAACCGGCCTGGCAATGGCTGGGAAGTCGAGAATCTCATCGAGCCTGTTTGCCGCATCGACAAACGCTACGCCATCGGCTACCCGCACATCAAAACGCGAGACCTGATCCGTGGCGTATCCGAGCAATGCGCGGGCCTCGTTCAAATCGGCAAACACATACAGATCATCAAAATCAGCCAAGGATGACTCGTAGATCCCCGTAACCCGGAATTGGCGTATTGTGGGCGACTGATTCATCCCACCTCCTGCATCCTGAACCGAAAAGGCCGTCAAGCGATCACCAGTATGCACGCCCAGAGAGCGAGCAAGCGAGGCGCCAATAATCATACCCGGCACTTCTGAGTCCGTGATGAGCGCGCTTGATCCTGCTACAAGCGATGATGCAATGAACTCGGGTATACGAGGAGTGCCCCAGACTGAAACACCATCGATGTCCCTGGCTGAGCGTCTCAGAAGAATGAATTCCTGAACTACCGGGGCCACATCCGTCAGAATGGCCTGTGTTTCCAGCAAAGACTGAAGGTCTGACGCTCCATTGAGCGGCTCATCTCGAATGCTCTGAACCTGGACATGGGCCGCAAACCCCGTGATTTTCGACTCAATCTCGCCGCTGAATCCGCGAACAATGGCCAGTGCCAGAATGAGAGCTGTCACACCGACCGCAACACCACCCACAGAGATCCAGGTAATCAGCCGCAAGAACCCTCGCCCTTCGGCTTGTCCGTGTGCGCCATACAGATAGCGTCGTGCTATAAAAGATTCTGGTCGGAAGGACATGACTGCGCGGATGTTCGTGTCGCTATGACGCTCGGGTCCGTGCTCGGATCCGCATTCGGGTCAATCCAGACTCGGCTACCACCCTCCCTCACATCCCAGAACCTCGCTCGACCGGCTGTTCGTGCCTCGCCTGTGGCTATAAAACACGTCAGGCCGGCGGACAAAGTCCGCCGGCCTGACGCTGAACAAACCCCAATTCAATTCCTGGGAATCGTATCGGGAGTTAGGCGTGTGATCAATCCTATTCCCCATCGAGGAAACGAGATCGTCACCAAAATCAACATCTACGAAGTGATACGGAGGCCAAGGCCCACTCACTTCAATCTGGATGCCCAGTCAGCACTGAACAAATACTGCTCCATGCGCTCGGCGACAAACTCGTCCCTCACCCGGTTCAGCGTTTCCTGAATTCCGGATACTTCCTCTTCAATTTCCTGCTTGAAGCGCTCAGACATGGCTGCCGCCGTCTGACCTCGGAGGCGGCTGATTACTTCGTCCGCCTGAATCGAAGTAACGGCATCTTGGATACGCTGGGAATGCTCGCTCAAATCGGATTGATTGAGAGCTTTGGATTCTTCCGTCACGACAGACGGAATGAGATTCGAAATAATTCTTTGCTGAACCTGGTTACGAACCTGTTCACGCAGCGCCGGGAGATCAAATCCTGCAAGCGTTTCCTCCACCAACTCCTGAACATCCTCCTGTTATGGTTTGTAGCTCGCAGCCTCATCTGTTTCTTCCTGCACCAGCGATGGGATTACCTCTGACCTAACCCGCTGATTGATCTGAGCTCGAACCTCTTCTCTCAAAGCGGGGAGTTCGAAGCCTGTCATGGTTTGCTCGACGAGCTCCTCCACTTCCGACTCAGCTGGCATCAGATCATTGATCGCCTTTGACTCTTCCTGCACAATGGCTGGAATAACTTCCTTGGCGAGGCGCTCCATGGTGCGCGCTTTGACCTGCTCACGCACTGACGACAAATCGGCTTCCTCGAGGGCTTGCTCAACGTATTGCTCAACATCTTCTTCCGCAGGCGTCATTTCAGTAACCGCCTCGGAGACCAAGTTATTGAACAACTGCTTGTGGATCTCGTCAGCCACAGAAGACCGCAAGTCCTCGACTATGGGCTGCAGTGACGGATCGGCCAGCATATCGGCGACATCGGTATCGATGCCTTCGCTGGATGTATTGTTAAGATCCTCGACGACTTGCTGGATGAGCGAACGAAGCAGTTGCTTCTTGACTGCATCCGGTGCGTCGGAGACGTTGGCTTGATCTGTTTTGAAAAACATGGTGATATCCCGTTGTCCGGGGACTGATCGGAGTTTGTTCACGATCGGTATCGGCCAACATCGTGCCGCCAAAACCCGGGAGAGGACTGATTTTCCTACTTTGTGCCCCTAATCGCCCTATGAGGGATCTCAAGGACCTTTTTCACGTGGCCCATCAATCTGCCAATACTGCCAGCATTGCGAAATCAGCGGGCGGAAAAAGGAGTATTTTCTGCCTTGGCAACGGAAAAACATGCCGCTCCACCGGAGGCCACGAAGTTTTTAAGAACAGGTTTGGCACCCCCTGTATGGACCGTACATTTCGCCCTAAGGATGCCCGAAAAGGGCTTTCAGCCTATTTGCTTAGACCGTTCGATATTCCGCCATTTTCCCGCTTTTATCTAATCATTTCGCCGGACCCAACGTCATGAACAACATGTTCTCCCGTACTCCCGATCCCGTAAACGAACCCGTACGATCCTATGCCCCAGGATCTCCGGAGCGGGTCTCGCTACGCAAGGAAATGAAGCGTATGAAAGGCGAGACCATTGATATTCCGGCCTTCATTCATGGCAAGGAGGTTCGCTCCGGAAACATCATTGATGTAGTAGCGCCGCATGAGCATCGTCGTGTTCTCGGGAAGGCACATCAGCTTTCTGGAGAAAACATCAGTGATGCGATCAATTCAGCCGTCTCCGCGAGGAATGACTGGATGAATATGGACTGGACCGATCGGGCGGCTGTTTTCCTCAAAGCCGCTGAATTGCTCGCCGGCCCGTGGAGGGATGTGATCAATGCGTCGACCATGCTCGGCCAGAGCAAGAATCCTTATCAGGCTGAAATTGATGCTGCTTGCGAACTGATTGACTTCTTTCGATTCAACGTGCGGTTCATGGAGCAGATCTATAAGGATCAGCCTATTTCATCGCCCGGCGTTTGGAACCGCGTTCAGTACCGCGCACTCGAGGGATTCGTATTTGCGGTCACGCCGTTCAATTTCACATCGATCGCAGGTAATCTCCCAACTGCACCAGCCTTGATGGGAAATACTGTGCTTTGGAAACCAGCGTCTACCCAGCTGCTGAGCGCCTACTACCTGTACAAGCTGTTTGAGGAGGCAGGACTACCAGCGGGTGTCATCAACATGGTCCCTGGCCATGGCGCCGAAGTCGGCGATCCCATCTTTGCCTCTGAGCACTTCGCCGGCCTTCATTTTACGGGCTCTACGGGGACCTTCAACTACATGTGGAAGACCATCGGCAACAACATGGACACCTATCGCGGTTACCCGCGCGTTGTCGGCGAAACCGGCGGAAAGGATTACATCCTGGCTCATCCAAGTGCAGACCCCATTGCAGTTGCAACGGCCATTGTCCGCGGTGGATTTGAATACCAGGGCCAGAAATGCTCAGCTGCCTCCCGGGTGTATCTGCCTAAATCCCTGTGGCCAACCATCAAGGACAGCATGTTGGCTCAGCTTGATGACATCAAAGTGGGTCCTGTGGAGGACTTCACAAACTTCGTGAACGCTGTCATCGACAAAAAAGCATACGACTCGATCACGTCATATATCGCCGAGGCCAAGCAGTCTTCGGATATTGAAATCGTGGCTGGAGGTAATTATTCGGACGAAGTTGGATACTTCGTAGAGCCAACCGTTCTCTTGACGAGCAATCCCACGTACCGCACGATGTGTGAGGAGATCTTTGGGCCTGTAGTCACCGTGTTTGTTTACGACGATGCTGATTTCGATGCCACTGTGGATCTGCTCAACAGTACGTCTCCATTTGCGCTGACAGGAGCCATATTCTCGCAGGACCGTGCGGCACTGGCCTCCATGTCCGCGCGTCTCGTGGATTCTGCTGGGAATTTCTATCTCAACGACAAGCCAACCGGCGCCGTTGTGGGACAGCAGCCATTTGGCGGTGCCCGGGCATCCGGTACGAACGACAAAGCGGGTTCGTACCTGAACCTGATTCGATGGGTGTCCGCCCGTTCAATCAAGGAAAACTTCAATCCTCCCCATCACTACGCCTACCCTTTCCACCAGGAAGACCCGACCGACCTGGCGCTCTGAGGCTGCACCTTGCGCACGTAGCGTGCAGGTTCTTTTCAAGACATCCAATCATCGGAAACAGTACTTCTCATGGCTCGCACCTTCAAGGTTGTTCAGTTTGGGATCGGCCCGATCGGTCAGTCCTGTCTTCGAACCATCCTTTCTAAAGGCCCTCATATTGATTTGGTGGGCGTAATTGACATCGATCCCGAAAAGGTTGGTAAAGATGTCGCAGAGATCCTTGAGCTCGACAATCCAACCGGAATCACCGTATCAAGTGACGCAGAGTTTGTCCTGACCGCGACGAAGCCGGATGTGGTAGTACACACAACGTCTTCATTTCTGGCACGGATGTATGACCAGCTCATTCTCTGCGCGAGACATGGGGCTTCGGTAGTGTCCTCGACCGAAGAGCTGTCGTGGCCCTACGATCGTCACCCGGAAATCGCAGAAGAACTCGATCGCGTCGCCAAGGAGAATGGGGTAACGATTTTGGGTACGGGCGTCAATCCCGGATATGCCATGGATGCACTGGCTCTCATGGCGACCGGAGTATGCAATACCGTCCACTCCATAACGGTCAATCGCGAAGTTGACGCTGGTCTTCGACGGTTTCCCTTGCAGCAGAAAGTAGGCGCAGGGATTTCGAAACAGGAGTTTGCCGAGAAGAAAGCTACGGGAATGTTTGGCCATATTGGCCTGGTCGAATCAATACGATTGATCGCGGCTGGACTAGAATGGAACATTGATCGCATCGAAGAGCACCTTGACCCTGTTATCTCTTCCAAGCACGTCGTAACGCCATTTTTAACCGTTCACGAAGGTGATGTTGCAGGCATCCATCATCATGCTTACGGATATGATGGGGACGAACGGCTCCTCACCTTGGACCTGAAAATGTTTGTTGGAGCCGAGGACCCGCGTGATGCCGTAATGGTGGACGGTGACCCACCTATGGACCTCGTCGTCAAAGGTGGCATCTTTGGTGATACGGCCACGGTAGCAACCCTTATCAATGGCATTCCTCAAGTTTTCGATGCCGCGCCCGGATTGAAAACAGTTAAAGACGTCCCCCTCGTCCGAGCATTTGGAACCCGCTAAAGTGCCCATAGAGCACAATCCGGTAAGGCACACGTTCTTCAGTGCTCACCACCCTGGAGGAAGATCCAAGCCTGCAGTGGCGGGTGCTGAACTCGTAAGGCCCTTAGGATTCTGCATGATCCCCGTGATGATTGGTGCATTGGTCACGATGCTCCAGGGATTCGATGCATTACCATTCCTGACAATTGGCTTTCCGGTCGCAGCTTCCTGTGCTCTGATTTGGACGTGGATCAGTGTTCGAGGTGCGGTTTGCGAGATCCACATACACGAAGAAAGTGTAGCTGTGCGATCCTTGTTCGATGCGGCTCTGCCGTCCGGCCAACTTGAGTGGAAACGTATCATCGATGTTGAGCTTGATGGAAAAAGCGCATCCATCACTCTGGGGCTCTCCTCGATCAGACTTCACCAGAAAGACTGGCTGGAATGGCCACTCATCCTTCGCTCGCTCGAGTCCGCCCGCGTCTTCGAATAAACTAAGTTTCGTATCGTAGGATCAGATCGAATCGAAGACAGAACCCACGGAACTCACCTTGATCGAGATTCAGCATCATGCCAAGCAGTCCGTCAAAGACCAACTGACGAGCGCATTGCGATTCCGCATCGCAGGTGGTCGATATCGCGTTGGAGACAAGCTTCCTGCAACTCGAAAACTGGCTGAACAACTCGACATCTCTTTCCATACGGTTCGGAAAGCTTACCAGCAGCTCGAGCTTGAGGGACTGGTGGAAGCGCGTCAAGGTAGTGGGTATGTGATAACCAATGCGGCGCCGCTCGATAAGAGTGCGCGCATGGAGCAAGGAGCATCCATCCTGGGGGCGGCACTTCAGGAAGCCGTTGGACTCGGCTTGGACGAAGACGAGATCTCCTACCTCATGGACGAGCAATTATCCTTACTTGAGTCTGACGAGGAGCCCATCAAGATTGTGGTCGCAGCCTCTTTTCGTGAGCTCAGCTTGGCGTGTGCACGGCACTTTGAAACCGTTTACCAGCGTGCCTGTGAGGCGGCCACGCTGGATGAAGTGTCCCAGCATGCAGATGCAGATTTGCTTCTGGTTCCGTTCCCCAACGTGAAGCACGTCCTGGCCATGAATCCAAAGGCGGATGTCGTGGGAATCGCAGCCGAACTTGGCGAGGATGCGCTGGCGGCGATTTCGCGCATGATGGATCACGAAACACTGGGATTGGTAAGCCGCTATTCCGACGCCGTAGCCCCACTGATGGCCGAGATCCGGAATCGGACCCGCTTTTCGGGACAGGTTGTCGCCGTCTCAACGGAGGAGGGCGATTCCTATTTGGCCTCACTTGTGCGCCAATCCGAACTCATGGTTTACACAACGGATGCATCACGTCGTGTCAAACCATTCCTTGAACGGGCACGCCGCCATGTCATGCTGACCATAAAGCCTGCGGCATCAACCGTCGAGCGCGTTCGCAGCTTGATCCCCTGACCAGCTGTCTGAGGAAGCTGCTTCGTCTTCAGGGTATTTAACGCGCACATGATAGATCCCTGTCAACACACTGAGCATCGACTCTTTGATGGTGTTCAACTCCCGAAACGTCAGGTTGGTATTGTCCAATTGCCCATCCTCCAGCCGAGCATCAACAATCGAGTCAATCAACCCCTCCAACCGTTTGTGCGTAGGATTCTCGAGGGCCCTGCTTGCTGCTTCGATTGCATCAGCCAACATCAGGATAGACGTTTCCTTGGAATGTGGCTTAGGACCGGGGTAGCGGAATTCCGACTCTTGAACTGCAGGGTCACTTTCCTTGTGCTGACTCAATGCACGCTGAAAGAAGTACTCTATGCGCGTCGTTCCGTGATGCATCGGGATGAAGTCTTCTACCTCCCTAGGTAGTCGGATCCTGCGTGCTATTTCAATCCCCTCCTTCACATGGCTGGCAATGATCAAGGCACTCATTCGGGGCTTTAATCCATCATGCGGATTGAGACCGCCTCGCTGATTCTCCACGAAATACTCAGGCTTGACCATCTTACCGATGTCGTGATACAGCGCACCCACGCGGGTCAGCAATGCGTTGGCTTCAATAGAAGCCGCCGCCGACTCCGCCAGATTCGCCACTTGCAACACATGATTGAAGGTGCCGGGAGCCTTCAGCGAGAGCTCTTTGAGAACGGGTCGGTTGGTATCTGACAGCTCGAGAAGCGTCAGGTCGGTCGTGATGTCGAATACGCGCTCGAAGATCCAGAGCGCGGGATAGGCCAGCAGCAGCAAAACGGAATTTATGGCCACAAAAATCACAAGGTCCGTAAATCGGGCCGTTGGAGTATTCTGGAGCAACAAGTTGGCCGTCAGTACGAGCATGTAGCCAGCGAACACCATACTCGCAGATATGAAGAACTGGCTTCGGTTTCGGATATCACGAACACTGAAAATGCCCAGCGTACTTGCGAAGACCGTCGCAAAGGTGAATGAAAAGTCATAATTGAGCAGATGACTGCCGATGAAGGCCAAGGTCAGCGAGCCAAAAAGGGCTACCCGCGAGTCAAATATGACGGTCAACAGTACGGCTACGATCGCTACTGGGACGACGTACATATCGATCAGGGCCGCTCTGAGAGCGACGCCATACAAAACGGTCACACCCAGGAAAAGCAGGGTTATGAGCGTCAGCTTGGCATTATCCCGGAAGATCGACTTACGCAGCAAGTACAGGTAAAGAAAGAAGATGAGCAGGGAGGCGATGGTCACAAGAAAGTGTCCAAGTGTTGCCTTCCATTGTATCTGACCTCCAGACTGTTGTAAGAGCTGCTCTTTGAGCGATGCCAGCTTCAGCATGATGCCTGCTGTCACTCGATCTCCCTGGCGTACGATGACTTCATTCTCTCGTACGATGCCCTCTGTCGGTACGATTTCAGATTCTGCTATGGCAAGTTTCCGCTCCGTAGCCTCTGAATCCAACACCAGGTTCGGTTCGACGAGCATGCCATACATTTTCTCGGCCACCTGAAGGGTGACCGGCTCACCCAGCCAGCGTGCAGCAAATCGATCCGAGACGTCCTGTACCGCTTCGTTAACGTCACTCACCTGCTGTAAAGCACGCTCACTCTGGGAATTGCGTTGATCGATACGCAGTGATATCGAGTCCGCAGAAATACTGGACCTGGAAATGTTGATGATGCCATCGGCCAATTGTCGCCGTATCTCCTGTTCCGCAGCTGCAAGAGTTATGCGATCCAAACGCGGCGCCGGGACAGACTGTCGTTGCTGCATGACCAATCCCAACGTCTGACTCACATAGGATTCGCGCATCAGCTGCCATTCCAGCTGCGTAAACCGTGTTCCAAGACTGTCAACGACGGCCGCGTGACTCAGTGAATCCTGTAGTGCAACTTCCAGGCGTCCTCGTGTACGATTCTCGACATAGGATGCGTATTTACCCAGTACGCGATCAAAGCGATCCCCCAGCTCTTCGGCTGCCATGCGTAGCTCTGCGACAGCCTCCGCATTCTCCTGGAAGATGGGACTGGTGCGGCTTCGCACATCGTCCCGCTCACGTTCCAGCTCGTCGGCAGGCTTCTGAATGGCAAACGTAAATGGAGCGTGGAGGTTGGGTTGCCGCCATATTTCGTCCTGCTCAACCGTGTACTGGTACACGGTACCTCGTGGAAATGCCAGCATGGCCGCTACGACAATAGCGACAAAGAGAAACCCTTTGAACACCAGGGCTCTGCGTCTGCGTGAGAGCTCTTGGGCAGCATCACCAGCTTCAAGCGTGTCACCCACAGGGCGAACGCGAGGCTTCAGAAATGGAAGGCGTTGCAAAAAAGACATGGGGTCACCTATGCCGGATGGACAGCAAGGATCCAACAACCATCGTAATTGCAGCACCCACTGCCGTGTACCATGGCCATGCCAATGCAGTCAGACCCAACTCTGAGCGCATCGCATCGGATGGTTGAAAAACGAACACCCACGAATCTTCCCCGGTGTTCCAGACACCAAAAATAATGGCAATCATGGCCAGAATTCCAACGATGAATCCTGCGATGGCATCCGATTCTTTCACTCGGGAGACCATGAGTCCAAGCAAAAATGCTCCGAGGAGAGATCCATAGGTGAACGATGCAATCGAAAGCCCCAACTCCACCACAGGATTCTGCTGATCCTCAAACAGGGTTGCAAAGAAAACGAATACCAGTGCCCATCCCAGAGTAAGTAATCTGGACAGCCTCAGACCACTGGCCTCATCCATCTCAGCAACCTGCCTTCCAAGCAGATCATTGAGTGAGGAACTGGCCAGTGCATTCAGTGATGACGACAACGTACTCATGGCGGCGGCCAGGATTCCTGCCAGTACGAGTCCTGCCAGGCCCGTAGGTAATTGTTCGACAATGAACTTGGGGAAGATCTCGTCGGCCCGCGTCAACCCCAAAGAAGCGACATCCTGACCACCGTAGTAGACCCATAACAGGGCGCCGACGGCCAGGAAGATGGCAAACTGGATCATGACGAAAAATGCACTCCCTACCAAAGCCTTGCGTGCATCTCCGAGTGAGCGACATGACAGCAAACGCTGAACGATGAGTTGATCAGTTCCATGGGACGCCATCGAGAATATCCCGCCGCCGATTACAGCTGTCACCATCGTGTAAGGACTTGTCAGAATCTCCCGAGCTGAAACTGAGAACGAAAATGTCTTCAGTTTTCCAGCTTCACCCAACAAGGCCATCGCCTGGCCTCCTATGTCAGACCACAACAAGAACAACGTGAACAAGGCACCCAGGACATAGACTGACATCTGGACGACGTCCATCCAGACTACAGCCTTGAAGCCGCCCACATAGGTGTATAACGCAGTCAATACACCTATCGCCAGGATAATCGCTGGATAGCCTATGTCCATTCCCGCGGAAAGAGCGATAATGCGAATGGGAATGGCTGTAGCAAAAAGCCTCACCCCATCGGCCAGCAGTCGAGTTGCAAGGAATGTGATACTGGAAAGGCGCTGGAGGCTTGCCCCGAATCGATTGCCCAAGAATGCATAAGCCGTCTGCAGGTCACCGGCAGCATATCTCGGCAGGAACCACAGTGCAATGGCAACACGACCCACCAGGTACCCGAGTGTCAGCTGAAAAAAGGTCAGTGCCCCGCCATAAGCTATAGCAGGGATTCCGATCACTGTAAGCGTACTCGTTTCGGTAGCTACAATCGAGAACGAAATGGCCCACCAGGGCATCTCCTTAGAACCAAGGAAGTAGTCGCGGACTGAGGTCTGCCTACCGGCCGTTCGTATTCCAAAGACCACGACACCTACCAGGTAGGCTACGATTACGACATAGTCGAACGTCTGTAACACGGACTAGCCTCCCATCTTGATCAATTCAGCCTCGTCTATCATGGGCACCCCCAGTTCGCGTGCCTTGTCAGCCTTGGAACCAGCATTTTCACCCAGGACCACATAGCTGGTCCGACTGCTGACGCTCGATGATGCCTTACCACCTCGCTGCTTGATGAAATCCTGCGCCTCTTTTCTCCCCAGATTTGGCAAGGTGCCTGTTACTACGAACGTCATGCCATCGAAAGGTGCGTCGTCTCCATCAGGAGGTGCTTCATCAGCCAGGCGCTCCATCCGGACACCCGCGTCTGCCATGCTCCGAATAATCTCCTGGTTCGGCTCTCGGCTGAACCAATCTACCAGACTCTCCGCGATGACCTCGCCGATCCCGTCAATTGCCGTAAGACGTTCCGCGTTTGCCCTGGAAATATCATCCATGGTCGGCAAAGCGGCGACAATGGTTTCGGCCGTGGTACGCCCAACATGCCGAATCCCGAGCCCGAAGAGAATACGAGCCAGCGGCCGATCCTTGCTTTGCTCAATACCCTGTAAGAGGTTGTCAGCTTTCTTTTCACCAAATCCCTCAAGGGTCAGCAGAGCCTCTCGGTTCAAGTAATAGATGTCCTGCAGCCGAGAAATACATCCTGCCTCAACAAGCAACACCGCAAGTTTGGAACCGAATCCCTCGATATCCAAGGCATTTCTTGAAGCAAAATGCTCAACCAACCGAATAAATTGGGCAGGGCACGCACCGTTGACACAGTAGGAGTCCACTTCCCCCTCCAGCCGCTCCAAGGTCTCCCCGCACGCTGGACACTCCAGAGGAATAGACCACGATCGTTCAGAACCGTCACGCGCGTCTGACACAGACGAAACAACAGCCGGAATGACATCCCCTGCCCGCTTTACTACAACAGTATCTCCGATTCGAATATCCCGATCCTGGATGTAGGCCGCATTATGCAGTGTAGCTTGAGAGACGGTCACTCCCCCGATCATGACGGGCTCGAGCACCGCTTCAGGAGTAATCATACCGGTCCGCCCAACGTTGACGATGATGTCATTCAGGATGGTCGTGGATTCACGGGCGGGAAACTTGAAGGCGATGGCCCACCTGGGGGCGTTGGACACATTGCCCAGTTGCGCTTGCAGATTCAATTCGTCGACTTTGACCACGACCCCATCAATCTCGTAGTCGAGATCATCCCGCTTCTCAGCCCACCCTTCGCAATACGTGATCAGATCGGTGATATCAACGAAACGACGAGCATGATCATTCACACCAAACCCCCACTCGCGCAGGTGGACAAGTGAATCGTGTTGTGTCGGAGCCACGGACTCGGTAACTGGACCCACTGAATAAGCGAAAAATGCCAGTTCACGACCTGCTGTAATAGTGGAATCCAATTGACGAAGCGAACCCGCTGCTGCATTGCGTGGGTTTGCAAAGGGCTTCAGATCGCGGCTTCGCAATGAGTCATTGAGCGTATCGAATGCTGATTTCGGGAAATAGACCTCCCCCCTGACTTCTACACGTCTGGGTACACTGTTTCCCGATAGCCGCAACGGGACATTGGCAATGGTCCGGACATTCTGCGTGATGTTTTCGCCTACCCGTCCATCCCCTCTCGTTGCTGCCTGAACGAGTAGTCCGCTATCGTAGGTCAAGGCAACAGCCAATCCATCAATCTTCAACTCCGCGGTAACCGCGATATCCACGTCTTCCTCCACATCCAACCGCTTCTTGCACCGTTCATACCATGCTTTCAAATCCTCGCCATCAAACGCATTACCCAGCGACAGCAATGGCTCCGGATGCGATACCTTCTCAAACCCATCCAGTGGCACCCCGCCTACACGAAAGCTGGGGCTATCCAGACGAAGTAACGCTGGATACCTGGTCTCCAAAAAGCGCAATCCTTCCAGCAGCTGGTCGTACTCATTATCCGTAATGAGAGGCGCATCCTGCCGGTAATACAATTCTGCATGAGCGGTGAGAACGGCGACCAGTTCGTCCACTCGCTCCTTCGCCTCCTCCTTTGTCGACGGAACGGGCGCGGATTGCAGGTACCTGGTCCTTTCCAGCAACGTCATTCGATCTCAAAAACGGTGTTGGCAGGCGGGGCTTGCCGTTGCGGCGCAATTCCCTCGGTAACCAGCGAATCCAGCCAAGTCTGGACTCGATCCCGCGTGATTTCTACTGCATCTGCACTCAACAACCACGTTTCGGGCAGAAGGAAGCCATCCACCAGGACCCGGGTATGGTCAGCTTCCCGCTCCAGTCGAATACGTTCCGTAATAACAACTCGATGCGTATCGAGTAACTCTATCCAGTAGGGCTTCCGGAAATCCCTATCTGCCGTGATTCGAATAGGGTCTAACGGTTCGTTAAAAGCCACGATAGCTACCTCGAGTGATTCCGGCAAGATGACCGGATCAATGCGAAATACCTCTTCTACAGCGGAGGTGTCCTCGACAACGGCAAGGTCATCATCTCCTGATCCCAGATTCATGACCGTAGAAATAGAGAACCACAGTAACGAGACGAATGCAATCCCGGCGATAACAACAAGCGCTGTGCCACTCATGTTCGGAAGCAGAACCGTCTGACGTCCTGCCAAACCCGACCAGACACTTTCAGTCTGCGGCTGATCACCATCCGAGGCCAATGCGGTTTGCTCGATCTCGTGAACGTGCTCCTCGGTAGGTTCCTCATCCATTGCCAGCCCAGGGTCTTCCCCGGGATGCACATCGGGAGTCTCATCTACCCCAATATCGAGGTCGGGCTGATCTGACGAGGTGTCTTTGTCTGATTCTTCCGACACAGGCCGGACAACATCCTTTGTGCCGTCCTCTTCCGTGATACCAAGGTAATCGCGGGCCAATGCTCCGACATAATGCCCGTCAAAGACCTCTTCAACCGCTGCAACCATATCCTCCTTTCGGACCCCGATCGCCTCACCGTAAACACCGAACAAGGATCTGAGGTAGACGCGGTTGAATGCCGGGTGTTGAACCAGCGCATTCTCCTCCAACTGCTCAATGACGTCGTCAGCAAGCCGCGTGGCATCAAGGACCTCTTTAAGGTCGATACCATGCTTTCTACGAATGGCACGTACATCTGCGGCCAGACGACGGCCAGCGGCGAGCTGGGAATCGGATGCAGCCATACCGGGCTATGAATTCATTGATCGGACGGGCTTCAAAGGTACGTGCCCCACCGGAAGCGATCCACAAAACCACGGTAAACCCTCTATCCGATTCTCAGACTACATCAAGCCGGTACAGATTCCGACGCATCCGCGTGGGAATACAGGAAGGCCGCATGGTCGCCTTTGGGCGTGAGCAACATCTTTGCTCTCTCCTGCTTATTGGTTTCCAAGCAGTTAAGCACTTCGTTATGAGCCAGGCGAAACCATGGCGTAAAGATCTCCGGGTTGGTCAGAAGCGCGTTTTTGACGGACTGCTTATCCATCCATTTCACCGCCTGGACTTCCTCCGGGTTGGGATTCGGGCTACTGAGTGCGCGAGCGACGAAAACGTGATCATATTCGTGTTCCACCAAGCCCGCTCCTACGTCGGCACGGTACCTCATGACGAACACCTCACACAGCTCAGCTGTCATATCCAGTTCTTCCTGCAGACGGCGAAGCGCAGCCGCTTCGGGCGCTTCACCTGGGTAAGGATGCGAGCAAACCGTATTGGACCACAAACCGGGAGCATGATACTTGCTCAATGCACGTTGCTGTAAAAGCTCCCTGCCCTCTTCGTCGAAAACGAAAACCGAAATCGCCCTGTGGAGTGTCGCATCCAGATGCACATCCATTTTGGGGGCCATACCCACCACGTTTCCTTGCGCGTCAACACATTCAACAAGGGTATTCGGAGACTGGTTCATTGAATTCTGGAATTATGGTGGGACATCTTCAGCCGAAATAGAGCTTCCGTGCCTGATCTTTCACTCTTGGACCGGCGCAAGCTTGGCGGGCGAACTGACCACCTCGCCAACTCCGAGATCTTCAATAATGCACGACAGGGTGGCCTCTGCTGAGAGCATGACACCCGGCACTCCGGCTCCCGGATGCGTTCCTGCCCCGACGATGTAGAGACGATCCACATCCTCTGATCGGTTGTGAGGGCGGAACCAGGCTGTTTGCGTCAGTTTTGGCTCAAGCGCAAAAGCGTTACCATCCGTCGCATTCAATTGTGTTTCAAAATCGGCTGGCGTGAACAAGTGGCACACTTCAAGTGAATCGCGTAATCCGTCCATGCCCCACGCTTCCAGGAATTCCAGGACTTTGCCCGCATAATCCTGCTTTTCAACCTCCCAGTCCGTATTGGCTTTCAAATTTGGAACAGGGATCAGGACGTACATGGATTCACACCCTTCGGGAGCCATGGACTCATCTGTCGCCGTAGGGACATGGAGGTACATGCTGAAATCGTCCGGAAGTTTTTTGTGGGCAAAAATATCGTCTATGAGGCCCTTATACCGCTCTGCCAAAATCAAGGTGTGGTGAGCCAGCTTGGGATACTTCTTCTTTGTACCGAGATACATCAAGAAGCAGCTCATAGTCTGCTTTTGGCGGTCCAGCTTGCGATTCGTCCACTTGCGTCGGTGAGCCGGGTCAATAAGCCGGCGATACGTCTGTGTCACATCACCATTACTGACCACGGCATCGAATGGGAAGTGCGTCCCATCGATCTGTAACCCTGTAGCCTTGCCCTCTGCAACCGTGATACGATCGACTTCGGCGGAAGTCGTTATCTCACCACCCAACTCTTCAAAGAGGCGGCCCAGGGCCTCTACAATGGCATACATCCCGCCTTCTGCAAACCACACGCCTTCTTCCTTTTCCAGATACGGAATCATCGCATAAATGGAGGGAGCACGAAACGGGTGTCCACCGATGAACAGTGGATGGAACGAGAACATGAAATGGCTTCTGAAATCTTCGAAGTACGATTTCGCCATGTATGCGACCGGCTTCAATGCATTCAGTCGCATGGCTCGCGGAACGAAGCGAGCCATTTTACCAATGGTGTCGAACGGCTGCTTACCCAAGCCGTCTGTGATCACAGCATCGTAAATACCCTTCATGTCTCGCATGAAATCGTCGTAGGCTGCTGCATCTTTTTCCGAGAACTTGGCCAGTTGTGCCTTCATCTGTTCAGCATCGCCACTGTAATCCATGTGCGACCCATCATGAAAAAAGATGCGGTAAAACGGATCCAGCGGCACGAGCTTCACATAGTCCTCCAGTCTGCGGCCGGCGGACTCAAATATTGACCGGATAATCGAGGGTGCCGTAACCAAACTGGGCCCCATGTCGAACGTGTACCCACTATCCTTGAGCTGATAGGCACGACCTCCGATCTTTTCCCGCTTCTCAAAAATGCGTACGCGATGACCGGCTGCTTGAAGACGGACGGCGAGGCTCAGTCCACCGAATCCGGAGCCTATGATGGCAATGTGTTTCATGTCCAGGTCAGATAGAAAAGATGATAGCGGCCTGTAGGGCCAAAAACAGAAATGGGACCATCCAGGTCATTCGCGCCTTTTCGAGAAGCGATTTGATAGCTAGCTGAATCCGAGAGGGTGTAAATGCTTGAAGCGAAAGGATTGCTTTCTCCACAGAGAAGCGCAGCAAAGCTCTCGATGCCGCCATCACCTTCCGAGGCGTGGATGTGTAGGCGCGCACTGTGAGGTTGTCTTGACCATTTCGACGTATAGCACCATGAATGCCACGATATACCTCAGCCGCGACAGCGACTGAAGGGCCAAAACGCCACGAAAGTGTTGGGATAGCTTCCCATGCTTTCCGGTACGCAAGGTTTGCATACCCCTCCAGGTCGGCCATCATTTGCAGATATCCTGGCGACATCGGTTTTGCCGCCTGCATTTCACGCAAGTCTGCTTCGTAGACGCCATACCTATCCTGCCACTCCATGGGCAAATACACTCGGCCCAGCCTCAAATCTTCGCCCACATCGCGGTAAATATTGGTCAGCTGCATTGCCAGACCCAAGGAAACGGCCCGCTCCTGAGCCCACGACTCTGACGCTCCAAAGAGGTGGCACATCATGATGCCAACGGTCGAGGCTACCCCGTAGGAGTACTCTACCAAATCTTCTTGCGTCCGAAGCGGATGGAAGTCGATATCCGACTCGATCGCGTCGATCAACCCTTCGATGACGTTGTACCTCAGGTCACTTGAGGCCAGGTCCTGCATCAAGCCATCGAGCCAATCTACCCCTGACGGAGTCCCGTGGTACGAAGCTTTGACCATCGAGGACCACTCGCTCAACAGTGCACGCCGTTGTTCTGCATCCAAACCCTCCTCGTCAGCGATGTCATCGGACATGCGACAAAAGGCGTAAAGTCGGCAAACGCGCAGCCGGTCGGACGGCGTAAACAAAAACGAAGCGAAGGAAAAGGATCGAGAATGCTTCTCGAAGTATTCTCCAGTCCGGTCGGCAATAGCTCCAAGGCGCTCGTCCATGGACGATCTGGATCCCGGATCCTCCTCGGAAGGCGAGTCCGACTTCCGGCTTCCTGCCCACCGATAGGTCAACACCATCGATCCTGCGATACCAACGGTTACGAGCAAGACGAGAAGGATGTGACCCGCAGCGATGAGCATTCCGGCTGGCAGCGCATAGACAACCGCATAATAGACAACCAAGGTTCTGTTACCCACATGGCTGACAGCCTCTGTTACTCGAAAATGGCTGAGGGCGGCCGAGAGCACGAATCCTGTGAAAAACCAACCCGCCAGGTTTATCCACGGCATTCCATAAAAGCTCCCAGCCTGACCCCACAACCAATACGGAACGAGAAAACTCATAGCCGGGTCAAGAACCAGATCCCAAGAAGTGAGCAGCGCTGCGGCGATTGCCCAACGTCCTACTTTGGTCACACTGCCCGACAAGGTTCGCTCTACGAGTACAAACGATGGTAACGCCATCGTAAACCAGCTAAGGGGAATCAAATACGGGACATGAGAGAACCACTGCGCCCCGAGAAGACTCGAATACTGGTAGTCCCCAAACGGAAACCCAGTCGTCGTACCAGCCAACTCAGAGGCCAGGCTAAGCACGTAAACCGCCAGGAAACCAGAAATCCATTTGAAATTGAGCCCCCACCCCAGGATCACGAACAGGACGATCCCGGAGAGCCATACCTGCGTCTGGGCAAAGAATGAAAACGAGTGGGAGTAAAACGTTGCCGACTGCGGGAAGCGCGCCAGGTTTTCGGGGTGCAATCCAAAGAACCAGTATCCGGCGACAGCTGTGGCGGAAAAGAGACCCAGAGTGAGCAAGCTGACTTTCTCAATGGACTTCATCATAAACGAGAGCTTCAGTGGCCAAGGAAGATTTGGCCCAGTTGGAAAATTCGGTTGAGGACTCAAAAAAATGCACCCGTCCCGGCTGCGAAAGGTGCTTCGACAAGAGCCTTGCCGCCGGAACTCCCGAGCCACCGACTGCTACCGCAAATGCGGCTGAGTCAGAGCCCAACTCGAGCAATCTGTTGATGGAATCGATGATCTTCTCAGGGGGGCGGGAAATGGTCGCCGAAAAGCATATCAGCGGAGCCTGCGTTCTTTGCTGAAACAGGACAAAGTCTTCTTCTGGAACATTGCGACCGAGGTAAGCCACTTTCCACCCTGCTTCTGCCAGCAACGTTCTCACCATCATAGCCCCCATGATGTGTTCCTCTTTCCTCATGGTTCCGAGAACCACAGTCGGTGCTCCGTGAAGGACGTGCTGCTCCGCGAGCGCTTGTTGGGCATATAACACGTCCAAAATAGCTTCGGACATGCGGTGCTCCTCTCCAACCCGGAACGCACCGCGCGCCCAGGACTCTCCAACGTCCTTCATCACTCCGCCGATCAACTGGTCGTATACCAGCGGTAACCCGACCTGAAGTTTTCGTGCGAGACGCAGCAGTGCGCTGACCTTATAACTCTGCGCATCGAGCAGCCAAAGGGAAACGGCCTCCTGCAGTTCAGGAGTTACACGACCTCGTCGTAGCGCCAGCACGCCTCGGACGGCGACTTGTGCGCCCTCTTCAAAAACGAGAACATCCACCTTCAAACCCGACGCTTTTGCGAACGCAGTCAGGTGCGCCAGGTCAATGCGCCGATGCCCGCCCGATGTAGTACTGGCCGCAAGATCCCCAGCGTTGCACCAGCGCTTGATCGACGACTCGTGCGTATCCAGTAGAATGGCGGCCTGACGTGAAGATAACAGCATGGAGGTAACGTGAAGTTCGCCCTTGAGAGAGGATCCATCCTGAGATCGTTACAGCGTACCGTTCATTTTTTTAATTGATCGTTTTTCTAGGGTTACATCCCAATCCATAAAAAAACGACTCCTACCCAACACAGCGTGCGCATCTTGTTGGCATGGAGAAGTGACTGAAGCATCCTTGCGTCCTGCCCTTCCCTTGACAATCGGGCATGTATTGGGACGGCTTTGACTCCCGTAATTACCCATGTCAGAATAACCAGCAAAGCGGCAGCTGCTTCGATCAGAAAGGGGGTTTCAACGAGCAGAAACGCGTGACCTAATACCTGGGCAACCATCAGAGGACCGACCACCCACGTGATACGCTGTGTGTACCAGACATGGTAGTCATGAAAGTGCTCCGGATTGACATGCCGAAGCGTTGGGTAGATTATAAGCTGAACGAGAATCGCCAAGGTGGCACACGCCACATCAACAGATAGAATGATTGATTCCAAGGTGAGCTATAGGTCAAAACGGACTAGAGACAAGCAGGGGCGGCCGCGAACCCGGCCGCCCCTCGGTATCTGAAAAAAGAAGACGTTCTTGATTGCAGGTATTCAGATCGTTCTGCAAGCTCCGGATATTATTCTGCAGCTTCTGCTTCAGCATCACCGCGCAAGCGATTCATGCCTTTTACTGCCAAGAAGATGGCCCAAGCCACAATCAGGAAGTCGGTGACCGTCTGAATGAAGTTACCGTAGTTCAGCGTCACAGCCGGATCATCGCCCGCAGCTTCCTTGAGCGTTACAGCCAACTGAGTAAAGTCGACACCGCCAAGCAGCAAACCGACAGGTGGAATAATAATGTCAGCGACAAATGAAGAGACCACAGCGCCGAAAGCGGCTCATACAACAATAACGACTGCCATATCGACAGCGTTGCCCTTGACGGCAAACTCCTTGAACTCACTCATCATGCTCATAATGACACCTTTCCGATAGATATGTAGGACAAAATGCGAGGCAGTGCGGTGAAGTGCCTGCCGCGTCCCTTCTATGATCCTTCATCTGAAGCAACAAATCAACTGTGCCACAAGGAAATCCAACCATCCAGCCGATCCGGAAAACAGGTTTCATTTTCCAACTCGCCTTCGTCTTGCGCGTATTTTGATGAAACGAACCCGCCTGACGATCTATCATGCGCCGCTCCTCAACACAACTTCGCAATCGCCGCCTTGCCTTCATTGGCCTTCTCAGCATGGGGCTGATGGTGGCCGTCCTGGTCTGGTTGGATCTTCCTGCCACACCACAAGGACGAGGTGTATCAAGTAGTATGATGGATGAAGCTGGAACTGCCTCTCCACGTGCCACGTGGTCTGAAGGCGGTTTCAAATCGACCATGGACGACCATCTTTTGATCACGTGGCCCAACGAATTTTCCGATATCACTAGGAGCTAGACCATTCATTTGGTTGCCTCCCGCAACAACGATTTCGACGCCCTAAACTCGTGCTCCCTCGGAGCATGGCGCACTGACTCTGAGCAGTCTGACGCCTCTGCCCGCTTCAATCCGCGGCACACGCCCTGCCTTGATGCAGGTCCCTGGTACCTTTTCGCTGTTCAAGCCGACCAAGTGGTCCATGCTTTTTCGGAGCCGATCATGGTAGAGAATGGCCTTGCAGGCCTGGAGCGAACAGGCAATGCCGTACAAGTCGGACACGCTGGTGAGATTGAGGTACGGTTTGACGTTCACCGTCCTGCTGCCTCCGACGGGTTTGACGGTCTCTACGATCACCCGATCAATGTATGGATAACAGACGGAGACGTCGTGTGTGTCGCAAACGCAGACCCACTCCACGTCGCGCGGGTACCGATACGATCAGGTCAGTCTTGGCATTCGACAGAACATGCCTCCAGTGTATCGGTCACATCGTTCAAGCGTGTACGGAACTTCAATCCGTTTGAAGGCGAGGTCGATGTTCCACATTCATCGGAAGTCAGCCTTCGAGGCGACTGTAAGGTTGAAGAGGGATCGTACGACCTTCTAGTTGGCCCAACAGAGAGCGTTTGGTCGAATTCAGGAACGGTGGCGGTACACGCTCCCCCGACAGAAGTCGACTCCCGACGCATAGAAGTCAGCGTTCCTGCAGGACAGGTCGTTGAAGCCAACGGACGCTTGCGCAATTTCTCAGGTCGAGCTGTGTCTTGGTCTGCGAACGCTGTCTCTCAAAGCGATGGCGAATGGCTCATCGGCGCTGAGGGCCAGACCATGAAGGGCAAATCCCGTCGTGATGGCGTCGTCAGCATATCAGCTGCAAACCTTACCCCTGGACACTACACGGCTGATCTTCGTGTTGTTGTAGATGAGTTTTATGGCACCCAGGTGCTGGTTCCGGTGGAAGTGAATGTGCTCACCGCGCGCAGCCGCACTGCTTTGGGTTCGGGAGCTGGCGAGCAATCAGATCAGCCGACTGCCATCCAGTTGGGCAACTATCCCAATCCGTTCAGCGCATCAACAACGATTCGTCTCGAGCTTGCAACGGGTAGTGATGTTCGCATTCACGTCTATGACATGACAGGTCGAGAGGTTCGCATGCTTCAAGACGGGTATTTGTCCATGGGAATGCATGAATTCCGTTTTGAAGCAGACGATTTACCAAGCGGTACCTACCTCTATCGCGTTTCCAGTTCCGCTGGATAGGAAACGGGTACGATGACGCTGGTTCGCTGATGGGTTCCGGTAAAAATGGCGCGTCTTCCTTTCTATCAGGTCCGCGCTAACGCTAGTAAGGCAGGCTGATATAGGTCTCGCCCAAAGACGTGAGTTCACCGGCAGACTCCTGAAAGATGGACGTGTGATGCACATCGTTCGGCCAACGGCCCATGAACCAGGCGTAGCGGAAGACATCCGAGCGGCTCTCGGCCAGGGCCACCATCTGGGTCATCTGCTCGATCTGCTTCTCGACAGTATCGATGTTGTCGTTCCAATTGGCCATTTCCGTGATCCAGATCGGCTTTCCGTATTTCTGGAGGCGATTGAGCTGCGTCTCGAGGCCGTAATCATACCAATGGAAGGCCAGGTAGTCGATGCGCGGATCACGCCCGCTGTTGGCTGCACGGTAGTAGGCGTAAAACTGATCCAGCCAGAAAACGGGATCCGAATACCCTGCTAGCGTGCCCCACGTCATCTGAGGGCCTACAATCTTGATCGAACGACCCTGCGCCTCAAGATCAGCTACTACCTGTTCGTACTTGACCCACTCTTCTGCCGCGCGTTGCGGACCCATATTGGCCTGATCGGTCAGGTTGGGCTCGTTCAGAACAAGCAGGTATTCGATGCCCGGGCGTGACTGGATGAACGTCTTGACCTGCTCGAAATCGGTAGCTGCGTTTCCGCCCCAGAGCATGGGCAGGTACTCCATCTGATAGGAATGGACATGACTTGCTGGCGTTGAGGTATTGAAATACCAATTGTACCACCAGCTGACGCCCAACTTGAGTGCCTCAAAATCCGAAGCATTCTGCATGTTGTAGGCGATTCCGCGCTTGGGGCTTTTTTCTATTACCTCGACTGGGCCATCACCGCCGGAATCATCTGACGAACCGGCACTGTCGCACCCGAGTGTAAACAGACCCAGAAACAGGATGGGAAGAAGGAAGCAGGAGCGCATAAAACCAGACCGACCGATGCTTGTTTAGAGGGCGTGGGTTTACGGAATCGTAGAAAGTCCGTTTCCGCACTTCGTCGAATCCTGCTGGATTATTGCCGGCTTCGCTTACTGCGTCCTTGACCGAATCCTAATCGCCGCTTAACGAAAGGCGGGAAACACTTCCCCATCTCGTGGTACAAATCGACTAAACAGTTTGCCTTCACTGAGGATACGATTCATGAGCGTCCAAACGCTTCAATACAAAGTCAAAGACATCTCCCTCGCCGAGTGGGGCCGCAAGGAAATCCGCCTCGCAGAGGCAGAAATGCCTGGCCTTATGGCCCTTCGAGAGGAATTCCGAGGACAGGAGCCTCTGAAAGGTGCTCGCATCGCCGGCTGCCTGCACATGACGGTCCAGACCGCTGTGCTGATTGAAACGCTGATTGAACTCGGCGCCGAAGTCACTTGGTCCTCCTGCAATATCTTCTCGACCCAGGACGAAGCCGCTGCTGCGATTGCTGCTGCCGGCATTCAGGTTTATGCCTGGAAAGGCATGAACGAAGAAGAATTCGACTGGTGCATCGAGCAGACGCTGTTCTTCGGCGAAGAAGGCAAGCCCCTCAACATGATCCTTGATGACGGCGGGGACCTGACCAACATGGTTCTGGATCGTTACCCTGAGCTGGTTCCCGGAATCAAAGGCCTGTCCGAAGAGACGACGACGGGTGTCCACCGTCTTCACGAGCGGGAAAAAGCGGGCACGCTTCCAATGCCCGCCATCAACGTCAACGACTCTGTGACGAAGTCCAAGTTCGACAACAAGTACGGCTGCAAAGAATCGCTTGTCGATGCCCTGCGCCGCGCCACGGATATCATGATGGCCGGTAAAGTCGCCGTCGTAGCCGGTTATGGAGACGTTGGAAAAGGATCGGCTGCCTCGCTTCGTGGGGCTGGCGCTCGTGTCATCGTGACAGAAATCGACCCGATCTGTGCCCTGCAGGCAGCCATGGACGGATTTGCTGTCAAGCGCATGGATGTTGCTGTCAAGGAAGCCGACATTGTGGTTACGGCCACGGGCAACTTCAACGTTGTCTCGGAGCGTCATTTCCGCTCGCTGAAAGACAAAGCAATCGTCTGCAACATCGGCCATTTCGACAATGAGATCGACATGGCGTGGCTGAACGCCAACTATGGCGACACGAAAGACACGATCAAGCCACAGGTCGATCTGTACTCGATTGACGGTAAAGAAGTGATCGTGCTCGCAGAAGGCCGTCTGGTCAACCTCGGTTGCGCAACGGGTCATCCTTCATTCGTTATGTCGAACTCGTTCACGAATCAGGTTCTGGCCCAGCTCGAATTGTGGCACCATGCCGACCAGTACGACAACCAGGTCTACACGCTTCCAAAGCACCTCGATGAACGCGTCGCCCGTTTGCACCTTGCCAAAATCGGTGTTGAACTGGACGAGCTTTCATCCGAGCAGGCCGATTACATCGGCGTGACGCCCGAAGGACCGTACAAGCCGGAGTATTACCGATACTAAGGACGGCCTTCGGATTTGCTTTAAGAGCCCCACGTTCGCTGAACGTGGGGCTCTTTCTTTTTCTGGGGACGAGGTGACATCATCTACTTCAGTCCGTTCCAGATTCGGAATTCGACTCGTCCAGATCATGAATGAATTGAGTCAGTTCCTCCAAGTGCTGTTTCAACTGCCTGATGCGGAAATGTTCACCGTCTTCACTGATTCGGTGCCCCAAATCTCGAATCCAGTCTGAGTTCTCTTCTGTTCCAATCACCTCCAGCGTCCCAGAGAGCTCGATCACGCCCTGCATATCCCCGGTATCCAAGATCATACTCACGGTTTGCATGGTGGCTTTGAGTTCGGCGTAGCTCCTGGATGAAACGAAATTGGGTGGCGGGTGCACCGGACTCGAGGACAAAACAACTTCTTCAGCCTGTTCCTCGGAAAGGAGCTCATGATCGAGAAACTGAGTGAGAGCTCCGATCAATTCCATCCTGTTTGTCGGTTTTCGCAAAAAGGCATTGGAGATCTCGCGTAGCCTGAACGTTTTCTCGTAAGCTACCGATGCGGTAAGCATGATCGCGGGGATATGAGCGATCAATCCGTCCGCTCTCAACGCCTTGATCGCCTGTTCCCCGTTCATGATCGGCATCTTGTAGTCGACGATGATGACATCCGGTCTACGATCCCTTGCCACCTCCAACATCTCTCTGCCATTGGAAGCCTTCCAGATAGTAAAGCACTGATTCTCTTTGCTTTACGTAATCTGATCCCCTACAGTGTAGCGGCGATATACGTGCCTATGGCAGTTGGACTGTTCATAATGCCGTTCCCTTTCTTCCACCTCCAAGACATCTCTGAAGGCTAGCTAGCGGCCTGATCTACCGGTGAACTCCAAATACCGGGACTCTCACTGGGATTTTCCTGCGGACAATCCCAGTGACCCTCCTCGAAACACGAAAAGGGTGTTTCAAAGGATCAATGTTCAGCGAGTTCTGCAATAGTTCTGCGGTTCTCGGTTCAATCATACAGTGCTGTTCATAATAAGTAAAGGAAGTCGTATGATGATCGGCCCCACACAGCAATGTCAGTACCGACTTATGAAGGTCACCAACCTAAAACAACTAGCGCTTGAGTTCGTCGTGATATTTCTTGGCGTAAGTGCTTCATTTGGAGTTACTAGCTTTTCTCAGATTCGATTCGAAAAGGCAGAAGAAAATCGACTTCTAAAAGCCCTAGCCACTGAAATCGAGACAATCAGAATATACGAGGCGAGGGCCTCACGAGACGTTTCAGATGACATCGCGATCTATTCTGAATTACTGAAGTCAGAAGGCATGTCCGAAGGGGCTTTAGGGGCTGTCACTTCCAGCAAGACACGGATAGAATTCAGTTTATTCAACAACAGCCTGTTCAGTCCGCCAACCGAGACGTACACAACGCTCATCGCCAGTGATGGACTCAAGTACATCAGATCAAATACCTTGAAGGTGGCATTGACGAACCTACATATCCGAAGTCAAAGTCGTGTTACGGCAGGCCTTGCTGAAGAGCGGCTACTGAAGTCTACCCTTTTAGACGAATTCCTTTCAAAACATCCTTCTTTTCTCATTCAGGCAAGTGACCCAAACGTCAGCGTAGATGAGTATCTCGATACACTCTCTCACGTCCTTCTGGAAAACCAAACCGTCCGAGCCGCTTTGGGAATGCAGCTTAAGTATCTGAAGAGCAAAAAGGCTGCTTTACAGCTGTATGAACTCTCACTCGGTGACCTTGAGACTGCCCTGAAACGAACTCGCTCATAGATCGCCTCTCAATTCACTGAGCGGTACTCATCGACGGTAACGCTTCCATCCGCACCTTTGGAGAGTTGATCGAGCAAAGATTGCATGTCAAAGAAGTCATGCTCTTTCGCAATCTTTCCGTCTCGCATGGTCACAATCGTCGTTCCTGAGAGGTCCAAATAGTTTCCCGTGGCGGGCATTCCAAAGAAATCGCCCGTATGCCTTCCTTTGAAATTCCAATGCTTAACTAACTTGTCGCCCTGACCGAATGCATCAAGGATGTTCCATTCAATCTCTGTGAAGCCTGTTAAGTAATTGGCGTAATAGTCACGGCACGCATCAATACCAACTAAATCACCCTCAGACGTTACAATAACTACGTCTTCGGTAAAATTGTCGGCATTTACAACTGAAGTATCGCCGTCCTTCAGAAATTTGTCCCACACTCCATTGTACATCTCAAGGTCACGCTCAAGCTGTACAGCAGCTAGTTCCATCTCACTTTTCTCTGATGAACAGCCTGGAAGTGCGAACAGACAAATGATTGTGATAACTGATAATATTCTCATGGTGATTTTTTTGGTTTAAGATCTGGAAGGAAGGGAGGCCTGGAGCGCTAGCAAGCCTTCTCAAGTGGTTTTCCAAGATTGTTGTGTTACCTGGCTACTCCTGAGCAACTTCTTCATCATACCCTCCTGCTTCTGACTCGATATACATGTCAATCTGCTGCTCAAAATAGCTAACGAAGGCAGGATCATAACCACCACGAAATTTATTCCACGTCGCTATACCAATACTGGTGATGTAAGGGTCATATCCTATCCGCGTTAGTGCTCGCTCTTCTATCAAGCCTTCTTCCACCTGATACCAAATGTTTTCGACACGCCTAAAGCCAGATAAAAGGCTCATTTCAAGTACAATGCGCTCCTCAGAACTCAAATCCTCAATTCGTTCATTCGCGAAAAGTTTAATCCATGCCCTTGCAAGTTCATCATCCGTTGCAATTGCAAGATAGAGAGCATTGACATTATCCGCGATTGCCTGATTAGTTTGACCATGAACCGCCTTGGTGTTCTGATTAAGCTCGACGGCAACGAAGACAAGCGACAGAATTATTGAAGAGATACCTATGAACTCCAAGACCAGTCGCGGTGATGCTTTTGCTGTTTTGTCCATTGTGATGGGAAGTAGACCGCCGAGTGGTAAGAATCTGGATGGGTCAACGGAAGGTAAGCAAATTAGAAAAATCGATCTCGTTAGAGGTGTCTCTCGTATTGCGGAACGCACTGCCCCGCGGCCACCCAAAACCCACCTCTTCAGCCCATCTGATCACCTTCCCAGCGCAGACTCAGCATCGTGATAGGCCTTCAATGTTATTGCCGTGCGCCGATCTCCAGTCTTTAGTGCGATTGTCTTACGCTTAACTCTTTTACTTGTATCGAAGAATTAAAGGAAGCAACGCCCTTTCTGTTTGAGTAAACTGGCCATTCCGTCTCCTTAATATTGGTTTTGTGAGGCAGACTCGCCAACCCCCACTCCTCGAAAGTTCTGCAATAGTTCTGCAGTCGGCGGCCGTTTTAAAAGAAAAGGCGATCAAGCCGCAAAACTTGATCGCCCCCTAAGGCCTCTAGGAGGCTTTTCTTCGGTCGGGACGGCGGGATTTGAACCCACGACCCCTTGCACCCCATGCAAGTGCGCTACCGGGCTGCGCCACGTCCCGAAAAACAATCCTGCCGCGAAGCAGGACACCCTCCAATTTACGAACTCCTGCTCAGTTCCCTTTCTACACTTCCGGCCCGAACACGAATGTTGAACGAAATACAAGGTCACTGCAGTTTCAATCCTTCACCCGATCCAACATCTTCTGCAGAAAGGATCTGACCTCCAGGAGTTGCTGTGTTGAATCCGATGGAGCCGGAACTCCACTCTTCTCACGCTTCAGAGCTTGTCGAGCACCGTCGATGGTGAACTTCTCATCCCGCAGGAGATGACGGATGCGAAAAACAACATCCACATCATCCTTGGTATAAACCCGTTTGCCCGCCCGATTTTTTCGGGGACGCAGACTGTCGAACTCAGTCTCCCAGTAGCGCAGTACATGCGCCTCCTCCTCAACCATGGAAGCTACTTCACCAATAGTGTAATAGAGCTTGGTTATTCCGTTGTCCAGCATGGCCATGGTCTGCACCCTTCTTCTGTTTCCTACAAGTAACGGAAAACACCAAGACGGGTCAAGAATGCATCAAGTATGCTGTAGACCGAGTCCTGTGCATTGGAAATCGTCAGGCATGGCATAGCTTCCCGGCGTTCATTACTCGAGACCTGCATTATCCGGCTAACATCCTTGGCTCCTTCCCGACCCACCCGATCTTTGCGAAGCGAAATAGAATTACTCGCTGTCGTTCTTTTCTGGGGCCTGAACTTCGTGGTGGTCAAGATTGTGCTGGAGATCATGCATCCCCACGTCATGAACATCTTCCGCCTTCTGGCCGCAGCAGCTGTTTTGAGTTGGATTTACTGGAGGCGAACGCGTGAAATCGGAGCGCCATTCTGGGGACCGCTCAAGGCCTCCCCGCGAGCAATCCTTCGCCTAACGCTGGTCGGGTGGGTGTTCTACCAGGCCGCCTTCATTATAGGTTTGGATTACACCTCAGCGGGCAATGGGGCCATAATCATGTCTTCAGCCCCCATTTGGACCGCATTGCTCGCTCTATCCATGGGTACAGAGCGGCTGTCCACCCAGGCATGGATCGGTCTTTTTGTCTCGATCGTCGGAACGGGAACCGTGGTGGCGTACGGCACGGCGGAAATCAACTTGTCGTCTGATCTGCTGGTGGGCAATACCATCATTCTCGCGGCGGCAATCCTCTGGGGTTCCTACACGGCACTGACCAAACCCGTGGTCCAACATCACTCACCGCTGGCACTGACCGTCATTGCTCTTAATTTGAGCCTTATTCCACTCGCGATCTTGGCCATTCCTTATTGGGGTGAAACCGACTGGGAGAAAGTGAACGCCCTATACTGGTTTGCCATATTCTTTTCCGGGGCGCTCTCGACGGGCGTCGCCATCGTCTTCTGGAATAATGCCGTCCTGAATCTGGGTGCTTCTCATACGGCTGCCTTCGGGAATCTCGTTCCGTTGATTGCGCTGGTCAGCGGATTTTTGGTGCTTGGAGATCCGATCCTTCCGGCCCAGCTCGTTGGCGGAACGTTGATTATCGGCGGTCTCGTAGTAATGCGCTGGGCACGCAAGAAGAAGCCGCCATCACCTGCCATCCCTTGAACCTGGTTTTCTTTTTTGTGCTCATCTTTTCCTCCCTCCCGTCCGATATGACCAGGCTTTTTATCCTGCTTTTGCTCTCCGCGAGTCTGTCCTTGTTTTCAAATGCACAGGCACAGGCACAGGCACAGGATATGGGCTTGGACGAGCCCCGGCCCACCCTCACGGTTGCTAATTGGATCGTAACGACTGGTGTTTTCAACGTGTCGGCTCCGTCTGCTAGTTTGCTCTCTGCAGGTATTCGGGGAAGCGTTCCATTGCGCACATTGTTGCCTCAGACGTCTCCTGATTCCAGAATCACCTTTGCACAGTTTTCCGGCGGAGCCCGATTGATGACTGATGAGAAGCTGTTCAGCTACCATGCTTTGGGACTGAAACTTGTATTGCAACGTGCTTGGTGGTCGGGTGCATTTACCCTGCTTGATCTCTCTTCGCATACCCTGTTCAAATATGACCGCACGTGGTTTGAGCTTGCCACTGGTCCGGGAATCCATAGGTCTGGGTCCAGTGGAGCCATATCCGGAGCTATCCAGGTCCTCACAGGGCGCCGTTCAACTGCTTTGTTCGCACCTCAGGTCACAGAAGATACTGGCGCCGGCTGGCACGCTGGTCTGCGTACCCAAGTAAGCACACGCCTTCAAGAGCGAGTTTCCATTTCCGGCTTCTATTCGCTGACTCGATTTACATCGGGTGAGCTGAGTCTCGACGAAGCAGGTATCAATCTGCGCGCCGTTCTGTCAAACGACCTTGATCTCTCCTTCCTGCTACGGAAGGTATTGAATGCCTCTCCTGAAACAGGAGGCAGCAATAAAAATCCCGGTCAGATAGGCTTCCAACTGGGATACACGATCAACTGACTCTGGTCAGCTTGGCGAATAATCAGACTGTATGGTTCGAGTCAGATAGGCAAGCTGCCAGCGTCGAACTCGAGTCGATCTTCGACCTTCTTGAGCAAGTCCCCGAATGCCGGAGAGCGATCCTCCAACAGCGTCCAGGCCGTTGGGATGATCTGGTATACCGGCATATAAAACGCCGACTCCTCACGGGACACTTCACCGGGGAGCTGCGCGAATCCGACAATCACGAAGAACAGACTCATGGCGATGGCCGCTTTCGCTGCGCCCGTGAATCCGCCAGCGACGCGATCCAAGCCGGAGAGGTTCACAGCATCCAAAAGAGAGGATGCGGCCTTCGCTACCAGGTTGACGGACAGTTTCACGACGACAAACAATGCCATGAAGCCAATCAAGCTGGCCTGTTCGCCAGAAATACGTAATCCTGATGCGATCATCGCTCCAACTGACCCCATAAAAGACGCGGCCAGCAGAAATGCTAGAATGGTCCCAACGAGCGAGGTTGCCTGCTTGAGGAAACCCGATCGCCAGCCCCGAAGCAGGCCGATGGATAGAACGATTAGAATGAGTATGTCCAGTGTCGCCATGGACGAAGTATCGGACGGAATACGGATGAATGAAGTCAGTAACTGACGATAATTCAGGCTGAGAGCAGCTCACGGGCAGCCTGCTGAACAAGCTTACCATCGGCCTTTCCTTTCATACGCCCCATGGCCTGCCCCATGACTTTACCCATGTCCTGCATACCTGAAGCGCCGGTGCTTTCAATTACCGCCTTGACCTCACTACGGATCTCGTCCAGAGATAGTTGCTGAGGCAGGTAGGACTCTATGATGAGTAACTCCTCCTCTTCCACTTCCCTGAGATCGTCCCGACCAGCGGCAAGGTATTGCTCGATGGAGTCCCGCCGTTGTTTTGCCTGTTTCTGCAAGACAGCCATGGCCTCTTCGTCCGAAATCGATGCTTCGCCATCTGTGCGCATATCGATCTCTTTGGCCATGATGGCGGACCGTAAGGACCGGATGGTCCGGAGACGGACAGCATCCTTGGCTTTCATTGCGGCCTTCATATCGCTCTGCAGCTGTTCAACAATCATTGGGACATCAGTCTAGGTTCAGAGTTGTGCTGGCTCTCGAACGAGTTCACCCAGTGAGGGTTCGCCAACCGAGTGACCGAAAAGCAGGGCCCCTCTCAGAAAGCCAGCCTAAACACGACGATGCCCAATCCAGCATGCATGACACCCAAGGCCACGCCGGACTGCACATCCAGACGTTGAACATCGGATCGCAGTGATTCTTTGCCGCTTTTCTGATAGTCGCTGAATCGATTGTCAGCTCTGGTTCTGAAATGGATAGCTAATGCGCCGGCTGCAAACGCTGAAGCTGTGGCAGCGATAGATACCCAATCCTTGCGCGCTTTCGGTACGATATGCTCACTCCCTACGGCCAAGGAAGAGGCTGTATCAGGAAGCATTTCTACCCAAACCTTACTCCAAATGGCCGTATCCAGGTTGGGCACGGCGTCCAGATAGCCAGGTAGTGAAACACGCACACTGCCATCAAGTGCTTTGTCTGTTCTATGCGTGAAGGGCGTTTTCCCAAGTCGATTGGACCCTTCGAATACAGTGGCTCCGGATGGTACGGATTCAAATCGGTAGTGAAACGGAAATTCCGCCTTTACCGATGTATCTCCTGACTCCAGATCAAAATGAAGCGGTTCGGTAGACCAAGCCGACAACCACGGCAATCGGACCGTGACCACAGAAGCATCAGAAGCAACGAAAAACGGACTGTCGGCGGCACGACCCACCCACGCATCGTCAATGAAGACCGCGGCAGAGTCCACGTTGGATGTGACGGAGACACGCTTTACTTGAGCTACAACATCAGATATGCCGAGCAACAGAATCAGGAGAATCGAGATAGTCATCCGAGCCTTCATTCGCCAACCTCGGTTTTGGTGTCGCCTGTTTCAGGCTCCGAAGCCGGTTTGAAGTAGACCACCCATTTAGGCTCCGTAAGAACCAGCAAACCGCCTCCTGTGACCGCCATTGCTGATTTGACCCGTCCCTCCAGTTCTGTACGCCAGGAGATCTCGCCTGTGTGCAAATTCAACCCTGCCAGGTCTTTACCCAGAGTTGCAACGAAAACGTTTGGTCCAGCGATAAGCGGAGGCGCGGTAACCACATCATCAAACATGACCTCCCATTGCACGGAGCCTGTTCGTTTATCCAGCTTCACGACACGCCCATCCGTGCCTCCAACGACCACTGCCGAAGCGCCAACAGCTGGCGCCCCCATGCGAATGTGCTCTGGTGCTTGCCAAACCCACTGTTCTCTGCCTGAGGTTGCATCCACGGACACCACGCGGCCTCGGGTCGTGGCGACAATGACATCTGTCCCGTCGACAGCAGGTGTCTGATACACGGGTGCCCCGAGCGAAATTGTCCACTCGACCTGCTGTGTATCCAGATTCACGCGGTAGAGCATCCCCTTGATATCAGCCAGCACGATTGATGAAGCACTCACTCGTACAGGGGAAGCCTGAAAAGACTGGTAGGCTGCCAGCGAGAGTGTCCAAACCTCGGATCCATCGTAAAGATCATAGGCCCGCAGCGTCCCCTCCAGGTCCACGCCCGCAACCAGGTTGTTATGTCCGACCAAGGCGGTCGAAAAGGGTACCCCCTTGGCTCTCCAGCGATTGGTGCCTTTTGACAGGTCAAAAGCGACAAGAACATGTTTGCCCCAAGCAACCGGAACGAACATCATTCCTTCATGAATGAGCGGCGATCCTTCAACGGATTCACCCATCTGTTTGAACCCGGCCGTCCGACCCGTTTCAATCTCGATGGTGTGAACCTCTCCCTTGCGATTTCCCACGAGAACCCGGTCCTGGAGCACGAGCGGCGAACCCGCTCCAAAACCGGCGTTGGCCCCATATTTCCAGACCTCCTCCAAGGGAAGCATCAATGAGTCAGCCACGGCGCGACTACGTGACTCGGTCTGGCCGTCAGTAGGCCAATCCCGTTCAGAAAGAACGTGTGGCCGTTCAAACTGGATGGTCTGACAACCCGTCATCATCAGAAGAAGAGTGACGAACCCTACTCCACGCTGAAAAAAGTGATGATATGTACCGGTCCTCATCATCAGAAGTCCCACCCGAAGAAGAACTGTCGGAATACTTTGTCCTGACGATCAAAGCCATCGCGGTAACGACGTCCTACGTCGTAGCGCAGAACAAACGCACCAAACAAGTTGACCCTGAATCCGATGCCAGCCGCTCCAACCGTCTCTCCCGACCGCAATTCCGGGCGAATATCGTAGTAGTCATCGTTCCAGGCATGCGCAGCATCAAAGAACAGGGCACCTCGCAAACTGGCGAGTCCGAATGGAGCCAGAATCGGAAACATGACCGAAGGGGCCTTCAGGATGGGAAAACGAAGCTCCTGTGACGTAAACCACATCTTTTGTCCGCGCACATCAAACCAACGGAAACCTCTCAAATCCCAACTGCCGCCCAGGACAAAGAGACGGGCTTCACGCCCTTCATTGATTCGAGCCATAGCCCAGGAGGCAAAGGTGATGTCGTTTGTGATCCGAAAATACTTGCGGACATCGGCCATGAGCGTGTAATAACTGACATTAGCATACAGGATGTCACTCGTATATCCTGCGGTGAGACTGGCACGCCAACCGGCCACGGGACCATTCATCCAGTAGAGCGCCTGATCGCGTACAAGGGAAACCGAACTGGAAAGAAGCAACGCATCACGCTCCACGCCCCTGATATTGATATCCTTGCTCGTCCAATTGAGTGACGACGTGATTTCCAGACGCGTGAATTTGGACAGCGGATAACTCATGAGACCGAATCCGCCGTAGACCGTCTCGAAGAACACCGGGAATTCGGTCGGAGCATCGGGATCGGTTACGTCGTAGCGGCGGCCAGAGAAGCGATAGGCACCGTAACCAATGTTTGCCCGTCCGCTCATTTTGAAATGCGCGACCTGAAAACTCAGGTCGCGCACAAAGCTGCGACGACCCGTTCCTGTATTGAGGACGGTCAAATAGAGATACTCATCACCCAGCATGTCCGAGAAGGCGAACACAGCACCCCCTGTCGTCCCTAAAACGGGATTCTGGGAAACGCTACCCTGCGCGATATCCAGTTGGAATCGGCGCTTGTAGGCGCCCGCATCGACATCCTCGCCGAGCTTGAGCGCTTCATACTGCCAGGATTTCCCGACCGTATTGAACGCAGCGATGGACTGCTGCTGAGGCACCTCAAGGCGCTCTGAGACGTCTGGTAGCTGACGTATCGTGAAGCTCAGTCCTTCGAAACTTGTAAACACAATTCGGTCATCGACGGTCCATACCGGATCGAAGGAAGCCGAAACCATGCGCGTGAGCCGGTTCAATGAGCGCCATTGAGGACCTTCCACAGGTGCACTCGAGAATGGGGTCGGCTCCGAAGTGGGATACTGCTCGGCGTCCATGTCAGCGACCCATATGTCCTGAGTCTCGAAACGCCCACCAGCATCCTTCACCGCAGAAATGAAGGCGAGGTGGCTTCCATCTGGACTCCAGGCAGGGGCAAGATCATATCGATCGCCGTAGGTCACATATCGGATGAGCCCATTACCCACGTCGTACGTGAACAGGTTGTATGCTCCCGACTCCCCCATAGCCGTTCGATCCGAGGAAAAAGCGATCTGCTGGCCGTCTGGACTCCAGGCAGGGTCGCGGTCGTCGTAATCATCATGGGTAAGCTGGATGAGCGCGTCATCCTCCAACCGATAGATGTACAGATCAGAAAAACCTGAACCGGTAATGGCTGTGAACACCAGGGAATGACCTTCCGGATGCCACGACGGTGAATACACCGCAATCAATTCCTTGAACCGATAGGTGGCCAGCAATTTGTCTTCATTCAAGTCGTAGACATGAACCACGTCCTGCCCACCTGATTTTGTCACAAAGGCAAGCTTACCGTCAGGTGAAACAGAGATTCGGCTTTCAAACAGGTGAAACGCCTCAAACTGATCATTCCGCTCGCCTTCGACCAAGATTGTGGGCTGCCCTTTTGGCTTGTAGTCCTCATCGACCTCGACCTCATAGACATTCGATAGGCCATTCAGGTTACCCACGAAGTAAACCTTTCTGGTACCGTTCTCGAAGCGATGGAAATTCGGTTTCGCATTGAAGCCCTCGGTCGAAAGGCCCCCGGCAATAATCGAAGGCAACTCGACCTCTTCCAGGTCGGGATAGTATTGGCTCTTTAGCCACTCCTCGAAGGCTGCCGAGATATCTTCCATTTTCTCGTGGAAGGTTGTCTCCATCACAACACGGAAATCACGGTCACGCCATCCGTTCTCGATCAGCTCCAGAAGGCGCTCTTCCCCATATCGCTCAGCAAAGAAGCGGCATATGGCCTCCCCTTGTTTGTACATCACGAAGGAGCCGTTGATGCGGTACATCGACTCCAGCGGTGGAAGGTAATTTGTGAACAGGCCATCACGAAGGACCATCTCGTGCTGATGGTCAGGATCTCCCGACCAGTACTCAGCAAGGCCCTCAGTAAACCACAACGGGAGGAAGCGATCCATCACGCGGCGGTGATCCCGCATGACGCGGGTCGCCTTGTTGAAGGTGAATACATGCACCATCTCGTGCCTGATGACGCGTCTGAATCGATGCAGGTTGCCGTTAGCCGGAATGACCACCCGCCCCTTTAGCCATTCATAAAAGCCTCCCACTCCATCAGGAATGAATCCCGGCGTGATATTGGTCTGCTTGAAGTGAAGGTTGCTCGAGTAGAAAATGAGCGGGACACGGTGGTTCAATGAGAAATTGAACTTGTGCTCCAGGTCCCGATAGGCCTCTTCGGCGAAGTGCGCTCCATGCTCTGCCAGCTCCAGCATCTCCGGGTAGTAGTAGATGTCGAAGTGCTCGGTCTTCATCACCTGCCAGTCGAAATCCTCATACTGCACCTTGTTGCGGCCGAAGTGGTATCCAAACTGCGCCATGACATCCGCAGAAGGCCACAATAGGGCCATCGCGAATACAATCAGCGAGAGGGAGCTACGAGACGGTCTGGGCATGCGTGAGGCTGTTTCCCGATGAGTCAGTCACTCGAATCCGGAGACCGGTACCCGGCACTTTACCCGGCGTCGGTCGCGTATCGAGCAACTCTGAGGGAAAGTACGGCGCAAGGTGCCGTCGCGAACAGGGGCCTGTCCCGGGAGTCGCCTAAGCAACCTCAACGGAAGGATGACTCTGCCGAACGGGATGCAGGACAATCCTTCCCGTGTTCTCGGGAATCAGTCGGCCGGACCCTCAAGAAAAAAGGACACGCCACACGCATGTTCTTCCAGCCAACGATCCATGAAGACTCTGAATTCTTCGGGATCAGAAGAAGTCAGTGCGCGGTCGGCCAACGCCTGACCCTCAGTGCGCTTCATTGCCCGGATGACACGTTTGATAGCGGGCAGATAAACCGGAGACGCACTGAGCGTGTCAACTCCCAAACCCAACAGCACTGGTACAGCACGCAGGTTGGTAGCCAATTCGCCACAAAGAGAGACGGGTATCCCAACGGCATGTGCGGCGTCACACGTCAAACGAATGAGCTGAAGTACAGCCGGATGCAACTCGTCATAGATCTCCGCCACCATGTCATTGCCTCGATCCACGGCCAGGACATACTGGGTGAGATCATTCGTTCCGACTGAAAAGAAATCTACTTCTTCTGCAAACAGACCAGCCTGCAGGGCAACTGATGGCACTTCAACCATTACCCCAACCGGGATGTCGGAATCAAATGGAGTGCCCTCTTCGGCCAGTGCAGCCATGGTTTCCGCAAGCACTTTCTTGAACTGCCGCACTTCGCCGATTCGCGTGACCATGGGAAGCAGAATGCGGGTCGGTCCGTTGGCACTGGCCCTGAGAATGGCTCGCAACTGAGGAATCAGCAACTCTGGCTTGTCCAGCATGATGCGTATGCCTCGCCAGCCCAAAAACGGATTATGCTCTCGATGCCCCATCGGAAGCAACTTGTCGCCCCCGAGATCCAGTATGCGGAAGGTCGTGGTATGTGGAGCTACCGCCTCGATGACCTTGGAGTATTCGAGAGCCTGCTCCTCCTCGGTAACCAAGGCCCGCCCCTCCATGAGAAGAAGCATTTCGGTACGAAACAGCCCGATGCCTTTTGCTCCGTTTTGCTGCAATAAGGGAAGCTCCTCACGAAGCTCCAGGTTGGCCTGCAGAGCGACGGCGTGCCCATCCAATGTCTCCGACGGCAAATCCACCAGTTGACGGTCCTGCTGTTGCAAACGAGCATATCGCTTCTGTTTGGTGCGGTATGCAGACAGGGTCTTCTCATCCGGGTTGACGATGAGCTCTCCCCGAATTCCATCAACGATGACCAGGTCCCCCGTCGAGACCCTCGTTGTAGCGTCGTGCATACTGACCAGAGCAGGCACACCAAGCGCCCTCGCCATGATCGAGACATGAGACGTCGGCCCGCCGAAATCCATGGCACAACCCAGGATCCCCCTACGACTGAACAGGATGATATCTGCCGCTGTAAGGTTCTCCGCAATCACGATGGTCTCTTCATCTACTGCCGAGAGAATCCGTCCGCGACGCAGATGCCGGATGATGCGATCCTGGATATCCAGCAGATCATTCGATCGCTCGCGCAGGTACTCCGAGTCCGAGGCTTCCATGACCTGCCGATGCTTGCTCATTACGGTCTGAACCGCATACCCTGCATTGATGCCTTTACTCTCAATGAATGCAACGACTTCCGGGTACATCGCCTGGTCACGAAGCATCAGCAGCTGTGCTTCAAAGATGGTCGCGCTGTCCTCTCCCAGCTTCTCTCTCGTGACGGCGATGATTTTGTGCAGGTCACGTTCTGCTTTACGGATCGCATCTTCGAATCGCTGCTTCTCATGCTCGATCTCCGCCGGATCGACAGCTTTGGCTTCCACGTCGAACGACACGCGAGCGTACAGATATGCCGGCCCGATAGCGATTCCGGGAGAGACGCCGATCCCTTTCGTGATCGCGTTGGGTTCGGATGGCGTTTGCGAATCCGTCATTGCATGTAGGATTTGGACACCGGGCATGACCGGCACCAGATGCTATTTTACTTCTCCGAATCCGTCTTCGAAGATGGTCTCCATGGCCTTCAAAGCTTCCTGCTCGTCGGAGCCGTCAAAAATCAGTGTCAATGTCGCTCCCTGCTCAGCGGCCAAGGTCATTACACCAATGATACTCTTGCCGTTGATTTCGTAGTCATCCTTTTGAATGATGAACTCCGACTGAAATTGGGATGCGGTCCGTACAATCATCGACGCCGGCCTCGTATGCAGGCCGGCCCGATTGGTCACTGTGACTTCTTTTTCGATCATCTTGTAATCGGGCTCAGTGCAGTCGTTGTTGCATCTTCTGAGTAAGGGCGACCAGGCTATCCTGGCCATCGCCCGATGGCAAGGTCAGGATGAGGTTCATGGCTTCTCCGGAGTGGAATATAACCGCTTCCCGGGCTGATTCGATAATGCCCATGGCCTCCATGCGACGACGGGCTTCATTGATTTCTTCGGCTCGCGCTCCGCCGCGCGCCAGCATTCTTTCGAACCACTCCGAATGCTCACCAGAACCGGCCAAAGCATTGAGAAGAAGCCACGTTTTCTTTGCCGCCATGAGATCTCCACCAACCGGCTTGCCCCACTGCTCAGATTCTGCAATCAAATCAAGCAGGTCATCCTGTATCTGAAACGCGCGACCCAGATGGTGCCCGATCTGTTTCAAATTGGCAAGATCATCTTCCGTTGCCGACCCGGACAGACCTCCGAGCATCAGGGAGCACTCCAATAGCGCCGACGTCTTCTGATCGATCATGACCAGATACTCCTCAAGGGTTACATCATCGCGCTCTTCAAAAGCCATGTCTCGCACTTGGCCTTCGCACAGGTGACGCACCGTTTCGGCCAGGAGCGATATTGCTTGACGCAGTCGTGGTTCGGGAAAGGCGAGCAACAGCTCAATGGTCTTTCCAAAGAGATAATCTCCAGTCAGGATGGCCGTTGGCTCGTCCCACTTGAGGTGAATGGTTTCTCTGCCTCTGCGCGTATCGGCACGGTCCATGATATCATCATGAACGAGCGTAAAAATATGGAATACCTCGACCGCAGCGGCTGCCTTGAGCGCAACATGACGGTCCCCATCAAACGAGGCGCTCGCTGAGAGTACGAGATGAGGCCGAAATCGCTTTCCTTTTCCGGCCAGGATATACTTAGCCGGGGCATACAGCCGATCTGGGTCGATACGCGTGACAACGGAAGCCAACTCGGCTTCGAAGGCCGATCCATTATCAGCCAGAAAAGATGCTATGTGACTTGCACTACTCAGCTCGTTGACTCGGCTTCAAGGATAGCTGTGCGAATCCGCTCATATACCTCCTCAAATGAGCCGTCGCCATCGATGTCCTTCAACATCCCACGCTGCCGATACCAATCCTGGACAGGATGCGTCTCCTCATCGTAAATCTCGAGCCGATGTTTGATGGCATCCGGCATGTCATCCTTACGCTGAATGATCACATTCGGACTGACATCCGATGGGGGTGGCTTGAAGTCCAGATGGTAGTTTTCCCCTGTCTCCTTGTTTACACGTCGCTTTGACAATCGGTCTATGATCACCTCGTCCGAACATGCGAGACTCAAAACGGTGTCAAGCTGCGTACCTGCCTCGATCAGAAACGAATCAAGCCACTCCGCCTGCTCGATCGTCCTTGGATATCCATCCAAAACAAATCGATCCAGACCAACCATTGTCATGGCATCCTCTGCCAGGACCCGTACAAGCGGTCCCGGTACCAGTTTACCTGATTCTACATAGGCTTTCGCCTGTTCACCCACTTCTGTCCCCCCTCTAATGGCGCGCCGAAGTAGTACTCCAGTGGAGATGTGGGTCAACCCTTCCCGCTTTGACAGGAATCGAGCCTGGGATCCCTTTCCCACGCCTGGAGGACCGAAAAGAACGAGTTTCATGTGAGAGGATGATGACTGACGCCTCCTACCTGGAGGCTCTTGCAAAAGGGGCGTTTCACCCGGAAACAGATCAAATGATTCCGGAAATACCTAGGCCCCGTCGGGATCCTGTTTTTCTTCAATTAGACGATGCTGTAGCCACTGGGAAAGCTCAGTTATCAGTACAGAGCTGCCTGATCTGAAAAGCTGTTTCAGTGCTCCGGACAAGACCCCGTCTTTCTCACTGATCAACTGCACGATGGGAGGATTCTGTTCAAGTGCTTCACGAACAGCTTCTCCGGGTGTATCGCTACGTTTCAATTGGTCCGAAATTGCGTCACCGAGCCGGTCTGCCAAACGATCCAGGCTCTCACCATAGTCTCCTCTCGGTCGACTTCGGCTGCGATTAAGTATCGCATAGCCAACGAGGAATCCTGCGCCAATGGCCAGGCCCATCTTGATATTACGTTTGCTTTTCAGCGCCGCCGGTACGTTCAGACCTTTGCCGGGAAGGTTTGACTCCAGGCTGTCAAACCGTTCGGAGATGGAAGAGGCTTTTTCCTTGAGACGTGCCTCCAATTCTTCTCGCGTTCGCTTTTCAGCCATCTGTCGCTTCCTCCGGTTTTTCGACCGCCTCTTCATCACCTCCCTCACCGGCCTGCAAGCGCAAACGGTCCGACGATGACTGATCCAGCTGCTTTCCTGATCCTTCTTTGCGCTTGCCGATGAAATCTGGCGTAGCCGCCTTCAGGATCAGCGTAACCACTGCGAGTATCGCAGCCAGAATCAGGTATCCCCATTGCTGTCCGCCCAGAGCAGTTCCGATCCAGATTGCCACCCCATGCAGCAGGAAAGCAAGGGCAAAGAGACCCACGATTGCCACTAAAATCAATGCGATAGCTTCATTTACAGCTTTCTCTATACGCTCCTCAATCTCGACCTGTACAAGCTGAACACGCAGATCCACCCATTCTCTCAAATCATCGAACAAGGCGCGCGACTCCCCCGCCAGTCGCGTGATGCGACTGCTGCCGGTAGCTTTTTCCTCCACTCCCGGATCAGCCGCTCCAGCCTTACCCTGTCTTTCCCCCGAAGACGATGCAGCGCCATCGGTTGCACTGTCGGGGGCTTCGCTATGAAGGTCCTTTTCGCTCATACAACATATACGTTATTGGGCGGCAAATGGTGCCCGTCATACGCCACAGCGCCAATGCCCTTTGGACTGTTTACCGGTTGAAAAATTCCGCATGCGAACAACGATCGGGAGCCCAATCCAGTGGAGGCCGCTGAGCATTTCCCAAGGGAGATACCCAAGCCGTTGGAAGGTCAACAGCTAAGTTTGTAAACACACCCTGGATGGAGGATGCCTTCGCACGAATCCATTCTTCTGCATCAGCCCGATCATGATAGGGCACCCAACGCAAGTGACAAGCCCCCTGCGGCTCAGCGGCCCCACGGGAAATGAGAAACTCATGCCCCTCAGCCCAAGCATGCGGAACGTCGACTGCCTTGAGAAGAGCCTGCTGCATCTTGAGCGGCCCGATGGTTCGCTCATGAGCAACAAACATCCCGCGAAAATGGGCAAATGCGTCGAGCACTGGGTCGATACCCATGGAGCTGGGCGCGAAGACCAGTCCAACATTCCGACACCCCTGTCCTTCGTGGAGCAAAACGTCTTCCGCCAGGTCCACGAGATCCTGCTCGCTTTCACTTCCGCTCAGAACAGCAACTGAATAACGGTGACCCCTGAACCAACATGAACTCAGATTCAGGCCCTCATTCAGTGCCCTTTCCTTAACCTGCGCCATGGTCTCATTGGAGCCTGATGCAATTACGCGCTCTGCCTGAGCGAGCGCATCTTCCCAATCAGTAAGGTCAGCCTCGACACGTTCCTCCTCGTCAAGCACATCCGACACAAAGGCCGGAAGCAAGGCTGGGGACTTCGACGACACCGTTCCCACATATCGATGGCCTGCAAGCAGTACCGCGACCAGATCCTGAAGCTCAACGAATGGAATGTTGCCTGGATTAAGGACGGAAATGGTTTCGATATCGCTCGGAGAACCGCCCGGCGCCAATACAGACTGCCAGGCCGACAGAGGATCTTCCGTCAGAAGTGCCATCTGCTGATTAATCGCGAACGCCAAGGCAGCCTCTGTGAAGCGATTCTCCGCATTCAGCGTTCGTTCCACGGCACCCTCGCGAACCGGGTATTCCGGATCCATCCACTTTGCAGCTACGCGGGACAACAGGCCCGGCATGTCATCGTGAAGCATCGAGGACATCAGGTTCATCCACCTCCACGGACTAGCGTGCGGGCCAACGCGTACCCGAGAACCGCCGCAATGAGTGCGCCAGCATTATTTCCCAGGGCGTTTAGGGCCGCTACTCCCCATCGACCGCTGTGAAATAGCTGTAGACTCTCCAAGGCGTAGGAGGAAAACGTGGTGAAGGCGCCCAGCAAGCCGACGAAAAAAAGCGCATGCGTGCGCTCTGAGCCCGTAGAATCTCCGAGCAATCCCCATAGAAAACCCGCTACAAGGGATCCCAGGATATTTACAATCAGCGTGCCCCACGGGAGATCACCGCCCGCGATATTCACCATGGCGACCGACACGAAATAGCGCAATCCGGCACCAAGTGCGCCTCCCAGCGCGATGTAGAGCACGTTTATCACACTCAGACGCGCTCCAGGGCGATAGCTGTTCCTCCACCCGTACCATGGCAAATTGCCGCCATCCCACGTCGGGCATCGCGCCTGTGCATCGCGTGGATGAGCGTCGTCATGATGCGAGCACCAGAACATCCAATGGGATGTCCCAAGGCAATGGCGCCACCGTGCACATTCAGCTGGTCGTACGAGACGCCGAGCATGTCACGGAACAGGACACTGTTAATGGAAAATGCCTCATTGTTCTCGAACAGATCAAAGTCACCAATCGACAGACCCGTCTTCTTCAGCACGCCTTCGACGGCAGGGATCGGCGCTTCCGGGAAACGCCACGGCTCGCCCGCTGCCCAAGAGGATGCCATTACGCGCGCAAGCGGCTTCAGACCGTATTTCTTGACGGCATCCTCACTGGCAACCATGAGGGCAGAGGCGCCGTCAGAAATCTGGCTTGAGTTGCCGGCCGTCAAAACACCATCCTTGTCGAACGCTGGCCGAAGCGCTCCCAGGGACTCGCTTGTGGTACCGGCTCGAATTCCTTCATCCTGAACCAGGTCCACCATTTCGCGCTTGAGTCGATACGCTATCGGGGCTACTTCGGCATCAAATGCACCTGCCGCCCAGGCAGCCTCGGCTCGTTGATGCGACATGGCTGCCACTTCGTCCAGTTGGTCTCTCGTAATTCCTCTTTCGCTGGCCAAGCGCTCGGTCTGAACACCCATAGCCTCCCCACTGAATGGGTCTGAGAGGCCATCGTGAAGCAACAAGTCAGTTACGCCTTCCGGGTTACCCATCAAGAATTTGTATCCCCATCGGGCACGATGAGACAAATAAAAGCCTGTCCCACTCATGGACTCGGTTCCTCCACTCAGCAACAGATCGGCCTCACCCGCCTTGATCATCGTCGCAGCTTGCATGACGCTGAGCATACCGGATGAGCACACCATGTCGACCGCAAATCCATCTACGGTATCCGGGATTCCTGACTTGAACGCAGCCTGTCGCGGAATAAGCTGTCCTTGACCAGCGCGAAGGATATTCCCGAAAATGAACAGATCGAGATTTTCTGGCGCCACGCCACTGCGCTCCAGTGAAGCCTTCATCACATGAGCAGCCAGGTCTACGGCTGAATGATCTTTCAAGGATCCGCCAAAGCGGCCGATGGGCGTACGAACGGCATCAACGATAAAAACGTCGCGCATGAGTCGGAGATCAGTTGGTGTACACTCTGTGTTGGCTGAATGTACACACCAGCATCAGCACGGTTCGAGCCGGAACCACTCGCCCTGTGAAGCCCGTAGGGATTTCACAATCACCAATGATACCTACTCAGTGCGCCCAGTTCGCAAGCGATAGGTCGTCGCGCGTATGAAACGCAAAGTGACCGATAAGCGAGCCTTTGACCAGTAATGAAGCCTGGGAAGCTGTTACATCAAACTGCTCATCCTTGCATTGGATCTGGTATCTGTCTCCAACCACCTTGATTTCCGAGATCAATTTGAAATCACGGCAAAGGCCCATCAACTCGTCCAACGAGGGCTGGACATATTCAACCTGACGGCGGGTCTGGAACGCGCCAGAACGCAGTGCTTTGACATTAGGTGGTAACATGGAAACAGGCGTCTGAATAGAGGCTGCCTCCTATATCGGCTGGTGAATTCCCAACTTTAAACAGCACCTTAACGTCCCGACCGCATCTTTTTGGTCAGGAAATCAGAGAATCGAACGAAATGTCGAAGACTCCTGATTGTCTGCACCGTTTTCATCGCCCGCTTCATCAGTGGTCCCAAAATGTGCGTAGGCGTTTACCAGATCCGTGGCGATGGCACTAGCTGTGCGCCCTTCGATGTGGCGACGTTCAAGAGCAAACACCGGCTCTCCGTCCTTGACCAGAAACATGGATGGCGATGAAGGAGGAAGCCCCGCCAAATGCTCACGGACACGCGCTGTTGCTTCCATGTCCTGACCGGCAAACACTGTGGTGAACATGTCCGGGAGAACGTCGGCCTGCATCGACATCCGTACTGCTGGACGAGCCATTGCGGCAGCACAACCGCATACTGAATTGACAACGACCAACATGGTCTTGTCCTTGGAGGCCTCAAAGGCCTGATCAACTTCTTCTGCAGTCTTCAATTCATGAACGCCGACGGCGCTCAGTTCTGCACGCATGGGGGCGACGAGAGGCTCTGGGTAGGGCATGGAATCCGAAATGAGTTTGGGGAACGCGGTTGAGATGCGCGCATGTTGCGTGCGTTTCAACAGCCATGGGGTATAAAACCCGGTTCAAACCCGGTTGATCCGCCTTGCCATCCCAATGCTCGTGAGCTTTGGATCAAGATGGGACCGTCGAATCGGTAGCGGGATGGATCATTTTTTCCCTCCATCAGGTTAAACAGCCTCGCAACACGGGTCTACCCTGCGCTTTCGCTGCCGCCAACTGGTGGGAGCGTTTTTTATTCGCCACTTCGCATTATCCAGTATTTCCCGCACCCAGGGGTATCGCACCGCTTCAGGCGGTCGGAATCGAAAAACGGTCATGAGTGATATCAAACCCACCTATTTGACGGAGGAAGGTCTCCAAAAGCTCAAGGATGAGCTCCATTTCCTGAAAACGAAAGAGCGGGCTCGTATTGCCCAGGCTATTGCTGACGCGCGCGCTCAAGGTGACTTGTCAGAAAATGCCGAGTACGATGCAGCAAAAGACGAACAGGGATTGCTGGAAGCCAAGATTGCAAAGCTGGAGACGGCGGTATCCAGCGCTCGCATCGTAGATGAGAGTCAGATTGACAGCTCAAAAGCCTATATCCTTTCGAATGTCAAAGTGAAGAATACGGCCAACGGGATGGAACAGACCTATACCCTGGTCTCGGCACAAGAAGCCGACTTTGCCACGGGAAAGATATCCGTCAAGAGTCCCATTGGAGAGGGCCTGTTGGGGAAAGCAGTCGGTGACAAAGTCGATATCACCGTTCCAGCCGGCACGGTGACCTTGGAAATCATGGAAATCTCCCGCGGTTGAGATTCGCGTATTTTGGAGCACTGAACAGATACTGAACGCTCATGGAAGCGCCTCCCATTGATCTGAGAAGTGACACGGTCACGCACCCTTCGCCGGCCATGATGCAAGCCATCATGGATGCGGCTGTTGGCGACGATGTATTCGGGGAGGATCCAACGGTTCACATCCTGGAATCCGAGACGGCAGCATTGCTCGGGAAAGAAGCGGCCGTTTACGTGCCTTCTGGCACCATGAGCAACCAGATTGCTCTGCGCATCCATGCGCAGCCCGGAGACGAGGTTATTCTGGAAGCAGATGCCCACATCCGTCATTATGAAGGGGGCGCGGCAGCCGGACTATCAGGTTTGCAGCTCAATCCGGTTCACGGCCATCGCGGAATCATGACCGGATCCCAGGTTGCAGCAGCTATTCGTGGCCATTTCGACTGGGATCCGCGCTCGAGCCTCGTATGTGTCGAGAACACTCACAACCGGGCCGGTGGCACAATCTATCCGCTGGACGTCATCACGGAGATTGCCGAGGTAGCACGAGAAAACAACCTGGCCATGCACCTCGACGGTGCAAGGCTCTGGAATGCCTGCGTTGCATCTGGAGTATCAGAGGCAGCCTATGCAGAGCACTTTGATACAATCAGTGTATGCCTCTCCAAAGGTCTTGGTGCTCCCGTTGGTTCACTACTAGTTGGATCAGAGGAGCTCATAGCCAAAGCACGGCGCGTCAGAAAAGCATTTGGAGGGGGCATGAGACAGGTTGGCATTATTGCCGCAGCAGCGCTCCATGCCTTACGTCACCATCGCGAAGGACTTTCTACCGACCATGAGCATGCGCTTTTGCTCGCGCGTGAGCTGTCTGTTTTCGCAGCGGTTGACTTGGACCCTGACGGTGTCCAGACCAATATCGTCATGTTTGACGTGAACGATGGCCGGTCTGCAACGGACGTGTTACAGGAATTGGCCAACTGCGGCGTTCTGATGGTCCCATTCGGCCCCACCCGGATCCGCGCAACGACCCATCGGGACGTCACGGAAGCACATATCCGCGCGGCCATAGGCCGCGCGGGATCCGTTCTGGACCGCTCCTGAGGAATAGAATCAGGAAGGAAGTTCGTTGGCACAGACGTAAGCTTCTACCGCATGGAATTCAGGTAAACCCAAGGCATCCAGGCGCGTAGCTGTGTGCTGGTTGCGCTGCTTCGCCCGCTCCCAGAATTCGCGACTGTCGTGGGCACCCGGATACATGGCGCGATCCTTCTGACTTTCGTGCTTGAAAATCGCTTCGATCTTCCGATCCAAGTCGGCTTTTGACATGGGGATGAGCACGTTGGCTTCATCAATTTCCCATTCCTGCCAGGCGCCGCGATACAGCCACACCAATGGATGCGATTCTTCTGGATGCTTCGCGCGGAAACGATTCAATGCTTCCTGAATGGCGAAATAGCACATGCGATGCGTCCCATGCGGATCGGAAAGATCACCCGCCACGAAAATGTGGTGGGGCATCTTCTCTTCAAGCAGATCAAAAACAATCCGCACATCCTCCTCGCCGATCGGCTCCTTTCGAACGGTACCTGTCTTGTAAAACGGCATATCCAGGAATCTGGCATGACGCTGATCCAGATCCACGACTTCGATTCCAGCGATGGCCTCTGAATAGCGGATATACGCCTTGATCAGCTGCACATCTTCACTATCGACATCTCCGGGCTTCTTTTCATCCATGGCGGCACTCAATGCATCGACCTTTGCAATAACGTCGGCACTTCCGCCAAAGTAGGTAGCAGACATGCGCATGAAACGCAGATGGCGACGCACATCCGCGTCAAAGACCGCCACAGATCCGTTGGTCATGTAGGCAACGGTCATGTCATTGTCATTGCGGACACATTTGTCCAGCATGCCACCCATGGAGATGACATCATCATCAGGATGAGGCGAAAACAGGATCATGCGCTGAGCTGACGGCAAATCCTCCGAGTAGGCAATCCTGCGCCGAAGACTCTCGAAAACATGCTTGCACAGATCGTCGATGTTCAGGTACAGATTGGCAAGAGAATGCAGATGGTGACGATGGAAATCGGACTCTTCTAGTGTCAGGATGGCCTTTTCCGTGCGTTCGGCCAACCAGATGACCGCCCGCTCCATCAACTCCTCAGTCCATGCCACTTCGCCAACAATCCAAGGTGTTTTGATCCTGGTGAGCTCGCCAGCCGCTGCACGATCCAGACAAATCAGGGCATTGGCATGCCTTTGCAGATACGATGCCGTGACCGAGTTGGTGACTTTCTCCTCAACGGCCCGTCGAATAATAGGCGCCTTGTGCTCTCCCGTGGCCAAGAGAATCACATGACGGGCGTCCAGGATGGTCCCGACACCCATCGTGATAGCTTCCCTTGGTACGTTTTCATCTCCAAAGAAATCACTCGCTGCGTCTTTTCTCGTGATTTCGTCAAGGATGATGCGACGTGTCCGGGTTTTGGGGCCCGAACCGGGCTCATTGAAACCAATGTGACCGGTTCGCCCGATGCCCAACAAGATCAAGTCCAGTCCGCCTGCATCCCGAATTGACTGCTCATATCCTCGGCACCAGGCTGATATCTCTCCACGCTCTATGTCTCCGCGCGGAATATGGATATGCTCTTCGGGGACATTGACGTGATCAAAAAAGTTCTCACGCATGAACCGGTGATAACTCTGCAGCGCTGCAGGCTCCATCGGATAGTATTCATCGAGGTTGAAGGTGACCACATTGCTGAAATCAAGTCCTTCTTCCTGATGCATCCGGATCAGATGTCGGTACACACCGATGGGGGTGGATCCTGTCGGGAGGCCAAGAACGGCTTGCCTGGAGTCGGCGGCCCGCTCGGTGATCAAGGATGCGATTCGGCGGGCAACGTCTACTGCCATGTCGGAAGAAGACGTGAAAAGTTCGACGGGAATATTTTCCCACCAGGATCCTTCCGTCGTACTGCCCTCGGAAGGTCCTTGACCTGGGTGATTAGCCATGTGTGAGCCAGCTTGTGCTGGTTTCAGGTGCTGGGATCAGGGCGAGCAGCGAAGATACGCGTTCTGAAAAGCCCTTCCACATGCGGATTCAAATAAAATCGCAAAACGAGTACGTCAATCTCAGGATATGGATAAGTTCAGACTGCGAGGATTGTAAGGAAGCAGCCTACACGTGCAGTACCCATTCCCCGCCAAGCCGGCTGGCAGGCTACCCTCACTATCCAAGCCCCAATGAGGTTTTCTTGCTGATGAATTGCCAGACTCCTGTCGCTCCTGGCCGGACGTCCCACGCTACTTCTGAATCCCGGTCTCCCCATTTGGCCCCAGGAACACCATGAAAGGGACCCCCAACACTTCCTCCGCCGTGCTGGCCACCATGGATGGTAATCAGGCTGCTGCCCATATCGCCTATCGCGCAAGCGAAGTCATCGCCATCTATCCAATCACTCCAGCTTCTCCCATGGGAGAATTGGCTGACCTTTGGAGCGCCCAAGACCAGCGCAATATCTGGGGTACGACGCCGCGCGTAGTCGAATTGCAAGCAGAAGGTGGTGCGGCTGGTACCGTTCATGGTGCGCTTCAAAGTGGTGCGCTGACAACGACGTTTACGGCCAGTCAGGGTCTCCGACTGATGATTCCCAACATGTACAAGATTGCTGGAGAACTGACTCCGGCCGTTTTTCACATCGCGGCCCGGAGGCCCCATGCCGTCAGCCGCAGTTCCAAAAGGTCTTCCTCCAGGAGGATTGAAGCGTTCTCCCGGTTGATCAGGATACTGCCTATTCATCAACCCGGCGTCGACACCAAGGCACCGGGTTGGCGTTGTCCTTCACGTGTCTTCTTCCTCCTTTTGGAGCACCGTCATGAAACTGAATACACATTACCTCGGCCTGGACCTTTCCTCCCCAATCGTCCCCTCAGCCTCGCCGCTCTCGGAAAGTCTGGATTCAATCCGGGCCATGGAAGATTATGGGGCGGGTGCAGTAGTCTTGTATTCCCTGTTTGAAGAGCAGATCGAACATGAAAGCCATGAGTTGGACCATTATTTGACGGCTGCTACGGACAGTTTCGCGGAAAGTCTGAATTTCTTCCCGGACATGAACACGCATCAGATTGGACCAGACAGGTATCTGGAACACATTCGTAAAGCTCGCTCTGCGGTAGATATCCCCATCATTGCCAGTTTGAATGGCGCCTCACCTGGTGGATGGACCAATCACGCAAGACTGATGGAAGAAGCTGGCGCCTCGGCAATCGAACTGAATCTGTATTTCATTCCTACAGATCCTGATGTAAGCGGAGAGCAGGTGGAAAAACGGTACCTCGCGATCGTCACATTGGTGCGGGAAGCAGTCACTATTCCCGTTTCCGTCAAAATCAGTCCCTACTTCTCGTCAACGGCCCATTTTGCGAATGAGTTATGTAAGGTGGGCGCCTCCGGACTGGTGCTGTTCAATCGATTCTATCAGCCTGACCTTGATATCTATCAATTGGAGGTCGTTCCCAGTCTTGAATTGTCCTCTCCGGCAGAACTGCGCCTGCCGTTGCGCTGGATTGCCATGCTCTATGATCGGATTCCTGCTGACCTCGCCCTGACAAGTGGTGTACATACCTACCAGGACGTCATCAAAGGGCTCATGGCCGGCGCTTCGGTTACCATGATGGCTTCGGAACTGCTGAAACGCGGCATATCCCGCATTCAGGACATATTGGAGGTCATGCACATCTGGTTGGAAGAAAACGGATACGAGTCAGTCGAGCAGATGCAAGGAAGTATGAGTCAGGTCCACGTCGCGGACCCATCTGCTTTCGAGAGAGCCAATTACATGCGTGTGCTCAAATCCTGGAGAGACGATCCAACGGGCATCGCCTTGTAATCTGGCAATCTTCGCCCTCAATCTGACATCACGTAGCACGCGGGAGCGCCCGCGTGCGTGTCCGAGTCTTCCCCACGCTTGCCCGTCGCTACGTACGGTCCTACTTTGGGTCCCTCCCGTTAGCGCCCGATCTTTGGCGCACTCGAGAAAACGCCAAGACCTTCGTTCCAACTCAGATGCAATTCCATATGCGCCTACCTCTTCGGGGCCTCCTTTTGATCCTGTCCATACTTTTTGTGTGGCAGTCCCCGGCCGCAGCACAACATGGCAGGCAGCCCGTAACCGCCGAAAACGGGATGGTCGTTTCAACCCAATATCTCGCCTCTGAAGTAGGACGGGATATTCTTCAGCAAGGTGGAAATGCGGTCGACGCAGCCATTGCAACGGCTTTTGCCCTAGCCGTGGTGCATCCGGCAGCTGGCAATATTGGAGGAGGTGGATTCCTTGTGTATCACGGAGCCGATGGTCACATCACCGCTTTCAACTTTCGGGAGAAAGCTCCGTTGGGAGCAACGGAAACGATGATGCTGGATGAAGATGGGTCCATCTCCTCTGCCAATCGTCACTACAATCTCCTATCTACCGGGGTCCCCGGTACTGTTGCCGGTCTGTACAAGGCACATGAAAGCCTGGGCACCCTGCCTTGGTCACTACTGGTTCAGCCTGCTGTTCGACTGGCAGAGGAAGGATTTCCGTTCACTCGCAATCTCTCCAGCTTCCAGGAGCGGCTTTTAGAGCGGGTCCAGGATGACCCGATTTATCAGTCATCCGTAGATGCCTTCTTGAAAGCCGATGGCACCAAGCATCGGGCGGGTGAGTTGCTGATTCAAAAGGATCTCGCGGAGACACTGGGAAGGATCCGTGACGAGGGCCATGATGGATTCTACAGCGGTGAGACAGCGCGTCTGATTGCCGATTTCATGTCCGAGTGGGGTGGCCTGATCACGGAAGATGATCTCGCTGCCTACCAAGCAGTTGAACAGGCTCCCATTCACGGCACCTATCGTGGCAATGACATTTACTCGATGAGCCCTCCCTCCTCCGGTGGCATTGCCCTTGTGACCATGCTCAATATCCTGGAGGCGTATGATCTGGCTGCCCTGGGACACAACTCGGCGGACTATCTACATCTGCTGACCGAGGCCATGCGACGCGCCTATGCGGACCGCGCGGAATTCGTAGGAGACCCTGCCTTCAATGCGGACATGCCGGTCGACTGGCTGATATCCAAGGAGCACGCGGCCAATCTTCGCGAGACCATTTCACAGGACACTAAGTCTGAGAGCGACTCCAGCGCTTTTAATGGTCTCTATCCGTTCGAGAGTGAAGAGACCACCCACTTTTCCGTAGTCGATCAGAGTGGAAACATGGTGTCCATGACCTACACCCTGGAATTTGGTTATGGTAATTCTATCGTGGTAGATGGCGCAGGTTTTCTGTTGAACAATGAGATGGGCGACTTCAACCCCAAGCCCGGCTATACCGATCGGAATGGCAATATTGGAACCGCACCTAACCGGGTAGCGCCTCAAAAGCGCATGCTTTCTTCCATGACGCCTTCCATCGTGGCGCGGGACGGCAAGCCACTTCTCGCAATCGGTACTCCCGGCGGGCGAACCATTATCAATACGGTCCTGCAGGTTATCCTGAATGTCATCGACCACAATATGAATGTGGCCGAAGCCGTCGAGGCACCCCGTATCCACCACCAATGGCTACCTGATCGCGCATCGTTTGAACGCGGGTACTTCTCTCAGGACACCATCAACCGCTACAAACAACGCGGCCACGATGTGGTCCTTCGTAGCAGTCAGGGGCGGGCAATGGGCATCATGATTGATCATGAGAATGAGCTCATTCACGGAGCGGCCGATTCCCGAAGCTACAAGGGACGGGCCGTCGGATATTAAATGGAAGCTCGCACCAAACGGACCGATATCATGGAGGTAGCCAATCCCGATCGACTTGAGTCCTACCTCGACGACATGCGCCTACTCGATCCTGACTATGAGTTGCCTCTGATCGACTTCTGGAATCCTGCCATTGTGGACCAGATGCGTAATGTTGTGCTTGTACGAGATGAACCCATGTGTTTGCGTGGAGAAATCGGACCCTTTACCGTGCTCTATTCAAGGGGACGCTCCATCCCGGTGCAGCTTGAGATCAAGGACACAGCCAGCGGTCGTCGATTACGGCAGGATGGCGAAGACCGTGCACCCATCCTGGGCCTTCTTATGCAGCGCTGGAAAAACGAAAACACGTGAGATCATGGATGTCGTCCAATTCCTCTTTGCCGTCGTAAACCTGCTGCTCGCCCTGGTTGTGCTCCTCGGCGGTCGCCTCATATTCGATCGCCTCACCAAACTGAGGGAAGACGTTGAAGCCCTGAAACACCGTTCTCCGGACGAAACGAAGCATGAGGAAACGGCTTCTTCCATGCATTGGAAGGAGTAATCCGGTTCATGCAAGTGCCCGGGTTACCAGGGTCTGCAGGCTGTCCAGCTCCTCTCGACTGAAGCGGGAGCGATGGCGGGCCAAGAATCGTACGGCAGCGGTGATCGCTGCCCTCAGCTTGGGGTCCGCCATGTGCATGGTTGTGTTTCGACTCGCCTTTTGGATGATGGCTTCGAACAGCACGTCACTGGTAAAGGTGTGCCCTCGGGCGAGATTGTATATCCGCTCCGATTCGACAATCGCATCAACCATTTCCTGATTTTCCCCTCCAAATATCATTTGCACAGCGACCGCTCCGGATAGCAGCATCTGGATATACTCCTGCATGCCATCAGATCGGACTCAAATGTGCTCGGAATTGGAGTGAACGATTAACTGACCTCGTTTCTGGCGGATTGCCGAGACCTCAATACCGTGATAAACACAGAATACGTAGCGCGCAGCTTCCCGAACATGATGTCGGTAGGCACCTGAGCGAGGTCGGGCTTCGGCCTGAAACAGGTGGCTGAGCGTCGGTGGATTCGTGGCTTTGAGGGGATCCGTTTCGTCATGCTTACTCATGAATCGTCCCCAAGACGACCAATGTGAACGCGGGATCCAGGGTATTCCACTACGAGATATTCGTATCAGACTCCCTAATGTCCGATATCGACGTTTTTCAGGACGATTTTAAGCGTGCTCGAAGCGCCTTGATGTCACCCGGCTCTCCGATAATGGTGATACGATCGCCGTCCCGGAATTCGGTCGAGCCATGCGGGAATTCCACATCACCATCTCGCTGTACCAAGGCAACAAGGCACGATCCCGGCAAGTCGAGATCTTTGAGCTGCTGATTGATCCAATCACGAGCCTCGTTTTCCGAAACTCGTACCGTAATCGAGTGGTCATTTCGGAGAAGAACCTCTTTGAGCTCCTGTTCACCACGTGCTTCAAGCCACTCTGATTCAAAGCTCTCTTCGTCCACCCTTCCGGCTATTTGCGCCAGGATTCGGAGATGTTGCCCAGGTTTTCCTTCTGGACTCACGAGGAAAAACAGCGTGCGGACTTCTTTGTCCTCTTCCATCTCATCCGTATTCGGATCATCCCCGGGTACAAACACGGTTTCGAGAGCCCGAACCAACACCAATTCGCTCTGCTCAATGGCATCCGAGCGGAAATGTGGTAACGCCACTCCGTGAGTTACAGGGGTCGCTCCGAGTCGAGTCCCCTCGAGGATCTTCTCGAGGATGTCCGTTTCGGTCGTTGGCAGCCTTCGAGAAAGCTTCTCAGCCACCTTGCCCACCACCTGCTCAAAGTTGTGAGGCGTCTTCAGATCAAGCACGAAAGATCGGGCTACGATCTCTTCATACGGATCTTCTCCCCGCAAGCCTTTCTCCTTCAGGATTCCGCGAAACTCGGTATCGAGCCCTTCGAATCTTCGCTGGCCAAGACGGGAGAACCAATGATAAATGGCACCATCGCGGCGAACCTTGCCATCCGCATAGAATCGATACCACGCTACACACACCAGCACAATGGCCACGGTGAACAAGATGGCCATGGCACCCATGTACACAATCAGGGCACCGCTGGTCACAATCCCGAACACTTGAATCCAGGGATACATGGGCGATCGGTAACCGGGATCATAGGACTGGATCCGGCTCTCCCGCATGACGACAACCGCCAGGTTCAAAAAGATGAAGATCAAAAGCTGAAAAGCGGAAGCCAGCTTGGCAATACCCTCTGCATCCAGCGCGATGATGAACAGGATCATGACGCCGCCCGAGACCAATATGGACACAACCGGCGTGTTGAATCGGCCCAGCTTTGCGAATACAGACGGAAGCAGCCTGTCACGAGCCATCGCAAGCGGATAACGAGAGGCAGACATTAGGCCTGCATTTCCGGTTGACGCAAATGCTGCCAACGCAGCAATTACAATCAACATCAGCCCCCACTGGCCTGGCAGCCAACTGAAGAATTGCTCGGCCGATGTTGCTACCGGAGTGAGATCTGAACTCAGATCCTCGAATTCGAGAACCGAAACCATAATGAATACGCCCGCGACGTAGATAAACGTCGTTACGGAAAGCGATAGAATCATCCCGAGCGGGATATTTCGGTCCGGGTTTTTGACCTCTTCGGCAATACTGGCAACCTTGGTCAATCCCGCATAAGAGACAAATACAAAGCCTACCGTTGATAAGAGGCCTGCAACCCCAAAGGGCAGAAACGGGGTCTGCCTCGCCATGGTCGTCGAAGTAGGCTGCTCAAGGCCGACAAACATTAATCCCTGGATGGTAAAGAACGCCAGTACGACCAGCAGAATGGTCACCAGGATGCGCTGAAGGGCTGTAGTCTCTTTTGCGCCCACAATGTTGATGACCACGAAGACAGCCGTGAGGGAGACGGCGACGGTCTTGATCGGCAAATCGATAAAAAAGGCCGCATAGGCCCCGATTCCGATAAGCGCAAAAGCTGTTTTGAGTGTCAGCGCGAAATAGGTCCCCAGCCCTCCAATGGTCCCCGCCATCGGGCCTAGGCTACGGTCGAGGAAAAAATAGGCACCACCGGCCCTGGGCAAGGCCGTTGCCAATTCGCTCGCGCTGAACATCGCAGGCAGAATCAATACGCCGGCTACCAGATAAGCCAAGGCCACAGAGGGGCCCGATTGAGCAGCCGCAAGACCAGGAAGCAAAAAGAACCCGGAGCTGAACATGGCGCCCGTACTGACCGCGAAAACGTCGAACAGTCCGAGTTCCTTTTTCAGGCGCCGGTGGGTGGATGGAGTGGCCATCGGCGTCGACAGGAATAGTTCGTGAGTGTACCTGTCCCTTCAGGGGAGGTGTGGGAACGCAAGGGATACCCGATAATCTGACCAATGTTCTCTACTTCCGCCTAGCGGGTTGTTACCCGGGACCTTCAGCTCGCTGGGCGAAAGTCAGTATGCCGCGAATCATGGCCGAGGAGAAGCCACGATGCTTTCCTGACCCGAGACCGTTTCCTAATCGACCACTTGAATGGGACGCGCAATGGAAGCGGATTTGTGCTGCACTCGGACGATATACGTGCCTGCAGCAGTACCAGCGTTCAATTCGAATGGCAACTCATGCTGTCCAGTCTGAAGTATGCCCATGTCACGGGATGCCACTGGACGCCCCAGCAGATCCACAACCGAAATCACTACCGGCCCCGGCTCGTTCAGGGAAATGACCACCCGCGCCTGACTACCATGTAACGGATTCGGATAAACACTTTCCAGAGTGACCTGATGGGGAATTGAAACGGCCTCTTCTGTACTCGTCGACAACTGAGCGTTGAACGCATTGAGCACGGGGTATGCGCCATTGAAAAGCTGATCTACTTCACCCTGACCCATGCCAAACCAGTCACGCAGCAGGCTTCCATAAACCGAACGGAAATCGATACCTGCAATCATGTTGCGCGCAGGGTCGAGGTTTTTCAGATCTGGAGCATCGCCCAACAATCCACCGGCAAGATGCTGTCCGAAGATGAACATGGGTGCCGATGTACCATGATCTGTTCCGGAGGAGCCGTTTTGAAATACGCGACGACCGAACTCCGAAAACGTGACGCCCGTTACGCGATCCAGTAAATCATCCGCCCGCAAATCCTCCACAAAAGCGGAAATAGCGTTTCCAAGGCGGCTAAGCAGTGTGTTGTGCGAGCCCGCTTGATAAGCGTGCGTGTCAAACCCACCAATACTGACATGGTAGATTCGTGCCCCAAGCCCACCACGGATCAGACGTGCAACGGTTGCCAAGTCACTGCCAAGCGTACTCCCTCCGCTGTAAGAAGCCTGATTGCGCCCGATGTCGAATGCATCCTTGATTGCCTGTGCATAAACAAATGAATCATTGGACACCCGGCGAACGAATGAAATTTCATCCCCTTGAATGGAGTCCGGCACATCAGCTTCATCGAAAAGCTGACCGGAACGGGCTAGCCGGTCCAATAAGCGCTGATTCGGGAGCGTCACGCCCAGCGATTGACCGTGGCCGGCAAACAGCAAAGGTGTGGACGAACCAATCTGTAGAGCGATTGGATGATCTGGTGGGTTGTCAGCGTAGGATGGATACTCTTTCTCAAGAAAGCGACCGGACCAACCTGTGCCTTCCATATCAGACGCATCTCGACCCGAGAGCCACACGTCGGTTGACGTGAAATGAGACAGATCCGGTGAGGCATAACCAACATTCTGAACGACCTCGAGGAGCCCGTCCTGGTACAGCGGTGCAAGACGTGCCAATGCCGGATGGAGCGCTGTGTCGCTGGTCAGCGCAACCGCGTCCTGCGGTGCAATAGCGATGCCCGGGCGGGCGTTGTAATAGATATCGTTCGAGATTGGAATGACAGTATTGAGCCCGTCATTCCCGCCAGAGAGCTGGATGACCACCAAGATGCGATCCGAAGCCGAACTTGCCAATGCCCGTAGCAGCGGATTGGCCATCGTAGCTTGTACCGTCCTTCCATTCAATCCCAACGAAACGGCAGCACCGGACACAGCCATCCCGCGCAAGAACTGCCTGCGCGTCCACGTGGCGTGCGCTTTTTCGTGCAGCGCCCCGTCCTCCAGTCTGGATCCGTGATGCGTGCACATATTAGGCTAATTGATATTCGGGATACTTGGAAAGCGTCACGATGAAATTGCGAATCATGATGGATGCATGATGAGAGCCCGGATCCCATTCATACCATGGGACAGTTCCCAGAAACTGCTTGACCAGGTTGATGCGTTCTGCAGGTCCGTCCAGCAAATCCTGAGGTAACGGCTGACCGACCAGATCGCCCGCAAATGGCTGATCAATCTCGGGTACCTCGACCAGTGACAGAGGAATAGCGAACAGCGCCTCGGCCAGGTTCAATGCCAGCGAAATGGCAGGATGATCCGAAGCATCATCCGTGTACTTCTCCATGATCGCATTGTAGTCGACGCCCAGAACGGACGAATTCAGGCTGGAGTCTGCAGAAGCAAAGTTGGTGTCGACCGAGCTCCATCTCCTGGGCAGCGTATCTGTTGACAACCAGGCATGGTGTCCGGGCCAACCGGCCACGTTTGGGGGAGACAGCAAATCCTGTCCGAGATTGCGAAGGCCGGCGTAGATAAGAGAGAAATTATCTTGTGAGGGTGCGCCTTTGAACGCAGACACGTCCAAGAGCATCAGCTCGGTCGGGCTCTTGATTCGAACACCCTCGCAGTGCGGCTCGAAAAATGCCTCAGACGCGAACAGGTCTACAAGAGTTGGCCCAATCTGGAAATCGTGAGCCAGAAGACGTTGGGCAAGATCTTCAACGAGAATGGAATCTGGCTCGTTATAGACAAATTCTGCTATGAGCTTCGACGCAATGAAATGAGCAACCTGATAGGAGCGCTCCTGGAAAATCAGATCAATCAGATCGTTTTCATCCCAGTAACCCGAGACATCAAAAATTTTCTTCAATCCGGCGTCATACGCCCAGGATGCCTTGAACGCATCCCATGTTGACCGGACGTCCATCCTCCAGCCCGTCAATGCACGCGCGGCTTCTACAATATCCTCTTGCGAATAGTTTGGCGTGCCATCCGGACCAATGGGGCCCATGGTGAACAATTCCAGCAATTCGCGGGCAAAATTCTCGTTGGGGGCATCGTCACGATTGAAGCGACCATCCAAGTAGTACAGCATGGAGCCATCACGCACAAACCCGCGCGTCACAGCCTTTAAATCCCCCAGTGCCCCCAGGGTCAGTCTCTGCACATACCGGTATGCCAGCGTGCCGTACCGGTACTTCCGAACATCCGTGACGAAATGATTGTGCCAGAACAACGTCATGCGCGAGCGCATGGTACCACGCATCAGGTCCTGCAGAAGTATCTCACGCACTTCCCGCACGTAGTACCCGTTTGCCTCATTGAAGGCAGCCACCTCCTCTTGACTCGCCCCTGTTGGCGGGTAGAGCCTGTACAGCCAAGACGGAGACGGATACAGTGCCGATGAGAGCGGTTCCGACACCCATTCCTCAACAACTTCGCGCGCGAGTCGGCCCGTTGCTGCGGCAACTTTATCGGGGTCTGCACTCACACAAGCCCTGCGCAGCAAATGCGCAGCCTGACGTCGCGAAAGTGGTGTTTGAAGATCCCTGAGCATGAAATGGTCTACCAGTATACCCAGAAAATGTTCCGATCTCAATCAAGAAAAGCTGCCATCAATTCGCGTCAGCTGTCCAGGAAAATCATGTGTACCGGGAGCGGGGCTCGAACCCGCACGGGAGTTACCTCCCAACGGATTTTAAGTCCGTTGCGTCTACCAATTCCGCCATCCCGGCATACGCTAAAGATACTTCGTTCCTCTTGAGAGTCCCGGCAGTTCATGTCAAGAATCGGGCAAACGATATCGTGCCCCACCAGAACGTGGAGGGATGGGTGGACTTATGGCCGCTAGCACGACCCGTCGCGGTGTATATTCTTCCATGCAGATCAACCCTCAGATAGTTTCCATCCTGGACAGGCTTGCTCTCCAAGCGGCATCCATGTCCTACACCCCGTACTCGGGCAAGGCCGAAGGCGTGGTCGTTTTACTGGAAGATGGCGCGGTAGTAAACGGATGCCGCGTCGAGAACGCTTCCTTTCAACTGAGCGTTTCGGCACTTATCAATGCATGGTCCACCTTGCATGCAGCAGGGCGGGTCGATGTTGCGGCAATCGCTCAAAACAGACCATACACGGAGGGCGAAAAGGCCTGGTTGCAGGCCATGAATGAGTTCGAGTGGCTTTTCCCCACACCTACCCTGGCTGTGCTGAGTGACGATCTGCCTGAACCTTCGGAAACCCTGCTGCCCTTGTTGGACCAGGACATGGATTCCGCTGCTTCGGGTATTGCTCTCGCCCGCGACATCGCCGGCCTGGCCCACACTCCCCAGTCGAATTTCCCGGTTGGCTGCGTGGTGCGCACAGCAGATGGCCACGTAGTACCTGGCGTAAACGTGGAACACGAGGACTGGACGAACATCCTCTGCGCCGAACGAAATGCCCTCTCTACCCTGATTGCTTACGGCTTTGGGCCAGCGTCAGAGATATGGGTAGCCTGTATCAAAGAGCCTGGGGGCACGCCTTGTGGAGCGTGCCGGCAGGTTATAGCGGAATTGGCCCCCGATGCCACCGTCTGGATTGACATGGGAGACGCGGCACCTCGATCGATAAGCGTGCCCGAGCTCCTTCCGGGCGCATTCACCGGTGCCGGGTTGCGTCCATGACCTCCGATCAAAACCTGATTTGGAACCTCCCCTCCAGCCTCCGGTTTTGATGGCCCTTTCCACTCGGCCGCTCATCTCATGCTAACCCAGATTGTCGTTTTCATCCTCGGCTTGGGCATCTTGTATCTGGGTGCGGACTGGCTGATCGATGGCGCGTCTGAGGTAGCCCGAAAGTTTGGTATCAGACCGCTCATCATCGGGCTGACGATTGTTGCGCTGGGTACCTCCCTTCCCGAGTTCTTACTCAACCTGTTTGCCGTAGCGGCGGAAGAGGACGGACTCGCCATCGGCAATATCATCGGATCCAATATTGCCAACATCGCACTGATCCTCGGAGTCAGTTCCCTGTTGATGCCATTGACCTTTGATGGCAGTGCCCTAAAAAAGGAATACCCCATCATGCTGGCGGTAACAGGGCTGTTCTACATGCTGGCGCTCGATGGCCATATCGAGCGAACCGATGGAATCATCCTCGTTTCAGGTCTTGTCGCCTTTCTGGTGTTTGTGATCAAAGATTCCTCGGGCTCGTCTTCTGAATCAAACACGGTCACGGCACCACCACCCCAAGATGACGCCTTGTTCGTACCACATTCTGGATTGATGAAGTGGCTTCACGACGACAAAACAGGACCCTTCATGCGTGTTCTGCTGATCGTGGCAGGAATGGCAGCGTTGGCCATTGGCGCTCGCTTGATGGTTGAGGCTGCAGTTTCCATGGCCACGATGATGAATATCTCTCCCGTAATCGTGGGTTTGACGATCGTAGCCATAGGTACCAGTCTGCCTGAGTTGGCCGCCAGTCTTATGGCGTCTGCCAAGGAAGAGTCGGATTTGTCGGTGGGCAATATCCTGGGCAGCAACCTCCTGAATATTCTTTTCGTAATTGGCGTGGTTGCCATAATCCAACCCATGGAAGTGGAAGATGAGACGTTGGGAATACACATGCCAATCATGATCGGCTTTTCTATGCTGCTCTACCCTCTTGCACGCCGTCACCATCGCCTGGCGCGTCCTGGCGGACTGCTTCTGTTGGCGGGCTTTGTGGGTTACATGGTATTTCTGGCCCTGCCGTATCTGTAGTAGATTTTTTCGCTTTCCTCGACACCCTGAACGTTGGATCTTTCGCTCGGATCATCTCCTTGGCTGTTCGCACTGACCGTCCTGGTTACGGGCGCTGTTGCATTCTGGAGTTATCGCACAACGATTCCCCAATTGGATGTCCCTCGGCGGCTCGTCTTGGGCACGCTTCGCTTCCTGACGCTGTGCATCATTCTTTTCTTTGTGTTTGAGCCGATTTTGCAAAGATCTCGAACCACAACTCAGGACCCCCTCGTAGCGGTTCTTGTGGATCAATCTGAAAGCATGCTGCTCGCTGATTCCCTGCTCGGTGAAGAGGGAGCATCAACGTCAGAACTGATCGCTGCCATTGGCCAGGCCACCAGTCAAATGGACGTCAGCCTCTTTGCCTTTGGTTCGAGTCTTTCAAGGGTTGATGCACTCGATTCCCTTTCGTTCACACTGGATCGTACGGATATATCGAGCGCACTGCGCGAGGTGGCCAACACCCTGGGTGACCAACCCCTTGCGGCAGTCGTGCTGGCCAGCGATGGTTTATACAATGCAGGCGCCAATCCCCTCCATGCGGCGGAGCGTTTTCCAGTGCCCATATTTGCTGTGGCTCATGGCGACTCCTCTACCAGACGCGACGTTCGCATTGAAGGGGTCATCACCAATGAACTGACGTATTCCGGCCTGGAAGTCCCGGTGTTGGTTCGAGTACGAAACGATGGGTATGCACCTGCCCCTTTCCAAGTGACGCTTCTCGAGAATGGAGCGGTCCTATCGAACGCTTCTGGAACACTGCCCCCGACGGGCGCAGAGGCCAGCGTGGATTTGTCGTTTGAAGCCGGAGAGGCCGGGCTGCGAGACCTTACGGTGGTGGTGACACGCTTTCAGGAGGAAGCGACCTACCGTAACAATGAATCCAGATTCCAAGTGCGCGTTCTGGACCAGAAAAAGTCCATTCTGTTGCTGGCAGGTGGACCATCACCTGATGTTGCTGCACTTTCTCGTATGGTTTTGAATGATGACACAGCCACGCTTACCGTACGAACCCAGAAGCCAAATGGAGACTGGCACGAGGGTGACTTCCCAACGTCTTTTGACGACATCGATCTGATTATTGCGATCGGATACCCGGGTGCGGCAACGGTACCGACGGAAGCTCAATCGCTGGCCGATGCGGTTGCAAACGGCGTACCTATCCTGTACGTACACGACCGATCCAGCAATACGGCGCGGCTTCAGACAAGCTTGGCTCCTCTCCTGCCTGCGGCAGTCAGCACTCCGCGCTCGACCTTCATTCCCGGGACGATTGATCAGACCTCAGCAGCCGCCTCGCATGCGGTTTTCGACATCGAAGATCGAAGGGATGACAGCCGATGGCGACGCCTGCCGCCGCTTTCACTGAGCGAGAGTGTTTGGGAGGCAGCTGCAGGAGCCACCGTTCTCGCGACATCCCGGATTCGTGGCGTGTCCTTGCCTGACCCGGTCCTTGCCGTCATGCGAAGGGGTCGCATAAAATCTGCCATTCTTACCGCCCACGGATTCTGGCGTTGGCAGATTGTCCCGGAAGACCTCGAGACGGATGCTGCTCGTTTCAACCAGGTTGTCGAGAATCTGATTCAATGGCTCTATGCAGCAGATGATGACCGCCTGGTTCGAGTGGAACCCACAGAAACGTCCTTTGCTGAAGGCGATGCCGTACTGTTGCGGGGCGAAGTGTACGATGAGGCGCTTCGGCCAATCTCAGAAGCCTCCCTCTCCATCCAGCTTACAAGTGAGCAAGGCCAGGTATTTCCCTATGAAATGCAGCCCCGCGGGAATGGACGGTATGCCCTCGACATGGGTGTTTTACCTGCAGGTTCCTACGAGTATGTAGCCATTGCCCGTTTGAATGAAGCTGAATTGGGAACCGATAACGGATCGGTCACGATCGGCCGCAGGACCATCGAATACCGTCGGACACAAGCCGATTTTGACCTCATGCGTCAAATTGCTTCTCGATCCGGAGGAAGCATGCACCCGGCCGGTGATGCAGACGGGCTGGCGCAAGCTATAAGAAATAGCCCATCCTTTGAGCCCATCTCACACCTCTCGGTCGAACAGATACGGTTATGGCAACGGTATCCGTTCCTCGTAATCCTCTTGGTTTTACTGACGGCGGAGTGGTTCCTGCGGAAACGTTGGGGGATGGTATGAGCCAGCAGGTCCTGCGCTTCATTCCCTAATTTGGAGTGAACACGAATGATCGCTCATCGTATATTCGAAACCACCGCTCCGGTCATCTTTCCTCTATCAGTCAGACGGCCTAGCAGGACATCGATGACCTGCCCCCGATTACAGTCACTGACCGCCCCGGAATCGCTTCCAAGTATTGCCACTTCATGTCCCTGACCGCCACCAACGTCGAAGCGCCATCCGAAATTGAGCATGTGCTGAGTGGAGACCTCAACGAACCCCAGCAGCTTGCTACGCTCCTGATTCGGGTTCGAAGACATTTGCATCAGAATCCCGAGCTGGGGCTTCATGAATTCAATACGTCCAGGTTCATCAGAGCCGTTCTCGAAACGCATGGCCTGACGGTCGTTGGACCCCTTGCGGAAACCGGGCTTTATGTGGACATCGTTGGCGATCATCCGGGACCCATGATTGGCTACCGAGCAGACATCGACGCCCTGCCCATCCAGGATCAGAAGTCTGTGGAATACAAGTCGGTCAACCAGGGTATTGCGCATTTATGTGGCCACGATGCGCACACAGCGATGGCCATTGGCGTCGCAGTGTACCTCGACCACCATCGCGATCGCTTGCACGGCACGGCCCGCGTCTTTTTCCAACCCAATGAGGAAGGAATTCCGAGCGGGGCGCCTCTCATGATTCGCGACGGTGTCCTGGAAGGCATGTCGGCTGTATTTGCTGCCCACGTCGACCCGACAGTTGAATCAGGCAAATATGGCTTGATGACCGGGGCCGTTACAGCATCAGCAGATCGATTCCGCGTTCGGGTCATCGCGGGATCGACCGGCCACTCTGCACGTCCCCACCAGGCCACCGATCCGATCTGGATTGCCACGCAGATCATGTCCGACATGTACCAAATGCTGGGCCGCATTTCTGATCCACGCAAGCCTGCCGTTGTTGCGATCTGCCGCATGCGTGCCGGTGAGGCGTACAATGTGATTCCCGATGAAGCCGAGTTCGGCGGTACGTTCCGCTGCACGGCCAATGAGGACCGAGCTGTTTTCAAGCAGCAGATAGAACGAACAGCCAAATATGTGGGTGAAGGTCACGGTGCGACCGTGGAAGTGGACTTCGACCTCGGCTCCCCTCCCGTCGTGAACGATGGCGAGTTGATCGATGCCGTTCGCGATACCATAATCGAAGAGCGTGGCCAAGAGGCCATTTTCAACATCCCGGTCCCCAGCATGGGAGCGGAAGACTTCGCACACTACCTGGATCATGTACCAGGAGCGTTGATTCGTATCGGTACGTGTAACCGTCCAGATACCGCCCATGTCCTTCACGACTCACGGTTCGATATCGATGAATCGGCGATGACACCGGCTTCGATCATGCTCGGAAACGCCATGATCAGGTTGCTTGAACAGAAGGCCTCCTGATCCCGAGACAGCCTTCTTTCTTCATGAAGGAGAGGTAATTGCTGATCACCCTTGGAGCGGACCGTGCCGCCCATGATACTTGGAACAGCCCCCTGCGGGTATCGTTGCACGAGCACTGATCATTCTACCACCCTTAGAACCAGGGTCACGCCACGCATATGAGTACGGTTGCAGCAGAAACAACAGCAGAACGGACCGTTGAGAGTACCGGACCGGTCTCTCTCACGGGGCGGGCGGCCGATGAGATCCGCAACATCATGAGCAACAAGAACATTCCGGAAGGCTACCACCTTCGAGTGGGCGCCAAAGGCGGTGGTTGCTCAGGCATGAGCTACATTTTGGGCTTTGATCGTAAGCGCGACCATGACATCGAATTCCAAGTTGACGGGATCGTGGTATTCATGGACAAGCGACACGGCCTTTACTTGATGGGAACGACCGTCGATTACCAAGATGGACTCAATGCGCGAGGGTTTACATTTGAAAACCCGAACGCTACCGCAACGTGCGGATGCGGGTCCAGCTTCGCTTCCTGACCCTGATTTCTCTACCTGAATCGACGTGACCACCGGGAAAGATGGCAGCGTCAATTGACGTTCCTCACTCCTCGTCTTTTACCGTCGGACTCTCATACTTCCGACACGCAAGAACCTTATGGAAGGAAACTTTTCAAACCGCGTTCGCGACGTCATTTCCTACAGCCGCGAAGAAGCCATTCGTCTCGGACATGATTACATAGGGACGGAACATCTTCTGCTGGGTATCATCCGTGAAGGTGAAGGAATCGCTGTCAAAATTCTCCGCAACCTGGGATGCGATCTATTCAAGCTAAAGAAATCCATCGAGGACACCGTGCGCAGTACCGGTGGTACGTTGACCGTGGGCAACATTCCGCTGACCAAACAGGCGGAGAAAGTGCTCAAAATCACGTATCTGGAGGCCAAGCTTTACAAAAGCGATGTAATCGGTACGGAGCACCTGCTACTTTCACTCCTGAGAGACGATGAAAATCTTGCTGCTCAGATCTTGCAGCAAGGCTTCTCGGTCACCTACGATGCCGTTCGCGCCGAACTCGATACGATCATTTCCGGTAAAGCTCCCGCAACACGCGCAAGCACCGGAACGCCGGGAGGAAGCGGTGGCAGTAAGGGTTCCTCCTCTGGCTCCGGCTCAGGTCGAGGATCAGGTGGAAAGCGCGGAGAAGGAAAAGGAGAAAAGAGCAAGACGCCTGTTCTTGACAACTTCGGCCGCGACCTGACGTCCCTGGCTGAAGAGGACAAATTGGATCCGGTCGTAGGTCGGGCTGCGGAAATCGAACGTGTCGCACAGGTTCTGTCGCGCCGTAAGAAGAACAACCCGGTCCTCATCGGTGAACCTGGTGTGGGTAAGACTGCCATCGCAGAAGGGCTGGCCATGCGCATCGTTGGCCGCAAAGTGAGCCGGGTGCTGTTCGACAAGCGGATCGTAACACTCGACCTCGCCGCCCTCGTGGCGGGGACCAAATACCGTGGTCAGTTCGAGGAGCGGATGAAAGCCGTGATGAATGAGCTCGAAAAGAGCCCGGGCGTCATCCTGTTCATCGATGAACTCCACACGATCGTTGGTGCAGGAGGCGCATCGGGTAGCCTTGATGCCTCAAACATGTTCAAACCGGCGCTTGCTCGTGGCGAAATCCAATGCATTGGCGCCACGACGCTAGATGAGTACAGACAGCACATCGAAAAGGATGGTGCTCTGGACAGACGATTCCAGAAGATTCTCGTCGATCCAGCCTCCCCAGAGGAGGCGGTCGAGATTCTCCAGAATATCCGCGACAGATACGAACAGCATCACAACGTCAACTACACGGATGAAGCCGTCAATTTGACCGTGAAGCTGTCCGAACGCTACATCTCAGATCGCTATCTCCCGGACAAGGCCATTGACGTCCTCGACGAAGCCGGTGCGCGTGTGCACCTGAACAACATCAAGGTGCCCGACGATGTAGTGAAGCTCGAAGCTGACATTGAAGCCGTCCGCGAAGAGAAGAACCAAGTCGTCAAGAGCCAGAAATTCGAGGAGGCGGCCCAGCTCAGGGACAAGGAGAAGAAGCTGCTCGAGAAACTGGAAGCTGCCAAGAAGGACTGGGAAGCCAAGGCCGAAAGTGAGATCCATGATGTGGGTCCGCAAGACATCGCTGAGGTCGTCGCCATGATGACGGGTGTCCCAGTCGACAAGATTTCAGAGCCTGAAACCAGGAAGCTCCTCAACATGGAAGAGGAGCTACGCGGTCAGGTAATTGGACAGGACGAAGCAATCAAGAAGCTCGCCCGCGCCATTCGGCGTACCCGGGCTGGTTTGAAGGATCCCAAGCGCCCAATCGGCTCCTTCATCTTCCTTGGGCCCACCGGTGTTGGTAAGACGGAACTGGCTAAAAAACTGACCGAATACCTGTTCGACTCCCAGGAGGCGCTTATTCGCGTCGACATGAGTGAGTACATGGAGAAGTTTTCCGTGTCTCGTCTGGTCGGTGCCCCTCCGGGATATGTCGGCTACGAAGAAGGAGGTCAGCTAACCGAGAAGGTTCGGCGCAAGCCCTACTCTGTAGTGCTTCTCGATGAGATCGAGAAGGCCCACCCGGACGTATTCAACATTCTCCTGCAATTACTCGATGATGGCCTGCTGACCGATGGTCTGGGCCGCAAAGTCGACTTCCGGAATACGATCATCATCATGACCTCGAACATCGGGGCACGGGATATCAAGAACCTTGGCAAGGGCATCGGCTTCTCACAAGGCGACCAGGAATTCAATTACCAGACGCTGAAGTCGACGGTTGAGGACGCGCTGAAACGCGTATTCAACCCGGAATTCCTGAACCGTATCGACGATGTCATAGTCTTCCACCCTCTGGAGAAAAAGCATATCCACGAGATTATAGATCTCATGGCCGTGGAACTGTTTGGACGGGCCTTGGAGGTCGGAGTAACCGTAGAGTTGGAGGAAACCGCCAAGCGCTTCCTGGTCGACAAAGGCTACGACCCCAAGTTTGGTGCCCGACCCCTACGTCGTGCCATCCAGAAGTACGTGGAAGATCCCATGGCTGAAGCCATCCTCGGTCACGATCTGGGTGAAAATGACTCGCTGGTCATCTCCTACGACGAGAAAAAGGACACCGGGGAGCTTTCTTTCCGCAAGAAGAAGAAAAAGGCAGCCCCCAAGAAGAAATCCAGCAAAGCAAAAGAGGCTACGCCCAAGGAGAAGCCAGACAAAGCTGTGAAGCCAGAATCAGGTGATGGATCGTCCAAGGACGCCCAACCTGAGACAGATGGTGGGCAAGACCAGCCGGCCGAGGAAGATTCCAAATAATGGTATCTGACGGCTTCAGTCGCCGACTCGTGACTCGCTGAGAGGTCCTAACCCAGTGTCCAATTGACGCCTCTGCCCTCTTCAGGATGCGGAAAGCGCCATGTCACGGCTCCTTGGTCGCACGCGTACAGACAGGTGCCGCACTCAATGCAGTCCTCGAACTGGAAGTGCACATTCCCTTGTTCATCAAGAGTGTAGCACTTCGCCGGGCAGACACGTGTCGTGCATTTGTGCGGACAGGTTGAGTTGCAGATGTCCGTATCCACTTCAATGTGCGCGCGGGAATCAGAACGGCCCTGATTCCGGTAGTTTACGAGTCCCAATCGTTCTGCTACAGTCATGTCGCTTCGCTCGTGATAGTGGTTCTTGGGGTGGGTTTGTGGTTTCAGCCAGTCACTTTGTGGGGGTACCTCGGGCCTACAGGGCCTTGGCTCCCTTGAGGCCCAATTTGACCAGATCCCAATAAGATGCATGTCGCTTGATAGCGGCCCGCATCATGGCTGATGCTTTTGGAGTCGGCTTGCTATCGATGGTGAAGAACTGCCGGCCGAAGTCACAAATCAAGTTTGGCACCGTGGAGAACATTTCCTGCCGGTGCAATAAATGGACCGCCTCCTGGAAGGACTTCATGTCCTGAAGGACATAGCTGCTTTCCAATGCCTTGCGGTAGTTGCCCAGCATGGCAGCACTGAAATCACTGGCCTTCTTTGCTTCCACCACTGTTTCGGCAGCCAGGATGCCACTCCTCATGGCATAATCCATTCCTTGAATCGCCTTTCCTGCGTTCAAGAGCAAGTGAGCCGCCTCGCCTGCGATCATGACGCCGTCAGCATAAATCTCGGAAGGCATTCCTTTGATATCCCCCGTTGATACGACATGGGCCGAATATTCGACCGTCTCGGCGTCCCGAATCATATCAGCTACTGCAGGATGCTCCTTGAAACTGTTCAGGACATCATAGGGCGTTTGGCCTTTGTCCCGCAGATCATTCATTCCGAGTACCAATCCAAGGGAGATGGAATCCCTATTCGTGTACAGGAATCCACCTCCTTCCACGCCTTCGGAACAGGCCCCTACAAATTCATTGGTCAAGCCGGAACGACCATCCAATTGGAATCGATCTGCCAGGCGGGCTTCGTCCAGTTTGAGAACTTCCTTCACTCCGACGGCGACGTGATCACCCGGCACATACTCCTTTTCCAGTCCTATCTGTCGCGTAAGCAGGTTATTGACCCCTTCGGCGATAATGACGCAATCGGCATGAAATACTTCATCACCGGCTCGAATACCGGTCACACGACCCTCCTCTTGAACCACTTCTTCCACCAGGATGTCAGTGGCGAGGAACGACTCATCCGGATGTGCGCTCGCATCAATGGCTTGCTGCACCTTTCCCGCCAGCCACTCATCAAACACGGCCCTGAGGACCGTGACTCCGGTGTACGGCGTCTCCTTGAAATGATCTGATTTGAAATCGACGCTGAACGCCGACTGTTCATCCGTGAACGTAAGCCGCCGGTGCGAAACGAATCGTTCGAACCCTCCCTCATCCTGCCAATAGTCGGGGACCAACCGCGCCAGGTCGCTACCCCACAGCACGCCACCCGATACATTTTTGGCTCCACAAAACTCGCCGCGCTCGATCAACAAAAACCGGGCATCTGCTTTGGCCAGTGTCATGGCAGCACTCAGACCGGCAATCCCGCCGCCCACAATGATGCAGTCAAACTTCTCTTCCATGTACAGCCGTTGAGCGTATTGGGTAAATGCAGATCCCGTTGCGTCTCGTTCCGACGCAAAACAGGCTCCTTAGTTCATGGCGTCTCGTAACGCTGCATTCAAAAGCGGGAGAATGGTAAAGCAGTCTCCTACGAGTCCATAGGTTGCAATATCGAAAATGGGAGCGTCCGGATCTTTGTTGATGGCAACAATAATCCGACTATTGGCCATTCCGGCTGTGTGCTGTACGGCACCAGAGATCCCAACAGCAAAATACAGGTCGGGAGACACCACCTTTCCGGTCTGCCCTATTTGAGCCGTAGCGGGGAATAACCCTGTTTCAACGACGGCCCGGGAAGCGCCAATAGCTGCGCCGGTTATTTCAGCCAACTCCTGCACGAGTGCACGTCCGTTTTCGTCTCGAACACCGCGACCGGCGGCAACGACCACCTGTGCTTCAGAAAGATCAACGGTATCCCCGGCTGTCGTAACAACCTCCTTCAGCGTTTGCCGCAGGGTAGCATCGTCAAACGTGAATGCCACCTCGACAACGGTTCCATCGGCTGGGGCCTGTTTTGCCTCGTAGGAACCCGAGCGGACCGAAACGAAGACGAGCGAATGTGTGCTCGACGTGTTGGCAAGCTTTTTCGCGGCCATCACCGGACGCTGACAGGACACTTCATCGGCACTCAGCGCAAAAGAGGCTACGTCCGGGAGTACGGCAGCATCACAGCGCACGGCCAACGCACCGAGTATATCCTTGACAGACTCCGTTGAGGCCGCCACCAACATCCGCGGTGCGGCTTCACGAACAACGGATTCCAACGCTGACAACACGGGGGCATTCAAATGGGTGTCCAGCACGCGATCCATTACGACATAAACGTGCTGTGCCCCGTAGGACATGGCCTCCCCGGCCAGATCGTGAGCGGAAGAACCAAGAAGAACAGCCGACAGCCCGAGTCCCGCACCAGATGCCACGTCACGGGCTCGCGTCATGGCTTCAAGGGAACTGCGCTTGATGCGTCCGTCCTGAACAGAACAAAAAACAAGAATCGAACTCATTAAATCGATGGGTTCAATGGAATGAATAGGATCAGGCACCCGTTCGTAGCGACGTCGGCATGCCGTTCGTGACTACAGAACTCCTGCCTCAGTATTCAGGCGCCGAATCAAATCGGCGACCAGCTCTTCGGGCTCTCCTTCCAGCTTGACACCGGGTTCACGGCCCGGTGGATCGACGGTGCCGGCAACAGCAGTGCGCGCAGATGGGGCCGCCGCTGACTCGGTAGCAATCTGCTTACGCTTCGCCGCCATGATGCCCTTGAGCGCAGGAATGCGGGGATTGTTCATGTCATTCGAGCAGGTGACCAGGCAGGGTGTTTCCAGCACAATGATTTCCTGGCCGGCATCACCTTGCCGTGTAACAACCAGTGAATCCCCCTCGACACGCAATCCAACAGCGTTAGTGGCGTATGGAAGCCCCAGACGCTCGGCCAACATGGCTCCCGCCAATCCGGCGTCCGTGTCCTGGGACTGCTTCCCTGTCAGGATGACGTCGTAGCCATGGCCATCAAAATGGGATGCGAGCAATGCAGATATTGCGTGCGAATCGGCACCTTCTGCGTTTTCCAGAATCAGGTGCGTCGCATCTGAAGCTCCCATGGCGAGCGCTTTCCGGATCGTCTCGGTCGCCGTAGAGGGACCCACCAGGACCAGATCAACTGGATCACCGTTTTCGGCGTTCAGGACCAGCGCTTCCTCCACTGCAGAGGCGTCATAAGCATTGAGCACCATCCTCCCGGTCTGGACGGCGGCCTGCACATCTGGCACCTGCTTTATACACACACAGAATTTCATCGACTGAATTGCGCTTTTTTCTATTTTCAGGGTGATTCCAGGGCTTTCATTGACTATTGTTGAAAGCGCTCCTGAATCGGGCCGAAAGGTACAAACCGCCCCGACGCCTTCAAACCGAAATCATTCCCGGTGCTGCCATGTTCGCCATGCGAATTCGTCCCTTTCCTTTTCTGTCCGTTGTCCTGGTACTCCTGCTGTCGGCCGAACTGTCACACCAGGCACATGCTCAGCTAGCGAATTCGCGTTTCGGCTTCGGGTTCAATTCTATTCTGAGCCCGGAAAACGGCTTCGGCGTGGGCTTCAAAGGTCGGCTTTCCACTCCCATCAATGCGGATTTATCCTTCGCTGTAGACGCCGGTATAGCAGGCTTCATCTTAGGAGGACGTGACGATGCGACATGGATCATTGATCCACAAGTGTCGCTGATTGTGACGTTGCCCGGTGTCGAGAAAGCCCCTTACCTGTTGACTGGAATTGGCGGGTATCTGGACCCGACTGACAGTGGGGACACCCTTACGGGGCCAACCCTGCACGCAGGCGTCGGCTGGGTGAAGCCACTTCGCGAGTCTGTGCTGTTTTATGAGCTGAATCCTGCTCTCATCATCGGAGATGACAAAGTCTCAGGATCCATTCCTTTCCGTATTGGCGTCATTTTCTGAGCCGCTCAGACACCGCTGATGCTCCTTACACCCTCTTTTCGCAGGACTCCGCGCCCGTGACCGGTATTTACGTCCACGTCCCATTCTGTGCACAGCGATGCACATACTGTGACTTCTATTTCGTTACGACAGAAAAGTCGCACGCATCCTACGTGGATGCGGTTTGTACTGAAATACGTCTGCGTTCATCAGCATACGCGGGGCGGGATCCGGTGGGGACCATCTATTTCGGAGGAGGGACCCCTTCCCTACTCCATCCTGATGACCTCGGAGTAATCATCGAGACGCTCAACGAGAGCTTTGATTGCTCCCAGGTGCAGGAGACAACGCTGGAGGTAAATCCCGAAGACGTAACGCCCGACTACCTGGCAGCGGTCCGGGCTCTGGGTATAGATCGGTTGAGTATCGGTATCCAGTCGTTCTTCGAAGACGATCTGCAATTCATGAACCGGGTCCATAGTGCCAAGGCGGCCCGGGATGTAATTGACACGGTTCGACAAAGTGGTTTCGATAACTTCTCCATCGACCTGATTTTTGGTCTTCCGGACCAACCTCCGGAATACTGGAGCGCCAACCTGGAAATTGCCGCCTCTTTTGAGGTCCCCCACATTTCCACATATGGTCTCACAATCGAAAGCGGCACGCCTCTGAAGAATCAGGTGGACCGCGGTGTGGTTATTCCCGCGACGGAAGAGGACATGAGCGATCAGTTCACATTCACGATGGACTACCTCAGGGATCGCGGTTACGAACACTATGAAATCTCCAGTTTTGCCCGACCGGGGCGGCGTGCAGTACATAATCACCGTTACTGGACCCACAAGAATTATCTGGGCTTCGGGCCGTCAGCCCACTCATTTTGGTGGTCGGCATTGCCTGCCTCACGATGGGCAAACGTGCGAAACCTGAAACGGTACGAGGCGCTCTTGCGCCAGCGGGTAGCCCCGGTCGACGATACCGAACGACTCGCCATTGATTCTCTGGCAGATGAATATATCCTGCTGCGTTTGAGGACCGCAGACGGTCTAGATCTGGAAGAACTGGAATCGAGGTATGGCGTTGATCTGCTCGTCGAGCACGTTGATGCGCTGGCACAGCTTGAGGAGAGCGGCTTCATCCGCCCTATTCGGAATCACACCGTCCAACTGACTGACTTGGGTAAAACCGTATGCGACATGGTAACGGCACGACTGCTTCCAGATTGAAACGGTCCACGGTGCGGACCGGCTTCGTTCTGATGATGCTCGTCCTTGTGTTGACAGCGTGCGGATCCGAAACCCCCGATTCACAGCCTTCCGTGACAGACGTCCCTTTTACTCCCGAAGGTGTGCTGGATTTCCAACGCGCTGACAGCACAATAATTACGCGCATCGTCATCGAATTGGCGGAAAGTCTGGAGGAGCAAGCTCAGGGACTCATGTATCGTCGATCCTTGCCGGATCGAGGTGGCATGTTATTCGTGAATGGCGCGGAGGAAATGAAATCGTTCTGGATGAAGAACACAGCCATTTCTCTGGACATCCTGTTTGTGGACGCAAACGGCGATATCGTCAACATTGTAAAGAATACCGCCCCCTTTTCGGAGGAATTCATCCTGTCAACGGCTCCTGCCCAATACGTGGTTGAGGTCCGGTCAGGGTTCACAGATCGCTACGGCATTACAGAAGAAGACCGTATTTCTTGGAGGCGACAATCATTCGACACGGACACCAGCTCATGAATCGTACAGCTTACCTTCTCGCTTTCTTTCTGCTGCTGACCGGTTGCGGACAACCAGCGGTCGACGAACCGGCTTCGAATGAGCCTTCTGAAGAGTCGTTGATTGATATCCCCTTTCAGAAAGATGGCGCTCTGACCATCAGCCGCGATGATGAAGTATATCTGACACTGGACATCGAAATCGCCGATACCGATTCGTCCAGAAATCGCGGATTGATGCAGCGCAACGGATTGCCTGAAGATTCGGGAATGTGGTTCATCTTCGAGCAGGAAAGCGAACAGGGTTTCTGGATGGCCAATACGCGCATTGCCCTCGATCTGATTTTCGTCCGTTCAGACGGACACATCCAGTCCATTTCGAAATATGTTCAGCCCATGCGAACGGAAACCATTCCTTCAAACGGACCTGCACAGTTCGTGCTGGAAGTGGAAGCAGGATTCTCAGATACCGTTGGCATTCTAGAAGGTGACCTCGTGGCCTTTGAACGGAGCGAATAACCGCTCACTGGGGGCCGTCGGAACATGGTCTTTCCAGCGTGTGCTGGACGTTACAATCCGAAGCTTTCCCCACAAGCACAATTGCGAACGGCCTGCGGATTGTTGAAGTGAAATCCTTTTCCCTCCAGCCCGTCACTGAAATCCAGCGTGGTGCCGGTCAGATAGACTGCGCTTCTCGGGTCAATTACGACAGTGAATGGACCTCGCTCGAGACGGGTATCCGGGTCTGAGGCCTGGGTGTCCCACCCAAGGTCGTAGGTCAAACCGGAGCATCCTCCGGGGACCACAGAAATCCTCAAGAAGGTCTCCTCCAGGTTGACCGATTCCGCTTGCGCCGTAGCGCTCAGTTTGGCGAGAGCGGCCTCCGTGATAAAGATGACGCTAGATGTGGCTGTCTCCATGGAAGGAAGCGTTCAAGAACGCCGTAAAATCGAATTACGAATGCCGTGTGAATCGATTGATTTAGTGGCTTCGGAACGTAATAATCACGCGCCCGACTGCACCTACGAGGGCAGGTAACCGCGAGTGAGGATACAGTTCCCCGGCGAACGGGATGCCGCTTTCCCAATCTGTGAAGACTGGATCCATTTCGTTTTGGAATAGAAACCAATCTTTACGGCAAGTCTTTATTTGGATTCGATCCAAACAAGAAGCGCAGCGTGCCCAAAAAGGCCGCTATCGCTCGATCAAAACCCATCCGGACCCCATCTTCATGAGTGAAAACGGAACGGAGCTACTCCACGAAGTAGCCCAAAGTGAATACAAGTACGGGTTTGTAACCGATATCGAGTCAGACAAGGCGCCGGCCGGTCTTTCAGAGGATACCATTCGGTTCATTTCTGCGAAGAAGAATGAGCCGTCGTGGCTGCTGGAATGGCGCCTGCGGGCATACCGTCATTTCGTTTCTCTGATGGAAGACGGAGATGGTCTCCCCGAGTGGGCTCACCTCAATATTCCACCCATCGATTTCCAGGCGATCTCCTACTACTCCGCTCCCAAACAGAAGCCAGAGTTGGAGTCTCTGGATGAGGTGGACCCGGAATTGATTGACACCTTCAACAAGCTTGGTATTCCGCTTGCCGAACAGGAGCGCCTGGTTGGGATTGCCGTAGACGTGGTCATGGATTCTGTTTCTGTAACCACCACGTTCAACAAGGAGCTGGAAAAGAACGGCATCATTTTCTGCTCGTTCTCAGAGGCAGTCCAGAATCATCCGGAGCTGATCCAGAAATATCTCGGTAGTGTTGTACCCCACACCGACAATTTTTTTGCTGCCCTGAATTCGGCCGTCTTCTCCGATGGCTCTTTTTGCTATATCCCGAAAGGCGTGCAATGCCCGGTTGAACTGTCCACCTATTTCCGAATCAATGAAGCCGGAACGGGACAGTTCGAACGAACTCTTATCGTAGCGGACGAAGACTCGTATGTCTCCTACCTGGAGGGATGCACGGCGCCGCAGAGGGACGAAAACCAGCTGCATGCGGCGGTCGTGGAGATCGTAGCTCACGACGACGCAGAGGTCAAGTATTCCACGATCCAGAACTGGTACCCGGGCAACAGCGAAGGCGTTGGCGGGATCTACAATTTTGTGACTAAACGCGGTATCTGCCAGGGAGATCGATCGAAGATCTCCTGGACCCAGCTGGAAACGGGCTCGTCCATCACCTGGAAATATCCCTCCTGCATTCTGAAAGGAGATGACTCGGTTGGAGAATTCTACTCCGTCGCGTTCACGAAAGGAATGCAGCAGGCGGATACGGGAACGAAGATGATCCATATCGGAAAAAACACGTCGTCGACGATCATTTCGAAAGGTATATCCGCAGGTAAGAGCCAGAACTCATATCGCGGCTTGGTGAAGGTCAATCGCGGAGCCGAAAACGCGCGCAACTTCAGCCAGTGTGACTCCATGCTGCTGGGCGACCGTTGCGGTGCACACACCTTCCCTTACCTGGAGATCAGCAACCCGACAGCCACAGTCGAGCACGAAGCAACGACATCTAAAATCGGGGAAGACCAGATTTTTTATTGCCTGCAGCGCGGTATCAGCGAGCAGGACGCCATCAAACTCATTGTAAACGGTTTCGCCAAGGAGATCCTTGCCATGCTCCCGATGGAGTTTGCTGTTGAAGCCCGCAATTTGTTGGCCATCGAACTTGAAGGAAGCGTCGGTTGATCCGTCCAAACAACCCCGCCACACCCATTCCACTGAAAAACATCACCATGCTCACGATCAAGAACCTCCACGCCAGTATCGAAGAAGATGGCACGGAAATCCTCAAAGGTCTTGACCTGACCGTCAACGCAGGCGAAGTCCACGCCATCATGGGTCCGAACGGATCTGGTAAAAGCACGCTCGCATCGGTACTCGCAGGACGCGAAGATTATGAAGTAACCGAGGGCTCCATCGATTTCGACGGCGAAGACTTGCTCGAAATGGAAACAGACGAGCGCGCCCGCGAGGGACTGTTCCTCGCTTTCCAGTACCCGGTTGAGCTGCCAGGGGTCTCGATGTCGAACTTCCTGAAGCAGGCGGTCAATTCCGTCCGTGAACACAGGGGTGAAGAACCGCTCTCAGCAGGTGACTTCCTTAAACTGATGAAGGAAAAAGCAGCGCTGGTGCATCTGGATCCCTCCCTGAAGACCCGTTCGGTGAACGAAGGGTTCTCTGGTGGTGAGAAAAAGCGCAACGAGATTTTCCAACTGGCCATGCTCGATCCCAAGCTCGCCATCCTGGATGAAACCGATTCCGGTCTGGACATTGATGCCTTGCGGATCGTGGCAGACGGCGTCAACGACCTGCGCGGTGAGGACCGGGCATTCGTGGTCATCACCCACTATCAGCGCCTGCTGGATTACATCGTTCCTGACTTCGTTCACGTTCTCGTGGACGGCAAAATCGTCATGTCAGGAGGTAAGGAGCTTGCCCTGGAGCTCGAAGAGAAAGGCTACGACTGGATCAAGGCTGACACCGGCCAAGCCGTCTGAACCTGATCGCATCCATCTTTCACCAGGACCCAAGAGATCGTGCAGATCGAACAGAAACTCCTTAACGAAATCAATGCTCGTCTAGAGCGTCAGGACGCCAACGGTGGCAACGGCTGGGCGTCCACACGTCGCTTGGCTGCTGGGGCATTCAAGGATATGGGGCTGCCGACTCGGCGCTCTGAAGCCTACAAGTACACCCCGGTAGCCAAACGCTTCACAGACAATCTTACACTGGAGAACGAGGCCGGCACCGTTCAGGCTACCCGTGCACTCGAACAGTTGGACGGGATCCACCTTTCGACTACCAACGGCCTGTTGGACAGCGTTCCCGCTCACCTTCCCTCGGGTTTGACCATCAGTTCACTGGTGGACGCATACCAGGGCAACAGAGTCTTTGTCAACGACCACCTATCCCGTGCCTTTGTAGCTGAACGAGACGCGTTTTCGTCGCTGGCTGCTGCCGCCGCGGAAGACGGCATTCTGATCCATGTGGCAGCCAACACAGCAGTAGACCAGACGATCGTCATCCACCATGACAACGTCTCCTCATCCGGTCTCGTACAGCCCCGCTTGTTGGTGGTAGCCGATAAAGGCGCCTCGGTGCAGATCATCGAACACTTCGGTCATGCCGGAGCAAGCTCGGCCTTCGAGAATCGGATTGCCGAAATGATGGTGGCAGACGGCGGATCGATTGACCACGTCCTGATATTCGAACGCAGCGAAGAAGCCACGTTTGTCAACGGTTTGCATGTATACCAGGAAGGATCGAGCCACTACGCGACGAATACGATCACGCTCGGTGGTGGGATGGTCCGAAACAACCTGCACTTCCTTCCCGACGGCGAGGAGTGTGAGACACATTTGAACGGGTTGTATATCGCGCGCGGCTCCCAACACATCGATAATCACACATTTGTTGACCACGCCAAGCCCAACTGCGAAAGCAATGAACTCTTCAAAGGAATCGTAGCGGATACGGCGACTGGCGTATTCAACGGGAAGATCCTCGTTCGGCAAGACTCACAGAAGATCAACGCCTATCAGTCCTCGAAGAGCATTCTGCTCGACCGCTCGGCAAGTATCTATGCCAAGCCCGAGCTCGAGATCTACGCCGACGATGTTCGATGCAGCCACGGAGCTACGACAGGCGAATTGGACGAAGATGCCCTTTTCTATCTACGGGCTCGAGGAATACCAGCAGAGAAAGCCCGCTTGCTGCTCCTGGAGGCATTTGCCCGCGACGTCGTTGATCTGATCAAAGAAGGGTCGGTTCGTGATTACCTCTACGCCCGTCTTCACGCTATCCTGGAAGCGCACGCATCCTGATGAACTCTATCGCTGCAATGCCTAATACGGCGAACACTCCTGATCTCGACGCAGTCCGTGCTGCGTTTCCGGCACTACAGACGGAAGTGCACGGCCACCAGGTAGCCTACTTCGACAATGCAGCGACGGCGCAAAAGCCTCAGGTTGTCCTGGATCGGATCGATCAGTACTACCGACAGGAAAACGCGAATGTGCACCGTGGCGTGCATACCATGAGTCAGCTGGCCACCGATGCGTATGAAGGGGCTCGTGAACGCATGGCCTCGTTCCTTGGCGCCTCGGATTCCCGTGAGATCATCTTTACTCGCGGCACAACGGAGGCCATCAATCTGGTTGCTTCGTCGTTCGGAAGGTCATTCGGTCCTGGTGACGAAATCATCGTTTCGGCGATGGAACACCACTCAAACATCGTTCCTTGGCAGCTACTGTGTGAACGGACTGGTGCCAGATTACAGGTTGTGCCGGTGACCGAGGACGGCGAATTGGACATAGAGGAGTTCCCTATCCTGCTGAATGCTCGGACCCGTCTTGTTGCCCTGGTTCATGTATCCAACTCACTGGGCACCATCAATCCCGTGCGACGCATCATTACCGATGCTCACGGCTTAGGGGTTCCGGTACTTCTGGATGGTGCTCAGGCAACTCCACATGCCCCGGTCAACGTCCAAGAGCTTGACGTGGACTTTTATTGCCTTTCTAGCCACAAGATGTTCGGCCCTACAGGCGTAGGCGTTTTGTACGGCAAAGCCGAGCACCTCGAGGCCATGCCGCCATGGCAAGGCGGCGGCGACATGATCGAGGAGGTCAGCTTCACGGGGACGACCTTCAATGAGATTCCGCACAAGTTTGAGGCGGGAACCCCCAATATCGCGGGTGTGATCGGAATGGCTGCTGCCGCTGACTACCTGGAGACGCTGGGATGGTCCTGGATCAAAAAGCAGGAACAGGATTTGCTCGGCTATGCGACAACCCAGTTAAGCGGGATCGAAGGGCTGCGCATCATTGGAACGGCCCCCAAGAAAGCGGCCGTATTGTCATTCCTGGTCGGAGCGACCCATCCATACGATGTGGGTTCTGTGCTCGATCGATTGGGTATCGCCGTGCGAACGGGTCATCATTGCACCCAGCCACTCATGAAGCAATACGGCATTCCCGGCACCGTGCGAGCCTCGTTCGCCTTCTACAATACCCGTCCCGAAATCGATCGACTGGCCGAGGGGCTTCGTCGTGCAGCCCAGATGCTGGCATGAGTGTCTTGACTGAACGCGCCCAAAACCTCATTGAGGAATTCGAGCTGTTCGACGATTGGATGGATCGGTACCAGCATGTAATTGATCTTGGGAAAGAGCTGGCACCCATCGACGAGTCATTTCGATCGAGTGATTACAGGATCCATGGGTGCCAATCCCAAGTGTGGTTACAGCCAGGGCAGGAAGGTGCGAATGTCCAATTCCGAGCCGATTCCGATGCCCAGATTACGAAGGGCCTGATTGCCATCCTCCTGCGCGTCGTCAATGATGCGCCGGCCCACGAGGTGGCTGGTACCGATCTGGCTTTCCTGGACCAGCTGGAATTGAAAGAGCACCTCTCCCCCACACGCAAGAATGGGCTCGATGCCATGATCAAACAGATCCGGCTCTATGCTGGAGCCATGGCCGCCCGCTCATCCCAGTCATCCTGAGAAGTACCCCGATACCCATGAGTGATGTGACAAACGATTCCGCCAAGGAAGACATGCAAGCCGAACCGGACGCTGCTGGTAGCAGCAAAACCGGGTCCACACCGTCAGGTCATGTCGTTGCCGGGGATTCTGCGCTGGCCAGTAAGCAGGAATCAGGACTTCCTGAGACCAAGGTTAAAGTGACACAACCCTCCGTTTTCACGGATGCGCAGATCGAGGAGGAAGTCGTTAAGGCCATCAAGACTGTATACGACCCCGAAATTCCAGTTGACGTCTATGAGCTGGGCCTGATCTACGGTATTCAAGTCAATCCTGATCGAACCGTCCTGGTCACCATGACCCTGACCACGCCGAATTGCCCCGCCGCAGGTTTTCTTCCGGGACAGGTGGAATCTCGCGTCCGCCAGCTTCCCATGGTCGAAGATGCTCGCGTTGAAATCACGTTCGAGCCCCCTTTCTCTCCCGAAATGATGTCGGATGAAGCCAAGCTTGAATTAGGCTTCCTGTAGACCCTTCCCCAAGCTGACTTCAGCACGAGCTGTCAAGCTTCTTCCGGCATGTCGTATTGCATGGCGGCCAAGTGCGCTCCTTGAGGGTCGGTGAACATGGTGAATGCCGCAACGCCCGGGACCTCGATCGATTCCGCCATTATGGTCCCGCCGTTTTCCTTGATGGCCCGGTTGCATGCATCCAGATCATGGACAGTTACATAACATCCCCAATGGGGTGGCATGTCATCTGGATTGACGCTCAGTATACCTCCTTGCCCCTCCTCTCCCAGCATGAAGAGGTGATAGGGCCCCATACCCATCTGATCAATTCGCATCCTCCAGCCAAACAACGCCTCATAAAAGGATGATGCCTGCGCGGCATCGGGAACGCGCAATTCGTACCACGAAAAGGCCCCATGGAGACCAAAATTCTCTGCCCATGGGCGCTGGTGGTCCTCATGATCAGGCTCTTTATAGGCAATCACGCTGAACACAGCTTGCTGGGGGTCCTGAAGCACAGCCATGGTGCCCACCTCTGGTGCCTCAAATGTATCCATGATGACCGTGGCACCCAATCCCACGGCCTGGGCTACAGTTGATGCAACGTCTGACACAGTAAAATAAATGCCCCAATACGAAGGCATTCCTTCTTCGGGCAAATTCATCATGCCAGCAATGTATTTGCCATCAACTTGGCCGACACCGTACGGGCCGGCAGACATGGGAGCCACTTCAATCTTCCAGCCCAGAACGGCCCGAAAAAATTGACGGAGGCATCGAGGTCGGAGGTCATCAATTCAGTCCAGCTCGCAGCGCCTGGAGTAAGCATGGGATTCATGGTCACAGGAATCTGGTGGGCAGGTTATTTACGGTCGCGCTTTCCGATGCACCCATTATGGTAAAAAATTGTCCTTGGTGATCAAACATGTCACACAGGGCGAAACCTATGCCCTCCGCCCTGTGTCATTTGTCCTGTGTTGTGTGTCGTGCGATCAACAAAAAGGCGGGGTCGGCTATGCCGACCCCGCCTGAGTATGTCCAGCGTACCACACCACTCATCATGTAGAATCACATCGCCTGCCTAGGCCCGCGCTCTCCAAATGTAAACTCCTTGGGCGGCAGCGTATTCAGCAAGTGCTGAACGAAATAGTCCCACCGTTTGCGCATCCAGAAATCACGCTGTCGGAATCCATGGCGACTGTTCGGAAAGATGTACATGTCAAAATCCTTGTTCGCGTCCATGAGCTTCTCAACAACCATGAGCGTGTTGTAAGGCGGAACGTTTGAATCCAGCCCGCCATGAGCGATAAGGAGCTTGCCCTTCAACTGGTCAACTTCAAGCTGATTTGCCTGGTTGTCATAATTGGTTGTTCCGTCCTCGTTTTCGACAAGCAACCCTTGCCATTTTTCGCCCCAATCGTCTTCGTACATCCGATTGTCGTGATTACCAGCACCTGAGACCCCAACCTTGTAGAAATCAGGATGGCGAAGAAGTGCACTCACCGTGGCAAATCCGCCGCCACTGTGTCCCCAAATTCCGACTCGCTCGATATCCATGAAGCGATTCTCGGCAGCCAGCTGCTGGATTGCGGCAATCTGGTCAGGCAGTGTATTGTCGCCCATGTTGCCGTAGTAAAACTCATGAAAGGACTTTGAGCGGCCCGGCGTACCCATTCCATCCACTTCCACGACTACGAATCCCAGTTCGGCAATTGCTTGTTTGTCGCTTCTGGCGGCGCGGAAGGCTCTGGAACCGACGGATCCGGACTGCGGCCCGGGATAAACGTAGTTGAGTACAGGGTAAGACGCCGTTTCATCCAGCCGCGTCGAGGTGTACATCAATCCCCAAATATCGGTCTGCCCGTCCCGTGCTTTCACATTCACGGGCGTCGGTGGTTGCCATCCCGAAGCCAGAAGCTGCGAGATATCAGCTCGCTCCAACTCCATGACCAATTCCCCTTCTGCGGTGCGCAGAACCGTAGTTGGGGGCACATGTGGCTCTGAATACGTATCAATGAAGTAGGACCCGTCCGGCGAAAAGGACACGGAATGCGTTGCCGCTTCAGGGGTAAGCAGCTTCAGGCCACTTCCGTCAAAGTTGACTGAATAAACATAGTCGTAGTACGGATCGCCGGCTTCCTTACTGGATCCTATGAACCAGATCTTGCGCTGCTCTTCATCCAATCGAAGAATGCGCTCAAAGAGCCATTCCCCGGACGTCACCGCATTTTTGAGCGATCCATCCCTGTTGTACAGGTAAAGATGTCCCCAATCAGACCGTTCACTCCACCACAGGAACTCATCCGAATCCTCAAGAAAGCGCCAACTGATGTCGCCGACACCGGACTCAAAAAAGGTCTCCTCGTGCTCATGAAGCACTTCCGTGACCGTTCCTGTTTCAGCATCCGCAATACGCAACCAGGCATCCTTGTGATCTCGGCTACTGGATACAAACGCAACCTCGGATGCATCGTCGGCCCAATCGATATCCGCCCATCCACCCCGATAGGCAACGTGGTCGGTAATAGTAGAGCGATGCTGATCTTCCGGCATATCGAGCCGGACCATATCGCCGGACTCCACATCAAGAATCACCCGATGGATCCTGAAAATCAGACTATCACCCGGAAGGGGATACTGCCAGGCTTCCAATTCCGGGTGACCAACCTGGGTATTTACCAGATACATGTACCCCACGCCCCGCCCATCGTGCTGGAAAGTGGCAATCTTGCGGGAATCTGGTGACCATTCCAATACGGGCCGATCGCTTTTCGTCCACCCGGCATTATTTGTGGCATAACCGAAAAACTCCTCTCCATCGTCAGTCAATGCCTTTTCCTCTCCACTCTCGGTGTCGCGAACAAAGAGATTGTGATCGCGGATGAATGCTTCCCATCTACCATCGGGTGATGGGACATCGGTCCCGAAGCGGGAAAACATGGCAGCTCTCGGGTCTCGATCGCTGGCTTTGGCTTCACATTGGTATCGTCGGAGGTCGCACGAAAACTGCTTCCCTTCTCCCAGGAACGAAATATGTGTGTCATCCTGCCATTCGAGAACTGAAATGGGAAGGGTGCTTGCCGTGTACTCCGCGTCAGCCACTTCTGAAACCGCCCGGGCCAATTCTTCGTGGTCAAATGCGAGTTCTTTCTGTCCGCGTCGCGCATCGACGCGATAATAAGCGGACCCATCGGTTACGTCCACAGAGTACCAGAAGGCATCAGCATCCACCCAAGTGACACTCACGTTGTCCCCGATAACCAAAGGCGTCGTGTATTGGGAGAGAAACCCTTCCGCCCATGCGTAGTCTTCCTCCGTGATCTGTTGTGCTTGGGAGACTGATCCCGAAAAGAGAAAGACGACCAGAAGGAGGGCGGCTCCCCTTCCGCGATTCACATTTGGAAAGAAAGTCATGGCGAGACGAGAATGGTAAGCAGGAATATCACGGAGCCCTGTGGGGCGTGCGAAGCAAGGTCCTGCCTCCCCGTTGGTTTGTCAAGCAGGGAATCCCCCGCTCGCGGCGCGCAACGGGCCCGTGGCATCAATGGAACTGCGGCGTATTTGGCAGCTCATCCTCATCATTATCCCGCCGCGATACCCCTGCTTCCTCCAACAATCGTCCGCAACGGTCAATTGCTGAGACCATTCCAGATGTGGGATCACCCGCTTTAATACCGCCGACAATATCGGTCACCACATCGGCCCAATCGTCCGGATCTACCTTTTCATTAATCACGGTGTCACCCAAAACCTCTACCCGGTGCTCGAGCAGGGACACGAGGATCAGGATACCCGTCCGCTCGCGCGTACGGAATACTTCGTTTTCCAGAAATGCCTGCTGAGCACGGGCATGGACCGACTCAATCAGCCGCGAGGCTGGCACAAAAAGGCGCTGGATGGCAGGGAATGCACGCGCTGCCCCTGCAAACAGGAGTGCTCCGGCTATCATGGTCAACGGCATGATTTGAACTGCCCAGGACGACAGTCCCCAATCGGAAGAGCCGAGCACCAGCCATTCATGCACCAAAAGCCCGGGAATGACACCAATCATGGCAGCTTTCCAAATGGCCGAAGGATACGATCCGGAGCTTTTCACGATTACGGGCACGATCTCACCCGAGGTTCGGGATTCTGCATCCCGTATGGCGTGTTCGATCCGTTCTCGATCCGACTCGGTGAAAAGTTGATGGGCGCTCATGAGCAGGCTTGGTCAAATGGATGGGATATACGAATGCAGCAGGATGTCGTTTCGTAGTTTTCCCGTACCCTCCTTTCACCTTTTTTGGTGAAATCATCTTGTCATCCTCCGGATCAAAGTCACACTCATTGATGAGCCCAAAGCATTTCGTTACTGCAGCGCTGATGTCACTGGTTCTGACTCCTGACCCATCGCATGGGCAACAGTCCGCATTCCTTCAAAATCCAGATCTGTTTGTAGGGTTCGTGCAGGAGTCAGCAGACTTCTGGCGAGGTGTGCACGATTCAGTTAATGGTGGTTTTTTTACGAATGTATCGCGCGAAGGCCAACTGATAACGGCCTGGGGAACGAACAAAGATGTATTGACCCAATCCCGAAACCTGTACGCCATGGTGCGTGCATTCCAGCTGACAGGAGACGAGTCCTTTCTGGACCTTGCGGAAAGCGCCTTCGGATTCATGACCGCTCACGGTTGGGACGAGACCAACGGTGGCTGGTTCAGTGGATTGAGTTCTGGCGGAAGCGTGCTCAATGCCAATGCATTCAAAACAGCTTTCATACAGCATTACGCGATGCTCGGCCCATTGGCCTATGCGGAAGCAACAGATGACTCTACGGCCTGGCGATGGGTAGACCGTACCATGGACTATCTCAATGACGTGTTTTGGGATGGCTCAGCAAGTCGAAAGGGTTATTTCGATCGCGTAAACCGGACAGGCTCGTTTCGGACAGGCAAGAGTTTCAACGCCACCGTGGATGCCCTGACCACCCATGCCATCGCACTCTGGATGTTGAGAGGAGACGATGTCTACCGTATTCGCCTTGAAGAGCTCACGGACAATATTATTGACCACTTGGTGGAATCCATGGATAGTCAGGCCATCGGATTTGCCGAAAAATATGATTCCAACTGGCTGGCCTTGGTCGACGAACGGATGACCATCATGGGGCACGTCTTGAAGACAGCCTGGGTCCTCGGGCGCATGCATGCCATTCTACCGGATGCGCGCCGCCTGGAGGCGGCGCGCGCTTTGACCGACCATGTCCTCGAGAAAGGGTATGACCATCAGTTTGGCGGACCCTATAAAGACTACGATAGAACGACGGGGACCATGCAGCTGTACGGTCTTCCTGATTCGACAAAAGCTTGGTGGCAGATGGAGCAAGCCTTCACGGCCGGCCTTGAGCTTTACCGGCTTACCGATGACCCCTCCTATCTGGACATGGCTGACGAGACCATTTCCTTTTTCATGGATCACTTCGTTGACCCCGTATACGGCGAGGTATACGCGGACAGAACACGGCGTGGGGATGGCATTCCGCAGTGGGGAGACCACAAGGGCAATGGCTATAAAGCGGCATACCACTCCGTAGAGACCGGTTGGTACGGATACCTTTACGGCCATCTTGCGCTTGCCCGGACTCCCGCAACGATTCACTACCGTTTTGATGCCAGCGATGCCGAGCGGGTTGTCACGCTGGCACCCCTGGAGAATGACACGTCTATGGGAGAAGGATATGCTATCTACTCAGTCAGCTATTCAGGTATGCCTTGGACCTCATTCGATGCCGCCACCAATACCCTAATCATCCCTCCGTCCGTTGAGGGCGTATTTACCGTGGTATTCGACCAAGCCAATGTGGTCGCTGTGGAGCAGCCATCTGATCAGACAAGGACGCTTGAAGTCTGGCCGAATCCAACCAGAGATCACATTTCAATCCGTCTTGGGGACGCCTTCACAGGAAGTGCCCACTTGACGCGGAGTATTCAATGGTACCTGATTGATGCGCTCGGGAGAACGGTTCAGCGAGGGGACATGACTCACCTTTCCTCGACCTCACCGACCTGGCATCTGGAAACGAATTTCCTGGCTTCAGGAGTCTACACGCTCCTCGTAACTGATACCGTTCAGCGGGTCAGCAAACGAGTCGTCATTTTGAAGTAACTCCTCAAGAACTGACGGTGGGTCCGACGCGCGACAGGTACACTGCGCGCCGGACCCTTTACCGTCATTGCTCTGCCGTAAACGACAGATATCCGTTGTTGTCAGTCGCTATGCGAAGCGACGTCTCGTCAGCCTCATACGTTCGGGCTGAGCGTAGGCCGTCCGCAAACAACTGGGCCGCCTGTTCGCCGCCGCAGCGTGAGCTCATGTCAACCGAATCAACTTCGATACCGCCATTTTCGTTGACGGTGTAGAATCCATTGATCGTTCCACACCCAGCACTTCCACTGAGCACGCCGTTTTCGGCAAACGATACACGAACCGTTCGGTCAGACGCCTGGATCGTTTCGGTGCGGTAGAAAACGACCTCGAGATACCACTCCGATCCATACAGATGGCGGTGGCGATCCCGGTCCTCTTCGACCACGACAATGCATGCTGATGCAAAGACAGGTAACAGCAATGCCAGCGTGAATCCGGGCAATGCGTAGCGATGTGTCCTCTTCATTTCCCTCTGTCCGTTACGTGATAGATGACATGTAGCGGACCCCACACTCAATGCCGCAGCAACCAGAAGCGAAGTAACATACCGAAACACAGTCGCCCTCTACTCTTTCTGATATCGTATTTTTGGACCGTTCAAACCTTGTCAGCAACTGGCGCTACGGTGCCACCCAAATACAGAATACCCATGTCCTATCCGGACGATGCCGCCTTTGGAGATCTTTCTGTTCTGTCCCCTCTTCTCAATCAGCTTGATCGATTCAACCAGTTCGAAGGTCCTGATCCCGCCGGCAGACGACAACACTCCTGGAAGGCGCACCTGGGCACACCCCTCCCTGAAGAAGGAGCCGGTATTGATCGCGTTCTGGCTGACTTGTCTGAATGGATCGTTCCAAACGGATTACGGAACGGGCATCCTGGATTCTGTGGTTGGGTGACAACATCACCCACAACGAGTGGAACCGCTGCAACGCTGGCATCGACTGTCGCCGGATCCCAACGGGTCTGGGTACACGCGTTCAACTATCTCGAACATCTCAGTCTTGAGTGGCTGAAGGAGCTGTTCGGCTTCCCTGCTCATTGGCATGGGACGTACACGACAGGAGGTTCATCTGCCAACCTGATTGCTCTGGGAGCCGCCAGGCAGTGGGCGGTTGAACAACAGGGCATCGACCCATCCATGAATGGATTGCCCAAGAACTTGAAATGGCGAATCTATGCCAGTTCCGAGGTTCACCACGTCGTTAATCGTGCAGCTGCCATTCTTGGTATTGGCCGCCGAAGTGTGATTGGCGTCCCGGTCAACCAGGCCGGCGAGCTGGACCTGGACCAGCTCCGAAATCAGATTTCCCGGGATCGTGCCGAAGGCTATCTCCCAATGGCCATCGTAGCAACGGCAGGAACGGTCAATACCGGAGCCATCGATCCCATGCGAGCATTGCGTCAGATAGCCGACGAGGAGCAAACCTGGCTCCATGTTGATGGGGCATACGGCATGTTCGGCATCTTGGACGATCGTGTGAGCGATCGATATGACGGCGTGGCCGAAGCCGACTCCGTGGCATTGGATCCGCACAAATGGTTGGCTGCACCGGTTGGTAATGGCGTCGCGATGGTGCGGGATAGAGACGTAATGGGGCGTGCCTTCACCCTGGAGCCAGCGGCCTACCTGGAAGGCAGTATTGGAGAGCAAACTGAAGTGGAATCCCCGTTCGATGCCTTCGGTGAAATATTCCACGAGTATAATCTGGATCAGTCCGCCCCTTCCCGAGGTGTTCAGGTTTGGGCCATTCTTCGAGAGATTGGAAAGCAGGGCATCATTCGGCGCGTTGTGCGACACAACGACTTTGCCCGTCACCTTGCAGAGCTTGTTCAGCAGGCACCCAACCTTGAACTACTGTCTCCTGTTGTATTGTCCATCTGCTGTTTCCGATTCCAGCATGCAGATCTTACCGATTCTCAGCTCAATGACTTGAACAAGCGTCTTGTGGCCGTATTGCGGGCCGAAGGCGATTTGGTACCTTCAATGACGGTTGTCAATGGCAAACTGGCCATCCGACCGTGTTACATCAATCCACGTTCACGCCTTCGTGATGTGCAACTTCTAGCTCGTCGAGCCGAAGAGATCGGTTTGGAGCTTCTTCCTGAATTCAGGGAATCCCCTGCAGAGTGACAGCCACCTGCTGTCGCAGGTTGCACGCTCTGGATAAACTCTATTCTCAACACCATGCAAAGACCCGTTTCCCCGATTGCAGTCCTGGTTGCATCGATCCTGCTTTGGGCGCCTACCTCCACCCGGGCACAGACCTTCCCTACCGACGACCCTGTCGTCAAGGCAATGTGGGAAGCGGGAATGGAGAATTCCCATACGCAACAATTTGCCCATGAACTCATGGACGTGATCGGTCCGCGCCTGAGTGGTTCAGCGGGGCTGGAAGCCGCTCAGGATTGGCTGGTTGATACCTACAGCACGTGGGGGATTGTGGCCGAGAAACAGCAGTATGGAACATGGGAGAGCTGGGAACCCGGCATCCTCCACATTGATATGGTTGAACCTCGGGTTACTTCCCTCAAGGGGGAATTGCTGGCTTGGAGCGCGGGTACCGATGGCCCCGTTGAGGGCGATGTAGCCATCCCCCCTGCTGACTTGAATGCCGACAATGTGGAAGCATGGCTCGAAAGTATCCGGGGCAAGTATGTGATGCTTTCTGCCCCAGAAGTCATGTGCCGGGCAACCCAGGCATTGGAAGAACGAGCGAGGCCTGAAACCGTCGAACGCATTCAAGAGCAGCGTCAGGCCGTTTCCCAGGACTGGAGAGATCGACTTTCGGCCATAGGCGACTTCCGAAGCCGAACGGCTACCCTCGATGAAGCCGGTGTTGCAGGATACCTGACCAGTCGCTGGTCGGGTGGCTGGGGCGTAAACAAGGTCTTTTCGGCACCCAGTCAAGAGGCCGTAGCGGTCGACATTTCGTGCGAGGACTACGGATTGCTGGCACGCATGGCCGAAAGTGGACACACACCTCGACTCCGGATTCACGCGGAAGCTGAGTTCCTGGGCGAAGTACCGTCTTTCAATGTTGTGGGCCGAATAGAAGGCTCAGAGCTTCCAGATGAATACGTTTTACTCGGTGCCCATCTGGACTCCTGGCACGCGGCAACGGGCGCGACGGACAACGGAACCGGATCTGTCATGATGCTCGAGGCTATGCGCATCATCAAGGAGACGTATCCCAACCCGCGCCGTACGATTCTTGTCGGACATTGGGGAAGTGAAGAGCAGGGCCTGATCGGCTCGAGTGCCTTTCGTGAGGATAATCCGGACATCATGGAAGGTATTCAGGCAGCGTTCAACCAGGACAATGGTACCTGGAGAATCATAGAGCTCGAAGGCCAGGGATTTGCGGCCTCGGTCGACCACTTGCCGAAATGGATGTCCGTGGTTCCGACCGAGATATCTTCGCACATTGACGTTCTCGTTCCTGGCCCTCAGGCCAACGCGGGGAGTGACCACACGTCGTTCATCTGCGCTGGAATTCCAAGCTTCCGATTCCGCTCACCTTATCCGGAATATCGACAGTACACATGGCATACTGACCTCGACACGTACGACAAAATCGTTTTTGATGATCTGTCGGAAAACGCCACGCTGGCTGCAATCGTTGCCTACATGGCATCGGAGGATCCGGTCCGATTCGATCGCACGCAAATCGACCTTCCAAACGATCCCCGAACCGGACAACCTCGAAACTGGCCCAACTGCCGTCCTCCTAGACGGTCCATGCGCTAACGGGCTCCCGTAGTACTGGAAACGGCGACTGGGGGTCAACTACATTCGATGGAACGACGATATCGGGGCGGCCCAACGGGCCGCCCCGACGCGTTTAAAGCATCAAAGCTACGCGGTTGGACCCTGCGAGACAGCGTCTGCTACAGTTCGCCGTTGGCGAGCGCTGAAGCGAGTCGATCCTTGATTTCGGACGCCAGGCTGCCCGGCATGGTCATGTTCTTCATGAAGGCCCACTTGCCGGCGTCCTCAAAGAAAAGCTTCATGCGATACATGGCATCGACGCTCTCGACTAAAACACGACCGTCTTGCTGACTCACGACAAGTTCGATGGGATACGCAGGCGCGTATGCCGTTCCGGCAAATGCAATGTCCTTGCGATCCTGGCACAAGCTGGAGCGCGAAGCCTATCGTCATGAAATGAGCATCGCCGAAAAGCGTCGCAAAGACCGCGACCAGGGCAAGCTCTACAAGCGCATCATGGCACAGAAGTGGGACCGTCGATAGGATATCATTCCATCCGTCATTTGCTCAGTCGGAATTTGGCCACCATATAGAGCGCCAATCCAATCAGCAGTAAAATCATGCCCCAAACGGGCGCTATGAAGGAGACGTAGAGGCCTCCCGCCAGCAATGCAGGCGATATGCCGCCGACTTGCTGGATGACCTGGAACGCTTGCATGAGTCCGATCGCCTGGCTGAGAAGCCCCGTGAAGAAGGCAAACACGCCCAGTTGAAGAACCAGGTTGTTCGCACGCCCCAGTGAAGAAGCTGGAGACTCATTGAATGACTTGGTGATGACATAAACGCCGAGGCCGACCATGATGGCTCCGATGATGGTGATGGGCGTGATGAAGACGCCGCCCGCGGAATAGAGGTTCATGGATTGGAGAGGTTGATTGTGATGATGTGATGTACACAATGGTGAGTATGAATCGGGACACGATCCAACCAACACCGCTTTGGATTCGTAGGCATGCTACGGTGCTGACGGCCTCGTCACAATCATCGATCGACGAGGGAATCCGGTTCGTAGACGGACAGTTCATTCGCGAACGATTCAGCCCAGAACAAGAAACGGCTCACTCGTCGACCAAAGCAGGTCGTTCATCGACGATCACATCACATTATCGCCTGCTAAGCGTCTCAGGGACACTTTTTTCGGTATGTTGAGACGGACCGATCTACAATCCTAAGCGCGATGACATTTACTCCCAGGCGACTCGTTGAACACGTCCTTTTTTGGGCCGCTGTGCTCGTGTTCTACACGCTGTACTTTGGAAGTCGCCAGGACGAATACGGCCAGAGCCTGTTCTTCGTCGCCTTGTTGTTACCTATCACGATGGCCACGACGTACGCCGTGGTCTACTGGTTGGTACCGCGTTATCTGCTTTCCGGAAAGGTTGGCCGATTCATCCTGTACTTGTGTTATTCCCTCCTGCTGTCCCTCTATCTCGAGCTCTCCCTGCTCGTGGGTTTGTACATGACGGTGGCCGACTACCAGGCCCTGTTCGTGGAGCCCACGCTCGTGGATTTGATGGATGTGCTGATCGGTATGTACGTAGTGGTGTTTGGGGCCTTGTCTTTGCACACCTTGCGACGTTGGCAGCAGTCTCAACGGGACCAAGAGGCGCTTGTCGCCATCAATGCTTCGATACAGCAGGATCTCGAGCGCGCTGATGAAGCTGGCCAAACGATTGGCCTTCGCGTAGACCGCCGGACTATTCATGTCCGTCTGGGAGACATCCACTACATCGAAAGCCAGGGAGACTACGTGCTGGTTTGCCTGGATTCAGATCGCCACATGACAAAACAGACGCTTTCGGCCCTGGAAAATGAGTTGGCGAATCGCGGATTCCTGCGGGTCCACCGCTCCTTTCTCGTGCGGATGGCGGCTGTGACAGCACACACGACATCCGAACTAGAAGTGGGTGGTAGATCCATTCCTGTCGGTCGTTCCTACAAGGAGAGCGTCTTGAGGGCTCTCCATGGCTGATTCCATATTCGCAGGTTCTTTGCGCCGCCAGCAGAACGTTTGCCGGCACGTAGGTTGAAACGGGCTTCCCACTCGCATCAACTTTACCGGAACCCCATGTCAGACTCATTGCGCAATATTGCCATCGTGGCTCACGTCGACCACGGCAAAACCACGCTGGTCGACTCCATGCTTTGGCAAAGTGGCATTTTCCGTGACAACCAGGACGTTGCGGAGCGCGTGATGGATTCGATGGATCTGGAGAGAGAGAAAGGGATCACCATCATGGCCAAGAATACGGCTGTGCAATACGGTGACATGAAGATCAATATCGTGGACACACCGGGTCACGCCGATTTCGGTGGTGAAGTGGAGCGTACACTCCGAATGGTGGATGGCATCATGCTGCTGGTTGATGCGGCTGAGGGCCCTCTTCCGCAGACCCGCTTCGTGCTCTCCAAAGCACTCGAACTCAACCTTCCGGCCATCGTGGTCGTGAACAAAATCGACCGGGAGGATGCACGCCCTGAAGAGGTATTGAATGAGGTTTATGACCTGTTCATCGACCTGGATGCTTCGGATGATCAGATCGAGTTTCCTGTCATTTTTGCCGTGGCTCGTGACGGGCAATGCACGACCGAAGTCGGAGGAGAGCTCACCGACTTGCAGCCACTGTTCGATGCCATCATCAACACCATACCAGCGCCACAGGGAGATCCGGACGCGACATTACAGGTTCTTGTGACCAATGTCGTCCCAGATAACTACCTGGGGCCCTTGGCAATCGGGCGCGTCGTGAATGGAACACTCAAGAATCGTCAGCACGTCAAACTGTGTCATCGTGGCGAGACGTTTACGTCTGCGCAGGTCACGGCCCTGTTCACGTATTCCGGGCTGCAGCGCGTCGAGGCGGATCAGGTAGGCCCCGGCGACATCATGGCCGTAGGCGGCATGGCGGGTATTGGATTGGGCGAAAGCATCTCCGATGCCGAAGAACCCCAACCTCTCGCCCCACTCCACGTGGACGAGCCAACCATGTCGATGGAATTCCGCATCAACGACTCTCCGTTCGCAGGCAAGGAAGGTAAGTACGTCACGTCCCGCAACCTGAAGGATCGTCTGGCCAAAGAGGCCGAAACGAACCTGGCCATGCGCATCGAAGAGACGAGCTCACCGGATTCCCACCTGGTCTACGGCCGAGGCGAGCTGCAAATGGCTATCCTGATCGAACAGATGCGTAGGGAAGGCTACGAATTCTCGGTAGGCATGCCGAACGTGATCACCAAGGAGATCAGCGGCAAACGCCACGAACCGTACGAATTGGCCCTGATCGACGTCGCGGAAGAATACATGGGAGCGGTCGTTCAGAAGTTGGGCACGCGAAAGGGTGTGATGACCAAGATGATCAATCACGGCTCGGGACGCGTTCGTCTGGAATTCGAGATCCCGTCACGCGGCCTGATTGGATACCGGAACGAATTCCTGACCGACACGAAAGGCACGGGCATCCTCACCCACTTGTTCGACAAGTACCGTCCGTGGGCCGGTGAGATTGCGCACCGTGCCACGGGAGCGCTTGTTGCCGACCGTAACGGCAAAGTGACCGGATATTCCGTCATCAACCTTCAGGAGCGTGGCGAGCTCTTTGTTTCTCCAAGCGACGCCGTGTACTCCGGCATGCTGGTAGGAGAAAACAGTCGCGATGTTGATCTCGAGGTGAACATCACCAAGGAGAAAAAGCTGACGAACATGCGTGCAGCGTCGGCTGACGCCTTCCAGAAGCTGATCCCACCGAGACGCATGTCACTCGAGGAGAGTATTGAGTTCATCCGGGATGACGAAATGATTGAAATAACGCCTTCGTCCCTGCGCCTGCGCAAGCGCTTTCTCGACCCCCATGAGCGTAAGCGTGCCGATATGGCCAGAAAGGCCGAAGCCGCGGAGTAGACCTGATTGCACATGATCTCACTACTGGGCATACCATGGGACGGAGGATCGAGCTTCATGCGCGGTCCTGCCAAGGCCCCGAATGAGATCCGGAGAGCCATTGCCTCCCCATCGTCAAACCTGGCCATGGAGGACGGAGTCGACTTCCTTGTCGGGTCGAATGTGTCGGATCTCGGAAACGTATCCGGGCTCTCTGCGGCCGCGGGTCCCGATGCGGTAGATGTTGTGGCATCCGCTGTTGATTCCGCATTGGATGCGGGACGTCCGCTGCTTTGCCTGGGCGGTGACCATTCCGTGGCGTGGCCCATTTTAAAAGCAACAGCCCCGCGCTATGATCAGCTGACCATCATCCAGTTCGACGCGCACCCGGACTTGTATCCGGACTTCGAGGGTGATCCTTTCTCCCACGCCTGCCCTTTCGCGCGCGTCATGGAAGCGTTTGATCACGTAAATCTGGTTCAGATAGGAATCCGGACCCAAAATACCGTTGGAGCGCAGCAGGCAGAGCGATTCAGGGTTCGCATCCATCCAGCCTCCTCCCTGCCCGAGAAAGCGGAACTCTGCTTCGATCACCCTGTCTACATTTCTCTCGACTTGGATGTACTCGACCCTGCCTTTGCTCCCGGTGTATCGCACCATGAGCCGGGGGGGCTCACCACGCGGGAACTGATTGGACTGCTACAGGCAATCGATGCCCCGGTCGTCGGTGCGGATCTCGTTGAGCTTAATCCGGATCGCGATCCTACCGGAGTAACGGCCATGGTAGCTGCCAAGCTGACCAAGGAGCTTGGTCGTATTCTGCTTCAATCCGCCCATTATCCCTGACGAACATGTCTCACTATTTCCGCCTCCTGACCATTGGTTTGTTCGTACTGTTTGCTGTCACCCGAGCAGAAGCGCGCCAGGATACCGGTGTTCGAAGCCAGGTGCAGCATCCGAATCCATACGATCACGCCCAGACAATCGAAGATGCCGTACGCATCAAGGACCAGCTGGTAGAATATTCCGCGACCTTTGGCAAACAGCCGGTCTATGATGATGAGGGCAACGTCATCGCCGGATTGTTCTACACGTTCTATCAGAGAACGAATGGTGCCCCGAATGTTGAGCGCCCGTTGGTCATCTCCTTCAATGGCGGCCCCGGTTCTGCCTCCGTGTGGATGCATTTGGGATATACGGGGCCGAAAAAGCTCATCATTGACGAAGAGGGCTATCCTATCCAGCCGTATGGCGTCCGGGACAATGATCACTCAATTCTGGATGTGGCGGACATCGTGTTCGTTAATCCGGTGAATACGGCGTTTTCCCGACCAGCGCCTGATGTCGAAACAGAGCAGTTCTTTGGAGTCAACGAAGATGTAGCCTACCTGGCCGACTGGATCGATACGTTCGTCTCGCGCCATGAGCGCTGGACCTCGCCCAAGTTTCTGATTGGTGAATCCTATGGCACGACCCGAGTCTCCGGATTGGCTGGCCAATTGCAAGGGAGACACTGGATGTATCTGAATGGCGTCATTCTGGTTTCTCCGACGGGTCTTGGTGTCGATCGCGACGGTGCTGTTCGCGCTGCATACTACCTTCCCTACTATGCGGCAACCGCATGGTATCACGAGCAACTGGAAACAGACCTGCAGACTCGGGACTTGAGGGACTTGCTACCCGAGGTGGAGGCATGGACCCTCGACGTCTTTTTACCAGCCATCGCGCGCGGTGGATCTTTGAACGCTGATACCCGGATGGAAGTCGCTTCTGTGGCTGCCCGGTATGCTGGCTTGGACGCAGAAGATTTCCTTCAGCACAACCTGCAGGTCCCAACTTCCTACTTCTGGAAGGACCTGCTGCGTGACGAGGGACTGACCGTCGGAAGGCTCGACTCCAGGTATCGCGGAATCGATCGGCAAGATGCGGGAGTCCGATATGACGGAGACCCGGCACTGACGGCATGGAATCACGCGTTTGCACCCGCCATCAACCACTACCTGCGTGATGAATTGGGCTACGAGACAGAATTGCAATACAACCTGTTCGGCCCCGTATCCCCGTGGAACCGGGATGGCGACCGTACTGGTGAGCAATTACGTCGCGCCATGGCCCAAAATCCGTACCTCCATGTCATGGTCCAGGCAGGCTACTACGACGGCGGGACGGACTATTTCAACGCCAAGTACACGATGTGGAACATGGATCCGAGTGGCGATATGCAAGATCGTATGCGCTTCAAGGGATACCGGAGTGGGCACATGATGTACCTGCGCGACGAGGACCTCGCTACGTCAAACCAGGACATTCGAGACCTGATCGCCGATGCCGTCAATGCAGGGTCACTTCCGGCCCAGTATTGAACGTCCCATCGCGGATTGGAAGCACAGTTCCAGAAAACGATTGACCACCGTCCAGACTGTATCACACCCCCAGAACCCAGCTGAATATCATTCACACATCATGAGAACCCTTCGATTCTTTCCCATCCTGTTCCTGGCCGTCTCTTTGAGCGCGTGTCAGTCCGAAGAAGCCACCAAAAACGTCGACCCCAATCAAGCGTCAACCGAATCCGCTGATGCAGCGCTGGAGCAGGGCGTTCGGCCGGTAACGGCCGAAAAGCTGGACCTCAACACGACGCCTACGGAAGTATTTCTGACAATCCCAGGAGTAGGCGAGCGTATGGCGCACGAATTTGAAGAGTACCGTCCTTACATCAGTATCGTCGAATTCCGCAATGAGATGGCGAAATATGTAGACGAGGAGACCATTGCCGGCTACGAGGATCATGTCTATGTCCCCATCGACATCAATGCCTCTGATGCTGAGACCGTAGCTCAGATTCTGGGCTTGGATCTGGAGGGCGCTGAGGAACTGGTTGCGTCCCGCCCTTACGCTTCCCAAGATGCGTTCATCGCCAAAGTCACAGAGGTAGCGGGTGGCATCTCGTCGCAGTTTGCACGGCTCTATCTCGCTTCCGAATGAATCCCTTATCGGAGACTCCCCGGGATTCTCCACTTGAAGCGCGATTCCGGCTGATACTTTGTGCCCTGGCTGTCGCGACCTTTGTGGTCATCCCTGCTGAATTGATCCTGCTGGGCCACACGCAGAGTGTGGCCCAGTGGATTCCTTTTGTCGCCTGCTTTTTTGGGCTCGTGGCATGTGGTTGGGTGGTGGTTGACCCAGTCCCTGCCCGTCTTCGAGGAGCCAGGCTCCTTTCGAGGCTTATCGTGCTTTCTGGAATGGTTGGGGCATTCATGCACTTGCGCGCGAACCTTCTCCTTCAGCTTGAAATCAGGCCCAACGAAACATGGTCAGAGGCCATGTGGCCAGCCTTGCAGGGATCTGCGGCGTTCCTCGCTCCGGGTATCCTGATCCTGGGCGCATTGCTGGTGTTGGGGGCAACCTATGATCACCCGGTCTTGACTACCCAAAAGGCGCGGTAATCGAGTCTGCGCAACATGCGAAGGAAAATGGCTCCTGTCAGGAGCCTGAAAGCTGGGCTATCGCGCCCTCGGCACGCTGATAGACCGGATCTTCCGGGTTTCCGATAATGCGCTTCACCCGCTCGAATTGCTCAATTGCCTGGTCCGTGCGATTGATTTGATTGAGCATGATCCCGCGATTGAAATTGGCCTGGATGTGCGTGGAATCGGCGGCCAGGACCCGATTCGTTTCTTGAATCGCGAGCATCGAATTCTGAGGATCGTATAGATAGGCGATTGCCATATCTGTTCGAACATCCAGATTGTCAGGATTCATGTCCAGTGCAGCTTGATATGCGCCAACGGCTTTCTGCGCCCAAGGGGCTTTCTGCGTATCAGGAGCCCGCTGCATCCAATCGAAATAGAGATTCCCAGCCAGAATCCACTCGTCCTCAGACCCTATGGCTTCTGCAATCAGCACGGTTTGATCCGCGGCAAAGTCAAGGCGATCCGCGGCAAAGTACATGTCAATCAGGCGCCGACGAGCGTCGATCTGGGCATCCCCCGTGGCCTGCTCGATTTCGGACATCAGCCGTCCCTCCCTGTCTTGCCACTGCGAAGCGAGCGGCTCGACCGTTTGCTGGTCTTGGGATGGCTGGGCAATGGAATCGAACGAGCCACCACTGCCACCACTCATCGTGGTTACGGCATATAATGCCACAACCAGCAGCAAGGCTGCGCTGACGACGATGATAACCTGCTTCCCCACCGCTTTATCGGTCGTGCCGAGGTCGGTGATCTTGCCCGATTTCCCTTCATGGGATGCCTTTGATTCGCGGGCTTCAGCTATTACTTGAGACGCAGGCGCAATCGTTCCTGCGCTTCTTTCTCCCGAGTCGATGGCACGATTCGGCACCAGACGGGACCCGCACCGATTGCAGAATCGCGAACCGCCAGGGTTGCGGTGTCCGCAGGTATCACACTCCGGAGGAACGTCCGAGAGCAAATCCCCGGATTGAATAATCCCTAGCCCCTCCACAGGAGACGAAGATGATTCCTGGGACGAATCCCGCTCCTGGGAAACCTCAATTTGCGGCACTCCCGCGACAGGAGTGCCGCAAAGATTACATACCTCGGCACCGGCGTCTATGCGGGCGCCGCAGGATTCACACGTTTGATGCATTCAGCTGACCTAGGAAATGGCTTCGTCCACTTCCTTTTTAAATTCCTTGGACGGTTTGAAGGCCGGAATATTGGTCGCGGGAACGTGCACGGGGATGTTTTTGCGTGGGTTACGCGCTGTGCGCGCCGCCCGATGCTGTACAGTGAAAGAACCGAATCCCCTGAGATCTATCCGCCCACCACGCTTCAATTCGGCCTTGACAACACTGATAAAACCGTTCACAACCGCTTCCGTTTCCAGCTTGGTCAAACCCGTTCCTGCTGAAATCTGATCGATGATATCTGCTTTAGTCACGGTATTTCTCCAAGCGGAGCATATGTGATTGTATGTCAAGCGGTTACGCTCGACGCTCACGTCAAGATGCAAAAACCAAAGTATATTGGCAATCATTCACACAACTCCGTGGACAATTGTCCAAAACAAGTCCATCTCCCCCAGTTCGTCAGGTCGCCGCTGAGTTGGCGTTCAGGTCGACGCTCGTGTCTTTTTGCCGTCTGTATTGGGATCTGGAACTGATGGACGGGGCGGAGCTACCTGCGGGCCCGTGTTTCATCTACGGAAATCATTCCGGCAACTACGATCCGTTCATTTACAACGCGTTCACGAAGCTGGGCCAGGCCACAGCTGGCGTGATGACGATGGAATACCTGGAGTCCGGGCCAATTGCATCATTGTTCAAAGCCGTGGGAATTCAGGGGACCCGCAAGCGCGTCCCTGAGCCTCATTTGATTCGTCGGATTTACGCGATGCTCAATGCGGGACGCCGCGTTGTCATTTTTCCAGAGGGGGGTCGACGTTGGGATGGCCGACCCGCACCATGGATCGAATCAACCGCCAAGCTCTTCATGCGGGCCGGGGTACCGGTTTATCCTGTGGAGATCATTGGATCGTACGTGGCGTGGCCACGCTGGGCTCCTTGGCCCCCTTAAGGCGCATCTTTGGGAGGTTTTTCCCGTTGCACAGGATGGCCATCATCGGTGTCCACGTTCCTAATCACTCACCCACAACACCATGCCTTGCTTCTCCATTGCTGGAGCACTGATTGTTCCCCGGTTGACCATCCTCTATTTGTGGCTGATGACCAACTGGTTTGTGGGAGTATTCGGATCCGTAATCTGGCCCATTCTGGGCTTTTTCATCGCTCCAACAACGGTACTTTGGTATTCCGTTGTAGAAAACGTCTATGCGGGGACGTGGGGCACGTTTCAGATCGTGGTACTCATCATCGCCATCCTTGTCGATCTTTCGCCTGGGACAAAGAAGAAAAAAAAGAAGTCCAATTAGGCGCGGTGCTCAGGGTCAACATTCAGCAAGGCAATTAAATGCCCAGTCCCGGTTGCTACCCTGCATCTCGCAGGTCCACGATGTATCGCCCTTGGATCCCACCATTCATCAGCTGATCGCAGGCGAGCGGCACGTCTTCGAGCATGACATCATGGGCGATACGCTCAAAATCAATCGACTGAGCCAAATCCCTGAGCCCTTCCCATGCTCGTCGCCTCGGTGCTTGAGGGCAGGTATTTGAATCAATTCCGATCAGGCGAACGCCGCGCAGGATGAACGGAAACACGGTTGTATTCAGACGGTGTCCCCCCGCCAGCCCACAAGCAGCTACCACGCCATGAGTCATTGTCTGGCTCAGGACGGATTCCAGTACAGCTGACCCAACGGAGTCCACACAACCGGCCCAATTCCCTGAATCCAATGCACGTTTGGCACCAGATTCAAACGTGCTTCGAGGGTGTATATCAGTGGCGCCCAGTTCCTTCAGATACGCAGCAGCCTCCGCTTTTCCCGTGACAGCTACCACTTCGTAGCCAGCTGCAGCCAAGAGCATGACGGAAAAGCTACCAACGCCGCCTGTCGCACCCGTTACGAGGACCGGACCCGCGCCCGGCGGGAGTCCATATTCTTGAATGGCCTGCAGAGAAAGCATCGCTGTAAATCCAGCCGTGCCCACAATCATGGCTTCGCGGGTACTCAGTCCTTGGGGGACCGGAACAAGCCAATCGGACTTCATGCGCTGATAGCGGGCATACCCTCCCCACGTTACTTCTCCCACTCCCCATCCGGTGGACAGAACGGCCGAGCCTTCCGGAAAAGCAGGATCGCTCGATTCCACGATTTCTCCCGCCAGGTCTATACCCGGCACAAAAGGAAGGTCGGATCGGATGATCTTCCCTTTTCCAGTTACGGCCAATGCGTCTTTGAAGTTGATACTGCTCCAGTCCACCTTCACCAGCACATTCCCATGCTCTGGTAGGTCATCGCGTCTTACAGACTCTACCGATGCTCTTTGCGGCGCATCGCGTACAACCAGCGCTTTGAAACTCATTCGCGACGTCTCTTTTTAAAAATCAGATCCCTCTTCGTCTCGAAGGGATTCGAAACCCTCATCCGGCGGAAGGATCTCGTTCTCAGGATAAAGATGATCGAGTGCAAGCACAGATCGGCCAATGCGCTGTTCCCATCGTTCGCCGGCACGCTCACTGGCTCGAATGAGGGTGAAGGTACCGAGCTCACCATCGCTACGCACCTGCATTTCTCCTGAAATATCGGACCATGCCCCACGGAATCCCGATTGCCAGTGTAATTCAAATTCGGCGCGGTACACTCGATCCAATGCCGTGTACGACCAATCGTTGATAAATACATAAGCACGCCGCACACCGAAAATCGAATCCAGTGATTCCAGAATCTGTCCTCCAGCCCGTTCCACGAGCGTTCGCATTTCATCCTCACGTTCAGACTCGGACTTGGCTCGCAAGACAATCTCTTCGGAAGCCACAGAAAGCGCCGTTCGAGACAATTGAACGAACAGATCGAAATTGACGGCGGCAGAATCTGCGTCCAGCATCGAAGACTGGATTGCGTAACGCAGGTCGCGATACCCGGCATATTGCGGCAAAATGAACCGCTGGCCACGACGTACCACGGGAAGTTTCATGCGGGCATCTGGATAGCCGCTTACCCAGGTATCGATAAAGACCTCTTTTCGTCCGGATGGCTCAAATCGTTCCCACCCATCTTCTCCGTGGATCTGGCGCTCGAGAAGTACCCTGGACGCTACGTAAGCGCGCTCGTATCCGTTGGTACTATCCTGCGGAAAGGTAACATCGTATTCTGCAAACGCTCGCTTTGGAGAAGCAGACAGTGCGTGTTGATTACACGACTGTCTGGGACCGAGGTAACCGCAAACCTCCAGGAGCAGGCGTTCCGCGTTTCCAAGATTCTCGTCGAACACTGCAATGCGACCCAACGGGCCAGCATACAGCGTATCGTATGCCTCGTCGAAAAGGGTTACCGTAACCAGATCCGGTATTACCTCCGACATACCCGCCATGGGACGATCCTGGACGAATCGGGCTGAAACGTCTAGGGTATCCCATCCTTCGCGCAGCACATTCAGGTCCCGCACAGCGAATCGGTCCGGCGTTCCGCACCCTGTGGTCATGAGCATCAGGAACCACAAAACCATGATCAGCCCCTTCCATGCAGAAGATGAATCACTGCGATTCGAACTGATTGGTATGGAGATCATATCATTTATCGGGACGGGCACCCTTCCTTTTTCGACCGGACGGATGAAGCGCTTCAATACGGTTGTCGCGGATTCTGTTTCAACACGTCGAATCGAATGCGACTCGTTTCGTCCTTTTCCCACAAAAAACCGAATTTAATTCCGGTATTTGCTTCATGAACAAATACTGTTCTGTCCACTTTCTTGTTTGCCACGCATTGTTTTTTATGCGCTTCTGGAAGCGCTATCAAGACGCACCAGGATAACATCTCAAGCCACCCTTTGAATCACGCACCATGCAGGCAGCTCCTTCAACCGCGCTGGATCCGACCGCTGACTTCCTCCCCCTCAATGGCACGGACTACGTTGAATTTTTCGTCGGCAACGCCAAGCAGGCAGCCCATTTCTACCGCTCCGCTTTCGGATTTCAGCCGGTAGCCTACTCCGGGCTCGACACCGGAAACCGGGAACGGACCAGTTATGTGGTGCAACAAGACAAGATCCGCTTTGTCCTAACGTCCTCGCTGGTAGAAGACTCCGTTGTCGCTGAGCATGTCAAACGGCATGGGGATGGTGTACGGGACCTGGCTTTGTGGGTAGACGATGCGCGTTCTGCATTTGAGGAGACAACAAGGCGCGGTGCAATTCCCGTCCAGGAACCCCAGGTTTTCGCAGATGAACATGGGCAGGTCGTAAAGGCATCGATTCGGACCTATGGTGACACCATCCATACTTTCGTCGAGCGAAAAGACTACTCTGGCGTCTTTTTACCCGGTTTCGAGGCTTGGATCGACGAGGACTTCAACGTTGCCGAAGTCGGCCTGCGGTATGTAGATCACTGCGTGGGAAATGTTCATCTAGGCGATATGAACAAATATGCCGATTTCTATTCTGACGTGATGGGCTTTCGCAATCTGCTCACCTTCGATGACAAGGACATTTCGACAGAGTACTCGGCCCTGATGTCAAAGGTCATGGCCAACGGCAACGATCGGATCAAATTTCCGATCAATGAACCAGCTCAGGGAAAGAAGAAAAGTCAGATTGAGGAATACCTCGATTTTTATGGCGGCCCGGGAGTTCAGCATGTAGCCATGGCAACCAACAATATCATCGAAACGGTTTCTGCGCTGCGAAGCCGTGGTATCCAGTTCCTTAATATCCCCGACTCGTATTATGACACCCTGCTCGACCGGGTCGGAGAGATCGATGAGGATTTGCTTCCTCTCAAGGAACTGGGAATTCTTGTCGACCGCGACGACGAGGGCTATCTGCTTCAGATATTTACCAGACCGGTCCAGGACCGCCCGACCGTCTTTTACGAGATCATCCAGCGAAAAGGAGCGCGTTCCTTCGGAAAAGGTAACTTCAAGGCGTTATTTGAATCGATCGAACGGGAGCAAGAGCGTCGAGGTAATCTCTAGACGCCGGTCTTTTCAGTAATCCCGCCTTTCCATTCTACACCCCAGCATCCAGAGACAGCAGCATGCCTCATTACGTTCGCATGGGCGAAGTGCCCCAAAAGCGTCACACACAGTTTCGCCGTCCTGACGGCCAGCTGTATAGCGAAGAAGTGATAGGAGCCGAAGGATTCAGCGGCATCTCTTCCATTGCCTACCACGTGCATCCGCCGACGGTTGTCGACAAGGTTCTGGATCCTGTTCCGTACGGTGTAGAGTATGCTGATCTGGATTTCTTGAGACACCGGCATGTTCGCGGCTTCGACGTACCCTCCGAGGGTGCATGGTTGGAGTCACGACGAGTAGTGATGGGAAACAGTGATGTGCGATTGGCTATTGCGACGCCTACCGAGCAGATGGACTATTTCTATCGCAATGCTGTCGCGGACGAAATGATTTACGTGCATGATGGTGAAGGCGTGCTGGAAAGCCCCTTTGGAAACGTCCCCTTCCAAAAAGGGGATTATGTGCATGTGCCACGCACGATAACCCATCGTTGGAAGTTCAATGAGGGTCCTCGCCGCCTGCTGGTAATCGAATCATTCTCGGAGATCCATTACCCGAAACGCTACAAAAACAATTCTGGACAGCTCCTGGAGCATTCCCCGTACTGCGAGCGCGATATCCGGCCTCCCTCAGAGCTGGTGACGCACGATGAGGAAGGTGCTTTTGAAGTGCGCATTGCCAAGCATGACTACCTGCACCCCGTCATCTTCCGATACCACCCTTTCGACTTTGTCGGATGGGACGGCTACATGTATCCGTATGCGACGTCCATCCACGACTTTGAGCCCATTACGGGCCGCGTGCACCAACCCCCTCCGGTACACCAGCACTTTACGGGCCACAACTTTGTGATCTGCTCCTTCGTGCCTCGTCTCTTCGACTATCATCCGCAGGGAATCCCGGCACCTTACAACCACTCCAACATCGACTCGGACGAGGTGCTCTACTATGCCGAGGGTGACTTCATGAGTCGCCGCGGCATCGATCGGGGATCCTTTACACTGCACCCGGGAGGCATTGCCCACGGCCCCCATCCTGGCACGGTAGAAGCGTCCATCGGTAAAGAGCGAACGGAGGAGCTTGCCGTAATGGTAGACACATTCCGCCCCTTACGCCTGACCAAGCTGGCGTTGGGCGCCGAGGATGCAGACTACATGCTATCCTGGAGACCAGAGCTTTACAATGCAGGCAAAGGCATGAGTGGTTTCGAAGGCGAAACCGGTCACTGAGGATTACGCTGAATCAGGGACGCGTCCGGGTCTGCACAGGCGTGGCGGTACTATGAACCTGGCACCACAACTCGCGGCCATGCATTTCATCGGCTGCCGAGTGGCAGATGCGGTCACCAAGCACGGCATAATCGTTCGGAGTTGACCCGAAGGATCCCGGCCACGTATCACGCAGCATTTCCGTCGTGGTCCCGTTGGTTCTCCAGAGTTCTACGCCAAAACGCTGAGTCCTTGCGGAGAAATAAAGCCATTCATCGTTGAAACTGATCATGGCATGTGGGTCGGAGCCCATGCTGCCCTCATCAATATCGGCTACGATTCGAGCTCCGTCCGTCTCCGTCCAGTCCCACAGTTCAAGGCCGTTAATACCGTCCTCGGCAGCGAAGTATAGAATCTCTCCGTGAGAATGCAACTCGTGTGGCGTCGCGTCCCGGTCACCCTCGCGAATATCCTTCACCAGCTCCGGTGCGCCACCTGGCGTGAGCATGAACAGTTCCGCGCCATGATCAGGATGGCTCGCGGTAAAAAACAGGCGGCCGTCATGGGCCGTCAGCGAGCGAGGCGATGAGCTGTCTGTACCCGGTCGGATATCTGCAACCAGCGCTTCCGTCTCTCCATCCCAGGACCACAGTTCAATACCCTCATCGGGCGTATATGCGCTGAAGTAGAGCATTTCACCAACAACTGTGAGCTCGGACGGACGGGATCCCGATGGCCCTGGATTCATCTCAGCAGCCATGCGGACAGACGTCCCGTCGTACAAAAACAGCTCAGTACCGTGTCCGGCTCGTTGAGCGGCGAACACCAAGTTATCTCCCAACACGCGGTGCCAAGCCGGGTTGGAACTGCCAGGTCCCTCATTGACATCTGCCGCCAGCGAGACCGTCTCGCCATCCCACCGCCAGAGTTCGTGCCCAATCACATCATCATTGGCCGTGAAGTAAACGCTGCCGTCGAACTCGGTAAAACCCACAGGCGAAGAACTGCTGGGGCTTTCACCAATGTCGCGAACCAGCCGGTCATCATTGCCATCGAGTACAAACAGCTCCCGACCATAGGGCTCTTTAAGCGCCGTGAAATAGAGTTCGTCTTTGAAGACGAAGAATCGTGCCGGAGCTGCGTTTCCTTCCAATGGTTCGATATCGGTGATGCGTGACAAACCCGAATCGTCCAGCTTCCAGATTTCCGACCCGAAGGTCATGTCGTTCAGCTGGAGATACAGCGCATCATTCCATACCAACATCTGGTTTGGATTGCCGGCGTCGGGACCAGGAATGGCGTCTAGGATGAGGCCATCACTCGGTGTTTCCGGGGCACAGCCTGTAAAAACCAAGGCGATGAGTAATCCAATCAGGGACAGTCGGTTCATGAAAGCGGCAGGCTCATTTCAGGTTAAATCGCGTCGTAAACGACCGTCGGACCATAAGGTTTTTTGATTCGTCCATAGATTCGGTTCAAATTTGCGTGACCTTCCTCCACTTCCCCTCGTTCCTATCCGGACATGCTCCAACCTTCCCCAGGCTTTCCATTTGATCAGCAGATTGCATGGACACCAAATCCAGAGCAGATTGCGGCTTCCAATCTCATGCGCTTCATGCAGCTGCACGGTATTGATTCGCTGGAGGCTCTGCAGACCCGCAGTACCGAGGATATTGCGTGGTTCTGGGATGCCGCCCTCAAGGATTTGGATATTCGTTTCAGGACGCCTTACTCGCAGGTAGTCCGTCTGGAAAACGGGCTCGAATTTCCCGAATGGTGTGTGGGTGGCCGGATGAATATTGTCGACAACCTGCTCGACAAATGGCTGGATAACCCCACTTTCGCAGCGCGTGAGGCGCTGCGTTATGAATCTGAAGAAGGAGACATCATTGTTTTTTTCTATGCCGACGTTGCTAGGCAAACTGCCAAGGTCGCCGAAGCATTGAGGCAGGATGGCTTTGGAAAAGGCGATACAATAGGGCTCTTCATGCCCATGACACCCGAGCTGCTCTTTGCTTTCCTTGCCATAATCAAGATCGGAGGTATCATTCTGCCGCTCTTTTCTGGATACGGTCCCAGAGCAGTAGCTACGCGCCTGAATGATGCCGAAGCCTGTGCGCTTTTCACCAGCAATGCGTTCCCTCGCAGGGGCAAGCCGATTGCCTTGAAAGCTGTTGCGGATGAAGCCCTCGCCCAATGTCCCAGCGTTCGCCGCGTCATTGTCCACGAACGCATTCCGAATGCCGAATTGACGCTGACTCCAACACGGGATGTACGCTATCAGGATTTCATCGAGGGAATGCCCGAATCCTCCGAAACGACGGATACCTCGGCCGAGGACCCCATGATGATCATTTACACATCAGGAACGACGGGTCGGCCAAAAGGGGCTGTTCACACCCATTGTGGTTTCCCCATCAAGGGCGCTCAGGACATGTATCACGCCATGGACGTCCGTCCCGGAGATACCATGTACTGGATGAGTGACATGGGATGGATGATGGGACCCTGGTTGGTCTTTGGAACCATGACCATTGGGGCCACCATGGTGTTTGCTGACGGAGCACCTGATTTCCCCGATCCAGGACGTCTCTGGCGTATGGTCCAAGAACACCAGGTCACACATCTGGGCCTCTCTCCGGTTCTCATACGGGCGCTCATGAGTCATGGCTCAAATCATGTGAACAAGGCCGACCTGTCCACACTTCGAGCCGTTGGCTCTACCGGAAGTCCCTGGGATCCTGCTTCCTGGAATTGGACCTTCGAGCACGTTCTCGGTCGAAGTAAACCAATCCTGAATTACTGTGGTGGGACGGAAATTTCGGGCGGCTATGTTTGTGGCAACTTCTTGCAGCCCCTCAAGCCCTGTTCATTCAGTGGGCCCGTGCCTGGAATGGCCACCGATATCGTCAACGAGGAGGGAGAATCCATCCGTGAGGCGGTCGGAGAAGTCGTGATTCGCCAGCCTTGGATCGGGATGACGCGAGGCTTCTTGAATGACCCGGATCGCTACCTGGAGAGCTATTGGCACCGCTTCCCCGGAACATGGGTTCATGGGGACTTCGCCGCGGTCGACAAAGACGGTTGCTGGTTCATCCTCGGCAGGAGTGATGACACCATCAAGGTGGCAGGAAAACGACTCGGACCGGCTGAGGTTGAGGCCATCGTGAATGCGCATGAAGGGGTAGTTGAATCTGCTGCGGTCGGGGTTCCTCACCCGGTCAAGGGCCAGGAGGTGGGGCTTTTCGTTGTTCCGGGTGATCACTTCCAGTGGCCTGACGCAGCAGCTGATAGCCTGGACGCCACCGATTACGTCGAAGCCCTGAGAGCCGAGTTGAATACCGCCGTAATTGCCGAATTGGGCAAGCCACTCAAGCCCGCCTTTGTCCGCTTTACCAGGGCGTTACCCAAAACGCGCAACGCCAAGGTGATGCGACGTCTGATTCAGGCTGTACATGAAGGAAAGGCCCTCGGAGACACATCCAGTCTTGAGCATCCCAGTACGCTGGATGGGATTCGGGAAGCTATCTGACCGTCTGCCCATGTATACAACGGTTGTCGATTTTCAACCACACGTTGAACGATTTTGGCTCCTCGGATAGTCACTTCGCTTCTTGAGCCACCTTACCGCTGACAGACGCCACCTCCTTGACAAGTATTCAGGGGCGGTTGGCGACGATTCACCCAACCCGCGCTGATAATTGGCCGATACGGATCAATATTTGTTGCAAATCAGTCTCCAGTTTCAGCCATCCGAATACTCCTCATTATGATTCGCGTATACACTTTGCGCTTACCGCTCGCTGTTCTCCTCTTCTTTTCGTTGGCACTGCTCAAAGCAGAGCCCGCGCAAGGCCGACAAGGTGTGCGCGTCACTGTGTCTGGAACCGTAACTGACGCGGAGACGGGCGTCCCGCTGACCGGTGCTCATGTTTTCATTGCCTCTTCCATGATCGGAACGACCACGGATCGGGATGGCCGGTACGTGCTTGACCAAGTCCCTCTTGGCGCGCATCGTCTATACGTTTCCATACTGGGCTTCGAAGACGATTTCATGGACATCCTTCTCCGGTCTGAGGAATCACAAATCCTTGATTTCAGCCTCACACCGGCCTTAATTGATATCGGAGAAATCGTGGTCGAAGCAGAGCGGGACCGTCGCTGGGCAAGGCGCTTGCGTCGCTTCACTCGAGAGTTTATCGGAGAGACCCCCAATGCTGAGCTGACGACGATCCTGAATCCGGAAGTACTCGATTTCGAAGTTTCAAGCGGCACCTTCACAGCTCGAGCCACTGCTCCACTCTTGATTGAAAACAAAGCACTCGGATACCAGATCCAGTATTTCCTGAGCGACTTCCAGAGCACTCCGGGGCGAGTTCGCTACGATGGAGAGGGCCTCTATGAGGAACTCCCGGCCGACAATTTGGAGCAGGCAATGGCGTGGGAAGAGAATCGAAAGGCCGCATTTATGGGCTCTTTTCGGCATTTCATGCTGGCACTTATCGCTGGACGCTCCGAAAGCCAGGGTTTCCGGACGTTTTCCCGACCTTCGGCGGGTCGGGTTCAAGGAGACGCATTTGCTGAAAGCTCTGTTATTTCCAATCAGCGGTTTCCCATCGAACCCGAGTCTCTCATCTCGTCCGGTGAGGCGCCCAACGAGTATGTTTTTGATTTCACCGGCCACCTGGAAATAGTCTTCATGGGAGAGAAAGAAGACCCTGCCTATCTGGACTGGTCGCTTCGTCCTGAGCGATCCAACCCGCGCTTCCAGACTTCATGGACCTTCCTGGATCACGGTCCGGCCATGGTTGACTACAAGGGTGACACCATGGATCCGTACGCAGTCGTGTTCATGGGATATTGGGCCTTCGAACGCGTTGCCGACGATCCGCCGCGGGAATACCGTCCCGGAAACGCTTCGCCACGCTAAAAGAAGACGTCAAGCATCGAATGCAGACTCGATGTGGTCGATCTGCAGTCCGCGGCCGTCGCCGGTCAGGGCAACGATGTCAAATCGGCATATCGAATGCTCAAGTTTCCGATCACGCAGAAACGCCTCGGCGGCCAGGACCAACCGACGGCGCTTCGCCAGGTTGACAGCCGATTCGGGTGCAGCAAAGTCTGCGTTGCGTCGCCATTTCACCTCTACGAATATGAGTAGGTGCTCATGTTCAGCGTCCTTGGTCGGCAAAGAAGCGATCAGATCGATTTCCGCCTTCTTGAATCGGTAATTCCGCTCAAGTACCCGATACCCTCGTTCTTGCAGAAACCGCGCAGCAATAGCTTCGCCGTTTGCTCCTTTGCTCTGGCGAAAAGACGGCATTGGGTCAACCTCGCTGGTCAAACAATGAATGCAACACGGACGGGCATCCATGAAGGTTTGTTGTCCTATCTTCTGATACCCCTGCTACAGACCCACTCGCTTGCCTTCCGCACCTTCCGTGTTTGCAACCAACGGTATCCTGACCCTGACTACTGACTTTGGCTCGCAGGACGGGTACGTCGCAGCCATGAAGGGCGTCATGCTCGGTATCAATCCTGATCTGAAACTCGTGGACGTGTCCCACGACATTGCACCACACGACATCATGGATGGGGCTTTTGTACTGCGGACCGTTGCAGAAGCCTTCCCTAATGGCACGGTACATCTCGCCGTCGTGGACCCGGGGGTCGGCTCCAGCCGAAAGGCGATCGCCATGAAGTATCGCAATCAGCTTTTTGTTGGCCCTGATAATGGCCTTTTCTCCCTTCTACTGGCAGGGCAATCTGCTGAAAAAGTTGTTGAACTGGATCAGCCGCGATTCTGGCGAGATGTCACCATCAGTACTACGTTCCACGGCCGGGATATTTTTGCTCCCATAGCAGCGCGCCTAGCGTCTGGCCTGTCTCTTTCTTCGGCCGGCACACCCATAACGTCTATCAAATCGCTTCATTGGGCCCTCCCCATTTCAGACGATCAGGGAATTCAAGGATGGGTTGTTCATATTGATCGATTCGGGAATTGCATCACGAATATCGCGCGGGACCAATTCGAATCGCATCGTCGATCTCGAACATTCAAGTGCTATGCAGGGACTTCAATCATCGCCTCGAACAGCGAGACGTATTCCGACGTTGATCCTGGCGAACCAACGGTGCTTTTCAACAGCCAGGACATGCTCGAAATAGCGATCCATAAAGGATCTGCCAGCAGTATGTTGAATATCCGGAAAGGAGCCCCGGTCAATATTCTATTCATGGACGACAAAACGTGAAATCACTTCCGCATTCAGACATTGACGACCTGTATCTCTATGCCCAGCTGGTAGCAGAAGACGCGGAAGAAGCATCTGTTTTATTGGCTAAAGCCCTCGACGCTCGCGGTAAAGGCAATCGTTCTGCAGCTTCCGAGCTGATCCAACTGATCGCAGGCAGGCATATGTCGGACGGTGGTGCATGGCTGACCAAACGGCAAGTCCCGCAAGCCCTCGAAGAGCTCCTTCCCCGCATGCTTTCCCGATTCAGTCCTCCCAGGCGCATTGCCGTCGTTCGGGCTTTCAAGGACAACGATGGAAGTGCCTCCGACCGGGAGGTGTTTCTGATCTCGGTTCGTCGTGCGCTGGAGTCTGACGGCTTGACCTCTGTAGCAAGACGCTTGACCATGGAGGGGCTGGAAGAGTCGATGCGCCAGTACTTGAATACACAGATGGCGGACGTCCCGGAGACCATCCGGGAACGCTGGGAAGCAGCCAATAGGCCTGCCGCCCCAGCATCGCCTGCTGTGGGAAGGCAATTTCCCCTTCCCGCCCGTATTGCAGCCGGCGTATTGGTCATCCTTGTATCAGCTGCAATCGGCTCCTGGATCACTTCTCCCTCCAGTTCTTCTTCTACTACCCGATCGGAATTGTTCGATACGCTGTCAAATCTGGATAGCGGGTCTCCGGAGTTTCGGGCTGGTGATGCCGAGCAAGTGGAGCGATTCCTGACTGATCGCCTGGATTGGCGCTTGGCTGTGCCTTCCCTGGATGAGGGAATGATTGAAGGTGTGTCAGTGGGGGCCTTGGATGGGGAGCTGTCCTTCCCGGTGATTCATTACAAGGATCAGGGAATGGAAACTGAACTGCATATTTTTGTTCTGGACTACCGTTTCCTGGAATCTGCTCGCCGATCCTATGTCGTGGATTCGAGCATACTCGAGCAGATTGCTGAGACAGGCAGCGTAGAAGTTCGTAATGCGCCTGATTTTTTCCGGGTAACCTGGCGCTTCCGTGATGACATTTACGTGGCCGTGAGTCCCATCAGCGATCCCAACCTGCGATCCCGTTTCCGCTTCGAATAAGCGTCGATGTCGGTTGAAACCGACACCTTTCAATGAAGCGGGATTTCAATTCGGAAGGTTGAGCCCTCTCCAGGCCGGGACGCTGCGAGCGTCAGCGAGCCGCCATGGTAGTCTTCCACTACCCTTTTTGCGAGGCTTAGTCCGAGGCCCCACCCGCGTTTTTTCGTACTGTATCCCGGACGGAATACATTCTTCCATTGTCGGCGATCAATGCCTTTGCCGGTATCAGATACGTCTATTCGTACCCGGTCACTGACCCTCGAGGCTTCGATCTGGATGTGACCTCGCCCCTCCTCCATGGCATCCAGCGCATTTTTGAGCAGGTTCTCGATGACCCACTCAAACAGGTCCGTGTTGAGCGGTGCTTCCATTTCCGGATCGGCCTTCACCTCGACTCGAATGAACTGGCCACTTTGGGGAATTCGACGGCGAATGTAGTCTGCAGTCGCTTCCAACACAGGAGCTACAGGTTGACGATCCAGTTTTGGCAAGCTGCCAATGTCCGAGAAGCGGGCGGTTACACGCTCCAGCCGATTGATGTCCTTTTCAATCTCCCCAAATGCGTCCAGATCATGCTCGAGTCCTTTTCCTTCTTCTCTATTCAGGCGCAACATTTCCACCCATCCCATCAAACTCGAAATGGGTGTGCCCAGCTGATGAGCCGCCTCCTTTGCCATTCCGACCCAGAGACTGCTTTGCTCGCTGCGTCGGATATAGGAAAAGCCGAAATATCCAACCAGGACAAAAAGAGCCACGAAGAGCAACTGGATATACGGAAACCAACGGAGCCGGGCGACCAGCTCTGATTCTCCGTAATGGAGCATCTGAACGAATCGTGTCGCAGGAAAAAACTCCGTTTCCGGGAAGTTGACCACGATGGGAATAGGCCGGTGCTGAGCAGCCATCCCCTCGGCAATTCGCAGCAAAGCACGCATCGAAGCTTGCTGCTCGCTCTCTGAGACTTCTGACAGCGACTCAGGAACGCCCACATTGCGCCAGATTCCGGGTGTTCCGGAGGAAGAGTCCACCACAATGGCGGGGATGCCCGAAAAGAGGTCCGTGTTGCGCACGATGACTTCCTGAAGGAAGTTTATATCCGCATTTTCTGGGTGGGTCTGCGCCCACACCAAGGCATCCCGATAGCGTTCCAAATCTTCGTCGCTCAACGCGGCAAAAGGACTTGATAGCATGTTGCTCCAAGAGTCCAGAAGGCCCTCCATTTCCTCAAATTCAGTCGGAAATGGATGATTGGCTGCCTGCTGCTCCACGAGCGGAATCTGCTCCAGGGCCTGCGCCCATAGCTGGACAACCGCCGCTTCCCTCTCCTTCAACTGATCAACCAGTCGCGTGGTGACCCAAAGCGATGCGATCGCAATGAGGCTGGCGAAGGTGATCAGCCCAAGCTTCAGATTGGTGGAAAGTCGATAGACGCGCATCCGTGTCTAACACACGATGGTCTGCTCGCGTTTCGGACCCGAGGATACAATGCTGGCGGGCACGTTCAAGTAGTTCGAGACGAAAGCCAGGTAATCTCTTGCCTCCGAAGGCAGTTCATCCATGGAAGTGACGCCTGTAATGTCCTTTTGCCAACCCGGGAGCGTTTCATATTCCGGTTCGATCCGCTCCAACGTACGGATATCATTCGGGAAACGACGTGTACTTTTTCCGTCGATCCGATAGCCGGTGCACACGTTGATCTCGTCCAGGTTCGAGAGGACATCAAGCTTGGTGATGGCGAGATCGGTAAACCCGTTTACCATCGTGGTGTATCGCAATGCTACGAGATCCAACCAGCCGCAACGTCGGGGCCGCCCTGTCGTTGCGCCAAATTCAGCGCCGGTCCTGCGTAGCTCTTCTCCGGTTTCATCCAGCAATTCCGTCGGGAAGGGTCCATTGCCAACGCGCGTGCAGTACGCCTTGACGATACCAATTACCCGGTTTACGGACGTAGGCGGTACACCCAGACCTGTGCAACATCCCCCTACCGTTGGGTGCGAGGAGGTAACAAACGGATAGGTTCCAAAATCCACGTCCAGCAATGATCCTTGAGCGCCTTCTGCAAGGACACGCTTCCCTTGAGCGAGAGCATTGCCCAGCAGTTCTGTGGTATCCGTTACGAAGGGATCAATCAGCTTGTCGAACTCGACGTACTCTTCGATGATGGCCTCGACATCAAGCTGTTCTGCCCCGTACACGTTTTGAAGAATGGCGTTTTTCTCTTCCATCGAGGTCAATAGCTTCTCGCGCAGGACATCGCGGTCCAACAAGTCCACCACACGAATGCCCGTGCGGGCAAACTTGTCTACATAAGAAGGACCTATTCCACGCCCCGTTGTACCAATCGCCCCTGCATCGCGCCAGCGCTCCCTGGCTTCTTCGACCTTCTTGTGATAGGGCATGATCAAATGGGCATTGTGGGAAATGTGCAGGCGGCCTTCCACCTCATACCCCAGCTCCCGGATCATTTTGATCTCTTTCATCACCGCGACAGGGTCGATTACAACCCCATTGCCAATTACGCACTGTACGCCTTCCTGGAAAATGCCACTCGGCACCAGGTGCAACACGAACTCATTGTCTCCCCAACAGATGGTATGCCCTGCGTTGGCGCCACCCTGATAGCGGGCGACAATGTCGATGTCCTTGGCGATCAGATCGACGATTTTGCCCTTGCCCTCGTCGCCCCACTGGCTTCCGATAACTACCGTTACTGGCATGTCTCGATGAAATTGAATGTGTGCGGAGATCCGCACTGATCTGGAAGAAGATCCATCCATGCATGCGATGAGCGGTCGCAGGTACTCCCAAACGGGAAAAGAGGGATCGATAAAACACGAAGGAGGCGGCGGACCATAGTCCGCCGCCTCGCGAATCGCTATGAATGGCTACCCGGTCGCGACTCGGCCACCGGAAGCCATACTACTCACCGTCTTCGAAGCTCTTGGCTGCTGCTTCGACGGAATCAAAGTGCTTGAACACCGTGATGAGCTTGGTGATAACCAGCAAAGACTGGATGCGGTCAGCCACATTGGCCAGCCGCAGGTCTCCACCGGCATTGCGCATCGTCGTCAGGGCACTGATAAGCATGCCCAGACCGCTGGAGTTCATGAACTTGACCTTAGCCAGGTCGACGACCACATTGGACTTGCCTGCCTCCTGTAGTTCATGCAGCGAATCGTGCAGCTTGGAGCCATCAGGGCCGCCCATCACGTTGCCTTTGAGCGTGATGACTACACAGTTATACCGTTCGTCTACGTTGTAATTCATGTCCTTTATTGCGTCGAGGGATCAATGAAAAGCCGGTGCGTCCCGACTCGATTACCGAGTACTAGCCGCCCTTTTTCGCAGTTCGACAACGAGAGGGGAAGCCACAAAAATCGAAGAGTAAGTCCCGATCACTACGCCAACCATGAGGGCAAACGCAAAACCGCGGAGCACCTCTCCGCCAAATATAAACAGGACCGTTACCACGAACAAGGTGGTGCCGGAGGTGACAATCGTACGACTGAGCGTGTTGTTGATCGACTTGTTCACCACGGCCGAATAGGACTCTGACTTGAAGATGCCGGAGTACTCACGGATACGGTCAAAGACAACCACCGTATCGTTTAGCGAGTACCCCACGATGGTCAGGAACGCGGCAATGATGGACTGATCGATTTGTAACGAAAAGCCAAGGACGCCCTTCAGGATTGAAAAGAGTCCCAGTACGATGGTCACATCGTGGAACAACGCAGCCACTGCACCCAGCCCAAAGCGCCATTCGAAACGCAGAAGGATATAGACGAAAATGACGAGCAAGGACCCGAGGATGGAATAGATGGCACCCCGTTTCAGATCGTCTGCGAATCGCGGACTGACGGCATACGTCCCCTCGACACGTGGCTCCGTTTCCGGAAACGAGGCTTCAAGGGCCGAAATGATGGCGTTCTGTACGGTGGTGACATCTTCGGCACCTGCTACCCGCACGAGCAGCATGTCACCGTCGTAAGCTTTCACTTCCGGCTCTGTGCCGAGAGCCTCGGACAGGACGGAACGGACAGCGGTTACGTCATACATCTCATTCGAGTCGATGACAAATTCCCGCCCCCCTTTGAAGTCAATTCCGACTTCGAGACCATTGATGGCGAGCGACCCGAGGGAAAGCAGGATCAGGATGCCCGAGATGATATACCCCTTCCGCCGCGAATCGATGAAGCGGAAGTTGGTGTTTTCTAGAATACGCATGATGTTCGTTTTTCAGGGCCAGACGGCCCGTTGAATGCTGTTGTTTACTCAGTTCGCAGTCCTGATCAGCCGAAGCTGACACCAACTTTGCGCTCGATCACCATGTAGTCCATGATGATGCGCGAGAACACGATTGCGGTAAACATGGAGGAAAGGATCCCGGCCATCAGCGTCACAGCAAAGCCCTGGATAGGACCTACACCGAACGAATAGAGAATGACGCCGACGAAAAACGTCGTGATGTTGGCGTCAAAAATGGCAGAGAGGGCCTTTGCGTAGCCTCCGTCAATGGATGCTTTGAGCGTCTTACCTGTAGACATTTCCTCTCGGACGCGCTCGAAAATGAGCACGTTGGCGTCCACAGCCATACCAATGGTCAGTACGATACCTGCGATACCCGGTAGGGTAAGTGTGGCCTGGAAACCGGCCAGGATACCGAGAATAAACAGGAGGTTCAGGATCAGAGCCAGATCAGCGACCATTCCTGCTGAGCGGTAATAGACGATCATGAACAAGGCTACGAGCAAAAGACCGAACATCACCGAGTTCAGACCAGCACTGATCGAAGCAGCTCCAAGGCTGGGTCCAACCGTGCTCTCTTCCACGATCTCAACCGGTGCAGGCAGGGCTCCCGACTTGAGAACCGTCACGATATCCTGAGCCTCTTCCTGCGAATCCAGATTCGTGATGTTGGAACGACCGCCCGTAATTCGCTGAAGAACATTGGGCCAGGAATACACCACGCCGTCCAGAACGATAGCCACATTCTTACCCACATTGGCTCCTGTGACACGAGCCCAGGTACGGGCGCCCTCAGAGTTCATGGTCATACTGACTTCCGGCACGTTCGTGAACTGCTCGAAGTCTACCCGGGCATCCGTGATGACATCTCCCGTCAATTCAATTTCAGTTCGGACACCAAGAAGGCGGTACAGCTCGAGTCCTTCTGCCGTGGTCCCGATTGGCGCAGAGGTATACATGTACTTGACACCCCGCGGCAGCAGGTCCTGAACTGCAGGATTACTGAGGAGCTCGTTGACAGCGGCAGTGTCTTCCTCGGCGACAATGCCGAGCTCAACGCCCTGACCTGTCGGCTGCATGGCATCAAGCAGTTCATTTCCAGAACCACCGTCATCACCAGAAAGCAGCTCATTGACGTCGAAGGTCGTATCAGCTGCTGCGTCTGCAACGTCACTAGAGTCTGTTGCCGACTCATAGAAGTCGATCAGTCGCTGGAGCGAGCGTACGTTTTCCGCGGGGTCCACCATCAGGCGGAATTCCAGACGGGCTGTACCCCGCAGGAGACCACGGATACGCTCCGGATCGTCAATCCCCGGAAGCTCCACGATGATGCGGCGACTCCCTTGCTGCTGGATGGAAGGCTCGGTTACGCCGTAGCGGTCAACGCGGTCACGAATGATCGACATGGCGCGCGTGACCGCTTCCGATGCTTCGGTCTGCAGGTACGAAGCTACTTCCGCATTGGTGGAACGACGCGTAATCTGGGCGGCTTCGTTGCGGAAGTACCGGGACAAGCGAGCATCACCATCACGGGACTCGAACTCATCCACAAATACCTGGATGAAATCGCCGTCCGTCGACGCATTGGACGTTTCAGAAGCAGCACGGAGCACGTCATCGAACGTCTCGTCAATATCCGTAGCGAGTTCTCGGACGAGGGCATCAACGCGCACCTCCAGTGCCACGTGCATTCCGCCCAAGAGGTCGAGTCCGAGATTCAGTGATTTCTCATCGATCGATCGAATGCGAACGAGGTTTTCGTTTTCGAAGGCCTGTCTTTCATCTTCAGACATCGCCTCCATTTCCTGATTCAGGAAGTACTTCTGACCGGACGGGTATAGATAGTAGCCCGACAGGACCAGGAAGAAGACCGTCAGGAAGATCTTGAATCCGTTTCCTTGCATGGTGTTGTATAGAATGGAATCTGATGGAAAAAGGGCTGCCGCGCACGCGCACGACGACCATCACCAGCTCTTCTTAAGGAAGAGAGCTGGAAAAGGAGAAATGGAATGCGAGCAGGATCCTAGGGAGCCCGAGTCTGGTGGATTCCAAATGCGTCCGAGGAAGCATTGGTCGGGACCGAACCCGTCGAGAGGAGTGCTTCATGAGCGGAACCTGACAGGTCTGCCTCAGCCTCCAACACACCATGGTCAGCCAGAGTCAAGGGCAACCGCTCCTTGAAAACACGGAGGTCCTGCGACTGTGTCTGCTGTGATGGCGCTGCCATGGCTGCTCTTAGAAGCGCATCTTCGAGCACACCGTTGAGGAACTCCTGAACCTCTGAGGCCAATCCTTCCTGCCCGGCTACCTGTTGGATATCGGTCCGCGACATGGCAACGACACCTGGAGCCAGCACACCCATCCACACGCTTCCCAAAAGAAGCAGTGCGCAGCAGCGGCTCAGGATATGAGATGTCGAAGGTGCCATGATCTGGTATTCAATACCCGTCGCCCCATACAGGGGCGGCCGGGCGCAATACAGATGCCTAATATAGGGGTTCCCTGCTGCCCGGACTAAATCTCAGTACGAAGTCCAGCGGGACGCAGCTCTTCGCTGTCTTTTGACACGAATTGCGTTTATCGGCGACAACCAAGCGAAAAGCATTGCGTTTGCCAGCGAGGTTCAGACATCTCCGTCCGTGACGCTCCATCATGGCAGCAAATCGACATCTTCGCAACTTCACGATCGCAACCTTCTTTGTTGCGATTGCCTTGGTTTCCTGGGGCGCATTCGTGACATCCATCGACGCCGGGCTGGCCGTGCCCGATTGGCCTACCTCGTTCGATTCGTACGACCCCTTTAATCCGTGGCCTGAGTGGTGGACCATCACTCCTGTGCTGGCTGAACACGGACACCGACTCCTCGGAGCTCTGGTGGGTCTGCTGACGATGATCCTGGCATTCTGGACCTGGCGAGTAGATGATCGCGTCTGGATGCGTCGCCTTGGCTTCGGAGCCCTGACACTGGTCATTCTTCAGGGCGTTCTAGGAGGCCTGAGAGTGGTATGGGTATCTCTCGACCTTGCTGTAGTTCATGCGTGCGTAGCGCAGCTGTTTTTTGCCCTGCTGGCCTCCATGGCTCTCTTCCAATCGGAGTCGTGGCGCTCACCCCGCCCCGTAAAACACAACGCTACGGTAAAGCATATTCTCTGGATTGCACCTTTAGCGGTATATCTCCAAATCGTTTTCGGAGCATTTTTACGTCACCCCGGCACAGGAATTGATACCACGTTGGTAGCCATTCATCTTGGATGGGCTTTCGTTGCCACCGCGATGATTGCGGTGCTCGTTTCTCGTATTCGAACGACCATGCCCATGGGTGGACTGCTTGACCGCATGACGAGATCACTGATTATTGTTCTTGTTCTGCAGGTTGCGCTGGGTCTGTTCGCCTATTTTGTGTTGCTGGATGAGTCCGGGCGTATCCAGCCGAGCAATGTCCAGGTCATTGCGAACTCCGCCCACATGGTTATTGGAGCCTTGCTCTTTGCCACCACCATCGTGTCGTCCGTTCTTGCCGCCCGTGTTCGTTCCCTTCCGGTCCAAGCCACTTCATGAGCGTATCCCAAGTCCGACATAGCTCGAGTCGTTACGTTGCTGCGGCAACCTGGCGGGACTGGTTGACCCTGACCAAACCGGAAATCACCTTCCTGGTCACGATATCGTCCCTGGCGGGTTTCATCCTGGCCTCCAATGGCAGCGTGGACGGTTGGACCCTGTTCTGGGCGATGATTGGTATTCCCCTGACCTCAGCGGGCGGCTGTGCGCTGAACCAGGTTCTGGAAGCTGACTTGGACGCCAGCATGAAGCGGACCGCGAATCGCCCCATTCCTGCTGGTCGTATCGGGATCAACCAGGCGAAGTGGTTCTCCCTCCTGCTTATCGGCGCGGGCGTTGGCATTTTGTGCCCACTGACGAACCCTCTCACTGGCGTCATGGCCGCCATGACCGTGGCTCTCTACATTTGGGTCTACACTCCCCTTAAGCGCAAAAGCACCTGGAACACGCTGGTCGGCACCCTGCCAGGCGCCCTACCGGTGCTGGGAGGTTGGACCGCAGCTTCCGGGTCGCCGGGAGCTGGAGGATGGGCCCTGTTTGGCGTTTTGCTCTGCTGGCAAATGCCGCATTTTTTCGCTCTGGCATGGATGTATCGCAAGGATTATCAAGCCAGTCCCTTTCTGATGCTTCCCTCCTCGGACCCGAAAGGAGATCGGACAGCACGGCAGATGGTCGGGTACTCGCTCGCCATGATTGCCTTTTCGGTCGTTCCTGTGTTCCTCGGACTATCGGATTGGGCATTTATGGCGGGAGCACTCCTGCTGGGATCGTGGTTTATGGTCCACGTAGGACGCTTCTGGTATGCTCGAACGGTGCAGCATGCCCGTGCGGTCCTTAAAGCTTCCGTCCTGTACATTCCGTTGCTGCTGCTAGCGATCATTCTCGATCGTCTGTTTCTGATGATGTAGGAATCGGCTGCCTGCCGACATTTCGCAATCTGATCTGATGGCCACTCCCGTCGATATTCTGGCCCTCGATCGCGCTTCCCTGAAAGCGTGGGTGGAGGAATCCGACCCTGGATTCCGGGCGGATCAACTATGGCGCTGGCTGTGGAAACAAGGAGAGCGTAATCTCGATGCGATGACCAACCTTCCTGCCTCGCTTCGAGAGCGTATTTCCACGAAGGGAGTAATCAATCAGCTCTCATTATCAGGGCAGCAAGTCGCCTCTGACGGCACCATCAAGTTCCTGTTTGCCTTGACCTCTGGACGGCATGTCGAGACCGTTCTTATCCCGGACTTTGCCGAAGATGGAATGCCCGTGCGGATGACCGTCTGTGTCAGTAGCCAGGTCGGGTGTGCCATGGGCTGCTCATTCTGCGCGACGGGATTGATGGGGTTTCAGCAAAACCTGACGTCGGGAGAGATTGCAGAGCAAGTGCAATTGGCCGACCATGCCGCTCGGACGACCTACGATTCGCAGGTATCGAACGTCGTCTTCATGGGCATGGGAGAACCTCTCCTGAATATGGATGGTGTGCTTGGAGCGATCGAAAAATTGACCGCTGACGACGGATTCGGGCTCGGAGCCAAGCGTATCACAGTTTCGACCGTAGGACTGGCAACCCGTATCCGGGAATTGGCCGATTTGGAGGCCCGGTTCGGACTTGCCGTTTCGCTGCATGCCCCGTTCAATGACAAGCGCAGCTCCATCATGCCAGTCAATCGTAAGGCGAAAACTGATCTGGATTCCTTGATGTCCGCCATCAAATACTACACCGACAAGACGGGGCGTCGCATCACGTACGAATATTGCATGTTTGCCGGTTTCAATGACAGTATCGAAGATGCTAGGGAGTTGGCGAAACTGGTCCAACAGGCTCCGGCCAAGGTCAACCTGATCATGTATAATCCGGTTGAAGGTCTGGGATTTCATCGTTCGGAAGAGGACACACTGGATCGGTTCATCTCAGAGCTGGTAAAGAAAAAAGTCACCGTTACGGTCCGTCGAAGCCGGGGTCAGGACATCGACGCTGCGTGCGGCCAGTTAGCCATCAATCAGTAGAGTCGTGCCATGAGCAAGACAGCTTCTCCCCCGACAAAAAAACGATCCACCTCCGTCCATGTGCCAAGTGACGATCTGTCCCGATCCGTACTCGGCTTCGTAGCTGCCATGATCGTCGGCGCGATCGTACCCAAAACCCTGGGCTATCTTGTTCGTCGCGTGTTTTTCAGGGCTTTCAAGGACGTGTTCATCCTTGCCCTGGCCGGCTGGTTGGCCGACCTTTTGGCCTCCTCCGTATCGCGTCCTGATGCGAAAGACGCGACCCGATAAACCCTTCAATCATTTTTTCCTACCCACATGGATATCGCTGCCGTAGAAACCCTTGTCACGGACCTCTTGACGATTTTCCTTCCAAAACTCGTTGGTGTGGTCATTCTTTTGGTCGTCGCTTGGAGGGTTGCCAAATGGGCCGGAAAACGGGTGGCCAAGACCACTGAGGAACGGCTGGACCTGACCATTGCCTTATTCCTTGGTAGTCTGACGCGGTACCTGATCCTGATCATGGCACTGCTGGGCTGCCTGAACATTTTTGGATTCGAGACGACCAGCTTTGCTGCCGTTCTTGGTGCCGCCGGCCTGGCCATCGGACTCGCGATGCAGGGTACACTCAGCAATTTCTCGGCGGGGCTGATGCTACTCATCTTTCGGCCGTTCAAGGTCAATGATGTGGTTTCCACGGCAGGTGTCACGGGTAAAGTGATTCACCTCAACCTGTTCACAACGGAACTCGATACCCCCGACAATCGGCGTATCATAGTGCCCAACGGATCCATCTTCGGCTCAACCATTGAAAACGTCACATTCCATGACACGCGCCGGGTAGATGTGTCGGTAGGAACTGATTACCCGGCAGACATCAGTCAGACCCGTGAGACGCTGCTCGGCGCCGTTGCCAACCTGGAAGGTGTTCACGCCGAACCTGCTCCGGTCGCTTACCTGACCGAACTCGGGGCGTCTTCCATCGACTGGTCCGTTCGGATCTGGGCGAACACGGACGATTACTGGCTAGTACGAGAACGAGCCACCCAGGCCATTAAAAATGCACTTGATGACGCCGGTATCGGTATCCCTTTTCCCCGAATGGATGTGCATCTGGGTGGAAAAATAGTATCCGAATAGCGCAAGCCTTTTCCATATGCGAGACGAGCCGGGCTGGCTTCGGTTACTAAGCACCCTTACCTGATCGCTACCCCTCATCCTGAGCTTTCAGCGCTGCTTGCTCCTCGTCGCGGTTACGCAACATGAAGGAGAGCGACATGACGATCAGGGTCACAACAACGATGGCGGTAAACGCATTACCATATCCTTGAATGGGCGTGGAAGCGGAGGCAGCAATGGCGCCGACGGCAGCAGCCGAGAACAGTTGCCCGATGGAGATATTTAGGGTAATCAAGCCTTGGGAGATCGCCTTTTCCTGCTTGCGCGCTTCGTGGATCAGGATATAGTTGAGGGATGAACCCAGTAACCCGGCCATTCCCAGACCAATCAACGATGATCCCAGATAGAAAACGGCCTTGGAAGACGGGCTCGTAGCCACCCCAAGCATTCCAAATATGAGCAGGATATTGCTCAACAGGATGATGAATTTCGAGCCAGTCTTGTCCAACAACCGCCCTGCCAGTGGAGAGCCGACGGCAACAGCCGCCATCATGGGCAGCAGCATGAAAGCGGCCTCAGACGTCGTTACACCATGCGCCAGGACGACAATAGTGGGAAAAAAGATAAAAGCAGCCTCGTTGATCCCGGCCCCGATGGCGTTGACGGAAGCGAGCGCAACCTGACGGTTCTTGAACAGATCGATTCGAAGGACCGGATCTTCAGCGTTCTTCTCGACCCATACAAAGAGGGGAGCCAGCAAGAAGACCAGCACAAACGCTGAAAGGACACGCCAGGACGTCAAGCTTCCGATCACATCCGAGGTGTCAAAGACGGACAACGCATACGCAAAACTCAGCAGCAATCCGCCCAACACAAACAAGCCTTTGAGATCAAGAGGCGACGTGCGATCCGTTTCTGTTTTCGGAAGTGCTCTCAGACCAAACAGCAACACTATCAGGGCAATCGGCACATTGGCCAGGTATAACCAACGCCACCCTAATGTCAGCATCAGCCCCGCCAGAATAGGGCCAATGATAAAGGCTATCCCAAAGACGGACCCGAGGAGACCGAATGCACGGCCTCGTCGATCGACAGGAATCACTGCTCCGATCACAGAAGCCGCCACCGGAAAGATGCCAGCTGCAGCCATCCCCTGCAATATTCTCCCAACTAGGAGGATATCAAAGTTGGGTGCGGCCGCTACAATGGCACTTCCCAAGCCGAACAGTGTGATGTCCAGCAAATAGATCCGCTTGCGTCCGAACCGATCCGCCAACTTGGTCATTACTGGTACGCTGACCAGATTGGCTAATACCCAGACTGAAAACATCCATGAAACGAGCCGATCAGTCAGTCCGAACGCTTCACGAATGGCCGGGATAGCCGGACCAAGGATAGCAATGTCCATGGCGCCCATGAGGACGCCAAAGAAGAGGACGATCAGAACGGGTCTGGTAGGTCGATTTGTCTCGCCAGTCAACGGGCTTCTCTGTAGATTCTGGGTAGCTCGACGGACCGGCGGCATTTCCGAATGAACAAACCGCCTGAATGGTCGTGCAAAAACTGATCATTTCTATACAAAGAGCTCCTCCCGGTTGCATGATTGAGCGTTCCAACGGCGTATTAACCGACAATTCGGAATTGCGCTCCGGGCGCGTCTGGTCAACCGTGGGCCTGTTTGCTGCGCTGGTGCTGTTCTCGGGTGGATGTGACGTACCAGGCGGTGCGAACGAAATCGAGTCGAATGTCTCCTGGACGGACTCCGTCCTGGCCAGTCTTTCCTTGGAGGAAAAAGTAGGCCAGCTGATGATGATAGACCTGCCTGTCAGTTCACGGCTGGGCAGCAAAGCTGAGCGGGAGGTGATAAGAAATCGCACCGACCAGATCCAACCTGGTGGGTATATCCTTTTTGCGGCGGACCCTGTGCCGACCGCGATGACGATTTCATGGGCATCCCATGTATCGGGTGTACCGCCCTTTATGGCGCTCGATGCCGAATGGGGAGCTGGCTATCGGCTGGATGGCCTTAGCCGTATTCCCGATGCCATGGCGCTTGGAGCGACCGGAAATGTGGCCTACGCCAGAGATGCCGGACGAATTACCGCTAGAGACGCGGCTTCCGTGGGGATCAATGTGCTGTTCGCTCCCACAGTCGATGTCAATACGAATCCTGCGAATCCGGTGATTGGGACGCGTGCTTATTCGGACCATCCTGATTCCGTGGCTGCCTATGCAAGAGCTTTCATCGGCGGCGTCGACGAAATAGGACTGCTTCCGGTCATGAAGCACTTTCCAGGACATGGTGGCACGTCGCTCGATTCGCATACGGATGTGCCCGTGGCCAAGTCCTCGCAACCCGTGTTCGACTCGATTCATCTGAAGCCCTTTCGAGATTTGATTGCCGATTCGATTGCGGCCATCATGACCGCGCACATCGTGCCGGAAGGACATCTTTTCTCTGATCCTAAAGCCGCCACATTCAGTACACGCATCGTATCTGACCTGCTACGGGACTCCCTCGAATTTGGGGGTTTAGTCTTTTCCGATGCCCTGAACATGGCGGGAGCGGCATCCATCGGGTCCCCCGCAGAACGAAGCATCGAAGCGCTTGTCGCAGGCGTAGACGTGCTGCTTATGCCATCTGATCCGTTGGATACCAAACGCGCTATTCTACAGGCCATTCGCGACGGTCGTCTTTCAGAGGCACGCATTGAGCATTCCGTGCGACGCATTCTCGCAACCAAAGAACGACTTGGCTTGCATGAGGCTTCAGGAGGATTGGATACAAAATCGCTTTTCAGGGCACTGGACAATACTGGGACAAGGCAGTCTCTGCGTTTCATGGCCCGGGATGCGGTGACTGTTTTGAAGGATGAGACCCTTCTTCCACTCACTGTTTCCCAAAGCGTCGCCTTGGTGTCTATTGACTTCCGAGCCCGAAATCGGGGTCCATCAGGACCGGCAGCGCACTTTCGGGATGAATTGCAAGACCGCCATGGATCGACGATAAACTTGATCGAAGTCAATCCCCGGAACTGGTCAGGGCAAATGCCTGCGATCCTCAGGAATGCTTCACAGAACGAATCCTTGATCATTGCTGATTACACCGGAAACACGCCGGTCTTTGGCTGGGATCGCGCCTCTTTCCTTCGCGACATCGCCTCGGGTCCCGGAAATCTGATCTATGTCAGTTTCGACAAACCATACGCCCTTCCGGATATATTCGACATTCCCGAGGTGATTGTGCAAAGCTACGATGCATCTGATGCCATGGCCCAGGCTACAGCAGATGTGCTTTTCGGACTGAGCGCGGTATCAGGGCGTATACCCGTCCATCTCTCCGACGATCTTCCGCGAGGGAGTGGTCTAAGTCTACCGGCCACGTTCGCAGCTGTAGGACCCGCGAGCCTGGCGGATCTTGATGAACACGCCTTGGCCTCCCTCCTGCCATTGCTTGATCAAGCCGTGGCCGACAGCGCTTTTCCAACAGCAGCGGTAGCTATTGGACGGGATCTGACCGTAGCGCATCAGAAGCAGCACGGATACCACACCTTTGATCGGGAGCGCGCATTGGAGCATCAGGATGTGTTTGACCTGGCCTCGCTCACCAAGGTTATCTCCACGACTACGGCCATCATGTTGTTGGTCGAAGATGGGCTTATTGACCTGGATCGCCCCGTCGCAGACTACCTCCCTTCATTTGTTCAGAATGGAAAAGGCATGGTCACGGTACGCGACCTTCTATCTCATACCGGTGGACTGATCCCCTTCATCCCCTTCCACATGCGTGGGGTTCGCAGTGGTGCTGCGGTCCGGCGTCACATCCTGTCCGATACGCTGGCCTACGAACCTGGAAGTCAATCCCGATATTCCGACTTCGGACCAATCACGTTGGCATGGATGACCGAAACCGTGACGGGAGAGCCCTTTGATCGCTTTGTCAGGCGACGGGTTTTTGAACCCCTTGGAATGAGCCGAACGGGCTATCATTCGAGCCGCACCCGCAATCGGAGTGACGCAGTCCCAACCGAAACTGACGACTATTTTCGAAATCGTACCCTTCAAGGGGAAGTGCATGACGAAACGGCTTGGTTGCTCGGCGGGACGGCAGGTCACGCGGGTTTGTTTTCAACCATCGGTGATTTGACACGGTTTGCTGGTATGCTGTCCAGGGATGGGCGTGTCGGAGACGCCATTTTCCTTCGGCCAGAGACGCTTCGCCTATTCACCGAAGCCGTAGACGAAGAGGACCGACACACCCGGGCTCTCGGGTGGGATACGAAAAGTATGACCGGGTACTCTTCTGCAGGAAAACGCTTTGGCCCGCGATCTTTTGGCCACACCGGCTTTACCGGCACCTCGTTCTGGTACGACCCGGATTCACATCTGTATGCGATTTTGCTCACAAACAGGGTCCATCCAACCCGAGACAATCGCAAGCATATCCCCATCCGCCCAGCCGTTGCCGATATTGCGTTTGATGCGCTGGACCTGGGACTGGCACTCAAGTCGGCTGAAGCGGAGTAGTATCCTCATGAGTGGGACCACTCATTATTTCAGGATGAGCGCGGTCAGCTCCTGAAACATGCCCCGTTCGAGGTAACCGAAGGAACTCGCCGCCACATCGTGGCTTCAAGCCCGCCGAATCAGCCCTGCGCATACATGCCGACGTACGATTACAAACGCGAAGACGGAACGACCTTTGAAATTGAGCAGCGTATCACGGAAGAGCCGCTCAAAGTCTGCCCAACGACAGGCCAGCCCGTAAAACGCCTCATATCTGGAGGTGCCGGCCTGGTATTCAAAGGCAGTGGGTTCTACCTCACTGACTACGCGCGCAAGTCGTCCAGTCCTGCATCAAGCGCAAGCAGTGGCGAATCGCCCAAAGGAACGTCGGATTCTTCCTCAGACGCATCCTCTTCCAGTGACTGACCCGGATTAACGTCGGGCAGCGTTAACGATGGCGAGGAAGTCGTCCGCTTTGAGCGCCGCGCCGCCTATCAGTCCACCGTCCACATTCGTCTGAGCAAAGATCTCGTCCGCATTTCCCGGTTTGACACTTCCCCCGTACAGAATCGGAATTCCTGCGCCCAGCTCTCGACCGAAAAGGTGCTCCAGAAGTCTGCGGATATGGCCATGCATGTCTGCGACCTGCTGAGGAGATGCCGTTTTGCCCGTACCAATGGCCCAGACGGGCTCGTAAGCGACAACCAACTCACTTGCGCTCGAAATATGTACCCCACTCAGGCTCTCCTGAATCTGCGATTCCACGACCTGCTCATGTGAGCCAGCTTCACGCTGGGGAAGGGACTCTCCGACACAAACAATAGGCACCAGTTTTTGAGCCAACGCCTTCTGAGCTTTGTCGCTGACACTGGCATTGGTTTCTCCAAAGAACTGGCGACGCTCCGAGTGACCCAGTATCACGTAGTGGCACCCAACAGCCCGAAGCATGGCAGCGGATACCTCACCAGTGTAGGCCCCGGAGTCTTGCGCATGCATGTTCTGGGCACCCAGGCGGATTCCCGTACCGTGGAGCACGCCGTACACGGCGTCAAGATTGACAAACGGTGGGCATACACCCACGTCCACATTCTCCACGCTTCCGATAGAGGAAGACACGGCCGACGCCAGCTGACGGGCAGCGGCCAAATCCAGATTCATTTTCCAGTTTCCAACTACGAGCATGTCTAGTAGTGCGGTTTACTGCTGCTGAGAAAGCTGCTCAGCCAGCTGGTTGTAGGAGTTGATGATGGAGATCAGGTCACTCTCCAGATCGTCCAGCGCGGGGCCTGTGTATTTCGCTACCAGTCGCCCGTCGGGATCGATCAGAAAACGGGTTGGAATGACATGGACGTTGAAGTCACGAACCACGTGTGCGGCTAAACCGTCTGCAGACCACACAAAAAACCCCGGGTGATCCTGTTCTTCAAACAGGGCTTCATTGATCGCCTCGTCAGCTTCAACGCTGACCGAAACATAACGGAATAGTTGTGCTGGGAGCGCATCGGCCAGGTAATTCCGTTTAGCAAATTCCCGCTGGTAAATGGGCTCCAGCGGATCATAAAACTCCAGAACGATGAAATAATCCATCAATCCGGAGGAGGTCAGCTGATTTCCCTCACGGTCAATGAGGTCAAAAGCAGGGACCTCCATGCCGGGCTGCAGGTTTTCCAGATCGTAGGTCGCCCGAACAGCCCATTCTGCCCAAGGTGAGTCTGGATAGTCCCGGCGCAGGTTCGAAGCCACCTCGACTGCCTCTGCGGACATGTTTGAGTCGGCATACGCAACAATCATCTCGGCCATGATGCCCGCCCTCTTGTCATCCGGAACAGAATCCATTAGAGAGGTCAACAAATCCAGGGCTGCGGATCCTCCCTCCAGTCGTGCCAGGGAGCGCCGCGCAGCACGCGCCACTTCAACAACGCTCTCGTTCTCGCTGGAAACGGATGGATACCGAGCTACAACGAGAGAGTCGTTCCACCCTTCGAGCATGATGATCGATTCGGCCTTTGCCAGATTGCCGCCGATCGTTCCATCGTAGGTGTTCTGGATATTCCACAGAATGGCACTGGTCTGCGTGATGATCCGTTCCACCATCTCGGGAGTGTATTGACCCGGACCGATGACTTCTGCCATCGACTGATTATGCTGTGTCTTTGCGTTGCGGTACGCCATCCAGGCAGCATTCTCTGTGGATACGATGCGTAAGCGACGGGCGCCGAGTGGGAAAACAGCAGAGACTGTCACCGTGTCCTGATCAACAGCCACAAATTCACCCAGAGCCAGCTCGGTACCATTTCGCTCCACGGATATCGGATAAATGCCTGCCTCGGGTGCCCGAACCTCAAAGGCAAATGATCCGTCTTCTGCGGTTAACGCCGTACCAAGTGTGTCAACGTCTCCATCTCGTTGCCCGAGGACAGAGACACGGAAACCCGCATATGAACCGGTCGAATCGATCTCTGCTCTCACAGAAAAAGAGCCGCTAACAGTGGATTCGACAGGATAATCACCCCCACCACACGCGGTCAGGGATACGACACTGGCGACGAATAAAAAAGTAGCTATGGAGTGAATCGATCGCATGAATCTGTTGGATTGGTCTGTCCCGTTCATTCAGCTTGGCGGGACCATGTAATCACTGATGAGCCGTCCCCTGAACCCATTCGAAGGCGATCTGATCCGGCCTGTATGTGTCCAGGCTTCCTGGAAAACCCATCTCGGAATCAGAAGCCTTCTATTGCTGGTTGCGCTTCGAGCAATGGTTCAAAATGCGAGCGTTTTCTCGATGGCCTCATCGAGGCGGGCATTTGCAGAATAAATATCATCCTCGATCGACTTGGAAAACGCGATGGGCAGATCGGCCCCGCCAACGCGCACCGGAGGTGCATCCAATTCATGGAATGCAAGTTCACTTATCTCTGAAGCGATCTCTCCACCGAATCCACCTGTCCGGGACGCTTCGTGTAACACGATGATGCGATGGGTTTTGCGTACCGAAGCCAGTACCGTCTCTCGATCCCAGGGAACGAGTGTGCGCAGATCAATTACTTCGAGATCTACGCCCTTGGACGTCCACCGCTCTGCGGCATCAACGGCCCAATGAACCCCGACGCCCCATGTGACAATGGTTACGTCGGAGCCTTCCCGCGTTACGTGAGCTTTCCCGAGCGGCACCCGAACAGCTGCATCGGGTACCTGTCCGCGAATGGAGCGGTAGAGCTTCTTGTGCTCGAAGAAGAGGACGGGATTGGGATCGTCCAGGCTGGCCAGAAGCAGCCCCTTTGCGTCAGCTGGAGACGAGGGAATCACCACCTTTAGTCCGGGCACATGACAAAACCAGGCTTCCATGGACTGCGAGTGGAACGGACCAGCGCCAATTCCACCGCCAAATGGTGCACGAATCGTGACATTGAGCGATGATCCCCACCGGTAAAACGTGGTGGCCAGATTATTTACAATCTGATTGAAACCGCAGGAAATGAAGTCTGCGTATTGGATTTCAAGAATCGGTTTCATTCCCGCCAAGGCCAGCCCCATCGATGCACCAACAGCAGCACTTTCGATGATGGGGGTGTTGCGGACACGGTCTTTCCCGAATTCCTCCAGAAAGCCTTGCGTCACCTTGAACACACCGCCATATTCCGCGACGTCTTGCCCCATGACCACCGAATCAGGCTCTTCCCTCATCCAAGCACGGAGTCCGTCCGTGATGGCGTCAATAAAACGCTGTTCAGATTCGTGGTTGTTGGTAGCAGCAGGAGGCGTCGCAGGAGCTGCGACCGCGAAAACATCGGCGTATTCCTTGGCTTCCGTACTGGAAACTTCAGGCTGCTGGAGCGCCCACTCGGCTAATTTGTCTATGTGAGCGACCAAATCCTCCCGGATCCTGACGCATACATCCTTTCCGAGCTTCTCCTCAGCATATGGCTCGAAGCGCTCAATCGGATCCAACGTAGCCCATTTCTCCTGTAGTTCTTTCGGGACATACTTGGTACCGGATGCTTCTTCGTGTCCCCTCATCCGGAACGTCTTCATCTCGAGAAGAGTCGGGCCTTCCCCCTTCAATGCTCGTTTTCGTGCGTTTCGTACCGCTTCGATGACGGCCAACACGTTATTGCCGTCTACTACGACGGATGCCATGCCGTATCCAGAACCGGCTTCGGCAAGGTTTTCAACTGGAATGGCCTCGGACGTTGGTGTAGAAAGGCCATACCCGTTGTTTTCGATCACGAACAAAACGGGCAACTTCCAGACGGAAGCAAGATTCAGCGCTTCGTGGAAATCTCCTTCCCTCGTGGCTCCCTCTCCAACAAATGCAGCTGCGACTCGCTTTTCCTTTCGCATCCGGGCGGCAAGTGCCAGGCCATCGGCAACGGGAAGCATGGCCGCCAGATGGGAAATCATTCCCACGATATTTTTCTCCGGCAGACCGAAATGAAAAGTCCGATCCCGGCCTTTTGTAAAACCACCCTCCCGTCCCATCAGCTGACAGAACAGACGATCAAGGTCTACGCCACGTGTTGTCCAGACACCCAGATTGCGATGCATGGGTAGCAGATAATCGTCCTCTGAAAGCGCCCACGTCACACCGACGGCGATCGCTTCCTGCCCATAACCGCTGAACCATTTGGATAGACGGCCTTGACGAATCAATCGGAGCTTTTTCTCTTCGATGATACGCGGGAGCAGTAAGGCGCGATAAACAGATTCGGTGTCTTTCTTCGTTCTGATGGCCATGCGTCAGCGGACGGCAGCGTGCGGGTAAGATGGGAGCGGCGCTGCGGACATGCAGCGGGCGGCGCCAAAGATACGGCCTGAGGGGTCAATGACCACTGCCTTTCAACGCCGTGTAAATGGTTCTGAACAAGATTTGCAGATCCCGGCGCAAACTCATGTTCTCAATGTAAAAAAGATCGTATTTCACCTTCTGTTGGACGTCCTCCAGACTCGTGTCATACTTCCACTTTACCTGGGCCCAGCCGGTAATACCCGGCTTGACACGATGACGCCGGGAGTAGAGTGGGATTTCCCTTGCCAATTTCTCGACGAAAAAAGGGCGCTCGGGTCGAGGACCTACCAGAGACATATCCCCGCGCAAGACATTGAAAAATTGGGGGACCTCGTCAATCCGGGTCTTTCGCAGCCACCTTCCCATGGCCGTGTACCTCGGATCGTCCTCCGTGGCCCACACGGGACCAGTGGATGCCTCTGCGTCCTTACGCATCGTCCGAAACTTGTACATCGTGAACTCCTTGCCTTTCTGCCCTATCCGACGCTGTCGGTAAATGGCAGGACCAGGGCTGGAGAGCCGAATGAAAAGGGCCATCAAAACCCAAACCGGAAGACCAAGCACCAGCACAACGAACGAAACCACGAAATCAATCAACCGCTTCAAGCTCTGCTCCCAAGCCTGCATCGGCTCGGGTAGAACCTCAATCAATGGCAAGCCATACATGTGCTCAGTACGCGCCATACCCCCAATTATCGAGTAGAAATTGGGCACGAGTTTCAGTGTGACGGGCTTTCCATCTGTGAGCCGTAGCACTTCCATGAGCTCGTCGCCATCATTGGGCCCCAACGCAATAAGAACATCCTGTACATCCAGCTCATCAATGAGACGCGGAAGGTCTTCGACTCGATGACCATCTCCCATCAAGGTCTGGGTTGCGCCTGACGCAACGCCCTCTTGCTTAAGGTCACGTGTCAGACGCACCGCTCCCACAATGGATAAGCCGGCCTCTGGATAACGAGCTACTTCTTCGTGAAGCGAGTCCAAAATGTCGGACCATCCAACGATCAGCGCGCGATGTAACCCCCGACCACGAAGGATCAACAGCTTCTGTATGGAACGAACCATGATTCGCCCAATCGAAACACAGAGGATGATGGCTGCCCAGTAGGCTAGAATGTTGGACCGTGCAGAGTGGGCATCCAGCGTTTCCACAAACAGTAGCAGAAACAGCACCAGTATCCCGACCGTGACAACCTTGACGATGGTGACCAATTCGTCGAATCGAGACGAGGCATACCGTTCCCGATACAGACCGAAAAAAGTGAAAACCACGAGCCAGAATCCGGTCAGCAGCACAATCATGAGGCTGGTGACCCCGGGATCGGGAATGAGAACAGGATCAGCAAACCACCCCCACTCGAAACGAGCCTGGTGCCATATGCGGTTGGCGAAGAAGACCGCCACCGCATCCATAAGAACCAGAACAGTTAGCTCGACTTTGCGTGTCAACGCTTTAAGAGATTCAGCCCGTGGGATTCCGCGCGTGCATACCCATGAAACTGTGGTAAGGTTCGCATAGTTTGCCGTAAGCACTCCTGGAAATTGTTCATGCTACGCACCCGCTTCTTCCTTATACCCTGCCTTCTTGCTGTCTTCTCGACGGCAGCGGAGGCCCGTCAGGCACCTTTTGTTGCGGTAGACGATCCGATAATGCCGTTCATTGAGGCCGCCTTATTGGAAGGATTGGCCCCTGAAATCAATCCTGTGTCCTGGCCGTTGGGCCAGCAGTCGCTGATTTCATGGTTGGATAATTCAGATTCCGAGTCCTCTTGGCTTGCTGGAACAACCGGGCGAATTCGATCCAGATTACCGGCCAAAGGCCAACTGGACAGCCATGTGTACACCGACTTGCGAACTGGCCTTCGATTGGCAACGCAGGATCGCAGGGAGCTGCTACGATTCCAGGATATGGATGAGTTTTCGTGGCAACCCATGGTACTTTCGCGGACTTGGTTCCACGCTGGCCAGTGGACGGCTTCTTTGGGGCTGCGATTCGATCGCTACTACGAGGTGGACCCAGATGGTATGGATGCAGCCCACAGGTGGTTGAGTCGGGCAGAGGACGCCTACATAGCTCGTGATGGGCAATGGGTTGATTTCTTTTTTGGACGAATGGGGAGACACTGGGGCCCAGCAGAAGGAGCTGGATTGCAGCTGAGTCAAAACCCTCGACCGATGGACCACATGTCCGTGAAACTGGGAGGTGAGCGGCTATTTATTGAGTCTGTCCTTGCTGAGTTGGATAGTTTCACTGGAGATGGCCGTGCCACAGGTACGGCTGGCGCCGATTCTGTGCGCTCAGGTAGCATCCGCCGCATGCTGGCGGCTCATCGCCTGTCGTTTGGCGTGTCGGAACAATGGACGGTTGGTCTTTCACACTCCACCCTCTACTCGGGACCCAACGCTGGATTCTCACTGAAATTCGCCAACCCATTCAATGCGGCTCTCTACGAAATCGACAACCGCCCCAAGAACGACGAAAACAATGGCTTTGTCGGTGTATTTTTTGCCTTCCGAAATGCGCGTACCATGGCCAGCGGTGAACTCCTGTTGGACGACGTCGATGTGCTGAATGGATTCGAGCCGGCCTCCATTGCGGCCACGGTCCGTCTTCGGCGAAAAGATCTCCTTTCAGGCCTGAGTGGCGGATTATCAGCCACGATAGTCACGGCACGTACGTATAATTCCGAGCAATCGAGTGGACAGCTTTCCTATCTGGGTCGCGGAATAGGTACTCAGTTCTCTGACTTTGTCCACCTGCGAGCTTTCGCTGATTGGATGCGTGTCCCGGCTTGGATCATTCGCATCGGCGTGGATGTGCTCCAACAGGGAGAGGCCGATTTCCGCTCAGCATTACCGGATCTGGACGCAGCAACCCTGATTACCGGAACGGCTGAGTCAACGGTGCGGCCTTTCTTGCGTGTCATGGGACTCAGCAAGGCAGGCGTGGATGTGAACGGGGAGGTTGGATGGAATACGATATCGGACTACGGACATCGAACCGGCGTGAACCGGTCGGATTTGACCGCCTCCGTTTCGATTGCCTACCGCATTTCGGGATCCCGAAAATTGTAATGACCACGTTATCGCCGGCAGCTCGCCGAGTCTTCTGTTTTCGGACGCGTCTTCATTCCTTGTTCGGTGTGCTGCTCGTTATTTCGATGGCAGCGCTCCCCGCCCGAGGTCAGACTCCTGCCGCTTCTCCTCAAGAAGCCTTCCCCTCGCTCAGAATTGGAGCGTCCGGAGGAATGGTATTCCGGGAAAGTGGCATGCCAGGGTGGTCTCCCGGAGCAGATGGCAGGCTTACCATCGATACCCCCTACGCAGGGGGTCGCCTTAGACTCGATACTGCATATCGAGCCTGGACAGGGTCATCCGAGATTCTGGCCATCGTGGATCGTGATGGCGGAACCGGCCAGGTCTCCCCGCCCGATGTGCAGACGATTGACATCCTGGCTGGATGGGGACTGAGTAATGCTCCAGACGCGCCGATTTTTCTGGAGGCGGGACTCCTGCTGGGTAACCGTTTCATGCTCTTTGACCTGCCCCACGGAACGGCCGCGCGATTTGAATCGGAAATGCTTGCCGGTCCCTGGATACGTGTCGGCCGCATTGCAGGACCTGTGCGACTCTTTGGAGAAGTACGTGCGCTGCGCGTACTGACCAATCCGCGTTGGGATACTATTGGACTCAGCGGCGGCATCGCCGTTGAGTTTGCTACGCCCGGATGGATCCGGTGGATACTGCGATGAGGCATTGCTTCGGCATAGCACTGATGAGTATTGTGTTCGTGGCCTCTCAGGTCCATGCGCAAGTCGGCGAGAACGCTCCAGAAGAGGCCCTTCCGTCTTGGTCCCCCTGGACCATGACCGCTTCGGAAATCCAGTCAACCGGTGCAGTCAGGTTCTCGGAACTGATCCGCATGATGCCAGCTCTCGAAACCTGGAGTTCAGACCGCTACACGCATCGAATCGTTGGCATGGGTCTTGGAGGGCTTCATCCTGACCCCATTGATATCACGCTCGACGGTTTGTCGCTGCCGGCCTTCCTTCTGGATCGCGTCCTTACAGAAAGCCTTCCCGTTTCTCCGGGAGACCTGGACGAGCTTACCTTCACGCCCGGTCTGACCATGGCGGGTCCGGCGCGTAAAACGAATGTAACCATCGCCCTACGCACGCCGATGCGTTCAGGATGGCATCTCAGTGGCGCATTTGCCGTGATCAATGAGACCGGTGACCCCGGTCCAGCCAAACACACCGATGCCCGAGCCAACAACGTGGATCGTAGCGGACCGGCGACGTGGGTGCGAACCGGCTGGGGCAACAAAAGATGGATGATTCAGGCGGGAGTAAATACCGACCTGCACCACCTCACCGACGAGCGTATATCCGGACGGGTTCGCGGTACGTATGCTGAAGACGTTCAGCCCGTGATTACGCAGTTTGCCCCCTTTGTTCGAATCCGGCACGAAGGCGATGGGCTGCGATTCCAAGCGATGGGCGGACAGTCCCGCAGGAAGGACTTCATTTACCACGAATCTGCTGGGCAGGAATGGCCGGCTCGATTGCGTCGAGAATGGGCTGCATCCCTACTTGAAAAGAACAGCAGCTTCGCCTTGATGTCTTTTCGAGCGGACGCGTCACGAATATCCCTCTCTGAGAGACCTTCCTTCATCGAACTGCCGTCCCCCCTGCTCATCGAAGACGCATCCGTCGAAGGCTCGCTGGAAAAGCGCCTCTCGGGGATAGCCTTCCGACTAGCCGTGGGTGCGCGGAGGTGGATGATTGATCAGGAGGGAAAACACTTCGAGCAGTTCACTCCAACGGCTTCTACCGAGATATCACGGACAGGACAGACCTGGTCATCGAAGGTTTTCGTTCAGCTTTCCCGGCTCGCGGACGATGCATGGCAGCCGAACACGTACAGTTGGCTGGCCAATGCATCGGTAACAAACAGTGGAGTCAAAGGGTCGATTTCGCTCCGTCTGGCCGGTACGCAAGGACACTTCCCTGAACCTGGACACCTGATGACCTGGAACAGAGCCGAGGTCAGCCTTGGAGACTGGATGCCGACGCGTGCGGTCCCAGCATCATCTTCTGCGCCTCGCTCCTTGGAGTTTGGACTCCTTGGTCGTCGATTGCTGTCTGGATCCTGGCATGGATGGGCACATGCACATATTCGATTATTCGAGGGACATACCCTTGCAGACCGGGTTATTGATCAGCGATTCGGAATCGGGCCTCTGCTGCCCGAGTGGCAGTGGTCCTCTGGGCATTCCGGATGGTTGTTTTCTCGAGCCGCAGGAATTGAGCGCCTCGAGCCGGGAGACATCACGTGGCGGGCCTTCTTTCAATTCTATCACGTCTCTTCCCAAGGTGACGATGCCTTTTTCAGGCATCAGACCGGTTTTCCACGTCATCGCCTGCAAGTAATGGCTTCGGATACCCGCCCTGGAGGGGTCCGATGGATGACGAGGTTGGGCTATGCATCCGCTTGGACCTGGCCAGAATACCGCGAGCCAGCTCGTCGGGTTATTCCCGCTGATATCATAGCCGAGATTACGATTGGTAAAACCTTGTTCTCGGGCGTGGCTGACGCTCTCGTATCGGTCCTGAATATCCCTGACCGTCCCTTGGGCAATCACCCAGCGGGCGTGGAAGAACAGCTTGCCATACGACTGACGTTGTCGGTAGCGCCCGTCTCCAGGTCACAGGATAAATGATGCGGTCTCTCGAACGGTATACTGGTCTGGTCTCGGATCCCATGGCCTTTCTGGATGCCTGTAATCATCCGCTTCCTGAAACGGTGTGGAGTCCCACCTCGCATGCCGCTGCCCTATCTGCTTTTCCCTCCACGGGCCTTCGTGCGATGAACTGGAGTCCGGAAGGATTTCGAGTCGATCATCGCGACGACGCGTTTGGTGTGCACTTTCTTCTTGGCGGATTCCTGATCCAGGAAGAAGCGGCCATGATGGCCGTATCGGCACTCGATCCATCTCCAGGCGAATGGGTATTGGATCTGTGCGCAGCCCCGGGTAATAAGACGGTGCAGCTCGCCTGCGCCGTCGGGCCGTCCGGATGGATAGTTGCCAATGACGTCTCTGCGGCCCGCCTGCAGATTTTGCGGGGATTGGCAGACCGCTTCCGTCTTCCAAATCTGTCTCTGGTTGTGCATGATGGCACCTCGTTTCCCTTTCGATCGTCACATGGCTCGACCAATCCCATTCTGTTCGATGCAGTCCTCGCGGACGTGCCCTGCTCGTGCGAAGGCACATGCCGGAAGAATAACCGGGTTTTTGAACGAATGAATGCGCAGCGGACCGCTGCGCTTCCATTGCTTCAAGAACGCCTGCTACGGCGTGCCATCCGGCTTACGAAGCCGGGTGGTCGCATCCTGTACGCCACCTGTACCTTTGCGCCCGAGGAAAATGAACTGGTTATTCAGCAGGTTCTTGAGCATCCAGAACCAGATCAGGATGTATCTCTCGAGTCCATTCAGATACCAGGCGCCCACCTCGATGAGGGGCTGACTTCCTGGAACGGTTCAACGTTGTCTTCCGAAATGCGCCGGGCTGTACGGGTCTGGCCACATCAAAATGACACGGGAGGCTTCTTCTTCGCCCTGCTGCGTAAGGGGTCCTCAGGAGCGTCGAACCGATGTGTTTCCGCCCCAAAAAGGCCGCTGGATCATGCCAGCATGCCTTGGGGAGCCTATGATCTTCCCGATGCCTTCCTTGGTGGCCACTCGGAAGAAGTGACCGGACGTAAGCACGCACGATTGGTAACATCTTCTCGGCCCGTGCTCCCCTTCAACGAGATAGCCGTCGGGTTCAGTGGTGTAAACCTGAAGTCACGGGAGCCACGCCCTTCAACACCGCTGGCAGCCTATCTGGCTCCGCATGCGCGCGCAGGCATCGCTGAGATAGCGCGGGAGGATATGATTCGTTTTTTGTCACGCGAATCCGTCAGCCCACTTTCATTGATTCCTCCTGCCGACAAAACCCGGTATGTATTGGTACGCAGCGGACCCTTATCCATCGGATTGGGACATATCGACGCCTCGGGCCAATTGGAGTCGCTCTTTCCTCGTCACGCGGCCGGATTACCGGTTGCCGAATGGCTACAGGGTCTCAGCGACGCGTGAAAACGAAAGTGATGAGTCCTTGCTGTGGTTCCTGAGGTGCAGTTGACGGCAGCGGATTGAACCGCCATCCGCGCACAACACGCAAGACCTCGCGATCCTGGGAAGGATCTCCACGACGAACAGGAAGTGCCTGCGTAACATTGCCAAGCGGATCCACCGTTATGCGTACGGTGACCCGCACATCGCTGTTTTGGGACAGGAAGACCGGAGGAGGCGTGTTTACGGGCTCCCTGTTGAGGCCCTCGATACGAAATGGTGCCGATGCTTGCTCCTGGTTCGAACTTCCATCATCCCCCGATTCTTCGCCTTGATCCGGATCGAGTGAACCACTGCCAAGAGGCAGCACGACGTCCCGCTCCGGTTCAGCCTCCTCGTCAACTTGCTCTTCTTCGGTATTACTCGTTTCTGGGGCGATTACCTCAGATTCTGGCGCATCGACGATTTCTTCGTCCGGTGCGTCCAACGGGGAGTCGGGAAGCTCCACTGGCTTGACCTCATCAGGAGGTGCAACCGGGGACTGCTCTTCTTCTTCCTGTTCTATTTCCGGCTCCGGTTCCGGCTGCTCCCGCATCGGCGCCTGCTGAACGGGCCTGCCTTCCGACAATGGACCGAATTCCACCTCGAGAAAACCCATCTGCTGTTCGTCCGACGCGGCAGCTGTCAACAAGGAGAGCACCACAAGTACCACGACGTGGAATCCCACGCTTATGGCTATTCCGGCTCGGTCTTCTTTTCTGACGCTCATGGTTCAAAGGCGAGGATGCAGGTGGCTCCACAATCGGATTTTCCGACGCTTTGCCACCGCAAGTAGACGCTTTCAGGTAGTCGAACTCTCCGGAGTGGTACGGGGTCCTGACGAGACGGCATTGCCGTTCGAATGCCATGAATCACGGACTACGTATCGAGGACGACCTTTGACCTCATCGTAGACTCGTGCCAGATACGATCCCATGACGCCGAGAAAGAACAACTGTACACCGCCGAAGAAGAATGCTGCAAATATCAATGAGGCCCATCCAGTTATGGCCGTTTCCATCACGTATTTGACGATGAGTACCCACACCAGTCCGAGCATCGATCCGGCAGCAATGAGCAGTCCCAATCGCATCGCAAATCGCAGCGGCTTTCCTGAAAACGATGCGAGTCCGTCGAGCGCCAAATCGAATCGCCGCCGCCACGGATACTTGGTCGTCCCTGCCGCCCGACCGGGGCGGACGTAATCGACCGCAGTCTGTCTGAACCCGAGCCATGAAACCAGTCCCCGAACGTAGGGCTGTTGCTCATTCAACGACCGAAAGGCGTCAATAACAGGCTTGGAAATCAATCTGAAATCACCGGTATCAACCGGCGCATCTACGCCGGTGAAGGACCGGAAGAAGCGGTAGTAGACGCCTGCAGTAAAACGCTCAAACCACCCCACCTGCTCTCTTTCGATTCGATGGCCATACACGACATCGTGACCGTCCTTCCAGACGTCAATCATGCGACCAGCGACTTCTGGGGGATCCTGCAAATCCGCATCCATCACAATGGCAGCATCCGCCTCGCACAGATTCAATCCGGCCGTGACCGCAATCTGGTGACCGAAATTGCGCGAAAAGGTTATTAGCTGAACATCTTCCCAAGCACCTGCAACAGATCGAATCAGGGCCGCCGTCCCGTCCGTTGATCCGTCATCAATAAACAGGATGGATATGCGCTCGTCCCGGTCATTCCTGAACGCCTGTAAGGCTTCAAACAAAAGCGGCAAGACGTCTTCCTCATTGAAGACGGGAATGATCAGACAAACGTGGAGATGTTCGGACAGGGATCGGGACACGCGGGCGGTCAGTCTGAGAAACGGTATTGGGCTGATATCCGATGGGAATATCCGAGATCTGAGACGAGACCTGCAAAGTCACCGAATCCGTAGTCGATGGCGGCAGGCCCCCATCGGAATCCAGTACCCAGTGATGGAGTGAGGTCCAGTCCCTCGTCCTTTACGTTCTGAATCCGGTTGAATCCCGCCCTAAAGGCTACCCGATCGGCGACCACAAGTTCGGCTCCCAATCTCGGATGAAGCGCCATACCACCTATCGATAGATGATTCGCTGTTGCGCCGTCAAATGCGAAATCGGTGTCCAGTGCAAGTCGCAGCGTACCTGGTCTGACATCAAATAGTCGGGAAGCCCCCATCCGGACAACAGGAAGGACGAGCTCCGTACCACCTTCCGGGAGATCGTCTCCGAAAACGTCTTGAATGTTCAAAAGGCGACCAGAATCCACGGACCAGGACTGCAGCATGGTTGTGACGTCCTGCACAGTGAGTCCCATCTGCCACGCACCCGTCAGATAGCGCAGGCCGACATCCATGGAGTATCCCCATGCTGTTGCGAAGTCTCCGATATTCCGGCGAATGACCTTGGAGGTCACGCCAACGGATACCGACTCGTTCAACTGCTTGCCATATGCAACCAGAAACGCGTAGTCCGCGGCAGAAAAGGTAGTGATCGCACTCTCCGGATCAGGAATGGGTTGGTCTCGCTCCGAATCCCAGGCGTCCAGGGTATTCTTGATATCATTCACGCCACTGCGAATCAACGTCACTCCAAGAACACTCTGATCCGAGATTGGAATGGCAAAGCCTGCGTAGTCAAAGGAAACAACCCCAGAGAACCGTTCAGCGTGCATATACGATACTTCCCGGGCCGAGACGCCAGAAAGCCCGGCAGGATTCCAGAAGCCGGCATAGACATCGTCCGCAACGGAGATGTAGGCCCCCCCCATCCCCAAAGCACGCGCGCCCACACCGCCAGCGAGGAAATCGGCTCCATACTTGGCAACGCGCTGTGCGTGAAGGTCCTCGGCGCCCGCAGTCACAAGAACAATGGCAACAAGAAGATGCTGCAGAAAGGCTTTCAATTCGTCCTCAGGATGAAGAGAGATGGCAGGCAGGGTATGCCACATGACACAACAGGTTTCGACAGGTGCACGGAATGCCCCTGTGACTCAGGGTTCTACGCCCTTCGCAAGCGGGCGGCGTATGCCCCATCCATCCCCGATTCAAACGGCAGGCTGAGATAATCCCCCTCGGGGGTCAACCACTGTTTGGGAAAGGATGCCTCGGTTGCCTCTCGACTGAAGTCCTGGTGTGAGGAGATAAATGCATCGACCTGTCCTGCATTTTCAGCCGGCTCAATCGTGCAGGTGCTGTAAATCAACAGTCCTCCGGGTTTTACGCATCTCGCCGCTGCCTCAAGCAACGAACGTTGCAAAACGACCAACTCTTCAATGTTCTGCAACTCCCGTCGCCAGCGCATGTCTGCACGCTTGGAAAGCACGCCCAGGCCAGAACACGGCGCATCGAGCAGAACAAGATCAAACGCCTGCTCCCACGAAGGGTCACCTTCCCGAGCGTCCCGAGCTACCGTGTCTACCTGCTTGAGGCCCATTCGGTCGGCATTCTCCCGAACCAGCTTCAAGCGATTTTCCTGGACGTCGCATGCCAGTACACTGCCCTCATCGCCGACTCCCAGAGCCAATTGAACCGTCTTTCCACCTGGTGCTGCACACAGATCCAGAACCGATTGGCCTTGAACCGGTGCGGCATACTGTACGACGAGCGCTGCCGCCTCATCTTGAACATACGCCTTGCCATCGCGGAACCATCCAGCCCGAATGAGGGGCTGGAGACTCCGCATCCGGACCATGTCAGACATCCACTCGGACACTTCAAAGGCTACCTCTGACACCCTCAGCGCCGTCTGAGCCCGCTGAGCATCGCCAGTCAGGTGGACGCCATATGTTGGTCTCCCATTGTTGTAGGTCAGCAACGCTTCCGTTTTTTCTTGTCCGAAAAGCTCGATCCAACGCTCAACCATCCAGGAAGGATGGGAATGCTTCGTCGCCAATGCCTCCGAAATCGGGCCATGTGGCGTCGGTAAGGCATCACGCTTTCTAACAATTCCTCGAAGAATGCCATTAGCCAGTCCGGCTGCGCCTTGACGGACATGTATCTTCGCCGCTTCCACCGTTTCATTGATGACGGCGTGATCCGGCTGGCGGGTAAAGAGCAAGCCATGGATCCCAATCCGCAGGATGGTGCGCATACTGGACTCCAACCCAGCGGCATCACCGCGATAAAATCGGGAGATCAGGAAGTCCAGATACCGCTGCCAACGAATAACGCCCGCAACGGTATCTCGAATACTGCGGTCCATATTCGGATTACCACTTCGGGTAGCACGCTGAAGACCGATGAATGCATCCTGCTCGGCCATGGCATCCAATTCTCGCGCCGCCAGCAAGCGCATCGAGGCCGGTTTGGATTGGTTATTGGTTTGCATGGAAGTCGATTTGGATGTCAGTTCGTTATGCCGGCGCCTTTTCAACGGGATGCTTCAAGCCGCTTCTGCAGCTGCCTTGCTGCAACAAACAACGCGTCGTGGGCGGGGGCCAATTTGGGCGTATACAGATAGTCCATCGCATAAGTATCATCAACACTCGCTCCTGAACGCAGCAGTGCGGTCACGGTATTGGTACGCTGCGCGGCCCCATCCTCTCCAATCAGCTGGGCGCCCAGGAGTCTGCGTGTGCCTCGCTCACCGACCAGTCTTACGTATAGTGGCTTGTTGGGTGAATTGGAAGACGCACTTCGGTGGCGGATATCAACGGCAACGGCTTCAAGACCCGCTCGGAGTGCCCCTTCCAACGTCAATCCCGTATGGCCAATCTCCAGGTCTGCCACTGACACACCGGCCGCGTGAATGACGCGTTGCATCGTGGCCGGCCGCCCGACTCCACCGCGAGCTGCGTTTTTTCCCGCCACCCGGCCGGAGCGAAACGCATTGAGTGCCAATGGAACCGGATGCGCCTTTCCCGTCAGCATCTCGGTGTATGCCACCACATCTCCACATGCCCAAATGGCCGCTCCAGAGGTTTGAAGGGATTCATTTACCAGCAGGCCGCCGGAAGGGCCCACTTTGAGTCCGGCGGATCCAGCGAGCTCCGAATTGGGACGCGTTCCCGTAGCCGCGAGAACCAGGTCACAGCCAATCCGCTCCCCTGCATCAGTCCGAACGGCTCGGATGCGACCATCCGGAGATACATCCAGGCCGATCGCCCTCTCCTCTCGAACCTGTACACCCCGCGAGGTCAACCAGCGCACAACATGTTGGCTCATTTCCGCATCGAGACCTCCCCTCAGGAGCCGTCCTCCAGAAGCCAACAGCGTTACGCGCCACCCACTCCCGGTCAGCCCTTCCACCCCATCCAGTCCGACGTATCCTGCGCCTGCAACAACGGCATGACCTTGCTTATCCCGTTCCAATCGCGCCCGCAAAGCTCGAGCATCCTCGAGACGGCGTAGGACATGCACATGGTGGGAAGCCGTTTTAAGCGCATCCGGCACGTGGGCGCGTACACCCGTTGCCAGAATGAGCGCGTCGAACCACAACCGCTCCTTGTCACCTGTTCTTTCATCCTCTACCGCGATATGCCGAGATTCTACTTCGATGGCCAGAACCCGGGTCAAGGTGCGCACATCGACGCGGAAGCGCTCAGAAAAGGCTTCGGGTGTAAATCGAACAAGCCGTTCGTCGGACGCGATCTCTCCCGCCACATAAATAGGCATCTCACAGGCACTGTAGGAGATGTCAGGGCCTTGATCGATCAGAATGATCTCAGCATCCGGGCTGGTTCGTCGCGCCTCGGCTGCGGCTGCCGTTCCTGCTGCCACGGCACCTACAATGATTATTCTACGGGCGGGCATCAAAGACCTCTCGGAAGGATGTCATCGTGGGGTTCTGGGTGGCGTTCCGAGTGCGCAACATCATGCAGCTCAGGCTCGAGATGCGCCGTGAAGACAACCGTGTCGACGGCGAACAACTCGTGCAATGCGTCTTCCACACGGTGCGATGCATCGTGAGCCTCGGTCACGGTCAGTGCCTCGGGAAACAGCAAATGTACTTCAATCCAAACGCGGTCATGGACCCGCCTGTGTCGCAATTGATGGTATCCCGCTATCACATTTTTTTCGAGCGCTTCGTCAAGCAGGGTCACAATGCGACGCGTCTCAGCTGGATCCGCTGCTTCCATCAAACCGTGCCAGGAGTCTCGCATGAGACGGCCAGCAGTCCATAAAATATTCAGGGCCAGAATGATGGCGACGATTGGGTCCAGCATCACAAAACCGGTCCAACGAACCAAGAAGAGCCCCACGATGACGCCAACGGAGGTCCACATATCTGTCAGCACGTGATGACCATTGGCCCGTAGAACTATGGAGTTATGCTTCTTGCCCGTCTGGACAAGCGTCCAACCCAACACCAGGTTGATCAACGCGAGAACTCCCGTAATGATTATTCCCAGGCCAATCTGATCTATTTCTGGACCGCGAAGAATGTCCCGAATGGCTGTGGCCAGAATGCTGAATGCAGCGATGGAAATCAGCGCACCTTCGAACCCCGAAGAGAAGTAGGCCACTTTTCCGTGTCCGTAGGGGTGTTGCTCGTCCGCTGGCTGAACCGAGTACCAGAGAGAGAACGCCGCAAAACCCGTAGCGAACAAATGAACTACGGATTCGAGGGCATCAGACAGAATGGCAGCTGACCCCGTGATGTACCACGCCGCGGTCTTCCCACCCAACATGAGGAATGCGATGACCAGACTGGCCACCATCACAGGGCGCTGATAATCTTTCTCAGGGTGACTCAAATGCATGGGTATCACGATTGGGGCCCTCAAGGTACAGTTGATCGCGCCTGCATTCATCCCTAATCTGGGCAAGGTCCCGATTCCTCCAAACCTTGTCACCCGTGGTACTTGAACACATCGGCATTGCCGTCAGCGATATTGAAGCCAGTCTTACCCATTTCGAGGCCCTGTTCGGGGCTTCGCCTTATAAAACCGAAGAAGTGGCTTCCGAAGGGGTGCGAACCTATTTCTTCGATGCTGGTGGGACGAAAATCGAATTGCTGGAGTCGCTCAGTGAGGACTCCCCCGTCGCCCGTTTTCTGGAAAAACGCGGCCCAGGCTTGCACCACCTTGCTTTCAGATCCGAAGACGTGGAAGGTGATTTCCAACGGTTGAAGAATGCAGGCTATCGCGTCCTTGGTGAGGGGCCGAAAGAAGGTGCCGATGGCAAACACATTTTCTTTGTGCACCCGGGCGATACGCAGGGCGTGCTCACGGAATTCTGCATGACCGTACCGCGCTGATCAGGTCTCGGTATTACTCGACGCGACGTGTCCCAAAAGCTTCTTGGAGCACGCTGTCTAGACCGGAGTCGTCATACCCGATGGGAAAGATGGCTACGCCAGCCAGACCCAAATCGTTGACAAACCGGTACTTCGCGGACAGACTCTGCGAATCCTCGAACCACCCTTGAATCCATGCCGTTGAATCCTGGAAAGTGTAATACGGACTGCCAGAATCCGTATCCCGTTTCAGGCCGTGGGCTTTCACCCGATCCTGAGCGGCCACTTGCATCTCGGGCACATTCAGGGAATCAAGCCGAGCGTTGGTAATGACCCGAGCGTGACCACGCGTTGTTGACCCCGGATTTGCTTCGATCACGGGCCATTCATATCAGTAATAAGGGACCGTAAGCAGAATGCGATCCCGGTCGATTCCCAGGTGATCCAACCTGCTGATAATGGACTCCCAGTTATTCCCATCCCATCCCGAAAGCGGTGCTACGGGCCCGGCCACCGGTCCGGTTTGCCAGTGCAAATCATAGCCTTGTACCATGATTTCCCCGAAGAAAGACGGAATACGAGGCAAATCGATCATCCCATCTGGATGGAACGCAGGAACGAACATCGACAACTGCGCTTCGGGATAGTGCAAGGCCACGTGAGCTGACAGGGTATCGACGTAGGCATGAAATCCTTCGCGTAGTGCCTCCTTTGCCGGGGCAAACCACTCGAAATCAAGATGGAGGCCCCTGCCCAGACTCTTTTTGATCAGGTCCAGAGACGAATCCAAGAGGGTTTGGCGGTGGGTCTCGTTCAGAAACAGTGCTTCCAATGAGTCTGCATCCAGCAGGGTCAGAGTGGGAATGACCGGGACGCCTACGGAGTCTGCCCGATCAATCAGCCCCCGCCAGGCAAATGGATACCCATTGGCCTCCCGAATCGAACCGTCGGCGGCCGGAGTAATGTGAAAAAAGAACAGCTTATCGTAGAGGCTGAGATCAAGATCGAGCCATAACCCTCTCGTCCACCAGGCGTAGTAACCGTGTACACGGGTGTCGCTCCTCTTGGCATAGGCTGGCAGTGAGGAGGTCACCGTTGAATCGTGGCCCACTACGAGCGCACCGGAGACCGCTTCGGAATCACGTTGGCTGTCCTGCTCTGGTGTGGTCGATTCGAGGGAGGCACAACTGATACTCCAGAGTGAAAGAGCAATCAGCGGCACTACAAAATTGAAGGAGCGAATCACGGTTCAAAGTTGAGTAATGGGATGATTCGGTTTTCGGCCCGAACTGCGATTTATTAAGGCTTCAGAACTCATTTTAGGTATTCCCCTCACGCTTTCTTCATCTTTCGGGGCTAAATCTGGATGGCGTGCTGCCGATACTCGCCTTGCAGGGTATCGCCTCTTCTGTTCAGTACGCGATCATCGAGCTTTAAGACCCTGCCTTTTGACATTGTTGCGTGTTGTTCCTTGCTCCGGTGCGGGATCCCTATAGGATTACCATAGACAGCAGCGCAGGCGCACTTCCTCCGGGAGAACCATCCATTCTTTCGGGGTCTTCGGAAGCCTGGATGCGGCGGCGGCCATCGGCCGCCGCCGCCATCAGGTCCTTCATCCAGCGACTTCCGTCTCCTTTCTCCGGCTTCCTGTTGTATCATCAGCGGTCCCGTATCTACGCATTCCGCTGATTCCGACATGCTCAACTATATCTGGGCCGGTTTGATCATCCTGAGCCTTGTGTTTGGAATGGTCTACGACATCAATGACCTGGCCTCGGACACGTATCGAAATGGTCAGGCGTTCGAAGTAAACGTCGAGCCCAATGCCCCTGTGACGGACGACGATCGTCGCATTCCCGTGACCGTCGCCATCGACGCGGCAGGCTATCAATCTTTTTACGGCGTCACCTCCTCCCCCGACTCGACCTATCAAGGCGTGATCATTCGGAACCAGGAGGGCATGCAGTTACGATTCGCCCAGGATGCCTCCATTCCCGAGCCCTGGGCAACCATTCGTGCCGAGACGTCAGAACGAGACAACGACTTGAGGGGACCTCTCAACGGGTGGCAAACGGCGGGCGGAGCGGCGTCCGTTACCTTTTCAGAGGTCAAATTCGTAAAAATGCGGGCCATTGCTTCGGCAGCTCTCTCCATGGCCGAGCTGGCGGTTGAACTGGCGCTTGGTCTCATCGGTGTGCTTGCACTCTGGATGGGACTTCTTCAGATCGCGGAGAAATCAGGCATCATCAATTCCGTAGTCCGTGTGACCCAGCCCGTTCTGCGCCCTCTCTTTCCTGACATTCCCAAAGGGCACCCAGCGTTGGGCATGATCGTCCTCAATTTGACAGCCAATATGCTGGGTCTGGGCAACGCAGCAACGCCTCTTGGCATCAAAGCCATGGAAGAGCTTCAAACCCTGAATGAAGACAAAGAGACAGCGACTGACTCCATGGTCATGCTCTTGGCCATGAACACGGCTTCCGTTCAGCTCGTGCCTCCGGTGTTGCTGGTCGCCCTGATGGGTCTTCAAATCAACCAGCTCATTTTTGCCATCATCATCGTGACCGGCATTTCGCTGGTCGTGGCCATTGCCAGCGCCAAGCTGCTCAGTAAAACCAAGCGCTTTCGGACCGCAACGCCGAAGCTGTCGACGGAGGGCTGATCATGGAACTCATTCGCAGCATCATCGAAACGGCATCTGTTTTCGTTCTTCCCGCCCTGATTGTGGGCTTCCCGCTGTACGGGCTGCTCAAGAAAGTAGCTGTCTACGAGGAATTCGTGGAAGGCGCAAAGGGTGGATTTCAGGTTGCCGTAACCATTATTCCTTACCTCGTAGCCATCCTGTTCGCCATCGGCATGTTCCGCGCGTCGGGTGCCATGGATTTCATGGTTGAGGGCTTACGCCCCTTACTTGGCATCTTCGGAGTCCCACCGGAGGTCCTTCCCATGATGATCATGCGTCCGCTCACCGGTAGTGGCTCGGCAGCCATCGTACTGGACATGATCAATCAGTTTGGCGAAGACTCCATTCTCGTCAAAATGGTTGCGACCATGTTTGGATCAACAGAGACGACCTTTTATGTCATAGCCGTCTATTTCGGCGCGGTCAATATCAAAAAGACCAGACATGCTGTTCCCGCCGGACTGATCGCCGACATCGTGGCCATGTTTGCTGCGATCTTTGTGGTCAAATGGCTTTTCGGTTGAGATCAGCGCGGGAAACGCTGAGCAGGGTCAGGAATGCGTTTCCAGGTACATCTCAATCATGCTCGCAGTCCGCTCAGCAAATGCAGGACGCGGCTCTTCTATTCGTCTTTCAACCGACACAATACGATCCTGATGCACGTGCAGCCAGTGATCGAGCACCCGCCGTGCATCTGCCTCAGCGGGTGTAATACCTGAGCCGACAGCATCGAGGTGATCCAGGTCCCGCAGGGTATCGCGAATCATATGATCCCCGCTCGACCCATCGTCAGGTGCTGCAAGCAAGTGGATCCGGCCATGGGCCATGATGACCAAAGTCGGTCTTTCAGTATGCGATCCCCGCATGAAGTGGACGGTTTCAGGACCGGCTACTTCGTGCGCAACGGCTCCCCCCCTGGCCAATCGCTTTTCCAACAGCTCTATCCAATCACGGTACCGGGCCGCCATTTCGAAGTCGAGCGATTCGGAGGCCTGCAACATGGATAGTTCCAGTCGCATGGTCACGTCACCGATATCACCCTTCAAGAAGTCGCGTACCGCGTCAATGACTTCACCGTAATCGTCCTCGGACACCTCATTGGTACACGGAGCACCGCATCGACCAATATCGGCTCGAACACATCTACGCCCCCGCTCGAATTCTGACGGGGAGCAGTTTCGAACGGGAAAACTTGCTTCGATCAATTCGAGCAAGGACGCAGCTTGCGAACGGCTTCGAAAAGGTCCATAGTATTCTGCGCCATCGTTTCGCATGATCACCTGGACGGTCAACCTGGGAAATGCTTCGCGTCCATCCAGACGCAGGTAGGGGCGCGGAATGTATTTCTTCTGGGCGCGGTTGAACGATGGGTCCAAACGCTTAATCTCGCGACTCTCTTCGATCAGGGCGTGCAACTCAGTTGGCTGTTCTTCCCAGCGTACATCCCTGACTTTGGCGATCAATTGTCGTATTCGCGGTGGATGGGCCTCAATGGCATTGAAATAGGACACGACGCGCTTGGAGAGGTCCTTGGCTTTTCCGACATAAAGCACCTTTCCTCTCCCATCGAGCATGTAATAAACGCCTGGAGAATCGGGCAGGTCAGGCAATCGATCCTTTTTGATGGTCACTACGTGTCGCGCGTGTGCGTGAACCCGCGCATAGGTGCGCGCTTGCAACTCAATCAGTTCTTGTATGTCTGAAATGCCGTGTTCATCCGCAGCCATTTCACAAAACCGCTCAAGCACCTTGGCCGTGATCTCTACGTCCTTGGCTGCTCGGTGTCGCCCTTCTCCCGGGATCCGATAGAATTTGGCCAGACTACCAAGACTTTTGGATCGTAGCCCCGGCAGCAACCTTCTGGCCAGCTTCAGGGTGCACAATCCCCGGTTATCCATGTCCGGAAGTCCGAGTCGGTCCAACTCGGCGTTTATGAACGACCAGTCGAAGCGGATATTATGAGCGACAAAGACCGAGTCGCCGAGAAATTCCATAAAAGAGGGAATGACATCATCGGCGGTCGGCCGATCGAAGACCATACCCGTCGTGATTCCCGTAATGCGCGTGATCCGAGAGGGAATAGTGACTCCCGGATTGATCAGCTCGGCAAATTCCGAGCGACGACCATCGCCTGATAAACGCATGCCTGCCAGCTCAATCACCCGATGCTGGCGAGCCTGAATGCCCGTCGTCTCGGTGTCCGTCACAACGACGGCGTCATCATGGGATAGGAAGTCCTGAAGCGCAGACATAGTCTAGGTGCTGAGTCACAGTATGAACGGTCTCTCCTGCAATGGGATTCCGGATGCTTCGTCGTGCGCGCGATCGGGCTTCCGCACAAGAGTGCCGATCAACAAGCTGCCGCCAAAGGATGGGACCTTTTACGCCGCGCGGCGCAGTACTCCCTGTGTTGGCATCGGAATGCGGATGGTTGCACGCGTTCCGGTTCGTCCTTCCAATTCAGAAAGCTGGATGGATCCTGATACCTGATTCAGCGAACGCCTGGCCAGGAACAACCCCATTCCCAGTCCGCCTTTTTCCCTGTTGAGGCCCGTTGACCCCTGCTGGAAAGGAGCAAATACCGCCACGGACTTCCCGGGGAGTCCTGGTCCGTCGTCCTGCACCGAAAGGGTCAATGACCCCTCCTCTATCGAGGCAATAATCCGGATCGACTCGTCGGCATATTTCACTGCGTTGTCCAGGACATGATTCAATGATTCGGACAGCACATCGGCCAGATCAGTCGGCAGGGATATACCATGATCCAGTTGACGCATGATCTGCGCGCTTGACTCCGGATGACGGCGTTGCACTTTTTCGATGGTGCGTCCTACCAGGTGATACAGCGGAATGCGGGTTCCTTCCACACGTGGAGCGATGGAATGAACCCGAGCTGGTTGCCGGGTTTGCTCGTAGGCCACAACGGAGTGGACAACATGAAGCAAACGCTCAACTGCGTCCCGGATCGGACGGGTAAGGTGCGCATGCTCGCTGCCGGTTTCCTCTTCCAACATTTCTGCGTAGCCTGAAATAATGGCCAGTGGCGTCCGCAACTCATGAGAGAGTGCGTTCACGCGGTCATTTTCGCCCTTTTTGGACGACTGGGACGGGTTATGTGACGCAGATGACATCGAAGGATTGTATTCCTGTGTACAAGGGTTCTCCTTCGGTATCGACGGCAACGATGCCTCCTAAAGAGGATAAATGACTGAATCTTACCCTTTAGGGCTCATCACAGGGCAGCATCCACAGGCGCTGTTACCGAAGGCCCAACACTTCCTGCAGGCGAATTCCAATTTCTGTGTTATCGAGCGTTCCCCTGAATTGGGTCGATCCGGGTCCGAAAGCGAAAATTGGCACATTCACTGACGTGTGACCACCCGTGGACCATCCAACCCGTGCCGATTCGGCCATGGCGTCTACAAGCAACCACTGCAACCGACTTGCAGCGGCGGCGGCATTGGTATCTGCTTGCGCAATAATGCCTGCCATCGGCTCTGCGACCGTGGAGTAGGGAATATTGAACCGGGTTTCCAGGGTGGACCCGAACCAGGCAGGATCGACATCATCGTTCATCATACGCTCAGCCAATTCATTGCGGAAGGCCTCTACGGAGCTCGAAATCGATGCCAATTGCGTGGGGTCGTACCCATAGCCCGATCCGTTGCGTCCGCCAGTTTCCGCACCGAGGGTCAATCCGCCGGTTTCGTGGTCGGATGTGGCGAGAACCAGGGTATTGCCGGTTTCCCGGGCTAACTCGACCGCTGCCTGCCAAGCCTGATCGTAGGCGATGACATCCCACAAATGAGCGGCCGTATCATTGCCATGCCCTGCATGATCGATACGACCCGCTTCAATCATGATGAAGAAGGGTTTGCCTGCGCTGTTCAACAACTCGAGAGATTTCATGGTCATCTCGGCAATGGACGGCTCATCCTCTTCGACCCGATCAATCTCGTACGCCATGTGTGAATTGGTGAAGAGTGCAATCAGTGGCAATTCATCGATCGCCATCATTTCTGCACGATTGTCCGCGCGATTGTAGCCGGCCGACTCGGCTTCTTCAATCAAATCGCGGCCGTCCTGGCGTCCACCACCTTGTTCAGAAGGTGTGTAATACTGCCGTCCGCCTCCCATCAGGATTTCAATGTCCTTGGTGAGCTGCTGCTCGGCAATCTCCGCCTCCATGCCGCGATTCACGACGTGGCTGGAAAAGGACGCAGGCGTCGCATGTGTGATTCGGGCCGTTGAAACGAGTGCCGTGTTGTATCCCGCAGACTCAGCCATTTCGAGGATTGTCTCAACGGGCTGGGAATCGGCCGTCATCGCAATGCGACCGTTCAGCGTTTTGACACCACAGGCATACGCCGTAGCAGATGCCGCCGAGTCGGTAATGCGACTGCCTTCCGCGAACGTGATGGTACTACCCTGCTCAAATCGATCGAGGGAGAGATTCGGAATTCCTTCCATCTCCCGTTGATAATCGCGCGCCAGAGAAAAACTGGCAGGGCCGCACCCGTCGGCTATAAAGAAGACGACGTTTCGGGGTTGCTCCTCCGCTACCCGTACTTCCTCGGGAATGGCGGTGCAGGAAAAGATGAGCAGGGACAGCAGCAGAACAGAAAATCGCCTCATTTCAGAAAGAGCAGTAATCAGTGAAAAAAGGAGGTCGGGCAAGCAGTGCCTACGGTGGACATCACAGTGCCCTTCGGCTGGGCCAGCGTGTGCGGGCAGAAGGTACTCACTGCAGCCTGATCGGACGTGATTTTGCTAAATATTGGCAGCTTCTACCGGCGCTCTACGAAACGGAACGCGTAGGTTTGGACATTCTGTTTTTCTGACACAAATCCGACTCGTCATGAAAGTCACTGTCGTTGGTGCTGGTAACGTTGGGGCCACCGTAGCCGAATGCGTTGCACGCAAGGACATGGTCGATGAAGTTGTTCTCATCGACATTGTTGAAGGTCTTCCACAGGGGAAGGCGCTCGATATGGCCGAAGCCGCACCTATTCATCTCTTTGACACCAAGGTCACGGGAACGAACGATTACGCCGATACGGCCGGCTCCGACATATGCGTCATCACTGCTGGTCTCGCACGTAAGCCCGGCATGAGCCGCGACGATCTTCTCGGCAAGAATGCGGCCATCGTCAAGTCAGTGACGGAGCAGTTCGTTGAGCACAGCCCCAATGCCATCATCATCGTGGTATCCAATCCTTTGGATGTGATGACGTATGTCGCATATGAGGCCAGCGGCTTCCCGTCCAACCGGGTTTTTGGTATGGCTGGCGTACTGGATACTGCTCGCTATCGCGCGTTCATCTCCATGGAGCTTGGCGTTTCGGTGAAAGACATCCAGGCACTGCTCATGGGCGGCCACGGCGACACCATGGTGCCACTGCCCAACTTCACGACTGTTGGAGGTATCGCACTGCCGCAACTCATGGAAGACGAACAGATCAATGCCATTGTTGAGCGCACCAAGTTCGGAGGCGGTGAGATCGTCAAACTGATGGGCACCTCCGCTTGGTATGCGCCCGGGGCAGCTGCAGCTGAAATGGTCGAAGCCATCGTCAAGGATTCCAACCGCGTGCTACCATGCGCTGTCTGGATGAAAGGGGAATATGGACTGAATGACCTTTTCATCGGTGCTCCCTCCCGTTTGGGTCGCAACGGTCTCGAGGAAATCATCGAGGTTTCCCTGACCGATGCCGAGCAGGCACAGCTGGAAGAATCTGCCCAGCATGTCCGAGACAACCTCGCTGCTCTGGAACGCATCCAGAACAGTTGACGGGCGTCTGAGAGCCATCCGACCTCTTACGGGCGGGCGCCTTTGGCGCCCGCCCGTATACTTTCCCTACCGACTGACGCCCAACTTCAAGAGTTCTGCTGATGAGCAAACTCCGGGTCTTCTATTGCCTTTCGGCTTCAAATCTGCGAATTGATTAATGAAACGCTCTTTCCAATCCGCTCTGCTTCTACTCCTCGCGTTCAGCTTGCAGGCTTGCGATTCATCCGGTGGTGACAAAGGCGAACTGGTTGTGACAGACTTGGTCGAAGGATCCGGTACCCTCATTGAACCAGGAATGACCCTGATCACGGAGTACGTTGGCCGTTTTGCTGACGGCTCGCAGTTCGACTCCTCTGACGAACTGGGAGAAGACTGGATCTTTACTCTCGGCGTTGGACAGGTTTTGCAAGGATGGGATGAGGGGTTATCCGGTATGAGAGTCGGCGGTACCCGTCGTTTGGAAATCCCCTCTCATATGGCTTTTGGTCGCAATGGCCAGTGCTTTTCAGACGGTACCTGCGCCGTCCCGCCAAATACGGATGTCATCTACGATGTGACCGTTATCGACATCTTTGACGAAGTGATTATTGAAGAGATTGTAGAGGGAGATGGTGAAGTGGCGGCAGCAGGCGATGTGTTGTTTGTCGAATACACCGGACAACTCCGCAATGGTCAGGTATTCGATTCCACCAATCTGACGGGCACGCTTTTTCAATTTACCCTTGGTCGCGGCAGTGTAATTCCTGGATGGGACCAGGGCATGCCCGGAATGAAGGTAGGCGGAACGCGTCGGCTAACCATTCCCCCAGTCCTGGCTTATGGCCCATACGGAGCCGGCGCAGCAGTCCCTCCCTTCGCCGTCCTCATTTTTGAGGTAACGCTTGTGGAACTCGTAAAAGCGCCCAGCTGATTTGATCAGTAGGCCGGGCCGCTTTCGGACCATTGGACGGCATGTTGTACCAGCTCGGCTGCGTTGGTCAGGTTGAGCTTCATCTTGATGCGAGCGCGGTAAGATTCCACCGTCTTGATGGACAGTCCCAAGATGTCTGCTATCTCCCGCGTCCCCAACCCTTTTCCAGTCATTTCGAATACCTCGAGCTCACGCGTTGACAACGCTTCGGCTGGAGACTGATTGAAAGACTGCTGTCCTGCCGCAATCCCTTGCAGCAGACGCTCATTGATGGCCGCCGACACATGAATGCCTCCCGAAAGGACTTTTCGGATGGCCATGACGAGGGCACTGGGGGCCTCGCTTTTCATGACATAGCCCCGCGCACCGGCGCGAATCGCTCGCTCAGCGTACAAGATTTCGTCATGACGTGATACGACCAGCACCAAGCCCGGGACCCGGTTGGATTCAAGCTTTCTGAGCATGTCCAACCCGCTTTGTCCCGGCAATGATATGTCGTTTTTGCTTTGAATAGCACGCTGATCTGCGCGTCCACGTTGAAGAAGCTGAAGGTACAGCGTACTATCTAGTATGACCACGCTCCCGCTTCCCTACGACATTGTTGAGGCCGTTTCCCATCTTTCCGATGCGGACAGTCGACTGGGGGCCCTCATACATGCCGTTGGTCCTTATCCCGGGAAACTGCGTCCGGCCAACAACCCGTTCGAAGCCTTGGCTGAGTCTATCGCCCACCAGCAATTGTCCGGTAAAGCCGCCGCAACCATCTACGGACGATTCACGGCTATGCTTCCCGTGCCTGATTCCCCCCGTCCGGAAGACGTAATCGTACTTTCTGATGAGCAGATGCGGGGAGCGGGACTCTCAGGAGCAAAAACAGCAGCCATCAAGGATCTCGCTGCAAAAACGTTGGACGGCACCATTCCATCGGCGGAAGATTTACCGTCATTGACCGATGATGAAATCATTGATCGATTCACGGTAGTAAAAGGGATCGGTCCATGGTCGGTCAAGATGTATTTGATGTTCCGTCTGGGTCGGCCAGACGTTCTTCCACACACCGACCTCGGCATTCGCAAAGGCGTTCAGCGTCTCGATGGTTTACCTGATTTACCGCCCCCCAAGGCCGTGATTCAACGTGCTGAATCTTGGAGCCCATTCCGTACACTGGCCTCCTGGTATCTGTGGCGCTGCCTCGAACTGGACGATGACCGATGGCTGCCTGCGTGAGGAGATCCCTCTGACGCCGCACGGCATCGGCATCGGATCAGTCAATGGGTGAGGTAAAAACCACGATATGCTGCTGAGGGAGCACGTCAATCGTCTCTCGATACCTCAGACCTGCGGCCTCTCCCTCCTGAATGATTTGCTCCTCGCTCATACGATGCAGGTGCGTGATTCCGATGGTGGGATCCTCGGCCCGATACTCAACGAGAACCAGGCGACCTCCTGGCTTGAGAGCACGAACCAGCTCTTCCAGCATTTCCTTTGGATGAGCGAACTCATGGTAGGAGGAAACAATCAAGGCCACATCCAGACGATTCTCTGGGAGCGCCGGATTATCCTCCGCACCGAGAACCGGTGTCACGTTTCTAAGTCCACGACGCGCGGCCCTGACACGAATGGTATCCACTAATGCTTGCTGGACCTCAACCGCATAGACGCGACCGGAAGGGACAAGCTCTGCAATCCGGAACGTAAAAAAGCCGGTGCCGGACCCGATGTCAGCGACAACGTCAGACGCATTCAACTTCAGCGCGCGCAGCAATCGCAAGGGTAACTCTTCTTCGTCCCGTTCCGGACGATCCAGCCAGAGGGCTCCGTGCTCGGACGTCATCACATCCGCGATTTCACGTCCCATATACTCCCGACCCGTTCCATCCTCGACATCCGAAGACACTTCGTTATACCGAGATTCAGATCCGCATCCTAGCAGCAGCGCCAAGAATGGCACGCTGAGCATGAGGACATATCGCTTTGATACCAGCTGTCCGCGCATGAAGCAGGAGAAGTACTAGATGAGGAACGATGGCATGTACGCGCCTTCTTTCCCGGAGTTTTTTGTGCACCAATATTACGCCTGGGAAAGGCTGTTGGCCAGATCGGTTGAATGTAAAGACGGGCGGGCCGCTGCGCGGCCCGCCCGTCTTCATGTCCCTTGAGGGGTTTTGATGCGCTGTTGACGCATCTAAATCAATTGTCTGTCGTGAACTGTCCATACTCGAACCAGACCAGCATACCTTCCATCGTCTTACCGAATGGATAACCCGCTTGCCGGTAGTCATCCATCGCTGTCCGACAAAAGCCCGAGACAATTTTACGCATGGACGGCGTGTTGGCGCGGCGAGTTTCGGTCTTGCGATCGTAGTTCAGTTCCTTCATGGATTTGTTCTGATAAAGAGGATTCATCGAGCGACAATTCCGTTATCGGTCCGAGTGCCAACTCCTAAATCCCTTAGGACAAATTGACCCCTTACTTTTGTCCAATCGGGCTTGTCTGCTCTGAAAGTGCAAAGAACGCGTCCTTCTACAGGATTGCCAGGGTGCAGACTCCCGCTCGCAACTCAATCATCGAGGTTGTACAGTTCCTTGACGACATTCCAGTTCGTCAGATCGGGCTGATTCTTTCCATAGAAGTACCCATCGATCACGACCAATTTCATTTCGCGATCCGGTAACTGCGTCAGGTCGACGGCGTCCGTAGACGCTTCGTAGAACACTTCCAGAAAGCCGACTTCGTAGCCGAATCCCATTGAAATGGTGTAGTCAACTGCGGGTAGATCCAGGCTCTCCACTCCGAACGTGTACGGCATGGCCGTCCACGTACCCTGATCGCGGAAAAACATCAATACAGCTCCATCATCGACGACGCTGGCTGTCAGGTCCGGAACGTCGTACTGAACGGAGGCAACCGCTCCGTTGAGGACCGCGTCCACCATCAGAAAATCGAATCCAAGCGAAAAGACGTTGGCGTTCCCGGGAGGTCCGGGAGGTCCTTCGGGGCCAACGCTGTCTTCAACGATGCATCCGGTGCTTCCAAACACCAACGCGAGCGTCATGAGTAGTTGTAATGCCTTATTCATGGCCTTCCTCCTCGATTGAACAGTGATACAAGTCAAAACGGAGCTGTCGACCCAGTGGGACTGCGCCGTTTCATCCGGGACAACCATTCACCTTTCAAACGACACACCGTAGTTGGCGCGATGGACCAAATCACCCTCAACGAGCGGTAATCACGCTTTTACGTGTGGAACACTGGGCCCTCGGTGTACTCTATTTGATACAGGCCGGCTCAGTAGCGCTTAGCGATGCGGACGAAAGCCATGAATTCATGGGCTGTCGAGCGACCTTGAAAACCGGTATTCCAAACCTGTCCTGATGCGAAACCCCACGTTCAGTTGCCGGTTGTTTTGCCGGGGCCTTCGCCCTCGCTGACCACCCACATGACGGGGCGTTAAAGCCCTGCCCAACCCATCCCGCAATGACCCACGCTGTCATCATGGCTGGCGGCATCGGAAGCCGTTTCTGGCCCCGAAGCCGACGCACAAATCCGAAGCAATTCCTGTCCATTGTTGGACAGAACACGCTCATCCAGGCTACTGTATCCAGGCTTCAGGGAATCATTCCCGTCGAAAACATCCATGTCGTCACGAATGCGCGTTATGTGGAAACGACACGGGCACAGCTTCCGGCCGTTCCAGCGGAAAACATCTTGGCTGAACCGGTAAGCCGGAATACGGCACCCTGCATTACATATGCTGCCTGCCACATCCATGAGAAGGATCCAGATGCAACCATGGTGGTGCTTCCGGCAGACCATGTCATCCTGGACGTTGCTCGATTCCATGAGACCTTGAAGGTTGGCATCGCCAAGTCGGCTGAACAGCGCAGTCTCGTTACAATAGGTATTGAACCTACCTACCCTGCCACCGGATACGGCTATATTCAATTTGATCCAGAGGACCGTGACCCAGGCGGCAATCTGTGTGCCTTGTTTGTTCGCACATTTGCTGAGAAACCGAACCTGGAGACCGCTGAACGCTTCCTTGACTCGGGCGACTTCCTCTGGAACAGCGGTATGTTCATTTGGCGTACCGATTCCATCCTGGCGTCAGTCCAGCGCCACATTCCAGACGTCTACGATGCGTTTGCCTGGATGGAAGGCGGGGCGAAAGAAACCCCCGAAAAACTGAAGGACAGTTTTACCGGCTGTCCTGCCATCTCCATTGACTACGGAGTGATGGAGCGGGCAGACAAAGTGTATGTCGTGCCAGGAGCTTTCGACTGGAGTGATGTTGGGGACTGGAAGGCGGTCTACGATTTGTCAGACAAAGGAAAGGCCGGCAACGCCATTGAAGGGCAAGCCATTGTACACGATGCCACGCGCTGCCTTATTTCGGCAAACGACCGCCTGGTCGCCGTGGTTGGACTCGATGATATTGTCGTAGTGGATACAGAGGATGCCCTCTTGGTATGTCACAGGGATGCAACCCAGCGCGTCAAGAATGTGGTGGATTACTTATACACCCACCATTTGGATGACTTTGTTTAGAGAAGCGATCTCGCGCGACGGACTGCTGCACAGCTCCGCGTAATCTTAACATGTAACGCACATCCTGACGAGGACACTGACGTACGGGTCGCATGATGACCCGCCAGTCACCTAATGGACGAAGAGTCAATTCTTCGTTCAGCTCTGTCCTTCGCTCATGGAACTACAAACTGACCCGCTGACTCGCCGCGAACGCGAACGTCTGGTGCGACGACACGAAATGCTTCGGGCGGCACAAGAGGTGTTCGCCGAGAAAGGCTACAACAGCGCAACCCTTGAAGAAGTCGCTACCCGTGCCGAATACGGGAAGGGTACACTGTACAACTACTTCCCCGGCGGCAAGCAGGAAATACTTCTCGCTATCGTGGAGCGCTTCCACGATGAGCTCTGCGCCATCATCGCGCGATCATTCGATGAGGCTCAAGAGCGTCCATTTCGCACGTCTTTGGAGGTCTTTTTCGGAGAGTCATTTGCCTTTTTCTTCGAACGGTCGGAGCTGTTTCTGACCTTGCTTCGCGAAGCCCATCGCATTGGTCTCAGTGACGATCTCGAGCCGCGCCAGTTCTTTTCGAGACAGCGCGAACGCGCCTTGAACGCCCTGGCCGACCCGATTAAGAAGGCTGTGAACCGAGGTGAAATCCGAAGCATCCAGCCGCACCTGATGGCCCACATGATTCTTGTGAACCTGAACGGCGCCCAGATGCGGTCTTGCATGCCGCGCTCTCAGGCAGCCCATTCACTACCTGATTCCGAGTCCGAAATGGCTGACTTCCTGACCAAGCTGGTCATGGATGGTCTTGGGCCACCCGCAGCAACCTGACCCTGGCCAACCCGCCATTCCAAACCAATCTCGTCCCGGGCTATCCCGAATACGATATGACACACCGCACGATCACTCTCTGGACCCTACTCGTCACACTGCTCTTCCTGCCCGGAAACAGTGTCGCCCAGGATAGTGGCACTGACATCGTTCTCACGCTGGATGAGGCTGTTCAAATAGCTCTCATCCAGAACCTTGCGCTTGAAAATGCCCGTCTCGATATCGAGAACGGCCGTGCACAAGTTGGAGAAGGATGGTCCGAACTGTTTCCTCAGTTCGACATCAATGCGAACTACAACCGGAATATCAGACAGGCAAATCCGTTTGCTGGTTCTCAGGCAGGCGGACTTTTCCAGTCGCTGGGCTTCCTCGATTGGTTGACGTTCAACGAACAGGCCCGCTCTGATGGAAATGTCGGCACTGATCCAATTTCAGCGCAGGAATTCTTTCTCCGGCAAGCGCAGGGCCTCGAGGCAGCTGGCATTACGTTCGAGGATAACGACAACCCGTTTGCAGTCCCCAGTGTATACGTTGCCGGTCTCAGCATCAGCCAGAAATTGCTCGATGGGCGTGTCCTTTTAGGTGCATACGGAGCGTCGAAGTGGCTGCGACCGTTCAACGAAGAAGGATTTCGGCGCCAAGAGCAACTCATTGTTCGCGACGTGAAGAACGCCTGGTATGCAGCGATGCTGGCAGAATCGCAGGTCACGGTCAGTATGGCCAGTGTCGAACGCTCCCGTAGAACCCTGGCTGAAGTGTCTCGCCAGGTCAATCAGGGAGTAGCACCCAAATTTCAGCGTCTATCGGCTGAAGTAGAGGTTTCAAATCTGGAAACTGCACTTATGCAGGCAGAAATCGCCCGAGAAGCAGCAAAGGACAATCTGAAGTTGCTTTTGGGAATGCCCGCGACTAACACCATCAGTTTGCGGGGCAATCTTGAGGCGGCCATGCGCTCCGACTACCTGGTGGATTCATCGGATGACTCTGCTCTTCAGGCGCTCAGTCGTCGGCCGGATTTGAAGCAAGCCGAAATGGGGATTGAGCTGGAGCTGATTCAGCTCAAGGTTGTGAAGTCGGAATACATTCCGACCATCAACGCAGTAGCCAATTTCAGTGTGTTGGGTAATATCCCGGACAATCGTTTGAGCTACAGCGCAGTGGATGGCGACCCCTTCCAATTCACATCGTCACAGCGGGGCTATTTCGACGATGCGTATTGGGACCGCAGCACAAGCGTTGGATTCAGCTTGTCATGGAACATCTTCAATGGACTGGCCACGCACAGACGCATCCAGCAACGCAAGATTGCCATTCAGAAGGCAGAGAATGATCTGGAATTCCTGACACGCTCCATCCGGATTGAAATCGACCAGAGCCTCAGGAATCTGCGCGCTGCGCATCGCAGAATGCAGACGCAGGAGCAGAATCTGTCCAATGCCCGCTTGAACTTCGAATATGCCGAGACCCGCCTTCGTGAGGGCGTCGCAACACCACTTGAGGTGCGAGAAGCATCCGACCAGCTTGACCAGACCCAATTGAATTTCCTTCAGGCCGTGCACGATGTGCTTGTGGCCCAGAGTACCTATGAAGCCGCAGTTGGTCGCTCCGTTCAACCTGCAGACGCTGACTGATACCACTTTTTGGAATGACACCCTATCCAGTTTCCATCATGAACCGTTTCATCCCATTCACTTCCGTGGCGTTCCTCGCTGCCATCCTGGTCATGGGTTGCTCCGATGCACCCGCCGCTGACACTGACGCCTCAGGCCCTTTGCCGACTGAAGAGTCTTCTGCTTCAACACCAGACACGGCTGTCCAGAGTGAGCGATCGGTGCGTGTGAACACACTCACCGTGCAGCCCACTACCTTCCACGAAATCATTGCGATCACAGGAAGTGTAGCCGCACCTGAAGATGCCTCGCTATCTGCCCAGTCTGCTGGTTCGCTTACATTTCTCGCGGACGTCGGCAGTCGTATTGACAAAGGCGAGGTCGTTGCTCGTCTTGACGACCGCTTGGTGCGTGCGGCCCTCGATCAAGCACGGGCGAACCTTACCTCCGCTGAGTCGCAGGCTAATCTTGCCGAGGAAACACTCAAGCGTCAAGAGCCCCTGTATCAGGATTCCATCATTTCAGCTCTTGAGTACGAAGGGGTTGTAACACAGCGCAACCAGGCCATAGCGGCTCTTGCCCAAGCCAGGGCGGCTGTCACACAGGCTGAACAGCAGCTGGAAAACACGTATATCCGCGCTCCGTTCTCAGGGACGGTTGAAGAGCGGTTCGTGAATGCTGGTGAACAGGTAATGCCCGGCACACCGGTGTTGCGGATCGTCAACACGCGTAATCTGAAGGTGGTCGCTGGGGTGCCGGAGTCCTATGCTGCAGACATACGTCGCGGCGCACCGGTGACGATTTCCTTCCGAGCCTTCGCGGGCGAAGATATGCTGACTACCGTCTCCTTTGTTGGCAGCGTGATCAACCCCCGGAACCGGACCTTCTCGATTGAAATCGACATCGACAATCCATCAGGCGTCCTGAAACCGGCGATGATTTCGGACTTGCGGCTGACACGACGCGTGATGGAGGACCAGATTGTTGTACCGCAGACTTCCATTCTCCGTGATGAGAATGGCATGTCCGTATATCTGGCTGTTGGCTCCTCTGATGGAAAAGTAGCTGAGCGCCGGGCGATTGAATTGGGCCCATCGTATGACGGAAAGACCGTGATTTCCTTTGGCCTTGAAGCGGGTGACGAAATCATCATCGCCGGACAGACTTCGGTTACTGATGGAGACGCCCTGGTCGTTTCCTCCTCCTGATCCCCTGCTGCTCAACTGAATTGTTTGCTCCCCTTTCTGGGAAAAAACCAGACTGTGAACTGATGAGAATTACTGATACAGCTATCAAATACCGCACGACCATCTTGGTCCTGACGGCGGTATTGACGTTCGGCGGCATATACAGCTACATCACGATACCGAAGGAGGCCAACCCTTCCATCGAGATACCCCAGATTGTAGTTACGACTATTTATCCGGGGGCATCCCCAGATGATGTGGAATCCCTGATCACCCAGGAAATCGAAAGTGAGATCCAGGGTATCAATGGCATCAAAGAAATCCGCTCTACTTCTACGGAGGGTGTGTCCAGTATCGTCGTCGAATTTGAGCCCGAAATCTCAATAGACGAGGCCTTTTCAAAGGTTCGAGATAAGGTAGATGTGGCCAAGTCAGACCTGCCCGGTGACGTAAATGAACCAATCGTGGCAGAAATCGACTTCACCCAGTTCCCCATTCTGACCATCAATCTCTCCGCTCCGTATCCGCTGACCCGGTTGAAACGTGTAGCCGAGAACCTGGAAGACGAACTGGAGGCCATTCCCAGTGTCCTTGCTGTGGATGTTATCGGGGGGCTGGACCGCGAGGTACAAATCAATGTCGATCTGGCCAAGCTCCAGGGATACAACCTGACCTATACGGATCTAGTCAACGCGGTTTTTGATGAGAACACCAATGTTCCAGGTGGGTCCATCGATGTTGACGAGATGAATTACCTCGTCAGGATCGACGGCGAAATCGAGGATCCGCAAGAGCTGGAAAACCTCGTCATCAAAAGCCCCGGAGGCGTTCCCGTGTACATCCGTGATGTAGCGGATGTGGACTTCGGATTCGCAGAACGTGTATCGAACTCGCGTCTGGCCATTTTCCAGGAAGAGGATGCCAACGAGGAGCTATACGATCTCCCAGCCGACAAGCAGGGATTCAATCAGGTCATCTCCCTCAACGTCAAGAAGCGTTCAGGCGACAATATTCTGGAGACGGTTGATGAGGTAGGCAAGGTACTGGATGGCTATGCTTTCCCTTCCGGAACCCAGGTCATCATTACCGGAGACCAGTCTGTCTTTGTAGAGGACCTGATCAAGGACCTGGAGAACAACATCATCAGTGGACTGATCTTCGTGATTGCCGTCCTGTTGTTCTTCCTGGGTGTGCGTAATGCGACCCTGGTTGGCATCGCCATTCCGCTGTCCATGCTGATCTCGTTCATTGTATTCCAAGCGGCGGGATATACCCTGAATTTCATCATCCTCTTCTCCATGATCATCGCCTTGGGGATGTTGGTGGACAACGCCATTGTAATCGTTGAAAACATATATCGATACCGCGAGGAAGGCTACAGCCGGTTCGAGGCGGCCAAACAGGGTACCGCCGAAGTGGCAGGCGCCGTCATCGCATCGACAGCCACTACGGTTGCGGTTTTCGTTCCAATGCTGTTCTGGCCCGGCATTATTGGTGAGTTCATGAGCTGGATGCCTCTCACCCTGATCGTGACCCTCATCTGCTCACTGTTCGTTGCCATTATCATCAACCCTGTTATCACGGGAATCTTCGTTCGTCTGGAGAACGAGCCCAAACCAGAGCGTCCTCCTCTTGCACGAAAAGTCACCTTCGCCGTGATTTTCCTTCTTGGCCTCATGCTGGGAATTTCCAATTGGAAGACACTCCTGGTCATTGTTGTGGCGACTCCCTCCATCATGATGCTGCACCGGTACGTTCTCAAACCGGTTGGAGACAACTTTGTCAAGACGGGTCTCCCTCGCTTGATTGACAGGTATCGCGCCTTCCTGACCTGGATGCTTCAGCGTGACTATTCAGGTAAGAAGGCATTGCTGCGTAATACAGCGGCGCTGACAAGCCTCACGGTGGGTTTTGTCTTGACACTTTTAAGCTTTCTGATTTCAAGTGCATTGGGCCAGACGGCCTCCTTGGTGCTCCTCGTCCCGGGTGGCCTGCTGCTCGCCATTGGAGTTCTGGGCGTGTTGCTTCACACGTTCGAGGTCACCTTGTTGGGCAAAGACACGAGCATCAAAGTTGGCATCAGCTTCGCCGTCCTTTCGGCAGCCTTCCTCGGTTTGATGGCCCTTTTCGAAAAGGACGTGGACACGACGACAGCGATTGAGCTGATCGTGTTTCCAGTATTGATTGTAGTTGGTGGCGTGATTGGTCGCTTATTCGTTAAACGCACTCAGCTCTTACTCTCGGACAATCGCTCGCTGCTGCTGAATTCGGTTCTCGGATCACTGTTCATGATCATCTTCATGTTCTCAGTCGCTCCAACGGGGGTTGAATTCTTTCCGACAACTTCGCCGCGACAGGTTCAGGTCACGGCTGAAGGGCCCCTCGGCATGAATCTGGACGCATCCAATGAAATTGCGGAAGAGGCCCGACGTCGACTGGAGTCGCTTCTGGCAGGTAATGAAAATGCACGCGACAATGTCAAAAACATGATCGTCAGTGTGGGTGTGAGCGCCAATGCCCAATTCGGCTCGACGGCTTCCAGTCCGGAACGTTCGCGTATCACGATGAACCTGGTTGATTACCCGGATCGTGCCGAAGACAGCTTCATCACGCTCGACCGTATTCGCGATGAGCTACAAGGTATTCCTGGAGCAGAAATCAAGATCGACAAGGATCAGGATGGACCACCGACCGGACCGCCCGTAAACATCGAAATCACGGGAGCCGACTTCAACGTCCTTTCCCGTATCTCGAATGACATCAAGCAGATCCTGATTGAAGCGTCAGAAACGCGGTCCATCCCTGGACTGGTCGATATTCAGGACAACCTGGATGCGGGTAGGCCTGAGGTGGGCGTCCACATTGATCGGGAGCGAGCTGGAAGATTTGATTTGTCCACGAGAAAAATTGCCTCGACGGTCCGTTCGGCTGTGAATGGAATCGAGGCTGGAACGATTCGCGACGGTGAGGAGGAGTACGATATCATTGTGCGTCTGCGCGAAAAGGACCGCGACAATCTGGAAAGCCTGCGAACACTTACCATCATGGAAGAGGGCACGCAGATCTCGCTGACGGCGGTGGCGGATCTTGACGTCTCTGCAGGTCTGGGCAGTGTAACCCGACTGGATTTGCGACGGGTAGTCGTAATCACCGGTCAGGCTGCTCCCGGCTCCAACAATGCGGCTATTCTGGCACAGGTGAAGGACTTACTGGCCCCCTATGAGGCTGACATGCCTCCCGGGTATCAGCTCGCATTCACAGGAGAGAACGAGGAACAGGCGGAATCCTTCGGATTCCTTTCGATCGTACTGCTGGTCGGAGTCGCGTTGATCTTCATGATCATGATTGCCCAGTTCAATCATGTCTCATCGCCATTCATCATCATGGTCGCGGTAGGCTTCAGCCTGATCGGCGTGCTACTTGGCCTGATTCTGACCCGTACGCCTTTCGGCCTCATGACCTTCATCGGGGTGATCAGCTTGGCCGGGATTGTCGTGAACAACAATATTGTGCTGATTGACTACACAATGCAGTTACGCGACCGCGGCATGGAGAAGCAAAAAGCCATCATCGAGGCAGGTGCCACCCGTTTGCGACCGGTGTTGCTGACAGCCTTGACGACGGTTCTCGGTCTGGTCCCGCTCACATTCGGCATCAACATCGATTTTATTGGCTTGCTCACTGACCTCGACCCTAACTTCCAATTCGGCTCTGAGAACACACAGTTCTGGGGTCCCATGGGAACAGCCATCATCTCTGGACTGACGTTTGCAACGTTCCTGACGTTAGTGATCGTCCCCGTGATGTATTCGGTATTCGATTCCCTTGCGACCCGAATGCAATATGCATTTCGTAGCGCTGAGGATGCAGAAGCACACCTGAATACCGGTTTCGGGACGACCGCGGAATAGATATGTCATTGGGCCGTTTTTCTAATGTCGGCCCGGCTGTTCATGAAACAACTCAAAGATTTTCCAGACGCCCATCTTCGCATTTTTGAGCGCCCTCCGGTCGATCCGGACGGAGCGGTTCAGGATGTGTATCTGATTGGCATCTGCGGCACGGGAATGGGATCACTCGCGGGCCTCTTCCACGAAGCTGGCTATCGGGTTCGCGGGTCGGATGCGGCTACGTGGCCACCGATGAGCGACCGCCTTGCTGCGATGAAAATCCCTGTTAAAGAGGGATACGAAGCGGGCAATCTCGATCCGCAACCGGATGTGGTGGTCGTGGGCAATGCCTGCACTCCCACCCACCCTGAAGCAGCCAGGGTTCGTGACGAAGGGTGGCCCCAGTTGTCTCTGCCCGAAGCGGTGTCCAGCTTTTTCATTCGAGATCGGCGCTCGCTTGTCGTTGCCGGAACGCACGGCAAGACGACAACGACGAGCTTGCTGGCTCATGTCTTCCGGTCGGCTGGGCGCGACCCCGGCTTTCTTGTCGGAGGCGTAATGAACAACGGCAATGTGAGCTACGCCGTAGGGTCGGGTCCCCACTTCATTATTGAAGGAGACGAGTACGACACCGCCTACTTCGACAAACGACCCAAATTCCTTCATTACAAGCCGCGAACGGGTATTGTGACATCGGTCGAATTCGACCATGCGGACATTTACGCTTCCATGGATGATTACCGGGAGGCCTTCGGGGCTTTTGCTGCTCAGATTCCGACGGAGGGCCTGCTGGTGTTATGCGCAGACGATCCGGAGGTGGCGGTCTTGGCTGGAAAAACGCAGGGACGGGTCAGCACGTACGGATTGAATCGGACGGATGTAAACGTCACTGCCGTGCGCATCAGTACGGGATCCGACGGTCAGCGATTTGACCTGATGGTGGATGGTGTGGTTCTGGGACGGGCTTGGTTACCCCTTAGCGGTCAACATAATCTGTTGAACGCCCTGGCTGTTGCCACCGTGGCCCTCGACGAGGGTTTGGGTATCCAGGAGTTGATCGACGGCTTTGGAACCTTCAAAGGCATTCAGCGCCGCCAGCAAATTCGCGGGGAAGCCGGCGGGGTCATTGTTGTGGACGACTTTGCCCACCATCCCACCGCTGTACGCGCCACAGTTCAAGCCGCTGCAGAGCGGTGGCCGTCACGACGCGTAGTCGCAATATTTGAGCCCCGGTCCAATTCAAGCCGTCGTAAAGTATTCGAAGAAGGGTATGCGACAGCGTTCTATCAATCCGGTGCCGTCTTCCTGAGTCGGCCTCCGTTCCGGCACAATGACCGTCCGGAAGATTTCATGGACGTCGACGCTCTCATTGCCCGTGTTCGGCAGCGTGGTATACCTGCCGACGCTGCAGAGGGAGCGGGAGAACTCCTGCCCATGATCCTGCAGGAAGTTCGCCCCGGAGACGTGGCTCTCATCATGAGCAATGGTGGATTCGGCGGCCTTCACGACAGGCTGCTCCTCGCGCTCGGCAATTGACCGCCTTCTCGGACACGGCTGGCTACCCCAACCGGTTTGTAGGAGATATTTCGGAGCATTGCACAATATCGATTCCTTTCCCCCGTTATGAGCGGGATATGTGGCGATGCAGTCGATACCGGTCGGTATCGCTGTTCAGGGCGCGGCGACGGGGTTACCCGTCGCCGCGCCTTTCTTTTCACGAAGGGTTTGTACGATTTCCGGGTGGAGCCGGAGCATCCTGCTCCCTACCTTTGCTGCATCCCACTCCGTCATGCATCCAACGCAACCCCATAGCCCGCCGTCCTCTTATGCCTTGGAAAAGGCTGTGCGCATTGCTGCCCGACGCCTTGGGTCAGCAGCAACAGGGGCAGAAATCGAAGAGGCTGCAGTCCGTCTGTTGGTAGAAGACGGCTTCTCCCCTGCCACGGCTGCCTCTGCGACGTCATCCGGGACCGCCAGTTCAGTTGCCAGGCTGGACAACCAGTCTGAACTGCATCTCTCCGTTTCAGCCGCCCCTTGCGTCAGCCGGCGCCTGAATACGCAGCGCGCTCGCCTTTATGATCGCCTACGGACGGTACTCGCGAAGACACCTTCGGTTGGGGCCTCCGCGGTTTACCTGCACGTTCGCGATACCTCGAGCTTGACCTTGGGCCACCCCGCCGAATCTTTGCTTGTCATCGCAGAGACCTTGGTCGATGTGCTCAACGATCTTCCGGTTTCCCACATCCATGCGCCGTTCATTGACGCCGCTTTGGCCGAAAACACGCTGCTGCTGGAGCGAGTCCCGGAACTGATTTCGCAGTCGGCCCGCCTTTGCCCGACCATCCAGCTTGCGAATTCCGAAAACGGCCTGAATGAATCAGCACTTGAAGCAATCTGCCTGGCCCTAGCCATTGCAGCCCAAAACGGAAAGGGATCCCATCCGCTCATCCTGAGCACGCAGGATTGTGACCGCAGGGCATTTGGTCATCGAGTACACCCCGAAGCAATCGTGGCCTTCCTTCGCCAGCCCCCAGGTGCTACTTCTGCTACAACATCACTGGAATCCTTGTCGACCGATTGGCATCGCGTTGGATCGGCAGATCTGCCGCTTTTGCGTCATCATACGCCCCACAGGACGACGGATCATGTTGTCCAGCTCTCGGCAGATGCTACGCCCGAGTCCTTATTGACGCTCATTGCAGACGAATTGTTGGCAGGTGCCGCTGGTGGAGCACGCAGGCAATTGATGATTCTATGTTGATCTGCTGACCATCCACTCTGATGACCTCCGTTTCACCACTACCTCTCCCGCTCCGACATGCATTTCGGATCGCACATGGCACCAATACGGAGCGGACAAACGCGCTGGTCGCCATCGGAGATGGCCTCGGTGAGGCAGCCTTGCCCCCCTACTATCCCACCAGACTTGATGACGTAGAAGCCTACGTTTCATCCATGCGCCCCCTTCTGGAAGACATTCAGATCGAGGCACATCCTCCGCTGGTATCTTTTCTGGCGTCCATTCCTCAGGGGCCTTCACCGGCGAAGGCAGCCATAGATATGGCCCTGCATGATATGCTCGGCAAACGGCTTGGTGTTCCGGTTTACGTCATGTACGGTTTGGATCCGGCCGCCATGCCCGTTTCCTCATATGCTCTTCCCATCCCGGAAAGTCGTTCGGAATTGGAGTCCATGCTTTCTGACGTCGCTGATTTCCCATTCCTGAAACTCAAGCTTGGATGTGGGGATGAAACGTGGGACGAAGATATCGTCCAGATCACCCGGTCCCTCTACAGTGGTTCGCTGTGTGTGGATGTAAATGCTGGGTGGAATATCCCTACGACGATAACAATGATGGAGCGACTGGCCACTGCCAATCTGTCATTTGTGGAGCAACCCATCCAGGGAAAAGAACTCGATGAATGGCACCTTTTACGCCGTCTCCTTCCCGATAGCAGAATACCGCTCATTGCAGATGAGAGCATTCAGGGGCCTGAAGACGTGTTCGCATTGGCCGGCGCTGCCGATGGCATCAACATCAAACTGGCCAAATGCGGGGGAATACGGGCTGCGAGGGAGCTCATCACACTGGCTCGCTCTCTTGACATGTCCATAATGATTGGATGCATGATTGAAAGCGCCATTGCCATGACCGCCGCTGCCCATCTGGGACCCTTGGCGGACTTCCTCGATCTGGACGGACCCATGCACCTTGCAAATGACCCTTTTGACGGGTTGCAGTTCGACAAGGGCGTCATCACCTTGCCAGATCGTCCCGGTCTCGGCGTGCAGCCTGCCGGCACGGGCTCTCGCTGAGCCAGATGAGGCACCCTGCATTCAGGAGCGCTTAAGGGAAAACGTAACGGTCTCCGGATGGAGGCCTGCCGGCACCAGCGTTTTCTCCTCGAACACGATGCTACCGTCCCGACCAATGCGGACAAAACTTGAGCATCGTGTTCCGTATCCAGCGATTTCGATGCAGCGCGAAGACAATTGTCGCTCCTTTTCAATCCCTATTCCGGTATTGGGCAAGCGCTCATCGGGAGCGATACTCGTGTCAGCCAGAATGCGACGCCAATCCCACGCAGGATCACCCCGTCGCACGGATTGCCTCAGCGCTTCTACGCCTTCTGTCACCTTCGGCCACGGCGTATCCAGAAACGCATTGCTCAGGCCATGAAAGCCGGCCGAAACGCGAATGGGGCCTTTCCTGTCCCGATTGGATAGGTAAAACAACTCGGTGCCATCAGAGACCAGCAGGTTGAAGCCTGTGTACGATCCGCCTGTCCGAGCGACACGTTTTGCGTAATCCAACGCGGTTTCCTCGCCTGCCAGAAAAAGACGTGTCAGATCTCCACGGGATGCTCCACCTGGTCGCATGTCAGCCAGACTGCGATAGTTCGTCACCACTGCAAAACGACCCGTGCGTGATACACCCATCCATGTCCCTCCTTTCTCCATGTCCCGGCCAGCCAGGATATTCGGAGCATCGTCCCAAAATGCAGCCTGAAGGGTCTTTCGTTCATGGAATTCGTCCCGATTGGCCATCACCGTCAGTGGGTATTCTCCCTCGGGATCGTAATGAAACAAGATCAAGCACATGAGCAGCACGGACGGGAATTAGGAGGAGGAGCTGGGCCTGCGTTGGATGAGAAGTATATGAGGTGGCTGACCTTCCAGATTTACCCATTCGTGTCGTGCCACCACCACGTGTTTCCCGTCGAGTTTATTGGCCCATCCAAATAGCGCCTCAGCCTCATCTGGTCCTCCAACGTGACCCGTGTAGACCGTAGTAATAATGACTCCCCCGGGAGATAGGCGCGACAAAAGTCTCTCGTGGGCTACTATGGTGGATTCAGGTACTGTTACAAGCGATTTGTCCCCACCCGGTAAATATCCCAAATTGAATACAGCACAGTGCACCGAACGATTACCAAGGACCTCAAGGATCCGTTCATGCGACATGTGGTGCAAAGATACCCGGTTCAGCAACCCCTCCTCTTTCAAACGTTGGCCCGTATTTGAGATGGCTGACTCCTGGATATCTACCGAAATCACGTGACCGCCCGATCCCACCAGATGAGCCAGCATGAGCGTGTCATGGCCATTACCACAGGTAGCGTCCACAACCAGATCTCCATCGGCTACATGCGCCGAGAGCCAGTGATGTACCATGGAAGTGGCTTTTGAGAACATGAAATACACTACTGAATGGGCGAAGATTGGGTATGGCGCAACGGGATACCGCGAGCAACTCGTATCTTGTGGTCTTCGGAAATCAGGATTCCAGACGCCTACCCGGCATCGACAATCGCATGCTTCTTCAGGACCGCAGTAAGCCACTTGCCGTCAATTTGTCCGGTGATCGATCCTATGCCATCGTATTTGATGAGCTGGATCGGCTCACTGTCGCAATGCGTCAGGCAAACGTGCGTCCTGGAAAGGTACTGGTCATTACCGATACAAACGTCGCTGGCCACTATCGCGGTCGTCTGGATTCTTTGTTGAAGTCCGATGGCTGGGATCCCCTCATCTTGACCCTTCCGGCCGGTGAGATGACCAAGAGTCCGAAGCACCTCCACGCGATCTATAATGCAGCATTGGCGTGGAAAATCGATCGTCAGACCCCGATTCTTGCATTCGGTGGCGGTGTCGTAGGCGATCTGGCCGGCTACGCCGCCGCGACATTATTGCGAGGCTTGCCATTCGTGCAAGTGCCCACCTCCCTCATTGCCCAAGTCGATAGTGCGATCGGCGGGAAGACCGGAATCAATCACGAGGAGGGAAAAAATCTGATTGGCGCCTTCCATCAGCCGAAGCTGGTATTCGTGGATCCCAAGCTGCTTTACACCCTTCCCCGTCGGGAATGGCACAGTGGGCTGGCGGAAGTGGTAAAACACGCTCTTATTCGTGACGAAGCCTTCTTTGCTTGGATCGAGTCTTCCATAAACCACGTTGTCGCCCGTCATCCGGATGTGGTACCGGATCTTGTGTATAGAGCAGCTTCCATAAAGGCGGGCGTCGTCAGCCGTGATGAGAAAGAGCATGGCGAGCGCATGATCCTTAATTTCGGGCATACCGTTGGTCACGCTGTTGAGAAAGCACTCGGATACGGTGTTTTTACGCATGGCGAAGCCATCATTCTTGGAATGAGAGCTGCCATTCTCATCTCTCGTCGATTCAATCGGGGACTGGAGCAGTCTCGTGTAGAATCCGTCCTGGGACAGATCCCGCTCCCAAAAATCCCTCCCACTCTCAGTTTGCCTGAAGTTCGCGAGGCGATGAATACCGACAAAAAACGTGATCGCTCGTCGTTGCGATTCGTGCTGTTGAAGCGCGTTGGTGCCGCATACGTGACCAACGATGTGGGTGAAGCGGATATTGACGCCGCACTTGCCCACGCCCTCGGAAGGCCATTCTGACCCAATCCTGAACCGTCCCTATCCAGCACGTGAGCCGATCCCTAGTGGGACATATCTCCAAGCGCTCCCTTCACACCATGATGGGCCTGGTGCTTGCATTGGTGGTGCTGTTCTTCGCTATTACTCGTACGCAAGTCGGTAGGGACTCCCTTGCGCGTCAGTTGGAATCCCGATTTGCGAGCGCAACAAATGGCTCCTTGTCCATCGGTTTGTTGACCGGAAACGTCCGCCAAGACCTGTTCGCGGCCAATGTCACCATTCGAAATCCGCAGGGGCAGGTTGCTGCCCGGATTGACTCTGTCATCATACGCCCAGAATGGTCATCCCTGCTGCGCAAAGAGTTCTCCATTCATGAAGTGACCCTGCTGAGACCCAGCATTGATCTGGCTCATGCCCTACCCGATTCTGCCAGTTGGTCGACCCTGACTCCTTCCGGAGCTGATTCGTTATCCACCGAGGATGTCGCGGGTTCGTGGACATTCAAGAACGCCAGATTCCAAGTTGAAGGCGGGTCCGTGACGAATTTGGCCAAGCGAACAGGGACACGTGTCACCACAGTGAAGGATATCCAGGCACGAGCGATTGCTTCATGGGAATCAGCAGGCGGTCAGGTAGACATCTTGGGGTTACGAGCAACGCTGCCTGATCAAGACGTGACTATCGAGCAAGCCAGTTCGCAGATGATCATTGAGGAAGAGCGCTGGTTTCTGAACCAACTCGTTTTGCAAACAGCGTCCTCATTCCTTCAAGTTCGAGGCGCCATGGATCGACCTGATTCAGAAACGTCAATCTTGGAGCGTTTTTTCCAGGTGGAGCTGGAGCCTTCGGATCTTGATTTCGATGAGGTGCGGCGGATTATTCCCGGTTTCCCTATTGCGGATCGCGCGCGCGTCTCGGCATATGTCTCCGGGCCCATTACAGAACTTACTGTCCCTTGGATTCGGCTGGAACGCGGCGATTCCAAGATGTCCATTGAGGGTACCGCCGTCGGTTTTCCCGATTCATTGAATCTGGAATTGTCCCTGTCCGATGGTCAGCTGTATCCAGAAGACCTGCAGGCTTGGCTTCCGGAGAGCAGGCGCTTGCGCGACGTGCAGGCAGGGATTACAGACCTTCAGCTCTACACAAGCGGCACAGTGCAACTGGATGCCTTGAAGCCTGTTACGGAGTTGCCAGAATCCGTCTCACTTCGAAGCAGTTTTGACGTTCGCTCATCCGGGGGGATGGTATCTGGATCGCTTGTGCTTGATGGATCGGTTCGTGATTCGTTGGCTCATCAGGTCACCCTTCGTCTGGAATCCCTGGACGGCTATCCCTGGACGAGCAGGGCACGATGGCGTTCTTCTGTTTCTGGGTACGCGACCTTGACGGGCTCAACGGCCGTGGAATCAGCATCAACCGACTCAAGCCGCATACGACAACTTCTAGTGGATACGCAGACGGCAGGCATGTTGTCTGACGTCACTTGGGCCGGGAGAAGGGCTGACAGTCTACGGTTTGATCTGGGCCTGGTGGCCTCTGGTATACGCGGAGATGTGCATGTTCATGATCGGGGCGGTGCCGTTCGCAGTTCGCTGGAATTGACACGAGACGACAACGGGGTGTTGGAGTTGGCATTCCAATCCGCCGCTAACGACTTCAACGTTGGACGACTGGCAGGCAGACCCGGCATTCGGTCAGCCATCAATGCGCGCTTCGAAGGTACCTCCCGCCTCACGTGGAATCGTGCCTTCGAAGCCTATGTGACGGCTGACGTCGATTCCTCCCGCTTGGAGATTGAGAATCGTGTAGCCGATGTACCACCCCATTTTATTGCATTGCGGATTCAGCCACCTGAATCCGAAAGTCCGGTCCTGTCCTTGACCTCTGATATGGCCGACTTGAGTATTGAAAGCGATATTTCATTCCCCACCATGGTGTCTCTATCACGGGCCTGGATTTCTGCTGTAAATGCCGCCCTGGACGAGGAAGGACGCAAATTACTCGGGGGATTATCGGATGAGTCCGTCGACCCCGAACGCCAGCTTGACCAGTTACTTACGGCGGAAGCAGCGCTTGATCGCTTTCCTCCCGGCCTTGAAAAGGCTCATTCCAGCGTCCAACTGCGCCTGCATTCGGGAGAGATGATGTCTGCCTTGTCACCTTCCTTTCCGCAGTTGGATGGTGCTGGTGTTCTGGATCTGGACGCGACCTGGTCAGCGGACTCACTGATTACGAATACGACATTGACGAGCGATCATTTTCGATTCAATAGCGTGACCGCGGTTGCTCCCCGTATGGAAATGGCTGCCTCCATCGCACGAGGCACTTCGGTACTGACCACTCTATCCTCCCGGATGGTGGCGACCTCGGACTCCGTTTCTTTTGGTGGAACATCGCTGGCCACCAATCGCATCTCCTGGCACATTGGCGAGGGCCAGGGCCGCGCTTCGCTCGTTTCCGGAGGTACGGATCGGGTCTCAAGTATGGCGATGCAGGCCGAATGGAACAGACGGGATGCCTACAACGAAGTTCGTATCACGGATATTCTTCTGGATACTGGTAATGGAGCTTGGTCTATCGAGCAACCGGCCACCTTCGGACTCTATGGGGATGCTTCCACGCTGGATGCCCTGGACATTGCATTCCGCCGCGATGGTGCTCCGACAGGCCAATCTGTCTTTGCCGGCGGCGTCCTGTCGGCTTCGACAGCGGATTCCATGATCGTTGCCTTCGAGGACCTTGAGTTGCGTCCTTTGTCCGAGTTCATGGAATGGCGCCGTGTCTTGGGAGGACTGGTAAATGCAGAGTTGGTCGTTCGTGGAGGCTATCGACAGCCGCAAGTAGCAGGAGACATCCGCGTTGACACCCTATCCCTGGACCACAACATCTTGGGCAATCTGTCTTTCACGAGTGATTATGTGGCATCGCGTCCAGAGGTAGCGGTGCAGGTGAACCTTGAGCCCATCGCACCGGACAGTAGAGCTGTGTTGTTCGGTACAGAACTGCCAGGCGACATCATTCAGAACGAACTGAACATAACCGGCGACATCCGTCTCCCCGGCAGTCTGGACACCCAAAACGGATCGCTGAACCTCACAACCACGATCGATCAAGCTGATGTATTCTGGTTGAAATACATCTTCCCCGATGTTCTGGGTTCTGTCTCAGGCTTTTTGAGCGGAGAGGGCCGGATCACGGGAGATTTTTCCTATCCCATATTTGATGCAAGACTGGGTGTCGTAGACGGAATGTTTGATATCCCGTACACCCAGACAACCTATGCTGCCTCCGGTGCGCTGCGATTGGACGAGGAAGCCATTCATTTTGAACCATTACGCCTGGTAGACGAGACGGGTGGACAGGTGGATGTATCTGGACGGCTGCTCTTCAATGATTACACCAGTTTCACCTTCGACATGGAGGGAACGCTGGACGAGTTCCAGATCATGAACGTGGCAGAGTCAGAGGAATTGCCATTCTATGGCTTCATCTGGGCCTCGGGGGACATTGAATTGACGGGGCCCTTGTTCAACGCACGATTGGTGTCCACAAATGGGCGAACGACGGACAATTCAGAACTCTTCATTCCTATCGTGGAGGAGACAACGGAGACGGATTTGGCCTTCATCGTATTCGAGGATACACCAGGCGTAATCCCGGACTTTCGTCAACTGGAGTCTCGCTCCTCCATTTTGCAGCGACGCCCTACATCAGAACGACAATTTCTCGATGGATTGAACCTCGATTTGAATATCGACGCGCCACCCGGTTCCATCGTCCATCTCGTGATTGACCCGTTGCTTGGGGATGTGATAAATGCCGTGTCAGCAGGCAACGTGCAACTGGTCCTGGAGAATGACGAATTCCAGGTATTCGGACGACTCGATGTCACCAGCGGGGACTACCAATTCACGGCGGGTGAGCTATTCATCAAGACCTTCCTCATCAATCCGGGTGGCTTCATTGAGTGGAGCGGCGATCCAATCAATGCAACGCTGAATATTCCGGCCTCTTATCGAACCCGTGCATCCCGTGCAGGTCTACCGGGTGCAGAGGGGGAACGCCCGGGCGTTATTCCACTCATTGTTGATCTGCAGATTGGTGGTAAGGTCGAGTCTCCCGAAGTAGCCCTTTCGCTGGCTATCGATCGGTCGAATCAAAATGTATTGGGAGAATACCAGGCGCTGGAAGCTCTACTGAATCAACCAGATCGAGCTACTGAGTACGCAACCTCTGTCCTTATCCTCAACTCATTTCAGCTGACCACAGAGAATATCACGGCCGATTCAGGCGGACAGCTGGCATTCAACAGTGTATCGCAGCTGGTCACGGCTCAACTGAATCGCTTCCTGCAATCCGCCTTGCCGAATGTCGATTTCTCACTCGGTCTGCAAGGCGAGTCTGCACAGGATCTGGACGTGACGTACGGAGTCGCCCTTCGATTGCTCAATGAGCGCCTCATCATTCGTGGAGAAGGCGTTTATCAGGGTGCACGGTCCACCGAAAACATCCGGACTTCTGATGGACTCCAAGGCGAGTTTGAGGTCGAAATCCGGGTAGGTCCACACGTATCCGTCGAAGTCTTCTTCCGTCGCGAGAGTGATATTCTCGAGACGACCCAGCTGACCAATACAGCTGGAGTCGGAATTTCCTATCAGACAGAATTCGAGTCGTGGCGTAGTATCATCCGCACCGACGTTCAGGAATAACCTTAACCCAGAGTCACACAAGTCGTATGAAGCCTCTCGCCGAACGTACCCGGGAACTGCAACAGAGCAATATCAGAGCGATCACCCTCATGCTGCAGGAAGTGAACGGGATCAATCTCGGGCAGGGCATCTGTGACATGCCCACTCCTGATCCCATCAAACAAGGGGCTCATGAGGCGATCGACGGAGACAGGTCAATCTACTCCTATTATGGTGGAATTCGCCGTTTACGGGAGGCCTTGTTGCACAAGGCGCGGGACTATAACCGTATCCCAGCAAAGAGTGTCGATGACATTATGGTAACGGTGGGATCGACCGGTGCCTTCGTTGCCACCATGTTCACTCTCCTGGATCATGGTGATGAAGTTATCGTCTTCGAGCCGTACTACGGGTACCACTGTAATCTCCTCAAGGTGATGGGTGCCAAGCTGAAGTTTGTTCAGACCACAGCACCAGATTGGGCCATCGACTTTGAGAAAGTAGAATCCCTGATCACGGACCGAACCAAGGCGATCATTGTCACAACCCCGAATAACCCCACTGGGAAGGTTTGGAGTCGGGACGATCTCGAAAGAATGCGTGATCTGCTGGTCAAATACGACCTTTATGCCATAACAGATGAAATCTATGAATACATGCTTTATGATGGCCATGAGCATGTTTCGCTGGCATCAATCGAAGGTGCGTACGATCGAACAATCACGCTGTCCGGCTTCTCTAAGACCTACAATATGACGGGATGGCGCCTGGGGTACGCTGTGGGTCCCGAGAGCATCATTTCGAAGATGGGACTGCTCTCAGATCTCATCTATATCTGCGCTCCAACCCCGCTTCAACACGGCGTGGCGGAGGCCTTCGAAATGAGCGGTGACTATTTCACAGAGATGGCAGCGGCGTACGATCGAAAGCGAACCCTGATGTGTACCACGCTCGAGGAAATCGGCTTCAATGTACCTTGGCCTGAAGGGTCATACTACGTACTGGCTGATTTCTCTCCGCTCAGACAGCGCTTCGATGGTTTTGAAGACGATATGGCCGCGAGCCGAACGCTGGTCGAAAAAGCAGGCATTGGAACGGTGGCGGGGCGTTCGTTCTTCGCCGACGATAAAGACGGCGACTCGTGCTTACGATTCTGTTTTGCCAAAGAAATCGACGTGCTTGAAGACGCCTGCCAACGCCTGAAGGCCGCCTTCCCACCAGCCTGAAGCGCTATTCCGGCGACGTATCTGCGATGGCCTGCAGCAGTCTGAGATGCAGAGCACCATTCGATACAACTACCCCCAGGTTCTGGGATAACTGATAGCCATGATTGAAATCCAGTGGGGTCCCTTTCGTGTCGGTGACCTGGCCTCCAGCTTCCTCCACAATGAGCATGCCGGCTGCGTGGTCCCAGATGTTTTCAACGTATCGACGTCCCGAAGGTAGACGCAGGTAGATATCTGCATCTCCTCCCGCCACGACTACGTACTTGGCCTGCGAATCGAGGCGTTTTGCCGGTTTTACAATTCCCAGTAGCTTGGATATGATGACCGAACGGGAATGAGACGTATGGGCTGATTCAACCGACTCAGAAAAACGCGCCGACTCTGGAGTGGCGATGTCCGAGACCGATGGCCTTCCGAGCAATTCCGCATCGGATAGTCGGTACAGTTCTGTGCCTTCTCCCCGCACGGCAAGTGCAATCACTCCTTTGATGTCCGGGTATGACGACAGGGTCAGATTTGGGCATCCAACAGCCGCGACCTGTACTTCCCCATCCACGATCAGGGCGAGAGCAATCGCGTATTGATCTCCTCGAAGGAAGCCTTTCGTCCCATCGATCGGATCCAACGTCCAATGACGGGACGTGTGCTCTTTTTGGTTACCGTAATCAATCCACTCCAGAATGTCCTCGGCAGACGCATCGGGGCGCAAATCTCGGACATACCGAATGACGCCATCAAGTGCGTTAACCGATCCGGTTTCCTTCAGTACCGTGGAGGTTTCCTCGGCAATGATAGGGTCATCGGGAAATGCACGCCGCAAGCGGGAGCAGATCAGGGCCTGACTGCCAAAATCGGCAATGGTGACTGGGCTCTGATCAGACTTCTCGATGGAGCTGACCGTCATTTGCTCCTGCACGCGCTTGCACAGCTCGGCGGCTTCCCGAACGGCAGCGAGTGCAATCAATTGTTCTGCTTTGAAAGACATTGAGTCCGCGAAATGATTAAAGGAGCTGATCGGGTTTGTTCGGCCAAGTTGGAAAGTCTTCGAGATACGTTATCGATGCGCCGTCTACAGCAGCACAGAAATGCGTATCCCCATTTGTGACAAAGACATAGGGCGCCTTCAAGACTCGATTGTAGTTGGCTGCTTGATCCAATGTACGTTGGGACACCACGACCTGCGGCGCCTTGCATTCAATTACCATCCAGGGCTTTCCCTGTCTGTCGTGTACGACAACATCCGGCCTCCGAATCTCGCCTTGTATATCGATAGCCTTCTCGACAGCCATCAACGCTCCCGGGATATGCTGCTGTTCTGTCAGCATGCGAAGGACGGCCTGACGCACGCGCTCTTCGGGCGTGTCTGCTACGTGTTTTCTTCGCACAGGATCTTGCATGGACGGCGCTATGATTTCCTCGGGGTCACTCACAAATCAGCGTATTACGCTCCCTGAAGCCAGACTCCTCGACCAGTACCGGGCATGGCTGCGGGACTGTATCATCCCTATTCCGTAACGCTGGATCCAGAAAGCAGATACAAAACGGCCATGCGTACAGCGACGCCATTGGTGACCTGATTAAGTATTACAGCCCGCTCATGGTCAACCACTTCAGAAGCCAATTCCACGCCGCGATTCACAGGTCCGGGGTGCATCACGCGCAACGCTGGATACCGCTCAAGGTGCTCCGTCTTTATTCCGTATTGCTCGTGATACTCCCGAGTGCTTGGGAATAGATTACGTCCCTGTCGCTCCATCTGAATCCGAAGAGCCATCGCGATGTCGGCTCCCTCCAGCGCTTCCTCCAGTCTGTGCGTCACCCGAACGCGACCATTGGGCGACATCTCTTCGAGGTGCAGCGGAAGCAAGGGATTGGGACCACAAATCGTGACATGGGCACCCATCGCAAGAAGTCCATGTATGTTGGAACGAGCGACACGACTATGCAGGACATCTCCGATGATCGAAACATTCAAGCCCGTTAAGGCTCCGCAGTGGTCCGTGATGGTCAGCATGTCCAAGAGCGCTTGAGTCGGATGCTCATGCGCACCGTCTCCCGCGTTGATGACAATCGAATCCACACATTTCGTCAAGAAATGAGGTGCGCCAGGAGATACATGCCGCAGCACCACCATGTCGATCTTCATGGCTTCAATATTCTGCGCAGTGTCCTTCAAGGACTCCCCTTTGGAGACGCTGGACCCGGAGGCCGAAAAGTTTACCGTATCTGCAGAGAGCCGCTTTTCGGCCAATTCGAACGAAATGCGCGTTCGAGTCGATGGCTCAAAAAACAGATTGACAACGGTAACCCCTCGCAGGGTTGGAACCCGCTTGATCGGACGATCCAGGACCTCCCGGAATTGTCGAGCCGTCTGCAGGATAAGACCGATTTCGTCTGCTGAATACGTCTCCAGCCCCAGAAGATGGCGATGCTTCAGGGATGGAGATGCCTCTTGGCCAGCTGCAGGTGTCGAGATCTCAGACATCGCCCTCCTTGGTTGAGACATCTGCATGATCGACCAGCCAGACTCCTTCTTCGTTGTCCAACTCACTTACCCGGACACGTACTTCTTCTCCCGGAAGCGTTGGGACCTTACGACCTACAAAATCTGCTCGGATGGGCAGCTCTCGATGCCCGCGATCTACGACCACCAGAAAATGGACCGAAGCTGGTCGGCCTAAGTCGGTGAGCGCATCGAGGCCTGCGCGTACGGTCCGCCCGGTATATAGCACGTCATCTACCAGCACCAGATGCCGGCCATCGACATCGAAGTCAATGCGAGTCTCCTTGACCACCGGCTGGTGACCTCGCATCCGGAAGTCGTCTCGGTACATGGTTACGTCCAGCACGCCCAACTCCACATCCAGTCCGTCAACCTTTTTGATGATCTTCTGCAAGCGTTTAGCCAGATATACTCCCCGCGTCTGCATACCAACCAAGCCGAAGGAAACGCCCCCATCCTCGTCCAATTCAAACATTTCGACGAGTTGACGCGCCATCCTCTGAAGCATACGCTCCATATCGCGGCTGTCGAGTAGTTGCGCCTTGATGGTGTCCTGGGGCTCCATACTCCAAAAGTACGGCTTTTTGTGCGTCTTCCTATCGTTGCATCTTGGAGTATCGTCGAAAATCGAAACTTCGACTTCGAGCGAAGAATTGTGCATCTTGGACTTTGCTCTCGTCTTTCCACCTTCTCTAGATCCATGACGTATTTCCCCGGCATCGACTCGATTGTTTACGAAGGACCCGAATCCGACAATCCATTGGCCTTCCGGTTTTATGACCGCAACCGCCTGATTGCTGGAAAGCCGCTCAGTGAACACTTCAAATTCGCATGTGCCTATTGGCACACCTTCTGTAATTCCGGAGGGGATCCTTTTGGCGCCGGCACGCGCAGTTTCCCGTGGTCAAACGACGGTGATGCTATTTCAAATGGAAAGTCCAAGATGGATGCTGCCTTTGAGTTCATGTCCAAGCTTGGTTTGGATTATTTCTGCTTTCATGACTACGACCTCATTGACGAAGGAGCGACGCTGGTGGAATCCGAGCATCGATTGATGGCGATGACCGACCACGCCCGCGATCTCATGCATTCCACGGGCATCAAGGTGCTCTGGGGTACTGCCAATCTTTTCAGCCACCCTCGGTACATGAATGGCGCTGCTACCAACCCGGATTTCCAGGTCGTTTCCCGCGCTGCGGCGCAAGTCAAGCTGGCCCTGGATGCCACCATGAGGCTTGATGGTGAAAACTATGTCTTCTGGGGCGGTCGCGAGGGATACATGTCGCTGCTCAACACCGACATGAAACGGGAGCTGGCTCATCTGGCAACCTTTCTGCACAAAGCGAAGGACTACGCTCGAAATCAGGGATTCCAGGGGACATTTTTTATCGAGCCCAAACCGTGTGAACCCAGCAAACATCAGTATGACTACGATGCCGCCACCGTGATCGGCTTTCTGCAAGAGTACGGTCTGGACAAAGACTTCAAACTGAATATCGAGGTCAACCACGCTACCCTTTCGGGCCACACGTTTCAGCACGAATTACAAGTTGCGTCCAACGCAGGCATGTTGGGGTCCATTGATGCCAATCGCGGAGATAATCAGAATGGGTGGGATACCGACCAATTCCCGAACAACCTGTATGAAATCACCGAGGCCATGCTGGTACTTCTCAGGTCCGGGGGCCTTCAAGGGGGAGGCGTGAACTTCGATGCCAAGGTGCGTCGAAATTCGACAGACCCGGTAGACCTGTTTCATGCACACGTCGGTGGTATGGACCTGTTTGCGAGGGGATTGATTGCCGCCGACAGAGTGCTTCAGTCTTCGCCGCTGGAAGCGATGCGCTCGGAGCGCTATGCCTCTTTCGACGCGGGTAAAGGAGCTGCCTTCGAGCGAGGAGAGCTTTCTCTCAGTGAGTTGCACGCCCATGCGATATCCTTCGGCGAGCCTGCACAGCGAAGCGGCCACCAGGAGCTCTATGAGAACATCCTCAATCGTCAGCTTTGACGGAGTGAAAACCCTGAATGATCGTTGAGATGGATTCTCGAGCCCTTACCCAACGAATTCGTTTTCGATTTGCTCGAGTGACTTCCCTTTTGTTTCAGGAAGAATGCGCCACAGTATGATCAATCCTACCAGCGCGAAGAGACCATATATCAGATAAGTGATCGCGTTGCCCAAGTTTGTCAGCTCCCACGGGAAAACAAACTGCACAAACCAGCTCACGGCAGAGTTCACAAAGCCGATTGCGGAAATAGCCAGCGCTCTGACTCGGTTGGGGAAAAGTTCAGACAGCATAACCCACATTACCGGTCCCAGCGAAAAGGCAAATGAGGTGACAAAACCGAGTATACCGGCGAGGATCAGCCGGGCATTCATGGAGGCGGAAGCTTCAATAATGGCCGATTCATGGATCCTGTACTGCTCCTTTCCGAGCGCTCCCAGAACCGCCTTTTTGAACACTTTGTCACTTTCGAAGACACGGTCTGTCACATCCGAGACGGCATCAGGATGAATCCCCTCAAGCGTCAGGGCATGCTCGCTCGGCCACTCATAAGTAGCCTGATTAAAGCCATAGGAAGTAATACCCATACTCAACATGACGCCGAGTAACCCGATGAGAAGGAGTGGCTTTCGCCCCAGTCTGTCGATGAGCGCCATAGCCAGAATGGTGAACAACACGTTTATGATGCCCACCCAGACGGCTTGGGCAAAGGACGCGTCGGCGCCGACACCGGATTGCTCGAATATGGTTGTGGCGTAGAAGTAAATGGCATTCACGCCTGTGATTTGCTGCAGCACACCGACAAGCAATCCGACGGCCAAAACAAACCGCATTCCCCTGGCCAGCAACTCCTTGTACTCGGTTCGCTCTTGTGTCGAATCATCGAGACGCCCCTTGATCAGCGCGGCCTCCTGACTTGCTCTCTCTGGGCCGTGCAGCCACTCCAAGACCGCCTCGGCCTCTTCAACCCGGCCTTTCATCATCAGCCACCGCGGACTGAACGGAATGAAAAACGCGACCCCGAAATAGATCAATGCTGGAATAGCCTCAATACCCAGCATCCAACGCCACGCTGTAGCCTCGGTAATCCAGCCGGAATCTCCGATGGCCTGAAGCAGATAGTAGTTGCTGAAATAGGCGGCTGAAAATCCAAGTACGATGTTCAGCTGTTGCACCGAGACCAACCGACCACGTTGCTCAGCTGGCGATATCTCGGCGATATACATGGGAGCCAGAATCAAGGCTGCTCCAAAGGCAACTCCCCCCAGCATGCGGGCGACGACCAAGACAAGAGTTGTCGGTGCGATTGCCGACAAGATGGCCGAGATAGCATAGAGGAACGCCACAATGACCAGCACGCGCTTGCGACCCAACGCATCAGAGAGCGCTCCCGCCACCAACATGGCAAACATGGCAGAGAACGCCGGAGAGCTTACCACCCACCCGAGCTCCAGATCTGACAATCCAAACTCGGGCTTGATGAAACGAATAACTCCAGAGATCACGGAGGCATCAAAGCCAAACAGGAAACCACCCATGGAAACGGCCAAAGCGGTCAACAGGGTGCGTCGATGGGACATGGTCATGTTGTATCGGGTTCTGTTTGGCAGGTCGCCGAATGATATCGAATCTTGTCCGCATAGGAAACTGCGAACGAAGCAGGATTTCCCCTCGCATTCCGATGCGCCGCAGCCCCTCCACAAACCAACCATCCAAGCTGCATCCTGCTTCGAGTGGAACTACCCTGAAACAGACCTCGTAGGCTGCTTTCGATCTGCAAGAACCATTGATATCCTTCGGCCCGCAGTTCGCACTCCTTCTTGAGAGTACAGAATCCGTGAGTACAAATACAAAGCCCCTCAAATACCTCGACCCTGCCTTTGTAAGTCAGATTTCCAATATGGAGCTGCGGGCCAGATTGATTGTCGAGGGGTTCATAACCGGGCTTCACAAAAGTCCCTATCACGGCTTCTCTGTCGAATTTGCTGAGCATCGACCATACAATCCCGGAGACGAACTCCGACACGTGGATTGGAAGGTTTACGGAAAGACAGATCGGCATTACGTAAAACAATACGAAGAGGAGACCAACCTGCGACATTACGTGGTGCTGGACACGTCGGCTTCCATGCGCTATCGGCATGCTGCTTCATTGTCGAAATTGGAATACAGTGCGTATCTGGCCAGCGCCCTCCACTTCATCATGGCTCGCCAGCGTGATGCAACAGGCCTGATTGCCTTCGACGAGACCATTCACACCCTGCGACCTCCCAAAAGCACGCAGGGCTACGTCAGGGAGCTTCTAGCCACGTTGGAGCGCATTTCCGGGGATTCTGATCAGCCCGCAAAAACGTCTGCCGCTTCGGTGCTCGATGAGGTTGCCGAGCGAATCGGGCGTCGAAGTCTTGTCGTACTGATTACGGATCTGTTCGAAAACATCGGAGAACATGAGGCTCTCTTGAATGCGCTTCGGCATTTACGGTATCGCGGGCATGAAGTACTGGTGTTTCACGTACTCGAATCCGAGACCGAGCGACAGTTCCGTTTTCCGGATGTACCGATGCAATTTGTTGACATGGAAACAGGTGAGGAGATGACCTTGCAGCCCTCCCAGCTGCGGGCGAATTATGCAGAGGCGGTGACCGCTTTCACCACCCGTTTCCGGGAGCGTTGTCGTGAGCGCAACATCGACTTCATCGAACTCGATACCGCAGAACCCTACAGCACGGCGTTGCTCGCTTATCTGAATAAGCGACAGCGTCTGGCTTGAAATGGTTCTCTCCTTTCCCTTTTCCCAGAACCAGCGGCCCCCTCTCCACTATTCGACAAACCCATATGACTTACCATGAAACGTCATATCACGGGAATCGCACTACTGATCGGTGCGCTTCTGGTTTTTCCCGCCGGCGCACAGGACACCGATAATGCTCCTGCCATAGCAGAGCCTGGAGATACCCCTACAACGTTTGAAAACCCTGACCTGGTGGCTCAGTATCTGCAAACGATCACGGCAAATGATCTGGCAGCCCATCTGTATTTCTTTGCTTCTGACTTCTTCGAAGGGCGCGAGACCACAGCGCGCGGTCAGAAAATGGCAGCCGAGTACCTTGCAGCCCAATATCGAAAGATGGGGGTACTCCCAAAAGGCACGGTAGCCACCGACAATCCCGGGAATCCCCTGGCGTACATGCAGCCTTTCCCCTTGTACGAGTCGCGATTCGACAAGGCAGAATTATTCATCGGGGAATCCACAGAACCCGTTTCCGTTTTTGGTGGAAGCGATACGGATGGCGGATTCGTAACCATGTTTGGCGGTGCGGGAGAGTCAGCAGGATCCATCGTATTTGCTGGATATGGAATCGGGGATGATGCCCTCGGATACAACGATTTCACGGCCATGACGGAGGCCGAAATTGACTTCACGGGCAAATGGGTCATGATGTTGGCCGACGAGCCCATGGCCGACGCCGAAACAAGTCTGTTTCCAACATCGGACAATGAACTATCGACGTGGTCGACAGGACGATTCAATAAGCTCCGGCGATTCTTTGGTGCTCCTGAAACCGCACCTGCTGGTATTCTGGTCGTTGGAGATCTTTCACCCCGTGGAGGATTGGTCTCCGATGCCGCCATGCTTCAGGCATCATCAGATCCTGGTGTCGGCAACCTGTCCATTCAGCCTCCATCCGGAGGATCGCGCAGTCGCTTTCCGACCATCCTGAATGTCTCTGCCGAGCTCGCAAGCACACTCACCGGTCGCGATATGGCCGAGATAAAAACCGAGATTGACGACACGATGACGCCTGTCGTCTTCGAATCTGACACGATGCTTCGTGCGGTTGTCGCAAACCAGGTGCATGAAGTGTCAACCGAAAACGTGGTCGCCTTCATTGAGGGATCTGATCCGATCCTGAAAGATGAGTATGTCGTTATCTCATCACACTACGACCATGTTGGCATGCAACCCGCTTAGGACGATGGAATTTTCAATGGTGCCGATGATGACGGTTCCGGTACAGTCGCTGTTCTGGAAATTGCCGAGGCATTCGCGAAAGCCAAAGAGGATGGACACGGTCCGCGTCGCAGTATCCTGTTCATGAACGTCTCTGGAGAGGAGAAAGGACTTCTTGGATCTGCGTGGTACACCGATAGGGAACCCATCGTCCCATTGGATCAGACTGTTGCCAACCTCAATATTGATATGATTGGTCGCATCGATCCGACCCACCCAGATGAGAATACCGACTATGTCTACATCATCGGGTCGAATCTGGTGTCACAGGAATTACACGACATCAATATCCGGGCGAACGAGACCTTCGAGTCCAAAATCCAGTTGCACGAGCGTTTCAACTCCAAGGACGATCCCAACCAGTTTTACCGTCGCAGTGATCACTGGAACTTTGGGAAGAACAACATTCCGTTCATCTTTTTCTTCACTGGCACGCACGAGGACTACCATGGTGTAGACGACGAGCCTGAGAAGATCGAGTACGAGCGGATGGCGAAGATTTCCCACATCATCTTTGCCACGGCATGGCAGATAGCCAATCAGAATACCCGTCCGGAGGTTACCGGCTCTGGGTTCAACTAGGAAGCGCCGGGACTAAACGTTGACCGCCTCAACGCGTGTGATCTGAGGCACACTCCTCTTTACAGCCTGCTCGATGCCTGCTCGCAATGTCATGGATGACATCGGGCAGGTTTCGCAGGCGCCAAGCAATTCCAACTCTACAACGCCCTCAGTGGTGATATCCACCAGGCGTACCGAACCACCGTCCGCCTCCAAGTACGGGCGGAGCGTATCGAGGGCTGCCTCTACTTCTCTCTGTAGTTCAGGTCCTTCGAGAACTGCCATGGGACGATGATTCTGGGTTGGGCGTCTGATACTCGGTTGATCTCACCAGGTTCACCAATCAATTACCACGCAGGATGTCAACTTTTTGCGTGGCAGGTCGAACGGCATTGCGTTCTTCAACAGATCGAACCAGCCCTTCTGATATCTGGGCAAACACCTTTCCGGTTTCGGATTCAGTATCGGTTACAATGGGTGTTCCGTCATCTGCGTTTTCCCGGATGGCCTGAACCAGGGGCAGTTCACCCAGCAACGGAACGTCAAGCTCTTGAGCCAAAGCCCGGGCACCGCCTTCACCAAACAGGTAGTATTTCTTCTCTGGTAGTTCCGGCGGCGAGAAATATGCCATGTTTTCTACGATTCCCAGTACGGGGACGTTTACCTGCTCGAACATGGCTACCCCTTTTCGAGCATCGGCCAGGGCGACCCGCTGCGGAGTGGAGACAATGACCGCACCATTCAACGGGACCGTTTGAACAATAGTGAGCTGAATGTCCCCTGTACCTGGAGGAAGGTCCATGATCAAGAAGTCGAGCTTCCCCCACTCGGTATCTCCCAGAAATTGACGTACGGCGCTGGTGACCATGGGGCCTCGCCAAATGACTGCCTTGCCCTGATCCACCAGAAAACCCATCGATAGGAGCTTTACGCCATACTTTTCGACTGGCAAGATGCGACGATGCTCGTTGACCCTTGGCTTGGCCGCTTCGACACCGAACATGGTCGGAACAGAGGGGCCGTAAATATCTACATCTACCAATCCGACGTCGTATCCCTGCTGAGCAAGGGACACCGCAAGGTTGCTGGCAACCGTACTCTTGCCCACACCTCCTTTGCCTGATGCCACGGCAATGATGTTGGTGATACCGTCTCCAGGAGCTGCTCCAGCGTCCTGACCGTCGATCGACAGATCAGCGCCCAATCCAATCATCTCGCTATCTGCGGACACCTCAACGCTCAGAGCAGTACCGAAGACATCTGCCAGCGCCTGTCGGCAAGCTTCCGGGGCTTCGGCGGCAAAGACATGCGTTGGATCGTCCAACCAGAGCGTAAAGCGAACACTTCCTTCTGCCACTTGCAATGCGCGAAGCCAGCCAAGCCGGACCAGGTCCTTGCCGCTGACTGGATCAACGACACAACGAAGGGCATCCAGAACTGAGGAAAACGTGGGCTGCGACATGAGACCGGTGTCCGGTTAATGGGTACCCCTTTCCTAAATGCTGGCGCCCAGACAGTTCCAGAGACTGTGCTTTCTAACCGGATCTTCGGAAATGACGAATCGCAACGCCTTGTCGAACCCCGTATGGGGAAACGAAAAGCATGTGCGCGCCCAATTTCTCCATGGCCAGTCTGAGAATCTGCACGCCAGCTGGAAATACGTCTTCCCGACCCCTCCCAAGACGTGGAATCAACGCCAACACGTCTTCCCGGGTCATGGCAAGCAAGCGTTCGCTCCACATTTCAAGATCATCGCGAGTCAGATGGCTGCCTCCGGGCATGTCCTGCATGGAATCGCGGCCATGATGTACCAGAGAAAGAATGACAGCCGTCCCCGAGGCCCCGACACAAACCTCGCTCTTTTGAGCTCCAACCAATGCAACATCCATCATGGCGGTGAAATCATTTGATGCCGAGGCGACCTCCGCAGCGCTCGGGGGTTGCACATTGAAATGACGTTCCATCATGCGAACGCTACCCATATCCAGGCTACAGGCGAATTCAGGAGCAGCATATCTCTTGACGCCTTGAACAAACTCCGTGGACCCACCTCCTACATCGATCACTGTGAGTCGCGTCTCCGGATGCAGGCTATCCCACAGGGTATCGAATCCTTCCAAACCAGCCATTGCTCCTTCAAATGTGGTTCGGGCCTCCTCTTCACCACTCAGGATGCGCAGTTCCGAGCCAGTGACTTCCCTTACAATAGCCCTGATATCGTCTGCATTGGCGGCATCACGTGAAGCGCTGGTCCCAGTAACAATGAGCTCCTCAACATTCCATGGCGCCATCTCTTTCATGTGGTGCTCAAGTACGGAGCGAAGCCGCCCAAGCGCGGCAGGTCCAACACGACGTGAAGCATCAACACCCTCCCCAAGTCTCACAAATCCGGAGGCGCCATGCAGATCCTGCATGGCGCCGTCTTTCCAACCTGCCACAAAAAGCAGGGCGGTGTTGGTACCGATATCGATGGTCGCCAATCGTCTTTCCATGTCGCGCACGTCCGTTTTTAGGATGATTATGGAGTGACCCTTCTCCATCGGTTCATCCTGTTGCCGCGGGTTCTATCCACACGCTCCACCAAGCGCCTTCTTCAGATTCGTGGATGATCTGCATCTCCCAGCCCTGAATCTCCGACCTCATCAATGGTCCATCCGAGACCAGCAATCCTGCCAGTCCAATACATCCTCCCTGCTTCAATCGGCCTGCGAGCAAGGGGACCATCCAGCGAAGTACCTCGCGATTGATATTGGCCGTGATGACGTCATAGCGGGACGTCTGAACATGTTGACCCAGTTCGGAGCCATCACTCAGGAAAACATGGAACCGGGAATCCATACCGTTCAGCTCAGCATTCTCTGACGCATTCTCGATACAGATCGGATCGTTATCGAAGGCGTCCGCATGCTGTGCACCCAACATCAGAGCGGCCAATGCCAGAACGCCTGTTCCTGTACCTGCATCGAGTACGTGATCCCCTCCCGATACGCGCTCTGGCATTGCCGCCAAGAGCAGTCGGGTACTTTCATGATGCCCCGTACCGAAGGACATCTTCGGATCAATCAGTATGTCTCGAATGCCTTCGAGTGAAGCGGACTCATTCCATGTCGGGAGCACGCGAAAAGGGCCCGCCAGGATGGGCTGGATCATCTTTTCCCACTCAGCATTCCAATTTCGATCGGCAATGGATTCTTCATTGATCTCCCCTGCCAATAGTCCTGGGCGAGCCGATACGAGCAAATCTCGAACGACCGGTGCATCCGATGAAGCCGCATACACGGTAAGGTGATCGTCTTCCTGAAGGAAACCGGTAACGGCGGCATGATCCAACCAGGCAACCAACTCGTCCTGCGCTTCGAGAGGGCAGGAAAAACGAAACGCAGTCGTTGACATGGGGCGTGGTTGTGTGGTCAGGAATCGGCCGTGAATATAGCGATTCCCCAGTCCTCTGGATAATCAGGTGCTTCATCCCCGAACCCTTCCCAGGAGATACTCCCGTCCGTCGTGAATCGGGCCCTGTACGAGCCGGGAGGCAAGGTCAATTCAACGTGGGCGCGGCGATAAGAGTCGTCCCCACCAGCAGGGAGTGTTGTGTTCCATTCCATACGCCATATGGTTTCTCCAGAGACTCTATCCTCCAACCAGCCGTAGTCATAATTTGCGGTCGACGTCAGTTCTCCCAAGGCCATCAGGATAACGTCGGTAGAATCGGACAACGTGAAATCCGTGGTAACGTCGGCGCTATTTCCAAGACGCGTTGAACGCACAAGGAATCGAGACGCATCCACATCCTCAATCATACTACCGGCGGGCGATGGCCAGTCCGATTCCTGCACCGGGCGCTCGGTCGTTTCTGTTTGCACGTTTGCAGATGTCAGCTGATCAGGATCAAGGGGAAATACGGCCAGTCCCCACCGTTCCGGATTTCTTGGCTGCCCCCGATTAAAACCAGCATAGGAGTGAGACCCGTCGGTTTCAAAAGAAGCTACATAACTGCCCGGCCCCAATCGAAAGATCGCCTTGGCCAATCGGTTATCAGAATCGCCTCCAGCAGGCAAGGTGTTATCGTAGGTCATCTCCCACACTATATCGCTTGCGCCTCCTTCACGCTCAATCCAGCCCCAGTCGTAGCGTTGGTCCTGTCCACCGATCTCTCCCATGGCATACAGGATCACATCCAACGAGTCCTCCAGCGTGATCCGCGTTCGACGTAATTCCCCATCGCCCAAGCCGAGGTGTTCCACAATCGGCTGACCAAACGCCCAGGGGTCTATTGGTCGGATCGTCCCCGCGCTTGCGGGGTCCATACGAAAAATAAAGTCATCCGCTCGCCATGGAGGGTTCTCGGACCAGGCTCCCTCATGTCTGCCGGGAATGAACTCGATCTCGTAGACTCCTCCTTCTAATTCGACTGTCGTATAAAGCCAATGATTGACACGACTGCCACCGCCAGCTTCTGCCTCTTCATTCTCCACCGACCACACTACAACGCCATCTGGTATTTCCTTGATGGTGATTCTGTCACAATCGCCATTGCATCGTGTAAAGCCTCCAAAGGCGCGGAGGGTAGAGGATCTGGATGCATGAATCATGAGCTGCTGGCTGGAGCGGCGCGCTCGGAGATCCATCTGAAACAGGGAGGTCTCCCCTCCCACTGATGTCAGGCGCATCTTGGGGTCCACATCCACGCTGCCATCAGGTGCCTGCAGATCGAGGTGCCAGAAGTCCTTGTAATTCGTCCAATGCGGCTTCAGGCCAAACGCCGAACCCTCCCGGTACGATCTATTGTCTGGCCCAAGTGTCGAAAAATAAACAGCATAGTCGCCGGCCTCCAGGCGCACCGAATCCTCCACCATCGCCCGGACGCCTTCGCGCTGAACGTTGTCCACCCGGGTACGCCAAACTACGTCGCCGCTAGCCCCTCCCAAGATCCACGCTACGACGGCCAGGTCGGACCCCACCCGATCATCCTCGAATGACACTTCCCCGGAAATGGTCACCGTTGCCGGAGTCAATACTTCGAAATACTGGGACGTCAGCTCTCGCTCGTCGAGGTCGGACATCGTAACGAAACCCACACCTGCCGGAGAAGCCACCATGCGCCAGACAATGAGCATGGCAGCTACAAAAAGCAGGAACAGCTGGAATCTTCGCAAGCCTTTGTTTCGCATAGGATGAAGGGCTGAAAACGCAAACCGACGGATCCCACGTACATGGTGTTTGTCAGCGCGCTCTGAAATAGAGGATCGAGTTCGTTTCGACTGGAGACAGGATAGAATTCACCACTCACCAGAGTACGGGCTCACAGGGGTGAAGTTACTAATAGACCCTATTGCATTCCCGCAAACGTGTCTTGCCGCTGCAGCGTTCTTCTTCCTGCTCGGATTCATGACCAGATAAACCCCCTCCACAGAGAGGGCGCGACTGCGTACCTTCAAGATCAATCGGGTTTGTAACAAAGCTTCGTTCGAACAGGTACAAGGGCTCATCGATTCCCTGCTCCCCCCCCCCCGGGTATGCCAGACACCTCGCTGGAAAAAACAACGCAATCTGTGACCAAGCGGCTCTTGCCCGCTCGAGGATCCTTGATCCTTAACGGGATACTGGTGGTATCGGCTTGGCTGGCGACCATGGGATTTCACTTCCAGCAATGGAGTGCACAACAGCCTGCCAGCACAACCCTGTTTCTGTTGTACGCCGCGGTGACTACCGCTGGATTCGGCGGATGGTGGTTCCTGCTTCGACAGATACAAGGCTTCAAGGACACGTCACCCGCTCGCAAGTTGTGGACTTTGCTGGTCGGCGGAAGTGTGCTCATGATCGTCGCTGGAACGGTCACCCGGTTCGGACGAATTTCCGCTCCTGGTTTCGATCTGGGAATAGGATTTGATTTGGACACCGGGGTCGCTCTAACCTTTCCAACCATCGTCAAAATGGGCATTGTGTCCTTGGCGATGGTCACGTTCGGCTTCCTCTTGCTTCAGCGACTGCGTTCCCTGATCCTCGTCAAGCGTTCTCACTCCAGCGAGCGGAATTGGAAGCTGCTTATTGGGCTCATGATCGCCTCATCTGCGACGACGTTTTTCATGCAGCCGGGAGCCAGTCAAAATGACTGGCAAAACGTGGCAATGGTCATTGTTGCCGTGTTCATGGTCGTTAATGCATTCCGTCTCTCCTGGATTGTCTTCCTCAGTTTCAAGGAGAAACTGGCGACGCTGGGTTTGATCTTCCTGCTGGGGCTTTTCATTCTGTTCTCACTGGGAACAGGTTTTGAGAACTCGTTTGGAATGGTGCCCAGGGGCCTGGAATACCTGGAGTTCTATTTCATGCCGCTGGCAACATTCACGCAGCAGGCTGCTGTTTTCGGCATGATCTATTGCGTCACCTCATTCCTTTCGCTCTTGTTCCATTTGCCCACGTCTGGGGATTACGAGCAAAGAGCGGGCGAGCGCGCAACCATGCACACGTTGGCGGCGCTGGTGGGTCAGGTATTTGACGCTGATCGCCTGTTCGCTACCATTGCAGCTTCTCCTGTTGAAGCCGGCTCTGCCGACGCCTCCTGGCTTGTCATGCCTGATCCCGAAACGGGCACTCTTCGACAGCATGTCGTTGCAGCCCACAATCTTTCGCCGGATCAGATAGAGCTGTTCATGGACTGCTCAGAGCTCGTGGATGCCCTTTCAGAGGATACTGATGGTTTCTTGATTCGCGAGGCTGCGGCGGATCACCGGTTGAATGTGCGCTCAAGTGATGGACTGGGTAGCCTTTTTGTGGTCCCTCTCGTAGCCCGTGATGAGCGCATAGGAGCCCTTTTTGCATCCAAGTCGGTCGTCAATGGTTTCGAACGCGATGATATTGAGACCATCAGCATTTTTGCAGCGCAAGCCAGTGTGGCCATCGACAATGCACGGCTCTTCGAACAGCAGGTAGAAAAAGAACGACTCTCCAGGGAGCTTTCGATTGCGCGCGAGGTGCAGCGCAAACTGCTTCCACAGCAGGCCCCAAACTTGCGTGGTACCAGCATGGCGGCTTCCAGCGTACCGGCTCAAGAGGTCGGCGGAGACTACTATGACTTCGTCAAGCTGGATGATGATCGCTATGGAGTCATCATCGGGGATGTGTCCGGAAAGGGCACGTCAGCCGCTTTCTACATGGCGGAAATGCAGGGCATTTTCCAGTCTGTGAGTCGACTGGCGTCTTCTCCCTCTGAATTCCTTCATCACGCCAATCTAGCCTTGGCACAAAGCCTGGATCGGAATGTCTTTATTTCCGCTATCTATGGCATTCTGGATCTGAAGAAAGAGACCTTCACTATTGCGCGGGCTGGTCACTGCCCCGCAGCAACCGTTCGACTAGGGGGCGAGAGTCGACTCATCCGTACTCCCGGCCTTGGGCTGGGCCTTGATCGTGGCGATCTGTTCCGAAAGAGCCTGGTCGAAGAACATATTGACCTCGCGCCTGGTGATGTGTTCGTCTTGTACACGGACGGTGTTGTTGAAAGCCGCGACGTATCAGGCGAGGAATATGGTTATGACAGACTTCTGGCTATTGTAGACGAATACCGCCATGATGATGCCGAGGGAATCCATGCTGCCGTATTGCGAGATCTGCGTCGATTCCTGGGCGCTGAAGACTATGATGATGACATGACCCTGGTGGTCCTCAAGTGGCATGGTTTGCCACTTGAGGTGCTGACTGGCACCGAGTGTGTACTAATAGAATCGCATTGACACCCTATCTTTGACGCACTTCTCATCGGAAGACCCCAACCAAACGCCTACTCGAACCCATGAGCAATTTTTCCGTCGGATTCAGAAGCAGCGGCGCTGTGCAGATCCTTGATCTGCAAGGTGAACTCGATGCCCATACCGCGGCCGAGCTTGAGGCCGCCATCCAGAAGTGCCAGAAAGACAACCGCGTGCACATCCTGGTCAACGGCGCCAACTTGATGTACATCTCCAGTGCCGGTCTCGGCGTTTTCATGGCCTATATCGAAGAAGTCCGTGAAAGCGGTGGCGACATCAAGATCGCAGCCCTTCAGCCGAAGGTTTACAACGTCTTTGATCTGCTCGGATTCCCGATGCTTTTCGACATCGTGGAAACTGAAGAAGGTGCTGTCGACAAGTTCTCGTCCCCTTCCGCTGATTGATATCTGATTTTCCCACTCGTGGCATCTTCGACGTATACATTGACCATTCCAAGCTCGACGCGCTTCCTTGAAGACGTGCGCGAGTTTGTTACGATGCACGCGACCAGCGCGGGCTTCGATGAGATGGAGGTCGAGCAGTTGAAAATGGCCGTTGATGAGGCATGCACCAATGTCATTGAGCATGCTTACGCAGGTCAGAGTGAACAACCCATCGACATTGCCATCATTCTGAACAGGGACAAGCTCACGATCCGCATCAGGGACAAAGGCCAGACGTTCAATCAGAAGACCTATCAGGAGCCTGATCTTATTAAATACGCCAAAACGCGCAAATCAGGTGGTTTCGGGGTCCACATCATGCGCAAGCTCATGGATGAGGTAGCGTACAACAACTCAGGCGGTTATAACGAATGCCGCATGGTGAAATACAGACACTGATCTGTCATCAGCGCTCACCCGATTCATTTAGGGCGCACGCCCACGTACATCGAGGCAATGCCGAAGGTAAGTCGTCTTGCACGGCACTTAGAGAATCCCGCTCGTTTCATCCAGCTCAGGAATTCATCCCCTTCAGGAAAAACGGCAATCGACTCAGGCAGATAGGTATATGCAGTCGAGTCTCCTGAAATGAGGCGACCAATGCCGGGCAGGATGAACTTGCCGTAGAAGCTGTACAGTTGCTTGATAGGGAAAGCGGTTGGACGGCTGAATTCGAGGACGACCAACGTGCCTCCCGGGCGCAACACGCGACATATCTGTCGCAAGCCTTCTCCCAGGTCCTCGAAATTGCGCACACCAAAGGCGACCGTTGCGACATCGAACTGCTGATCGGAGAAAGGCAGTTTTTCTGCATCTCCATTCTGCAAGGAAACCTGATCGGACAGATCGCCCTTGCGCACCTTCTGGCGGCCCACTTCGAGCATCTCGTTAGCAATGTCTACGCCAACTACCTTGGGCACTCCTTTTCGAGCGGCCAGAAGCGCTAAATCAGCCGTCCCCGTCGCTACATCGAGAAGACGACCGGGCTTGACCGCGAGCACTTCGCGAATGACATCGCGACGCCATTGCTGGTCGATACCCCCGCTCAAAATGCGATTGAGCAGGTCATAACGCGGCGCAATGCTGTCAAACATGCGCTCAATGTGGGGCTTCTTGCCCTCAACTATACCAATAGGGGGAATGTCCGACACGATTCTTGACGCCTCGTTCAGTTCTTCAGGATCGGCTCAGTTCAGAAGAGTAGTCAAACCCAACAACTCGAAGTTAATGCTCTTCTTGCGGGAATAGACGTTGCGAGAAGGGGTCAAACGAATCTGATTGTCAATCAATCCAACCATCACATTGGCGTGACCATCGATCAATGCCTCCACAGCAGCGACCCCCAGTCGGCTGGCCAGGACGCGGTCGCGGGCTGACGGCGATCCTCCACGCTGGGTATGCCCAAGGATGCAGACACGCAGATCGATATTGGCAAAAGCCTCATCCTCGCGAAGTTCGGATGCGATCTGAGACGCACCGCCCAATTCTTCTCCTTCGGCAACCACTACGATAGACGACCGATGCTGTTCACTCATCAACGAGTGGATATGGGACTTGATTTTCCTGATATCGGTCAGCGTCTCAGGAATGAGCACCATCTCCGCTCCTCCGCCAATTCCCGAATTCAAAGCGATGAATCCGGCATCCCGTCCCATGACCTCGACCAGGAATAGTCGATCATGCGCATCTGCCGTATCACGAATCTTGTCAATGTTTTCAATAGCGGTATTCAGGGCCGTATCGAATCCAATGGTCTCGTCTGTTCCAAAAAGGTCATTATCAATCGTACCCGGACATCCAACCAGCGGAATCTTGTGTTCCTCGTAGAAGACGGCAGCACCGGAAAGCGTTCCGTCTCCGCCGATTGCAACCAATCCGTCAATTCCCTTGGCGCGCAGGTTGTCTGCTGCCATCTGACGCCCCTCGACTGTCCTGAATTGTTCAGATCGGGCGCTCTTGAGAATGGTCCCTCCTTTCTGGATGATGTTTGAGACCGACGAGTTGTCCATCTCAACAAAGTCTCCCTCGATCATCCCCTGGTATCCCCTGCGGATTCCGATGACCTTTTTCCCTGAGGTAATGGCTTTGCGCGTGGCAGCTCGCAGGCATGCATTCATTCCCGGGGCGTCACCGCCCGAGGTGAAAATTCCGATGGTCTGAATCGAATCCAATGTGATCTCCGTGGTTCTGAATGGGATCATAAATGCAGAAGGGGGCCCGGCGTTCGGCCAATCGGTTGAAAATACCACGAAACGATGGATGGATTGACACAAGATCGTTGTCTGCGTATCCGAGTATTCCGAACATGCGAGTCCAAAGTCAGAGTACTCGGAACCGTATCTTCCGGTACCTGCAGCACGCAATCACCATGTCAGCATCCCACCCAAACCATTTGCCACCCTATCTCGTCCAGTTTCAGGACGGGACCGAGACGGCTATTGATCCAGAAGAGCTCGCAGCTTCGGGGACAACGCTGACCCATGTTCGCGGGCCTCATTTTCTGCTGATGCGGAATGGACGCAGTATTCCTGTAATTATTCAGGCGCATGATCGTCGGAATGTCACCGTGAGCCATCTTGCACAAACTGTTTCGGTTGTCGTTTCCGATCACCGCGACCAATTGCTTGCAGAATGGGGCGCAGACGAAGGCAGCGCGGGCAAGGATAGCCGTGTCGAGTCACCCATGCCGGGCCTTGTGCTGGCCGTCCATGTTGAAGAAGGCGCTGTCGTTCAGTCGGGTGACCCTTTGCTCGTACTGGAAGCCATGAAAATGGAGAACGACATCAAGGCCTCTTCAGAAGGAATCGTTTCTGCTATTCATGTCAATCCTGGAGATGCCGTGGGTAAAGGTGCACTCCTCATAGAATTCGAGTAGTCCGTGACATTTTTTCTTACTGGAGCAACTGGGTTTCTGGGCTCCCACATTGCTCACATCCTGCTTGATGCTGGTCACGAGGTTCGTGCCATTCGTCGAAGCAGTTCAAAGATGGACCTGATCGGTGCCGCAGCCGATCGCATCGATTGGATCGAAGGGGACGTACTCTACCCGGATTCGCTGGAATCCGGGATGAAGGATGCAGAAGGTGTTATTCACGCCGCCGCGTTCCTGGGATTTGAGGGAAAGAAGAGCGAAGAGCAGTTGATGTCCGTCAATGTGGATGGTACTGCCAATGTAGTCGATGCAGCCATTCGCGCAGGCATCAAGCGTATGGTCCATGTCTCTTCCATTGCCGCCCTCAGCCGCTCTGAAGTAGACGCGGGTTGTCGGGATGAATCGGCGGAATGGGAAGATTCCTCCATGAACACAGGCTATGCGATTTCAAAGCATCGTGCAGAAATGGAGGTACACCGGGGTATCGCGATGGGTCTGGATGCGGTTATAGTCAACCCGTCCCTGATCATGGGCGTGGGGCGACCATCGGAAAACACTATGCAGATCGCAGATCGGCTGGTGAAAGGAGGCATTCCCTTTGTGCCGAAAGGCGGTACCAATGTGGTGGATGTCAGAGATGTAGCGGCAGGGTGTCTACGCGCGTTCGAGAACGGTCGGACGAGCGGACGATATATCCTGGCGGGGCATAATTTGATGTGGGAAGAGATCCTGGCGACCATGGGATCTGATCTCGATGTCACGCCTCCCACCCGCACCTTGCCAACGTGGCTCATGATGGGCTCGGCGGCCCTTTTCGAGCTCGGTGCCTTCATTGTCCGACGCAGAAGTGTGATCACGCGCGAGACTATCCGGTTGTCGATGTCAATTTCCTGCTACGACAATACCCGCTCTGTAAAGGTCTTGGGGTGTACCTATCGGCCGTTCTCAGAAACGTCGAAATGGATTGCCGAAGGATACCGTGCCCTTGAGGGGTGAATACATGATCCGCATCATTTCCCGACTGACCCTCCTTTGCGTCACCATAAGCTGTTTCGGATGCACGGCGCCCACGGACCCAAAGCAGCCGCGCATTCTCGCCAGTTTTGACGCCATCAGCCTGATCGTCGAACAGGTTGTCGGCGATATCCCTGTTTCCTCATTGTTGGAAGGTGGGGTCTCCCCTCATGCTTATGCGCCTCGTCCCTCTGAAATGGTTGCGCTTCGCGAAGCGACGTTGGTCGTGTACGCGCACCCCTTTGTGGATGGATGGATGGGCGGACTCAGAGCTCAATCAAGTGTATCGCTGTTTGGGGAGCACTCCCTTTCGCACGAAGGTCCTTCTGCATCAGGATTCGAGGATCCTCACTCACACGAAACCGGAATGGATCCTCACCAATGGAATGACCCGGAAGCGGTGTTGGACGCGCTTCCCGGACTGGCTGATGCGTTGTGTGAAGCACTTCCCGCAGACTGTCCAGCTGTACGACGCAGAACAGCTGTGTTCGCGTCCGAATTGTCCGCCTTTCAGGATTCCTTGCATTCGGCCAAACCCGACGGTGATGGGTCTGTGCGTTGCTTTGTGACGGCTCAGCCGTTCATGGACCAATTCTTGACCCGGTTTGAATTTCCCTTCGTTGGGCCGCTATCCGTCTCCGCCGATGTCGAACCTTCTCCAACCTCGCTGGCCCGCATGGTTGGTGAGGCCCATGCCAGAGGCTGTCGCCATCTGATTGTGCAGTCCGCCTTCGAGAACACCCTGGAGCGCAGACTTGCCCGTGAGCAATCATGGGAAATCATTGAGGTAGATCCACTTGGGTACGGTGCTGCAATGTACCAACACTATCTTAGAGGCCTGCACACGGCTCTGATGACTCCTGGAGAGGAATCGGTCCGGCCCGAAGCACAAGGAGAGCCGTCTACCACCGACTCGCCTGATGCATCTACTTCTGCTCCATGATTCAGGTTGATCATCTTTCTGTCGTCGCCTCAGGCCGAGTCATCTTGAATGACGTGGGGTTCTCTCTGCCCAAGGGTGCCTTTCTGGCTGTCATTGGCCCAAACGGTGGCGGGAAATCAACCCTCATCAGAGCCCTACTCGGATTGCAGCCCCACACGGGCGTGGTATCACTACAACCCGAGGGCGCGCCCATTGGCTACGTACCCCAGATCAAGACGCTGGATCGCACGTTCCCGGCTCTTACGGAGGAATTGGTAGCCACAGCACTCAAGCTGAGGTGGCCCTGGAGAATCGATGCAGCGTGTCGCGAGATTGTAAGCGAGGCATTGGCATCCGTTGGAGCTGCCCACTTGATGGGGCAGCAGATCAGAAACCTCTCCGGTGGAGAGATCCAACGGGTGTACCTGGCTCGCGCCATGATTTCCACCCCTCCCACCCTGGTTCTGGATGAACCCTCTGCTGGAGTGGATGTGGCAGGGGCTGCAGACATGCTCGAGTGTGTGGAGCGCTTTCGCAGTGATCACGAAGCCACTGTTGTGATGGTGACACACGACTGGGACGTGGCCTATCACCATGCCACCCACGCCCTGGTCCTGAATCGGGAAATGATCAGCTACGGTCCAGCCCGGGAAGCCATCAACGAAGAAGTCGTGCGTCAGACGTTTGGACACGAAGGACATGCCCACGGCGTCTTTGGCGGAGGACACTCCCATGACTGAAGTGCTCCTGCAACCATTCATGCTGCGCGCTCTCGTTGCTGGCCTGCTGCTTTCAGCCTTGGCAGGCTACTACGGGGTATTCGTAGTACAAAGACGACTTTCTTTCCTCGGAGCGGGGCTTGGGCACGCAGCCTTTGGGGGAATCGCGCTCGGCTTGCTGCTGGGAGTCCAGCCGTTATGGGTCGCCATTCCGTTTACCCTTCTCGTAGCCGTTGGCATTGCATGGATTCAGGATCACACCAGACTGGCTGCTGATACGGCCATCGGCATTTTCTTCTCCGTCAGTGTCGCCCTCGGAATCCTGTTCCTGTCACTCGCTTCCGGACGCAATGCAGATGCGTTTTCATATCTCTTCGGTTCGCTGCTTTCGGTCACTCCTGCAGACATCTGGGCCAGTTTGGTCCTGGTTGGGGCGGGTGCTGCAACGCTGCCCCGATTATGGGGCGACTGGGCTTACGCGACATTCGATGATGAAGCCGCACGCGTGAGCGGTAAATCCACTCGGTCCCATGACATGCTGCTCATCGCCATGCTGGCAGCAACAATCGTAGTTTCTCTCAAGGTGGTCGGAATCCTCCTTGTTGCAGCCTGGATCGTTGTACCTGCTGCAACGGCTCGGCTACTGGCGTCTACGTTCAGTGGCATGACGCGCATTGCGGTGCTGCTGGCGATGATGTCGACTGTTCTGGGACTGGTCCTATCCGTGGCCCTGGATGTCCCAACAGGTGCCATGATTGTACTGGTTCAGGCCGCTCTTTTCCTGCTGGCCATGGGTCTTGCACGCTCGAACCAATAGTGTCATTATTGCGCCGGGATCCTCGCCGGGCAGCCTGCCAGACTCTCAGGCCGTGTCTTCCGGTTCAATCACGCCCACATCCTTAGCGAAAACCGTGTAATCCGCTTCTGTGTGCCCTTCCCGAATGTCCTGCAAGCGCCGCTTCAGAAGTCGCCGTTTGAACGCTGACAAATGATCAATGAACAGCACACCATCAACATGATCGTATTCGTGCTGTATTACCCGGGCCAGCATTCCTCCAAACGATTCCTCACGCTCGGTGAATGTCCGATCGTGATAGCGCAGCGTCAAGCCCTTGGGACGGGATACAATTTCGTGAATGTCGGGAATAGATAAACACCCTTCCTCGAACTCTGAGTCCACGTCTGCTTCATCGATGACCTCAGCGTTCAAAAACACCATGGGCTGATCGGGTATCTCGATTCCAGCTTCGGAAAAGTCCTCTTCCATAGAGGACACATCCACGATGAATATGCGCTCAGAGCGCCCAACCTGAGGAGCCGCAATGCCTATGCCATGAGCTGCATGCATGGTTTCGATCATGTCATCGATCAGCTGCTGGATTTCGGGCGAGTCGTCTTCAACAACCTGCGTCTCTTCTCGCAGGATCTCTGTACCCAGCAAGTAGATAGGAAGAATCATGGATAACTGTAAGTTGAAGAAGGCTCTCAAACAAATTCCACCTTGGACGTGGAAGGCGTATCAGTGCACTTCGTCCAAGTATTCCTGCAGAATGATTCCGGCCGCCGCAGTATCGATCCGTCCCCGGCCGGTTTTTCGCATTGATGGACGCCCGCTGGATCGAATCAGTTCCTTTGCGCGCTCGGAGGAACTCCTTTCGTCACGCCGGACGATTTCTACATTCGGGATCCGTTTTCTAAGACGATTGATGTACTCCTTTACGAGCTGGATCATCTTTCCGTGACTTCCATCCTCTTCCAACGGCCACCCTATGACGATAGTAGACACGTCGTCGACACGGCTGAGTTCGTCAAGCACGTCCAGTGCCTCCGAGGGAGTGAACGTTCCAACCGGTTGGGCAAACATCCCGAGGGGATCCGATTTTGCCAGACCCACCCGCTTCGTCCCAAAGTCTACCCCGACTATCCGCATGCGGATGCACCCTCCAACGGATCAGTCCACCAACAGGACGTCTTCAGACACCACCTAAGAAACATAGTCGGCGCTTCCTTGAGGAACGTCATAAGCGAGCTCTGAAAGCGGCTGCTGTAGAACAGCCTTTATGCGCTTGCTCGGTTTGAAGTGCGTCTTGCGGCGGCTGGGAATGAATACCGTCTCATTCGTCTTGGGATTGCGCGCTTTGGGTTTGGCTCTGGTTTTCTTGACCTCGAACACGCCAAAGTCGCGGAGCTCAATACGGATATCTGGATCAGCTTCCATCATCAGCTGACCAATCGAACTGATGACCGCGCCGACCCATGGCTCACATTTGTAAATCGGCTCATTCATGATGTCCGAAACGCGTCGGGCAACGTCTTTTTTGGTAAGCGTTTTCGGTTTTGTGGACATGTCCAATTCGGGTCTTCAGATGCGCTATTTGAGGGCGCGACAAGTAACGGACCTTCCTCCCGAAAATCAAGGATTTCAACAGTTTATTGCCTTCAAAAAAGAAACCTGAGCTGGTTTCTCTGCAAATTCAGCATTCCGGTGACTTCATACGGACTCTTTGACCGGCAGCAGACGCAGAATCACCGCTTATTCCGTCACGGTGCGTCACCTTGCTCTTCAAAACGGTACACGCCGTGAATACCCTCGATCCGTTTGATACGATCGATCAATCGGCGTAGATGGTCGAGGTCTTGAACGTAAAGCACCAGGTTGCCTTCGAAGACGCCGTCATCTGTTGAAATTGTGATGGACCGAATATTCGTCTTGAGGTTCTTGGACACGACTTGGGTCAAATCGCTGAGTATGCCTACCCTGTCTTCTCCCATTACCCGAAGGGCTGCGACAAATTGAACATCCTTCTGGCGGCTCCACTCGACCGAGATAATTCGGTCTGCCCGATTCAGAATCAAATTCGGTGCATTACGGCAGCTTACTCGATGGATCTTGATCGTTCCCGTGCGGGAAAGGAAACCAAAAACCGAATCTCCAGGAATCGGATTGCAGCAGGTCGCATAATCTGTTTTGATGTCCGAATGCAACTCACCATCAATGAGCAGGGCAGGCTTACCCGTAGACTGGGCGCTGTCCAGGAAGGTCTCATATTGCAACCGCAGCGAGTCTTCTTCCTGTCGGGCATCCATCACCTCCTGCTGGGAAGTCGTCGCTGTTCGGATCAGTTCATTGACATCAAACAATCCCGATCCGATTTCGAAGAACAGCTGATCCAGATTGGGGAATCGCAGTCGCGTTGCAATCTTGGCTAATTCCTGATCAGAAACCTCCAATCCGGCCCGTACAGAACGCTTATCCCACGTTTCTCGCCCCAGCGTCTGAGCCTCGCGGCGTTTCTGATTGATCCAATGCCGGATACGGGAGCGCGCTTTTTGCGTAACGACGAATTTGATCCAGTCCGGGTTCGGTGTCTGCTTCTTGGAAGTGATGATTTCCACCTGGTCGCCACTTTTCAGGCTATAGGATAACGGAACCATCTTTCCATTCACTTTCGCACCGATACAGTGCGATCCTACCTGCGTATGAATGAGATAAGCGAAGTCCACCGGCGTAGCACCGGAGGGCAGCGTGAAAAGATCTCCTCTCGGCGTGAAAATGTAGATTTCCTCATCATACAGATTCAGCCGGAAGTCGCGGACAAACTCCGTGGCGTTTTCCGACTCTGGGTCTTCCAGCAAGTCACGAACCCAGGTCAGGAGACGATCCATTTCTTTGTCGTCTGACTTGATCTCCTCCTTGTATTTCCAGTGCGCCGCAACCCCCTTTTCGGCGATTTCGTGCATCTCGCGCGTCCTTATCTGGACTTCTACACGTCGTCCATCTAGTCCGAACACCGTTGTATGCAAGCTCTGGTAGCCATTGGACTTCGGTACAGATACAAAATCACGGAACCGTTCAGGGATAGGTTTGAAAAGATCTGAGATAATGGAATAGACGCGCCAACAGTCCTCTTTTCCCTTCGACCCCTCCCCCTCCAGGACAATCCGAACAGCAAAGATGTCAAAGATCTCATTGAGCGGCTTATCCTGCCGCTTCATTTTTCGGTAGATGGAATACAGATTCTTCGACCGCCCATAGATGTCAAACTCAAATCCATCAGAGGAAAGGCGCTCGCGCAGAGGTTCAATAAATCTACCAATAAAGGCATCACGTTCATGCTGCGTGTTGCGCAGACCTGTTGTGATCTCGTCATACTCCTCTGGATGGATGTATGCCAGGCAAAGGTCTTCCAGCTGATTCTTAAGCGAATGAAATCCGAAGCGGTGTGCCAGCGGAGCGAATAGATTCAGCGTCTCACTCGCTATTCGAAACTGCTTGTGGGCCGGCAAGGAGCCCAGCGTCTGCATGTTGTGCAGGCGATCGGCAAACTTGACAAAAATCACGCGTATGTCCGATGCCATGGACAGCATCAGCTTTCGGACATTTTCGGCTTTGGTTATATCCCTGTTTTCGAAGGCACCAGACATCTTGGTCAAACCATCAATGATGGTTGCCAGCTTGTTATCGAAAGTGGCTGCGATGAAGTCAAGCGAGATCTCTGTATCCTCAACCACATCATGCAAGAGACACGCCGCAACGCCCACGTCATCGAAACCAATCTGCTCGACATAGATCCGGGCTACAGCCAGCGGGTGAGCGATATAGAGTTCTCCAGACGCACGCCGGTCATTACGGTGAGCCCAATAACTGACCCTGAAGGAGCGACGAACGAGATCCTCGTCGACACTCGGCAAATTCTTGCGACACAGCTCAAGCAATTCCTCCAACAGAACGGAGTATTGTGTCTCGACCTGGAGGCCATTGCCTTGCAATATGGAAGAAGCTTCGATCATAACTGGAACTTTATACCACCCCAATCCGCGCTGTTCCTACATAGCACGTTCTGTACATAGCCCGGTATATGACAGTTGGGCGCTCATTCTAGCCCCTGCCCCACGATATCCAAAGTCTGAGGCAATAAAAAAGGGGCGGGCGCCACAGGCGCCCGCCCCTTCAAGGTCTTCAAGGCTCTAGACGTCAGCCGTCTTTCTCCTTGTCCTCGTCGTCTGAGGCCTCTTCAGCATCTTCTCCAGTGTCGGCAGCAGCTTCCGCTTCAGGTGCTTCCTCAGCGGCCGGCTCCTCAGCAGCAGCTTCCGCTTCAGGTGCTTCCTCAGCGGCTGGCTCTTCAGCAGCAGCTTCCGCTTCAGGTGCTTCCTCGGCGGCTGGCTCTTCAGCAGCAGCTTCCGCTTCAGGTGCTTCCTCAGCGGCT